>Ga0209257_1000047_pt1 | contig 460507 bp, 422 predicted proteins | sample AraplaCvi_mCL_r2_FD_184277 | JGI IMG/M metagenome (GOLD analysis project Ga0209257, IMG submission 184277) | Arabidopsis root microbial communities from North Carolina, USA - plate scrape MF_Cvi_mCL_r2 (SPAdes) (version 2) | ecosystem: Host-associated > Plants > Roots > Endosphere | place...
CGCCGTTTGATTCGCTATCGTTTCGATTTCGAACCAGTCGTCAGCAGCAAAGAGGCGAGATTTTGATCTGCTTTCGCAGTGTCGTCAAGTGCTTTTTAAAAATTCTTTTCAGAACCTCCTCAAGCACCCAGCGACTCTCTCAAGCTCGCCACCCGGCCAGAACCGAAGCTCCAACCGGGCCCTTCTCCAACCACTCCACCGCTAGCTGCCGTTCCCGACAAGCGCTGCGTTGTGATCAGCGAAGCCCACGACTGTAGCACAGGTTTTTCCGTACGTGGAAGCCCTTGCCTCAAGTTTTTTCAAGCCGATGCTCCGGCCTCGCCGTGGTGCCCGTGAAAAGTAAGAAGGGCGCCTCTTCCGAGGCGCCCTTCCCTATCTATATAGAGATAGAGGCCGATGCTGGGTGCTGCAGCCCTAGCCCTCTTCCTTGAACGCCTCTTCCCGCTTGTTCTTGATCGACGGCAGCATGACGACCACGATCATCAGCGCCGCGGCGATCAGCAGGCCCGCCGACAGCGGGCGGTTCAGGAAGGTCATCCAGTCCCCGCGTGCCAGCAGCAGCGCCCGGCGCAGATTCTCTTCCATCATGGGGCCGAGGATGAAGCCCAGCAGCAGCGGCGCGGGCTCGCAGCTCAGCTTGTAGAAGACGTAGCCCAGCAGCGCGAAAGCGGCCGTCAGGTAGACGTCGAAGCTGTTGTTGTTCAACGAGTAGGTGCCGATGCAGCAGAACACGACGATGGCCGGGAACAGGAAGCGGTAGGGCACCGTCAGCAGCTTGATCCAGATGCCGATCAGCGGCAGGTTCAGCACGATGAGCATCAGGTTGCCTATCCACATGGACGCGATCAGGCCCCAGAACAGCTCCGGGTTGCTGGTCATGACCTGCGGGCCGGGCTGTATGCCCTTGATGGTCATCGCGCCCACCATCAGCGCCATCACCGCGTTGGGCGGGATGCCCAAGGTCAGCATGGGGATGAAGCTTGTCTGCGCACCGGCGTTGTTGGCGCTCTCGGGGCCGGCCACGCCCTGGATGGCGCCCTTGCCGAAGGGCACGCGCGGATTGCGGACGACCTTTTTCTCCAGCGTGTAGGACGCGAACGAGGCCAGCAGCGCACCGCCGCCGGGCAGCACGCCCAGGATGGAGCCCAGCGCCGTGCCACGCAGCACCGACGGCCAGGCCTCCTTGAAGTCTTCCTTCGTGGGCCACAGGCCCTTCACCTCCTTGGTGAAGACCTCGCGGTGCTCCTCGGGCTGACCCAGGTTGGCAATGATCTCGCCGAAGCCGAACACGCCCATGGCGATGACGACGAAGCCTATGCCGTCCGTCAGCTCGGGGATGTCGAAGGAGAAGCGCGCCGTGCCGGTGATGACGTCGGTGTTGACCTGGCCCAGCAGCAGGCCCAGCACGATCATCGCGATGGCCTTGATCAGCGAGCCTGACGCCAGCACGACCGCGCCCACCAGGCCCAGCACCATCAGCGAGAAGTATTCGGCCGAGCCGAACTTGAAGGCCAACTCGGTCAGCGGCGGCGCGAAGGCTGCAATGATGATGGTGCCCACGCAGCCGGCGAAGAAGCTGCCCAGGCCGGCGGCGGCCAATGCTGCGCCAGCGCGGCCGCGGCGGGCCATCTGATAGCCGTCGATGGCCGTCACCACCGAGCTGGACTCACCCGGCACGTTGATCAGGATGGCGGTCGTGGAGCCGCCGTATTGCGCGCCGTAGTAGATGCCGGCCAGCATGATGAGGGCCGGCGTCGCGTCCAGCGTGTAGATGGACGGTAGCAGCATCGCGATGGTCGCGACCGGCCCCAGGCCAGGCAGCACGCCGATCAGCGTGCCGAGTACGGCACCGAAGAAGGCATAAAGGAGGTTCTGCAGCGTCAGCGCCGTATGGAAACCTATGCCCAGGTTATTCAGCAAGTCCATGTCGCGCCTCAGCCGGTAATGTAGATGGGCCAGAGGGGGATGGTCAGCTTCAGCCCCAGGATAAAGAGGGCCCAACTGCCCACCGTCAACACGACACTGCTGATGAGCACGTCGCGCCAGTGGAACTCATCGCCGGCCAGCGCCGACAAAGTGATGAGGATGGGCAGCGTGCAGGCCAGGCCCAGTCGCGGCAACGCAAAGCCAAAGAAGGCAACCGCACCGGCAATGATGAGCAGCGGCCGCCAGGCAATGTCACCTATGGGGTCGCCGCCTTCGGACTCCAACGTCAGCGCCTTGAACAGCACGAGGCCACCAAGCAGGGCCAACAGGATGCCCAGGCCGAAAGGGAAATAGCCGGGACCGGGCCGGGCAGAGTTGCCGAAGGAGTACTCCGTTGCCCCCCACGCGAACACCACGCCCACCACCAGGAACATCAGCCCGGACCAGAAGTCCCGCTGGCTCTTGATCTTCATTGCTTGTCGCCTCCGGCACGCCGCGGGAGGGCGCGCATCTGCTGCGGCGATTCTGTCAGTGGGGCCGGTGCACCGGCCTGTGGATTACACGTAAGACGGTCACAAGCTCGATGTAAGAGTCGTGCCGACCGGAATTAACCTTCCCACGCCGGCGTGCTGCGCAACACTTCCTCGATGGTCGTCACACCCTCGGCCACCTTCATCGCCCCTGCCAGCCTCAGCGGGCGCAGGCCCTCCTGCATGGCCTGGCGGCGCAGCGTCGCGAGCTCACCCATGGCTCCCTTCACGCCTTCGGTCACCGTCAGCAGCTCGTACAGGCCCGCGCGGCCGCGGAAGCCCGTGTTGCGGCATTCCAGGCAGCCCACGGGCTTGTAGGGCTTCACGCCGCCACCCAGGCGCCAGTGCTTCACCAGCTCGTTGAGGCTCTCGCGCGTGATGGCGGGGTCGGGTTGCTTGCAGTGCGGGCACAAGGTTCGCACCAGCCGCTGCGCCAGCACGCCGATGACGGTGGCGCTGATCAGGTAGGTCGGCACGCCCAGGTCGGTCAGGCGCGTGATGGCCGAGACCGAGTCGTTGGTGTGCAGCGTGCTGAAGACCAGGTGGCCAGTCAGCGCGGCCTGGATGGCCATCTCGGCCGTCTCCAGGTCGCGGATCTCGCCCACCATGATGATGTCCGGGTCCTGGCGCATCAGCGCGCGCAGGCCTTCCGCGAAGCCGAAGTCGAGCTGGTTCTGCACCTGCGTCTGGTTGAAGGCCGGCTCGATCATTTCGATCGGGTCTTCGATCGTCGTCACGTTGACCTCGTCGGTCGCCAGCCGCTTGAGCGTGGAGTACAGCGTCGAGGTCTTGCCGCTGCCGGTCGGGCCGGTCACGAGGATGATGCCGTGCGGCTGCTTGACCAACGCCTCCCAGCGGTCGGCATCATGCTGGCCGAAGCCCAGCGACGACAAGTCCTTGACGGCCGTCTCGGGGTCGAAGATGCGCATGACCATCTTCTCGCCGAAGGCGGTGGGCAGCGTGGACAGGCGCATTTCGACTTCGTCGCCGGCCGGGTTGCGCGTCTTGATGCGGCCGTCCAGCGGGCGGCGCTTCTCGACCACGTCCATGCGGCCCAGCAGCTTGATGCGCGAGGTCATCGCGCTCATCACGGTGGGCGGCAGCTGGTAGACCGTGTGCAGCACGCCGTCGATGCGAAAGCGGATGACGCCCATCTCGCGGCGCGGCTCCAGGTGGATGTCCGAGGCGCGCTGGTCAAAGGCGTACTGCCAAAGCCAGTCCACGACCTGCACGACGCCCTGGTCGTTGGCGTCCAGCTGCTTGTTGGTTTTGCCCAGTTCGACAAGCTGCTCGAAGCTGGCCACCTGGCTTTGCTCGCCGGCCTTGGCCGCCGCCCTCACCGAGCGGGCCAGCGTGAAGAACTCGGTGGTGTAGCGCGCGATGTCCAGCGGGTTGGCGATGACCAGCTTGATGGGCTTGCGCACATGCGACTCGATCTGCGCCACCCAGCCCGTGTCGAAGGGCTCGGACGTCGCGATCGTCACGTCGTTCATGCCGAACTGCACCGGCAGGCAGCGCTTGGCCTCGGCATAGCCTATGGACATCACGTCGCCCACGCGGCCCACGTCCACCTTCAGCGGGTCGATGCGCAGGTAAGGCATGCGGGCGCGCACCGCCAGCCATTCGGACAGCGCGTCCACGTCCATGGGCTTGCCGGTGGTCAGCCGCACGAGGTTGGCGTGCCCCAGGCGCACGAGGGGGTGCAATGAGCTGTCACCGGCCGCGAAGCGCTGCTCGGTGCGCTGCACCTGGGTGTCGTCGATGAGCCCGTCCTCCAGCAGCCAGTGCAGCAGCGTGCGCCACTCCAGGCGGCCTTCGGACTTGGAGGGGGGAGCCAAGGGCTTGGACTTGGTCGTCATCGAGGGCTCAGAGTGCGTTGAGGATGCTCATCGGCAGCGGCCTGACAAGTCTCAGCCATTTGCGGGCCGGCAACTTGAAGCGCGATTCGATATTAGCCGCGCGTTGCTCCAAGATGTCACGGTGCGGCACCTGCACGCCGCGCGCCGCCACAACGACGGTGTTGCCTTCCTTGGTGGGCGCCAGGCTCCAGACCTGGTCCGACCCGAAGGCGCGGGCGATGCGCAGCGCGCTGCGCGTAAAGCTGGCGCTGCGGCCAAACAGGTTGACCGTCATCAGCCCGCCGTCGGCCAGCACGCCGCGGCAGGCGGCGTAGAAGGCCTCGTCGTCCAGTACCGGCGAGGCGGCCTCGTGGTCGTAGAGGTCCACATTCAGCACGTCCACGGTCTGCAGGTGGGCGTCGTCCGTCACCCAAGTTGCGGCGTTCTGGTTGACGACTGCGAGCCGCGCATCGTCGGCCGGCAGCCGAAACCAATGCCGGCAGGCCGCGATGACCTCGGGGTTGATCTCCACGGCCGTCGTGCGCATCTTCAGCTGGCCATGGCAGAAGCGCGTCAGCGCCGCTGCACCCAGGCCCAGCTGCACGGCATGGCCTTCGCCCAGTTGAGCCGGGTCCCGCCACAGCATCCAGGCGCACATGCGCTGGATGTATTCCAGCTCCAGCTGGTCGGGCTTGCGGATGCGCATGGCGCCCTGGACCCAGATCGAGTCCAGGTGCAGGAAGCGCACGCCGTCGTATTCGCTCAGCGTGGCGGGGCCCCAGGCCTGAGGTTTGGCCTTCATTGCGCAGCCACCCAGTCGCGTACCTCGGCCAGCATGGCGTCCAGGCGCTTGCCGTCCAGCAGGCGGCCCCGCGTGACGACGGCGTCGATCTGGCGCGTCGCGGCAATGTCTTGCAGCGGATTGGCCTTGAGCACCACAATGTCGGCCACCTTGCCCTCGGCCAGCGCACCATAGCCGTCCAGCTTGCCCAGGAAACGCGGGCCGGCCACGACGGCCGAGCGCAGCGCCTGGGCCGGCGTGAGACCGGAGCGCACGTAGACGGCCATCTCGTCGTGCAAGGCCTGGCCTGGGTAGTCGAAGCTGTTCAGGAAGCCTGCGTCCGTGCCAGCGACGATTTCCACGCCGGCCTCAGCCAGCAGCGGCAGCAACCGCGCCGTCTTCTCGTAGCTGGCGTGCCGGTAGGCGATGGCGTCCGGCCCGTCCAGCGCCGCGCGCTTGACGCGCCAGTCATAGGTCTGGCGCAGCTTGGGGCCGATGTACTTCAGGTAGTCGTCGTTGGCGTGGTCGTCCTGGTCCAGGTAGGCCGTGATGCGGATGACGGACAGCGTGGGCACGACAGCGGTGCCGCGTGCGGCCAGGCGCTTGAAGGCGGCTCGGGCGGTGGCTTCGTCATAGCTTGCCAGGCTTTGCTCGGCGGCCGAGCGCGCGGTGATGGTGCCTGCGACGACTTGCGCCGTCAGCTCGGCCTCGCGCGGCGTGGCGGCGCGCAACAGGTAGTTCACGTGCTCCAGCGTGCCCAGGCCGGCTTCCGATGCCTGGTCCAGCGTCACCTGGCCATGCAGGTGGGCCGAGCTCGGCAGGCCGCGCGCCTTGGCCTGGCGCAGCGCGTCCAGGTAGATGTCGGCGCGCATCGTGTTCTCGGTGATCTTGACGAAGTCGGCTTTGTCGTTGCGCAGCTTGTCCAGCGCCTGCGTCACCTCCTCGGGTGTACCGACCTCCTGCGTGCCCTTCCACAGCGGCTTGTAGCCCTCCAGCTTGGCGCCGGAGGCGAAGATCGTGGGGCCCAGCAGCTTCTTGGCGGCGATGTCGTCGCGCCACTGCAGGACAGTGCTGCTGAGGTCGCCAGCGCAGTCGCGCACCGTCGTGATGCCATGGGCCAGGTACAGCGGCAGCAGGCGGCGGTTCTCCTCGATCAACGCCTCGCCGCCGCCGAAGTGCACGTGGCTGTCCCACAGACCGGGGATCAGATAGCGGCCCCTGAGGCTCAGCGTCTTCTTGGCCCTGTAGTGGCCCAGTTGCTTCGCATCGACGACAGCCAGGATGCGGTCGCCGCGCGTGACGACGGCTTGGCCGGTCACGAGGCGTCCCGCGGCCACGTCGACGACGGTGGCATCGCGCAGGATCAGGTCGGCGGGGATGGCCGGCGCGGCGGCGGCCCAACCGGCCCAGGCCGCCAGCGCGACCATCAGGAATCTTTTCATGCAAGCATCCTAGGCCAGATAGGGCGCCACCTCGGCTTGCCAAGCGGCGATCTTGTCCGCCAGGCTGCGGCCGGCATGGGTGGGGCTGGTAGACGGCAGGCGCAGCACTGGCACGCCGGGGTCATCCAGGGCCAACAGCGTCTGCCGGTGCGCGAGCGCACCATTGCAGGCGATGGCGCGCAGCCGCGGCAGCCGGGCCACCAGATGCGGCAGGTCGCTGGGCACCACGTCCTCGATCGCCGTGTCCAGGCTACCCTCACGCTTGCAGGCCGCCACCGCGTCCCACAGCGCGACGCGGTGGCGACGCAGTGCCTGCAGCCGCTCGGCGTAAGGCAGCGAAGCCAGGTCCGGCTGCCCCAGCAGCGCCCCCATGACGGGCCAGAAGGCATTGCGCGGGTGGGCGTAGTACTGTGCCGCCTGTAGCGAAGCCGCGCCGGGGAAGCTGCCCAGCACGAGCAGGTGGGCCTGCGCGTCGAACACCGGCGCGAGGCCTTCGAGGCGAGCAGACTCGGGGTTTGCGGGGTTGGCGCTGTCAACGCGCGGCTGCGAGGATGATCGGGTCTTCAAGGAGAGTTCTGAATGATGAATACCGAAGCCATCTGGCAGTTTCTCAGCACCCAGGGGGTCGACTTCGGCCTCAAGATCTTGTCAGCGATTGCGGCCTGGGTGGTGGGCCGCTGGCTCATTTCACTCGCGCTGCGCTTCTTCTCCGTGGCGCTGACGCGCGGCCAGCGCATCGACTCGACGCTGACGACCTATCTGCGCTCCATCCTGAGCGTGCTGCTGAACATCGTCCTCATCCTGGCGATCCTGGACATCTTCGGCGTCAAGACCACGTCCTTCGCCGCGCTGCTGGCCGGCGCGGGCCTGGCCATAGGCACGGCCTGGGGCGGGCTGCTGACCCATTTCGCGGCGGGCGTCTTCATGCAGGTGCTGCGGCCCTTCAAGGTGGGCGACTTCGTGCAGGCCGGCGGCGTGACCGGCACGGTCAGCGAGATCGGCCTGTTCGGCACGACGATCACGACGCCCGACAACGTGATGACCATCGTCGGCAACAACACCATCTTCAGCGGTGCCATCCAGAACTTCTCCGCCCTGCCCCACCGCCGTGTGGACTGCCTTGCCAAGGTGGCCAATGAGGTGGACCCGCTGGACGCCATCGCGCGGCTCAAGCCCGCCATCGCCGCCATCCCCAACGTGATGGCCAAGCCCGCGCCGGACATCGAGATCCTGCAGTTCACGCCCGAGGGCCCGCTGCTGTGCGTGCGGCCTTACTGCCACACCGATCACTACTGGCAGGTCTACTTTGACGTGCACAAGGCCGTCGTCGCGACCTTTGGCGCGGCCGGCTACCCGGTGCCGGAGACCCCTCTCGCACCTCGTAACCGCTGAAATGGCCGACCTGACCGCCCGCATCGCCGCGCTGTGGCGCTACCCCGTCAAGTCCTGCGCCGGTGAGGCCGTGGACTCGCTGGCGCTGGACGCGGACGGCTGGCCGGAGGGCGACCGCGGTTGGGGCATCGTCGATGCCGCTGGCGAATTGAGCTGGATGGGCGCTCACCCGCGCCTGGCCCTCGTAAGTGCGCGGCTGACGCCGGGCGGGCTGGAACTGCAATCCCAGGGGCGTGTACTGGCCGTGGCCACCACGGGTGGCGAAGCGGTGGAAGTGCGTGCCTGGAACGGCGACCGCCAGGACTTCGACCTCCTGCAGGCCTGGGACGCAGGCGACGACGCGGCCGCACTGCTGCGCGCGACGACCGGCGCGCGGCTGCGGCTGATGCGCCTCTCCGCCGAAGCCCAGCGCCGGCCCGGCCTCAATGCGCTGCACGTGGTGGGCGATGGCTCGTTGCGCGCGTGGAGCGACGCCATGGCGCAGCCGCTGAATGGCCCCGTCCAGCGCGCCCGGCCCAATCTGTTGCTGCGTGCCGATGACGGCGGCGAACTGCCGCCCTTCATCGAAGACATCTTCATCGAGGCCAGCATCGAGGCCCTGACCCTGCGTCGCACCCTGCCCTGCGTGCGCTGCGTCGTCCCCACCGTGGACCCGGCCAGCGGTGAACCCCAGCCGCTGGCGCTGGACGCGCTGACCCGGCTCAGCGCCGAACGGCTGCCCGGCGCGCCGGTGCAGTTCGGCGTCTACGCGCGTGGCAACGGCGCGGGCCGGCTGAGCGTGGGTGATCGCGTCGAGCTGACGCTGGATTTCGGCTGAGATTCAGCGCAGCCGTGGCAGCGCGGCGTGGGCATTCGCCGATGTGATGGCGGCCGTATGTTCCAACGTCCAGCCGCGCAGCTCCGCAAGGCTTGAAGCGATGCGCGGCAGCTCGGACGACTCGTTGCGCGCCTGGCCTGGCCTGGCCTCACGTTCCGCCGCCGTCTTGTAGAGCCAATGCGGCGGGATGTCCGGCGCATCGGTCTCCATGACCAGGGCCGTCTCGGGCACGCTCGCGGCAATGCGGCGGATCTGCAGCGAGCGGTCAAACGTCAGCGTGCCGCCAAAGCCCAGCTTGAAGCCCAGGGCTATGAAGGCCAGCGCCTGCTGCTCACTGCCGTTGAACGCATGCGCGATGCCGCCGTGCGGGAAGTCCACGCGGCGCAGACCGGCCAGCAGCTTGTCGGCGCTGCGGCGCACATGCAGCAGCACCGGCAGGCCGGCACGTTTGGCGAGCTTGAGCTGCTCGACATAGAAGTGCTGCTGGGTGTCGGGATCGAGCCCGTCGACGAAAAAATCCAGGCCGATCTCGCCGACCGCCACCAGCCGCGGGTCGGCGCGGTGCGTTTCCAGCGCTTCGGCGAGCTTGCCGAGGTCGCCTTCGGCCGCGCGCATCACACACAGCGGATGGATGCCCAGCGCATAGGCGAAATCGTGCTGGATGGCCAGCAGCCGCACGGTATCGAAGTTGGCTGCATCGACCGCGGGGATGACGATCTGCGTCACGCCGGCCACACGGGCGCGCGCGACGACGGCGTCACGGTCGGCGCTGAACTCGGCCGCGTCGAGGTGGCAGTGGGTGTCAATCCACACTGCCCGCTCCTTCAGCGGAACACCACCGTGCGGTTGCCGTTCAGCAGCACGCGGTGCTCGGCATGCCACTGGATGGCACGCGCCAGCGCCACGCATTCCATGTCGCGGCCAATGCCCACGAGCTGGTCGGCCGTGTAGCCATGGTCGATGCGGGCGACCTCCTGCTCGATGATGGGGCCTTCGTCCAGGTCGCTGGTCACATAGTGGGCCGTCGCACCGATGAGCTTCACGCCGCGTTCGTAGGCCTGGTGGTAGGGCTTGGCGCCCTTGAAGCTGGGCAGGAAGCTGTGGTGGATGTTGATGGCCCGGCCGCTCAGGTGCTCGCACAACGCCGGGCTGAGGATCTGCATGTAGCGCGCCAGCACGACGAGGTCGATGTCGTTGTCGGCCATGACCTCGCGGATCTTGGCCTCCTGGGCGGCCTTCTGCGCGTCGGTCGCGCCCAGCAGCGGGAAGTGGTGGAACGGAATGTTGTGCGAGGCCGCGAGCTGGTAGAAGTCGCGGTGGTTGGACACGATGGCCGGGATCTCGATGGGCAGATGCCCCGTCTGCACGCGGAACAGCAGGTCGTTCAGGCAGTGGCCCAGCTTGGACACCAGCAGCAGCACGCGGGTCTTGCGGCTTTGCGCCACCAGCTCCCAGTCCATCGCGAACTCGTCGGCCAGCGGCTTGAAGGCGGCCTGCAGCACGCCCTCACCCGCACCAGCCTCAAACTCGATGCGCATGAAGAAGCGCGCATGGTCGGGGTCGCCATGCTGGTGCGAGGTGACGATGTTGCCGCCCTGCTGCAGCAACACGCCGGTCACGGCGTGCACGATGCCGGCGCGGTCGGGGCAGGAGAGCTTGAGGATGAAGCGCGGATTCATGTTGCTTGGAACTGCCCCGCAACAAGGCGCAACTGCCGGTCGCAGCGGGCCGCCAGGTCGCGGTCGTGGGTGACGAGGACGAAGGACGTGCCCAGCTCGCGGGCGCGCTCCAGCATCAGCTCGAAGACGCTTGATGCCGTATCGCGGTCGAGGTTGCCGGTGGGCTCGTCAGCCAGCACGCAGGCTGGGTGGGTGACCAGCGCGCGCGCGATAGCCACGCGCTGGCGCTCGCCGCCGGACAGCTCGGACGGCCGGTGCTGCACGCGGTCCTTGAGGCCCACGCGGGCCAGCATCTCGGCTGCCGTCCCGCGCGCCTCGGCGGGCGCCTGGCGGCGTATGCGCAGCGGCATCGCAACGTTGTCCAGCGCCGAGAACTCGGGCAGCAGGTGGTGGAACTGGTACACGAAGCCCAGGTGGCGGTTGCGCCAGTAGCCGCGGTCGGCCTCGTCCATGGTGGCCAGCGGGCGGCCCATCAGCGTGACGCCGCCCGCGGTCGGCACATCCAGGCCGCCCAGCAGGTGCAGCAGCGTGGACTTGCCCGAGCCCGAGGCGCCGACGATGGCCAGCGTCTCGCCGCGCTTCACGCTCAGGTCGATGCCGCGCAGCACGGTGACGTCCAGGCCGCCTTCTTCAAAGCGGCGGGTCAAGCCCGTCGCGTTCAAGATCAACTCACTCATAGCGCAGCGCCTCCGCCGGTTGCACGCGGCTGGCGCGCCAGCTCGGGTAGAGCGTGGCCAGGAAGGCCAGGCTCAGCGAGCCGATCGCGATGGGGATGATGTCGCCCTGCTGGGGGTCGCTGGGCATCTGGCTGATCAGGTAGATGCTGCCCGGCAGGAAACTGACGTTCAGCAGGTGTTCGATGAAGGGCACGATGACGTCGATGTTGAAGGCGATCAGCAGGCCCAAGCCCACGCCAGCCAGCGTGCCGATGACGCCCGACAGCGCGCCCTGCACCATGAAAATTCCCATGACGGAGCGCGGGCCGGCGCCCAGCGTGCGCAGGATGGCAATGTCGCTCTGCTTGTCGGTCACCGTCATCACCAGCGTGGAGACAAGATTGAAGGCGGCGACGGCGACGATCAGCGTCAGCACGATGCTCATCATGCGTTTTTCGATCTGCACGGCGTCGAACCAGTTCGCGTTGGCACGCGTCCAGTCGCGCACCAGGATCTCCGGGCCCATGCTGCGTGCCAGCTCGGCGGCAATGCGGCGCGCGTCGTTCACGTCGCGCAGCTTGAGCTGCACGCCGGTCGGCCCCTCGGTGCGGAAGAGCCGGGCCGCGTCGTCGACGTGGATGATGGCCAGGCCCGAGTCGTATTCATAGTGGCCGGCGCTGAAGGTGCCGACGACATTGAAGCTCTTCAGCCGCGGCACGACGCCGGCCGGCGTGACCTGGCCGCCCGGGGCGACGACGGTGATCTTGTCGCCCACGCCCACGCCCAGCTGCCGCGCAAGTTCGGCGCCCAGCACGATGTTCCAGGCACCGGGTTGCAACTGGGCGAAGACGCCGTCCTTGAGCTGGGCACCCAGCGTCGTGACCGTGGCCTCCTCGGCCGGCGAGATGCCGCGGATGATGGCGCCGCGCATGTCTTCGCCGCGGGCGATGAGGCTCTGGCTGGCCACGAAAGGCGCTGCGCCTATGACCTGGGGGTTCTGTTTCGCCTTGGCAGCCGTGGCCTGCCAATCCGGCAGGGCCTGGCCCGAGTAGTTCAGAAGCTCCACGTGGGCGATGACGTTGAGCATGCGGTCGCGCACTTCCTTCTGGAAGCCGTTCATCACGGACAGCACGACGATGAGCGCCATCACGCCCAGCGCGATGCCCACCATGGACACGCCCGAGATGAAGCTGATGAAGCGGTTGCGCCGCCCACCTCGGCCGGCGCGCGTGTAGCGCAGGCCGACCTGGAGTTCAAAAGGCAGCGGCATGAGGCAATGCAAAGACAGCGGGCATGGGGCCGGGATGGTAACTGGCGACCAGTAGCGAGAATGTCAGCCAACGCCGCTTGGAACGAATGATGAACCTCCTACCCCACCTGCGCTCCCTGGCCTGCGCTACGCTGGCGGCCCTGGCTTTGCCGGCCTTTGCCATGCCCGACCTCGTCATCCTCGTGCGCCATGCCGAGCGCGCCGCAGAGCCGGCGGGCGATCCCGGCCTCACGCCTGCCGGCGAGCAGCGCGCCCAGGCGCTGGCCCAGGCCCTGGCGGGCACGAAGGTCAACGCCATCCTGACGACGCAGTTCCGCCGCACCCAGGACACCGCAGCGCCGCTGGCCAAGGCCTTGAGCCTGCAAGCCCAGGTCGTCGAGGCCAAGCGCGGTGACTCGATTGGCCACGTGCAGGCGGTGGCCGACGCCGTGCGCGCGCAGACCGGCACCGTCCTCGTCGTGGGCCACAGCAACACGGTGCCGGCCATCCTGGCCGCGCTGGGTGGGCCCAAGCTGCCGGAAATCTGCGAGACGAGCTTCCATCACATCTTCCTGCTGCGCCCCGGCGCTGGCTGGATGCAGCTGAGCTATGGCGCACCCAGCGCCGCACCCGCGGCCGGCTGCCTGTGAAACACCCCACAATCGCCGCACGAACAGCCCAAACAGCCACCAGGGAGATTCGATGCGACGACTCGTGCTCGGCCTGGCCCTCGCCAGTGCCGCAACGGCAGCCTGTGCCCAGGCCAGCCTGCTGACCGGCCTGTCCCGCTGCGACGCCAGCTTCTTCAAGCAACTGGCCGCACAGAAGGACGAGCTGAAGCCCCAGGGCGAGGTCAAGCCCCGCGCCGCGGCGGCCACCTTCATCGTGCCCAGCCTGACGCAGGAGGGCAACCGGCGCCTGATGTTCGGCCAGCCGCTGCGCGTGAACGGCCTGCTGGTGGTGGGCTACGTGGACGAGCTGACGCCCATCCCGGGTGGCGTGGACATCTCCTGGGGTTTCCTGATCCGCAGCAAGCTGCCCGAGGTGGCCGCCGCGCTCAAGGGCGTGATCTGGGACGGCCAGCGCCTGCGCCGCGACCCGCAGGAGGGTTATTTCGTGCGTTCCGAGGTCTGGCGGCATGCCAGCGCCGCGGCCGGCTGGATCAAGGACGCGACCGAGAACGGCCCGCCCAAGCCCGGCACCGTCGAACGGGTCTTCATGATCGAGCCGGTCGAAGACGACCCGGGCCTGGTGCGCGCCGGCTGCGCGCTGCAGGGCGACGTCACGCGCGAGATGCTGCTGGAGCTGCGACCGGATTTCCCGATCGACGCCAAGTGACGCGCTCCGTCAGGGCGTACTGCCCCGCTTGAGCTCCCACTGCGCGAGCGTGAATTCGCGGTAGGGCACGGCCTGTGTGGCCACCGTGCGCTCGAACCAGGGTAAGGCCTCGCCGCGCCGGCCCTGGGCCGCAAGCTGCTGGCCGATGAAGAAGTACGCCTCGGCCAGGCGCAGCCGTTCCGTTTCAGGCTTTTCCTTGGCCAGCCTGAGCAAGGCTTCGCGGTCCAGGCTGCCACCCAGGTAGCGCAGCAGCGCGCCACCCCATTTGCTCGCATCCGCCGAGGACACGTCCTCCGCGATGGCGGCCTTGCCGCGGCCACCCTGGTGCTCGGCGGCCAGGTACAGCCACAGCAGCGTGAACTGGCGCGCCTCGCCGCTGGCGTTGGCGGCGCTGTCGCGCAGCGCGGCCTCGGCGCGGGCATAGTCGCCCAGCATGTAGTGGGCCATGCCCAGCCAGCTGCCGCCGGCCGTGCCAAGCTGGGCCTGCTGGTTGAAGGCCGTCAGCGCATCGGCCGGGCGGGCCAGGCCCACCAGGGCCACGCCCTTGGCCTCCAGCGCGGCGGCGGCCTCGTCACCTTCGGTGGTGATGGCCAGCACGCGATCGGCATCGGCCAGCGCCTGCTCGAAATCACCCAACTGGTTGTGCGCCTGCGCCCGCTCGGCCAGCACGCGGGCGGCAAGCCTGCCCTTGGGATCGGCGGCGGCCAGCACCTGGCTGTCTGCCATGCGGATGAACTCGTTGACCTGCACGAGCTGCCACAGCGCATCGGGCCTGGCGCCCGTGCGGTACTTGAGCAGGCGGCGGTCGACGTCGGCAAAGCCGGTCTCCAGCAGCTTGAAGTCCAGCAGATTCATGCGCAAGCGCTGCGCCCCCAGCATCAATCGCGCGCGGCCCACGCGCTCACGGTAGCCGTCCACGTCGGCAGGGAGCACCTCGTCGGACTTGCGCTCCACGCGGCTGATGAACTGCACCGTGGGGCCGTTGACCTCCACGCGGCTCGCGAACGCGAAATGCTTGTCGGCCAGTTGCTGCGGCGCGGGCACCTGCGACGTGAAGGCCCGCGGGCCGGTCACGCTGACGCGCAGCTCGGCGGTGCGCGTGGGCTCCAGCATGAAGGGGTAGCGGCGGCGCGCCTCGGGCGGCACGGGCAGCGCGTCGGCCAGCTCGGCAGCCGGAAACTCCAGCTCCAGCGAACCGCGCTGGTAGCGGCCCATGCTGGGATGCTCGAAATGAAGCTTCAGCTCCCATTGGTTGGTCTCGCGGTCGTCCATGACCTCGGGCTGGCCCACGCTGACCAGGCCGGGCATCAGCCGCACATAGGCGCCGCCAATCGCTTCGGCCATGCGCTCCAGGCCGGCCATGGCCAGGTGGGCGCGCCAGCGCTCTGCGGCGAGGCCCGTGGCCTTGAAGGAGGTGTCCAGACGCGCGGGCTTGGAGAGGTCGCTGAAATTCCAGTCCTGCTTGAAGCCCACTGCATCCTTGGCGAACTCGGGCGGCACGACCGGCTGCGGGCCTGCTTCGCCCAGGCCCACGACCAGAGCCGCGCCATAGCGGAAGTAGCCGCGCGTCTCCAGCGAATAGCCCTGCCCGTTCATCGTCGGGTCCAGGAAATAGACGGCGTCGCCGATCTTCACGCGGCTGATGACGTGGTCGAACTGGTCGTGCGAGGGCAGGTAGTTGGCGACGCCGCGGTTGCGGGCCATGGAGATCAGCGCCGGCCGGGCATCGAAGCCCATCGCGCCGAGCAGCGTGTTCAGCAGCAGCGTCTTGTCCTTGCAGTCACCCAGGCGATCGGACAAGGTCTTTGCGGCCGGCTTGGGGCGGTGCGAGCTTTCGCCCAGCGACGCCGAGAAGTAGCGCACCTCGTCCTGCACGAAGCGCAGCGCCGCAGCGACCTGTTGCTCGGGCGTGCCTCCCTTGGCCTTCAGCTCGGCCGCCTTCTCGGCGATGCCGGCCGGCTGGGCCTCGCCGGCGAAGAGACGCTGAGCCCAGTGATCCAGCTCGGCCCAGCTGGCGTATTCACTGACGTGCAGCGCCGGGTAGACCTTGAACCAGGGCGGTATGGCCGCTTCGTCCGGCACGGGCGGCACGCCGTCGCGTTGCACGCGGATGACCTGGCGGCCGCCTTCCTCGAAGCGCTCGGGCACGATGTCGGACGCGATGGCCTTCACGTTGAGGCGGCGCTCCGGGGGCGCTTCGATGCGCAGGTGCAGGCGGCCTATGGGCGCGTCCGACGCGAGCTGCATCAGCGCCGAATAGCGGCCGTCGAAGATGGGGTTCTCGCCCTCCAGCGTGTAGGCCACGTCGACAACGTCGCCCACGCGCACGTCGCTGATGACCACCAGCGCCGTGCGCACGCCGTCGATCATCTGGCGCTCGAGCTGCTGCTCGCGGCGCATCATCTCGATGCGGGCATCCTTGAGCCGGTCCAGGCGCTTGCCGTCGCGGATGACGCCGACCTGGTGGATGACCAACTGCTGGTAGGCCGGGTTGAAGCTGATCTGCGGCTCCGACACCTCGCGCAACGTGGATGTGTCCAACGCCTCGTGCTGCAGGTGGATGTAGGTGGCCGTGGCCGATTTGGGTGCCAGTTGCACCTGCACGTCCACCAGGGGCTCGCGGCGCGCCTTGGCGCCGGTCGCCGGGGGGCGTGCCTCGGCCGAAGTGGCCGGCGGCAGAGCCTTGACCCAGGCCGGCACGGGGCCGAAGCGATAACCGGCGCCCGCAGGCACGGCTGGATGGGCGGCAGCCGCCGCCTTGGCGGCCGCGGGCTTGGCGGAGGGCTTGGGTGCGGCCGGCGTCTGCGCCGCCGCCACGCTTATGGACAGGGCCAGCGCGAGGGCTGGCCAGAACTTCAAACGCATCCACATCCTCCCGGTCTCACGCCCCGATTGTGGCGGTAGGCCGGAAGACGCTCTATCTAGTGGAGCATCTGCTCCACCTCGGCCGCAGGGTCTCCCGTGGCCGCCACCTTGGCAGCCAGCATTTCCAGGTCCAGGTGCAGGTGCTCGATCAGTTCGGGCACGGCCACCTTCAGCGCATGCACGGGCTCGTCATGGTGCTCGGCTGCATCGGCCAGCACCTCGGCGACATGCAGCACGGCGGCGATCAGCGAGAAGGGGCGGATCTCCAGCGGCGTGTTGGCGTCCTTGAACGCCTCGACCAGGGCCTTCGGGAAATGCCAGTGCGCGGCGAGAGACGCCGTCACATCGGCATGCGTGCAGCCAAAGCGATGCTCCTCCAGCGAGAAACGGCTGCCGGGCTCTGTGGCGTGGGCCTCGACGTCGGCGACGAGGTGCGGTTCGTCGATGGCCATCAGCAACTGGCCGGTGCGCAGCATCAGGCCGGCGAGGTAGGCGGTGTCCGAGGTCGCAGCGTCGGCACCCAGCATGCGGGCCAGCACCCGCGCATAGTTGGCCGTCGCGACGCTGTGGCGCCAGAAGGTGGCGCGGTCCAGCCCCTGCACCTTGGGGAAGGCACCGCTGAGGCAGGCCGCCATGGCCAGGTTGCGCAGCGTCTCCAGGCCCAGCGCATGGGCTGCGTCGATGACGGTGGAGATCTGGTGCGAGGGGCTGTAGTGGGCGGTGTTCGCCAGCCGCAGCACCTTGGCCGTCAGCGTCGAGTCCTTCTCAATCAACGCCGCGATCTGCGACAGGCCCACGTTGTCATCGTCGAAGCTCTTCAGCAACCGCGACGCCACTTCGGGCATGGTCGGCAGCGCGTTGTGCTTGACGAAGAAGCGTTCTGCAGCGGCACTCATCTGAAACCTCCGAGCAGCGATGACCGGGCCAGTCTAGGACTAAGGTTGGGCCAGCGCCACGGCCTTAACCGTCGCTAAACGATCAGCAATGCGCGGAAGTCATTCACATTCGTGAAGCTGGGGCCGGGCACCAGCAGGTCGCCCAGCGGCGCAAAAAAGCTGGCGCTGTCGTGGGCGTCCAGCAGGGCCTGCGGGTTCAGGCCCAGCGCACGGGCGCGGGCGAGGCTGGTGGGCGTCAGCAGCGCACCGGCATGGGGGCCGACACCGTCGATGCCGTCGGTATCGGCCGCCAACGCGTGGACGCCCGGCTCGCACTGCAGCGCCAGCGCGCAGCCGAGCAGGAACTCCGTGGCCCGACCGCCCTTGCCGGCCGGTTTGGCGGGGTCGACCGTGACCGTCGTCTCGCCGCCGGACAGGATGACGCAGGGTTTGGCGAAGGGCTGGCCGTGGCGTGCCACGGCGCGGGCCAGCGCGGCGTGCACGCCGCCCACGACGCGCGACTCGCCCTCGATCTCGTCGCTGAGGATGTGGGTGGCAATGCCCTGGGCCTGCGCTGCGTCGGCCGCGGCCTCCAGGCTCATCTGCGGCGTGGACAACATGACGAGTTCGTTGCCCGCGAGGCGCTCGTCACCGGGCTTGGGCGTCTCGAAGGCCCCTGACTCCAGGCCCGCGCGGGCAGCAAGCGGCAGCTCAATCTTGTAGCGGCGACAGATGGCCAGCGCATCGGCGCAGGTCGTCGCATCGGCCACCGTGGGGCCAGAGGCAATGATGGCCGGGTCGTCGCCCGGCACGTCACTGATGGTCAGTGTCAGCACGCGCGCCGGCGCGCAGGCGGCCGCCAGGCGCCCGCCCTTGATGGCCGACAAGTGCTTGCGCACGCAGTTCATCTCGCCAATCGCAGCGCCACTGTTGAGCAGCGCCCGGTTGACGGCCTGCTTGTCGGCCAGCGTCAGCCCCGGCGCCGGCAGGCTCATCAGCGCCGAGCCGCCGCCGGAGATCAAACAGATGACGAGGTCGTCGGCCGTCAGGCCTTGGGTCAGGGCCATCAACTTCTCGCTGGCGGCCAGGCCGCTGGCGTCCGGCACCGGGTGGGCCGCCTCGACGACCTCCAGCCGCCGCGGCCGCCAGCCGTTGGGGATATGGCCATAGCGCGTGATGACCAGGCCCGACAGCTTGGCGTCGGCCGGCCAGGCTGCCTCCAGCGCCTGGGCCATGGACCCGCCCGCCTTGCCGGCGCCCAGCACCAGCGTGCGCCCTTTCGGCGGCGGGGGCAGGTGGGCGGCGAGCACGCGCCCCGGCAGCGCGCGCGCGACGGCCACGTCGTAGAGCTGGCGCAGCAACGCGCGCGGGTCCAGGGTCATGGTTGTTGTTGTGTCCAGCGGCCGATGAGGGCACGCTCTTCATCGGTGATGCCGGTCGCATTGTTCAGCGGCATCGCCCGCTGCACGACGACCTGCTGGTAGATCTGGGCCTTGTGCGAGGTCAGGCCTTCGGCGCTGTCCAGGCGCACGCCCTTTTGCGCCGCGTCGCCCGTGTGGCAGGCCGCGCAGCGCTGCGCGGCGACAGCCTGCACCTGCTCCACAGTGACCGGTGCGGCCGACGCGGTGGTCTGGGGCTTGGGCGCCATCCAGGCGATCAGGCCGCCCAGCAGCACGACGGCCAGCACCACGGCGCCCCAGCTGTTGACGCCCTTGTGGCGCTTCACAAAAAAGATGCGGATGGCGACGCCCGCGGCCATCAGCACGCACAGCACCACCCAGTTCAGCGGGTGCTGATGCAGCATGCCGTAGTGGTTGCTCAGCATCGCGATCAGCACCGGCAGCGTGAAATAGGTGTTGTGCACGCTGCGCTGCTTGCCGCGCTGGCCGTGGACGGGGTCGGCCTTCTCGCCCGCGCGCATCTGCGCGATGACCTTGCGCTGGCCCGGGATGATCCAGTGCGCCACGTTGGCCGTCATCATCGTCGCCAACATGGCGCCGACAATGAGGAAGGCTGCGCGGCCGGCGAAGAGCTGGCAGGCCAGCCAGGCGGCGAAGACGACGAAGGCCGCGACGACGGCCATCACGCGGCCTTCGTTGCCGATCTGCCCGTCCGCCGTGCGGCCCAGCAGGCGACAGGCCACGTCATAGACCAGCCAGCCGACCACGAGAAAGCCCAGCGCCGCCACGACCGACTGCCAGGGCGCTGCCCAGGCATGCACGCGCGCGTCGATCAGCATCTGGCTGGCATTGCACAGGTAGAGCACGACGAAGAGCGCGAAGCCGCTCATCCACGTCCAGTAGCTTTCCCAATAAAACCAATGAAGGTCCTGCGGCAGGTTGCCCGGCGCCACCATGTACTTCTGCGGGTTGTAGAAACCGCCGCCGTGCACGGCCCACAGCTCGCCGTCCACGCCCTTGGCCTTGAGGTCGTCGGCCTGCGGCTTGACGAGGTGGTTGTCCAGCCAGACGAAGTAGAACGACGCGCCTATCCAGGCGATGACGGTGATGACGTGCAGCCAGCGCAGCAGCAGGTTGGCCCAGTCGAACAGGTAGATGTCCATGAAGCGGTGATTCCAGCGTGGCCCCACCACGGCGGGTGCTGTGGGGCCGGAGCGTCGCGTCCGCAGATCCGGCCGGATCTGACACCGCTGCGACTGGCCGGGAGTTTATTCAGCCGGGCGTCGCTTGCCCGCCACGCCTTGCCGTGAATGCCTTCACGTCGCAGCAAAGCGTGAGCGGCACGCGTGAACGCCGCGCAACACAATGCGCCCATGCCCCGTGCGCACCTCTTTGCCGGCCCCCTGCTCGCGCTGGCGCTGGCGGGTGCTCTGCCCGCCCATGCGGATGAACCGGCCGTCGCGCGGCTGGCCACCAACATCGAGCGCAGCTACTTCCCGCCTGCCGAGGCGCTGCTGCGCAAGGCCTATGCCTCGCTGGGCCTGAAGGTCGAATTCCTGCCCTGGCCGCTACCGCGCACGCAGCAGGAATTGCAGGCTGGCCGGCTGGACGGTGTCGCGATGCGGGTGGATGCCTATTTCGAACAGACGCCCTTCGTCCGCAAGGTCGACGTGCCCTTGCTGCAACTGCAGGTCTTCGCCTATGCCCGGCCACCTTGCCCGCAGGCATTGCCACTGGAGGAACTGGGCAGGCGCCGCGTCAGCTACCAGCGCGGCATGGTGGCCGCCGAGGCCCTGGTGCCCGAACCTTCGCGCATGCCGGCCAACACGCCCAGCGACGCCTTCCTGAACCTGAGCACGGGTGCTGCCGACTACGCGCTGGTGCTGACCACGCCCTGGATGGCCGAGATGCCAGTGGACACCCGCCAAGGCACCATCTGCCGCGTGGCGACGCCATTGGCCCGCTCACTGCTCTTCCATGGCGTGCACGAGTCGCGTGCCGCCTGGGTGGCACCGCTGGAGCAGGCCTTGCGGCGCATGCGAGAGCGCGGCGAGATCCAGCAGGCCTGGGCCGACTATGAGCGCCAGGTCGGCGCTGCGAACAACCGCCTGGAGGCCCAGCCGGGTAAGAGCCTCACGCTGCAGGCAACGCCAGGATCTGCGCCAGCACGGCCACGGCAATGACACCCGGCTGCTTGCCGCTCACCCCAGGCACGCCGATGGGGCAGACGACCTGTGCGCGCTCGGCCTCGGTGAAGCCGCGCGCCTCCAGCCGCTGACGAAAGCTCGCCCACTTGGTGCGGCTGCCGATGAGGCCGATGAAGGCCAGGTCCTGCCGCTCGCGCTGACGCTTCAGGCAGGCCGCGACGATGTCGAAGTCCTCGGCGTGGTTGTGGCTCATGATGAGCACGGCCGAGCTGGCCGCAATGTCGGCCACGGCATCGGCCGGCGGGTCGCAGACCTCCTGACGCCAGCCGGGTGCCGGCGGCTCGACCGGGAACTGCTGTTCTCGGCTGTCTATCCAGTGCAAGGCCAGTGGCAGGTCGCGCGCGATGTGGGCGATGCTCTGCCCGATATGGCCGGCGCCAAACAGCGCCAGCGGCCGTCTGTCCACAGGGGGCAGCAGGCTCGCCAGGTCTTCTCCGGCGGCCACAAGCCGGAAGGCCAGCCAGACGACACCGCCGCAGCACTGGCCCAGCGACGCGCCGAGCGGGTAGCGCACCTCCTCGGCCAGCTCGCCGCCTTCAAGCGCAGCACGGGCGCGGGCGATGGCGTCGAATTCCAGATGGCCGCCGCCCACGGTACCGGTGACGCCACTGGCGGACACCGTCATCCAGGCGCCCACCTCGCGCGGCACGCTGCCGGAGGTGCGCGCGACCGTGACGAGGACGAGGGGTTCAGCTTCCACGGTAGGTCGAATAACTCCAGGGCGAGGCCAGCAGCGGCACGTGGTAGTGGCTGTCGGGGTCGGCGATGCCGAAGTCCAGCGGCACTTCGTCCAGGAAGGCAGGCTCGGGCAGCGTCTGGCCGCGGGCCCTGAAATAAGCCGCCACCTCGAAGACCAGGCGGTAGCGCCCGGCCAGGAAGGACACCCCCTCCAGCAGCGGCGCGTCGGCGCGGCCGTCGGCGTTCAGCAGCAGGCTGGCCAGCCATTTCGGGCCGGCCGCGTCGAAGCGATACAGGCGCACGGCCATGCCGGCGGCGGGGCAGCCATTGGCGGTATCGAGCACATGTGTTGTCAGCTTGCCCATGAAATCTCCATCGTTGTGGAAGCACCGAACGGGTCCCCCGCGGCGCGCGCATCCCGGCTGTGGGCGCATTGCGGCGTTGCAAATCCGCGCCATAGCTCAAGCTATGGCTGTGGTTTGCGCCTTGCACTGCATCCCACATCCGGGCGCGCACGCTCGCGGGGACCCGTCCGGTGCTTCCTTAGGGCAAAGTGTAGGGATGAACGCCCCCCGCTACCCCCGCGACCTCATCGGCTACGGCGAAAACCCGCCCCAGGCGCAATGGCCCGGCGGCGCCCGCGTGGCCGTGCAGTTCGTGCTGAACTACGAGGAGGGCGGCGAGAACTCCGTGCTGCATGGCGACGCCGGCAGCGAGCAGTTCCTGTCGGAGATGTTCAACCCCGCCAGCTACCCGGGCCGCCATCTCAGCATGGAGGGCATCTACGAATACGGCTCGCGCGTGGGCGTGTGGCGGCTGCTCAAGGAGTTCGAGCAGCGGGCCTTGCCGCTGACCGTCTTCGGCGTGGGCATGGCGCTGGAACGCCATCCCGACGTGACCCAGGCCTTCGTGGAGCTGGACCACGAGATCGCTTCGCACGGCTGGCGGTGGATCCACTACCAGAACATGGAAGAGGACACCGAGCGCGCCCACATGGCCCAGGCCATGGCCTCGCTCAAGCGCCTGACGCTGGGCCGAGACCCGCACGGCCTGGGCTGGTACACCGGCCGCGACAGCCCCAACACCCGCCGACTGGTGGCCGACTTCGGCGGCTTCGAGTACGACAGCGACTACTACGGCGACGACCTGCCCTTCTGGCTGCAGGTGCGCAAGACCAATGGCGAGCTCGCGCCTCACCTCGTGGTGCCCTACACGCTGGACTGCAACGACATGCGCTTCGCCCTGCCCCAGGGCTTCAGCCACAGCGAGCCGTTCTTCGAGTACCTGAAGGACAGCTTCGATGTGCTTTACGCCGAAGGTGCCGAGTCCCCGAAGATGATGAGCATTGGCATGCACTGCCGCCTGCTGGGCCGCCCGGGCCGCATGCGCGCGCTGCAACGGTTCCTGGACCACATCGAGGCCCACGACCGCATCTGGGTCTGCCGGCGCCTCGACATCGCACGGCACTGGAAGACCGTCCACCCCTTCGACCCCAAAACCGCTTTCCTGTGGGAATGACTCTCGATCAACTCAATGCCGCGGACGCGGCCACCTTTGTCGCGCTGCTGGACGGCACCTACGAGCATTCGCCGTGGATCGCCGAGCGCGCCGCTGCGCAGCGCCCGTTCAAGACGCTGGCCGCGCTGAAGGCCGCGCTGGCCCGCGTTGTGCGCGAAGCCACCGTGGACGAGCAACTCGGCCTGATCCGCGCCCACCCCGAGCTGGCTGGCAAGGCCGCCGTCGCCGGCGAGCTGACCGCCGAGTCGACCAACGAGCAGCAAAAGGCCGGCCTCACGGCCTGCACGCCGGAAGAATTCGAAACGCTTCAGCGGCTCAACGCAAAGTACAACGAACGTTTCGGCTTTCCATTTATCTTGGCCGTGCGCGGCCCGCGCGGCACCGGCTTCACGCGCCAGGAGATCATCGCGACCTTCGAGCGCCGCCTGCGCGGCCACCCGGACCTGGAGCGCGCCGAATGCCTGCGCCAGATCCACCGCATCGCCGAGATCCGGCTCAACGACAAGTTCGGCGCGAAGCCCGAACTCGGCGAGCAGCTGTGGGATTGGGCCGCGGCGCTGGCCGCGCACAGCGACACCGAAGACTTCCTGACCTGCACCTACGCAACGCCTGCGCACACGGCAGTCGCCAACCAGCTCATGAGCTGGATGCGCGACTGCGGTTTCGACGAGGTGACGCGCGACGCGGTGGGCAATGTCGTGGGCATTTACAAAGGCACGGGCGACAAGACGCTGCTCACCGGCAGCCACTACGACACCGTGCGCCGCGCTGGCCGCTTCGACGGGCGCCTGGGCATCTTCGTGCCCATGCTGGTGGTGCGCGAGCTGCACCGCCAAGGCAAGCGTCTGCCCTTCGCGCTGGAGGTGGTGGGCTTCTCGGAGGAAGAGTGCCAGCGCTTCCCGGCCGACTTCCTCGCGTCCAACGCCCTCATCGGTGGCTTCGACCCCGCATGGCTGGACGAGACCGACGTCGCAGGCACCACGCTGCGCGACGCCATGCAGGCCGCCGGCCTGCCCGCCACGATGGACGCTATCGCAGGCCTCAAGCGCGACGCCAGCCGCTATCTCGGCTTCGTCGAGGTCCACATCGAGCAAGGCCCCGTGCTGGACAGCCTGGACCTGCCGCTGGGCATCGTTACCAGCATCAACGGCAGCCGCCGCTACACCGGCGAGGTCATCGGCTTGGCCAGCCACGCCGGCACCACGCCCATGGGCCAGCGCCGAGACGCCGCGGCCGGCGTGGCCGAACTCATCCTGTTCACCGAGAAGCGTGCCGCCGCGGTCCCCGACATCGTCGGCACGGTCGGCATGCTGGAAGTGCCGTCGGGCTCCATCAACGTCATCCCAGGCCGCTGCCGCTTCAGCCTGGACCTGCGTGCCACCACTGACGCGGCCCGCGACGCGCTGGATGCCGATGTCATTGCCGAGTTGGAGGCCATCTGCCAACGCCGCGGCCTGAGCTTCACGCTGCAGCCCACGCTGGCTGCCAACGCGGCGCCCAGCGACCCCACCTGGCAGTCCCGTTGGGAGGCTGCCGTCACGGCGCTGGACCTGCCTATCCACCGACTGCCCTCGGGCGCCGGCCACGATGCCATGAAGATCCACGAGTTGCTGCCGCAAGCCATGCTGTTCGTGCGCGGCGGCAATGGCGGCATCAGCCACAACCCGCTGGAGTCGGTGACGGTGGATGACGCCGAACTGGCCGTCCGCGCGTTTGAACGTTTGCTTGAGAACCTATGACTCAAAACCCAACAGATGCCTGGATCAACGGGCGCTTCGACGACGAAGTCCGCTTTCTGCAGCAACTCGTCCGCATCCCCACCGACACCCCACCCGGCAACAACGCGCCGCACGCCGATCGCACGGCCGAGCTGCTGGCCGAACTGGGCTTCGAAGTCGAGGAGCACGCCGTGCCGGCCGCCGACGTGCAGCCCGCCGGCATGCAGTCCATCACCAATCTGATAGCTCGCCACCGCTTTGGTGACGGTGGCCCGACGATTGCGCTGAACGCGCATGGCGACGTGGTGCCTCCCGGCGAAGGCTGGGCGCATGACCCCTATGGCGCCGAGATCGTCGACGGCAAGCTGTATGGCCGCGCCTCGGCCGTCAGCAAGAGCGACTTCGCGACCTACACCTTCGCGCTGCTGGCGCTGAAGAACTCCGGCCTGCCGCTGAAGGGCGCCGTCGAGCTGCATTTCACCTACGACGAGGAATTCGGCGGCGAACTGGGCCCCGGCTGGCTGCTGCAAAAAGGGCTCACCAAGCCCGACTATCTGATCGCCGCCGGCTTCAGCTACCAGGTCGTCACCGCCCACAACGGCTGCCTGCAGATGGAGGTGACACTGCATGGCCTGGCCTCGCATGCGGCCTACCCAAGCACGGGCATCGACGCGCTGCAGGCCGCCAACAAGCTGTTGACGGCCCTCTACGCCCACAACGATGTGCTGAGGACCCGCCTCTCCGGCGTGGCGGGCATCACTCACCCGTACCTGAACGTGGGCCGCATCGAGGGCGGCTCCAACACCAACGTCGTGCCCGGCAAGGTGGTGCTGAAGCTGGACCGCCGCATGATCCCCGAGGAGGACCCGACGGCAGTCGAAGCCGAGGTGCGCGCGCTGATCGAGGCCGCCGTGGCCCAGAGCCCCGGCATGAGGCTGGAGATCAAGCGTCTGCTGCTCGCCAATTCGATGAAGCCGCTGCCCGGCGCCGCACCCTTGGTGGCCGCGCTGCAAAAGCATGGCGAGGCCGTCTTCGGCGAGCCCATTCCCACTTCGGGCACGCCGCTGTACACCGACGTGCGCCTGTACACGGCCCTCGGCATCCCGGCCGCCATCTACGGTGCCGGGCCGCGCACGGTGCTGGAGAGCAACGCCAAGCGGGCCGACGAGCACCTGGTGCTGGATGACCTGAAGCGCGCGACCCAGGTCGTGGCCCGTGCGCTGGTTGATCTGCTGCAAGGCTGAGTTTTCGGCACCTGCCTAGAATCCTGGCCATGCCCAGCTTCCCCATCACGACGCGCACCGCCCGCCGCTCGGCGTGGTGGCTGGTGGCCGTGTTCCTGCTGGGCGTGCTGGCGCCGGGCATCAGTGCGGCAATGGCGCACGTGCGGAGCGACTTCGCCGCCTGGCAGGACGTCTGCCGCGCGCCTTCCGCCAGCACGGCCACCAAGCCCAAGCCCATCGAGGCCGCGCTGGACCTGCTGGCCCACGGCCATTGCCCGGCCTGCCATATTGGAACCGCGGACCTGGCCGGTCCGCCAGCGGCACCTGAGCTGCAGCTGCGCGACGACGTCGTGCCGGAAGCCCCTGCGCGCTTCTGGACTGCATCAGTCACTGCTCACGCCTGGCGCCCTGCCAGCGCACGCGCCCCACCCGTGCCGATCTGAGTTCACCGCCTTGCCGTGGCCTGGGTGCCCGGCATCTGCCGCCGCTCTCGTGGCGGCGTGACTCCGATCCGGCTCTCCATGAAAAAGACTTCCCTCGCGCGCGCGGCTGCCTCGTGCGCCGCGCTGCTGCCCCTGGTGGCGTACGCCTGCGACGACTGCGACTGTGATGACACCCCCGTTGTCGTAACAACTGCCGCCGACACCAACACCGCCCGGCCTCTCAACAAACTCAAGCTGGTGCGCGTGCAAGGCGCCGCGCCCTCTTCGCTGCCCACCAACATCCCGACGACCCGTGAGACCGTCACGCGCGAGGACATGGAGCGCAGCATCAACGCGACGGACGCCGAAGACGCGCTGAAGTACCTGCCCAGTCTCCTGGTGCGCAAGCGCTACGTCGGCGACTACAACCACGCCATCCTGTCCAGCCGCGCCTCGGGCACCGGCAACAGCGCGCGTTCGGCCGTCTATGCGGACGGCATCCTGCTGTCCAACTACCTGGGCAACGGCGTGGGCGGCCTGTCCTTCCCGCCGCGCTGGGGCCTGGTGACGCCGGAAGAGATCGAACGCGTGGACGTCATGTACGGCCCGTTCTCGGCCGCCTATCCCGGCAACTCGGTCGGCGCCGTGGTGGACTACCAGACGCGCATGCCCACCCGGTTCGAGGCCCACGCCAAGCTGGGCTATGTGGTGCAGCCCTTCGAGCTGTACGCCACCCAGGCCACCTACCGCGCCTGGCAGGCCAGCGCCTCGGTGGGCGACCGTGCGGGTGACCTCAGCTGGTGGATCAACGTCAACCGCACCGACAGCGACGGCCAGCCGCTGACCTTTGCCAACCGCCTGGCCAGCACGGGCACGGCCGGCACCAACGGCACACCTGTCACAGGTGCCTTTCTGGTGCCCAACGGCGCCGGCCAGCCCTGGTACATGCTGGGCTCGGCGACGACCTACAGCACGCGGCAGGACCACCTCAAGCTCAAGCTGGCTTATGACCTGAGCCCCACCGTCCGCGCCAGCTACACGATGGGCTTGTGGCGCAATGATTCCAACGGCAATTCAGAAAGCTGGCTGCGCAACGCCGCAGGCCAGCCGGTCTACTCAGGCGCCATCGTCATTGACGGCAAGCAGTTCGCAGCCCTGACCGGTGGTGACTTCGCGCTGACGCGCGAGAAGTTGCTGCATGTGATGCACGGCCTGTCGGTCAAGAGTCGCACCGGCGGTGAGTGGGACTGGGAAGCCGCCGCCAGCCTCTACGACTACCGCAAGGACGACAAGCGCCAGAACGCCGCCGGCAACTCGCAGCCCGGCGCCTGGACGGGCGGCGCCGGCACGCTGGCCGATGGCAGCGGCACGGGTTGGAACACGCTGGCGCTCAAGGGCATCTGGCGCCCGGCAGGCATGGCGCACGTGGTGGACGTAGGCCTGCAGCAGGACAGCTACAAGCTCAGCTATCTGACGTCCAGCATTGCCGGCAACTTCCTCACCGACAGTCCAGGCGCGCTGGCCAGCAACGTGCAGGGCAAGACCCGGCTGCAGGCTGCCTACGCGCAGGACGCCTGGCTGCTGGCGCTGGACTGGAAGGCGGTGCTGGGCCTGCGCGCCGAGCACTGGCAAGCCAGGGACGGTCGCACGGACTTCTCTGCCACGGCAGGCCAGGAATACGCCGCGCGCACCGAAAACTTCCTGTCGCCCAAGGCGGCGCTGTCCTGGCAGGCCACGCCGGAGACGGTGCTGAAGGCCTCTCTGGGCCGCGCCGTTCGCATGCCCACCGTGGCAGAGCTGTACGGCGCCACGTCCACGACGAACTCGCGCTACATCAACGACCCCAACCTCGAGCCCGAGAAGTCGTGGACGGGCGAGCTGAGTGCGGAGTCGAGCTGGGGACCCATCCAGTCGCGCCTGACCGCCTTCGCCGAGAAGACGCGTGATTCGCTGTACTCGCAGACCTTGTTCGACGCCGCAGCCAACAGCAACGTGACCCGCGTGCAGAACATAGCCAGGATTGCCACCACCGGCCTGGAGGCAACGCTGGCCGCGACCGACTGGCTGCTGAAGGGGCTGGATGTATCCGCCAGCGCGACCTACACCGACTCCAAAATCAAGGTCAACACCGGCTTCGTCGCCACGCCGGGCGACACGGTCGGCAAGTGGCAGCCCAACATCCCGCGCTGGCGCGCCACCGCCTTGGCCGGCTACCGCTTCGACGAACACTGGAGCGCCAGCCTCGCCGCCCGCTACAGCGGCCGCCAGTACCGCACGCTGAACAATGCCGACGTGAACGGCTTTGCCTACATGGGCGTCAGCAAGTACGCCACGGCCGATGTGCGCGTGCTGTGGAAGATGGACCGCCAATGGAGCGCGGCCTTCGGCATCGACAACCTGAACAACTACGCCTACTGGAACTTCCACCCCTACCCGCAGCGGAGCTACATGGCCGAGCTGAAGTTCGACCTATGAAAACACTTCTCCTCACCACGCTGCTCGCACTCACCGGCGCTGCCCAGGCCCACATCACGCTGGAACAGGCCGAGACCGAAGCCGGCAAGCCCTTCAAGGCCGTGCTGCGCGTGGGCCATGGCTGCGAGGGCGGCGCCGCGACAAAGGAGATCGTCGTCACGCTGCCGGCCGCGCTGCGCAATGCCAAACCCATGCCCAAGGCCGGCTGGACGCTGACCCTGCCTGCGCCGGGCCAGGTGCGCTGGGTGGCCAACAGCGAGGCCGACTATCTGCAGGACGCCTGGTACGACGAATTCACCGTGCGCGCCACGCCCGCCGAGGCCGGCACGCTGTGGCTGCAGGTGCGCCAGGTCTGCACCAGCGGCGAGTGGAACTGGGCCGAGATCCCGGCCAGTTCCAGCGATCGGCCGCGCGCACCGGCGCTGAAGCTGGTGGTGAAGCCGGCGAACACGGCCGCAGCGGGCCATGTCCATTAAAAAGCGGGGCAATCCGGGCCCGGCGAAATAGCCGCCCACCAGCCCCGCTGATCGTTGTTTTCGTCACGCAAAGCGACGCGATGATGCAATCCGCGCTGACCTCAAGGCCGCAGCTCCACGCCGCTCGACGAGCGCTGTCCCGGGCGGTTCGCAGTGCCGACCCCGACCACCTTTGCGTGGCCGGGGTCACTCTTTTTCTGGCGCGCCTATCGCATCGCCACGATGCCCTCGCGGTTCAGCACGAAGACAGCCGGCGCGGATTTGCCGTCGCGAACCACCTGCACGTCCACGAGGCAGGCCGCATCGCCCAGCGCCGTGGCACGCATCAGCTTGCTGCTGCGCCGCGGCTGTGGCTGGCCGAGTTGCTCGATGAGCTGGTGGTACACGGCCTGGCGCGAACCACCGCCATCGGTGCCCAGGCTGGCCTGGGGCGCGAAGCGCTCGGTCAGGCCCCAGGCGTCGCTCGCGTTCCAGCGGGCGTCGAAGTCATTGAGCTGCTGCTGCAGCGCGACCGTGTCGGCGCAAGGGCCGGGGGCGGCTGCGAGCGCTTCTTCGGAGAAGGCCAGCACGGCGGCGGCCATCAGGCAGGCGGCGCACATGAGGCCCAGGCGGGCGGGGGTGATCAGGGTCATGGGAATCTCCTTGGGGTTCAGGCTTGGTTGGGGGTGAGGCGGCGGCACAGCCACGCCAGGACGGCGAGGCTGAGGATCAGGAACTTCATGGCAGCGACTCGGAGGTCACTTCGCTGGCGCCGGCGGCGCGATGGGCTCTGGCACCTTGTTGCGTATGGGTGGCAGGCTCTTCAGGTAGGCGAACACGGCCTTGAGGTCGTCGTCCGTCATCTGGTTGTAGACGGCGATGGGCATGGGCGGCAGCACCTCGCGGCCGCGGCCCAGGTGGCGGCCGGTGCGGAAGGTCTGCACGAAGTCCTGCTCGCTCCAGCGGCCCAGGCCGGTCTCGGGGTCGGGCGTCAGGTTGGCCGTGAAGCTCACGCCCCAGGGGCCGGCCCAGGCGGTCAGCGTCGCGGCGCCGACCATGTTCCAGGGGCCTTCCGGCAGCTTGGGCAGGGGCGTCATGACCATGCCCTGCGGGTGGCCCGACAGCAGCCGCGACATGTCGGGCTCGGGACCGTTGGGGCCCAGCTTCAGCGGCGTGTGGCAGTCCATGCAGGCCGAGGTGTGGACGATGTAGCGGCCGCGTTCGACGCGGTCGCGCTGGGCGGGCGGCTCGGCGGCCTGGCAGGTCTGGGCCAGGGCCGACAGCAGCGTGAGCAGGGGGATCAGGACTTTCATTTTTGGGTCTCCGGTTTGAAGTGGTGGGCCAGCAGCGCCAGGCCCTGGGCGTCGATCTCGCGAGTGCCCAGGGGCGGCATCTGCACATAGGGGTTGCGGCTGCCAGCGCGCCTCAGCACATGGGCGGCCTGGTCAGCGCTGACCGGCGCGGGCCGGCCGCCCACGTCCAGCGCCAGGCGCAGCGGCACCGGCACGCCGCCATCGAAATGGCAGTGGCCGCAGTTGCCGTGCAGGTAGCCGCGCGCGGCCTGCTCGGCGGGGTTGGCGGCGGCGAAATCCGGAGCCTGTGTGGCCCAGGACGGCGGTGCGCCCTTCAGCAAGCCCTCGCGCATCAGCGTCGGCACGGCCGGACCGAGCTGCAGCGCCGCAAAGCCCAGCACCGGGCTGCGCGCACCGGCGTGGCAGGCCATGCAGTCGCCCACCGAGGGAACGGTGTAGGTCTTGCCGCCCGGAAGCGTCAGCGTCTGGCCGCGGGCCGGGGCGCGAACGGCGTCATCGCCGTCCCAGACATAGCTCGCGAACTCCCAGCGGCCGTCGGCACCCAGCACGATGTGGCGGGTCTCGACGCGGCGGCCATCGACGCTGAACTCCTTCCACAGCCGCGTGCCGGCCGGGAATCGCCAGGCGTCGGGCTGGCTCGCGTCGACCTGGGCGCCGGGCGGCAGCGCGATCCAGCGCCGCTTGGCCGCGCCGTCCGACCACAGCGCAAAGCGCGGCTCGAAGACGCGCACCGAGGCGTCGTCAAGGCCGGTCTGGCTGAGGCGCTCGGGCAGCGTCGCATGGACCGGGAGGGCCGCTGCGGCGAGGCTGAGCAGGAGGATGAAGGCTTGCATGGGCCGGCACTGTGCCGAGCGGTCCTGGCCCCGGCATCGCCCCGACGAGCCAATGTGAGGAATGCCAAAGAGCCATGACGAGGGTCATGGCATGGCCCATCGGCCATGGCCCTTCGGAGCGATGGCAGCGCGCCGCGCGGCCGGAACACTGGCAGCCATCCGACAAGCCCGTCGGCCCAACCCGGAGTTCCGCCATGACCACCAACCCGCCCCGCCTCGACCTTTACGCCCACATCCACAAGGCCTTGCGCCTCTTCATGAGCGACACGCTGCTGCTCCTGAGCCGCCTGGATGTCGATGACCCCCTGGACCTGTGCGCCGGCCTGGCCCAGCTCGACGCGCTGCTGGACGCTGCCCACCACCACGTGCAGCGCGAGAACGAGTTCGTGCATCCGGCCATCGAGGCCCGCCGCGCTGGCGCCAGCGCCGCCATCGAGGCCGAGCACGACGAGCACCTGGACGCCATCGCCGGCCTGCGTGCCGAAGCCGCCGCGCTGCGCGCCCTGCCCTCGGCCGGCGCCGCCCAGCGCCTGTACCGCCGCTTTGCGGCCTTTGTGGCCCACAACTTCGAGCACATGGGCGTGGAGGAAAGCCGGCACAACCAGGCGCTGTGGGCCGCCTACAGCGACGAGGAACTGCACGGCATCCACGGCCGCATCATGGCCAGCGTGGGCCCGCGCGAGATGAGCGAGGTGCTGCGCTGGATGATCCCGGCGCTCACGCCCGCCGAGCGCGCGATGGTGGTCGGCAGCCTGCCGCCCGCCGTTCAGGCCCCGGTGCTGGCCGCCGCCCGCCCGCTGCTGAACGACACCGCCTGGGCCAAGCTGTGCCGGGCCCTGGGTCAGGCGCCCGTGCCGGGCCTCATGGAAGCTTGACGTTGGTTCCACCAGGCCGCGGCCTCGCCGCGGGAGTTCAGGGCCAGCTTGTCGAGGATGTTGGCCACGTGCCGCTTGACGGTGTGGGGGCTCAGGTCCAGCGCACGGGCGATGTGCTTGTTGCTGGCGCCCGCGGCGATCTGGGCGATGACCTCGGCCTCGCGTTGTGACAGGCGGTCGTCCACGCCCACGGGGGCGGGCGCCACTGGCTTAGCCGGCGTCAGCGCCTCCACCCAGGCACGCAGCCGTGCGAGGGCGGCGGCTTCGATAAGCCCGCCCCAGTCCGCCGCAGCCATCTCGCGCATCAGCGGCACGGCCCACAGCATGCCGCCGGGGTCATGCTCGGCCAGTGCCGGCGCCAGCGCCTCAGCGGCTTCGGCGCGGTCGCCACGCGCGAGCAGCGCCGCGGCCAGACGCAGCTGCGCCTCGGCGCGCTGGGCCAGCAGGTCGGCGCCCTCGCCTTCGGCCAGCAATGCCCGCCACAGCGAGATGGCCTCATCGCGCCGCCCAGCCAGCCAGGCCGCCTGGGCCTGCAGGCCCAGCAGCGGCTGGCGGCGATGCGGCGAGATCAGGTCGGGCAACTCGGCGCCTTCGCGGGCCAGGCGCGCCAGGCCCTCGTCCAGCAGCGCGCGGTCGCCACAGGCCGCGGCCATGCGGCTGCAGAAGAAGATGCCGTGCCACAAGCCCCAGCGGCCATAGCCCGGCACGTGCTCGGACAGGCGCAGCCGCATCAGCGCGATGGCGGATTCACGGCGGCCATGCACCAGATCCAGCATCGCGTGCAAGGCTTGGCCATGGTTGCGCGCAATGATGAGCCGGCCAAACCAGGCCGCATCGGCCTCGGCGCGCTCCAGGTGCTGCTCGCTCTCTTGCAGGCGCCCCTGCCAGAACAGGCTCCAACCCCGCGCGATGTAGGCCATGATGCCCAGCGGCAGCGGCCGCTCGCCGACGATCTGCACCACGCCGCGGAACCAGCGCTCCATGGGCGCCGCCATGCCGCGGCAGCTGATCTGACGCGGCGGCGGCGAGCCCGTGTACCAGGCGTCCACCGTGGGCTCCTTCAACAGCTCGGCCAGTTGGGCCTCGAAGAGGGGCGCCACGGCGTCGAAGCGGCAGGTCTCCAGCGCATGCCACAGGCGCCCCACCAGCACGACGCGGCGCGCCTCGCCGCTGAGCCGACTCTCGCTCCCGAAGGGGTCCAACGTCTCCAGCAGGGCCGCCGCATCGACAAGCCGGCCTTGGGCAATGAGCAGTATGGCGCGGTGCGCGCGCGCGATGCGCAGCGCCGCCTGGTCGCCGCGCGCCTCGAACAGCGCCTCGGCGCGGCTGAGGTGGTATTCGGCGCGCTCGGCCTCCCACACCACCCACAGGGCGATGGCCTTGACGCGGTGCAGCTCGGGGCTGTTGTCCGCAAAGGTGGGATCAAAGCGTGCCGCCAGGTCCATCAGGCCCTGGGCACCGAGAAGGTTCATCAGCAGCGCGCTGTCCGCCAGCAGCAGCTCAGCAGCACGGTCCGGCCGGCCGGCGGCGATCAGCAGGCCGTGGCGGCGTTGAGGGTCGGTCTCCAGCGCGGCGGCGCGTTCCAGCAGCTGCAGGTGGGTATCGGGCTGCTCCAGGCGCAGGCGCTGCTGCAGCATGCCGCGAAAGAGCTGATGCAGCCGCAAGGTGTGCGGCGCCAGGTCCACCACGGTGACGAACAGCGACAGCCGCTCGATCTCGGCCAGGAAGGCCGCCACCGAGGCGCCCTCGCCCAACGCCTGGCAGCGCGCCGCGTCCAGCTCGTGCAGCACGCTGGTGCGCAACAGGAAGCCGCGCAGTTGCGGCTCCAGCCGGTCCAGCACCTCGGCAGCGAGGTAGTCGAAGGTGGCGCGGTCGATGGCCGTGGGCAGTGCCGCGCGCTGGCCCATGCCCAACGCCAGCCGCAGGCCCGCCGGCCAGCCCTGGCTGCGCTGGTAGAGCTCGGCGCCGGCCTGCTCGCCCAGGCCCGCGGCGTGCGCGAGCTGCCCAACTTCGCCTTCGTCCAACGCCAGTTGCGTGGGCCCCAGGTCGGCCAGCTCGCCGGTGGCACGCAGCCGCGCCAGGCGCAGCGCCGGTTCGTGGCGAGTGGCCAGCACCAGGCGCCAGCGCCAGCCCATGCGGGCCAGCCAGCGGTCCAGGAACTGCAGGGCCGAGGCATCGGTCAGGTGGTGTAGGTCGTCCAGCACGATGAGGCCTTGCTCGACCTCGCTGGCCTCCAGCGCGTTGAGCATCGCGTCGGCCGCTGCCGTCAGCTCGGGGCCGCCGCGCATGGCGGCGTCACGCAGGCCCTCGGGCGCGTTGCGCCAGGGCAGGTCGTAGGCCTCCAGCGCCGTGAACAGGCAGTCCAGCAGCCGGCCCAGGTCGTCGCCCTCGTCCAGCGCCACCCAGGCAATCGCGACATCGGCCGGCACCTCGGCCAGAGCCTGGGTCAGCAGCGCAGTCTTGCCGTATCCAGCCGGCGCGGTGATGAGCAGCACGCGCTGCTCTTCCAGCATGCGGCGCACAGTCGCGAGCAGCGCCGGGCGGGGCAGCAGCAAGCCCTCGCGGGGCCGCGGCGCGCGGGTCTTGGTGTGAGCAAGGGCCATGGATGTAAATGCTAGCGGTTACCCCGGGCTTGAGGGGGGCACAGAGGCCGTTTGGCTAACGATTGCCTAATGGTGGCTGAACAGACTGGCGCCCAACCTGATGGGAGAACCGCCATGAAACTTGCTCGACTGCTGCTGCCCCTTGCTTTCGCCGCCAGCCTCAGCGCCCATGCCGACCAAGGCGTGAGCCTGGCCAGCGGCTACACCGACTTCACGACCTGGACGCTGTACGGCAGCGCCTCGGCCAGCAACACCACGCCCGGCAACGGCTTCACCTACAGCGACCTCATCCTGACCCCTCCCGGCAGCGGCGGCATGGCGGGTGCCGGCTTTGCGCCGGCGGCCATCGCGCTGGACTACAACCAGGCCTTCAGCTTCGACTTCCATTTCTTCATCCCCGTCAGCCAGAACTTGCGCGGCGACGGCATGACCTTCACGCTGACGAGCGCCACCGGCGTGGGAGGCGCGGGCTCGGGCCTGGGCTACGACGGCATGAGCAGCGCCAGCGTGGCGTTCGCGATCGACACCTTCCACTTCGACGGTGAACCCGTGTCGCCCAGCCTGCAGATCCTGTCCGGCGGCTCCACGACGCCGCTGGCTTTCACGGAGACAGGTCTGGGCGATGCCATCCGCGACCCCAACTTCCAGTGGTATGCCTCGCTGCAGTACACACCTTCGGGCCTGGGCGACAACACCGGCATGATGACCGGCACCATAGACCACCTCAACCTGGGGACCTTCTCGGTCAGCGCCCAGGTCGACTTCGACCAGCTCGGCCTCGTGGGCCAGCCGGTGTTCTACGGCTTCACGGCCGCCAACGGCCTGGCCACGGACGGCCACTTCGTCACGTCGGCCATGGCCGTGCCCGAGCCGGGCAGCTGGGCCATGATCCTCGCCGGCCTGGCCTGCCTGGGCCTGCTCGCGCAGCGCCGCCGGGCCATCGCCCGTTGATCAAGCCGAGAGCAAGTGCTCCAGCCGTTGCTCGCGCAGGCCGTAGAAGCGCTTGATCTCGGCGATTTGCGTCAGCAATTCGGGCCGGCGCGCGGCCAGCGCCTCGGCGGCGGCGCCTTGGGCCTTCACCGCCAGGATCATCTTGTTCTTGCTGGTGTGCTCCAGTGCGATGAACTCGAAGACCTGGGTGCGATAGCCCTGGCTCTCCAGCAGCAGCGCGCGCAGCGAGTCGGTCACCATCTCGGCCTCCTGGCCCAGGTGGATGCCGTGCTGCAGCATGGGCCGCAGCACGGCCGGCAGCGTCATCTGCGGGCGCAGCTCTTTGTGGCAGCAGGGCGAACTCATGATGACACTGGCGCCGGACTTCAGGCCTACGTGCAGTGCATGGTCGGTCGCGATGTCGCAGGCATGCAGGGCGATCATCACGTCCAGCGGCTGCACGGCCTGGGTGCGCACGTCGCCCTGGTCGAAACGCAGGCCCGACAGGCCCTCGTTGTCGATGATGGCGCTGCACAGCTTGACCATGTCGTCGCGCAGCTCGATGCCGGTCACGCGCGGCTGCAGGCCCTGGGACTGCAGCCAGTCGTGCACGGCAAAGGTCAGGTAGCCCTTGCCCGAGCCAAAGTCGGCCACGCGCACGGGGCCTGCCAAGCCGGCCTCGTGAACGGCCGCCGACAGGATCTCGACGAAACGGTTGATCTGCTTCCACTTGCGCGCCATCGCCGGCACCAGGGCCGCCTCACCCTTGACGAGATGGGTCAGCCCCAGCGCCGACCACACCGGGTGGGCGATGTCCAGCGGCCTGTGCTTGGCCTTGTCGTGCGCGGCGGGAGTGGACGCAACCTCGGCAGCATCCAGGCGCGTCACGCGCAGCGTCTCGCGGCCCTTGCGGCTGACGGCGAACTGCACCTCCTCGCTCGCCGTGTGCAGGTGGGCATTGCGAAAGCGCGCGCCCAGCAGCTCGGCGATCTCGGCCAGCCCCCCCTCGGGCGCATGGTTCTTGGTGACATCCTTGGTGCGATGCCGCCACAAAAAGCTCAAGGCCGCCTCGCCCCGCAGTTCGATGGCGCGCACAGTCAGGCGCTCCACGTCGGGGTCGTCGCCGACCGGGCCGGACAGCAGCAGCTTGCCGAACTGGCCGCTGGCCAGGGCCAGGCGGACGAGGTGCAGGAATCGTTCATGCGCCGGGGCCGAAGCCACCGGCGGCGGGGTGATGAGGGACGTGAACATCGGCGCGGCCATAGCCGCAATTGTCATTGAGGGCGCCGAAGCTGGCCCCACAGGCCCATGAAGCCCATGCCGGCCAGCAACAGCGCCAGGTTCTGCGGTTCCGGCACTGCGGCCGTGAGCTGCAAGGCTTCGCCGCTCATGCTGACCAGGCCCAGCCGCTCGTCGGTGATGACGCCGGGGATGGCATAGGTGGGCCATCCCATGCTCTCGTAGCTGAAATAGCGGATGCCTTCGCCGTCCTGGCTGAAGGCCGCCATGTGCTGCAGGCTTAGGTCGGCCAGCTGGAACTCAATGCCGGCGCGCTCGCCGAAGCCGAAGCTGAAGGCCTCAACAGCACGGTTGCCGCTCCAGTGCAGTTCGAACTCGGTCAGCTCATAGCCGTAGATCCAACCATCGCCGTCCAGGTCGCTGCCGGCGAAGTGACCACTCACCATGGCGCCATCGGCAAAGCCACCCTGGCTGAAACTGAAGTTGACGCTCTGGGCCTGGGCGGGCTGCGCCAACGCTGCGACCAGCGAAAAAAGGGTGGTGAGCGCGAAGAGGCGGGGGGCGGACATGACATGACTCCATCGGGGGGTTTGAGGAGTCTTCATGGTGCCGATGGCCGGGCAACGGCGCTTCGCCCAGTTGGCCCACATCCCCTGCCATCGGTGATGGCTCTCTTGGACCAGTCCGCTTTCGCGCCTGTGTCCCTAGGCGTGTGTCACCAACGCCCGGGTCTCGGCCGAATCCAGGTGAGGCAAGGTGTTGAAGCTCACCAGGTGGTGGCGCTTGGGGTTGAACGCGAACTCGGTGACGGCCGAATTGCGGATGCGCAGGTTGAGCTCGACAAAGGTTTCAGCCGGCGCCTGCAACACCTGGCTGACAGCGGTCGCGATCGGCCCGCCGCTGGAGACGATCAGCACCTGCTTGCCCACGCCAATGGCCAGTGCACGCGCCAGCGCGTCGGCAATGCCGGCCGCGAAGTCGGCATGCGTGGGCATGCCCACGGGCTGGGTCTCGCCGCGCATCCAGGCCAGCAGCCCCTGGCGCAGCAGCCGGAAATGCTGCTTGACGGCCTCGGCGTCGGCCGGCGCACCCAGAGGCTCAGGGTGGATGGCGCGCACCACGGCCTCGCTGTCGTATTCGTTCAGGCCCGGCAGCGCGACGGCCGGCAGGTCCTCGCCATAGCCCTCCACGATGCCGGCCAGTGATTGGGCGTGGCGGCGCAGCGTGCCCGTGAAGACGGCGTCAAAGCGCTGGCCGCGCTCGCGCCAGTAGGCGCCCAGGTGGCGGCATTGCTCATGGCCTTTGGCGCTGAGCTGGTCGTAGTCGGCCGCGCCGAAACTGGCCTGGCCGTGGCGGACGAGATAGAGGCTTCCCATGGCCTGCATGATGAACGGTGGCCGCCTCGCCGACTGTCGCGACAATGACGCCATGACACTTCGAATCGCCACCCGTGACGACACCGCAGAACTCTGGCGCGTGCGCTATGCCGTCACCGAGAACAAGCTGACGCCGGGCCGCATCTCGGATGCCGAACTGCACGTCTACCTGGAAGAGTACGGCCGCGGCTGGGTCGTCGAGCTGGAGCCCGGACGCATTGCGGGTTTCGCCATCGGCGACGCCCGCGACGGCCACATCTGGGCCATGTTCGTGGACCCCGCGCTGCACGGCCAGGGCTATGGCCGCCAACTGCATGACGTGATGGTGAACTGGCTGTTCGAGCAAGGCCACAAGCGGCTGGACCTGGGAACCCAGCCCAACTCCCGCGCCGAGGCCTTCTACCGCCGCGCCGGCTGGAAGCCGCTGGAAGAAGGGCTGGACGCCTATGGCGACAAGCGCTTTGAACTGCTCATCGAGGACTGGAAACCCCATGCTTGAGACTTACGAGATCGAGACCGGCCCTGAACCACGCACGACCATCATCGTGCTGCACGGCCTGGGCGCCGACGGCCATGACTTCGTACCCATCTGCGGCGAGCTGGACCTGAGCGTCGTGGGCGCCGTGCGCTACGTGTTCCCGCATGCGCCGGAACGCCCCGTCACCATCAACGCCGGCTATGTGATGCGCGCCTGGTACGACATCCTCGGCGCCGACCTCGTGCGACGTGAGGACGAAGCCGGCCTGCGCGAATCGCAGGCGGCCATCGCGGCCCTGGTGGACCGCGAGCGCGAACGTGGCATCGCCGCGGAGCGCATCGTGCTGATGGGCTTCTCGCAGGGCTGCGCAATGGCGCTGATGACGGCGCTGCGCTATCCCGAGCGATTGGCCGGCGCCGTCGGCTTGTCGGGCTATTTGCCGCTCGCCGCGACAACTGCCACCGAACGCGCGCCCGCCAACGCCGACCTGCCCATCTTCATGGCCCACGGCACACAAGACACGGTCGTCGCGCCCCAACGCGGCACCGCCAGCCGCGACACGCTGCGCGGCCTGGGCCATGCGGTCGAGTGGCACGACTACCCGATGCCGCACTCGGTCTGCATCGAGGAAATCGGTGACCTGAATACCTGGCTGCTGAAACAACTGAGCTGATTTGGCCACTCTGTTCGCCGCGCTGCGTCGAACACAGCTCGGCGAAGATCGATGAGTCATGGAGCGCCTGGCCGAACAGATCGTCGACTGGCATAACCGCCACCCGCTGGCGCGCCGCATCACCGCGGGCGACGTACACACCATTGGTGTCGTCGCCCTGCCGTTCGTGCGCGCGTCAGCCCAGGCCGGTGGCCTCGTCGAGCCCGTGTTGACCGATGCGGTGACGTTCGACGAACTGCATGGTGCGCCCCCCATGTCGCGCTGGGCTGCCTGGCTGCAGAAGCTGCGTGGCCTTGCCACCAAGCTGCCGGGCCGCAAACCGCGCCTGCAGTGGCGCGCCTTCAGCGAGAAGTTCCTGCCGGGGCTGAGCCCAACCCAAGTCGAGCGCTTTGCGCTGGCCCACGGCTTTGCTGAGCCACCGGCGTCGCCGGAGACACGGCCCTGGCGCGTCATCGTCATCGACGAGGCCCTGGCCAGCACGCATGGCGGCTGGCCCTTCGAGCTCTACCTGATGAGCGCCGGCGTAGACGTTGGCAGCGCCCGCACGCGCGTGCTGAGCGGGCGCGGCATCCCGTCGCAGGTCATAGGCCGCCGGCTCTGGGACCCCAAGCGTGTCGGCATCGCCGCCGCCGTGCTGGCCGTGTTCGTCGCAGCCGCTGCCTACGCGCTGTGGCCGCGCCACGAAGCACCACCCGCGCCTGTAACGCCGCCGACCGCCGCGTCCGCACCTGCGTCGGCCGTGCCGGCCCCACCTGCTCCGGCCTCGGCGCCCGCCTCGCAACCCGAAGCGGCCTCGGCGCCTGCATCGGCTGCCTCGGGCATGGAGCCTGCGGCCAGCGAGCCGGCCGCCGAAACCGCGTCACAGCCCGACATCCGCCCGCGCCTCGTGCAGCGCACCGACGGCATCGTCCGTCCGCCGCTGCTGTCCGACAAACCGACCGGGAAGCCCGCAGAGAAAGCCTCTGCGCCTGAAAAAACGACGGGGAAGACAGGCGAGAAGGCGCCCGAAAAACCTGCCGAAGCCAGCAAGAAGCCCGAGCCGCCGGACCCGCGCCTGGTGCGCATGGCCGAGGCGCCGGGCAAGGTGGTGGTCGTGGCCCTGGTGGGCCCGCCCGGCAGCAAGGCCGAGGCCGAGGCACTGCTGAAGAAGATGCAGGACGGCCTCAAGGGCGTGCACAGCAGCCCCGAAGCCCTGCAGGCCGACGTCATCCAGACGCCTGAGGGCTGGCGTGCCACGGTCTGGCCCTTCCCCAGCCGCGAACAGGCTCAGCTCATCAACGCGACGCTGGTGGCCCGCGGCCTCAAGACCAAGGCCGTGAACTTCTAGGGCCGGCTAGAGCCCGAGCTCGAAGCGCTCGGCCAGGAAGTCCAGCAGCAGGCGCAAGGCCAGCGGCTGGTACTGCCGCGACAGGTAGACGCCGTGGATGGCATGCGTCTCGGGCTCGTAGCCAGGAAGCAGGCGCTCAAGCCGCCCCTCGCGCAGATCGTCGTCGACGAGATAGCTCGGCAGGATGGCGATGCCCGCGCCGGCCAGCACGGCACGGTGCATGACGCCAGCGTCATTGCTCTGCAGCACCGAGCGCACCGGCACGCGCAGCCACTGGCCCTCGTGCTGCAGCGCATAGTCGTTGCGGTTGACGTAGGCATGGGTCACGCAGCGGTGCTGGCAAAGGCCCTCCGGCGTGGCCAGCGGCGCCGCGCCGGCCAGATAGGCGGGCGCGGCGCACAGCACCGAGCGGAAGCGCCCCAACGGCCGGGCGACGAGGCTCGCGTCGAGCTGGTTGCTGATGCGCACGGCGAGGTCGATGCGCTCCTCGACAAGGTTCACCGCTCGCTCCAGCACCACGAGTTCGACCTCGCACTCCGGATGAAGCGCAAGGAAGTCAGCCACCGCCGCGGCAAGCCGAGCCTGGGCAAGGGAGGCGCTGGCCGTCACGCGCAGCCGGCCGCGCGGCGTCAGCCGCTGCTCACCGGCCGCCGCCTCAGCCTCGCGGGCCAGCTCCAGCATCTGGCGGCAGCGCAGCAGCGCACCGGCGCCGGCCTCGGTCAGGCTGACGCGCCGCGTCGTGCGTTGCAACAGCCGCGCGCCCAGCCAGCGCTCCACGCTCTCCAGGTAGCGCGAGACCATGGCACGCGACATGTCGAGCACGTCGGCGGCCTGGGTCAGGCTGCCGCGCTCGGCCACCTCGACAAAGACCTGCATGGCGATCAGGCGATCCATGACTTGATCGATTGAGTTGACAAAGCATCGACTCTATCGGCGTTTATCGATTGAATAGGTGCAAATAGAGTGACGGCATTCCCACTCGATCAACCCAAGGAATCGCCATGAACACGCTGAAAACCCTGAGCCGCCTCGCCCTGCCGCTGGCCGCACTGACGCTGAACATCACCGACGCCAACGCCCAGGCGGCCGCGCCGTTGAGCCTGCAGGTCTACAACGCTGATGCCGCCAGCTTCCACGTCAACGCGGTGCTGGTGAGTGGCAAGACCGACGCCGTGCTGCTGGACACCGGCTTCACGCGTGCAGACGCGCTGCGCATTGCCGGTATGGTGCTGGACAGCAAGAAGACGCTGAAAACCATCTATGTCAGCCAGGCCGACCCGGACTTCTATTTCGGCGTCGGGGTGCTGAAGCAGTTCTTCCCGCAAGCCCGCGTCGTCGCGACAGCGCCAACGCTGAAGAAGATCGAGGCGACGCTCCCGACCAAGTTGCAGGTCTGGGGTCCGCGCCTGGGCGCCAATGCACCTCAGGGCGTACCCCTGCCCGAGGCGCTGGCCACGCCGGTCATCGAACTCGAAGGCGAGAAGCTGGAGATTCGCGGCCTGGACGACACCCTGCCGGGCCGCAGCTATGTGTGGATCCCGTCGCTGCGCACCATCGCCGGTGGCGTCAATGTCTTCGCCGGTCTGCATGCGTGGACGGCCGACACGCAGACCGTTCAGGAGCGCACCGACTGGCAGCGCAAGCTGGATGCCATGGCCGCGCTGCAACCGCTGCGCGTCATCCCCGGCCACAGCCGCGCCGGCGCGCCGCAGGACGCGACGCAACTGAGCTGGACGCGGAGCTACCTGACCCGTTTCGAAGCCGAGTTGCCCAAGGCGGCCAACAGCGCCGCACTGATCGGTGCGATGCAGCAGGCCTACCCGGACGCGGGGCTGGCCATTGCGCTGGACATCGGCGCCAAGGTCAACAAGGGCGAAATGAAATGGTGAGCAGGCCTCAGGCCTGCGCGCGGCGGATGACGAAGGCGCGCTTGTCGCCGCTGTCGAAGCCGCAGCGCTCGTAGAAGGCCCAGACGGCCGGGTCCTTGCGGCTGGTGGTCAGCACGACCTTGTAGGCCCCTGCGGCCCAGGCCTGTTCGATGGCGTGGCGGATGACGGCCTGGCCGTGCCCACGCCCGCGGTGGTCGGCGTGGGTGACGACGTTCTCGATGACACCGTAGGAACGCCCACCCCGCGTCAGGTTGGGGATGACGGCCAGGTTGCAGCTCGCGATGAGCTGCTCGCCGTCAAACAGCCCAAAATGACGCAGCCCAGGATGCGCGAACACAGCACGCACCGCCGCGGGAGAAGGCAGCGCGTCGCCGGCGTTCAGGTGCTGGTAGAGATCAAGCAGAGCGCCGACATCGTCGGCGCCCAAGTCCCGAATGCCCGTCACTTCACTTCAAGTTTCATCGTGTTCGCGATGAAGGCCAGGATGTCGCTGCGCTCCTCAATGATCTTCGAGGTGGGCTTGCCGGCGCCGTGGCCGGCGTTGGTCTCGATACGGATCAGCTTGGGCGCCGGGCCGGTCTCGGCGGCCTGCAGCGTGGCGGCGTACTTGAAGCTGTGCGCCGGCACGACGCGGTCGTCATGGTCGCCAGTGGTGATCAGCACGGCCGGGTACTTGGCGCCGTTCTTGATGTTGTGCAGCGGCGAGTAGGCATACAGCGCCTTGAACATCGCGGCGTCGTCGCTGGTGCCGTAGTCGGTGGCCCAGGCCCAGCCGATGGTGAAGTTCTGGTAGCGCAGCATGTCCATCACGCCGACCTGGGGCACGGCCGCGGCGAACAGGTCCGGGCGCTGGTTGGTGACGGCTCCGACCAGCAGGCCGCCGTTGGAGCCGCCGTTGACGGCCAGCGTCGCGGGGCTTGAGACCTTGTTGTTGACCAGCCATTCGCCGGCGGCGATGAAGTCGTCGAAGACGTTCTGCTTCTTCAGCTTGGTGCCGGCATCGTGCCAGGCCGAGCCGTACTCGCCGCCGCCGCGGATGGAGGCGATGACGTAGACGCCGCCCATCTTCAGCCAGGTGGCTGCCGTGACGCCGTAGGCCGGGGTGATGGAGATGTCGAAACCGCCGTAGCCGTACAGCAGCGTGGGGTTGCTGCCGTCGAACTTCACGCCCTTCTTCGCCGCGATGAAGATGGGGAAGCGCGTGCCGTCCTTGCTGGTGACGAACTCGCGGCGGGTCTCGAACTCATCCGGGTTGAAGGCCGTCTTGGGGCGCTTGAAGAGTTCGATCTTGCCGGTCTTGACGTCGTAGCGATGGATCTCGGCCGGGTTGGTGAGGCTGGTGTAGCTGAAGAAGGTTTCCTTGTCGCCCCAGCGGCCGCCAAAGCCGCTGGCGGTGCCGACGCCGGGCAGGGCCACTTCGGACAGGCGCTTGCCGTCGGCGCCATGCACGCGCACCAGCGTCGCGGCGTCGTGCAGGTAGCTCAGCAGGTAGCGGCCGCCCACGGCGGAGGCGCCGGTCATGGCGTCGGGGCCTTCGGCCACCAGCGTCTTCCAGCCGGCTGCAGCGGGGTCCTTCAGGTCGATGGCGACCAGGCGGCCGCGCGGCGCATCCTTGTCGGTTTTCACGACCAGCTTGCCGCCCACCACGGCGACCGGGCTGTACTGGGCGTCGAAGGTCAGCGTGATCGGTTGGGGCTTGCCACCGGCGAATTCGCCCTTGGGCAAGGGCAGCACCATCAGGCCGTTCTTGCTGCCGGCGCTCTTCCAGACGGAGATGAGCAATGCCTGGCCGTCGTCGGACACCTCGGCGCCGAAGCCCCACTCCTTGTCCTCGCGGTTCTCGGCGACCAGCACGTCGTCGGCCTGTGCCGTGCCGAGGCGGTGGTAGTAGAGCTTCTGGAAGTAGTTGGCGCCCTTGAGCTTCTCACCTTCCTTGGGTGCGTCGTAGCGCGAGTAGAAGAAGCCCTTGCCGTCGGCCGTCCAGGCGGCGCTGCTGAACTTGACCCAGTCGATCTTGTCGGCGAGGTCCTGGCCGGTGGCGAGGTCGCGCACCTTCCAGGTCTGCCAGTCGGAGCCCGCACCGGCCACGCCATAGGCCAGCAGCTTGCCGTCACGCGAGGGCACCACGCCGCTCAGCGCCACGGTGCCGTCCTTGCTCATGGTGTTGGGGTCCAGCGCGACTTGTGGGCTGTCCTTCAGCGACTTGGCCGTGTAGAGCACGTTCTGCTGCTGCAGGCCGTCGTTGCGGGTCCAGAAGTAGCGGCCGCCCTCGTGGAAGGGGATGCCGAAACGCTCGAAGTTGTAGAGCTCGGTGTAGATGCGCCGCGCCGGCAGGCGCTGCGGCATGGCCGCGAGGAACTTGTCCGTGACCTCGTTCTGCGCGATCACCCAGGCCTTGGTCTCGGCGCTGTTGTCATCTTCCAGCCAGCGGTAGGGGTCGGCCACGGCGGTGTCGTGGTAGCCGTCGACCTGGTCGACCTTGCGCGTGACGGGGTAGGTCATCGACTGGGCTTGGGCGCTGGTGGCGAGCACGGCGGCAGCCATGGCGAGGGCGGACAGGGTGAGCTTCATCAGGCAGGGTCCTGGATTCGAGAAAACGGCGATTCTGAGGGCGCCCGGCCCGGGGCGCCGATGGTCATGCGATGAAGCCCTGACAGCAATAACCCGAAGCGGCGCTCAGGAGCGGTAATCGGCGTTGATGCTGACGTAGTCGTGGCTGAGGTCGCAGGTCCAGACCGTGGCGCTGGCCGGGCCGCGGTTCAGGCCCACGCGGATGGTGATCTCGGCCTGCTTCAGCACGCGCTGGCCGTCTTCCTCACGGTACTCGGGGCGGCGGCCACCGCGGGTGACGACATGCACGTCGTCCAGGTGCAGGTCGATCAGGCCTTGGTCCAGGTCGCCAATGCCGGCATAGCCGACCGCGGCCAGGATGCGACCCAGGTTGGGGTCGCTGGCGAAGAAGGCCGTCTTGACCAGCGGCGAGTGGGCAATGGCATAGGCCGCGAGCTTGCACTCGGCCTCATCGCGGCCGCCTTCGACCGTGATGGTGATGAACTTGGTGGCACCTTCGCCGTCGCGCACGATGGCCTGGGCCAGTTCCTGGGCCAACGACACGAGTGCCACGCGCAAGGCCTTCGCGTCGGCGCTGTCCAGCGACGTGATCTCGGCATGCTGGGCCTTGCGGCTGGCGATCAGCATGAAGCAGTCGTTGGTGGACGTGTCGCCGTCGATGGTGATGCGGTTGAAGGAGGCGTCGGCAGCCTCCTTCACCAGCGGCTGCAGCAGGGCCGGTGCGATGTTGGCGTCGGTCGCGACGAAGCCCAGCATGGTGGCCATGTTGGGGCGGATCATGCCGGCGCCCTTGGAGATGCCCGACAGCGTCACCGGCTGCCCACCGATCTGGATGCGGCGCGACGCGGCCTTGGGCAACGTGTCGGTCGTCATGATGCCCAGGGCGGCCTCGCCCCAGCCGTCATCTCGCAGCGCGGCCAGCGCCGCGGGCAGGCCGGCGACGATGCGTTCCACCGGCAGCGTCTCCATGATGACGCCGGTGGAGAAAGGCAGCACCTGCTCGGGAGCGCAGCCGATCAGGCCGGCCAGGGCCTTGCAGGTCTCACGCGCGCGGGCCAGACCGTCAGCGCCGGTGCCGGCGTTGGCATTGCCGGTGTTGATGAGCAGGGCGCGGACCGCGGAGCCGCCCGCCAGGTGTTCCCGGCAGACCTGCACCGGCGCCGCGCAGAAGCGGTTGGTGGTGAATACGCCCGCCACTGCGGCGCCCTCGTCGAGGGTGATGACGCTGAGGTCGCGCCGATTGGCCTTGCGCACGCCGGCCATGGTCACGCCAAGGCGCACTCCCGGCACGGGCAACAGGTTGGCGGGATCGGGGGCGGAAAGATTGACCGGCATGGCGCGCTCGCAGGGAAGAGGGAAAGCGCGGGGATTCTATGAAGCAAAAGCAAAAGGCTCCCGAAGGAGCCTCAACGTGTCGGCGCGAAAACTTCTCGGCTAACCATTCCGCATTTACGGACCCCAGGGCCTAAGCGGCCGTAGTGCCTTACGCGGGCCGAGCGCTGGGCCGCTCCCGAGCCGGCCCTCCTGACGACGCTTGCGGCTCGATGCCGCAAGTGTCGGCGTCCCCGCGGGGGACCGGCCGGACGCATCCGCGTTCAGCGGTGTGCGGCTGGACGAGGGGCTTCACATTTCAGCGCGGCAGGCGGCGGCGGGCCATCAAGCCCACAACGCCCATGCCGGCCAGCAGCAGCGCGTAGGTCTCGGGTTCGGGCACGGCTGCGGTCGGCGTGGCGAAGACCAGATCCTGGTAGGTGGCGTTCGTCAGCTTGCTCAGCGTGTACATCGACGCGCCCTGGTAGTTCTGGGCGGCGCTCAGGTAGCTGTTGGCGATGCTTTCCAGCGTGCTGGCCGTCTGCAGGGCCCCGGCGGAGCTGTTGGCAGGCTTCAGGTAGAAGTCGCCGGAGTTCAGGCTCACGCTCAGCGTGCCGGTCGTCTCGCGGGTGATCTCCCACACGGCGAGCTGGAAGGCGGCCTGGTCGTTGGCCGTATGGAGCGAGCCGAAGGTGCTGGAGTACAGGCCTTGCAGCAGCGTGGCCTGAGTGCCGGTGAAGCTGCCGACCGTGTAGGTCTGCGCGCCGTAGGAGGTCAGCGCGTTGGGCTGGGCCGGCTCGATGCAGTAGGCCTGGAAGCTGCCTGCAACGGAGTCCACATAGTTCAGCACGCCGGAGGCGACCTGGCCGGTCTGCGAGGTGCGGATCACCGGGGAACTCGTGTCCTTGCCCATGTAGGTGATGTCCACGTCGGCGGCGGCAGCGGAGAAGCTGGCGGCAGCGGCGAGGGCGAGGAAGGTGATTTGCTTGGTCATGGCCGTCTCGGGGGGCTTGCGGTCAATGGGGCTGAGGTGGCGAGCGCCTCAGTCGGCACGGCGGCGGCGGCTCAGGCCGAGGGCGGCCAGGGCGGCGGCCACCAGGGCCAGGGCGGTCGGCTCAGGCAGCGCGGCGGCGTCGCCGTTCAGGTTGGCGTCGTAGCCGTCGGCACCCTTGTCGTTGATACCGACACCGGCGACGTACAGCGTCCATTCGCCCGGGGTCAGTTGCACGGGCGCCAGGCTCCAGACCTCGACGCCGCTCTGGCCATGGGCCCAGTCGAAGCCGACGGTCTGCACCAGGTCGATGCGCTGGCCGGCCGCGGACTTGATGTAGGCGGACTGGATGTCCAGGTAGGGCGTCGCGCCAGAGTCGCCGTCGACGACGACGGCCTTGATCTGGCCGGACAGCGTCACGACGCCGCTCAGCGCGAAGTTGTGCGCGTCGTTGAAGGCGGTCGCGGAACCGGAGAACAGGTCGGCGGAGTAGCCGTCGACGCTGGCCTGCTGGAAGCTGACACTCACGGGCGCGGCCGAGACGGCGCCGGCAAAGGCCAGGCTCAGGGCTGCGAGGGTGGTTGACAACGATTTCATGACGGGCTTTCCGATTCTCTATTAGGGTCTACCCCGGGTTTTGCCGGGCTATGGACTGCACTCTAGGGGGGTGAGGCATCCCAGGGCACCCCCCAGGCACGTGGCGCGGGGGTCTGGATGTGCTCAAACGCACGGTTTTCCCCCTGGATGAGTGGGGTTAGCGAGGCGGCAATCCAATGCAAACGGGCCGGCAGAGCCGGCCCGTGAGGGATTCAAATCCTGAAATTCAGGCCAGCTTGCCGTGGCAGAGCTTGAACTTCTTGCCGCTGCCGCAGGGGCAGGGGTCGTTGCGGCCGACGTGGCCGTACTGCTGCAACAGCGTGGCGGGGTCGACGTCCTGGCTGATGGAGCCGTCCTCGTTGGGGTGCTGGTAGGTCACGTTGGACACCGCCTCGGCGCGTCGCTCCATGGCCTCGGCGGCTTGGTTGGCCTCCTCCTGGCTCTGGATGCGCACGTTCATCAGCGTGCGGGTGACTTCCATCTTCACCATGTCCAGCAACTGCTCGAACAGCTCGAAGGCCTCGCGCTTGTATTCCTGCTTGGGGTTTTTCTGGGCGTAGCCGCGCAGGTGGATGCCCTGGCGCAGGTAGTCCAGCGCGGCGAGGTGCTCGCGCCAGCGCTGATCGATGCTCTGCAGCAGCACCATGCGCATGAAGGGGTTGAACTGCTCGATGCCGACGCGGTCCAGCTTGCTCTGGAACAGTTCGTCGCCGGCCTTGACGATGGCTTCCAGCAGGTCCTCGTCGGTGATGGAGTCGCTCTTCTTGACGAGCTCGGTCAGCGCGATGTCGATCTGCCACTCGTCGCGCAGCACCTGCTCCAGGCCGGGCAGGTCCCACTGCTCTTCCACGCTCTCGGCGGGCACATAGGTGCGCACGACGTTGGTCAGCGTGGACTCGCGCAGCGACGCGATGATGGCGATGAGGGTCTCGGTCTCGAGGATGTCGTTGCGCTGCTGGTAGATGACCTTGCGCTGGTCGTTGGAGACGTCGTCGTACTCCAGCAGCTGCTTGCGGATGTCGAAGTTGCGGGCCTCGACCTTGCGCTGGGCGCCTTCGATGGAGCGCGTGACGATGCCGGCCTCGATGGCCTCGCCCTCGGGCATCTTGAGCCGGTCCATGATGGCCCGCACGCGGTCGCCGGCGAAGATGCGCATCAGCTGGTCGTCCAGCGACAGGTAGAAGCGCGAGGAGCCCGGGTCGCCCTGGCGGCCCGAGCGGCCACGTAGCTGGTTGTCGATGCGGCGGCTCTCGTGGCGCTCGGTCGCGATGATTCGCAGGCCGCCTTCGGCCTTGACCTTGTCGTGCAGGCTCTGCCACTCGTCGTGCAGCTGCTGGATGCGGCGCGCCTTCTCATCGGCGGGGATCGTCTCGTCGGCCTCGAGGAACTGGACCTGCTTCTCGACGTTGCCGCCCAGCACGATGTCCGTGCCGCGGCCGGCCATGTTGGTGGCGATGGTGATGACCCCTGGGCGACCAGCCTGGGCGACGATCTGCGCTTCCTTCTCGTGCTGCTTGGCGTTCAGCACGTTGTGCGGCAGCTTGGCCTGCTGCAGCAGCGTGGAGATCAGCTCGGAGTTCTCGATGGACGTCGTGCCCACCAGCACCGGCTGGCCACGCTCGTGGCAGGCGCGGATGTCGGCGATGACGGCCGTGTACTTTTCCTTGTCGGTCTTGTAGACCAGGTCCAGCTCGTCCTTGCGGATGGTCGGGCGGTTCGGCGGGATGACGACCGTCTCCAGGCCGTAGATCTCCTGGAACTCGTAGGCCTCGGTGTCGGCCGTGCCCGTCATGCCGGACAGCTTGCCGTACATGCGGAAGTAGTTCTGGAAGGTGATCGAGGCCAGCGTCTGGTTCTCGGCCTGGATCTGCACGCCTTCCTTGGCCTCGACGGCCTGGTGCAGGCCGTCGCTCCAGCGGCGGCCGGTCATCAGCCGGCCGGTGAACTCGTCGACGATGACGACCTCGTCGTTCTGGACGACGTAGTGCTGGTCCTTGTGATAGACATGCCGGGCCCGCAGCGCTGCATTCAGGTGATGCATCAGCGTGATGTTGGCCGCGTCGTAGAGGCTGCCGCCTTCGGCGATGAGCCCAGCCTGCGCAAGCAGGCGCTCGGCGGTCTCGTGACCCTCTTCCGTCAGGTGGATCTGGTGCGACTTCTCGTCCACCGTGAAGTCACCGGGCTCGATGACACCCTCGCCCGTGCGGGGGTCGAGCTCGCCGATCTGCTTCTTCAGGCCCGGCACGACGGCATTGATGCGCAGGTAGACGTCGGTGTGGTCGTCGGCCTGGCCCGAGATGATCAGCGGCGTGCGCGCCTCGTCGATGAGGATGGAGTCCACCTCGTCGACGATGGCGTACGACACGCCGCGTTGCACGCGGTCCGCGGTCTCGTAGACCATGTTGTCGCGCAGGTAGTCGAAGCCGTACTCGTTGTTCGTGCCGTAGGTGACGTCGGCGGCGTAGGCAGCCTGCTTCTCCGGGCGCTGCATCTGCGGCAGGTTGATGCCGACCGACAGACCCAGGAAGTTGTAGAGCTTGCCCATCCACTCGGCGTCACGGCGCGCGAGGTAGTCGTTCACCGTGACGACGTGGACACCCTTGCCGGTCAGCGCGTTCAGGTAGACGGGCAACGTGGCCATCAGCGTCTTGCCTTCGCCGGTGCGCATTTCGGCGATCTTGCCGGCGTTGAGCACCATGCCGCCGATGAGCTGCACGTCGAAGTGGCGCATCTTCAGCGCGCGCTTGCTGCCTTCCCGGCAGACGGCGAAGGCCTCGGGCAGGATGTCGTCGACGGTCTCGCCAGCGGCGATGCGCTGCTTGAACTCGGCCGTCTGGGCGCGCAGTTCGTCGTCGCTCAGCGCCTCGTACTTCGGCTCCAGCGCGTTGATCTGCTGCACGGTGCGGCGGTAGGTCTTGAGCAGGCGCTCGTTGCGGCTACCGAAAATCGAGGTGAGAAGCTTGGGCAACATGCTGCGAAGAATGAGAGCTGGCGACACCGGCGGGACCGGCCCGACGGGTGAAAGGCGCGAAACTGGGGGCGCGGCGGAACATTGCAAGGCGGACTTGCCCGGCCGCGCAAAACGGCGCAGTTTAGCAGCGGGCCATGGCGCCCCCTGCCGGCCGCCCTCCCCCACTCGGGCTGCCTGACTACACTGGCTGCATGTCCAGCACGCCCCGCTACCTCGCCCCCAAGCGCGTACGCGTCAGCGTCCCGTCGCCGACGCCGGTGGCGGACGCCCTGCGCGCCCACGAGGGCTTGAGCCAGCTTGGCGCGCGGCTGGAAGCGTCGCGCCGCCGCCTGCGCGTCATTGCGCCGGCCCTGCCCGGTGCGCTGATGGCCAGCATCCAGCCCGGGCCGCTGGACGAGGACGGCTGGAGCCTTTTGGTCGCCAACGCGGCCGTCGCAGCCAAGGTTCGCCACCTGCTGCCACGGCTGGAAGCCCTGCTGGCCCAGGCCGGTCTGCCGGGGCGTATCCGCGTGAAGCTGGCGCAGAAGTAAAGACAAATGAAGAAGACCCAGCGCCTTTCGGTGCTGGGTCTTGTCATTGGTGCCGGCTATCGGATTCGAACTGATGACCTACCGCTTACAAGGCGGTTGCTCTACCAACTGAGCTAAGCCGGCGAAAAACGTGATTCTAGGCGCTCGCAACGGAGCGCCCGGTTCACTTGACCCGTTTCAACGCAGGACGCGGGCCACCGCCCGGGGCGTCTGGCGGCGGGGGCGTGTCGTCGCCCTTGTCGTCGGCCTCGCTGGACTCGCTGGCCAGGCGCAGGCCGCTGCGACGCGGTTCGGGAACCGGTGGCGGCGGCGGAGCGCCTTCGGCCACGGCCTCGGGGGCCGGGAAGGCCATGCCCTGGCCGTTCTCACGGGCGTAGATCGCGACGACATGGTCCACCGGCACGATGATTTCGCGCGCGACGCCGCCGAAGCGGGCCTTGAACTGGATGTGGTCGTTGCCGAGGTCCAGTCCGCTGGTCGCATCGAAGCCGATGTTCAGCACGATCTCGTGGTTGGACACGTACTCCATGGGCACCTGCACCGTGCGGTCGACATGGACCGCGATGTAGGGCGTGAAGCCGTTGTCCGTGCACCAGTCGTGCAGCGCACGGATCAGGTACGGGCGGGTGGACGTGCCCCCACCGGTACCTCCGGAAGCGGGGGTCTGGTCCATCAGCGTCGCATGACCTTTTCGGACGGCGTCAGCGCCTCGATGTAGGCCGGGCGGCTGAAGATGCGCTCGGCGTACTTCAGCAGCGGCAGCGCGTTCTTGGACATGTCGATGCCGTAGTAGTCCAGGCGCCACAGCAGCGGGGCGATGGCCACGTCGAGCATCGAGAAGTCGTCGCCCAGCATGTACTTGTTCTTCAGGAAGATCGGGGCGAGCTGGGTCAGGCGGTCGCGGATCTGCGAGCGGGCCTTCTCAAGCTGCTTGTCCGTCGCCTTGGTCGTCGTGCCGCGGCCTTCGAGGATGTTCACGTGGGCGAACAGCTCCTTCTCGAAGTTCAGCAGGAACAGGCGCACGCGGGCACGGGCGACCGGGTCACCGGGCATCAGCTGCGGGTGCGGGAAGCGCTCGTCGATGTACTCGTTGATGATGTGCGATTCGTACAGGATGAGGTCGCGCTCGACGAGGATGGGCACCTCGTTGTACGGGTTCATCAGGGCGATGTCTTCAGGCTTCGCGAACAGGTCAACGTCGCGGATCTCGAAGTCCATGCCTTTCTCGAACAGCACGAAACGGCAGCGGTGCGAGTAGGGGTCGGTGGTGCCGGAGTAGAGGACCATCATGGCTTGGGCTCCCGAGGGGTCAGTCAATCGAAACGCGTGGCGGGCGGCCACGCTGAAAAAGAGAAACGCAGTGGGTGGCTGACGCGCGCCCCACTGCGTGTTTGGCGCCACCGCTAAAGTGGCGCCGGAACAGACAGGCTTACTTCACGTCCTTCCAGTAAGAGGCGTTCAGGCGCCAGGCGAATACGGTCAGGAAGCCGAGGAAGATCAGCACGATGACGCCAAGCTGGAAGCGCTGGCCCTGTGCCGGCTCGCCCATCCACTGAAGATAGGCGACCAGGTCGGCCACCGCCTCGTCGTACTGTCGCTCGTTCAGCGTGCCGGGCGTCAGTTGCTGGTAGCCGGCGAAGACGTGGGTCTTCTTCTCGTGGTCGTGCGGGTCAGGCACTTCCTCGAACTTGGCGGCGCGCTGGCCCTGCAGTTCCCACATCACGTGCGGCATCGCGACGCTGGGGAAGGCCATGTTGTTCCAACCGGTGGCCTTGGTGTCGTCGCGGTAGAAGCTCCGCATGTAGGTGTACAGGTAGTCGGCACCCGAGCCCTTGGCGCCGTCGGCGCGCGAGCGGGCGATGACCGACAGGTCGGGCGGGTTGGCGCCGAACCAGGCCTTGGCGTCCTTGGGGTCCAGGCTGACCTTCATGGTCTCGCCAACCTTGTCGGCCGCGAACAGCAGGTTGCTCTTGATGTCGGCGTCCGACAGGCCGATGTCGCGCATGCGGTTGTAGCGCATGTAGGCCGCGGCATGGCAGTTCAGGCAGTAGTTGACGAACAGCTTGGCGCCGTTCTGCAACGAAGCCATGTCCGACATCTTTTCCTTGGGGAACTTGTCCCACTCGATGCCGCCGCTGGAGGCGTGGGCGGCACCGGCCAGGCTCAGCGAAGCCAGCAGGAGGGCGATCAGCTTTTTCATTTGTGTTCTTGCTCCGCGGCTCAGTGGGCGTGGAAGGTCACGCGGTCGGGCACAGGCTTGGGCGTACCCAGTCGGCTCCACCAGGGCATCACGAGGAAGAAGCCGAAATAGAACAGCGTGCCGACCTGCGACACGAGGGTGCCGCCGGCGCTGGGCGGTTGCACGCCCAGGTAGCCCAGGATCAGGAAGAACACGACGAACACCACATAGACATAGAGGTGCCAGTCAGGACGGTAGCGGATGGACTTGACCGGGCTGTCATCCAGCCAGGGCAGGAAGGCCATGATCAGCACCGAGCCGCCCATGACGACCACGCCCCAGAACTTGGCGTCCAGGCCGTGCATGGTCGCCGGGATCTTGACACCCATCCAGCCCAGCACGACGCCGTGGACGTCGAACAGGAAGAAGAGCACGGCCAGCAGGCCCCAGTAGCTCACCTTCAGCATCGAGGGCAGGCTGGCCGAGCGGCGCACCGTCATCACGCCCACCACGCCGAGGAAGGCCCACAGGAAGGGCATGAAGTCCGACGTCGTCGCGCGCAGCATCGAGTAGAACGGCGTGAAGTACCAGACCGGCGCGATGTGCGGCGGCGTCTTCAGCGGGTCGGCCGGGATGAAGTTGTTGTACTCCAGGAAGTAGCCGCCGAACTCGGGTGCGAAGAACAGGATGGCGGTGAACACCATCAGGAACAGGCACACCGCGTAGATGTCGTGCACCGTGTAGAACGGGTGGAAGGGCACGCCGTCCAGCGGGCGGCCTTGCGCGTCCTTGGGGCCCTTCTTGATCTCGACGCCGTCAGGGTTGTTGGAGCCGACGTCGTGCAGGGCCAGCAGGTGGGCGACCACCAGGCCCAGCAGCACCAGCGGCACGGCGATGACGTGGAAGCTGAAGAAGCGGTTCAGCGTGGCGTCACCGACGACGAAGTCGCCACGGATCAGCGTGGACAGTTCGTCGCCGACGAGCGGAATGGCGGCGAACAGGTTGATGATGACCTGGGCGCCCCAGTACGACATCTGGCCCCAGGGCAGCAGGTAGCCCATGAAGGCCTCGGCCATCAGGCACAGGAAGATCGCGCAGCCGAAGATCCAGACCAGCTCGCGCGGCTTGCGGTAGCTGCCGTAGATCAGGCCGCGGAACATGTGCAGGTAGACGACGATGAAGAACGCCGACGCACCCGTGGAGTGCATGTAGCGGATCAGCCAGCCCCAGGGCACGTCGCGCATGATGTACTCGACCGACGCGAAGGCGAGGCCCGCGTCCGGCTTGTAGTGCATCACGAGGAAGATGCCGGTGACGATCTGGATCACCAGCACCAGCAGCGCCAGCGAGCCGAAGATGTACCACCAGTTGAAGTTCTTCGGTGCGTAGTACTCCGACATGTGGACCTTGTAGGCGTCGAACGCGGTCGGGAACCGGTTCTCCAGCCAGGTCATGGTCTTCACGCCCATCGAGGCGCCTGCGGGAGCTTCCTTGAATTCAGCCATGTCTCGTCCCGTGTTGTTCTAGTTAGGCCTTCTTGGCCTCGCCGATCAGCAGCTTGGCGTCGGAGAGGTACTGGTGGGGAGGCACTTCGAGGTTGTCCGGCGCCGGCTTGTTCTTGAAGACGCGGCCGGCCATGTCGAAGGTCGAGCCGTGGCAGGGGCACAGGAAGCCGCCCTTCCAGTCGTCGGGCAGCGAGGGCTGGGGACCGGCGGCGAATTTTTCGCTGGGCGAGCAGCCCAGGTGCGAGCAGATGCCCACGACGACGAGGTACTCCGGCTTGATGGAGCGGGTTTCCTTGTCCACGTACTCGGGCAGGGGGAAGGCCTTGCGCTCGGAGACGGGGTCGGCCAGCTGGCTGTCGTTCTTCTTGAGGTCGGCAACCTGCTCGGGCGTGCGGCGCACGATCCAGACCGGCTTGCCGCGCCATTCCACGGTCAGCTTCTCGCCGGGCTTGATGCCGGAGATGTCCACCTCGACGGGGGCACCGGCTGCCTTGGCGCGCTCGCTGGGCGCGAAAGTGCTGACGAAGGGCACGGCAGTCGCGACGCCACCGACGGCGCCGGCGCAGCCGGTTGCGATCAACCAGGTGCGTTTGCCTTGGTCCACTTGCTGGTCACTCATGAGGGTCCTCTAATGAGACTTCGAATTCGACAGACAGACTTCTGCTGAATAGGGGCAGCCCGAGATTCTAGCGGACGCTTTCACCCCTCCCGCCCGGCCCACCTGGAGCATGCACCGCAGGTTTACCCGCCTACTGGCCCCGACGGCTTGGCGACAAGATCGCGCCGCTACATTCTCCCAATCGTTGCCATCAGGAGCCTACGCATGAGTTTCTTCTCCGAATTCAAGGAGTTCGCCATCAAGGGCAACGTCGTAGACCTCGCGGTCGGCGTGATCATCGGTGGCGCCTTCGGAAAAATCGTCGATTCCCTGGTGGGAGACGTCATCATGCCGGTCATCAGCAAGATTTTCGGCGGCCTGGATTTCAGCAACTACTTTATCCCGCTGGCCGGCCAGACTGCCACCACGCTGGCCGAAGCCAAGAAGACCGGCGCCGTGCTGGCCTACGGCAGCTTTCTGACGGTCTCGCTGAACTTCGTCATCCTGGCCTTCGTCATTTTCCTGATGATCCAGCAGATCAACCGCCTCAAGCGCGAGCCAGCGGCTGCGCCGGCCGCCCCTGCCGAGCCGCCGCCGACGCCGGAAGACATCCAGCTGCTGCGCGAGATCCGGGATTCGCTGAAGCGTTAAGCTCCCCCTTCCGCCGCCGCGCGCCCGGTAAGCAATGGTTACCGGGCTTTTTTTTGCCACGGAATTGGCACCCCTGCAAAAACCCCAGGCTGTTGCACGCGCGATACTTTCGACGCAGCCTGTGCCACTTTGTTGATGAACGCGACCGAGATACGCCTGAATCCGCACCTCGAAGCCTCGCTCACCCGCATCCGTCTTGCGGGCGAGCAGGCGGCCGAGCGCTGCGCGGAAGGTCTGGGCCTCTCCGCGCTGTCGGCCGGGCAGATCAAGCGCCGCGACGCGCTGCTGGCCGCGCAGTTTGTCTTCCGCCAGCAACAGGCGATCTTTTCGCAACGTTTCGTGCAAAGCCTGCGCAAGCAGGTAGCCACAGAGCAATCGGACACCAAACCGGTCGCCTCGACCACCCCCAAGAAGCAGGATTGGGCCGAGCTGTCGCTGATGGACGACGACCAGGTCAACAACCTCGTCGCCGCGGACCGCATCGGCCTGGCCATCGGCCACCACTGCGAATGGGAGCTGCGCGAGGTTGAGTCCTACATCGCTGGCATCCAGGTCGGTGAGCGCAACCCGCTGCGGCCCGACCTGATCGGCCAGGCGCTGCTGGATGCCGTGCAGTCCATCACCGACGACCCCGTGACGCGCCAGACGCTGACCGACGAGCTGACCCGGTCGCTCGCCCAGGAAATGCGCGGTTGCTATGCCGACATCGCCGAGTTGCTACGTTCGCGCGGCTTGCGCCCGCAGGACCTGCGCGTGCGCGCGACGCCTGACGGCGGCTTGTCGCGCCACGGCGGCTTGGGTGGAGCCACCCAACCGGGTGACCTCGACTCCGGGCACGGCGGCATGTCGTCGACCCGCAGTGGCGGCTACGGGGGCTCCGGCCACGGCGGCCTGGGTCAGGGCGGCGGCCGCAACACCGGCTTCGGCGGCATGGGTGGTGGCGGCTATGGTGGCCGCGGCGGCCGCGGTGGCGGAGGCGGAGGCGGTGGTGGCTTCGGCAGCGTCGACCCGCAGATGATGGACCTGCTGCGCCGCCTGGCGCAGGCGCCCGGCGCCTATGACGGCGGTTACGACAGCCAGGGCAATTCCGGCCGCATGGGCCTGGACACGCTCAGCGGCGATCCCAGCAGCGCCTGGGGCCAGTTGCCGCTGCCGGCCAACCTCATCCACCAGCACCGCGACGAGTTGCGTCAGGCGGCCACCGGCCGGCTGGACCACATGGTCATCGATGTGGTCGGCAGCCTGTTCGACCAGATCCTGTCCGACCCCAAGGTGCCGCCGCAGATGGCGCGCCTGCTCGCGCGGTTGCAACTGCCCGTGCTGCGCGTGGCCCTGGGTGACGAGACCTTCTTCTCGTCGCGCCGCCACCCGGTGCGCCAGTTCGTCAACCGCATGGGCTCGCTGGCCTGCGCCTTCGACGACTTCAGCGACGACCCCGGCCGCTCCTTCCTGGCCCATGTGCGCGACCTCGTGCAGGACGTGGCCCAGGGCGATTTCGATCGCATGGACGTTTACACGGGCAAGCTGGACGAGCTCGAAGCCTTCATCGCCGAGCAGACCCGCACCACGCTGAAGGCCGCTGGCGACGCGGCCGCCGTCGTGGAGCGCCGCGAGACCGACCTGCGCCTGCAGCAGCGCTATGCGCTGCAACTGCAGCAGCAGCTCGCGCGTGTGCCCATGCAGGACTTCCTGCGCAACTTCCTGGCCCAGGTATGGAGCCAGGCCATCGTGCTGGCCTCGCGAGAGGGCGCGCCGGAGCGCGCGCTGCGCCTGCGCACGCTGGGCCGGGGCCTCGTCATGAGCGTGCAGCCCAAGGGCGGCACCGCCGCCCGCGCCGACTTCCTGCGCGAGCTGCCCAACCTGATGCGCACCCTCAACGAGGGGCTGGACCTGATCCGCTGGCCCGACGCGCCGCGCAAGGACTTCTTCGGCGCGCTGCTGCCGGCCCATGCCGAGTCGCTGAAGGGCCAGGCCCCCAGCGCGCTGGACACCAACCTGCTCATCAAGCAGCTCGACCAGATCTTCGGCGTCCCGCCACCGGCCGAGACCGACCTCGCCAAGCCCATTGCCGGCGAGACCGCGCCCGGCGACCTGGACGCCAGCCAGCGCCTGACGCCCGCCGAGGCTAAGAGCCTGGGCCTGGTGGAGGAAGCCAGCGTCGACTGGAACGGCGAGGTGGACCTGGACCTGTCAGGCAACGACGCCGCGGCCGCCGCCGAGCCGCTGCAGGCCGTGGACATCTCCATCGACGGCCTGCCCGCCTCCGAGAGCGCACCCGAGCCCAGCAGCGGCGCGCTGCTGGTCGACAACATGCAACTGGGCTTCGCCTACCAGATGCACACCGGCGAGCACTGGCAGAAGGTGCGCCTGGCCCACGTCAGCGCGGGCCGCAGCTTCTTCATCTTCACGCACGGCAACCGCCACCAGGAGACGGTGACCATGACGGCCCGCATGCTGAAGAAGCTCTGCGAGGCCGGCCGCATGCGCGCCTACGAGCACGCGCTGCTGCTGGAGCGCGCGACGGCGCGCACCCGCGCTCAACTCGCCGCGCTGGGCGGCGGACGCTAAAGTTCTACCAGCGGAACGGCGCGTTGCCGCTGCCGCGCTGGCGGAACTCGATGGGCGCGTCGTCGGTCGTGTTCAGGCTAAAGCCCTGATGGAAGGGCACGGCGAACGGCTGGCCGTTGATCTGGGGCGGCTGGAACTCCCACAGCCCCAACGTGGCCGTCGCCCAGCGCAGTACAGATTGCGGCATGCCGGGCAAGGCCTTGACCTTGATCTCGCCGCAGCGGCCGTTCGGGCCAACCATGCATTCCGCATCCACGACGCCTGTCCAGCCGGCGGACTGCGCAATGTCCTGCGGATAGCCTGCGTACTCTTCCTTCAGGATCAGCGGCCCCACGTCCATGCCCGCAATCCTGACCTGGCCGCCCTGGGCACCCGGCGTGACCTCCAGGCGGATGTACAGGCCTGTACGCAGCGTGGCCGGGCGGCCCGAAGCGTCCTGCGGCGGCGCGATCTTCAGGTTGCCCACTCGCTTCTTCAGGCCATCCCAGAACGCCGCTGGATGCTCGGCTTCCAGATGCGGCCGCAATTCGGCCACGCGGCCTTCGGCGTCGAAGAGCGTGTCGAGCGCGACGCGAACCTCGTAGTTCTCGTTCGCCTTCAACTCGCCGCGGCCGGCGGCAAAACTGGCGGTCGCGCAGACTGCCAGCAACCAGCTGACTCTGCGGATGATGTTTCTTTTCATGCGGCCTCCCTGGCTCGTTATCAATTCGTCGCGGATGCTAACTGCCTCGCCATCGCCAGCGCCGCAGCCAGGCTGGACGGATCGGCCACGCCACGCCCAGCGATGTCAAAGGCCGTGCCATGGTCTGGGCTGGTGCGCACGAAGGGCAGGCCCAGCGTCACGTTGACGCCGTGCTCCACGCCGAGATATTTCACCGGGATCAGCCCATGGTCGTGCGTCATCGCCACAACCACGTCGAACTCGCCACGCCGGGCGCGCATGAAGATGGTGTCGGGCGCATAGGGGCCGCTCGCGCCCCAGCCCTCGGCGCGCGCATCGGCGATGGCCGGCGCGATGTGCTGGATCTCTTCGTCGCCGAACAGTCCGCCCTCGCCGGCATGCGGGTTCAGCCCCGCCACGGCGATGCGCGGTGCAGCCAGCCCCATGCGCTGCAGCGCCGTGCCGGTGATGCGCAAGGTCTGCAGCACGTTCTCGCGCGTGACCCGATCAATGGCCTCGCGCAGCGAGCAGTGGATGGTGACGAGCACTGTGCGCAACTCCTCGTTGGCCAGCATCATGCGCACCGGCACGCCGTTCGCCAGGGCCTGCAGCATCTCGGTGTGGCCGGGGTAGGGAGAACCGGCGGCGTGCAAGGCCTCCTTGTGGATGGGCGCGGTAACCAGCGCTCGCGCGCGGCCGGCCTGGATCAGGCCCACGGCGGCTTCTATGCACAACGCCGCGGCAGCACCGGCGCGCGCGTCGACCTGCCCCATGGGCACGCCCACAAGATCCGCCGGCAAACCCTCGGGCTGCCAGACCGGCAGGCAGCGCGGCGGCACCCGGCCTAACTCATCGAGCCCCTGCAGCTCGGCGACGGCCAGACCGCCACCAACAGCCGCCACGGCGCGCCGCAAGACGGCCACGTCGCCCACGACGACGGCGTCGCGCGGCGACTCGCGCTGCCACAGCGTCGCAATGATCTCGGGGCCGATGCCGCAGGGGTCGCCCATGCTGACGACCAGCGGCAGGTCTAGGGGATTTTCCGGAGTCATGCGGCATTCTTTCATCACGTGGCCCCTGCGCTGGCAGACTGCGCGCCGACCCTCTCGAATGACGTGGAGACTCCCTTGCGCCTGACCCTCATTGCAGCCCTGATCGCCGGCCTGCACCTCACCGCCCCCGCCGCCACACAAAAGCCTGCGCCCAAGCTCGCCGCGGCGCCAGCCGCCCACCCGGCCGCGGACGCCGGCGCCAAGGCCTCCCAGGCACTCCACGCCTTGTTCGACGAAGCCTGGGAGGCCGAGGCCCGCATGGCGCCGGAGTGGGCCACGCTGCGCGGCGACATGCGCTTCAACGACAAGCTGACCGACCGCTCCGAGGCCGGCATCGCCGCGCGCGACGCCTTCGCCCGCGACATGCTGGCGCGCACGCGCACCATCGACGCCGGCCTGCTGAACGACACCGACCGCGTGTCGCTGGCCTTGTTCATCAACCGCTACCAGCAGGAAGTCGCCATGCAGGGCTTCGCCGGCTGGCGCACGCTGACGCTGGGCACGCTGTACGGCGCCCAGTCGGCCCTCGCGGGCTTTGCGCGCAACGTGCCGGTCAACAACGAGACCCAGGTCAAGCAGTGGCTGACGCGCCTCGCGGCCTACCCGGCGCGTGTGGACCAGGAGATCGCCATCCTGCGCCAGGGCCTGGCCCTGGGCTGGGTCACGTCCAAGCCGGTGCTGGCGCGTGCCATCGCGCAGGTCGAGGGCCAGTTGCCCGAGGACGTCAGCAAGAGCCCGGCCTACGAACCCTTCACGCGCATGACGGTGGACGCCAGCGTCAAGCCCAACTACCAGGCCCAGGGCCAGGCGGCCATGCGCGAGCTGTTCTACCCGGCCCAGCGCAAGCTGCTGGCCATGCTGAAGGACGAGTTGCTGCCCAAGGCACCCGACAGCGGCTCGCTGTCCACCTACCCGGGCGGCGACAAGGTCTACGAGGCGCTGATCCTGCGCCACGTGACGCTGCCGCTGGCGGCCGGCGATATCCACACCACGGGCCTGCGCGAAGCCGCGCGCATCCGCGCCGAGATGGAGAAGGTCAAGGCCGAGGCGGGCTTCGAAGGCGACCTCGCCGCCTTCAAGAAGTTCCTCTACAGCGACCCCAAGTTCTTCAACCAGAGCGGCGAGGAACTGCTGGACGGCTACCGCGCCATCGCCAAGCGCATCGACCCCGAACTGCCCAAGCTCTTCGCCCAATTGCCGCGCTCGCCCTATGGCATCCGCGGCATGCCGCCTTACACCGGCGAGGGCGCGGCCGACAACTACAACGGCCCCTCGCTGGACGGCACGACGCCCGGCTGGTTCAACGCCAATGCCATCTCCTTCAAGCGCCGGCCCAAGTGGGCCATGGAGACGCTGGTGGCCCACGAGACCGTGCCGGGCCACCACCTGCAGATCTCCCGCCAGGTGGAACTGGGCGAGCTGCCCAACTTCCGCCGCCAGTCGCAGTACTCGGTCTTCAGCGAAGGCTGGGCGCTGTACGCCGAGACGCTGGGGCCGCAGATCGGCCTGTTCCGCGATCCCTACACACGCTTTGGCTTCCTGCAAGCGCAGATGTTCCGCGCCGCGCGCCTGGTCGTCGACACCGGCCTGCATGCGCTGGGCTGGAACCGCGACAAGGCCATCGCCTACATGATCGAGCAGACCGGCCACGACCCCGTCTTCATGACGGCCGAGGTGGACCGCTACCTGGCCCAGCCTGGCCAGGCCCTGAGCTACATGATGGGCGAGCTGAAGATCAAGGAATTGCGCGCCCGCTCCGAGGCCGCCCTGGGCGCCAAGTTCGACCAGCGGCGCTTCCACATGGCCGTCATCGACCAGGGCGCCATGCCGCTGCCGCTGCTGGAGCAGCGCATAGCCGCCTGGGTGCAGGCCGAGAAGGCGAGGCCCTGAACATGGTCGAACGCTTCTATCCCATAGGCACCCCAGGCCAGCCCTGGGGTGAGGCCGAAGTGCAAGCCTGGCGCGCGCACCTCGTCAAGCAGCGCAGCTATGCCCAGGACGTGATCGCCGCCATCGAGCCGCTGCGCCAGGACTTCGACGTCAGCGAGTACGGCGCCCTCCACTACGGCGGCGAGCGCTTCCCGCTGCTGGCCATCCGCAGCCGCGGTTGGCGAGACGACCTGCCCATCCTCGTCGTGACCGGTGGCGTGCACGGCTACGAGACCAGCGGCGTGCATGGCGCGCTGGAGTTCGTGCGCCGGCACGGGCTTGAGCTGGCCGGCCGCGCCAACCTGCTGGTGGCGCCCTGCGTCAGCCCCTGGGCCTATGAGCGCATCCAGCGCTGGAACTTCGACGCCCTGGACCCCAATCGCAACTTCCGTGAGGGCAGCCCTGCGGCTGAGTCGGCCGCGCTGGTGGCCTTGCTGGGCCCGCTGCGCGGCCGCGTGCTGATGCACATCGACCTGCACGAGACGACGGATACCGACGAGTCGGAGTTCCGCCCCGCCCTGGCCGCGCGCGACGGCCTGGACACGGCCCCCGGCGAGATCCAGGACGGGTTCTATCTGGTCGATGACGTCGACCACCCGCAGCCGGAATTCCAACGCGCCGTCATTGATGCGGTAGCCGCTGTCACCCACATCGCAGAACCGGACGCCAACGGCCAGATCAACGAGACGCCGCTGCAGTCACCGGGCGTCATCAACTACCCGGTCTCCAAGCGCAGCCTGTGCGCCGCCATCACCGGCGCGCGTTTCAGCACCACGACCGAGGTCTACCCCGACAGCCCGCGCACCAATCCGCAGGAGTGCATCGAGGCGCAGGTGGTGGCCGTGCGCGCTGCGATTGACTACGCGCTGGCTGCAGCCTAGTAGTCGGCGCATTTCGGGCCGAGCGCCGGGCCGCCCCTAGCCGGCCCGCCTGAGGTTGTTTGCGGCTCGATGCCGCAAACAACCTCGTCCCCACGGGGGACAGGCCAGACTCGCCCGCGTTCAGCGAGGCGCAGCTGGACGAGGGGCTCCATTTCAGGCGGGGTTATCGACGTCGATGAACTGCCAGGTCAGGCCCAGGTCCTGCGCGACCTGGGCGCCCACGCCCTGCACGCCGTAGCGCTCGGTCGCATGGTGGCCGGCGGCGATGAAGGCCACGCCGGTCTCGCGGGCGTAGTGGGCCTGGGGTTCGGAGATCTCGCCGGTGACGAAGACGTCGGCGCCGGCCGCGATGGCCCCCTCGAAATAGCCTTGGGCACCGCCCGTGCACCAGGCGACGCGGCGCACCGGACGGCCGTCGCCGGGCACGGCCGTCACGTTGCGCCCCAGTCCTTCGCTCACCTGGGCTTTCAACGAGCCCAGGTCGGTAGCCGCGATCGAGGCCACAAAGCCGAGATCCTGCTCGCCGAAGCGCGCATCCGCCACCCAGCCGAAGCGTACGCCCAACTGGGCGTTGTTGCCCAGCGTGGGGTGGGAGTCCAGTGGCAGGTGGTAGGCGAAGAGGTTGATGTCGTGCTGGATCAGCCGGGCCAGGCGCTGCTTCATCCAACCGATCACGCGACCGTCCTGGCCGCGCCAGAACAGGCCATGGTGCACGAGGATGGCATCGGCCTTGGCGGCGATGGCCGCATCGATCAGCGCCAGGCTGGCAGTGACCCCGCAGACCAGATGGCGCACTTCGGCCCTGCCCTCGACCTGCAGACCGTTCGGCCCATAATCCTTGAAGCGGCCGGGCTCCAGCAACTGGTTCAGTCGGAGTTCCAGCGCGGCGCGATCGGTCATGGCTTGAAAAGGATGTTGGGGTGTTGAAGCGGCTCTGGCTGATTTTCGCGCAGGCGGTGACGGTGGCCCTGGGCGTCGTCTTCGTCATCGCGACATTGAAGCCGCAATGGCTGCAGGACGCGCGGCGCGATCCACCGGCGACCATCGCCGCCACGGCGCGCCAGATCGCCCTGCCGCCCTCCCCCGCCGCGTCCGTCGTGCGCGCCGGCTTCTCGCAGGCGGCCCGCGTGGCGTCGCCGGCCGTCGTCAGCATCACGGCCAGCAAGGCGCCACCGCGCGCCGGGGGCCGTGCGCGCGATCCACTGTTCGGCTTTCCCTTCGGCCCGCGCCAGCAGCGCAGCCCACAGCTGGGCCTGGGCTCGGGCGTCATCATCTCGGCCGACGGCGTGCTGCTGACGAACAACCACGTCGTGGACGGCGCCTCCGACATCGAAGTTCAGCTCAGTGACGGCCGCCAGGCTCAGGCCAAGCTCATAGGCACCGACCCCGAGACCGACCTCGCGGTGCTGAAGATAGCCCTCCCGGACCTACCCGTCATCCCGCTCGGCGACGCGGCCAGCCTGCAGGTCGGCGACGTGGTGCTGGCCATCGGCAACCCGTTCAACGTGGGGCAGACGGTGACTTCGGGCATCGTGTCGGCGCTGGGCCGCAACCAACTGGGCATCAACACCTTCGAGAACTTCATCCAGACCGACGCAGCCATCAACCCCGGCAATTCGGGCGGCGCACTGGTGGATGCCGACGGACGGCTGGTGGGCATCAACACGGCCATCTTCTCGCGCAGCGGCGGCAGCCTGGGCATAGGCTTCGCGATCCCCGTCGACGTGGCGCGCCAGGTGGCCTCGGCGCTGCTGCAGGACGGTGTCGTCGCGCGCGGCTGGATCGGTGTGCAGACACGCGAGCTGACACCCGAGCTGGCCGAGGCGCTGAAGCTGGGCGACGCCAAGGGCGTGCTGATCGGCGGCGTCGTGACGGACGCGCCAGCGGCCAAGGCCGGCATCAAGCCCGGCGACGTGCTGACCCGCATCGGCGAGCACCGCGTGGCAACGCCAGCCGAGTTGCTGTCCAGCGTGGCGGCGCTGAAGCCTCAGAGCCAGGTGGAAGTGAGCGTGCAGCGGGCGGGCAAGGCAATGAGCTTCCAGCTCGCCGTGGCACAAAGGCCCAGGCCCCAGCGCCTGGCAGAGGACGATTAGGCAGCCGGTGGCTGCTCAGCCTCGACGGCCTTCTTCTTCAGGAAGACCTTGGCGATCAAGATGCCCGCCTCGTACAGCAGGCACATGGGCACGGCCAGCGCCAGCTGCGAGATGGCGTCCGGCGGCGTGATGACGGCCGCGATGATGAAAGCCACGACGATGAAGTAGCCGCGGAAGGAGACGAGCTGCTCCACCGTCACGATGCCCACCCGCACCGCCAGCACGACGACGATGGGCACCTGGAAGGCCATGCCGAAGGCGATGTACAGCCCCAATATGGCCTCGACATAGGACGCAATGTCGGGCGTGGCCGCCACCGAGGCGGGAGCGAAGGCCTGGATGAAGCCGAACATGCGGTCCAGCACGAAGAGCTGCACGAAGGCGATGCCGCCATAGGCCAGCAGGCTGCCGAAGGTGATCAGCGGCAGCGCGAACTTCTTCTCGTGGCTGTACAGGCCCGGCGCGATGAAGGCCCAGGCCTGGTAGATCAGCCAGGGCAGCGCCAGCAGCACCGCCGCCATCATCAACACCTTGAGCGGGATGAAGAAGGGCGAGAACACGCCCACGGCGATGAGCTTGGCGTCGGGCGGCATGTGCGCGCGGATGGGCGCAGCGATAAAGTCGATCAGCTTGCTCGGGCCGGGCCAGTAGGCCAGCAGCGCCGTCGCCGCGATGAGCCCGTAGGCCGCACGGATGATGCGGTCGCGCAGCTCCATCAAATGAGCGACGAAGGGCTGCTCGGTGCCCGCCAATTCGTCGTGGTCGGGTTTCTGGAAGGAACTGCTCATCGGTTCAACCCAGGCGGGCGAAAGCGGGCCACGCGGGCCGCGCCGGACTGGGTATGGCGGCGCACGCCGGCCTTCTGCTTGAACCACAGCGGCGTGGCGCCGCGCTTCAGGCGCCAGTTCTTCTTCGGGTGCTTGTACTCGGGCGGTGGCGGCGTGTAGCCGGCCGACTCATAGGACGTATCGGCCGTCACGTCGCGCCAGGTCTGGTCGAAGGCCTTCGTGGCCGAATCGACCTCCTGGCGCACGCTCTGCTCCACGTCGCGCGCCGTCGTCTCGAACTGGGACTTCATCTTCTGAAGCTCCTCCAGCTCGATGGAGCGGTTGACCTCGGCCTTCACATCGGCCACGTAACGCTGCGCCTTGCCCAGCAAGGTGCCTACCGTGCGGGCGACGCGCGGCAGCTTCTCGGGGCCGATGACGACCAGCGCCACCGCGCCGATCAGCGCGAGCTTGTCAAAGCCGAAGTCCAGCACTCGTCAGCTCAGGACTTGGTCTTGGCGTCGACGTCGACGGTGTTCGGGTCGTTGGCCTTGTTGGCGGTGACCTGTTGCGGCGCCGCGCCCGGGGCTCCGGGCGTGCCCGACCCATCGGCCGTGCCTTCCTTCATGCCGTCCTTGAAACCCTTGACGGCCGCACCCAGGTCGGAACCAACGTTGCGCAGCTTCTTGGTGCCGAAGACGGCGATGACGACGACCAGGACGATCAGCCAGTGCCAAATGCTCAAACCACCCATGATGTTTACTCCTTAAGGACTGGCTCAAATTCTAGGTGAGGGGCGTGACATGACGCCCAGCTCTTTCGCCGGGCGGTATGCAAGCCCTAAATTGGGGCCGCGGCCTAGCCTTTCAACCAGGGCCGGGGCCCGCCCATGACGTGCAGATGCAGGTGATACACCTCCTGACCGCCGTCCGGACCTGTGTTGATGACATGCCGGAAACCGTTGGTAACGCCCAGCTCCTTCATCAGCCGGGGGCCCAGAGCCATCATCTTGCCCAGCAGGCCGGCTTCAGCCTCGGTCACATCAGCCATGGAGGCGATGTGGCGCTTGGGAACGATCAGTACATGGACAGGCGCCCAGGGGTGGATGTCGTGGAAGGCGAAGACGTCCTCGTCCTCGTAGGCCTTCTTGCTCGGGATCTGGCCGGCGATGATCTTGCAGAAGATGCAGTTGGGGTCAGCGCTCATGGCTTGTTTCCTCTCTGGGCGAATTCGGTGAGGCCGGACAGGCCTTCGCGGCGCGCCAGTTCGGCCAGCACGTCCTCGGGCTTGAGGCCAAAGTGGGCCAGCGCCACCAGGCTGTGGAACCACAGGTCGGCCACCTCGTAGACCACTTTCTGCGGGTCGCCGTCCTTGGCCGCCATGACGGTCTCGGTGGCCTCCTCGCCGACCTTCTTCAGGATGGCGTCCAGGCCCTTGTCGAAGAGCTTGGCTACGTAGCTTGTCGAAGGATCAGCCCCCTTGCGGGATTCGATGACCGCGCCGACGCGCGAGAGGATGTCGTCACTCATAGATCTTGTTCGGGTCCTTCAGCACCGGCTCGACCGCGCTCCAGACGCCGTTCTCCAGCTTCTGGAAAAAGCAGCTGTGCCGGCCCGTGTGGCAGGCGATGCCGGGCTCGTGGCCCAGCTGCGTGATGGTCAGCAGCACGACGTCGTTGTCGCAGTCCATGCGGATCTCGTGCACCTGCTGGAAGTGGCCGCTCTCCTCGCCCTTGTGCCACAGCTTGCTGCGCGAGCGGCTCCAGTAGACGGCCTGGCCGCGCTCGGCCGTCAGCGCCAGCGCCTCGCGGTTCATCCACGCGAACATCAGCACGTCGCCCGTGCCCTTTTCCTGGGCGATGACGGGCACCAGCCCTTTGTCGTCCCATTTGATCTCGTCGAGCCAATTCATTGCCCGCCCGGCCGCCCGTAGGGCAATGGCGCCCCCTCGGGGGGCAGGCAACGCAGTTGACGTGGGGGCCAATACTTCATCATGGTTTCAGTCTAGGTGAGTGGGGCCGGAATGGCCGCGCTCCTCGGCAAACCAGTTCAGTACCGGGAAGGTGCCGGGCAGCACGGGCTTGACCTGCACCGGCAGATTGGCCCAGGCCATCTGCTGGCCTTCCAGCATCTGGAACTCGCCCGTCCAGTCGAACACCTTGCAGAAGTTCAACCGCACCAGCGCATGGGGGTAGTCGAAGATCTCGGTCTTCCAGGGGTGGGCGGCGCCAATCTCGATGCCGATCTCTTCCCGCAGTTCGCGCGCGAGCGCCTGCTCCACGGTCTCGCCCGGCTCGACCTTGCCGCCCGGGAACTCCCAGTAGCCGGCGTAGACCTTGCCCTCGGGCCGGGAGGTCAGCAGGAACTGCCCATCGGGTGCCACGAGCACACCAACGGCGACCTCGGTAATTTTTCGTTCACTCATGCTTGCCTGCCCGCCATGTCGCGGGCGAACTGATAGGCCACGCGGCCCGACCGCGAGCCGCGCTCCAGCGCCCAGATCAGCGCCTGCTGGCGCGCGCCGGAAATGGCGGCCTCGTCCAGCCCGAAATGACGCAGCCACTGCGCGACGATGGCCAGGTATTCGTCCTGGCTGAAGGGGTAGAAGCTGATCCACAGGCCAAAGCGCTCGGACAGCGAGATCTTTTCCTCCACCGCCTCGCCGGGGTGGATCTCGCCATGCTCGCCGTGCGTGCCACCCAGGTTGTCGGCCATCTTCTCGGGCAGCAGGTGGCGGCGGTTGCTGGTCGCATAGATCAGCACGTTGTCGCTGGCTGCGGCGACCGAGCCGTCCAGCACGCTCTTGAGCGCCTTGTAGCCGGCCTCGCCTTCGTCGAAGCTCAAGTCGTCGCAGAAAACCACGAAGCGCTCGGGCCGGCCGGCGACCTGCTCGACGAGGTCCGGCAGGTCGACGAGGTCGGCCTTGTCCACCTCGATGAGGCGCAGGCCCTGGGCGCCGAATTCGTTCAGCACGGCCTTGATGAGGGAGCTCTTGCCCGTGCCCTTGGCCCCCGTCAGCAGCACGTTGTTCGCGGGTCGCCCCGCGACGAACTGGGCCGTGTTGCGCAGCAGGCGCTCCTTCTGCGGCTCCACCTCCTGCAGGTCGGTGAGGCGGATGCGGCTGACGGCGCGCACCGGCTCCAGCACCAGCGCGCCATGGCGGCGGCGGGCCCGAAAAGCGGTGGAAGCCGCCCAGTCCGGCGGCGTGACGGCATGGGGAAGGACCGCCTCCAGCCGGGTCAGCAGGCCCTCGGCACGGGCGATCAGGGATTCCAGGGCAGCAGACATCGCGCCAGTGTAGGCGCCGAGTCCTTATGCGACGGCCTTCAGGGCTGCTTCCAACTGCTCTGTAGGCAGGCGCTTGAACCCGGTTCGGGTGTAACGATGCAGCCGCCCCAGGATGAAGCTGACCCAGACGCTGGCCTGCACCTGGGCCTGCACAGTGGGCGTCATGGAGCCCTGGGCCTCGGCGGCCGTGCGCAGCACCTGGCGCAGCGAGGATTCGACGCGGTCGAAGAACTGGTTCATGCGGGCCTGCAGCCGCTCGTGCTCCAGCACCAGGGCGTCGCCCACCATGACGCGTGTCATGCCGGGGTTCTTCTCGGCGAACTGCAGGATGACGCTGGCGATGCGCCCGGCCTGGCCGGGCGGCGGCAGCGGGTGCGGGCTGTCGGCGATCTGGTTGACCATGCTGAAGACGCTGCCCTCGATGAAATCGATGAGCGCCTCGAACATCTGCGCCTTGCTGGCGAAATGGCGGTACAGCGCCGCCTCGCTGACGCCCAGCTTGGCCGCCAGGGCCGCCGTCGTGATGCGCTCGGCCCCCGGCTGCTCCAGCATGCTGGCCAGCACCTGCAGGATCTGCGCACGGCGCTCGCCCGGCTTGGGGCGCTTCTTGGGGCCGGCGCTGGGAGAAGAAGCGCTGTCGTCGGGCAGTTCGTCGTCCATGCCGGCGATGCTAATCGCGCAGCCACCCGAGGCGGCGCGCTTCGTAGATCGCTTCCACCTTGGAACGGACGTGCAGCTTGCGGTAAACCCGCTTCACATAGGTCATCACCGTGTGCGGCGACACCTGCATGAACTGGGCGATCTCATCGAACGTGAAGCCCTTGGCCGCCAGGTGCAGCACGCGTGATTCCTGCTCGGACAGGGCCACGACCTCCTCGTCGGCCAGCGTGGCGGCCATGGCCTCGGGCGAGGGGCCGGTCGAGCCTTGGGCACCGGGCGCCAGGCGCACCAGCAGGCGGCGGGCGATGACCGGGCTGATGGGGCTGCCGCCGGCACGCAGCGAGCGCAACTGGCCGGGCAGGTCCAGCGCCAGGCTGTCCTTGAGCAGGTAGCCGGTCGCGCCGGCTTCGATGCTGGCGACGACATGCTGCTCGTCGCCAAACACGGAAATGACCATGACCTCGCACTGTGGCCGGGTCTGGGCCGCATGGCGGATCAGCTCGATGCCGCTGCCGCCGGGCAGGTCGAGGTCGACGAGCAGCACGTCGGGCTGGAGCTGGTCGAACATGCGCCGGCCCTGGGGCAGGTCGGGCGCGATGCCCAGCAATTCGATGTCGGGCACGCTGCCAAGGGCGTGGGTGAAGGCCTCCCGGAAGCGGGCTTGGTCTTCAACGATCAGGACCGAAAACGGAGTCATTGCCTCTGGGGGCCTCTTCAAAGCACGGAGGGATGGGAATGGGATTCTCGGCCGAGGATACCCCCGCCACCATCCGCGTCTTCCTTCAGAACTGGGGGGAGCGTAACAACGCGGCCAGCGAACGCACCCGGCGGCTCACGTAAACCGGCTTGCGGTGCAGGCGGGCGGCCCCGGCCTGGCGCAGCCAGCGCTGCATCCAGACCGTGCGCAGGCCCAGGCCGCGGGCCGATTTCTGGTGGATCAGCGTGTCCTCCACCAGCACGCAGCGCGCCAGCGGCAGCCTGAGCCGCGCCAGCACGATGCGGAACATGCGCGCATCCGGCTTGGGGCGGGACTGGCCGAAGAAGGACATGTCCTCGATGCAGATGAGGCCTTCAAACACGCCGCCAAGGCCCACGCTCGCCAGCACGCGCTCGGCATAGCCACGCGGGGCGTTCGTCATCAGGAATTTGCGGCCCGGCAGGCGGCGCAGTGCGGCCAGGTCGTGGGCATGGCCATGCAGGTGCGCCTCCAGCCCGGGCAGGTGGTGGGTCTCGCTCAGGAAATGGGCCGGCTTGATGCCATGGTGGCGCTGCAGCCCGGTCAACGTCGCGCCATAGCGCAGCCAGTAGCGGTTGCGCAGCGCGACGGCCTCGTCCGTCGTGAGGCCCAGGTGGGTCTCGATGTAGGCCGTCATCGACGCGTTCAGCTCGGCGAACGCGCGATGGGAGGCGTTGTGCAGGGTGTCGTCGAGGTCGAACAGCCAGATGCGATCGCGGGGGGTCACCGTGAACTGATCATGGTGCCGTAGGCTTGGTCGGTCAACACCTCCAGCAGCATGGCGTGCGGCACCCGGCCGTCGATGATGTGGACGGCGTTGACACCGCTCTTGGCCGCGTCGATGGCGCCGGCGATCTTGGGGATCATGCCGCCGCTGATGGTGCCGTCTTCCACCAGCTCGTCGATGCGGCGCGGCGTCAGCTCGGTCAGCAGTTGGCCCTGCTTGTCCAGCACGCCGCGGATGTTGGTCAGCATCAGCAGCTTCTCGGCCTGCAGCACGGTGGCCAGCTTGGCGGCCACGACGTCGGCGTTGATGTTGAAGCTCTCGTTCTTCTCGCCAAAGCCTATGGGGCTGACGACGGGGATGAACTGGTCGTCCTGCAGCGCCTTCACGACGCTGGGGTCGATGGAGACGATGTCGCCGACCTGGCCCACGTCGTGTTCCTTGCTGGGGTCGTCCTTGTCCAGCATCTTGAGCTTCTTGGCGCGGATCATGCCGCCGTCGCGGCCGGTCAGGCCCACGGCCTTGCCGCCGGCGGCGTTGATCAGGCCCACGATGTCCTGCTGCACCTGGCCGGCCAGCACCCACTCGACGACCTCCATGGTCTCCTCGTCGGTGACGCGCATGCCCTGGATGAACTCGCCCTTCTTGCCCAGGCGGCTCAAGGCGCCCTCGATCTGCGGGCCACCGCCGTGCACGACGACCGGGTTCAGGCCCACCAGCTTGAGCAGCACCACGTCTTCGGCGAAATCCTGCTGCAGCTCCGGGTCGGTCATCGCATTGCCGCCGTACTTGATGACGATGGTCTTGCCATGGAACTTGCGGATGTAGGGCAAGGCCTGCGAGAGGATCTCGGCCTTCTCGCGCGGCGCGATGTGGGAAACGTCGGTGGTGTGGGGGGCGTTCATGTCGGCTCCGAAAGGATTGGCGACATTCTAGGAAGCCGCCTGTGAAATCGCCGTCCCCAGGGCATGGCCCACGGCCAGGATCAGCAGGAAGGCGACGACGCCCACGGCAGCACCGGCCAGACGCGGCCCGCGTGCAAGGTTCGGAAACAGCGGCAGGCAGGCCCACATGCAAGCGCCCAACGCCGCAACCATGCTGAGCAGGAAGACCACCTGGGCCACCCCCGCGGGTGGCGCGGGGCGGGCCTGCCAGATCAGCAGCGACCACAGCAGCCAGCAAGCGGCCGCGATCAGGAGAAGGCGGGTCAATGTCGTCTTGGGCATGCGAAGCACTCAAGCCTGGGCGGGATTGCCAAGCCTAACCGTGGACTGCGCCGCCGCAGCACCCGCCAGCGGCAAGCAAGGCGATGAGGATCTGGTCTCCACGCCGGAGATCTCTCGCACCTACTTCGACAGCCTGACGGCCCCGCGCAAGGAGTTCCTGCGCATGGCGCGCACCGGCCATGATCCCAACCGAACGATGCTGGATCTGCAATTCGAGGTGCTGCGCAGCCAACTGCGCGCCGAGGCCCTGGCGTCCGACCGTCCATAGGCTCGTGGCGCCGCCGCCGCCTAACTCATCAACCCCGGGGCATACCCCTATGCATCGGCGGCCGGCACTCGCGTTTTCACGCCCTTGCCGGATCGAAAAATTCAGTTACAACCCCTGCCGCCAATGACTATGAACTAGGGGGGGATCATGGCGCTGAAATATGCCGCACTGGCGGCCGCATTTGCATTGACGGGCTGCGCGTCGGTCGTCAACGAGACCACGCATCCCATGCGTCTGGAAACCAAGGCCAGCACCGGCGAACTGGTGACCGGCGCCGAGTGCAAGCTGACCAACGATTACGGCACCGTCTCCGGCAAGTCCGGCGACACGCTGCAGGTTCGCCGCTCCAGCAAGGATCTGGACATCACCTGCGTCCATCCGAGCAACCCGAGCGCGACCGCGCGCGCCATCTCGCGTGCCAATGCCGGCATGTGGGGCAACATCATCATCGGCGGCGGTATCGGCGCCATCATTGACCACAACAAGGGCACAGCCTATACCTACCCGACCTGGGTGCAACTGGTGTTTGGCAAGGCCCTGGTGTTCGACCGCAGCGCCGAGAAGGAAGGCCAGCCCACGCTGGGCACCGAGTCCGGCAGCACGGCCAGCGCAGCACCGGCGACGACGGTGGCGGCAGCGCCCGCCCTCGCCGCCTCGGCCAACATCGCCAAGTAAGCGACGCCAGGCAAACAGAACGGGCCCCGCGGGGCCCTTTTTTTGCGGCCTGGCTAGCTTCGCCGGGTGCGAACGACCCGGGTTTTGGGGATGCTGTCGTGCCAGCCCAGCGTGCCGAAGAAGGAGAACGGCTCGAAGGGAATGAACCGGCAGGCCGTGCGGCCCAGCACCTGCCCAAAGGAGGGCCGAAGCCCGCTCTCGTTGACCACCACGGTGCCGAGCAGCCATTTGCCAGGCGTCCTGGCCCAGATGCCCTCGAAGAACAGGTAGTAGATGAAGAAGATGCTCAGGCCCAGCAGCGCGTCCGGCACTTTCTTCAGCGTATTCAGGCCCTCCTGGCCGAAGGCGAGGCCCACAACGATGCCCACGAGGGCGGCGAACACGTAGAAGCCGAGATAGTCGATCACGCAGGTGGTAAAGCGGCGCCCCTTGCCTGCAAGCTCCATCACTGCAGGCTCTGCAGGCGCCGCGACGTCCGTGGTGGGTGGCTGGTACGGGTTGGCATCTGATTCCATGGTGACTCCCTGAGTGCTGGCTGTCGCCGTCACGCTTCTGGGCGCGTGCTCGACGCGAAATTGTCTCTGCCGGTCGCCGGGACCGGTGCGCCGCGCAGTCATCGAAAACCCTGGCCGGCGCTGAGGGCGGGTGTTCCGCCATGGCGACAATGCCCGCCATGCAAGCCAGCGCCTACCTGAAGCTTTCCGTCGCGACCGCTGTCGTGACCATTGCGCTGAAATCGGCGGCCTGGTGGTGGACGGGTTCGGTCAGCCTGGCCGCCGATGCGCTGGAGTCCCTGGTCAATCTCGCGGGCGCCGTGTTCGCGCTCGCCATGGTGACGCTCGCCGCCCAGCCGCCCGACGCAGAGCACCCCTACGGCCACCACAAGGCCGAGTACTTCTCCAGCGGCTTCGAGGGCATCCTCATCATCGCGGCCGCGCTGGGCATCTTCTGGAGTGCCGTGGACCGCTGGCGCACGCCACAGCCGCTGGAAGCCATTGGCCTGGGCATCGCATTGGCCATCGTCAGCTCGGCGCTGAACGGGCTGATGGCCTGGGCCATGCTGCGCAAGGCGCGCGAGGTGCGCTCGGTCGCGCTGGAAGGCGACGCCCGCCACCTGATCACCGACGTCTGGACCTCGGCCGGCGTCGTGGCCGGCCTGCTGGGCGTCATGGCCACCGGCTGGCAGTGGCTGGACCCTTTGCTGGCCATCATCGTTGCGCTGAACATCCTGCGCGAGGGTGTGCACCTGATGCGCGAGTCCACCGGCGGGCTGATGGATCAGGCGCTGGACGCTGAGTCGCTTGCCAAGGTGCAGGCCGTGCTGGACGGCTTTCGCCACCCGCATGCCATCCGCTTCGACCACATTGCCAGCCGCGTGGCCGGCCAGCGCCGCTTCGTGGACCTGCACATGCACATGCCCGCGAGCTGGACGCTGGGGCGCGCAGCCGCGCTGCGTGTGGATGTCGAACAGGCGCTGATGAGCGCCGTGCCGGGCTTGCGCGCCAGCATCCAGCTATTGCCCATGGACGTCGAAGCGCACACCATGGACCAGGAGGATTTGATTTGATCGCTTTGTTGCAACGCGTGCGCGAGGCACGCGTGGAGGTGGGCGGTGCTGTCGTTGGTGCCATCGGCCCGGGCCTCTTGATGCTGGTCTGCGCCGAACCCTCGGACACCGAGGCCACGGCCGAGAAGCTCATTGCCAAGGTGCTGAAGTTGCGCATCTTCAGCGACGAGGCCGGCAAGATGAACCGCAGCGTGCAGGACATTGGCGGCGGCCTGCTCATCGTCAGCCAGTTCACGCTGGCGGCCGACACGGCCGGCGGCAACAGGCCCGGTTTCTCGGGCGCGGCGCCGGCCGAACTCGGGCGGCGACTCTACGACTACACGCTGGCCTTTGCGCGCCGCCAGCACCCGGTCGTCGCCAATGGCGAGTTCGGGGCGGACATGCAGGTCCACCTCATCAACGACGGGCCGGTGACCATCCCGATGCGGATGGCCTAGCCAATCTCGATCGTCCAGCGATAAACGCCACCGCTTGCCGGCCGCGCCAATGCCAGGGCGCCCATGCGATAGGCATGCGGACGCCGCTGGGCCGCCAACTCCTGCCCGGCTTCGTCAACCACGCGCTCGACGCCATGGCCGCGCTCGCCCACGCGATAGGTCAGCTCGAAGCGCATGTCGGCCAGCGCCAACTGCACCTTGAGGCCGTCCAGCACGGGCGGCATGACCGGGTCCACGACCAGCGCGTCATGCTCCAGCCGCAGGCCCAGCAGCGACGAGATGACCAGGCCCAGTGCGATGCCTGGGCCGCTGGAGTAGATGCGCCAACCGCCATCCAGCGCCACCTCGCCCGTTAGCGCCCGGCCATAATGGGCCTGGGCCTCGTAGCGGTCGGCGAAGGCCGCGTCGGAGCTGGAGTAGTAGCAGTTGGCCTGGCGCGGGCTGGCGCTGGCCACGCGGTCGCGCAGCGCGATGGGGTGGGCCAATGTCAGCGCTTGCAAAAAGGCCTCGGCATGGCCCAGGTGGGCCAGCATCTGCGCATAGCGCAGGTGGGCGTGCATGTACATGACGCCGATCTCGCGGCCGAAGAAGGTGCTGGTCTCGGCGCGCTGGAAGAGTTGCGACGGCCCGCCCCGATAAGGCAGCGGCGCATCGAACAGGCGCGCGCCGTCGGGGCCCTTCAGGTGGCGCTCGATCAGCTCGGCCTGGTGACGAGCCTGCTCGGGCGTGAACATGCTGTCCAGCACCGCATGCATCATGGGCAGCAGGCTGTAGTGCAGGCCCGTGCGGGCGTCGCGCGGGTGCAGCCACAGCTCGCGCTCGCCCTGCTCGGGGAAGAGGGCGTAGCCGGCCACGACGTCGTCCTGCACCAGCAGACGCTGGAACTCGGCGCGCACGCCGGCCGCTTCGGCGATGAGCCCGGCAGACTCGGCCGCGCGGCCGATGTGGCCGAAGGCGCGTGCCAGCGTGTGCAGCATCTGGTGGTGCAACGTCACCGTCCAGGCGCTGCACAGGCGCTCGCGCAGCGCCGGGTCGGCTGGCTGCAGCGAATCGTTCCAGTCCCCATGCCAGTAGGCTGCCAGGCCCGTGCCGGGCACGACACGGCGGCGTATCAGCGCCAGCGCCCGCTCCACATGCGCGGCCAACGTTGCCACCTCGCCGCCATGGAAAGCCACCTCTTCATCGAGGAGGCTGGCATCGCCCGAGGCGATCAGGTACTGGGCCAGGCCCAGCAGCGGCCAGAAGACGATGTCGCCATGCGAGTCGCCGGCGCGTATGCCGCTCTCGCGCTCGAAGAACATGAACCATTGCGGCCAGTCGCCATCGGAGTTCTGGGCCGCGAACACGCGCAGCAGCAGGTCGCGCACAGGGGCCGTGCGCCCCAGCGCCAGCAGCATTTCCAGCGGCCCTTGGCAAACGTCCCGCGTGCCCCAGCCGCCCCCCGAATACTGCTCCAGGCCGCGCGGCGACAGGTAGTGCACCAGCGCGTTGTGCGCATACCAGGGCAGGATGTCGCGCAACTGCGCCAGCGCCGGATGCGCCAGTTGCCACTGCGGTAGAGAGAGCGGCTCGCGTGCAGGCGCCTCGGCCCACAGCAGCGTGCCGCGCAACGTGAGGCGCATGGCGCTCGCCGCGTCGAAGTCCAGGCACAGGATGGGCTGGCCGCGGCTGATGCCGTCGGCATAGAGCGCCGCGTCGTCACCGACGGCGGTGAGGCCGGGCGCGTCGATTTCGAAGGCCCCACCGGGGAAGCGCAGGGCCAGGTCGCTACCAGCCGGCGGCGTGATGCGCAGGCGCTCGCCGTCGCGGGCGCAGTCCGGCCGCAGCGGCGCGGCGCCATCGTCACCGCCCAACGCAAGGTTGAGGCTGGCGCGCACGGCCAGCGGGCCGCCTAGCAACACGTTCAGCGCCAGGTCCATGGTGTCGGGCTCAGCGCCCGCAACGGCCACGACTTCCACGAGACCGTCCGCATGGGCGTACAGCCAGCGGCAACGCTGCGGCTGGATCTCGAAGGCCGACGGCAGGTCCAGCAATTGCCAGCCCTGCCCCGGCGCCTGCACGAAGAGCCTCAGGCCCGCCGAGCGGAACAGGCCCAGCAGGGTTCGCTGCGTGGACAGCAGGCGGTTGATGCTGACATGGCCCTGGGTCAGCATGGAATGGAAGACGCCGCCCATCCAGCAGGTGGACGTCAGCGCCACTTCGTCGGGCACCAGGTGCTCGCCGCTGCGCAGGATGTGGCCGTGCGGGCGCTGCACGCGCAACTCCTTGGCGCGCAGCACGACATGGCTGGCGTCGTCCCTGAAGAAGCTCAGCAACTGCCCGTCCTGCCATTCCTCGTGGCGGCGCTCGCCGGCGAAGAGCTGGCGGCGGGCTTCGGCGTCCAGGTCCCGGCTGGCCAACGGCGGCGCGCTGGCGAACAGGCTGGGCGCAGGCGCCTGCCCCGCGGCGCTCAACACCGGGCCGGGCTGGGCCTCGGGCAGCGCCATCAGAGCTGGCAGGCAGCCCAGGTCGGCGTCACTGCTGGCCTCGGGATGGTGGGACTGCAGCGTGAGGAAAAAGCCGGCTGCGGCGCTGGCGCCGGGAGCCAGCGTGATGGCCTGGTCCTGCAACGCGATCAGCGCATGCTCCTGCTGCAGACGGCTGCCCGGCAGGCCCGCCAGCAGGCCCGGCGGCAGCGCGCCTTCGCGCGCGGCATGGCCCCAGACCTGGGCCGCATCGGTCGCATAGGACTCGGCGCGGCGCAATGAGCCGGCCAGCAGCCAGGGGTGGCGGCCGTCTTGCGCCTGGTTCTGGCGCGCGGCCAGCAGCAAGCCGTGGTGGACGTCATGCAGCGGCTGCAGGTCGATGTAGTGGCTGACGTAGAACTCGTTGGTGCGGATGGCCCCATAGCCGGCCAGACCCACGTCCTGCACCAGGATGGGCTCGATCTCGCAGGCCGCGACACTGCCGTTGACGATATCCAGATGCCAGAACAGCGTCGGTTCATCAGCAGCCAGGCGCAGTTGCAGGCGCAGGGCCAGGCCATCCCAGTCGCCGCGCATCTCGAAGGCGCCGTCCGCCTGATGCACGCTCAGCGGCGACAGCGGCCCCAGCAGCGGCGCAATACGCCAGACGCCGTCTGCCGCATCGCGCCGGCGCAGCCAGACGTTGGCCGGCCCGCCCTCCAATTCGTTGCCGGGGAAGAGGTTGAGCATCAGCCCCGGGTCGAACATCAGGCGGCGCAGCGCGCCATGGGACAGCAGCTCGGCTTCCAGGCCGGCGGCGTTGCGGATCGAATGTGGCTTCATCTTCAGGTCTGGCGTTGCGCGAGCAGCCACGGGAGCAATTCGGGGTCTTGGTAAGCCGGCGTCCAGGAGTCATGGCCCACGCCGGGATAGATCGTGAAGCTGACGCGGCCACCCACAGCGAGCAGCGCGTCCACGCAGGCTTGCTGGCCGGCCAGCGGTACGGCTTTGTCGGCGTCGCCGTGATAGGCCCGCACTGGCACCTCGCGCATGGCTTCCACGGACACCGGGTCGCCAAAGCCGCAGACCGGCGCGATGGCGGCCAGGTCGCGCGGGTACTGGCTGGCCCAGTTCCAAACGCCATGGCCGCCAAGGCTCAGGCCGGTGGCCAGGCTGCGCTTGCGGTCCACATTCAGCCGCGACTGCAAGGCCTGCAGCAGGCGGTGCAGTCGTTCGGGCGACCATACGGCGCCCTCTTCCAACTGCGGGCTCACGAGGACCAGCGGGTAGGCCTTGCCCTTGGCGGCCCACATCGGCGGGCCATGCATCTTGACCTTCTCCAGGTCGGTGCCGCGCTCGCCCGAGCCGTGCAGGAAGACCAGCAGCGGCCAGCGATCGGCGCGCTGCGTGTACTCGGGCGGCAGCCACACCCACATGCGCTCGCCCTCGATCTGCCAGGGGCGCTGCTCGCCGGCCGCCAGGCCCTGTGGTGGCGTAGGCGGCACGGCGGCGCAGGCGCTCAACAGGGCGGGAGAGGTCATCAGCACTTGGCGTCGGCTCATCATGGTCGGATCTCCAGCTGGATCGTGGGGTTGCCCGGCGGCAGCAGCAGTTCGCGGCCCTGCCAGGCCAGTTCGCGGCCGTCGACGGTGGCGCGCGGCAGAGGGTCGCTGCCCGGCCAGGCCAGGCGCAACTCGCCGTTCAGCCGCTCGGGGCGGCGGTCGACAAAGAGCGTCCAGCCGCCGGCCGGGCGGCGCTCCAGACGGTAATCCAAACGGCCCCATGCCGTGGAGAGTCCGGTGACGCCGATGTCGCCCCCCGCGCGCCAACTCGCCGGCAGGCCGGCCCCGAGCACCAGGCCTGCTTCACGTTCATAGGCGAACAAGTCCAGCGCCGCGCGCAGGTAGTCCGACGAAATCCAGGCGTGCGGCATGTCGCCCAGGAAGCGCGGCTCGCGCGCATCCGGCAACACCACTTCGGCCCATTGGTTCCAGCCCGCCGGGCGCTGGTGGCTGAAGAACCAGGCCAGCAGCCGGTGCGCCTCGTCCACGCGGCCCAGGCGCACCAGGGCGCTGACGTTGCGCAGCTCGTAGGGCGTGTAGTCCTTCCAGGCCTTGCGGCCATCGATGCGCGCGAAGGCCTCGTCCACATAGCGGTCGAAGGTGCCGCGCAACAGCTCGGGCGCCAGGTTTTCGGCCTGGGCCGGGTTCAACGCCATCGTCGTGGACGTCGCGTCGAAGTCGCCACGGTCGGCGGCGCCGGCCACGTGATTGAGGCCGTAGTGCTTGGCCGTCGCGGTGATGGAGGCCGCGAGGTCGACCGCGAACTCGTCGCGCGATGCGGCCCAGGCCTTAGCCTTGTCAGCGTCGCCCAAGACCTGCGCGATCTGCACCGCGTCCTTGTAGCCACGCAGCGCCCAGAAGTCATCCCAGTAAGAGTAGGCTGCCTTGTCTGAATAGCCCTCGTGGCTGATGGACGGCGGCATCAGGCCGCGGAAACGCGCATCCGCACCGGGCTTGCGTTCGCTCTGGCGCAGCGCCTCCATCCACGCGACGACGCGCTGCACCTTGGGCCAATGACGTTCCAGCAGCGCGCGATCTTGTGTGTGGCGCCACAGTTCGGCGACGGCGAACAGGTACTGGCCGTGGCTGTCGTTCTCGACGACGGGGTCGGCGCCGCGCTGGTCCACGCAGCAGGGCACCTTGCCCGACTCGAAGATGTAGCCGCCGAACCAGTCGACGAATTCGCGCGCCGCCTGCGTCTCGCCCATGCGCACGAGCCCTGCCACCATCATGGCGCCGTCTCGCACCCAGGAGCGCGCATAGGAGCGCGTGCCCGGCCGCAGCGCCGGGCCGTCGCGCGACATCAGGATCTGGGCCAGCGCACTGCGCATGGTGTCGGCCACGGGCTGAGCCTGAGGCGGCAGGTGCAGGTTCAGCACGCTCAGGCGGTCGCGCCAGGTGGCAGCCGCGACGGCCAACCGCGTGTCCAGCGCGGCGGTATCGACGGCGTCGGCCCCTGACACCCAGCCCAGGCTACGCGCCTCGCCCGGTGCCAGATCGACGTCGAAGCGCATCAGCGCGGAGGGCAACGCGTCGGCATCCTCCAGCGTCTGCAGTGGTTGTGCCTGCAACAACGCAGCGAGCCCTGGGCCGGCGCTCCAACCTACGGCACGGACTTCAGAAGGGGCCTCCCGCGGCTTGATGCGCAGCCCGGCTGCGCGCAGTTGGCCGTCGGCCCACGCCACCGTCGGCAGCGGGCTGATACCGCCCTGGGTCGACAGGAATTGCTGCGGCGGATTCACCTGCCAGGGTCGCAGCGCCAGCAGCAGCGAGTACCGCTGCTGCTTGGCTGTCGGGTTGCGCAGTGTGTAGCGGGCCAGCAGTTGCGGACTCTTGGCCGGGCCGTCAGCCCCAGCCTCCACGCGCAACTCCACATCGGCATGGCGCCATTGCACGATCGGCAAAGCCTGTTCAACGAGGCTGTGCTCGATGCGCGCCTGTGCCCAGGTCACGAGCCGCCCATCGGCCAGTTGCACGGCCGGCTCGATGCTGGGGCCACCCCGCGTCAGCTCGATGGCACCGTCTTCGCTGACGAGGCCTGAGCGCTGGGCGCCACCATCGACGCCCACCACCGTCCAGTAGTTCTGTTCACCGAGGAAAGCCCGTGGCAGCTCGCCGCGCGGCAGGGCCTTGGCCCATTCGGCGACGGCCGCATTGCGGTCCGGCCACTGGGCCGCGTCGCGCAACTGCAGCTCGGGCGGCTTGCGGCCCTCGAAGCGCACGCGCACCCAGCGCCACTCCTGCTCGCCCAGAAAGACGGCGCGGCCGGGATGGGCCGACAGCAGCTTCCAGCGCCGGTCGTCGTCAGACACCTCGATGCGCGTGGCCGCACCATTCGCGAACCACAGGCCGTTGAACTCACGCAGGCGCTGGAAGTCCAGCGTCAGTTCGCCGCCGCGCAGCTTGCGGGTCGGCTCCGGCCATGTCTTGGGCGCGGGCTCGCGCGCTTCCATGGCCAGGGCGCCGACGCACAACTCCCCTGCCCCGCCGCCCTGCTGGCCGGCGACGACGACGAACTCGACGAAGCGGCTGGCCTTGAGCTGGCGGTCCTCGGCAGGCCCCCAGGCGAAGGCGACGTGGCGGCGCTTGAAGCGCATCTCGGTCAACGCCTCGGGCAAAGCCAGCGCGGGGCGGTTGATCCACCAGACGTTGTCGCCGCTGGCATCGACGAACTTGATCTGCACGTCGTTGCCCTTGCCCTGCCCCTTGAGCTGAGTCGTCAGCGCGAAGTCCGCCGGCCAGTCCAGCGGCAGTTCGCGACGCATGACGGCGTAGCCGGAGACACCAGCAAAGTCGTAGGCCAGGCACAGGCTGTTGTCGCGCGCATCGCGCTTGAGCGAGGCCTTGACCTGGTCGGACGCGCTGGCCTTCCAGGCCGTGGCGTCCTTCATGTCGTCCAGCACGGCGGCACCAGCCAGGCGGGTGAACAGCAGCATGGCGACGAACAGCAGCTTTTTCATTTGACGCTGCCCATCAGGAGGCCCTGCATGTAATAGCGCTGCAGCGCGACAAACAGCAGCAGCACCGGCAGCACCGTGATGACGGCACCGGCCATCATCAGCTCGCTGTCCTGCACATGCTCGCGCGACAGCGCCGCCAGCGCCACGGGCAGCGTGTGCATCTCGCCGTCGGTCAGCACGATGAGGGGCCACATGAAGTCGTTCCAGCTGCCGAGGAAGGCGAACACGGCCAGCGTGACGAGCACGGGCTTGAGCGTGGGCAGCACGATGCTCCAGAAGATGCGCCATTCGCCGGCGCCGTCGATGCGGGCGGCCTCGATGAGTTCGTCCGGCACGCCGCGCGCGTACTGGCGCACGAGGAAGATGCCGAAGATGCCGGCCATGCTGGGGATGAGCACGCCCGCCCACGTGTTCACCAGTCCCATGCCCTTGAGCATCAGGAACAGCGGCAGCATCGCCACCTGGCCAGGAATGACCAGCGCCGCGATCAGCAGCCCGAACACCCGCTCGCGGTGGCGAAAGCGCAGCTTGGCGAACGAGTAGCCGGCCAGCGTGTTGAAGCTCACCGAGATCAGCGTGCTGGCAATCGCCAGGCCCAGGCTGTTGACGAAAGCGCGCTTGAGGCCACCGTCGCCCAGCAAGGCGCGGTAGTGCGCAAAAGTCGGCTCGTGCGGCAGCAGCGGCGGCGGCAGGCTGGACGCACTGCCGGCCGGCATCAGCGACACGCAGACCATCCAGACCAGCGGAAACACCGCCAGCCCGGCAAAGGCCCACAGCAGTGCGTTGACGAGGATGCGCTTCATGCTTCCACCCCCGTCAGCCGCTTCTGCATCACGATCAAGCCCTTGCTGACCGCCACGATGATGAGGAAGAGCACGAAGGCCACGGCCGAGGCCAGGCCCAGGTTCCACCACTTGAAGCCCTCTTCGTACATCAGGTAGAGCACGCTGACGGTGCTCTGCAGCGGGCCTCCCTGCGTCATCACATAGGGCTCGGCAAAGAGCTGGAAATAGCCAGCCGTCGTCAGGATGGCCACCATCAACAGCGTCGGGCCAATGCCGGGCAGCGTGATGTAGCGGAACTGCGACCAGGACCTGGCACCGTCCAGCTTGGCGGCCTCGTAGAGATCGTGCGGCACGGCCTGCAACGCCGCGATGAAGATGATCATGTTGCCGCCGAAGTTCTTCCAGGCGGCGAACAGGATGATGGTGGGCATGGACCAGTGCGGGTCGCCCAGCCAGTCCACGGGGTCGATGCCGAAGGACTGCAGCGTGTAGTTCACGAGACCGTACTTCACATGGAAGAGATAGCGCCAGATGACGGCCACGGCCACCAGCGTGGTCACCACGGGCGCGAACAGCGCCGTGCGCAGCAGCGGCTTGAAGCGCACCAGCTTCGATTGCAGCAGCACCGCCGCGGCCAGCGACACGCCAATGGACAGCGGCACGCCCAGCACGACGAAGTAGATCGTGTTGCCCAGCGCCTTCCAGAACAGCGGCAGGCTCAGCACGTGGATGTAGTTGTCCAAGCCCTGCCAACGCAGGTTGCGCAGGTCGGCCAACGCGTAGATGTCGAAGTCGGTCAGGCTCAGTGCCAAGCCGGCGAATACCGGCACGCCGAAGAACAGCGCGATGACGACAAGCGCCGGGGCGGCAAAAGCCCAGGCGGCCAGGGATTCACGGCCGCTGTGCTTCATGCGGCGGCCTTTCGGTCCAGCATCCAGCGGCGCTTTTCAAGGATGCCGTCGACGAGGGCGTCCAGCCCGCGCACGGTCGCGTCGAGATCGGTCACGCCGTGCACCGCGCGCGTGGCGGCAAGCTGCATCTCCTTCTCGATGCGCTCCCACTCCGGCACGGCCGGTGCCGCGCGCACGCGCTCCAGCTGGCGATGGAAAGCGGCCGCGTGGCGGTCTTCGGCCAGCGTCGCGCCATTCAGTGGCAGCGCCCAGGCGCTGCGCCGCGCGGGCAGGTCACCCGTCAGGCGATAAAACTCCAGTTGCACGTCGGGCCGGCTCAAATAGCTGATCAGAGCCCAGACCTCGGGCTTGTGGCGCGAGCGCTTGAACATCGCAAGGCTGGCGCCGCCGGCGATGGATTGGCCAGGGCCGTTCGGGCCGGGCAGCTCGGCGGTGATCCAGGCGTTGGCCAGCTCAGCAGGCAGGCGGCGCTTGAACTCGCCGATGTCCCAAGGGCCCGAGAGGTAGAAAGCGAAGCTGCCACGGCCGAACTCCTGCCACAGGTTGCCGATCTGCACCTCGCTGACGCCGGGTGCCTCGCCACGCTGGAAGCGCTCCAGATAGAACGACAAGGCCGCGCGAAAGCCCGGGCCGGAAAAGTTGCCATAGCGGCCACCGTCGCGCAGCAGCTCGCCCGGCTGCTGCATGGCCAGCGCCAGCAGCGGCGCGGACTCGTTGGTGGGCAGCAGGATGGGCTTGTCCATGCCGTGCTGGCGCAGGCTGGCCAGGGCCGCGCGCCATTGCGTCCAGTCGCGCGGCATTTCGGTAATGCCGGCGCGGGCCAGCAAGTCCTGGCGCACGAACATCAGCCGCGTGTCCACATACCAGGGCAGGCCCACGCGCTGGCCGCCGGGTGCATTCGTGGCCCAGATGCCTTCGAAGTAGTCGCCCGCGGCCAGGGCCGGCGTGCGGGCCAGCCAGGGCTCCAGCGGCTCCAGCGCACCCAACGCCTGCATCTCGGGCAACCAGGTGTTGCCCACCTGGGCGAGGTCGGGCGTGGCATCGCCCGCGAAGGCCGTCAGCAGCTTTTCGTGCGCGGCCGTCCAGGGCAGTTGCTCGACCTTCACGCGCACGCCGGGGTGCTCGCGCTCGAAGCCAGCAATCAGCTCGGCCGCGACCTCGCTCTCCCGGCCCATGGCCCAGAAGCGAAGTGTGGTGCCACTGCCCCGCGCACAACCCGTGAGGGCGGCCGCGGCGGTGGCTGAAAGAAGGTCGCGGCGACGCATGGTCAGAAGCTGTGTGCGGATCCAGCGCGACCGAGCAGACCGTCGCGGCGTCGCCAATCAAGGCGCAAAGCACAGCCGTAGCTGACGCTACGGCGAGCATTTGCAACGCAGAGTGGTGGCGTTGCGGCGGGATGAGCGGGTGTGCGGGATTCGTTCACAGCTTCCTAGCCCAGCCAGCCTCCGGTGAAGCCGGCGCGCTTCAAACCGCGCACCAGGTGCTCGTTCTTGCGCATGGCCTGCCAGACCAGCTCGCCACGGTGGTTGCCCATCATCGCGAGCAGCGGGCCCTGGTCTATGCCCAGCATGTCCACGTCCACCCAGCCCTTGCCGGGCTCGATGCGGCCGTGCGTGAGTCTCACGTCGGTGTTCGTGAAGCTGGGGTTGAAGGCGTCGAAGAAGCCGTAGCGGTCATAGGTATGCGGGTAGCGCTCCTTGATGACCATCAGCGCCGGCACGACGATCTCGGGCGCGAAGGCGATAGAGCCCCCTGCTGCATAGGGCGCCAGCGTGCCATCGTCGTACAAGCCCATGCCGCGGCCGGCGTAGCTGATGAAGCGGCGCTTCTCGGTCTTGCCGGTGGTCGTCGTGTAGGGCAGCGTCACGTCGGCCGGGCCGTCGCTGGCGCTGACGCCCCAGACCTCGGCGCTGTAGCCCTGCCAGCCGGCCGGGTTGGCCTTGGCATAAGCTTGCTGCACATAGGTGGCGCGGCGCGAGTTCTCGAAATAGTCCAAGCCTTTGCCACGCATGTAGGCGTCGCGGATGCCGCGAAAGTCCACCCAACAGTGCGTGAACTGATGGCCGAACATCGGCGGGAAGCGCAGCAAGGTCTGGCCGTAGCTCTCGCCCCAGCTGTGTTCGTAGGTGCTGGTCCAGGCCTCCCAGGCCTCGGGCTTGACGGGCCGCGTGGGCGATCCCAAGGCCAGCAGGTAGACCAGCATGGCCTCGTTGTAGCCCTTCCAGTCGCTGGGGATGAAGCCCCCCTCCGGGCTCCAGCCATGGCCGATGGAGGGTGGACGCACCTGGGCCCAGGCCCAGTCGACGCGACCGTAGAGCTCGTCGGCCAGCGCGCGGATGCGGGCCTCGTCAGCGTGCGACTGGTCGAAGTAGCTCTGGGCATGCAGCGCGCCCATCAGCAGCAGCCCGGTGTCGACGGTGGAGAGCTCGCAGCGGTCGAAGCGCAAGCCCTCCTTCATGTCGAGGAAGTGATAGAAAAAGCCCTTGTAGCCGGCCACGCCGCGCTTGCCCGGGCCTTGCGGCAGGCTGGCGAAGAAGCGCAGCGTGTTGAGCGTGCGCTCGCGGGCCTGCTCACGGGTGATGAAGCCGCGTGCCACCCCGACGGGGTAGGCGCTGAGCGCGAAGCCCACCGCGGCGATGCTCGCGAAAGACGGCGTGGGCCACCGGTCCGGCGCCAGGCCGGTGTGGGCGTCGGTCGTCTCCCAGAAGAAGTCGAAGGTGCGGCGCTCGAGGTCCGCAAGGAACAGATCCGGCCGGGAGTCCGGCCGGGCCGAGGGCAAGGGCTGCGCCCAGGCCGGCATCGCGCCGGCCAGCGCCAGGCCGACGCCACGCGCGAGCAGCTCGCGTCTGGAAAGGTCGGTCATCTTGTACTGCGATGTTGAAAGGTGGTGATCGACCTGGGGCGACAGGCCAGCCAGGTGGCGCAGTGTGCGCTCCCTGGCCTGCCCGCAGGCGACGCCGGCCAGCGACCGGCGCCCTGCGGATCATGGTGTCAGAACGAGTAGTTCAGGCCCAGCTTGAATTGCCGCATCGAGCCGCGCACGCCGGTGCGGGTGTCGAAGTGGGCGTTGTCGCCGCCCAGCGCGTTCTGCGGAGGCGTGCTGGGGCCGCCGACCCAGTCGTCGTAGTAGCCCCAGTTGGCGTGGTTGAACAGGTTCAGCACGTCGGCACGGATCTGCAGCTCGCCGCCGTAGACCTTGAAGTTCTTGGCCAGCGCCAGGTCGAACTGCTTGAACGAGTCGGAGCCACGCGGCACCGCCGTGCAGCCGGTGGGGCCGCTGAAGCCGGTGTGGCAGTCCACGACGCGCCGCGGCTGGCCGTCACCCACCGTCAGCTTGCCGGAAAGCTGCATGCCCCAGGGCAGCGTGTCGATCAGGCCGCCCACGACCAGCCGGTTCTTCTCGGCATCCTTGGTCGGGTGGAAGCCGTGGTTGGCCTTGCCGTACGTCCAGTCGAAGATGTCGTCCGACCACTCGTTGTTGGTCGTCTTCGCATCGGTGTGGGTGTAGGCCACGGTCATGCTCCAGCCGCTGGCCGGGGTGTAAGGCTTCTCCAGCGACAGGAAGACGCTGGTGGCCTTGTTCTCGCCGGTGAAGTCGCCCAGCACGATGGTGCCGTAGTTGCGCGGCGCGCCGCCCCACAGCGGGTCCACGTTGTTGGAATTGCCGAAGCCGCCGTTGGGGTCGCGGTTGCCGTTGGACCAGAAGAACTGGTTCTTGGCATGGATGTTGGACACCGCGACGTCCATGTTCCAGGACCCCAGGGCCTGGCGCAGGCCCAGGCTCATCTGGTCGGCGAACGGCATCTTGAAGTTGTTGCGGATCAGCCAGATCTCACCATTGGGCGCCGCGTTCTTCTGCAGTTCGTCCAGCGCGTTGTTGGCCATGCGGCGGTCGTAGCTGCGGCCCCAGCCGCCGTAGATCACGGTGGCCTTGTTGCCCAGCACGTCATAGGAGGCGCCCAGGCGCGGCGCCAGCGCGCTCTTGTAGGGCTTGCGCGAGCTGCCGGTGGAGATGTAGTCGGCGATGTTGATGCCGCCCTTGGCGAGCGACTGGGCGTAGGTCTGGCCCGGGGGCGCGGTGATGCCGTCGACGGTGCGGCCGTCCAGCGCGTTCAGCGCGGCGATGCGGTCGGCCGGCGTCACGTAGCTGTTGTTGAGCATGTTGTCTTCATAGTCCCAACGCGCGCCGATGTTCAGCTCCAGCTGCTTGGTGATCTTCCAGTCGTCCTGCAGGTAGATGCCGTACTGGTTGTTCTTGAAGTTCGCCGACGCGGTAGGGATGGCCAGGCGGATGTTGCACTGGTCGCTGGACAGGCCGCTGCTGCTGACGTTGGTGCCCGTGCAGACCAGGCCGTTGTAGTACGGCTGGCCCGTCGTCGTGTTCAGCACGGTGTCGATGGTCGGCACGCGGAAGGCGGTGCCGCTGAGCTCGTACTTCATCGCCTTGAACTGCACACCGCCCTTGATCACATGGCCGGCAAGGCCCGTGTAGCTGAGGTCGTCCTTCAGGTAGATGCCGCTCTGGCGCCGGTCCTGGGCATTGGGCGAGCCGCCGGTGAAGAAGATGTCCTGGACGTTGTTGATCGCATTGGTGGGCGAATACTTGTAGCGGACCAGCGGGTCCGTGGAATCCGACTGCGGGTTCCACTTGGAGCTTTCCCAGCCCACGCGCGCCTCGTTGAGCCAGTTGTCGCCGGTGAATTCGTGGCTGAGGTCGACGCGGTATTCGTTGTTGTTGTTGTTGATCGCCGTGCTGGGGGCGAAGCGGTCACCATCGACCGAGTAGCTGGTTTCCTTGCGTAGCGTCGTGGACAAGTCCAGGCGCTGGCGGTCGTCGATCTCGGCCGAGAGCTTGCCGAACAGCAGGTGCTCCTTGAACTGGCCCTTGAACGAGCCCTGTTGCCCGGCGATGGAGGGGACGAGGCCGGGGCTGCCCGGGTACTTGTCCAGGTTCATCGCAGTCAGTTGGCGCGGCTTCTCGATCTGCTTGCCGTCGTAGGCGACGAAGTAATGCAGCGTGTCCGGCTTGATGGCACCGCCGATGCTGAAGCCGCCTTCGATCTGCTTGTACGACGGCGGCGAGATGCCGTTGGCCTTGTCCTGCTCCTGCACGGGGCTCAGCGAGGTCCAGTTGCTGCCGGTGCGATTGCCGTAGACGTTGCCATGGGTCTCGTTGCCGCCGGACTTGGTGACGGCGGTGATGGCCACGCTGGAGACCTGGTCGAACTCGGCCTTGTAGTTCTGCGTCAGCACGCGGTACTCGGCGATGGCCGTCTGCGGGAACGGGTTGCCCTGGCTGGTGTCCTGGCCGGTCAGGCCGCCGCGCAGGATGTTGTTCTTGTGGCCCACGCCGTCGATGAAAACGTTTACAGCGTCAATGTTTTGAGAGCCCCCGCGCAGACGCGTGTTGCCCGCAGCATCGGTGTCGAAGCGCACGCCGGGGGCGAAATCCGCGGCCGACAGGAAGTTGCGCGTGGCCTGCGGGATGGCCTCGATCATCTTGTTGGACACGGTCGTACCGACCTGCGAGTCGATGACGCCCTGGCGCTGCGCGGAGCCCTGGATGACGACGGTCTGGAGCTGGTTGCCGGTGCTGGACAGGTCCAGCGTCGCGTTCTGGCCCACCGACAGCGTGACGGGGCTGCCGCTGCTGGCGCCGCCCACGCGGATCTCGTAGTTGCCCGGGCTCAAACCAACCAGCACATAGCTGCCGTCAGCCAGCGTCTTGGTGCGGTAGATGTTGCCGTTGGCCTTGTTGACGGCGACGACGTCGGTGCCGGCCGGCGCATTGGCGCCGGCGGCAGAGATGGTGCCGCGCACGGTGGCGCTGGAGGATTGCGCCTGCGCGGGCAGCGCGGCGATCAGCAGGCCGCCAAGCAGGCCGGCGGCGCACAGATGCTGGACGAGCAGCCTTGGCTTGCTGCGAGGGTTGAGAAGGTTCATGTCTTGTCTCCTGGTTCTATCTATGTGTGATGGGGAAGGGATTCAGTTCTTGGCGCTGCCGCAGGAACGACGAACGACCAACTGCACCGGCATGACGGTGGTCGTCACGTCGGGCGCATTGCGTTCCAGGACCTGGGCCAGGGCTTCGAGCGCCTGGCCACCCATCGCGGCGATGGGCACGCGCATGGTGGTCAGCGCGGGGCTGACGTAGCGCGAAATGGGGATGTCGTCGAAGCCGGCCAGCGCGATGTCCTCGGGGACGCGCACGCCACCGGCGACCAATGCGCCCAGCAGGCCGATGGCCATGATGTCGTTGGCGGCGAAAACGGTGTCGGGCCGCCCGGCCGCGGGCAAGGCCAGCAGCGCCTGGGCGGCGCGCTGGCCACCGGCCTCGGAGAAGTCGCCTTCCAGCAGCCAGGGCTCGACCCCGGCGGGCAAGCCGGCGCGGTAGCCGCGCTCGCGCTCGCGCGCCTCGAAGTTGGCGGCCGGGCCGCCCAGGAAGGCGATGCGCCGGCGACCGCTGCGCACAAGGTGCTCGGTCATCTCGCGTGCACCGCCGAAGTTATCGACGGCGAACACGGACTGCGTGGGCGAGCGCACACCGGAGTTCAGCAGCACGGCCGGCAGGGCCGGCGGCAGGTTCTGCGACAGGAAGTCGTCGTCGGCATGCGGCGACATGACGATGAGCCCATCCACGCGGCCATTCATCGCGCGCAGCGCGGCGGCAGCCTCATCGGCGTCGTCGTGCGAGCTGGACAAAAGCAGGTGCAGGCCGCGGGCGCGGGCGGCCTGGTCGATGCCGCGGATCAGTTCGGAGAAGAACTCGCCGTGCAGGTCGGGCAGCAGCGCGCCGACGGTGTCGGTGCGGCGTGTGATGAGGCTGCGCGCGGCGCCGGAAGGGCTGTAGCGCAGCTCGCGCGCGACGTCGAGGATGCGCTGGCGCGTGTCCGGCAACACGTTCTCGGCGCCGTTCAGCGCGCGCGAGACCGTGGCGACCGACACACCCGCGACGCGGGCGACATCCTTGATCGTGGCAGGCGAGGCGGTCATGTTGTTTTCAGAGGTTGGCACCGCGGGCGGCGATGACCTCAGCATAGAAGCGTGCACTGGCTTTGGGCGTGCGCTGCTGTGTCTGAAAGTCCACATGCACCAAGCCGAAGCGCTTGGCAAAACCCAGGGCCCACTCCAGGTTGTCGAACAGCGACCAGGCGAAATAGCCCCGCATGTCGGCGCCGCGGGCCATCGCGTCCTGCACGGCGGCGATGTGGGTGCGCAGGTAATGCACGCGCAGCGGATCGTCGACGCGGCCGTCGATGGCGGCCGGCGGGTCGTAGAAAGCGGCGCCGTTCTCGGTCACATACAGCGGCAGGCCGCCGTAGCGCTCGTGCATCCACACCAGCGTGTCGGCCAGGCTTTGCGGGTGCAGTTCCCAGCCAGTCTCCGTATAGATGCCGCCGGGCTGGCGCTGGGGCGCCGCCGGTACCGGCCAGGCCTTGGCGTCGTGGCGCACGACGGCGCGGGTGTAGTAGTTCAGGCCCAAGAAGTCGATGGGCACCTTCAGCGCCTCGACCTCGGCTGCCGGCCAGTCCGGCCAAGCCTCGCCGAAGACCTTGCGCAGTTCCTCGGGGTAGGTGCCCAGCAGCGCCGGGTCCAGGTACTGGCGGTTCATGTAGGCGTCCGCCAGCTTCGCCGCGTGGCGGTCGGCGTCGGTCGCGTCGGGCGGCAGGTGCTTGGGCTCGATGTTCACAACCAGGCCGATCTGGTGTTTGCCGACCGCTCGGTAGGCCTGCACGCCCTTGGCGTGGGACTGCATCAGCCGGTGCGCCACGATGGCCGCCTCATACGCGCTCTTGTGGCCCGGCGCCAGCACGCCGTGCATGTAGCCACCGTCAGCGACGACCCAGGGCTCGTTCAGCGTGGCCCAGAGCTTCACACGGTCGTCCAGCGCCTTGAAGCAGACCTGCGCGTAGTCGGCAAACCAGTCCGGCATGTCGGGGCTCAGCCAGCCGCCGCGGTCGTCCAGCGCCACGGGCAGGTCCCAGTGGTAGAGCGTGGCCATGGGCTGGATGCCGGCGGCCATCAACTCGTCGACGAGGCGCTCGTAAAAGCCCAGCCCGGCCGCGTTGACCTTGCCACGACCCTCGGGCAGCACGCGGCTCCAGGCGATGCTGAAGCGGTAGGCCTTGAGGCCCAGGTCGCGCATCAGCGCGACGTCGTCCTTCATGCGGCGGTAGTGGTCGCAGGCCACGTCGCCGGTGTCGCCGCCCAACACCCGGCCGGGCGTGCGCACGAAGCGGTGCCAGTTGCTGACGCCGGCGCCATCGGCCAACGGCGAGCCTTCGATCTGATAGGCAGAAGTCGCGCAGCCCCACAGGAAGCCGGGCGGGAACGGTTGTCTCATCCGTGTGCCGGCTGCACTTGCGTGTGCCGGTCGTTGACTTGTCATGTAAACGTTTACATGCATTCTTTCCAGAACGATGGCGCGCGTCAACAGCGTGTTTACCCCGGCTGTCGCGACCGATGCGCGCCGGCAACACCTGCCCTCTCGCAAGCCCGCAAACGCTGGAGCGGCACCCGCTGCTATCGTCCATGACGCCAAAACACAAAGGGAGGATGGGCATGTCCGTCGCAGAAGATCCGATCGTCAAATCCGCATCGCGCTGGTTCTGGTGGATAGCCGGGCTGTCGCTGGTCAACACGGTCATGCTGCATTCGGGCAGCAACACCAACTTCGTCATGGGGCTCGCGATGACCACCGTCGTGGGCCTCGCGTTCGCGCAGGCTATTGGCGTGGGCATCGCCATCACGGCCGTCATCCTCGGCTTCTATGTCGCCATGGGGGTCTACGCCCAGCGCGGCAAGCTGTGGGCGTTCTACGCGGGCTTGGCTGTCTACGCCGTCGACGCCTTGATCTGCGCCTCGTTCGAGGACTGGATGTCGGCAGGCTTCCACGCGCTGGCCATCTTCTTCATTGCCAGGGGCGTCACGCGGATACGGGAACTCGAGCGCATGCCCACGGCTGAGGGCGCGTGACGGCGTGACGCCCAGCGAGGAGCACGAAATGCTCCTCGGCGTGCTCGAGCGCTTTCGCTGCACCTGCCGCAATGGGGCCTTTTTGCCTCACGAAGCCGGGCATTGCCGCAATTGCGGCAAGCTCCTCTGTTCCCGGCACCTGAAGCGAAGGCCCGGCGAAGAGCCGCACCGGTCCCAGGCCCGTGCGGAGATTGCCACTCGTTGAGCTTCAGAATGCCTGCAGCACAGCGAGACTTGTCCGATGAACCCACCGAACCATCCACCCGACGGCCTGCCGATCTACCGGCTGCTGACCGGCCCCGACGAAGCAGCCTTCTGCCACCGCATCAGTGAGGCGCTGGCGCTGGGCTATCGCCTGTACGGCTCGCCCGCGGCGACCTTCAACGGCCAACAGGTCATCGTGGCGCAGGCCATCGTGTGGCCTGCGCCGGCTACTGAACCAGCGCCCGCGCCCTAGTCGGCATACTGGCCGGCCGCCTTGATGACCGGCCCCAGCCTGTTGATCTCGGACTCGACAAACTTCTTGTGCTCGGCGGGCGCCAGGCGCGCGTCGGCGACGACGACGGCGCCCAGGGCTTCCTGGTGCTTGACGAACTCGACGTCCTTGAGCGCGGTGCGCAACGCGGCGTTGACCTTGTCGATCACCGCCTTGGGCGTGCCCTTGGGGGCGTAAAGCCCGTGCCAGACCGACATGCTGAAGCCCTTCATGCCCGACTCGTCAGCCGTAGGCAGCTTGGCCAGCGGGCCGGAGGGCAGGCGCTTGAGCGATGTCACGGCATAAGCCTTGATCTTGCCGGCCTCGATCTGGCCCGTCGTGTTGGTGGTCTGGTCGCACATCACGTCCACCTGGCCGCCCAGCAGGTCGTTCATGGCCGGGCCTGTGCCCTTGTAGGGCACGGTGGTCACGTCCAGCTTCAGGGCCGACTGGAACAGCAGCCCGCACAGGTGGGAGGCGGAGCCCACGCCGGCATGGGCCAGGTTGACCTTGCCCTTGTTGGCGTCCAGCCACTTGGTCAGCTCGGCGAAGTTGTTGGCCGGCAGCGTGGCGCGGCCCACGATGGTCATGGGCACATCGACGACCATGCCGACGTATTCAAAGTCGTCCAGCGTCTTGTAGGGCAGCGAGCGGTACAGGGCCGGCGCGCTGGCCAGGCCGATGTGGTGCAGCAGCAGCGTGTAGCCGTCGGGCGAGGCTTTCGCCACCCGGTTGGCGCCCAGCGTGCCGCCGGCGCCATTCACGTTCTCGATGATGACGGTGCCGCCCAATGGCTTGCGGATCGCCTCGGCGAGGTCGCGGCCGACCTTGTCGGTGGGGCCGCCCGCCGCGAAGGGCACGATCAGCGTGATGGGCTTCTCGGGGTAGTCGGCCAGGACGGGAAACGCAGGCAGGCAGGCCAGCAGGCCCGCGGCAAGCAGCAGGGAACGTCGCATCGGGATGTCTCCAACGGGTTAGCGACGGTCTTCGATGAGCTTGCCGTCATTGGGCAGGCTGCCGGGCGGCAGCACCTCCACCTCCATGCGGAGTTTGGTGACATCGCGCGCGGTCTGCATCAGGCTTTCCACGAAGGGTTTCTGCAAGCTTGGCGTAATTTCCACCTGCAACACGACGTGATCCTGCGCCAGCTCGCCGCTGACGACCAGACGGGCCTTCAGCACCTCGGGATGGCGCTTGACGAGGTCGGCCACCTGACCGGCATGCACGAACATGCCGCGCACCTTGGCGGATTGGTCGGCCCGGCCTAGCCAGCCGCGCAGGCGGCGGTTGGTGCGGCCGCAGGCACTCGTCCCGGGCAGCACGGCCGACAGGTCGCCGGTCGCGAAGCGGATCAGCGGGTAGCCGGGGCTCAGCGTCGTCACGACCACCTCGCCTACTTCACCATCAGGCAGCGGGTCGCCCGAGCCCGGGCGCACGATCTCGACGATGACGCCTTCGTCGACCACCAGGCCCTCGCGGGCCTCAGTCTCGTAGGCGATGAGGCCCAGGTCGGCCGTCGCATAGCACTGGTAGACGTTGACGCCGCGTTCGGCGAACCAGGCCACCAGCGGCGGCGGGCAAGCCTCGCCGCTGACGAGCGCGCGCTGCAGATAAGGCAGCGCATGCCCGCCCTCCGCGGCCTTGTCCAGCAGGATGCGCAGGAAGCTGGGCGTGCCGGCATAGGCCTCGGGCTGCAGGTCCAGCAGCGCCTGCAACTGCAGCTCGGTGTTGCCGACGCCACCGGGGAAGCTCGCCGCACCCAGTGCCCGCAACCCCGCTTCCATCATGGCGCCGGCCGGCGTCAGGTGGTAGCTGAAGCTCACGTGCGCGAGCTGCCCGGCGCGGATGCCGGCTGCATGCAGTGCGCGCGCGACACGCCAGGGATCACTGCCGTCGGCATCGGGCTCGGGTTCGTACAGCGGGCCGGGCGACTGGAAGATGCGCCGCGGCATGCCGGCCGCGTAGCCGCCCAGCCGCAAGGCGCGCCGCGCGGCCTGGGCGGCGGCGAGGCTGCTCTTGCGCGTCAGCGGCAGTTGCGCGAGCGCCTCGCGCGACGTGACGGCCGCAGCGTCCACGCCGGCCAGCAACTCCGTGTAGGCCGGGCTGCTGGACTGCGCATGCGCCACCTGAGCCGGCAGCGCGGCCATCAGCGCCGTCTCGCGCTCAGCCGGGTCGCGGGCCTCCAGCGCGTCGAAGAATTCCGCAGAACTCACTCGTCGTCCTTCCAGCGCGTGAGCCGGCGCTTGATCTCGTCCTGCAGCTTGCGCGAGTCGCCCGATGACTTCAGCGTGAACGTGTCCCACTCGGGCGTGCGCGACGGGCGTTTGGCGAGTTGCGCCTTGACGGTGGCGCCGTCGACGGCGAGCTTCAGCACCACGTCGGCGCCCAGCATCCAGCCTTCGCTGCGCTCGGCCAGCACGCGCTGGTCGCGGGCAAAGCGCTTCATCGTCTGCAGCGCCGCGTCCGCGTCGAACGGCGGCAATGCGATATCCCAGGAGTCGTCACTCATGCGAGCCACCTCTTCCTTCGCTTGTAGCTCTTCACATCCTTGAAGCTGCGCCGCCCTTCCCCGCCCACGCCGAGGTAGAACTCCTTGACGTCCTCGTTCTCGCGCAGCTCGCCGGCGGCGCCGTCCATGACGACACGGCCGTTCTCCAGGATGTAGCCATAGTCGGCATAGCGCAGCGCCATGCTAGTGTTCTGCTCGGCGAGCAGGAAGGTCGTCCTCTCCTTGGCATTGAGATCACGCACGATCTCGAACACCTCCTCGACGATCTGCGGCGCCAGGCCCATGGAGGGTTCGTCCAGCAACACCATCCTGGGGTTGGCCATCAGCGCGCGGCCGATTGCGCACATCTGCTGCTCGCCGCCCGACGTGTAGGCCGCCTGGCTGGTGCGGCGCGTCTTCAGGCGCGGGAAGTAGGTGTAGACCTTGTCGAGAGTCGCCGCCACGGCCGCTCGCCCATCCTTGCGGGTGTAGGCGCCGGTCATCAGGTTCTCCTCGATGGTCAGGTGCGCGAAGCAGTGCCGCCCCTCCATGACCTGCACCACGCCGCGCTCCACCATGGCCGCCGTGGACAGTTTCTCGATGCGCTCACCGCGCAGCTCGATGGAGCCCTTGGTGACCTCGCCGCGCTCGCCTTCCAGCAGGTTGGACACCGCGCGCAGCGTGGTGGTCTTGCCGGCACCGTTGCCGCCCAGCAAGGCCACCACCTGCCCTTCGGCCACCTGCAGGGACACACCCTTGAGCACGAGGATCACATGGTTGTAGATGACCTCGATGCCGTTGACGTTGAGAAGCGGCGTGGCCATGTCTGCCTCAGCTCTGGCACTCGGCGGGCGTGCGCCGGGTGAGCTTCTTCTCCGCTGCGTACTTGTCGGCGGCAGCCTTCACCATCGGCTTGATGATCTGCTCGTCGGCCTGGTACCAGTCCGAGCTGAAGGCCCATTGCTTGCCGTCCCAGGTGTGCACGCGCACGGAGGTGGAGCCCTGGTGGTCGTAGCAGCTGGTGCTGATGGGGCGGATCACGCCGGTGAGGCCCAGGGCCGCGAGCTTCTTGTCGTCCAGGGCCAGGTTCTCCAGGCCCCAGCGCACCTGCTCGCCGGTCATGACCTTTCCCTTGCCGAAGCGCTCCTGCGCGCGCCGCACGGCCTCCACGGCCAGTGCCTGGATAACGAGGCCACGCGTGTAGAGCACCGAGCCGACTTCGTCCTTCGGGCCCGTGCCCTGACCCTTGTCGTGCACGTGCTTCAGGATGTCCTGGATGACCTTGGGCGACTGGCCCGAGGTGTTGAGGTTCAGCGCGTTGTAGCCCTTGGCGCCTTCGCCCACGTCCTTCACGTCGGGCTCGGCGCCCGACCACCAGACACCGTACATCTTCTCGCGCGGGTAGCCGGTGGCCTGCGCCTCCTTCAGCGCCGTGGAGTTCATGACGCCCCAGCCCCACAGCAGCACGTAGTCGGGCCGGGCCTGGCGCACCTGCAGCCAGGCAGACTTCTGCTCCACACCCGGCGCGGTAACCGGAATCTTGATGAGTTCGAAGCCGTGCATCTTCTGCCGCTCCTCCAGCATGGGGATGGGCTCCTTGCCGAAGGGGCTGTCGTGATAGACCAGCGCGATCTTCTTGCCCTTGAGCTTGTCCAGGCCGCCTTCCTTCTTGCCCAGGTGCTGGATCAGCGCATCGGCCGCCGTCCAGTAGCTGCCCATCAGCGGGAAGTTCCAGGCGAACACGCCGCCGTCGGCCGAGGCCGACAGGCCGTAGCCCAGCGTGATCAGCGGGATCTTGTCGTTGGGCACCTTGTCGGTCAGCGCGAAGGTGATGCCGGTGGCCTGCGGGTCGAAGACGCTGGCGCCCTTGCCCTTCAGCCGCTCGTAGCACTCCACGCCCTTGTCGGTCGCGTAGCCGGTCTCGCATTCCTCGAAGGTCAGCTTCACGCCGTTGATGCCGCCGTCGCGGGCGTTGATGAGCTTGATGTAGTCCTGCTTGCCGTTGGCCCAGGGCGTGCCGTTGGGCGAATAAGGCCCCGTGCGGTAGACCAGCAGCGGGAAGAACTGCTCCTTGGCTTGCGCAACCGCTGCAGGTGCTGCGACGAATTGCAAGGCGGCAAGGGCCGCGCAGGTGAGGAAGGTCTTCATGAGGCTGTCTCCTGTCGTCGTTTTGGGTATCAATGAGGGAAGGGCCAGAGTCTGAGCTTTTCCTTGGCGGTCGCCCAGAGTCGCGCGAGGCCGTGCGGTTCCTTGATGAGGAAGAACACGATGAGGGCGCCGAAGATCATCAGCGCCAGGTGCGAGGCGGTGGCCGTGTCCATGGGCAGGCCGGTCCAGTAGGGCAGCTTGTCCAGCAGCAGCGGCAGCACGACGATGAAGGCCGCGCCGAAGAAGGCGCCCGAGATAGAGCCCAGGCCACCGATGATGACCATGAAGAGCAGGTCGAAGCTGCGGTTGATGCCGAAGGCCGCCGGCTCCCAGGAGCCCAGGTGGACAAAGCCCCACAGCGCGCCGGCCACGCCGATGATGAAGCTGCTGACGGCAAAGGCGCTGAGCTTGGCCTGCACGGGCCGGATGCCGATGACGCTGGCCGCCACGTCCATGTCGCGCATGGCCATCCACGAGCGGCCGATGTGGCCGCGCACGATGTTCTTGGTGCCAAGCGCAAAGACGACGACAAAGGCCAGGCAAAGCAGGTAGCGCGCGCCTGGCGACTCGACGGGGAAGCCCGCAATGCTCAGGTTGGCCACGCTGACCGAGCCCGAAGTCGAATCGTTGGTGACCCACTTCAGCCGCAGGCAGGCCCAGTCGACGAAGAACTGTGCCGCCAGCGTCGCGACGGCGAGATAGAGACCCTTGATGCGCAACGACGGCAAGCCAAAGGCCACGCCCAGCACGGTCGCCCCCAGGCCGCCGGCTAGCAACGACACGATCAACGGCATGCCCTCGACCCGCGCCTGGCAGTTGTAGGCCACGTAGGCCCCCACCGCCATGAAAGCGCCCGAGCCCAGCGAGATCTGGCCGCAATAGCCCACCAGCACGTTCAGGCCCAGTGCGGCCAGCGACAGGATCAGGAAGGGGATGAAGATGGCGCGCAGCAGGTATTCGCTGGAGACCAGAGGCACCACGACAAATGCGGCGATGAGCAGCAGCGCCATCGCGACGCGGTCCTGTCGTATGGGCAGGATCTGGCTGTCCGCCGGGTAGGTCGTCTTGAACTGGCCGTTTTCTCTGTACAGCATGGTTCAGACCCGATCGATGATCTTCTCGCCAAACAGCCCTTGAGGCCTGACGAGCAAAACGACAAGAACAAGCACGTAACCGAACCAGTACTCAATGCCACCGCCGAGCGCCGGTCCGAGATACGCCTCGGACAGCTTCTCCCCGACGCCGATCAGCAGGCCACCCACGATGGCACCAGGCACGCTGGTCAGACCACCCAGGATGACAACAGGCAGCGCCTTCAGCGCCACCAGCGACAGCGAGAACTGCACACCCAGCTTGCTGCCCCAGATCATCCCGGCCACCAGCGCGACAAAGCCCGCGACGCTCCAGACGATGACCCAGATGCGCGACAACGGGATGCCTATGCTCTGCGCGGCCTGGTGGTCGTCGGCGACGGCGCGCAGTGCGCGGCCGGTGGCGGTCTTCTGGAAGAACAGCGACAGGCCGGCGACCAGCGCCGCGGCGATCAGCGCGGCGTAGAGGTCTTCCTTGCTGACGAGCACACCGCCCTCGAAGGTCTGCTCGAACAGGAACATCGGGTCCTTGGGCAGGCCGATGTCGATCTTGTAGATGTCGTTGCCGAACAGCATCTGGCCCGCACCTTCGAGCAGGTAGGCAATGCCCAGCGTGGCCATCAGCAGCGTGATGCCTTCCTGGTTGACGAGCTTGGACAGCGCCAGCCGCTCCACCAGCCAGGCGACGACGACCATGACGGCCAGCGCGCCGGCAAAGGCCAACAGGTTCACGATGACCTTGCCGTCCAGGCCCGTGAACTTGGTGATCCATTCGGCAAAGCGCGCCATCGCAAGGGCCGCGAACAGCACCATCGCGCCCTGCGCGAAGTTGAAGACGCCGCTGGCCTTGAAGATCAGCACAAAGCCCAGCGCGATCAGCGAATAGAGCATGCCCGCCATCAGGCCGCCGATGAGGGTTTCGAGAAACGGGCCCATCACAGTACCCCCCCGAAGCGCCTGCGGCGCCTCCCCCCAGGGGGCGCAGCCAGCGGCCCAGCAAAGCCGGCTCCGCGGCTGCCGCTCGGTCCAGGCACTACATGGTTCAGGTCTCGTTCTGTGGCCATGTTGTTCAGTGTCCTGCGCCCAAGTAAGCCTTGATCACGTCTGCGTTGCCGCGCACCTCGTCCGGCGCGCCATCACCAATCTTCTTGCCGTAGTCCAGCACGACGACGCGGTCCGAGATGTCCATGACGACGCCCATGTCGTGTTCGATGAGGACGATGGTGGTGCCGAACTCGTCGTTCACGTCCAGGATGAAGCGGCACATGTCCTGCTTCTCCTCGACGTTCATGCCGGCCATGGGCTCGTCAAGCAGCAGCAGGCTGGGCTCCATGGCGAGGGCCCGGCCCAGGTCCACGCGCTTTTGCAGGCCGTAGGGCAGGCGGCCAACCGGTGTCTTGCGGTGGGCCTGGATCTCCAGGAAGTCGATGATGCGCTCCACGGCCGCCCGTTGCTCGCTCTCCTCGCGGCGCGCCGGGCCCAGGTTCAGGGCCTGCCAGAACAGGCCGCGCTGCATGCGCAGGTTGCGGCCGGTCATGATGTTGTCCAGCACGCTCATGCCCTTGAACAAGGCCAGGTTCTGGAAGGTGCGGGCCACGCCCATCTCGGCAACCTGGCGCGGGCTCATGCCGTGGTAGGTCTTGCCGCGCAGCGTGATGAGGCCCTGCTGCGGCTGGTAGACGCCGTTGATGCAATTGAGCATGGAGCTCTTGCCGGCGCCGTTGGGGCCGATGATGGCGCGGATCTCATGCTCGCGGACGTCGAAGCTGATGTCGGTCAGCGCCTTCACGCCGCCGAACGCCAGCGAGATGTTCTTCACGTCGAGGACGACGTCGCCGATACGTTTTGCAGTCATGCGGCCTGGCCCTTCACGGCGGGAAAGGTCCGGGCCTCGACGATGCGCAGATCAGCTGCCACCATGGACGTGCGGCCGTCCTCGAACTTCACCTGCGTCTCGATGTACTGCGACACCTTGCCGGCGTACAGCGCGTCGATGAGCACGCCGTACTTGTCCTGGACCACGCCGCGCCTCACCTTGCGCGTGCGGGTCAGCTCGCCGTCATCGGCGTCCAGTTCCTTGTGCAGCACGAGGAAGCGGCTGATCTGGCTGCCAGCCAGCAATTCGTCCTGCGCCAGGTCGGCGTTGACCTTCTCCACGCATTCCAGCATCAGCTCGTAGACCTCGGCGCGCTGGGCCAGGTCGGTGTAGCCGGCGTAAGGCAGGTTGCGCCGCTCGGCCCAGTTGCCCACGGCCTCGAAGTCGATGTTGATGAAGGCGCAGACCTTCTCGCGCCCGTCGCCAAAGCACACAGCCTCCTTGATGTGCGGGAAGAACTTCAGCTTGTTCTCGACGTACTTGGGCGCGAACATCGCGCCGTTGAAGGCGCCGCCCACGAGGCGCCCCACGTCTTTGGCGCGGTCGATGATCTTCAGGTGCCCGCCGGGCGTCAGGAAGCCGGCGTCGCCAGTGTGGAACCAGCCGTCCTCGGTGAGGGCTTCGCGCGTGGCGGCCTCGTTCTTGTAGTAACCCTTGAGCAGGCCCGGCGAGCGCACCAGCAGTTCGCCGCTGGGGCTGAGCCGTATCTCCACACCGTCGATGGGCACGCCCACGGTGTCGGCGCGGGCTTCGTGGTCGGGCTGCAGGCAGACAAAGACGGCCGTCTCAGTGGAGCCGTAGAGCTGCTTGAGGTTGATGCCGATGGCGCGGTAGAAGCTGAACAGGTCCGGGCCTATGGCCTCGCCGGCCGTGTAGGCAACGCGCACGCGCGAGAAGCCCAGCGTGTTGCGCAGCGGGCCGTAGATGAACAGGTCGCCCAGCGCATAGGCCAGCCGGTCCAGCAGGCCCACGGGCTGGCGATCCATCAGCCGCATGCCCACGCGGCGGGCCAGCTTCATGCCGCGGTCGAACAGCCAGCGCTTGGGGGCAGCGGCGTCCTCCATGCGGATCATGACCGTCGTCAGCAGCCCCTCGAAGACGCGCGGCGGCGCGAAATAGTAGGTCGGGCCTATCTCCTTGAGATCGATGCTGACCGTGGAGGCCGACTCGGGGCAGTTGACGACATAGCCCACCGCCAGCCACTGCGCGAAGCTGAAGATGTTCTGGCCGACCCAGGCCGGCGGCAGGTAGGCCAGCACCTCCTCACGCTCGGTCAGGCGGTCGAAGCGCTGGCCGGCGCGGGCGCGATCGATCAGCGTCGCGTGCGTGTGGATGACACCCTTGGGGTTGCCCGTGGTGCCCGACGTGAAGAACAGCGCCGCCACGTCGCCGGCCTGGCCCGCCGCGACCTCAGCGGCGAAGAAGTCCGGCCGTTGCACCTGCGCGGCGCGGCCTTGCTCGATGAGATCGTCCAGTGACGCCAAGCCCGGCTCGTCATAGTTGCGCAGGCCGCGCGGGTCGTCGAACCAGATGCGCTTGAGTTGCGGGCACTGCTCGCGCAGCTCCAGCAACTTGTCGACCTGCTCCTGGTCCTCCACGACGGCGAAGGCGATCTCGGCGTTGTTCAGCGGGAAGACGAATTCGGCGGCGACAGCGTCCTGGTACAGCGGCACGGGCACGGCGCCCAGGGCCTGCGCGGCCAGCATGCTGGCGTACAGGCGCGGGCGGTTCTCGCCCACGACGACCAGATGCTCACCACGGCGCAGGCCGGCCGCGGACAGGCCCAGGGCCAGGTCCTGCACCAGACGCGCGAGTTCGCCCCAGGCCAGCGTCTGCCAGAGGCCGAACGCCTTCTCGCGCAGCGCCGGCGCATGGGGCCGCTTTGCCGCGTGGTCGAGCAGGAGCCGAGGGAAGGTGTCCACCAAACTGTCTCCGTCGCGAAGGCTTGTGCCCTCGTCTTGGAGCGCATTCTGGACAGTACTTTGACGCCCATCTGTCCGTACGACGACAATTTAGGGGTCTTCACGGCCCAGACTTTCCCACCCCATGGCTGAAGCGTCGATTCCGTTGCGGCAACGCACCCGACGGCCCACGGCGGCCGAGATGGACGCCATTCCCTGGCTGAAGCTGCTGGAAGGCCCGCAGCGCGAACTTGCCGTCACGACGCTGGAGGTGGGAGACGCCGAGCCCGGCGAGCGGCTGTGCCGCATCGGCCGGCCTGCGACGCTGTGGTTCGGCGTCGTCGACGGCCTCTTGAAGATGAACAACGACGACTCGCTCGGCCAAGCCGTCACCTTCACGGGCATCCCGCCCGGTGGCTGGTTCGGCGAGGGCACGCTGCTCAAGCGCGAGAGCTACCGCTACAACATCCAGGCCCTGAGGCCCAGCGTCGTGGCCGGCCTGCCCATCGACAGCTTTCACGCGCTGCTGGACGGCAGCATCGCCTTCAACCGCTTCGTGCTGAACCAGTTGAACGAGCGCCTGGGCCAGTTCATCGCCGCCCGCGAGACCGACCGCATCCACGACCCCGACGTGCGCGTCGCCCGCAACCTGGCCGCCCTCTTCCACCCGCTGCTCTACCCGGGCGTGGGCAACTGGCTGCGCATCACGCAGCAGGAACTGGGCTATCTGGTGGGCTTGTCACGCCAGCGTGTGAACCAGGCGCTGCACCGACTGAGCGATGCCAGCCTCATCCGCATCGAGTACGGTGGCCTGCGGGTGCTGGACCTCGCCGGGTTGCGGCGCTTCCAGACCGAAGAAGCCTAGGCCGCGAAAGCGATGGCTTCGGGCTCGCTGCGAGGCAGGGTCGCCCAGCGATCGGAGCCCAGCTCGTAGAGCAAGGCCGCAGCGCTGCCGGGGCCGTCGGCCAGCGTGCCCTTCAAGCGCATGCCCAGGCCTTCCAGCGTCTTGCGCGTGGGGGCGTTGTTGGGCAGCACGGCTGCGACGACGGCGCCTTCGTGGCGCTGGTCAAAGGCCTGCGTGATGGCGTACTGGGCCATCTCGGACGCCAGGCCGCGGCCCCAGGCCTGGGGCGTGATGCGGTAGTAGAGGTAGAGGCCGCCGTGGCCGGCGACGCTGCGGTTCATCAGGCCGCCAAAGCCGATCAGCGTGTCGGGCTGCTCGCGCTCGGCAATGGCCCAGTGGCCAAAGCCGCGGGTCTGCCAATGGGTGAGCCAGGCTTGCAACTGAGCCTCGGTGGCGTCGCGGCCATGCGGCGTCGCGGCGGCGCAGAAGCGGTTCACGGCCGGGTCGGCATGCAAGGCCACGAGGGTGTCCAGATCGCTGGCTTTGGGCGGACGCAATACCAGGCGGCGGGTAACCATGGCTGCCGGCACGGCGGCGACGGGCTCGCTGAACTCAATCTGGACCATGAAACGCCAAAACTCAGTAGAAACCCTAGAGTAGCCGTGACCCAGCTGCGAGGGAAGCCCGGAGCGGGGGGAGCTGTCGCATTCCTGTCACAAAATGCACGTAAAGCCGCCCGAAAACTCAGGGTTGCGCGAGTTTGCGGACCGGCCTGGCCTGGTTTAAGGCCCTGAGTTCGTTGGCCGAAGAGGCGCCTGGCCTCCTCGCCCGATCGCGGACCGCCCAAAGACTCATGCCAAGCGCCCTGCATGCCGCTCGGCCTTCGCTTGGCGCGGACAGTCCACAGTGGGCTGTCCGACGCCGGGCTCAGCCCATCAGCAGCGCGTTGACGCGCTTCACATAGGCGGCCGGGTCTTCCAGGTGGCCGCCTTCGGCCAGCACGGCCTGGTCGAACAGCACCTGGGCCAGGTCGTCGAAGTGGGCGCTGCCATCCAGGCGCTTCACGAGGGCATGCTCGGGGTTGATCTCCAGCGTGGGTTTGCTGTCGGGCGCGGCCTGGCCGGCCTGCTTGAGCAGCCGGGCCAGGTGGCCACTCATGTCGCCCTCTTCCACGACGATGCAGGCGGGCGAGTCGACGAGGCGGGTCGTCACGCGCACATCCTTGGCGCGGTCCTTGAGCGCGTCCTTGAGCTTGTCGATCAGCGGCTTCAGGCTCTCGGCAACTTCTTCGGCCTTCTTCTTCTCGTCCTCGTCCTGCAGCTTGCCCAGGTCCACGGCGCCCTTGGCGACAGACTGGAGCTGGTTGCCTTCGAACTCGTAGAGGTGGGACAGCATCCACTCGTCCACGCGGTCCACCAGCAGCAGCACCTCGATGCCCTTCTTGCGGAAGATCTCGAGCTGCGGGCTGTGCTTGGCCGCGGCCAGGGAGTCGGCCGTGATGTAGTAGATGACGTCCTGGCCTTCCTGCATGCGGCCCACGTAGTCGGCCAGGCTCACGCCCGTATCGGCATGCGTGGACGCGAAGCGGAACAGCTTGGCCAGGCGCTCCTGGTTGGCGTGGTCTTCGCCGATGCCTTCCTTCAGCACCTGGCCGAAATCGGTCCAGAAGGCGGCGTACTTGTCACGCTCTGCGGCGTCCTCGCTATTGGCCAGCGACTCCAGCATGCCCAGCACGCGCTTGGTGGAGCCCTCGCGGATGGCCTTCACGTCGCGGCTCTCCTGCAACAGCTCGCGGCTCACGTTCAGCGGCAGGTCGGCCGAGTCGATGACACCCTTGACGAAGCGCAGGTAGACCGGCATCAGCGCCTCGGCGTCGTCCATGATGAAGACGCGCTTCACATACAGCTTCACGCCGCCGCGCTTGTCGCGGTTCCACAGGTCGAAGGGGGCTTTCGCCGGGATGTAGAGCAGCTGCGTGTACTCGCTGCGGCCCTCGACGCGGTTGTGCGTGTAGGCCAGCGGCGCCTCGGTGTCGTGGCTGATCTGCTTGTAGAACTCTTCGTACTGCTCGGGCTTGATGTCGCTCTTGCTGCGGCTCCATAGTGCCGACGCCTTGTTGACCGGCTCCCACTCATCCGTGATCACCTGCTTGGCGTTGTCGGGGTCCCAGGTTTCCTTGCGCATCAGGATGGGCAGGGAGATGTGGTCGGAGTACTTGCTGACGGTGGACTTGACGCGCCAGGTCTTCAGGAACTCCTCCTCGCCCTCGCACAGGTGCAGGATGACGTCGGTGCCGCGGCCGGGCTTGTCGATGTTCTCGATGTCGTACTCACCGGTGCCTTCACTGCTCCAGCGCACGCCCTGGTCCGCGGGCAGGCCCGCGCGGCGGGTCTCGACGGTGATGCGGTCGGCCACGATGAAGCCCGAGTAGAAGCCCACGCCGAACTGGCCGATGAGGTTGACGTCCTTCTTCTGATCGCCAGGCATCGAATCAAGCTTGGCCATGAACTCGCGCGTGCCGCTCTTGGCGATGGTGCCCAGGTGCTCGGCCGCTTCTGCGGCGCTCATGCCGATGCCGTTGTCGCTGATGGTCAGCGTCTTGGCCTCTTCGTCGAAGCGGATGCGCACTTCCAGGTTGGGCTGCTCTTCCCACAGCGCCGCGTTGTCCAGCGCCTCGAAGCGCAGCTTGTCGCAGGCGTCGCTGGCGTTGGACACCAGCTCGCGCAAGAAGATCTCCTTGTTGGAGTACAGCGAATGGGTGACGAGGTGCAGGATCTGCTTGACTTCGGCCTGGAAGGCGTGGGTTTGCTTGGTCATGACGGGTCAATCAAAAAAGCGGAACGCGGCCGACTTAGGGCCGCGCTGCGAGGTTTCAAGGGGTGGAATTCAGTAGGACACGGCAAGACGCGGTACATCGACCTTGATCAGCGCCTTGGACAGCGCGCCGGCCGCGGCGCGCGCGTAGTCCAGCGCCCAGGCATCGTCGGCAAATGCGGACGGACCGGCGGCCTGGGCGATGCAGACCAGCTTGTCGGCCAGCAGCACCTTGCCCGAACCGCGCAGCGGCTCGCACTCCAGGCGGACGAAGTTCTCGTCCAGCCAGGCCCGGGCGGCGTCGAAGCCCAGCACCTCGGCGCCGTCAAGCTGGATCTCGACGGGCGAACCGGACGCGAAGACGACGGTGATCTGGGCCTGCATGGCCCGGATTGTGTCAGGCGCGGGTGGCTTTGACGGCTTGCGAGAGAACGTCCAGCACGGCCAACGAGTCATCCCAGCCCAGGCAGGCGTCGGTGATGCTCTTGCCGTATTCGAGCTGGGCGGGGTCGTCCTGGCCCGGCGTGAACTTCTGGGCGCCGTCGTTCAGGTGGCTCTCCACCATGACGCCGAAGATGCTGCGGCCGCCCTCGCGCAACTGGCCGCCGATGTCGCGGGCGACGTCGAGCTGGCGCTGGTGCTGCTTGCTGGAGTTGGCATGCGAGCAGTCCACCATCAGGCGCTGGGGCAGCTTGGCCTTGGCCAGGTCGGCGCAGGCCGCGGCCACGCTTGCCGAATCGTAGTTGGGTGCCTTGCCGCCGCGCAGGATGACGTGGCAGTCCTCGTTGCCGCGCGTCTCGACGATGGCGACCTGGCCGTTCTTGTGCACCGACAGGAAGTGGTGGCCGCGCGCGGCGGCCTGGATGGCGTCGGTGGCGATCTTGATGTTGCCGTCGGTGCCGTTCTTGAAGCCGATCGGCGCCGACAGGCCCGAGGCCAGTTCGCGGTGCACCTGGCTCTCGGTGGTGCGTGCGCCGATGGCGCCCCAGGCGATCAGGTCGCCGATGTACTGCGGCGAGATGACGTCCAGGAACTCGCTGCCGGCCGGCATGCCCAGGCGGTTGATCTCCAGCAGCAACTGGCGGGCGATGCGCAGGCCCTCGTCGATGCGGTAGCTCTCGTCCAGGTAGGGGTCGTTGATGAGGCCCTTCCAGCCCACTGTCGTGCGCGGCTTTTCGAAGTAGACGCGCATGACGATCTCCAGCGTGTCGGCGTACTTCTCGCGCTGCTCCTTGAGTCGGCGGGCGTACTCGATGGCGGCCGTGGGGTCGTGGATGGAGCAGGGGCCGATGACCACCAGCAGCCGGTCGTCCTGGCCTTGCATGATGCGGCGGATGCGCTGGCGCGTCTGGCTGATCAGCGCCTCCATGGCCGTGCCACGGATGGGGAAGAAGCGGATCAGGTGCTCCGGCGGCGGCAGCGGCGTGATGTCGAGAATGCGCTCGTCATCGGTGGCGCTGGTCTTGTCGTCCTGCGAGTACCAGCGCTGGGCTTCGGGTTCGACGGACTGGAGCTTGGTCGCGTTCATCTTCGGGGCACCTCAAAAAGAAAAACCGCCGGGCTTTGGGGCCCGGCGGTCTTGGGGAGTTCTGTGTTCAGCGCGCGCGCTCAGGACTCTCCACCGCCGGGGCGGGGAAAAAACCAAAAGCTAAAAAATGCAGCGCGGGACATGGGTGCGAAATCTAGCACGGCGGCCGTGACGGCGCTTCGGCGCCCCGCAAACCAGCCATCGCGCGCCGCGACGGCAGCGGGCTTGCCCGCTTGACCCTGCCGGGCGCTTGGCGGCCAATTCCAGGCAAATATTCAGGAACACGACAGGAGACACATCATGCAAAGACGCCACGCCCTCGGCGCCGCGGTCACCGGCCTCGCCGGTGCCGGCTGCGCAGCCGCTCCCACTACCGCGGCCTCGCCCTTCACCGTCGCCCAGCCCAGCGTGCCCATCGCCGGCAGCAGCGAGGTCTTCCCGGTGCGGCGCATCTATTGCATAGGCCGCAACTACGCCGCCCACGCCCGCGAGATGGGCTCGGACCCGACGCGCGAGCCGCCCTTCTTCTTCCAGAAGCCCAGCGATGCGGTGCAGTTCGTCGCCATCGGCACGACCGCCAACCACCCCTACCCCACGCTGACCAAGAACTACCACTACGAGCTGGAACTCGTCGCGGCCTTGCACAAGGGCGGCAAGAACGTGCCCGTCGACAAGGCGCTGGACCTCGTCTACGGCTATGCCGTGGGCCTGGACATGACGCGCCGCGACCTGCAGCGCGGCATGGGCGACCAGAAGAAGCCCTGGGAGATCGGCAAGAGCTTTGACCGCTCCGCCCCCATCGGCCCCATCCACCGCGTGGCCCAGGTGGGGCATTTCACGCAGGGCGCCATCACGCTCAAGGTCAACGGCCAGGTCAAGCAGGACGCCAACCTGAACCAGATGATCTGGAGCGTCGCCGAGCAGATCTCCAAGCTGTCCGATGCCTTCGAGCTGATGCCGGGCGACATCATCTACAGCGGCACGCCGGAGAACGTGGGCCCGGTGGTGCCGGGCGACCTGATGGAAGGGACGATCGCCGGGCTGCCGCTGTTGAGCGTCAAGGTCGTGGCTTAGGATGAAGCCGGCGCGAGGCCCAACAGGGCCCTCACCCGCATTTGCTCGCTGCCGCTGAAGCGCTGCGCCAGCCACGCCTGCATCGCCTGATCACGCTGGGGTTCGGACAGCTCGCGCGCCGACCGCAGCCGTGCGACCTCGACTCGCGCTTCGTCCAGGCGCCGCTCCCACTGCGCCCACTGGGCTTGCACGTCGGCCACGCGCTGGGCGGCCTGCGGGTGCTCCGGCACCGGCGACGCCTCCACCGCTTGAGCCGCGCGGCCGGACTCCCAGGCCAGGATCTCGGCCCACAGCGCCTGCTCCTCGTCGGCGTAGAACGCGTTGGCCGCCTCGCGCCCCAGCAGCAGCCGGCGCACGGACTGCCGCTCCTCCAGCGCCGCGCGCCAGGTTGCCGGGTCAGCCGGCTGCGCGGCACGCTGCCAGGCATGGCGCTGCAAGTCGAGGTAGTGCGTCCACAGCATCTCCAACTGGGCCACCGCAAAGGTCGGCAGGTCGCGCCGGGCGGACGCCATCACCTGCGCCGAGATCTCGGCGGGCTGCAGCTCACCGACGGCGCTCAGCCAATAGTCGAACCGCCGTCGCACGGCGCGCTCGACGATCAAGTGGCCCCGAGCGTCGGCACGCCAGCCGCCGTCGGCCTCAGTGTCCTGCAGGGACGTCGGCACCTGCCGAGCTGGCGCCTCGGTTGCCTGCGCAGCGGCAAGCACCGGTTCGGGCGCAACCGGGGCCGTGGCCGCTGCCTGTACGGTGGGCGTGGTGCGCGGCGTGGCGGCGGTGGGTTCCCCGCCCACCAGCCACGCATACAAGGCGATGGCGCTGGCGACGCCCAGCAGCCACACGCGCATCACAGCCCCTGGCCCTTGAGCCGGTTGGCGTGCGCGCGGTAGACGGCGACCGGGTCCGACGAGAACAAGCCGCGCAGCCCGAAGACGTGGTTGATCTCGTCGATGTGGTTCCAGCCGTAGTCGTCCCGCAGGACCTGGCCCCAGTGGTTGGAGCAGCGGCCCACCAGGCCGTCATTGGCCTCGAAGCCGAAGAACACGCTGCTGGCCACCAGAAAGCCGTCGCCGGCGTCGAACAGGTTGGTCGCCACCGATGTGCCGCCCATGGAGTAGTAGCGGATGCCGTTCACCACGCCGGGGCCGCTGCCGCAGCTGCTGGTGGGTGCGCCTTGCGGGAAGCGGCGGTTGAAGTCAGCCGCACCGGCCGTGGACAGCGACTTCAGCGAGGCCAGCGCGTTCTGCGGGTTGCCGCTGCTGCCCGACAGCGTGGCGATCAGGCTGGACAAACCGTTGACCACTGCTGCCACGGCCCCTTGCGTGCCCGTGCCGCTGGTGATGGCGCCCAGGCCGTCGGCCACCTTGCTGCCCTGGTGCGGCGTGCCCATGGTCGTCACGCTCGCCACCAGCTCGGGCGCCACGGCGGCCACATAGCGGATGGTGTTGCCGCCATGGCTGTGGCCCACCAGGTTGAACTTGGCGTGGCCATAGCGGGCCTTCAGCGTCTGCAACTCCTTCAGCAACTGTTCGCCGCGCACCTCCGTGCTGTTGCTCTGCGACACGCTGGCCGTGTAGACCACCGCGCCACCGGCGCGCAGGTCGGCCGGCACGCCATAGAAGTACTGCACAGGGCCCAGGGCGTCGAAGCCCAGCAGGCCGTGCACCAGCACGATCGGGTACCTGGTCTGCGTGTAGGTGTCGGCCCATGCGGCCGCAGTTGCCCAGCAGGTGGCCGCAGCCACTGCAAACGCGCGCAAAACCACTTTCCAATTCATCGCCTGTCTCCTTTGTTTTGGGAAAACAGGACGCGAAGCGCCGGTGAAACTGCAGACCGGAGTCCACGTCCAAGGGCCAGCCGACTGCGCGACAAGCTGGTGCCGCCGCAGTGTGCAGATTCAGGCGAAGTTGGTGGTCAGCGTCTGCCCGTGGCGGATTCAGGCGACACGCCGCCGCGCCGGTAGGCGCGCCGCGTGCCGTGGGCAATCAGCTCGATGCGCCTGACGCCGGTGCGCTCGCCCGGTCGCCAGCCGTCGGCTGCACCGGGCCGCTGCGCGCACCGCCAGATGCCTGCCCGGCCGTCATCGCGCCTACGGCAGGCGGCGCATCCTTGTCGTCGGACGCACCGCGCAGGTCGGTGCTGGGTGCGACTTGCGTGGGGGTGTCGCTACCCGTCTGCGGGGACGGCGGTGTCTGCTGCCGGCAGGCCGACAGCGCGGCGATCGCAAGCGTCGCCAGCAGCGTTGCTTGGGCAAGGGTCGGTTGGACGGGCATGCTGAACTCCTGGCTTAGGGCCTGAGTCCAGCGTAGAAGGCCGCACAGCGCCCAGCCGTCGGCCACCGCCGAAGCGAGCGTAGGAAAGTAGCGCGGCGTTGCCGCGCCCGACCGGATCAGATCAAGCCGTGCCGCCGACCGTCAGCCCGTCGATGCGCAGCGTCGGCTGGCCCACGCCCACGGGCACGCTCTGGCCTTCCTTGCCGCAGACGCCCACGCCGGTGTCCAGCGCCATGTCGTTGGCGATCATGCTGACGCGGGTCAGCGCATCCGGGCCGTTGCCGATGATGGTGGCGCCCTTGACGGGGTACTGGATCTTGCCGTTCTCCACCCAGTAGGCCTCGCTGGCCGAGAACACGAACTTGCCGCTGGTGATGTCGACCTGGCCGCCGCCGAAGTTGGTGGCGTAGAGGCCCTTCTTGATGGAGGCGACGACCTCCTTGGGGTCCTTGTCGCCGCCCAGCATGTAGGTGTTGGTCATGCGGGGCATGGGCACGTGGGCGTAGCTCTCGCGGCGGCCGTTGCCGGTGGGCGCGACCTTCATGAGCCGGGCGTTCATCGCGTCCTGGATGTAGCCCTTGAGGATGCCGTCCTCGATGAGCACGTTGCGCTGGCTGGCACAGCCCTCGTCGTCCACATTCAGCGAGCCGCGGCGGTCGGGGATGGTGCCGTCGTCCAGAACCGTGACGCCCTTGGCCGCCACGCGCTGGCCAATGCGGCCGGAGAAGGTGCTGGAGCCCTTGCGGTTGAAGTCACCCTCAAGGCCATGGCCCACGGCCTCGTGCAGCAGCACGCCGGGCCAGCCCGGGCCCAGGACGACGGTCATCTCGCCGGCCGGCGCGGGGCGGCTCTCCAGGTTGGTGAGCGCGGCGTGGACGGCTTGCTCCACGTAGCTGGCGATCATCTCGTCGGTGAAATAGGCCAGGCCGAAGCGGCCGCCACCGCCGCCGGAACCCACCTCGCGGCGGCCGTTGCTCTCGGCAATGACCGTGATGGACAGGCGCACCAGCGGGCGCACGTCGGCCGCCAGCGTGCCGTCGGCGCGGGCGATCAGCACCACTTCGTGCTCGGCCGCGAGGCCAGCCATGACCTGGGCCACGCGCGGGTCCTTGGCGCGGGCCATCTTCTCGGCGCGCTCCAGCAGCGCGACCTTGGCGGCGCTGTCCAGGCTGGCGATGGGGTCGGCCACGCCGTACAACTCGCGGCTGCCGGCGACGCGGCCCTGCGAAGGCACCTTCACCTTGCGGCTCTGGCCGGCCGCAGCGATGGTGCGCACCGTGCGGGCGGCGTCCAGCAGCGAATCCAGAGAGATGTCGTCGGAGTAGGCAAAAGCCGTCTTCTCACCGGCCACGGCGCGCACGCCCACGCCCTGATCGATGCTGAAGGAGCCGCTCTTGACGATGCCCTCTTCCAGGCTCCAGCCCTCGGCGCGCGTGGTCTGGAAGTAGAGGTCGGCGTCATCGACCCGGTGCTCGGTGATGAGGCGCAAGGCCTGGCTGAGAGACGCCTCGGTCAGGCCAAAGGGCTCCAGCAGTTGCGAGCGGGCGGTGGCCAGGCGGGCCAGGGTGGGTTCGACGGCGATCATGAAGCGATTCTAGGAACTTGCCTGTCAGGAGTTGGAAGACATGGCATTGCTTCTTTACCGCCTCCCTGTCAGCGCCAGGCAAAAGACCCTCGTTGTGCACGGGCCTTGCAACCCAACCCCAACAAGGAGCACTCGATGAAGACGCCCCACAAAGCCCTGATCGCCCTGTTGACGCTGGCCGGCGCCAGCGCCTTTGCCCAGGCGCCTGCCGCCTCCGCCCCCGGCACGAACACGCCGCGCGTGGACAAGCGCGAAGCCCGCCAGCAGGCCCGCATCGCCCAGGGCGCCGCCAGTGGCACCCTGACGGCCCATGAGACCCAGCGCCTCGAAAAAGAACAGGCCCGCATCGACAACGCCGAGGCCAAGGCCAAGTCCGACGGTACGGTGACGGCCAAGGAGCGCCGCCGCCTGAACGCGATGCAGGACGGCGCCAGCCGCGACATTCACCGCAAGAAGCACAACGCACGCGAGCAATGACCGCCTCGAAACGCACATAACTGTCCAGCAGCACGGCGCCGTACCAAGATTTCTTACCACTGCTAACAATTCCGCGCCTGGCGGCAGTCTGCTAGGGATGGCCGCTGGTGACAGGTGCCGGACAGCATGCGGTGCATACCCATCGTGGAGCATCGCATGAAGTTTCTCCCGCTCGCCGCGCTGGCCGTGGCTGCCGCCACCGCCGGCCCCGCCTTTGCCTTCACCCAGGTCGGATCGGGTTATTCCCAGCCTGTCTTCCTGACTGCCCCTGTGGGTGACTCGCGGCTCTTCGTCGTCGAGAAGGGCGGTGTCATCAAGGTGCAGCAGGGCGGCGCCGTGTCCATCTGGATGGATATTTCGGCCCAGGTCGACACCGGCGGCGAGCGCGGTCTGCTGGGTCTGGCCTTCGACCCGGGCTTTGCGAGCAATGGCCGCTTCTACGTCGACTACATCGACAAGACGACGCTGAACACCGTCGTCGCCAGCTACACGGTCAATGGCTCGGGCGGCGTCGACATGGCCAGCGCGCGCACCATCCTCACGGTGGCGCAGCCGGCCGGGCGCAACAACCACAAGGCGGGCTGGATAGGCTTCAGTGCGGCCGACCCCGGCAACCTCTACATCGCCACCGGTGACGGTGGCAGCGGCAACGACCCCGACAACAACGCCCAGAACCTGAACAGCGATCTCGGCAAGTTGCTGCGCGTCACGCCGCAGGCCGGCGGCGGCTACACGGTGCCCGGCAACAACCCCTTCGTCGGCGTGGCCGGCAACGACGAGATCTGGGCCTACGGCCTGCGCAACCCCTTCCGCAACAGCTTCGACCGGCTGACGGGCGACCTGTGGATAGGCGACGTGGGCCAAAGCGCCCGCGAAGAGATCGACTTCGCCCCCGCCCTGCTGGGCCTGGGCAAGGGCGCCAACTACGGCTGGCGCGTGCGCGAAGGCAAGATCGCCACGCCGGGCATCAGCGACCCGCCGCTCGCCAACGCGACCGATCCCATCTACGACTACGACCGCAGCGTCGGCGGCACCGTCATCGGCGGCTATGTCTACCGGGGCGGCGCGGACGCCAGCCTGGCAGGACGCTACGTGTTCGGCGACTACCTGACCGGCGACATCTGGGCCCTGCAGCAGACCGGCGGCGGTGGCGTCAGCGTGACCTCGCTGGCCACGCCGTTCGGCGGGGGCGTGCTGACCAGCTTTGGCGAAGGCGGCGATGGCGCGCTCTATGCCGTGGGCATAGACGGCCGCATCTTCCTGCTGGCCGGCGCCGTGCCGGAGCCTGCGCCCGCCGTGCTGCTGGCCTTGGGCCTGGCAGCCGTCAGTCTGCTGCGTCGGCGCCGCGCTTGAGGGCCAGGCCGGCGTCGTAGAGCCGGTTGCGTGACACGCCGCTGATCTGGGCGGCGAGCGCCACCGCCTGCTTCAGGGGCAACTCGGCCATCAGCAGGCCCAGCACACGCAAGGCTTCAGCGGGCAGTTCGTCATCGGCGGCGGCCTGCGGCAGGCTGGCGTGCAGCACGAGGACGAACTCGCCACGCTGGCGTTGTGCGTCGGCCGCCAACCACGCCGGCAACGTGCCCGCCTCGGCCGTGTGGACCGTCTCGAACTGCTTGGTCAGCTCGCGGCAGACCGTCACGCGACGCTCGGGCGCGAGTTCGGCCAGCAGCGCGATCAGCTCAGCGATGCGGTGCGGCGCCTCGAAGACAACCTGGCTCTGCCCCTCCACGGCCAGCAACCCCTGCAAGGCCGTGCGGCGCTCGCCGGCCTTGGTGGGTAAAAAACCGGCAAAGGCAAAGCCCTGGGCGGCCACGTCGCCAGCCACGCTCAGCGCCGTCACGGCGCTGCTGGGGCCCGGCAGCGGCAGCACGCGGTAGCCCGCGGCGACGACCTCCTGCACCAGCACGGCGCCGGGGTCGGAGATGGCCGGCGTACCAGCGTCGGACGCATAGGCCACGCGCTCACCTGCCGCCAGCCGCGCGATGACGCTGCCGCTGGCCTCGCGCTCGTTGTGCTGGTGCAGGGCGATCAACGGCTTGTGCAGCCCCAGGTGACGCAGCAGCGAGCCTCCCTGGCGCGTGTCCTCGCAGGCCAGCGCGTCGGCCAGGCCCAGCAAATGGATGGCACGCAAGGACAGGTCGGCGAGATTGCCGATGGGCGTGGCGACCAGATACAGCGTGGCGGCCGGATACTGCTGGCCGCCGGCTGCGGCTGCAGCGGCCTGGCGCAGCAGGGACTGATCCGAAATGGCAATGTTCAACTGGGGCTTTCGTTCGAAACCTGACCTAAAACCAAAACCCGAGGCGGGCACCACCGGCCAGGCGGCGGAAGACGCGGCGCTGGCCCATCTGCTGCAGGCCGGCCTGCGCCTTCTGGAGCGGAATTATCGAGTCGGCGGCGGCCCCAACCGCCATGCCGGCGAGGTGGACCTCATCATGCAGGACCGCGACGGCACCCTGGTCTTCGTGGAGGTGCGCGCCCGGGCCAGCTCTTCGCACGGCGGCGCGGCGGCCAGCGTCACGGCGAAAAAGCAGCAGCGCATCATCTACGCGGCCCGGCACTACCTGCTGCGCCATGCCACCCCGCCGCCCTGCCGATTCGATGTCGTCGCCATCGATGGCGACGAACTCACTTGGTTACAAGGGGCCTTCGACGCCGAGTGATGCTGTGTTGGTGCTCAACGCGGACCGGCGCCGGGCCGCCCCTAGCCGGCCCGCAGGCGATGTGCTTGCGGCTCGATGCCGCAAGCATCGCCGTCCCCTCGGGGGACCGACCAGACTTGCGCGCGTTCAGCGCCGCAAGGATGGGCGAGGGGCTTCTATGATGGCGCCCGAATGATTGAACAACGCATACAGCAGCAGTTTTTCGAAAGCGCCGACCTGCTCTACCAAGCCGCCGAGCAGTTGGCCCGGCCCCTCGCGATGGCAGCGCAGATGGTGGTGGACGCCATCACCGGCGGCAACCGCGTCCTGTGCGCCGCCCAGGGGCTGGCCGCGCTGGACGCCGACTACCTCGCCGCCCGCCTGGCCGGCCGCTTCGAGCAGGAGCGCCCGGGCCTGGCGGCCTGGAGCCTCGCCGCCCAGGCGCGCGACGCCGCCGGGCTGGACCTGGCGCGCCTGCTGCAGGCCCACGGCCACCCGGGCGACGTGCTGGTCATGATCGAGCCGCTGCGCGAGCAGCGTGATGCCTGGTCCGGCGCTCTGGCCGTCGCGCATTCGCAGGAAATGAGCGTCATCGCACTGACCGGCGGCGCCACCGACGAGTGGCGTGGCCTGCTGCAGGACACAGATATCCAGATTCGCGTCAGCCACGCACGCGAGCCGCGCGTTATTGAGGCGCAGCGCGTGCTGCTGCATGCGCTGATTGATGCCGTTGACGTGCAACTGCTCGGCAGCGACGAATGAACCCGATTGGAACCCCACAGATGAAGAAGCTCACCCTCTCCCTGGCTGCGGCCGTCCTCGCCAGCACGCTGGCCACCGGCTGCGCGCCGTTGATCATCGGCGGCGCCATGGTCGGTGGTGTCAGCGTCGCGACGGACCGCCGCACCTCGGGCACCCAGCTCGAGGACGAGACCATCGAGATCAAGGCCGGCGCGCGCATCCGTGAGCAGCTGGGCGACAAGGTCCACATCACCGTCAACAGCTACAACCGCGTGGTGCTGCTGACCGGCGAGGCCCGCAACGAGGCCGACCGCGCCGAGGCGGAGCGCCTGGCGGGCGGCGTCGAGAACGTCAGCCGCGTGATGAACGAAGTGGCCGTCACCATGCTCAGCTCGCTGTCCAGCCGCTCCAACGACGTGGTCATCCAGGGCAAGGTCAAGGCCCGTCTCATCGACGCCCGCGACCTGATCAGCAATGCCTTTTACGTGGTCGTCGAACGCGGCGAGGTCTACCTGATGGGCCGCGTGAGCGAGCGCGAAGCCAACCGCGCGACGGAGATCGCGCGCCAAGTCGGCGGCGTCAACAAGGTCGTGAAGGCGTTCGAGATCATCAGCGAGGAAGAACTCGCCAGGATCACGCCGAAGCCGAAGGCTGGCGAATCCACGCCCCGCACGAACTGAGCTATTGATGAGCAGTGCCGCTGCAAAGCCAGCGGCACGCCTGAATATGGGGTCAGAGTCGCTTTATCAACGACGACGTATCCCACCGATTGCCGCCCATCGCCTGCACGTCGGCGTAGAACTGGTCCACCAGCGCCGTGACCGGCACGCGCGAGCCGTTGCGGCGGGCTTCGTCCAAGACGAGGCCCAGGTCCTTGCGCATCCAGTCGACCGCGAAGCCGAAGTCGAACTTGTCGGCGACCATGGTCTTGCCGCGGTTGTCCATCTGCCAGCTCTGGGCTGCGCCCTTGCCGATCACCTCCAGCACCTGGACCATGTCCAGGCCCGCGTTCTGGCCAAAGCGCACGGCCTCGGACAGGCCTTGCACGACGCCGGCGATGCAGATCTGGTTGACCATCTTGGCAAGCTGGCCCGAGCCGGTGCCGCCCAGCAGCGTGACGGCCTTGGAGAAGGCCATCGCGATGGGCTGCATCGCGCCAAAGGGCGCGGCGTCGCCGCCGCACATGACGGTCAATGCGCCGTTGACGGCGCCGGCCTGGCCGCCGGACACGGGCGCGTCGACAAAGTGCAGGCCGCGCATGCTGGCGACGGCGTGCAGTTCGCGGGCGACCTCGGCGGAGGCCGTCGTGTGGTCCACGAACACCGCACCGGCGGCCATGCCGGCGAAGGCGCCTTCATCACCCAGCACGACGGCGCGCAGGTCGTCGTCGTTGCCCACGCAGCAGAACACGAACTCGGCGTCGCGGGCCGCGGCGGCCGGCGTCGCAGCGGCCTTGCCGCTGTACTCCTTGGCCCAGGCTTCGGCCTTGGCCGCCGTGCGGTTGTAGACGGTGACCTGGTGGCCGGCGCGCGCCAGATGGCCGGCCATGGGATGGCCCATGACGCCCAGGCCCAAGAAGGCGACGCGGCGGGAGGGAACGGGGTCGTAGCTGCGGGTGCTCATGCTCAAAGAATGGTCAGGTGTTCGGTGCCGGAGGACAGGTCGCCGCTGCGGGCGCGCTCGCTGTTGAGCTTGATCTGCAGCCGCAGGTCGTTGACCGAGTCGGCGTTGCGCAACGCGTCCTCGTAGGTGACCTTGCCGCCCTCGTAGAGGTCGAAGAGGGCCTGGTCGAAGGTCTGCATGCCCAGCTCGCGGGAGCGCTTCATCAGCTCCTTGATCTCGCTGATCTCGCCCTTGAAGATCAGGTCGGAGATCAGTGGCGTGTTCAGCAGGATCTCGACGGCGGCGACACGGCCCTTGCCCTCGCGGCGCGGCAGCAGGCGCTGGCTGATGAGGGCGCGCAGGTTCAGCGACAAGTCCATCAGCAACTGGGCGCGCCGGTCCTCGGGGAAGAAATTGATGATGCGGTCCAGCGCCTGGTTGGCGCTGTTGGCGTGCAGCGTGGCCATGCACAGGTGGCCGGTCTCCGCGAAGGCGACTGCGTGCTCCATGGTCTCGCGGTCGCGCAGCTCGCCCATCAGGATGACGTCGGGCGCCTGGCGCAGCGAGTTCTTCAGCGCGGCCTCCCAGGAGTCGGTGTCCAGGCCCAGCTCGCGCTGCGTGACGATGCAGTTCTTGTGCGGATGCACGAACTCGATCGGGTCCTCGATGGTCACGATGTGGCCATAGGTCGTCTCGTTGCGCTCGTCGATCATCGCGGCCAGCGACGTGCTCTTGCCCGAACCGGTGGCGCCCACGACGATGACGAGGCCACGCTTGTGCTGCACGACCTCGCGCAGCACGGGCGGCAGGTCAAGCGACGCGATGGTGGGCAGCGTGGACGGGATGGTCCGCAGCACCAGGCCCACCTGGCCCTGCTGCAGGAAGGCGTTCACGCGAAAGCGCCCGATGCCGTGCGGCGAGATCGCGAAATTGCACTCCTTGGTGCGCTCGAACTCGGCCGCCTGCTTGTCGTTCATGATGGAACGGGCCAGCTGCAACGTGTGCTGGCCGGTCAGAGGCTGTGGCGACACCTTGGTGAGCTTGCCGTCCACCTTGATGGCCGGCGGGAACTCGGCCGTCAGGAAGAGGTCCGAGCCCTTGCGCGACAGCATCAGCCGCAGCAGGTCGTTGATGAACTTTGAGGCCTGATCGCGTTCCATGGTCAATGTCCTTCGCGATCAGCCCGGGAAATTCTCGGGGAATTTGGCTTTGGCCCGCGCTTCGGCCGGCGAAATGATGTTGCGGCGGACCAGGTCGGTGAGGTTCTGGTCCAGCGTCTGCATGCCCTGGCTGTTGCCGGTCTGGATGGACGAGTACATCTGGGCGACCTTGTTCTCGCGGATCAGGTTGCGGATGGCCGAGGTGCCCAGCATGATCTCGTGGGCCGCGACGCGGCCGGTGCCGTCCTTGAGCTTGCACAGGCTTTGCGAAATGACGGCCTGCAATGACTCCGACACCATCGCCCGCACCATTTCCTTCTCGGCGGCCGGGAAGACGTCGACGATGCGGTCCACCGTCTTGGCGGCGGACGATGTGTGCAGCGTGCCGAACACCAGGTGGCCCGTTTCGGCGGCGGTCAGCGCGAGGCGGATGGTTTCCAGGTCGCGCATTTCGCCGACGAGCACGCAGTCCGGGTCTTCGCGCAGCGCCGAACGCAGCGCGTTGGCGAACGAGTGGGTGTGCGGGCCGACCTCGCGCTGGTTGATCAGGCTCTTCTTGCTCTCGTGCACGAACTCGATCGGGTCCTCGATGGTGAGGATGTGGCCGTACTCGTTCTCGTTGAGGTGGTTGACCATGCCGGCCAGCGTCGTGCTCTTGCCGGAGCCGGTCGGCCCGGTCACCAGCACCAGGCCACGCGGCCTGAGCGCCAGTTCGGCAAAAACCTTGGGCGCGTTGAGCTGCTCCAGGCTGAGGATCTTGCTAGGAATGGTCCGGAACACGGCGCCGGCGCCGCGGTTCTGGTTGAAGGCGTTGACGCGAAAGCGCGCCAGGCCCTGGATCTCGAAGGAGAAGTCGACTTCCAGCGTCTCCTCGTACATCTTGCGCTGGGAGTCGTTCATGATGTCGTAGACCATGTCGTGGACCGCGCGGTGGTCCAGGGCCTCGACGTTGATGCGGCGCACATCGCCGTGCACGCGGATCATCGGCGGCAGGCCGGCCGAGAGGTGCAGGTCCGACGCCTTGTTCTTGACCGAAAATGCCAACAGCTGAGTGATGTCCATGATGATCCGTGGAGTGCTCGGACCATTATGGCGATCTCCGACTCCTTAAAAGCTACCAAAAACCGAATCGCTGAGGCATGTGTCGCAGCCGGCCGTGCACCCGATGCGGTCCGGCTGCTCGTCGTCAGCAAGACCTTCCCGGGCGCGGCCGTGCGCGAGGCCTTCGCGGCGGGCGCGCGGGCCTTCGGCGAAAACTACGTGCAGGAAGGCCTGGCCAAGGTCGAGGAACTGGCCGATTTGCGCAGCCAGCTCGAATGGCATCTGATCGGCCCGCTGCAGTCCAACAAGACCCGGCTGGTGGCCGAACAGTTCGACTGGGTGCACAGTGTCGACCGGCTGAAGATCGCCGAGCGCCTGTCCGAGCAACGCCCGCCCGGGCTGCCGCCGCTCAATGTCTGCCTGCAGGTCAACATCAGCGGCGAGGCCAGCAAGAGCGGCCTGCTGCCCGCCGAGGTCGCGCCGCTGGCGCGCCAGGTTGCCGCCCTGCCCCGGCTGAAGCTGCGCGGGCTGATGGCCATCCCCGAGCCCGGCCCCGAGGCCGACGAACAACACCGCGCCATGGCCGCGCTCTATGCCAGCTTGTTGGCCGAAGGCCTGGCGCTGGACACGCTGTCGCTGGGCATGAGCGCCGATCTGGAAGCCGCCATCGCCGCCGGCTCCACGATGGTGCGCATCGGCACCGCCATCTTCGGCGCCCGGTGAATGATGCCGTGCCGCGCTACCGGCAGTTGGCCGACGAGCTGGCTCGGCTGATACACGGCGGCGCGTTACGCCCGGGCGACAAGCTGCCCTCGGTGCGCCACACCCAGGCCAGCCGCGGCTGCAGCGCGGCGACCGTGTTCCAGGCCTACCACCTGCTTGAAGCGCGCGGCCTGGTGCGCGCGGCCGAGCGATCGGGCTATTTCGTCGCGCCGGCCAGGCCCAAGCCCGTGGCACCCGGCCCGACAGAGCCCCAGCCGGTGGCCATCAGCGAACTGGTCTTCCAGCTGCTGGGCACGGGCGGCCACACCATCCACGCGCCGCTGGGCTCGGCCTTTCCCAGCTCCAGCCTCTTCCCCTTCGCCAAACTGCGCAGCGCGCTGACCGCCGGCAGCCGACAACTGGACCCCGCCGAGATGACCCAGCAACTGCCCGGTGGCCACGAAGGCCTGCGCCGCCAGATCGCGCTGCGCTACCTGCGGCTGGGCATGAGCATCACGCCGGACGAGATCGTGCTGACCGATGGCGCGCTGGAAGGGCTCAACCTGTCGCTGCAGTTGCTGACCCGGCCGGGCGATGCCGTGCTTGTGGAATCCCCCTGCTTCTACGCAGCCCTGCAGGCGTTGGAGCGCCTGGGCCTGCGCGCAGTCGAAGTGCCGGCCGATCCAGTCGAAGGTGCCGACCTGGATGCGATGGCGGCGTTGATAGATCGCCATGCGCCCAAGGCCTGCTGGCTGATGACCAGCTTCCAGAACCCGCTGGGCAGCCTGATGCCGCCCGAGAAGAAGCGCGCCCTCGTCACGCTGCTGGAGGGCCACGGCATCCCGCTCATCGAGGACGACGTCTACGCCGAACTGCAGCACGCCGGCAGCCCGCCTCTGCCGGCCAAGGCGTTCTCGACCCGAGGCCTGGTGTTGCATGCCGGCTCGTTCGCCAAGACGCTGGCGCCCGGCTATCGCGTCGGCTGGATCGCCGCCGGCCGCTTTGCGCCTGAACTCAAGCGCGCCAAGCTCAGCCAAAGCCTGTCGGGCTCCTGGCCCGCCCAGGCCGCCGTCGCCCACTATCTTGAGGGTGGCGACTACGAGCGCCACCTGCGCGCACTGCGCCGTGCGCTGGCCAGCCAGCAGCGCGCATTGCGGGCCGCGGTGCTGCAGCACTTCCCGGCCGGCACGCGGGTGACCCAGCCGCAGGGCGGCTATTTCGTCTGGGTGGATCTGCCTGAACATCACAAAAGAGGCCACGACACCCTGGCCCTCCAGCGCGCGGCGCTTGCCGAGGGCATCAGCCTCGCGCCGGGGCCGCTGTTCTCGGCCAGCGGCGCTTTCCGGCAAAGCCTGCGCCTGAATAGCGGCCAGCCCTGGACGCCGGTGCTGGCCGCGGCGGTGGCCCGGCTGGGCGAACTGATACGGTTGCAGACGGCCTGATCTGCTCCTTACGCCGCCCGGACCGCCCAGGCAAGATGCCGGTCATGTTCCGCCTGACCTGCCTGCTCGCTGCCGCACTGTTCTGCGGCGGGGCCGCTGCCCAGCCCGTACCCGACTCGCTCGCACAACGTGCGCTGGCCTGCACCGGCTGCCACGGCAAGGAGGGCCGCGCCGCGCCGGACGGCTACTACCCGCGCCTGGCCGGCAAGCCGGCCGGCTATCTCTACAACCAGTTGTTGAACTTCCGTGATGGCAGGCGCGACTACGGGTTGATGAGCGAACTGATCTCACCGCTGTCCGACGCCTACCTGAAGGACCTGGCAGGCCACTTTGCGTCGCTGGACCTGCCCTACCCACCGCCGCAGAAGCCCACGCTGGCCACGGCCGAACTCGCTGCGGCCGAGCGATTGGTACGCAACGGGGACGCGGCGCGTAGGTTGCCCGCCTGCACCGCCTGCCACGGCGAGCGTCTGACCGGCACCCAGCCCGGCGTTCCCGGGCTGCTGGGCCTGTCGCGCGACTACCTGAACGGCCAGTTGGGCGCCTGGCGCAGCGGCCAGCGCCGCGCCCAGACGCCCGACTGCATGGCCCAGATTGCCAAGACGCTGACCGTGGCCGAGATCAATGCGGCCACGCAGTTCCTCGCCGGCCAGCCCATGCCGGCCGACTCACACCCAGCGGCTGCGCTGCCCGGGCCCGCACCCATGCGCTGCGGCGGGCTGCAGCCATGAAGCGGCTGCTGGGCGTTCTCGCCGCGCTGGCGCTGCTCGTCATCGGCGCCGGCTTCGCAGTGCTGGCCTGGCAGCGGCATCTGTCCGACGCAACGCCGCCGTCCCGCCAGCCCGTCAACCTGGAGCGCGGTGCCTATCTGGCCGCGGTGGGCAACTGCGCCGGCTGCCACACGGCGCGCGGCGGCGAGCGCCTGGCCGGGGGCCGGCCCATCCCGACGCCCTTCGGCACCGTCTTCTCATCCAACCTGACGCCCGATGCGACGGGCCTGGCCGGCTGGAGCGCCGACGACTTTTGGCGGGCCATCCACCTGGGCCAGAGCCGCGACGGCCGGCTGCTGTCGCCCGCCCACCCCATCACCAACACCACCCTGGTCAACCGCGAGGATGCCGACGCCTTGCACGCCTGGCTGCAAACCCAGCCCGCCGCGCATGTGCCGCGCCGCGAGCATGAGCTGCGCTGGCCCTATGGCACCCAGGTCGCGATCGCCGCCTGGCGGGCGCTGTATTTCAGCCCCGGCGCCTACCGGCCGAACCCAGCCCGCGACGCTGCCTGGAACCGCGGCGCCTACCTGAGCCAGGGCCTGGCGCATTGCAGCGCCTGCCACGCCGGCCGCAATGCGCTGGGCGGCGACAGCGGCCCGGCGGACTTCCGTGGCGGCCTGCTCACGGGCCTGGGCTGGACCGCACCGTCGCTGCTGGATCCGGCCGAGGCCGGCGTGCAGCGCTGGGGCGAAGAGACGCTGCGGCACTGGCTGCGCGACGGCCACGCCGATGGCCACGCGGCGCTGGGCCCCATGGCCGAAGTCGTGCTGGGCAGCACTTCGCACTTGAACGATGCCGACCTGGCGGCCATGAGCGCCTACCTGCGCGCCCTGCCGGAGCAGGCCGTCACCCGTTCCGAACCCGCCGACCCCGCTCCCCGCCGCCGCGAGCGTGGCGCAGGCCTGTACCGCGACCAATGCGCCGCCTGCCATGGCCAGCGCGGCGAGGGCCGGCGTGACGAATCCGGCGCCCTGGCCTACCCGGCACTGGCCGGCAGCCGCATCGTGACCCAGGCCAGCGCAGCCAACCTGATCCGCGTCATCGAGCGCGGCGGTTTCTCGCCGGCGACGCCGGGCCACCCCCGTCCCTACGGCATGCCGCCCTTTGCCGGCGTGCTCGGCGCCGAGGAACTGGCCGCCCTGGCCAGCCATCTGCGCCAGTCCTGGGGCCACCGCGCCGGCGAGATTGACGCGGTCGAAGTGTTGCGCCTGCGCTCCGCAGCAACCACCCACTGACCGGCAAGCCCTCGACCAAGGGGGCCGACGTGAACGTTTTCACGCGGCGGCAAATACCGGTTCTATCAAATGGCCCCGAGCGCGACACACTGCGCGCCGGCCCCCGGGTATGGGCCGACAAAAAAGGGTCGTGGGCCCTACAGTGTTGCAAATCGTTGGATTCAAGAGCGGCTACCGGCCGCCGATACCCGAAGATCTCCGGACAAGGAACAGAACCGCAATGAACTTCCTCACTCAACTGCGCATTGGCCAGCGCCTCGCCGTGAGCTTTGGCCTGCTGATCCTGCTGCTGGTGCTCATCGGCGTGTACGGCGCCTCGAACGCCAACCGCCTGGCCAAGGACCTGGACCGCACCGCGAACTCCAGCCTGGTGAAGATCAGCGCCGCCAACGCGCTGGACAGCCAGATCAACATCATCTCGCGCGCCGTGCGCGACTTGCTGCTGCTGGACACCGCCGGTGCCATCAAGAAGCAGAAGGCCGCCATCGCCGGCGCGCTGGAAGAGGCCGAGAAACAGCTCAAGAGCCTGGAAGACGCGGCTGCAGAAGGCGCCGAGAAGGGTGCCGTCAGCGAAGTGCGCGAGCGCAAGACCAAGTTCCTGGCCGCGCTGGAGAAGTTCCAGAAGGTGCAGACCGACGGCAGCCCCGACGAGGCCCGCGAAAGCCTGATCACCGACCTGCGCCCCGCCCAGACCGCACTGCAGGAAGGCCTGAAGAAGCTGGTCGACATGCAGTTCGACAGCGGCAAGGAACTGGCCGTCAACGGCGTCGACCTGGCCAACAAGTCCGTCATGCTGACCGCCGTGCTCGTCGTCATCGCCGCAGCCCTCGGCGTCGGCGGTGGCCTGGTCATCGCCCGCTCCATCGTCGGCCCGGCCCGCAAGGCCCAGGCCGCTGCCGAAGCCATCGCCGCCGGTGACCTGACGCAGGACATCCAGGTCGAAGGCCGCGACGAACTGAGCCAGATGCTGCAGGCCATGAAGGACATGCAGACCGCCCTGTCCGGCGTGGTGCGCGACGTGTCCACCGCCGCCAGCGAAGTGGCCCAGAACTCCGGCTCCATCGCCGACAGCAACTCCAACCTGGCCGAACGCACGACGCGTTCCGCCGCCAGCCTGCAGAACACCGCCGCCTCGGTGGAAGAGATCGCCTCCACGCTCAAGGGCGCCAGCGACCTGACACGCCGCGCCGCCGGCATCGCCGTGACGGCCCGCCAGTCGGCCAGCAACGGTGGCGCCGTGGTCTCCAAGGTCGTCGAGACCATGGAAGAGATCAGCGCCAGCTCCAAGAAGATCGGCGACATCATCGGCGTCATCGACGGCATCGCCTTCCAGACCAACATCCTGGCGCTGAACGCCGCTGTGGAAGCCGCCCGTGCCGGCGAGCATGGCCGCGGTTTCGCGGTCGTCGCTTCGGAAGTGCGCGCGCTGGCTCAGCGCTCGGCCGGTGCGGCCAAGGAGATCAAGGTGCTGATCCAGGAATCGACCGTCAAGGTCGAGAACGGCACCACCCTCGTCAACAACGCCGGCGTCACCATCCGCAGCGTCGTCGACGAAGTGAACAACATGGGCCAGCTGATCGAGGAAATCTCGCACTCGGCCCAGGAGCAGGCCACCGGCGTGGGCGTCGTCAACGGCGCCATGAACGAGCTGGACAAGGCCACGCAGCAGAACACCAGCCTGGTCGGCGAACTCAGCCGCTCGGCCGACGCGCTGCGCGACAGCTCGACCCGCCTGATCGAAGCGGTCGGTTTCTTCCGCGCCGCCTGAACACCATCACCCACTTCCCGAGGCTCGCCATGTCCATCCTGCGTTCCGCCACGGTCCTCGCCGCCAGCCTGATGCTGGCCCTGGCCGCCCACGCCACGCCCAAGGTCGTCAAGAAGGTGCCGCCGGACTTCCCGCGCGAAGCCACCCAGAAGGGCATCAACACGGGCGTCGTCAAGGCCAAGCTGACCATCGAAGCCGACGGCAAGGTCTCCGACGTCGAAATCGTCGAAGCCGAACCCAAGCGTGTCTTCGACCGCGCCGTGAAGGCGGCCCTGATGGAGTGGAAGTTCGAACCGGGCGAAAAAGCCACCCACGAAGTCAAACTCGTCTTCAAGAACGAGGACTGAAATCCGACCGAGCACAGTGCCTGCGCACTGTGCGACGCGGATTGAAGGACAACCGGCATGCAGGCCGGTTGGCATGAGTGCAAACAGAAACGCCGCTTCCGCGGCGTTTTTTCATTGCCTCAGCGCTTCACCGCCCCCGGCGGCGTACCCGGCAAATGCTGCTGCCCGCCCTGCGGCTGCCACCAGTGCATGCCCCCCACCACCACCAGCGTCAGCGCCACCACGGCCCCGGCCACCAAGCCCAGGCGCCGTTTCCGTTGCGCCTGACGCGCCCGCACGCGGGCCCCGCCCGTGGCCTCGCGCAGCGCCGGGCTCAGGTGCGAGGACTGCAGGCGCTTGAGGTTCACGGCTTGTTTGCGGCCGTCACGACCGGTCACAATTTCAAAGCTGAACGGCTGGTCCAATCGCGGCCCCTCGCCATCAGTCGGAAACGCTGCCAGGCCCACGAAAACCTCTTCGCCCCCATGAACGGGACGGATGGCGCCGTAGCCGGCGTCATGGTTCCAAGCGCTCAATACTCCTTCGAATCTCATACAACCCTCATTGCGACCCCCAAGATGTTGGGGGGTCGCGTCATTTACTGCCGCAACCGGTTGTAAGCCGACAATCCGCGCTTTTCCAAGCCTTTTCAACCCCTCAAGCGCATGCCGATCAACTGGTTCCCCGGCCACATGAACTCCACCCGCCAGGCGATCAAGGATCGCGTGAAGGCCGGGCTGGACGTGGTCATCGAGCTGCTGGACGCCCGGCTGCCAGGCTCCAGCAGCAACCCGATGCTGGCCGCGCTGACGACGGGCCGGCCGGCGCTGAAGGTGCTGAACAAGCAGGACCTGGCCGACCCGGCCCAGACCGAGGCCTGGCTGGCCTTCTACAACGCCCAGCCGCACACGCGTGCCATCCCGCTGGACGCCGGCGAGAAAGCCCCGGCCCGCGCCCTCATCAAGGCCTGCCGCGAGCTGGCCCCCCTGCGCGGCGACATGCACAAGCCGCTGCGCGTGCTGATCTGCGGCATCCCCAACGTGGGCAAGAGCACCTTGATCAACACGCTGGTGGGCCGCAAGGCCACCAAGACCGGCGACGAGCCCGGCATCACCAAGATCGAGCAGAAGATCGTGCTGGAGGACGGCTTCTACCTGTTCGACACGCCCGGCATGATGTGGCCGCGCATCTCGGTGGAGCAAAGTGGCTACCACCTGGCCGCCAGCGGCGCGATCGGCCGCAACGCCTTCGATGAGGAGGAGGTGGCGCTGGAGCTGATCGCCGTGCTCAAGCGCCACTATCCGGAGCGGCTCAAGGAGCGCTTCGGCCTGGCCGAACTGGGTGCCGAGGACGAGGTGCTGGAGGCTATCGGCATCAAGCGCGGCGCCAAGATCCGCGGCGGGGCGGTGCAGATGCACAAGGCCGCCGAAGCGCTGCTGGTTGATTTCCGCGGCGGTCAGCTGGGCCGCATCACGCTGGAGACCCCCGAGGAAATGACGGCCTGGCGTCACGCCGCCGCCGAGGAAGAGGCGCGCAAGGCCGACGCGCAGGAGGCCGCGCGCAAGGCCGACAAGGAAAGGCGCAGCGGCAAGCGCTCCGCAGCCAGCGGGGACGCGTAATTCCCCGCCCTTGACCCGGCTGCGGCTACCCCTATGCTGGGCCGCACACAAAGACAGGAGACTTCATGAGCCGACTCTCGCTGCTCGACCTCGCCTTCTTCGTCGCCGAGAACGAGGCCAGCCCCAAGCATGTGGCCGGCCTGCACATCCACCAGATTCCCAAGGGTGGTGGCGCGAACTTCGCGAAGCAGCTCTATGAGGAGTTCCTGACGCACACCGACGTGCAGCCGCCGTTCGACCGCGTCATCAACTTCGTGTCGCCCACCATCATGCCGAGCTGGGGCACGGCCGAGTCGGTGGACCTGGAGCAGCACGTCTTCTTCCACAAGCTCAAGGCCGGTGCCAATGACCGCGAGGCGCTGTACGCGCTGGCGGCCAAGCTGCACGAGCCCATGCTGGACCGCAGCCGCCCCTTGTGGGAGGTGCACGTCATCGCCGGGCTGTGGGACAAACAGTTCGCGATCTACTACAAGATGCACCACGCCGTGGCGGACGGCATCACGATGACGCGCTGGGGCGTCGAATCGCTGCGCGACACGCCGGACGACCTGACCGTCACGCCGGTCTGGACGCTGGACCACACGCACCGCAGCCGCAGCGCGCTTAAAAAACGCCTGGATCAGCAGGTCGCCGGCACGGTCTGGAAGCAGCTCACCGCCAACAGCAAGCGCGCCATGGGCATAGGGCGCCTGACGGCCATGCTGGCGCTGGAAGCCTTCAAGCTCACCAAGAACGCCATCGCCCTGCCCTTCATGGCCAGCGGCGACACGCCCTTCACAGGCAATGCGTCGCCCGGCCGCCAGTTCGCGACGGCCGCCGTGCCCATGGCCCGCATCGACGCCATCCGCAAGGTGGCGCGCGCGACGCTCAACCACGTGGCGCTGACCTGCCTGGACGGCGCCATGCACCGCTATCTGGCCGACGAAGGCGTGGAGCTGGACCGGCCCATCACCATCCAGATGCCGGTGAACCTGCGCCGCGAGGGCGACAAGGCGGCCGGCAACAAGATAGGCATCATCCTCGTGGACCTGTCGCAGCCGACCGATGACGCCTATGTGAGGCTGCGCAACGTGGGCTACTCGCTGCGCAACGTGCGGGCCATGATTGACTCGGTCGCGCCCGAGGCGGTCGAGACCTACACCATCCTGACGGGGCTGCTGGGGCAGATCGCCGGCATGTTCAAGCTCGCCGACATGGTCACGCCGCTGGGCAACACGCTGGTGTCCAACGTGCCGGGCCCGGCTGAGCGGCTGTACATGAAGGGGGCCGAGTTGCGCGAGATGCACCCGCTGTCGACGATGCCGGCCACGCACCTGCTGAACATCACGCTGTTCAGCTACGCCGGCACGCTGTACTTCGGCCTCATCGCGACCGACGCGCTGCCCAATCTGCAGCGCCTGGCCGACTACGTCGCAGAAGAGATCACCGCGCTCGAAGAGGCCGTGGGCCTCTGAAGGAACCTGGAGCCCCTCGTCCGGTCTCGCCTCGCTGAACGCGGGCGTGCCCAGCCGGTCCCCCGAGGGGACGAGGCTGCCCGCGGCGTTGAGCCGCGGCCAGCCTCAAGCGGGCCGGCTCGGGAGCGGCCCAGCGCTCGGCCCGAAATACCCCGTTTTCATGCGCTGCGGGTGCTGCGAACGCGGAAGGTACATCTCAAAGATCAGCGCTGCAGCGGCGGCGGCATCTTGATGTCGCCCGCGGTGCGCTGCGCCGTCTCGACGCTCTTGTTGTAGTCCTCCTTGCTCATGCAGCGCCGCACCTTGCGGTTGCTGCCGGTGGGCGACTCGTGGAAGCAGACCACGTCGGACTGGGCGGTGTCGGCCGAAGCCAGTTGCTCCGCGGGCTGCGGGACGGCACAGGCAGAAAGCACCACCAGCAAGGACAAGGCGGCGGCGGACTGGAAGAAAGACCTCACGACAAACTCCCTCATTGATGGGTGAAAGTGCGAATGTAGCCGCAAGGTCCGTGCCCATCTTGCGCTGGCATCATCCAAGCCAGCGCCACCCCCTCAACCCCATGCCTCTGCCCCTTTTCGACTCCACCTGGATGAACGCCGAGCACCGCATGCTGCGGGATGCGGCGGCGCGCTTCTTCGCCGAACGCTGGCAGCCGAGGGCTGCCGGCTGGCGCGCTGCCGGGCTGATGGAGCGCGACACCTGGCGCGAGGCTGGCGCGCAAGGCCTGCTGTGTGCGGCCATGCCCGAAGCCCTGGGCGGCGGGGGCGGCGACTTCGGGCACGAGGCGGTCATCGTCATGGAGGCCGCGCGCGCCAACCTGGGCGGTTTCGGCGGCAGCGTGCACTCAGCCATCGTGGCGCCCTATCTGCTGCGCCACGGCAGCGATGCGCAGAAGGCGCGCTGGCTGCCCGCGATGGCGACGGGCGAACGCGTGGGCGCCATCGCGATGACCGAGCCGGGCACCGGCTCTGACCTGCAGGCCATACGCACGCGAGCAAGGCGTGTCCATGACGAAGAGGGCGACCACTACGTCATCAGCGGCCAGAAGACCTTCATCACCAACGGCCAGAACGCCGACCTCGTCGTCATCGTCTGCCGCACCGGCGACGCTCCCGGCGCCAAGGGCTTGTCACTCATCGTGGCCGAGATCAACGCCGATACCCAGGGCCTCACGCGCAGGCGCCTGGACAAGATAGGCCTCAAGGCCCAGGACACCAGCGAGCTGTTCCTCGACGAGTTGCGCGTGCCCGCGGCCAACCTGCTGGGCGCGGGCGAAGGCCTGGCCTTTGGCCAGTTGATGGGCGAGTTGCCGCAGGAGCGCCTCACCATTGCCTGCCAGGCCGTCGCGATGATGGAGCGAGCGCTGGACGACACCGTCGCCTACGCCAAGCAGCGCGAAGCCTTCGGCCAGCCCATTTGGAGCTTCCAGAACACGCGCTTCGTGCTGGCCCAGGCGCAGAGCGACCTGCTGGCCGCGCGCGCCCTCGTGGACGCCGCCATCACCGCCCACATGAAGGGCGAACTGGACGCCGCCCGTGCGGCCCTCGTGAAAGCCTGGTGCAGCGACCTGGCCTCGAAGCTCACCGACGCCTGCCTGCAGCTCTTCGGCGGCTATGGCTACATGGTGGAGACACCCATCGCCGAGCTGTGGGCCGATGCACGGGTGACGCGCATCTACGGTGGCACCAACGAGATCATGAAAGAGCTGGCGTCGCGCTCCATGTGAGATTTTTTGGGGCCGATGTCGAAATGACCGCATGGCCGAGCGTCATTGTCAGGCGGCGCATGTCGCGCCGCCTGACCCCTTCGAGGAGATTCCCATGGAATACATGCTGTTGATCCACGCCGACCCCGTTGGCTTCGCGGCCCTGAGCGAGGCCGAGAGTGCCGCCGCGATGGCAGCCTATGCCGCCTACACCGAAGCGCTGGCCAAGGCGGGCATTGATCGCGGCAGCAACCGGCTGAAGCCGGGCAACATGTCGACCACGGTGCGCGTACGCAACGGCAAGACCGAGGTGCTCGACGGCCCCTTTGTCGAGACGCGCGAGCAGCTCGGTGGCTATTTCATCGTCGACGTGCCCGATCTGGATGCTGCGCTGAGCTGGGCCGCCCGCTGCCCCGGCGCGAGCCACGGCACCGTCGAGGTCAGGCCGGTCTGGGATATGAAGTGAAGCCCCTCGTCCAGCCGCACTCCGCTGAACGCGGTGCGTCTGGCCGGTCCCCCGAGGGGACGCCGTCGCTTGCGGCATTGAGCCCCAAGCGACGCCAGGTGGGCCGGCTCGGGAGCGGCCCAGCGCTCGGCCCAAAATTCCCCGGTTTCATGCGCCATAGGTGCAGCAAATGCCGAATGGACAGGTGATGCCCGCCGCGCCCACCGCCGCGGAGCAGGCGGCGAGGCGCAGCTATGGGCGCCTCGTCGCCTATCTGTCGGCCCGGTCGCGCGATGTGGCCGGCGCGGAAGACGCGCTGGCCGACGCCTTCGAGACCGCGCTGGCCCGCTGGCCGCTGGACGGCGTACCGGACAACCCCGACGCCTGGCTGCTGACCGTCGCCCGCCGCAAGACGGTGGACGCTGTGCGCGAGCGGCGCCGCGGCGAGGAAGCCGCTGCCTGGCTGGAATGGCTGGCTGAACTGGAGACCCCGCCCGACGCGCACGCGCTGCCGGACCGGCGGCTGGAGCTGATGTTTGCCTGCGCCCACCCGGCCATCGAGGCCTCGGCACGCGCGCCACTGATGCTGCAGGCCGTGCTGGGTTTCGACGCGGCGACCATCGCCGCGGCCTTTCTGGTTGCGCCGGCCGCCATGAGCCAGCGCCTCGTGCGCGCCAAGGCCAAGATCCGGCAGGCGGGCATAGGCCTGCAAGTCCCCGAGCGCGCCGAGTTGGGCGAGCGACTGGGCGCCGTGCTCACGGCCATCTATGCCGTCTATGCCGATGCGTGGACCGACCCTGCCGGCACCGACCCGCGCCGGCGCGACCTGGCCGAAGAAGCGATCTGGCTGGCCCGCCTGGTCGCGTCGCTGTTGCCGCAGGAACCCGAGGCCCTGGGGCTGCTCGCGCTGATGCTGTATTCCCACGCCCGCCGCGCCGCACGCCGTGATGCCCAGGGCATCTACGTTCCGCTGACCGAGCAGGACCCTGCGCTGTGGGAGGGGCGGCCCATCAAGGAGGCCGAGGGCCTGCTGCACCTGGCCGTCAGCCATGGCCGCGCGGGCCGCTACCAGCTTGAGGCGGCCGTGCAGTCGGCCCATGTCCAGGGTCGGCGCAGCGGCCGCGTCGACTGGCCGGCCATCGAGCAACTGTATGCCGCACTCTGCGAATTGACGGGCTCGCCGGTCGCTGCGCTGAACCACGCCGTGGCCCTGTCCCAAACGGCCGGCGCGGCCGCGGGCCTGGCCGGGCTGGATGCACTGCACGCCCAACTCTGCGACTACCAGCCCTACTGGGCCGCGCGCGCCGAGCTGCTGGGCCGGTGTGGCCGCGAGGCGCAAGCCCGCGAAGCTTGCGAGCGGGCGATTGCCTTGGAAAGCGACGAGGCCGTGCGCGAGTTCCTGCGCCGCCGCGCGTCGACCTGGGGTCCACAATAAAGCCCAGCACATCTGACACAGCATCGCCAGGACCCGCCATGTTCGACGCCTATCTCTATGACCACTGCCGCACGCCGCGCGGCAAGGGCAAGCCCGAAGGGTCGCTGCATGCGGCCACGCCTATCTGGCTGGTGCGCACGCTGCTGCAGGCATTGCGCGAACGCACCAAGCTGGACACGGCCCTGGTCGACGACGTGGTGCTGGGCTGCGTGACACCCATTGGTGAGCAAGGCGGCGACATCGCGCGCATCGCGGTGCTGGATGCCGGCTGGGCCGAGACGGTGGGCGGCGTCACGCAGTCGCGCTTTTGCGCGTCGGGGCTGGAGAGCGTCAACCTCGCGGCGGCCAAGGTTGCGAGCGGCTTCGAGCGGCTGGTGGTGGCCGGCGGCGTGGAGAGCATGAGCCGCGTGCCCATGGGCAGCGACGGCGGCGCCTGGATGCTGGACGAGCGCGTCGTCAATGCCATCGGCTTCGTGCCGCAAGGCATCAGCGCCGACCTGATCGCGACGCTGGAAGGCTTCTCGCGCGAGGAACTGGACGGCTGGGCGGCCCGCTCGCACCAGCGTGCCGCCGCGGCGCGCGCCGAAGGCCGTTTTGCGCGTGCGCTGGTGCCCGTGCATGACGAAGCCGGTGCGCTGCTGCTGGCCGAGGACGAAACCATTCGCCCGCAGACGAGCGCCGAGACGCTGGCGGCACTGAACCCGTCGTTCCTGAAGCTGGGTGCCAAGTTCGACGCGCTGGCCTTGCGCAAGTACACACAGGCCACCTCCATCGAGCACCGCCATCACGCCGGCAACTCGTCGGGCATCGTCGATGGTGCGGCGCTGGTGCTCGTCGGCTCCAAAGCCGGTGGCGAGGCTGCGGGTCTGAAGCCTCGCGCCCGCATCCGCGCGGCGGCCGTGACGGGCAGCGAGCCCGCCATCATGCTGACCGGCACGACACCGGCCTGCCACAAGGCGCTGCGCCAGGCCGGCATGCAGGCCAGCGACATCGACCTGTGGGAGATCAACGAGGCCTTTGCCGCCGTGCCGTTGAAGACGGCGCGCGACCTGGGCCTGGACATGGAACGCGTCAACGTGAACGGCGGCGCGATCGCGCTGGGCCACCCGCTGGGGGCGACCGGCGCGATGCTGCTGGGCACGGTACTGGATGAATTGGAGCGCCGGAATCTTCAGACCGGCGCGGTGACGCTGTGCGTCGGTGGTGGCATGGGCATCGCCACCATCATCGAGCGGGTCTAGGCCCGCTTCGCTCTAGCCGCGGATCCACCCGCCGGCATGCAGATGCCAGCGGCCACCGCGGTTTTCCCAGCGGTGCGGGTCGTAGCGATAGCCGGGGCGCGGGCGGTCGTAATAGCCCGGCACCCAGTTGTGCCGGCCACCGTTCCAGCCCCAGTAGCCGCCGATCCAGACGGCACCCGGGTAGGGCACCACCGGCACGGCCTCGTATTGAGGCGGCGGTGGCGGCGCGTCGACAACGACAGCAGGGCCCGAGTCATAGCCGCCGTAGTAGCCGCGATGGGCAGGCACCATCACGCAGGCCGACAGCAACGCAGCGGCCACCAGTGCAAGCGCCGGCGTGGCAGCCTTCCCGAGGGCAGCCATCACCAGCCCCTGCGCGGACCGTAGTCGCGGTCGCGGTCACCGCCGTGGCCGTAGCCGCCACCGTAGCGAGGGTTGTCCACCACGGTCACGTTGGCGGTGCCGTGGTAGCGGCCATAGGGTCGGGCAGGCACGACGATGCAGCCAGACAGCAGCGCCGCAGCAATCAGGGCGACGCCCAGGGTGATTCGTTTCATGAGTTTTCTCCGGCCGCAATACATCGCGGCCCGAGTGCACTAACCCTTGGCCGGGCGCGGTGGATGACCGCGCACACACCTGGTTACGCTGGCTTTACCCGGGCTTCACGAGGTAACGGTCCATCCAGGCAACAAAACGCGTCTCCCAGTCACGCTGGTAGCTGGGCAGCGACAGACCGTGGAACTGGCCCGGGTAGATGACGAGCTGGGTGGGCACGCCCAGGACTTTCAGCGCCTGATACATCTGCTCGCTGCCGGCAATGGGCACGTTGAAGTCCTTCTCGCCCCCCAGGAACAGCGTGGGCGTCTTGATGCGATCGGCCTTGAAGAAGGGGTAGGACACCTTGAGCCAGCGCTCGCGCTGCGCCCAGGGCAGGCCCATCTCGCGCTCGTACTGCACGGCGTACTGGTCGCTGCCGAACATGCTGAGCTGGTTGCCGCTGCCGGCGCCGCTGACGGCGGCCTTGAAGCGCGTGTCCGTGGCGATCAGGTAGTCGGTGAGCAGGCCGCCATAGCTCCAGCCACCCACGCCCAGGCGCGCCGGGTCGGCAATGCCTTGCTTGACGGCCCAGTCCACGGCGGCGTGCAAGTCCTGCACTTCCAGGCGCCCCCAGTCCGCAAAGATGGCGCGCTGGAAGGCCTGGCCGCGGCCGCTGCTGCCGCGGTAGTTGACCAGCAGCACCGCGTAGCCGGCCGCGGTGAGGCGTTCGCGCAGCGCGTTGCGAACCTGCAGGTCATGCGCGTCCTGGCCATTGGGCCCGCCGTGGATGAGCAGCACCGTCGGCAGGGGCAGCTTGGCGCCGGGCGGCAGCGCAAGCAGGCCATGCACGTCGGCACCATCGGCACTCTTCACGCTGAATTCGCGCACCGTGGACAGCGCCAGGCCGGCAAGCCAGGCCGCGTGGTGCGTCGTCAGCGCGCGTGGCTGCTGCCCACCCGGCTCCAGCAGTTGCAGCTCGGCCGGCTGGCTCCAGCCCGCAGCAAGATAGGCGATGCGGCCGTCACGGGAGACGGTTGCCGCACCCGCGGTGCCCGGGCCGCTCAGGCGCTGCAGCTTGCCGTCGGCAACCGCGATGCGCGCGAGGTGGCTGTGCCGGTCATCGTCGACGACGCCGATGAGGCCCGAGCCATCCGGTGCCCAGGCCAGTTGCGGCTGCCAGCCGCGATCCAGGTTCACGCCCAGCAGGCGTGCGGCGCCACTGGCCACGTCGTACAAGCCCACCCGCCACTGCTGGTAGGCGCTCCACTTGGGCTCTTCGCCGGTCGCCAACGCGATGAAGCGGCCGTCCGGGCTCCACGCGGGGTGAGCATCGTTGTCGGTCGTCAGCGTGGCCAGCGCACGTGCCGGGGCACCCGGCTCGGCTGGCATTACATACAGGCCGGTCGCCTCGGTGCGGTCGCGCTCGGCCGAGCGGTTGCTGAGGAAAGCGATCTGGCGGCCATCGGGGCTCCAGGACGGCGCGGCCTCGCTGAACTCGCCGCGGGTCAGCGCCTCGGCCTTGCGGCTGGAAAGATCCAGCAGTTGCAGGTGCTTCTGGCGGCCATCCAGATAGCCCTCACGGTCCTGCTTGAAGTGAAACCCGTCGATGACGATGGGAAAAGCCGTCTTGCGCTGCCAGCCGGCCAGCTTCTCGGGGTCGGGCTCCTCGTCCATGACCACGAGGGCAGCCCGGCGGCCGTCCGGTGAGAGGGCATAGTCCTCGACACCGCCTTTCACATCCGTCAGCTTCTCGGCCTCGCCGCCGGCGAACTCGCCCATGGGCAGGCGCCAGAGCTGTGGGCCTTTCTTCTTTTCGTCCTCGCTGCCGCGCGCGGCCAGGAAGGTGATGGCCTCGCCCGCCGCGCCGGCCCAGTGCGGCTTGCCGGCGATGTCACCGCCGAACGTCAGGCGCCTGGGCTTGGTGTCACCGCCGGTGGGTGCGAGCCACAGGTCGGTCTGGTATTTGTCCTTGGCCAGGTCGGCCACGCGCAGGCCATAGACCACCCAGCGCCCGTCCGGCGAGATCTCGGGCTCGACCAGACGCTGCAGCGTGTTCGCAGCCGCCACGTCGAAAGCACGTGCCGCAGGCTGGGCCAGGGCCGCCGGAAGCGTCATCCAGATGAGGCCTAGGGTTGTCAGCAGGTATCGCATGTCATGGGGTTGTGAGGTCAGGCGCGCGGTATTCTGCGGTGCTTGACCATCCACAGACTTCCGTCATGAAACGACTTCTGTTGCTCCTGATCCCGCTGGCCCTGGCCGCCTGCGCTGCTGCGCCCGTCGACACATCCAAGGAAGTGGCCCTCGCGCCGATGGACCCGGACATGGTCTGTGAGCGTGAGGCCAGCACGGGCACCATCCTGCCGAAGAAGAAATGCCGCACGGCCGCCGAGCGTGAGGCCGCACGCCAGGGCGTCGAGGCCGTCGGCGACAACGCACGCAACATCCGGGCCGGCCAGACCGGCAAGCCCGGATCCTGATCGCCCGCGCACGGACCTGGCGCCACCCTCAATCAGCCTGACCATCCACGGACAACCGTCATGAACCGACTGCTGCTGTGCCTGATCCCTCTGGCCCTTGCCGCCTGCGCCGCCGCCCCGGCTGACAAGCCCCAGGAAGTGGCGCAAGCCGCCGACCCCGACACCATCTGCGTGCGCGAGGCCCGCACCGGCTCCAGCCTGCCGACGACGAAATGCCGCACGGCCGAGCAGCGCAAGGCCGCTCAGGCCGCCGTCATTGGCGTCGAGGAGGCGCGCCGCAACTTCCTGGGCATGACCACCGGCAAGTAGGCTTAGGGAGACGCTGAACAGGTCCCTCGCGCGCAGCGCATCCCTGCTTTGGGCGGTCTGCGGCGTTGCAAATGCTCGCCATAGCAAAGGCTATGGCTGTGCTTTGCGCCTTGCAGCCCATCCCAAACCAGGGCGCGCTGCATCGCGGGGACTTATTCAGCGTCTCCTTAGCGCGACTCGCGCAACACACCCAGCAGCAACAGCATGCCGGCGGCCAGCACGGCCACCGTCAGCCACAGCGCTGCGTTGAAGCTGCCGCTGGCCTCCACCATGCGGCCCGTCAGCGTCGGCGCGCTGATCTGGGCCACGCCGTAGCTCAGCGTCAGCCTGGCCATTGCCTTGCCCGGGTTGGCGGGCGAGCGCCGCCCCACCAGGGCCAACGTCAGGCTGACGATGCCGATGAAGGTGGCGCCGTACAGCAGCGCGCCGGCCAGCGCGGCGACCAGGCCCTGCGCCAGCACCGGCAGCAGCACACCCACGATCTGCAGGCCGAAGGCAATCAACAGCGCAACGACGTCGCCCATGCGGCGCGCGATGCGGTCCCACACGAACACCGCCGGCGTGGCCGCCAGGCCCACCAGCAACCAGGCCCAGGGCCCCTGCCCGGCCAGCAAAGGCTGCTTTTCGACAATGGCCACGGTGAAGGTGGCATTGACGACGAAGCCCCAGCCGGCGCAGAAGTAAGCCGCGATCATCAGGGCCATCCAGCGCCGGCTCGGCGCCTCGCCAGCGCCCGCCCTCACGGCCGGCGGCGGCGCCGGTGGGCGCCAGGTCCAGGCCGGCACGAGGAAGGCAAGGCCCAGCAGCGCAAAGCCCTCCCATTGCGCCGCCCAGCCCAGATCGAGACCGAGCGTCATGCCCATCGCACCCACGGCCGACACGACGATGCCCAGGCCCAGGCCGATGAAATAAATGCCCAGTTCGGGCCGGTGGCCGGAACGCATCAGCCAGCCCTGCACCAGGCCCGAGCCCAGCAGCATGCCCGCCGCTCCGCACAGCCCGCCGACATAGCGCGACAGCGCCCACACGCCGAACGACGTGCTCCAACCCATCAGCGCCGTGATCAGCAGCGCCATCGGCAGCCCCCAGGTGTACAGACGCTGGCGCCAGGCCGGGCTCTCTATCCAGGCCGCAAGCAGCGCGCCGCTCATGTAGCCGGCGTAGTTGATGGAAGCAAGCAGCCCGCCGTCGGCCACACCCAGGCCGGCCTGGGCGTGCATCTGCGGCAGCAGCGGCGTGTAGGCGAAGCGGGCCAGGCCAATGGTCAGCACCAGGCCGCAGATGCCGCCCAGCAGCACCTGCCAGGCCTGCAGACGGGATTCATTTGCGGTGGGCATGGGCGCAGGCTAGCGCAGCTCGCCGTGCGCGACGCTTACATGACCCTCACGCCCACAGGCCTCCAGGGAAAAGGTGTACTCATGGTTTTCGGGGGGGGTTGCAAAGGCAGCTCCCACACCCAGCTTCCGGACAGAGCCACCGAGGACTGCCCATGCCGCTGCTTCTCTGCGCCTGCCTCGTCCTGCTGCTCGCTTCATCGAGCCCGTCCATGCCGCTGTTGATCTGCTTCTGCCTCGTCCTGCTGGCCGCCGCCAGCGTCGCCTTGTGGCCCCTGTGGGTGCGCCACTGCCGCGAACGCATTGCGAGCCGCCCCTTCCCCCAGGCCTGGCGACGGCTGCTGCGCCGACGCGTGCCGCTGGTGGCGCGACTGCCGGCTCGACAGCAGCTCAAGCTGAAGGCACTGATGCAGGTTTTCCTCGCCGAGAAACCCATCCTCGGCTGCCGGGGCTTGCGCGTCACCGACGAGATCCGCGTGACGATCGCTGCGCTGGCCTGCCTGCCATTGCTGGGCGCGGCGCGCGGCATCTATCCGGAGCTGCGCCAGGTGCTGGTCTACCCGACCGCCTTCGTCGTGGACCGCCCGGTGACGGAAGCCGGCGGCGTGCTGTCCGATCAGCGCCGCGTGCTGGCCGGCGAGAGCTGGAGCCAGGGTCAGGTCTTGCTGGCCTGGGACGAAGTGCAGCGTGGCGCGGCCACCCCGGGCGACGGGCACAACGTCGTGATCCACGAGTTCGCCCACCAACTGGACCAGGCCAACGGCGCCGCCAATGGCGCGCCGGCCCTGCCGACGGCCGAGGCCTACCGCCGCTGGTCCACCGTCATGCAGAACGAGTTCGACGCACTGCGCTGGCGGCTGGCGCGTGGCGAGCCAGGGCTGATCGATGCCTATGGCGCGACCGACCCGGCGGAGTTCTTCGCGGTGATCAGCGAGCTGTTCTTCGAGCGGCCCATAGAACTGGCCGCCGGCCACCCGGCGCTGTACGCTGAGCTAAGCAGCTACTACCGGCTGGACCCGGCCAGTTGGAGCTGATCAGTTATCCATCGCACGTTCGCGGCACCTACGACGCTTGAAACTGGCGCCGGGCCGGAGTGCCTTATGCGGGCCGAGCGCTGGGCCGCTCCCGAGCCGGCCCGCTCTGGCGATGTGCTTGCGGCTCAATGCCGCAAGCATCGCCGTCCCCTCGGGGGACCGACCGGACTCGCCCGCGTTCAGCGGCGCGAGGCTGGGCGAGGGGCTTCAGAACCCGAGGCTGGCCAGCAGGTCGTCCACGTCATCCTGCTTGAGCGCCTTGTCGGGCGTCTGCACGCCGCCCAGTTCCTCGGGCGCGGCTGCGGCGACCGGAGCGGGCAGGGACTGGATCAGGTCCTTGAGCGGCGGCTCGGCGCGCTCCAGCATCTTGCTGACCTTGTTGATGACCTGGCCCGAGAGATCCTGGAAGTCCTGCGACATCATGATCTCGGTGTGCAGTGACTTCTCTCGCGCGGCAAAGCTGGCCGCGTCGGCCGCGTAGGCGGCGCAGAGCTTCATCAGCGCTCGCGCACGGTCCTGGCTGATGTTGCTGGACAGTGCAAGCCGGTTCAGCGCGTCGGACAGCTCGCGGCCCTTCTTGCGCACAGCCTCGGCATCGTCCTGCGCGGCTTCCACGAGGTTGAGCACCTTGGTGGCGGCCTGCTCCGTCATGCTGCGCACGTACTGCAGGCGCTCTCGGGCGTCCGGCAGTTCGTCGACCACGTTGTGCAGGACCTGGGCGGCGTCGGCCCTGATCAAGGCCTGGATGGACGCGTCGGACATGAAGGGCTCCCTTGAACTGCACCGGGCAACAGCGACCGGATCGAAGCAGTTTAGGAGCGCCCCGGCAGCACACAAACGCTTTACAGAGGGCCGAACGCGGCCTTTGTCACGGGCATTGCAAACGTGATCAGTGCGGCGCCAGAAGCGCGCGCAAGGCCGTGACTTGCGCCACGCTCAGCCGGCCGGCGGCCTCGGCCAGCGCGAGCTGGCGCAGGCCCAGGGCACGCAGCAGGTCGGCATCCAGGCCGGCAGTCGCCTGCGCGTCCAGGTGCCGGGCCAGCACACCGGCGTCGCCGCGAGCGATGGGGCCGGAGATGGCGCCGGCCAGGCCACGCGCCAGCGCCGTGTCCAGCGTGCCGCGGGTCAGCGGTGTCAGGGCCGCCAGCGCATCCTGCGGCGCCAGCCCTGCCGACGTCCATAACGACTGGGCCTCGGCCAGCACGGCGAGCACGCCACTGGCGGCGAGGTTGGCCGCTGCGTGATAGGCCGCGCGCGCCGTGGCGCTCATCGGCGACGGCAGCGCCAGTGGCACAAGACCCAGCAAGTGAGCAAGCGCTTGCAAATCTGGAAAATGAGCCGCGTCGGCCTCGATGCCGACATGGGCACCGCCCAGGGCCGCATCGCCCGCCAGCAGCTTCAGCGGATGAAAGCCCGCGGCGGCCGGCGCCGGTGCAAGTGCCGACAGCGGCGTCGCGCCGCTGCAATGCAGCGCGAGTTGGCCGGCCCGCCAGGGCAGGCTTGCGGCGGTCGCGGCGATATGGTCATCAGGCACGGTCAGCCATACCCAGTCGGCGGACTGGGCGGCCTCGGCCGGAGTCAGTTCACCTTCGCCGGGCGAACGACGCCCGACGACGACGCTCTCCCCTGCCGCACGCAGTGCCGGCACGAGCGCCTTCGCAAGGCGCCCGTAGCCGATGACCGCGTGCCTACGGCTCAAGGCTTCACGAACTTCAGCGTCATGCGGTCGCTCTCGCCAATGGCCTGGTACTTGGCGCGGTCCTTGTCCTTGAGCGCATAGGTGGGCGGCAGCGTCCACACGCCTTCAGGATGGTCGGCCGTGTCCTTGGGATTGGCGTTGACCTCGCTGCGGCCCGCCAGCTTGAAGCCAGCAGCCTCGGCGAACTTGATGACCGTGGCCTCATGCACATAGCCGGAGCCGCCCTTGGGGTCCTGGGTGCGCGAGGCGGGCAGGCGGTGTTCCTCGACGCCCAGCACGCCACCGGACTTGAGCGCCTTGAAGGCCGCATTGAAGACGTTCTGGGCCTTGTCACCGCCCAGATCCATCCAGTTGTGCACGTTGCGGAAGGTCAGGACGGCGTCCGCGGTGCCGGCAGGCGCGATGTCGAGCCTGTCGTTCTTAGGGTCGAAGGTGGTGATCTTGACCTTGCCGTAGACGCCCATGGAGTCCATCTTGGCCTTGAAGCGTGCGCTGCCGCCGTCGGCCGCATAGAGCTGGCCGCCTTCGCGCAGGTAGGGCGCGAGGATCTCGGTGTACCAGCCGCCGCCGGGGGCCAGTTCCACGACGGTGTCGGTCGGCTTGATGCCGAAGAAGCTCAGCGTCTCGTAGGGGTGGCGCGCAGGGTCGCGGGCGACATTGCCGACGCTGCGATGGTCAGCCGCGACGGCCGCCTTCAGCGGGTCGGCGGTCTGGGCCTGGGCGGCGATGGCCGCGGTCAGGGCGGTGGCGATGAGCCAAGTCTTCATGGGCGTTTGTCTCCTGGTAGGAAGGAGCAGTATCGAACGACCTGCCAACCCCTGTCGAAGGTCAGCGTTTGAAGGCCAGGGAGGCGAGCGCGGCCAGCGCCAACGCCGCGCCGAACAGGCCCAGCGCATGCAGGCTCAAGGCCTTGAGCACCGCGCCGCCCACGCTGGCGCCCAGCGTCGCGCCGACATAGATGGCCGACGCGTTCAATGCGAACAGCACCGGCAGCCGCGGCGGATCCAGCGCTGCCAGCCGCGCCTGCTGCGGCACCATGAAGCTCCAGCCGAACACGCTCCAGACGAACATCAACGCACCCACGACGGCCAGCGGCCAGGTCGGCAGCGTCAGCGCCGGCATCAAGAGGCTCTGCGCCAGGCACAGCAGCACCAGCGTGCGGACCGGGCCGATGCGGTCGGTCAACCGCCCGCCCATCGCATTGCCCACCACGGCGCCCAGGCCGAACAGCAGCAGCATGCCGGTCACGCCGTCGCGGCTCAGGCCGTAGAGGGTCTCCAGCAACGGTGCGACGAAGGTGTAGCAGACGTAGAGCCCGCCGGTGAACAACGCCGTCAGCGCGATGGCCATCATCAGCCGGCCGCTGCGCAGCACGGCAGCCAGGCTGGCCAGGCTGGCCACCGGCACCGCGATGCCGGCCGGCAAGGCCCAGACGATGGCGGCTAGGCCCAGCACCGTCAGCACGGCCACGACGACAAAGGCCGCCTGCCAGCCCAGCGCATAGCCCAGCCAGGCGCCGGCGGGGATGCCCAGCACCTGTGCCAGCGTCAGCCCGCCGAAGACGATGGCCAGCGCCCGCCCCTGCTGGCCGGGCCCTGCCAGGGCCACGCCGACCGAGGCCGCCACCGGCGTGACGAGGCCACCGCCCAGTGCCATCAGCGCGCGCGCCGCGAGCAGCAATCCGAAGCTCGGCGCCAGCGCCGCCATCAGCGAGCCGACGGCAAACAGCGCAAGGCCTATGGACATCAGCCGCTTGCGATCCACCCTGCCCGTCGCCGCGACCAGCAGCGGCGACGCGATGGCATAGGTACCGGCATAGACGCTCATCAGCGCGCCGGCCTCGGGCCGGGTCACGCCAAAGGCCAGCGCCACCGGCGACAGCACGCCCACGACGACGAAGGCGCCCATGCCGATGGCGAAGTTGGCCAGCGCGAGCAGCCAGAGCTGGCGGGTGGTGGATTCAGTCATCGCCCCATCATCGCCAGCGGCGGGCCACCGCGTGGCAGCAGGGTCAATGCAGCGTCCAGCCCATCCAGCCGGCCAGCGTGTCGAAGAAGGTCGCGTAGACGATCAAGGGCCCCGGCAGGCCGATCAGCGTGCCCAGCATGTAATCGCGAAAGCGCAGGCCCGACAGCGCCAGCGCGTAGTTCAGCGCCGGCACGGTCTGGAACACCAGCCGCAGCAAGGCCACGCTGCGCACGGGGTGGGCGTCCAGCCGGGCGAACAGGCGGCGGGCCAGCGGCCCGGGCAGTTCGCGCAGCGCATTGGCACCGAAGGCGCGCACGATGAAGAAGGTGACGGCGCAGGACACCAGGGCCGCGGTGCCGGTGGCCAGCGCCCCCCAGACGGCGCCGAGGGCCAGCACGGCGGAGGCGAGGAAGACCCAGCCCGGCAACTGGATCAGGTTGCCCAGCGCGAACAGCGCGGTGAAGGCGGCGAAGCCCCAGAACCTGTGGGCGGCAAAGCCCTCACGCAGCGCCTGGGGGTTGACCCGGGCGCGCAGGCCGGTGAACTCGAACACGGCCCACAGCACCACCAACAGGGCCAACACCACCGCCAGCCGGCGCCAGGGGCGGCGCGCAGGAGTCGGGGTGTCGGTGGGGTTCAATGCTTGGGCTTGGGCGGCTTCTTGGAGCCCGAAGTATCGGCCGGCGCGACGACGCCCCTGACCGCCGCCTGCGCAAGCTTGAAGAACACGTCGGTGTTGTCGATGACGCCCGTGAACGCCAGCGCTCCCGGGCCATAGGCGGACAGCGGCACGTCGGTGGCCGTGTGCACGGCCTGCTCGCCCGGCACCTGCCCGGTGACAAGATAGTCGCCCAGCGCGTCGTCGCGCTCCTGCGCATTGGCGGGGTACCACTTCAGCGGCGCCTCGCTCCCAAAGGGCTGCTGCACGTCGCGCTGGGGCGTCTTCTTGGTGCGCCAGTCCTCGTAACGGTCGGCGTTGGCGCCATAGCCCACCAGCAGGCGGTAGTCGATGTCGGTGGTCTCGGGGTAACCATCGGCGGCGATCTTGTAGCGCGGGAAGCCGGCCTTCTCGTACACGCCCACGACGCTGTTGCGCAGGTTGGCCACGCCCTTCTTCGTCGCCAGCTCGGCCAGCGCCTTGTCGGTGACCATGGATCCGCCGATCAGCGCGGCGCCGGAGCATTCATGGTCGGCCGTCACGATGACGAGGGTGTCGCCCTGCTCGGCCGCAAAGTCCTGGGCCACACGCACGGCACGGTCGAACTCCAGCGTCTCCAGCAACCAGCGCTCGGTGTCCATGAGGTGGGCCTGCTTGTCGATGGACGCCCCTTCGATCATCAGCACGAAACCCTTGGGCGAGCGCTTGAGCACGCCAATGGCCTTGGCGGCCATTTCGTCCAGCATGGGCTGGTCGGGCAGGCCGAAGTCCTCCACGACACTGCCGCCGCCGGTACCGTTCTTCTCGACACCGCGGCGGCCGTTGATCTTGTCCAGCGCCACGTTCATGTTGGAGAAGGCGAACAGGCCCAGCAGCGGCCTGGCGGCATCGGCCTTGTCGAGATCGGTCTTGGTCGCCGCATAGCTGAAGCCGGCGGACTGGAACTCCTTGATGAGGTCGCGGCCCTTGTCCAGCGAGCCGGCGGCGGCGCCCCAGCGCCTGGTGATCTCGGCCGTGTGCGCGTCGGTGGCCGAGAAGGCGTAGTCGCTCGTATCGGTGCGCGCAGAACCGGCCGTGCCGGCGGGCAGGAACCACTTGCGGCCGCCACCCATCAGCACGGTGAGGCCCGTGTTGCCGCGGTCGTCGAAGAACTGGTCCACGATGCCGGTGCCCGCGCCGCGGTTGCTGGTGTGCACGGCGTTGCCGGCCGGCGTCGCGTCGAAGACGTCGGCCGTCGTCACGACGCCCAGCTGCTTGCCCTGGGTGCGGTGCAGGTACTCGGACAGGTATTCGATGCGCGGGTTGTCGAAGGCGTCGACGGTGTCGTCGGGGAACACGCCCTCCTCGTTGTTGTTGTTCTTGTTGCCGCTGACGTAGGAGGTCATGCCCGGCGCCGAGTCCGTCACGATGGAGTTCAGCGACGAGGTCTTGACCAGGGCCGTCGCCGTGAAGCTGTCCATCGCCAGCGGCTGCAGCGCCTTGCCCTGGGCATAGCCGTGCACGATGCGCGCGGCGGTGCGCTGCGAGGCGCCCATGCCGTCGCCCAGCAGGATGATGATGTTCTTGACCTTGGGCCCCATGGCAGCCGTAAAAGGGACAACCTCGAAGTTGCCTCGTGCCGTGACCTTCTGGCCGTCGGCCTGCGTGGCCTCGACGCTGAGTTCATGCTTGCCGGCAACCTCGCTGCTGACGGTGCGCACGGTGGCGATGGCCGTCTCGGCAGCGAGGCCCTTGGTGCAGCCGCTGGCGCAGTCACGCAGCGCCACCGTGGCATTCACCGGCTTGCCGTCGATGAAGAAGCGGGCCGCGGTGATCTTCTGACCGGCGTCGGGCTTGACGGTGGCCTGCAGGTCGAAGCGCTGGCCCGGCAGGAAGCGCGCAATGACCGGGTCGGCCCGACCACTGGCGAACAGTTCGCTGGGCGGCGTCAGGCGCGTCACGGTGGGCGCAGCAGCAGCGGAGCCCGCGACCAGCGTGGCAAGAAGCAAGGTGGTTTTCATGGGGATGCGTTCAGTGCGAATGAGGTGCAGCGGCGGATGCGCTGGCGGCCAGGGCTTCGGGCGCGAGATGCAGGCGTATCCAGGACACGCGACCGGTCTCGTCCTCGGCAGGGCCGAACTCCAGCCGGCCGGTCAGCGCCAGCGGACCGCCCTGGTGGGCGACGAAGCGCGCGCGCTGCGACTCGGGCAGCAACACGGTGACGGTCGACACGGGCAGGTCGTCGGCCTCGCCGTCGGCATGCTCGGCCATGGCCACGGGGCGCGGTGCCAGGAAGAAGCGCCCGGCCTGCGGCTGCTCGCGCAGCACCATGTAGCCCACCAGGCGCACCTCGCGGCCCTCGGCGGCCTTCAGCTTCGCCGTGGGCTCCAGGCCGCGCGGACCTATGGGCTGGGCAAAGAAGTCGGAGAAGCTCAGTTCGGCTGGCGGTGCGGCGAGGACGGCCGGCGGCAGCAGGCTCAACGCGCCAGCAAGCAGCAGGCGAAACGGCGGAGGTAGCGATCGCATGCAGGCCCTGTCAAAAGGGCTGCATCCTCCCGGGAACGTGTGTCAGATCGATGACGAAGCTCAATAGCCCAGCGCCAGGCCGCTGTTGCGCCGCGGGTCGTTGGCGCCGTAATAACGATTCTTGCCGACCGGCTTGCCGCCCAGCGTGGGCGCACCCACGAGCACCACGGCGAGGTGGTTGGCGGGCTGCGGCGGGCCGAACTTCTGGCCCCAGGCTTCGAGAAGCTTGCGCGTGTCGGGCGACAGCGCAAAGTCCTCCACGTTGGTGGCCTCCGGCAGCCATTGCTGGTGGAAGCGAGGCGCGTCCACCGCCTCCTGCACATTCATGCCGTAGTCGATCATGTTGATCATGGTGTGCAGCACCGCCGTGATGATGCGGCTGCCGCCGGGCGTACCCACCACCATCACGGTCTTGCCGTCCTTCGTGACGATGGTGGGGCTCATGGACGACAGCGGGCGCTTGCCGGGCTCGATGCGGTTGGCCTCGCCCTGCACCAGGCCGTAGAGGTTGGGCACGCCCACCTTGGCGGTGAAGTCGTCCATCTCGTCGTTGAGCAGCACGCCGGTCTTGGCGGCGGTGACGCGGGCGCCGAACCAGTCGTTGAGCGTGTAGGTCACCGACACGGCGTTGCCCCATTTGTCGACGATGGAGTAGTGCGTGGTGTTGCTGCCCTCGTGCGGCGCAACGCCGGGCTTGATGTCCTTGGACACGCCGGCCTTGCTGGGGTTGATCGCGGCGCGCAGGCTGGCTGCGTATTCCTTGCTGAGCAGCCGCTCCAGCGGGTTCTTCACGAAGTCGGGGTCGCCCAGGTAGCTGTTGCGGTCCACATAGGCGTGGCGCATGGCCTCGATCTGGTAGTGCACGGACTGCGCGGAGCGAAAGCCCATCTCCCTGAGCGGGTAGCCCTCCAGGATGTTGAGGATCTCGCAGACGATGACGCCACCCGAGCTGGGCGGCGGCGCCGAGACCACGTGGTAGCCCCGGTAGTCGCACTCCACCGGCGGGAGCTCGCGCGTCTTGTACCGGTCCAGGTCGGCCTGGGCGAGGATGCCCTTGCCGGCCTGGCTGGACGCGACGATGGCTGCGGCCACGGTGCCCTTGTAGAAGCCAGCCTCGCCCTTGTCGCGTATGGCCTTGAGCGTGCTGGCCAGGTCCTTCTGCATCAGCTTCTGGCCGACCTGGAAGGGCTCGCCCTTGTTGAGGAAGATGGCCGCGGTCGCCGCGTCCTTGCGGAAGTCGTCGGTGGCCGTCTGCAGCATGTCGACGTCGCCCTGGTCCAGCACGAAGCCCTGCTCCGCGTAGCGTATGGCCGGTGCGATGACCGTGGCGCGCTTCATGGTGCCGTACTTGGCCAGCGCGTACTCCATGCCCGAGACGCTGCCCGGCACGCCCACCGCCAGGTGGCCGTGGGTGCTGGCGCCCTTGACGACGTTGCCGTCCTTGTCGAGGTACATGTTGGCCGTGGCGGCGAGCGGCGCCGTCTCGCGGAAGTCCAGGAAGGTCTTGCGGCCGTCGGCGAGCTGGATGGTCATGAAGCCTCCGCCGCCCAGGTTGCCGGCCGCCGGGTAGACCACCGCGAGCGCATAGCCCACGGCCACCGCCGCATCGACGGCGTTGCCGCCGTCCTTCAGCACGTCCACACCCACGCGCGTGGCCAGGTGCTGGGCCGTGACCACCATGCCGTTCTCGGCCGCCACCGGCGCCTGTGACGCGGCATGCGCGATGGCCACCGCAAGAAGAGAGGCACAAGCCAATGGCTTCAGGGTCAACGCGAATCTCATGCGACGGCTCCACCAGGGTGTCGCGTCCATTCTGGATCGCGCCCCAGTGCGGCGGCCACACCTAGGTCACAAAACGTATCGATCGCGATGGCGGGCGACGCCGTCGCAGCGCGTCGTCCGACAAGGCCCCTGCAGCGGCAGCCCTAGTCTGCGATCAGATGCCCACCCAAGCTGCCACTGCCATGAGCGCCACCGCTGCCGACTCGACCTCCGCGTGGGGACGTTTCCTCGTCGTGGCCCGGCCTTACTGGACCGGTGACCGCCGCGCAGTGGCCTGGGGGGCGCTGGTGGGGCTGATCGCACTGATGCTGCTGGATACGCAGCTCGCCGTGCTGATCAACGCCAAGACCGGCGAGCTGACCTCGGCGCTGGCGGCGCGCAGCGAGGACCGCTTCTGGGCGGCCGTGCGCGGCATGCTGTGGGTGGTCGGTTTCGCGGTGCCCGTCTACGCCATCTACTACGCCTCGCGCGACGCCTATTCCAACGACTGGCGGCGCTGGCTCACGCGCCGCTTCCTGGACGCCTATCTCGGCGATCGCGCCTACTTCCGCCTGGTCGGCGTGGACAACCCGGACCAGCGCATCGCCGACGACGTCAACACCTTCACGGGCCGGTCGCTGAACTTCCTGCTCATCCTGCTCGGCTCGGCCATGCAGCTGGTGGCCTTCAGCACCGTGCTGTGGAGCCTGTCCAAGATGCTGGTGGGCTTCCTCATCGTCTATGCGCTGGTCGGCACCGGGCTGTCGCTGCTGCTGTTCGGGCGGCCGCTGATCCGGCTGAACTTCTGGCAGCTCAAGCGCGAGGCGGACTTCCGCTTTCGCCTGATGCGGTTGCGCGAGAACGCCGAGTCCATCGCCTTCTACCGTGGCGAGGCGCAGGAGCGCCATCAGCTGGACCAACGCCTGCGCGCGACGCTGCTGAACACCAAGAAGATGATCCGCGCCCAGTTCATGCTGAACCTGTTCCAGCGCTCCTTCAGCCAGTTGAGCCTGCTGGTGCCCTTCGTCGTCCTGTCCGGCGAAGTGCTGGCCGGCAAGCTCGAAGTGGGCCAGGCCGTGCAGGCCGGTGGCGCGTTCGCGGCCGTGCTGACCGCCGTGTCGCTGATCGTCGACAACTTCGAGAGCCTCTCCCGCTTCATCGCCGGCATCGACCGCTTGCACGTGATGGCCGCCAAGCTGGAAGAGGTGCCCGCGGAAGGCGGCATCGAGCGCCAGCCGGCGCAGAACCTGAAGCTGTCCAAGCTCACCGTGATGGCGCCGGACAGCGAGCGGGTTCTGGTGCAGGACTTGTCGCTGACGCTGCCGGCCGGCGAGTCGCTGCTCATCACCGGCGCCAGCGGCTGCGGCAAGAGCTCGCTGCTGCGCGCCATCGCGGGGTTGTGGACCCAGGGCAGCGGCAAGATCGACCACCCACCGCAGGAGGATGTCTTCTTTCTGCCGCAGCGCCCCTACCTTCAGGTGGGCACGCTGCGCAGCCAGCTCATCTATCCCAGCACGCACACCAAGCTGGACGACGCGGCGCTGCTGAAGGTGCTGGACGAAGTGCAGCTCCGTCACCTGGCCGAAGGCGAAAGCGGGCTGGACCGCAACGAGGACTGGGAGAAGCTGCTCAGCGGCGGCGAGCAACAGCGCCTGGCCTTTGCACGGCTGCTGGTGCACGCGCCGCGCGTGGCCATCCTCGACGAAGCCACCAGCGCGCTGGACGACGCCAATCAGCGCCGCCTGTACGAGCGGCTGCGCGAGCGCGGCACCACGCTGATCAGCATTGCCCACCGCGCCGCCGTCGCCCACTTCCACCGCCGCGTGCTGCAACTGACCGGTGGCGGGCGCTGGACGCTGCGCAAGACGCCCGCACCCGAAGAGAAACCACCCACCGCGCCCGAAGCGGCCCACCACTGAAACGGAGGAGGAGCCCAGCCATGCCACGCTATCTGCATTACGCGGTCCACCCCGACAACCCCCAGCCTCGCCTGCTGTCGCACGCAGCCGATGTCATCCGTGCCGGCGGCGTGGCCGTTCTGCCCACGGCTGCGGGCTACCTGCCAGCCTGCCGACTCGACGACAAGGCAGCGGCGCTGAAGCTGCGCCGCCTGATAGGCACCGCCGAACGCGACCCTGCCGTGCTGCTGTGCCGTGACCTGCCGCAGGCTTCCGTGTACCTGCTCATCGACAACGGCGATTTCCGCTCCGTCCGTGGCAGCGAGCCGGGCTCGGCTGCTTTCCTGCTGCCCTGCACGCGTCGCGTGCCACGCCGCCTGGCCGCCGCATCACGCAACCAGGCGCGGCTCTACTTCGCCGGCCACAGGGCCACGCAGGCCTTGCTGGAACAGTTCGACGAGGCCTTGCTGATGGCGCCCGCCCCTTGGGGACCGGGGCCGGAAGCCATCGCCGACCTGCCGCTGCCTTGGCAGCACGCCATCGACCTGGCCCTGGACGCCGGCCCGCTGCAATCACCCGCCCTGGACGTCTTTGCGCCGAGCTTGGGCGAGGACGTCGAGAGCGACCTGGTGGACGGCCTAGCCAGGCCAGAGCAGCCAGTCCAGCTCTGAAGCCCTGGACTTGGCCAACTGGGCCAGCAAGGGCTGTTCGGCCTGCGTTGCCCAGCGCGTCATCAGCAAGATCGGCAGCAGCTTGTCGGCCTCCAGCCTGGGTTCGGCCGAGGTCGCATGGCGCCACGAGTCCGGCGCCAGCGCAGCGGATTGCAGGAAGGCAATGGCCTGCAGCAGCCGTGGGTTGTGCCAGATATCGACGCCCTGCTGCTGTCCATGGCGCGCCAGCCGCGTCGCCGCTTCGAGGTTGAACACGCTGTAGTGGAACGGGCGTGTGCGCGACAGCTCATGCGGCTGGCGCCCGTCTTCCAGGATCTGTGGCGCCAGCCGGCGCTTGGCCAGCGCGGAGATTCTGTCCTTCGCGGTCTTGCTGTCGCCGATGAAGAGCAGGTTGTTCACCAACTGCGCGTCGAAGAACATGCCGTGGTTGTTCTGGGCCGCGTCCTCTTCGCGGGCGATGGGACTGGTCAGCATCCACTGCACGAACTCGGCAAACCAGGCACGGATGTCCTTCAACTCGCCGTCACTCAAGGCGCCACGCGCGTTCAGCAGCAGCGAGGCGTCGATGACCATCCACAGGTTGCGCGTGTCGATCAGCCCTTCGGCCCGCCCCTCGACGATGCCGGGGATGCCCTGGCCGTATTTCAGGTGCGGCCGCATGCGCGTGGCCGGCGCCAGGAACCAGTGCTTCAGCGCGGCCGCGGCCTTTTCCGCATGGGCATCCGATGCGCCGAATTGGTGGGCCAGCGTCAGGTCAAACACGTCGCGGCAGAAGGCCTGCATGCGGTCGGCGTCCAGCGCCTCGCCGGCCACCTCCGGGTTGCGATGCCCGTCGCGGCGGATGTAGGGCAGGCCATTGGGCGTCGCCGGGTTGGGCCACCAGTAGGGGCCCATGCTCATGTAGTCATTGCGCGAGCCGGAGGGCGGCGTCATCGTCTTGTCGACGACGCTGCGCAGCGGTGCTTTCAAGGCCTTGGCTGCGCGGTCCTGCAGGGCGACGTGAGCAGCGGCCAGACTCGCGTCGCCCGCGGTCAACCGACGGCGTGTCTCGGCCAGCGCCGCACTGTCGAGCGTGAGCAAGGCAGGTTCGGCCGCCCAGGCCGGGGCCACCAGAGCGGCGGACAGGCCCACCAGCACGGTACGCCGCTTCATGCCGCCTCCAGCCGCAGGCCGCTCTGCGCGTCGAAGAAGTGCAGGCGCTCGCGCGGGGCCGACACGGCGATGCGGTCGCCGCTTTGCAGGCCCGGCCGGTCCGCCACGTTGACGACCAGCGGGCCGGTTGCGCTTTGCAGGTTGAGCTGCGACTGGGCGCCCATGAACTCGATGGACTCGACGGTGCAATCGAAGACGGCCGCGGCATCGGGCGTGCGGCCGAGCTGCAGGTGCTCCGGGCGCACGCCCAGCTGCAGCCGCGAAGCATCAAGCGCCAGCCCGGCCGGCACTGCGCAGAAGTTCATGGCCGGCGAACCAATGAAGCTGGCGACAAAGCGATTGGCCGGCCGGTCGTAAAGCTCGGTCGGGCTGCCGCACTGCTCCACGCGGCCGTCGCGCAGCACGACGATCTTGTCGCCCATGGTCATGGCCTCGACCTGGTCGTGGGTGACGTAGACCGACGTCGTGCGCAGCCGCGCATGAAGGGCGCGTATCTCCTGGCGCACGGCGCTGCGCAGCGCGGCATCGAGGTTGGACAGTGGCTCGTCGAACAGGAAGGCCGCCGGCTCACGCACCATGGCGCGACCCATGGCCACCCGCTGGCGTTGCCCGCCCGACAAGGCGGCGGGGCGGCGCTCCATCAGCGCCTCCAGGCTCAGCATGCGGGCGACCTCGTCGACGCGGCGACGGATCTCATCGGCAGGCCGCTTCATCAGCTTGAGCCCAAAGCCCATGTTCTCGCGCACCGTCATCTGCGGGTAAAGCGCATAGCTCTGGAACACCATGGCGATGTCGCGCGCCTTGGGCGGCTCGTGCGTGACGTCGCGGCCGGCTATGTGCAGCTCGCCGCTGCTCACCTCCTCCAGCCCGGCAATCATCCTCAGCAGCGTGGATTTGCCGGAGCCGCTAGGCCCCACCAGCACGCAGAACTCGCCGTCCGCGATGGTCAGCGAGACATCCTTGATGACGTCGGTCTGGGCAAAGCGCTTGGCTACGGATTTCAGTTCAATGGCGGCCACGTTGTCTCTCTAGCCTTTCACGGCACCGGCCAGCAGGCCGCGGTTGAAGGATCTCTGCAGGCCCAGGTAGACGAGGATGCTGGGCAGCATGGCGATGACGCTGATGGCGATGAAGACGGCGGGCTTCATCGTCTCGTCGGCCCGCACGGTGGCCAGCGCCACAGGCAGCGTGTAGAGCGACTCGTCGTTGGTGACGAGCAGGGGCAGCAGGTACTGGTCCCAGATCATGATGAAGCCGAAGACCGCGGCACTGCCCAGCGCCGGGCGGCACAGCGGCAGGATGACGTGCCAGAAGATCTGCCAGTCGCTGGCGCCGTCCACGCGCGCAGCCTCTTCCAGGTCGGCAGGGATGGCCCGCATGAACTCGCTGAGCATGAAGATGGAGAAGCCCCAGCCCACGACCGGCAGGATCATGCCCAGATGTGTGTCATGCAGGCTCACGCCCAGCAGCGGCAGCTTGCCCAGCACGATGAACAGCGGAATCGCGATGACCTCGTCCGGCAGCATCATGGTGGACAGGATCAGGAAGCTCACCAAGGCCAGGCCCCGGAAGCGCTTGCGCGCCAGCGCATAGGCGGCGAACGCGCTGACCGACAGCTGCAGCACGGTGCCCACGAGCACGACGATGGTGGAGTTCAGCAGGTAGCGCCAGGCCTTGGCCTCCACCCAGGCGTAGCGGAAGTTCTCCAGCGTCGGCTGCTCGGGCCACCACAGCAGCCGCCCCGGCGCGATGGTCACGCCGGAGAAGGCCGTCATCAGGAAGGCCCAGAACGGCCCGGCGAAGACGATGAGCAACAGCCCGTACAGCAGCACGCGCGGGATCAGGGAGGCTGGGTGACGGGTCATCGCTTGCGGCGCCAGGCGAGATAGACGGCAGTCAGCGCCGCGGTGAAGAGGAAGAGCAGCGTGGAGGCCGCCGCAGCAAAGCCGTAGTCCAGCTCCTGGAAGCCCTGCTTGTAGATCTGCGTCATGACGACCTCGGTGCTGCCGGCCGGCCCGCCGCCCGTCGTCGCATAGACCTCGGTGAAGACGCGAAAGCCGCGGATGAAGCCCAGCGTGCAGATGACCGTGATGGCCGGCGCCAGACCCGGCAGCGTGACGGCGGTGAAGCGTTGCCAGGCGTTGGCGCCATCGACGGCCGCGGCGTCGTAGAGCTCGCTGTTGATGCCGGCCAGGCCGGCGACGAAGATCACCGTGTCATAGGGCACGTGCTTCCAGACATGCATGCCCACCAGCGCGGCCAGCGCCTGCGAAGGGTCGGCCCAGAAGCCTTGCGGCCCCATGCCCAGCAGGCCCAGCAAGGAGTTGACGACGCCGTCCGGCGTGGGTGCGTAGAGAATGCGCCAGATCTCCGCGGCGACGGCGGCGCTGGTCACGGCCGGCAGGAACATGGCCGTGCGGATGAAGCGCATGTGCCGCGCCGTGCCCTGCAGCGCCTGGGCCAGCAGCAGCGCGATGCTCGCCGACAGCAGCACGGTGAAGAAGACGTAGAGCAGCGTGCGGCCGGCCGCGTCGCGCAAGGCGGCATCCGTCAGCGCGCGCTCGAAGTTGTGCCAGCCGACGAAGGTATCGCTGCCGCCAAAGCCCACCTTGTGGAAGCTCATGACCAGGCCCTTGGCCATGGGGATGAACTTGAACCAGGTGAAGGCCAGCAGGGCCGGTGCGAGGAAGAACCACGGCGTCAGCCGCGTCATTAACTGGGCGAAAGGGCGCCGCGACGTCATTGCGCCTCCTGGCGGGCCAGTTCCGCGTTCAGCCGGCCATTGAGCGCACGCAGATCGGCCGGGATGTCCTTGCTGCAATGCGCCAGCGCGGCGTTGAAGCCGTCGGCCGCCATTTGCTGCAGCCGCGACCAGTTGCGGGCCAGGGGCAGTGGGTGGCCATGCTCGCGGTACTCCTGGGCCACCATGGCCCAGCGGGCGTCGCCGTGCACGGTGGCGGCATCGACCTGCTTGTTCACCGGCAGCCGCACGACGGGCAGGCCACCACGCGGCGGCTGCGCGCCCAGGGACTGGCCCTCGGGTGAGATCAGGAACTCGATGAACTGCCGCGCCCGCTCCGGCTGCTTGCTGTTTCTCGCAATGAAGGCCAGCTCGCCGCCTGCCAATGCGGCCCGCTGCCCGGACGGTCCTGCCGGCAAGGGCACCACCTCATAGCGGTCCTTGCCGGGCTCCTGATCGAACAGCGCGATGTGATACGGACCGGACACATAGATGCCGGCCTGGCCCGAGCTGAACGACTTGTTCGTTTCCTGCGTGGCCGCGTTGATGGCATTGGGCTGCACGCTGCGATCGTCACAGACGAGGCGGCGGAAGAACTCCAGCGTAGCGATGGCCGGCGGCTCATCGACGGCCGCGTGGACCTTGCCGTCGGCGCCACGGCGCAGGAACTCGCCGCCGGCCTGGAACAGGAAGGAGCTCAGGTACCAGGCCGCGTAGCCGCGCGCCGTGCCGCCGGGAAAGGCCAGGCCATAGGTGTCGCGGCGGCCGTTGCCGTCGGGGTCCTTCTCCGCGAAGGCGCGCGACAGCTGAGCCAGTTCCTCCCAGGTGCGCGGCACCGGCAGGCCCAGCTTCTCGCGCCAGTCGCGGCGGATGAAGAGCACATGGGCCTGCACCGACACCGGCACGCCGTAGATGCGCCCGTCCGGCAGCGTTGCGGCGCGCCAGGCGCTGTCCAGCAAGTCGTCGGCGCCCGCGATGCGCTTGCGGTCGATCTCCGCGGCCACACCCATGTTGACCAACTGGCCCGCCGTGCCCAGCTCGTTGACGACCACGTCGGGCATGCGCCCACCCACCGCGGCGCGCGCCAGGCGCTGCTCGAAATCGTTCAGCGCATTGAAGTACTCGACCTTGATGCCGACCTTCTTCGTGAAGGCCGCGGCGATGGCGTCGTAGGTCTTGCGGCCGTCCTTGGACGAGCGCGTCCATACATAGAGCGGCTCGTCGACAGGGGCGGATCGCACCGCCGGCGGCAGCAGGGCCGCCAGCAGCGCGATCAAGGTATAGCGGTTAACCATTTATCCATTGTCGCGACAGCGAAGCATCTAGTAAACCGCTGCCGTCTAGCAAAAACCCTAGCAACAATCGGCCACGCAGGCCTTCCATTTTCAAATCCGCTCACTATCATTTCAGTTAAACGCTTGACTGAAATGACTCAAAAGAGACTCCCCACCCTTCGCGACGTGGCCGCTGCGGCCAACGTCTCCACGGCCACCGTGTCGAAGTACTGCAGTGGCAGCGGGCGCTTCTCGCCGGCCGTCGAGGCCGCCATCCAGGAGGCCATCGAGCGCCTGGGCTATCGCACCAACCACATGGCCCGCTCCATGGCGACGGGTCGTACCGGCACGGTCGGCCTCGTAGTGCTGGACCTGGGCAACCCGCACTTCACCGGCATCGTCAAGGGGGCCAGCCGCGTGGCCCAGGCCAACGACTACAGCATGGCCTTCGTCGACACGGCGGAGAGCAAGGCGCCGGAGCGGCACCTGGTGGAAACGCTGTCGCGCCGCGTCGATGGCCTGGTGGTCAGCTCGCGCCTGGCCGATGAATCCATCGAATGGCTGAACGCGCTGGGCAAGCCGGTGGTCTTCTTCGGCCGCTACGGCCACGCGGGCGTGCACAGCGTGGGCGCCGATGGCTACCTCGCCGGGCTGATGATCGGCCGCCACCTGGCGACGCTGCAACACAAGCGCGTGGCCTATGTGGGCTTCCCGTCCTCACGCTGGAACGCGGAGCGCATTCGGGGCTTGGGCGACGCGCTGGCCGGCACCGGCTGCAAGCTGGAGATGCTGGACATCGACGCGCCCTCGCCCGAGGCCGGTGAGGCCGCGGCCTCGCGCCTGCTGCTGGGTGGCCAGCGGCCCGATGCCATCGTCACCTACAACGACTTGATTGCGCTGGGCCTGATGAACGAGGCCCGCGCGCTGGGCGTGGACGTCCCGCGCGACGTGTCGGTCGCGAGCTTCGACGACATCGCCTACGGGCGCTACGTGAGCCCCACGCTGACGTCGGTGGCGATGAACAGCGAGCAGATGGGCGAGCTGGCCATGCAGCGCCTGCTGCAGCTCATCAACAACGAGTTGAAGCACCCGTTCGACGAAGTCCTCGCGCCACGCCTGGTCGTGCGCGAATCCACCTGCAGGCGAGCGCCATGACGGCGCAGCGCAAATCAGGCGGCGGCTCGCGTCGAGCCCCGCACGACGAGGCGCGGCGTCAGGTCGTGCGGCTTGGCGGGCGCGTCGTCACCATCGATGACGGCGATCAGGTGGCGCATGGCCCATTCGCCCAGCGAATCGGCGTGCAGGTCCACGCTGGTCAGCGGCGGGCTCAGGAAGCGGCCGAAGGGCATGTTCTCGATGCCGGCGACCGACACATCCTGCGGCACCGACAGGCCCAGGTGACGGGCCTCGGAGATCAAGCCCATGGCGACCAGGTCGTTGCAGGTCGCGATGGCCTGGGGCCGATGCTGGCCCAGCAGCAGGCTGGACGCCAGGCGCGCGCCGTCGTCAGCCGTCGGGCTCTTGACCTCATGGACAGCCAGCTCCACGCCTGCCGCCTGCAGCGAGCGCTTCATGCCCAGCAGCCGCTCGGCATTGCCGGGCTGGGCGTCGCAGGCGATGTAGGCGATGTGGCGGTGGCCCAGGCTCAGCAGATAGCGGCCCAGCATGGCGGCGGCCTGCTCGTCGCCGCTGGGCGCCTGCGTGGCTTCGCTGGCGCGGCCCAGGTCCACGAAGGGACGGCCATAGCTGGCCAGCGACTTGCGCGCCGCGGCCGGCAGCGTGGCAGCCAGCACGATGCCATCCACCTGCATGCCGGTCACGCGCGCCAGCTCGCGGTCGGGGGACTCGCTCTGCAGCAGGTCCACGAACAGCAGGTCATAGCCCAGCGCCGTGGCCGCGCGGCTCGCGCCCTTGATGACGGCTGCGGTGTAGGGGTTCTCCACGCCGTAGACCAGCGCCGCGATGGCGCCGGAGCGGCCCGTGACCATGCTGCGCGCCGCGAGGTTGGAGCGGTAGCCCACCTTCTCGATGGCCGCGGCGATGCGCCCCTCCACGGCCGGCGTGAAGCGCTGCTTGCCGTTGATGAACTTGGACACGGCCGCCGTCGACACCTCGGCCAGCTCCGCGACGTCGCGCAAGGTGGCTGGGGATTTGGCGGGGGACATGATGGGTTTGTGGGCGGCGCTGGATTGGCGCGGATTCTCTACCAAGGCCACAGCGATCGGAGCCGACATGCAGGCTGATCGCTACGAGCCGCCACTCAAGGCCCAGCCGCTGAACGCGCTGGTGCGCGAGCAACTGCTGCCGCAACTGGCGCACTACTTCGAGCTGCTGGCGGCAGGTGGCGAGGCCAGCACGTTCAACGGCGCCTCGGTGTTCGGCCAGGGCGACGTCTTCCTGTCAGGCAAGATCGCCATCGGCATTGCCCACCTGCTCACGCTGACGCCGCGCGACGGCGAATCCTTTGCGGCCACGCTCGCAGGCAGCAAGCGGCTGATGGCCCTCGTCAGCCGCCTGCCCAGCGAGAGCTGGGGCATCTACTACGCCATCATGGCGCTGAACCGCCTGCGCAAGGCGGGGCTGCTGGAAGCCGCGGTCGAGCCGGAGAGCCTGGCGCGGTTCAAGCAACGGCTGGACTGGCGCAGCTTTGTCGATGACAAGAGCTTGAAGCTCAAGGCCTTGCCCACCAATTACTACGGCGTGGCCTTCGGCATCGCGCGGCTGCGCATGCTGCTGGGCTGGGAGGACGCCAGCGCCAGCGAGGCTCTGCTCGCGAAGACGCTGGAGCATTACGAGCGCTACTCCGGCGAGTTCGGCTTCTCGGACGAGACCGAGGGCGACGGCCGCTTCGACCGCTACAGCATCCTGCTCGCCGCCGAGTTCTGCGAGCGCTTCATCGAGACGGAGCTGGAGGTCACACCAAAGCTCAAGACGCTGCTGGCGCAATCGGCGCGGCTGGCGCTGCAGTGCGCCAACACGGCGGGCGACGGCTTCGGCTTTGGCCGCAGCATCGGGCCCTATGGCGACACGGCCATCGTGGAGATCCTGGCCACCGCGGCCTATCTGGGCGTGCTCAGCGCGGACGAAAAGCGCTACGCCTATGCCCACTGCGTGCGTGCCGCGGCCAAGTACGTGGACTTCTGGTTCGATCCCGCGCTGCACTCGCTGGACCTCTGGTACGGCGGGCGCAGCACCGATGGCTACCGCGGCCCGCACCGCATGCTGGGCGAGAACTTCTCCATCATCCACCAGCTGCTGTCCACCGCTGAACTCTGGGCCGCGGCCGGCATGGCCGACGACGTGCCGGCGCAAGACCTGGGCGCGTGGCTGGAACGCAGCCAGCCCGGCTTTGCGCTGCACTGGTTCGCCCGCGGCGGCTACGACCGAGCCCTCGTCGTGCGCCGCGACCGTGGCCGCGTCTTCACGCTGCCGCTGATCAATGGCGGCGTGGGCCAGCACGACAACGCGCCCTACTACCCCATCCCCTTCTCGCCGCGCGTCATCGAGGGCAAGGCCGAGAGCGGCCCGGCTCACCCGCAACTGCTGTTCCGGCTGCAACTGGCCGACGGCAGCGTGCTGCTGCCCACGTCCTATATCCGCGACATCAAGACCTGGCGCGATGGCGACGAGCACGTGTTGAGCTACTACCAGCCCGGCCTGAACCGCGTCGGAGAGCGGCGCCCGCGGCTGGACATGCGCGTCGCGCTGCACACCGAATACCGCTTCGGCCCCGGCCGCATCACGCGCAGCGACACGCTGCATCCCGTGGCGCCCACGGCGATCGCTTCGCTGAGCCTGGACTTCGCCTGCTTCTCGTCTGGCGCCCAGACGTCGGGCACCCAGGTGGATTTCGAGGCCGGCGTCGTCGAGTCCTTCGAGGCGCAAGGCTTCACGCGCCTGGACCTGCGGGAGCCGCCCGCGATGGAGCTGCGCAACCTGACCAGCGGGCCGGCACTGACCCATCTGCATTTCTCTGGAACAGCCACGGAGATGGCTGCACCCCTATCCCTCCGGTGGACGCTGAGATACCGGTGACGACAAGCAATCAATAAATACGGAGACAACAACGATGAACACGACGACCCAAGGCAGTCGCCTCACGCCGATTGCAGCCGCCCTGCTCGCACTGATGGCGCAGACCGCGCAGGCCCAGCAGACCGCGGCCAAGGACAAGACCGAGACGCAGCCCGACAAGACGCAGCTGGAGCGCGTCGAGGTCACCGCCAACAAGCGCGTGGAAAAGCTGGAGAACGTGCCGCTGGCCATCTCGGTGTTCACCGCCGAGCGGCTGGAGCGCAGCAACGTGCGCTCGCTGGAGGACGTCATCGAGCTGACGCCGGCGCTGTCGGTCACCTATGGCACGACGCCGGCCAACAACGGCCTGAACATGCGCGGCATCGGCACCTCGTCCATCGGCATCGGTGTCGAGTCCGACGTGTCGGTCATCATCGACGACGTCCCCATGGGCGCGCAGTTCATGGCCTTCAAGGACCTGGCCGACGTGCAGCGCGTCGAGGTGCTGAAGGGCCCGCAGAGCACTCTGTTCGGCAAGAGCGCCATCGCAGGCGCACTGCTGATCACCACCAAGCCCATTGGCAGCGCCATCCGCGGCGACGCCAGCGCCCTCATCACCAACGACGGCGAGCAGCGGCTGCGCTTCTCCGTGGGTGGCGAGATCGCGCCCAAGCTGGGCCTGCGCGTCGCGGCGGCCGCCAGCCAGTTCGACGGCAACCTCAACAACCTCTCCACCGGCAAGAAGGTCAACGGCAGCCGAGACCGCACCTTGCTGATGAAGCTGGCCTGGCACCCGACCGACGACATCGACGTCGAGTTCACGCCCAGCTACAACAAGACGCGCAACGACTGCTGCACCTTCGCGCTGACCAGCTTCGGCACCAACAACCAGCTGAGCGGCTACCAGAACGGCGTGGCTGCCCTGCCCGCCACGACGCTGCTGGCCGGCATCACGCCCGGCCCCACCAACCGCGACATCCGCATGGACTCGCCCACCGGCATCGAGTCGGAGATCAAGGGCGCTGCGCTTCGGGTCAACTACAACGCGCCCAACGGCATGACGCTGACCTCCATCACGTCCGCCCAGCGCTACACGGCCAGCGACTACCGCGACCAGGACTTCACCGACGTCCACACGCTGCTGTACTACCCCATCACCGCAGGCAAGTCCACCGAGGGCCGGGACGCCGGCTACGTGCAGTACGGCACCTATGTGATCGACTCCAAGACGCAGGAGCTGCGCCTCACTTCCGCCGACGAAGGCAACTTCCGCTACGTGGCCGGCCTCTGGTGGGCCAGCAACGCCATCGACCGCTTCTTCAATCGCGGCTTCGACGGCATCGCACTGTCCACGCCCATCGCCTACATCGGCGACACGTCCAACCGCAACACCGCCATCTTCGGCCAGGCCACCTGGGAGTTCATGCCAGGTACCACCCTCGTGGCCGGCCTGCGCCAGAACCGGCAGGTCTCGGGCTACTCGCTGACGCTGAGCAACCCGCTGCCGGCCGTGTTCACGCCCACGGCCACCTACTCCAGCCGCGGCAACAAGGAAGACTCCACGACCGGCAAGCTCAGCCTGCAGCACCAGTTCAATTCCAGCCTGATGGGCTATGTGATGACGTCCACCGGCTACAAGGGCAAGGCCTACGACATCACCAGCGGCCTGACCGCCGCGACGGCCGCCCAGCAGCCCGTGCCGTCGGAGTCGGCCCGCAACTGGGAGCTGGGGCTCAAGGGCAACTTCTTCGGCAACCGCCTGACGGTCAACGTCGCCGCCTTCGACACCAAGTTCAAGGACTACCAGCAGAACTCCGGCGGCTACCTGCCCGGCACGACGACCTATGTGACGCGGCTGAGCAGCATCGGCGGCGTGCAGACCCGCGGCGTGGAGATGGACGTGGCGGCCCTCATCACGCCCAACTTCATCGTCAACGCCGACGTGGCCTACACCAAGGCCACCGTGACCGACTGGCCCAACGCGCCCTGCTACAACGTCGCGGGCTCGCCCAATGGCGGCTTCAACCTCGAGTGCGTGCGCAACAACCCCGTCTACGGCGGGCAGAACACGCAGGACCTGACCGGTGGTGTCATGCCCAATGCACCCAAGTGGAAGCTGGGCATGTCGGGCCGCTACGACCTGGCATTGCCGGACGGCCCCTTCAACCTTTTCTTCAGCGGCAACCTGCGCCGTCGCACCGGGGTGTTGACCAACATCAACCAGGATCCGACCCTGACCGCGCCCGGTATCACCATCGTCAACGTCGGCTTCGGCCTCAAGGACAAGGCCGGCCGCTACCAGCTGGGCTTCTACGTCAACAACCTGTTCGACCGCCACTACGCCAACACCGGCTTCAGCGGCCTGGGTACCTGGCGCGTGAATCCCGTCAACAGCGGTGCCTCCGTGGCGCACACGACCTGGACGCCGGCGCGCGATGCCTTCACCTACAGCGCGCTGCGCCTGGACGTGAAGTTCTAACCATGGGTACGGCAGTCTTCAGCCTGCAAGGGCGCACGGCCGTCGTCAGCGGCTGCAACACCGGCCTCGGGCGGGCGATGGCCCTCGCGCTGGCCGATGCCGGGGCCGACATCGTGGGCCTCAACCGCAGCGAGGCCGTGGGACTGGGCGACGAAATTGGCCGCTGCGGCCGGCGCTTCCTGGACCTGCGCGCCGACCTCGCCCACAGCCCCGCGGCCGAGCTGCTGGAGCAGGCCGCCGCGCTGACCGGGCGCGTGGACATCCTCGTCAACAACGCCGGCATCATCCGCCGCCGCGCCGCGCTGGAGTTCAGCGAGACGGACTGGGACGACGTCGTGGACCTGAACCTGCGCGCCGTCTTCCAGCTCAGCCAGGCGGCCGCGCGCCGCTTCATGAGCCAGGGCGGCGGCGGCAAGATCGTCAACGTCGCGTCCATGCTGTCCTTCCAGGGCGGTCTGCGCGTGGCCTCGTACACGGCCAGCAAGAGCGGCGTGCTGGGCCTCACGCGAGCCCTGGCCAACGAGTGGGCGCCGCTGGGCATCAACGTCAACGCCATCGCGCCCGGCTACATGAGCACCAACAACACCGAGGAACTGCGTGCCGACGAAGACCGCAACGCAGCCATCCTCGCGCGCATCCCCGCCGGCCGCTGGGGCACGCCGGCAGACCTGGCCGGCGCCGTCGTCTTCCTCGCGTCCCAGGCCTCCAACTACGTCCACGGCCACACGCTGGCGGTGGATGGGGGCTGGCTGGCTCGGTAGCCCCCCATGGACGCGCGGCCCAAGGAATCCATCGCCGCCGTCCAGCACGTGTTTGCGCTGCTGGAGGCGCTCGCTGAAGCGAAGTGGGCGTCTACGGTCGAGCTGACGGTGAGCGCAGGCCTCGCGCCAACGGCCACCCAGCGCCTGCTGGAAACGCTGGCCGCCCTCGGCCATGTCCGCGAGGAAGAAGGCGCCTGGCGGCTTGCGACGCCGCTCTTCGAACTGGGCGCCCGCGCGCTGCAGACGCCCGACCTGCTGGACATCGCCAAGCCGGTCATGCGCGACCTGGCCGATGCTTCCGGCGAGGCCGTCCAGCTGGGCCTGCTGACCGAAGAGGAGATCATCTGCCTGCACAAGGTCGAGTCCCGCCACGCGGCGGGCATCTCCATGTCCGTCGGCCACCCGGTGGCCATGCAAGGCTCGGCCATGGGCAAGGCCTTGATGGCCTGGAGCACGGCCTGGGAGCCCCCAGCCTCTCGCGCGGAACTCGCCCGCATCCGCGCCCAGGGCTTCTGCGAGTTGCGCGGCCTGCACGTCCACAGCGTTGCGGCAGTCATCTTCGATCACCGGAGCACACCGATCGCGGGCCTGGCCGTCCACGCGCCGAACACCCGCATCAACGAAGACGCCGCCCACATACTCGCGGCTCGCGTGCGCAACGCTGCTGGAGCGATCTCCCAAGGTCTGGGATGCGCCGAAACCCCTTTGCGGCAGTCCGACAACCCCATCCAGCTCGACAAGCTGATGCGGGAACTGTCCGCCATCGTCCAACCCTAGGCCCCTCGCACGAGCGGCCGGCGATTCCTGGTGCGGGACGTACTTGCCTCCATCAAGCCGCCAGGGCTCCCTGCCCCGCCGTCGCTTGTCGAGGGCCTGCATCCGTGCGCCCATCCTCTCTGGCCCAGCATCCAGCTTCGCCAATGCCTTCATCGCATTTGTCTTGCTGGCCTTGAGCCCCACTCCCACCCCCACCCCACCCGAGGCTTTGCCGAGGTGAGTGAGGGGTTCAGGCTTCAGGGATCGGGTTTCAGGATTCAGGAATCCGGAATCAGGAATCAGCCCGAGCAGCACCGTGCCAGCACCGGGTTCGCACCGTGCTTGCACAGTGCCAGCACCATGCTCGCTTGAGGCTTGCTGCTGAGACGTCTCCGGCGCTTCAGCCTCACTGGGCAGCGTGCTGGCCCTCTCGTTGCAATGCGGGTTCTGGTGCTTGCTGAAGTTGACGACCTGGACCAGCCCGCGGCCGTTGCCGTTGCCGTCGCTGTGGCGATATCGCCGGATGAACCCGTGCCGCGCCAGCTCGGCCAGCAGCGGCTCCACGTCGATCATTTCCAACGGGAACAGCTCCATCTGGATGCGCCTTGGCCTGTCCTCCAACCGCCCCTCGCGGTCCGCCAGGGTCCAGAGGCCAATGAAGCACAGGCGCGCCCAGGGCGAGCAATCGGCCAGCTCCTCGTTCTTGAAGAAGCCGGGTTTGATGTTGCGGGCGCGGGGCATCAACGCACTCCCTGGTCAGCGGGCAGCGGCTGCGGGTTGCGGTGGCTGGCGTCGTTAGTTTTCATGGTGGTTCCGGTCGGATGACTACGGAATCCACTATGGACTTGGCAGGCCAGTCTGGGAATGCACGCTCCGGAGCACCCATGGGCGCTCCGGAGCGCTTCCCTGAGGCTCCGTGCCTTTTTAGCCGGAGAATGGGCGCGCAATTCAGTCGGCGTCGGCAAGCCTCGCTGCGTAAACGTTGAACCTTTGGGACTCCGTGACGTCTATGGAGACGGGCTGCCTTGCAACAGGAGCCGTCTTTGGGCCGTGAAAACCGAACGGCAGCTATTGGCTCATGGCGGATGCGCATAGACACCTGCAACAAACAGGAGGACTACAGATGCCCGCGACGTATCCCAACTGGACAGATGCCACGCCCAGATCAGATTCGGGCGCCAAGCCCAGCCGACACCGCGCCGTCAAGAATGCAGATGTCATCGAAGTCGAGTCAGCTACGCACAGAGGCAGCGAACCTTTCGCCGGCTTCTTCGAGTTGGTGTCGCCCGCAAAAGACCCTCGCATCTTCCAAGGGAAACTTAGTGTCGAGGTCTATTGCGCATGGCACGGCGTAAAGCCTTTCACTTGCTACCCGCACCTCCATATCTTGGGCAAGTACAAAGTTCATCACGGGTACACCGGGAAGGTGATCGACAACTTGTCCTAACACTACGGCCGAACGCATGACAGCAGCGAAGTTTCGAAGCGGAGAAGTTCTCATCCTCGCAAAGGCTGCTCATGATCGCGCCAGCATCCACCCAGCAGAAGCCGAGGTTTGCATTGTGTTGTGCGCGGCGACGTTAGAGGGGTTCCTCAACGAACTCGCTTTTGCTTTCCAGACTTTCAAAGGGCCTCCCGCAGCGGTTGCGCTCGCCGGGCTGCTTGAGGAGGCCGAGGAAGTTCGCGCTTCGCCTACTGCAAAACTCAGATTCGCTGCGTACGCTCTAAGCGGTATTTTCCCCTCTAAGGGTGACCGCCCGATTCAGCGGGTGAAGGCCCTATTCCAGCTACGAAACTCGCTGATGCATCTTCGTCCTGAGCAGATGTTCACGTTGATCGACGAACACCCCTATTTGGAGAAAAAGCCGAAGACGCCATCAGAGGTTGAGCTTCTTATCGGCGAGGGGCTGGTGGCGCTGCCCGCCGACTACACCGGAACATGGCGTGACCTCGTAGTGACTCAGTCCATCGCGCGATGGGCCTACAACACGACTGTTCAAACGATGCTCTGGCTTGGGTCCCTGACGCAAGACCCCTCAGTTTTGGCGGTTCTGAAGACGCTCACCGTTGAGCTCACTGAGTTGGATACCAAAATAGCCTAAGCCACCGCGGCTTGCATAGACACCGGAACGACTTATCCGGCGTCGCCAAAGATAGCCGAGCGCATTTTCAACATGGCGGCACGCGAAAGCTTCGGCGCAGGAAGTGCGGCAATTTTGGTGTCAGTCTCTGAGTAGCGAAACCTGTTGCCGATGCGCTCATGCAGAGAGTCCTCGTCAAGCGCACCCTGGGCAGTAACCTTAAGGCGTGTGGCGTCAGTTCTTATGACGCCACGCGGAATACGTTGCTCAACTTCATAGAAAACCATCGCCACCACGACAGTTCTGTGTGCATATTGTGGCAACTGAGGTTGTTTGAGAAAGTAAAAGGCACTAAACGCCTTCTGGCTTAGACGAGTGATGTCGTCGCCCTCGACGACAAAGCAACGATAGCCGATTCCCACTAGTCTCCCCTGTGTGTGGACTATGCTGCCACTAACGGATTAGTGAAGCGGGCTCTCTTGCAATCGCTTGAGCGCAATACCCACTGCCTTCGCATCGAACAACCTACTCTTCCGTTCACCAGCGCCGGGCACAGGCCATTTTTCGAGTGACTCGCAAATAGCATCAACGTCTGGCGGCACCTGCTCTCGCGACAGAAGCCAATCAACCGTAGCCAACAGCTCCATACCAAAAGGCGACTCAAAGCCATCAATGAGAGCTGCGGTAACCTCAAGTGCTTCCGAGTACTCCTTGGCTGCGCTCTTGAGATAGGCCTGCACAAGTTCTTTGCGCTCGTCGTCAAACCAAATCACGTCAAACGGGCCAGCGTCGGCAATCCGCTTCTCGCAGTGCAAATAGCTCCCGTCAAGACTGTTCAACAAGTGCTGCAACCTGATTGCATAAGGTCCATACCTATTGGCATCAAACTTTAGATTCAGGTCATTCTTAGCACCTAGACTCTCTATTGTTCGCTCTAGAAACCAAGCCAGTTTCTGAATTTCAAGCAAACTGCACTCCATCCCTAGCACCCAGTAGCGCCGAACTAGCTCAGCGATCAATGCTCGTGCTGGCGTCAATTTTTCAACACCAGCCCGTTTTGCAACGTTTTGATATTGATTCGTAGGCTCGAACACAATTATCTCGACACCCTCCAAATCGCCGAGAGCATCCTCGATGCGCGCACGAACCGTAGGCCAATCAAGCCCGCCATTGCCTGCACCAAGTGGCGGGATCGCAATAGATTTAATGCCACGACTAGTGATGAATCGCTTTAAGTCGAGCAAACCTTCAACGATCCATTCAATTTTTGACAACCCTTTCCAGTGATGCTTGGTCGGAAAATTAACAATCCATTTAGGACCATCAAGCTCGCCAGTCTCTGTGACAAACATACGGCCAACTTGAACCTGCTTAGCTTTGCAAGCAGTAACATATAGTTGAAAGTTATGGCTAAAGCGCTCCTTAAACATCAAAGCGATACCCTTGCCCATGATGCCAACGGTGTTCACCGTATTCACCAACGCCTCGACTTGCGCCTCTAGCAAATTGCCTTGCGTGAAGGTTATCATTAGAAGTACCACTCCTTACGTGCATAGACCGGTAGCGCGAGCCCCCGATCCGCAATCTTCTGTTCAAGTTGTACTCGTAGTTGATCGGTATAGCAAACTATTCCGAGCAGCCCTTCGACAGGCACCTGACGATGCACAAGCGCCTCTGCTTGATATCGCTCAAACTTCGCCGGGTCGTCAGGATCGCGCTTGAAGTCCCGACACTGCAAAAGCGGCCAATCGATCTTCGCCAAATCCGCAACGTCTGAGTAGTATTCCGCCCAGCCGTAGTAGGCATGACTGTCAGTAAATATCACCGGCAATCCGCGCGCCTTCAGGTGATGCACGCTCGACACGAGGATCACGATCTCCGCGTTAGGCCGCTGCTTCACCCCGCGCCCCGAATTGATGTTCTTCATCATCACCGAGAACGGAGTGAAGTAGAAGGGCACGTAGTCGTTCAGGAAGCCGCCTGGCTCGATCGGCACTGGGTGAGTGGCGCGCTTGCTGATCAGTTCCTCGCTTCCGATGCTCACCCAGGTGTCTGAGCGCACCGCACCGTTCCCACAGTGCAAGCCGTTGTCAAGAATCCAGTCGAGGTTGTCTCGATGGACGATGCGCCAGACGAGGGCTTTCTCAGAATTGAGGCTGGAGTAGTTGTAGGGCATCGACGACGCTGCTTCGTGGCTACACCAAGTCTCTACCCTACAAGATCAGCAGATCATTTCCGCTGCAAGTCATTGATTTTATTGGTAGGCCGTATTGGACTTGAACCAATGACCAAAGGATTATGAGTCCTCTGCTCTGACCAACTGAGCTAACGGCCCCCGGGGGAAGGGGCGCATTCTAGTCAGGGCCAGCTCAGCGCTGAGAAAGCGCCTGCCCGACCATGCGCGACGTGATGTCGACGATCTGGATCATGCGGTCGTAGGCCATGCGGGTGGGGCCGATGACGCCCAGCGTGCCGACGACCTGGCCGTCGACTTCGTAGGGGGCCGACACGATGGACAGTTCCTCGTAGGGCACGACCTGGCTTTCGCCGCCGATGTAGATGCGCACGCCCTCGGCGCGGCTGGAGGTGTCCAGCAGGCGCATGAGCTGGGTCTTCTCCTCGAAGAGGTCGAAGAGCCGGCGCAGGCTGCCCATGTCGTGGCTGAAGTCCTGCACGGTGAGCAGGTTGCGCTCGCCGGAGACGACGACGCGCTCTTCGTCGTGGGCCATGGCCTCGGTGCCGACCTGCACGGCCGCGCTCATCAGTGATGCGATCTCGCCACGCAGCGCGTCCACCTCGTGGCGCAGGCGCTCGCGCACGGCCTCCAGCGTGAGGCCCGCGTAGCCGGCGTTCAGGCGGTTGCTGGCCTCGGCGAGTTCGCCCTGGCTCAGGTCTTGCGCGGTGAAGATGACACGGTTCTGCACGTCGCCGTCGGGCGACACGAGGATGACGAGCACGCGGCGCTCGCCCAGGCGCAGGAATTCGATGTGGTGGAAGACGCTGGGCTTCTTGGGCGAGGTGACGACGCCCACGAAGCTGGACAGGCTGGACAGCAGCTGCGCGGCGCTGGCGATGACGCGCTGGGGCTGGTCGGGCTGCAGCGGCACGGCGTCGACACCGATGAGGCCGGGCTGGGCCGTCAGCATGGTGTCGACGAACAGGCGGTAGCCGCGGGCCGTGGGAATGCGGCCGGCGCTGGTGTGGGGGCTGGCGATGAGGCCCAGCTCCTCCAGGTCGGCCATCACGTTGCGGATGGTCGCGGGGCTGAGCTCCAGGCCCGAGGCCTTGGAGAGCGTGCGGGAACCCACCGGCTGGCCATCGGCGATGTACCGTTCCACCAGGGTTTTCAGCAGGGATTTGGATCGCTCGTCGAGCATGGCTTGCATTGTAGGAACCCCCCGGAACCTGCTCTGGGGGGCAAAACCCCTGTGGTGTAATTTGCCGCATGGCCGAGCGCTTCAGACATGTCGCCATCGTGGGCAAGCATCAGGCGCCTGGCATACGGCCGGTGCTGGAAGAGATTGCCCAATTTTTGTGCAGCCAGGGGCTGGACGTGTCGCTGGAAGCGGACACGGCCCAGAACACCGGGCTGACGGGTTATGACGCCCTCTCCAACGACGAGCTGGGCAAGGCCTGCGACCTGGCTGTCGTCGTCGGCGGCGACGGCACGATGCTGGGCTTTGCGCGCGACATGGCGCACCACGGCATCCCGCTGGTGGGCATCAACCAGGGGCGGCTGGGTTTCATCACCGACATCCCGTTCGAGCGCTGGCGCGAGTCGCTGGCGCCCATCCTGTCCGGCGACTACGAGGTCGAGCCGCGCACCATGCTGGAAGGCGCGGTGTGGCGCGATGGCGAATCCATCTTCTCCGGCCAGGCGCTGAACGACGTGGTGGTGAGCCGCGGCCAGACGGCCAGCATGGTGGAGCTGCGCATCCACGCCGGCAACGAGCTGGTGGCCAACATCCGGGCAGACGGCGTCATCGTCGCCACGCCCACGGGCTCCACCGCCTACTCCCTGTCGGCCGGCGGCCCCATCCTGCACCCCAGCATCGGCGGCTGGCTGCTGGTGCCCATCGCCTCGCACACCCTCTCCAACCGGCCCATCGTGCTGCCGGACGTGGGCGAGGTGAGCCTGGAGATCGTGGCCGGCCGCGACGCGTCGGTGAACTTCGACATGCAAAGCCTCGCGAGCCTGCTGCACGGCGACCGCATCACCGTGCGCCGCAGCCAGCACTGCGTGCGCTTTTTGCATCCCAAGGGCTGGAGCTATTACGCGACGCTCCGCCGCAAACTCCGCTGGTATGAATGAAACCCCTCGTCCGATCTGCCCCGCTGGACGCGGGCAGCTCAGCCGGTCCCCCGAGGGGACGGCGATGCTTGCGGCATCGAGCCGCAAGCACATCGCCATGGCGGGCCGACTCGGGAGCGGCCCAGCGCTCGGCCCGAAACACCTTGAGCCACTGAAATGCTCCGCCACCTCTCACTGAAGGACTTCGTCATCGTCCCCGCGCTCGAGCTCGACTTCGAGCCCGGTTTTGCCGTACTGACCGGCGAGACCGGCGCAGGCAAATCCATCCTCATCGACGCGCTGCAACTGGCCCTGGGCGGTCGGGGCGATGCCGGCGTGGTTCGCGAGGGTGCGGCCAAGGCCGAGATCTGCGCGGAGTTCGACACGCCGCCGCAACTGCGCCCCTGGCTGGACGAGGCGGGCTTCGATTCCGAGGACACGCTGCTGCTGCGCCGGGTCATCGACGCCGCTGGCAAGAGCCGCGCCTGGATCAATGGCGGTGCAGCCACCGTCACGCAACTGCGCGAGCTGGCCGACCATCTGCTGGACATCCATGGCCAACACGCTTGGCAGGGCCTGACGCGCCCGGCTTCCGTGCGCGAGCTGCTGGACGGTTTCGCCGGCCTGGACACCGCCCCTGTGGCCCGCGCCCACGCCGCCTGGAAGCAGGCCGCCGAGGCCTTGCAGAAGGCCCAGGGCCAGCAGGCCGACGCGCAGCGTGAACGCGAGCGCCTGGCCTGGCAGATCGGCGAGTTGGACGGCCTGTCACCCGCCGAGGGCGAGTGGGACGAGTTGAACGCCGAGCATGGGCGCCTGTCGCATGGGCAATCTCTGATCGACGCGGCCAAGTCTTCGCTGGACGCGCTGGACGAAGCAGAGCCCAGCGCCCAGTCCCTCGCCAGCGGCGCGCTGGATGCGCTGGAGCGCGTGCTGGACCATGACGCCCGCCTGTTGCCTGCCGTGCAGGCGCTGCGCGACGTGCAGGCGCAGTTGCAGGACGCCAGCCACACGCTGGCCGCCTATCTGCACAAGGCCGACCTGGACCCCGCCCGCCTGGCCGAGCTGGATGAACGCGTGTCGGCCTGGATGACGTTGGCGCGCCGCTACCGCCGCCAGCCGCAGGACCTGCCGGCCCTGCTTGCGCAATGGCGCGGGGAACTGGCCGCGCTGGACGCCGCCAGCGACCCGGCCAAGCTGGAAGAAGCGCTGGCCGCTGCGCGCAAGGCGTTCGACGCCGAAGCCAAGACCGTCACCAAGGCACGCAAGGACGCGGCGCCCAAGCTCGCCTCCGCCGTCACGGCCGCGATGCAGCAGCTGGGCATGGCCGGTGGGCAGTTCGACATCCAGCTGCAGGCGACCGATGGACCGCAGAGCTTTGGCCTCGAATCCGCCGAGTTCCTCGTCGCCGGCCACGCCGGCAGCACGCCGCGGCCACTGGCCAAGGTGGCCTCGGGCGGTGAACTCTCGCGCATTGCGCTGGCCATTGCGGTGACGACCAGCCAGAACGCCACTGACAACGTGCCCGGCACGCTGATCTTCGACGAGATCGATGTGGGCATCGGCGGCGCGGTCGCCGAGACCGTGGGGCGGTTGATGAAACAGCTTGGCCGCGAGCGCCAGGTGCTGGCCGTGACCCACCTGCCCCAGGTGGCCGCCTGCGCGGACCGCCACCTCGTCGTCGCCAAGGCCTTGCAGGGCACCAGCACGGTCAGCTCCGTCAGCCCCGTGGCCGGCGAAGCCCGCGTGGCCGAGGTGGCCCGCATGCTGGGCGGTGAGCGCCTGTCGTCCACCAGCCTCGCGCATGCGCAGGAGATGCTGGACGCCTCCACGGCCACCCTCACTGCGACACGAGCGCGCAAGGCCAGGTCATGAGCGAGGTCGACGTCGAGCTGCAAGCTGGCGACCCGCACGGCGACGTGGTGCTGCTGACCGGCATGTCCGGTGGCGGCAAGTCGGTGGCCATGCATGCGCTGGAGGACGCCGGCTACTTCTGCGTCGACAACCTGCCCGCCGAACTGCTGGTGGACTTCCTGCACCTGGAGCAGCAGCGCGGCGAGCGCCGCGTGGCCATCGCCGTGGACGTGCGCTCCGTCGGTTCGCTGCCGCTGCTGCTGCCGCTGCTGAAGCAACTGCGCGCCAAGGGCGTGCCGGTACGCTCCATCTTCCTGGACGCCAGCAACGAGGCGCTGATGCGGCGCTTCTCCGAGACGCGCCGCCCCCACCCGCTGCGCGAGGACCGCGACACCGGCTTCGGCACGCTGGACGGCGCCGCCGAGGACAGCCACCGCCTGCTGCTGGACGCCATCAAGCTGGAGCGCGAGCTGCTGGGCGGGCTCAAGGCCGAGTCCACCGTCATCGACACCAGCCAGTTGCGCCCCGCGCAGCTGCGCGCCTGGCTGGCCGACCTGGTGGGCCCCAACGCCGGCGCCAAGCTGACGCTGGTCTTCGAGAGCTTTGCGTTCAAGCACGGCGTGCCCAGCGACGCGGACTTCGTGTTCGACGTGCGCGTGCTGCCCAACCCCTATTACGACCGCGAGCTGCGGCCGCTGACCGGCCGCGACGCGCCGGTGGCCGCCTATCTCGCAGCCCAGCCCGAAGTGGGGCTGATGATGGGCCAGATCGCAGGCTTCCTGTCGCGCTGGCTGCCCAACTTCGCGGCCGACCAGCGTAGCTACCTCACGGTGGCCATTGGCTGCACGGGCGGCCAGCACCGCTCGGTCTATCTGGTGGAAATGCTGGCGCGCCAGTTCAGCCATCACGGCCACGTGCTGAAGCGCCATCGGGAACTAGACGCCCGTTAGAACGAAAGTTCTAGACACCATGTTCTAGAACGTTTATGCTGAAAAGCATGAACACCAAATCCACTGCATCCACGACGCGGCCTACCGCCGCCGAGCTGGACCTGCTGCAGGTGCTTTGGCGGCTGGGCTCAGCCGATGCCAAGACCGTGCACGAGGCCTTGCTGCCCGACCGCCCCGAGGCCACCTATGCCACCGTGCTGCGCCAGTTGCAGGTCATGCACGGCAAGGGCCTGCTGACCCGTGACGAGAGCCAGCGCCCGCAGCTCTATGCGCCCGTGCACGCCCAGGACAAGCTGCAGCAGTCCCTCATGAAGGACTTCATCGCCAAGGCCTTTGCCGGCTCGGGCAAGGCCTTGGTACTGGCCGCCCTGAAGAACCATGTCAGCGCGAAAGAGCGCGCTGAAATCAGCCAGTTGCTGGCCAAGAACAGAGACGGGATGGCATGAGCCTCGACATCGCAATGAATGCCTGGGGCTGGGCCCTGTTGAACTTCGTCTGGCAGGGCGCCGTCGTGGGTGGCGTCGCCGCGCTGCTGCTGGCCGTGCTGCGCGGCGCGCCGGCGCGCTGGCGCTATGCCGTCTGTGCCTTGAGCCTGCTGCTGTGCCTGGGCCTGCCGCTGTCGCAATGCCTGGACCTGGCCGACCCCGGCGAGGGCGATTTCGTCACCGAGCTGCAGCCGCTGGCCGAGCAGATGCCTGCACTGGTGACCGCCTGGGCGCTTGGCACCGCGCTGATGTTCGCGCGGCTGGCCCTGGGCCTGGCCTGGGTGGGGCGTGCACGCCGTCGCAGCGAGCCGGCACCCGCCGAATGGCAGGCACGGCTGGACGCCCTGGCCCGCCGCCTTGGCATGAAGCGCTCGGTCAGCCTGCGCCTGCTGCCCGAACTCGCCGGCCCCATTGCGCTGGGCACTCTCAGGCCCTGCGTGCTGCTGCCCGCCGCGCTGCTGAGCCGCATGCCGGTGGACCTGCTGGAGGCCCTGCTGGCCCACGAGCTGGCCCATGTGCTGCGTTGGGACTACATCGCCAACCTGCTGCAGAGCGCCGTCGAGGCCTTGCTGTTCTTCCACCCGGTCGTCTGGTGGCTGTCAGCCCGCATGCGCAGCGAGCGTGAGCTGGTGGCCGACGAGATCTCGGCCGCAGTGCTGGGCGACTCACGCCGCCTGGCCGTCGCGCTGCACACGCTGGCCGAGCTGGATGCCGGCAGCCCCACGCCCATGCTGGCCCCGGCCGCACGCGGCGGCGACCTGCTGGGCCGCATCGAGCGCTTGCTGGCACCGCGCCCCCAGGCCACCGGCTGGAAGCTGGCGCTCCCAGCCTTGCTGATCGCGGCGACCAGCTTCGTCGTGCAGGCCGGCAGCCGCAATGCGCCGGACGCGCCAACGCCCGCCGCCCAGGTGGAGGCGGCGGCCGAGCCCATGCAGCCACCGCCGCTGCGCCTGCCCGTCAACGCCAAGCATGTGCTGGTCATCGACGACGCCACGGGCCGCGTGCTGATGACGCGCGACGCCGACGCCGTGGTGCCCATTGCGTCGCTGACCAAGCTGCTGACCGCCATGGTGGTGCTGGACGCCAAGCTGGACCCGAACGAGAAGCTGCGCATCACCAATGACGACGTGGACACGCTCAAGCACAGCCGCTCGCGGGTTCGCGTCGGCACGCAGATGACGCGCCAGGCTGCCCTTGAGATGGCGCTGATGGAGTCGGAGAACCGCGCCGCCTTCGCGCTGGCACGCACCTTCCCCGGCGGTGAGGCCGGCTTCGAGAAGGCCATGCAGGCCAAGATCCAGGCGCTGGGCCTGCGCCGCACCTCCATCACCGACCCGACCGGCCTGTCGCCGGCCAACACGTCCACGGCCAAGGAGATGGCCACGATCACCGCCGCGGCGGCACGCTACGGCGAGATCGAGCGCATCACCAGCGTCAAGAAGGCCAAGGTGCCGGTGGACGGCCGCACCCGCGAACTGCACAACACCAACCGCCTCGTGGGCGCCAAGGGCTGGGACATCCGCGTGTCCAAGACCGGCTACACGGAGGAAGCCGGCCGGTGCCTGGCCATGCGCATGATGAACGGCAAGCACCCGGTCACCGTGGTGCTGCTGGACGCCGACGGCTCGGCCCACCGCTTGCGCGATGCGGCTTTGATCCGCAAGTCGCTTGCCGCCCGTCCCCCCGCCTGACCTGAGGCCCCAACAATGCAAAGACGCCATCTCCTCATGGCGGGCAGCGCCACGCTCGCCCTGCCGGCTCACGCTCTCGACTTCGCACCGCCCCACGCTCCGGTCGCAGTGCGCGCCAGCCCCGACCGCCTCATCGACATCGTCGTGGGCATACGCCCTTTTCGCGCCCAGGGCCCGCGCATCGAGACCGAGCGGCTGCATGGCAAGACGGTAGTGCACCACTACGGCCACGGCGGCAGCGGGTGGTCGCTGTCCTGGGGTTCGGCGCAGCGGGCGCTGGCGCTGGTGCAGGCCAGCGGCGTGAAACCAGGCCAGCACATCGCCGTCATCGGCTGTGGCGCCATCGGCCTGACGACCGCGCGCACGGCGCAACAGGCTGGCTACAAGGTGCGCCTGTACACCAAGGACCGCCCGCCACGCGTGCATTCCTCGGCCGCGACGGGCCTGTGGACGCCTGACTCACGCTTGGTGACGAGTGAATACGCGACCGAAGCCTGGTCAGCCGACTGGGAGGCCATGGCCCGCGCCTCGTTCAAGGTGCACCAGAGCTATCTCGGGCTGCCCTCGGGCCCAGTGGAATGGCATGACGGCTATGTCGTCTCGGATGATGGCTTCGACGCGCCGCTGCCGGCCCACACGGGCGAGCCTGACTATCCCGACCTGTTCGATCGCATCGCCGACCTGCGCCCACGCGGCAAGGCGCTGGCCGCGGGCGAGCATCCCTTCCACGTGGCCCATGCGCGCCGCTTCACGCAGCTCGTCTTCAACGTGCCGGCCTACCAGCGTCTGCTGCTGGAGGACTTTGCCCGCGATGGCGGCGAGATCGTTCAGCGCGAGCTGCGCGGCCCGCGTGACTTCGCCCGCCTGCCGGAGCGGCTGGTCGTCAACTGCACGGGCGACGGCGCGCGCAAGCTGCTGGGCGACAAGAGTCTCACGCCCGTGCGTGGCCAGACGGCGCGGCTCATCCCCCAGCCCGAGGTGGACTACGCACTGATCTACCGCGGCCGCAACACCGTCATGGTGCCGCGGCGCGACGGGCTGCTGGTGCAGGCCCAGGGCGACGACGATTTCGGCAACGACGACCTGCGGCCGGATCGCGCGCAGTCCGAGGCCGTCGTGCAGCGGCTCGCGGCGCTGTTCTAGAAGGTTTCCCAGTCGCCCTCGGCCGAAGTGCTGGGCGCTGCAGCCACTGGTGCGGGCGCCGGCGCGGCAGGCCGGGGTGCCGGCTTGGCGGCGGGCTTGAGCGCAGGCTTGAGTGCCACTGCCTTGGATATGGTTGCCGCTTTAGATGCGGGCTTGTGCACGACCGGCTTGTGCGAAGCCTTGGCCACACCATGGGACGGCGCAGCCGAATCAACGCGGAAGGCCGCTACCGCGTCACTGAGCTTGGTGCTCTGCATGCGCATGCTCTCGGCCGCCGCGGCGGTCTGCTCCACGAGGGCAGCGTTCTGTTGCGTGGCCTGGTCGAGCTGGCTGACGGCGGCGTTGATCTGGCCCACGCCTTCGGACTGCTCACGGCTGGACACGGTGATCTCGCCGACGAGGTCAGTCACCTTGCGCACCTCGTTGACCATCTGGCCGATGGTCTCGCGCGCGGCCAGAACCTGGGCGCTGCCGCTCTCCACCTTGGACACGCTGTCGCCGATGAGGCTCTTGATCTCCTTGGCCGCCTCGGCGCTGCGCTGGGCCAGGCTGCGCACCTCGCCGGCCACGACCGCAAAGCCGCGGCCCTGCTCGCCGGCACGGGCCGCTTCCACGGCGGCGTTCAGCGCCAGGATGTTGGTCTGGAAGGCGATGCCGTCGATGGTGCCGATGATGTCGGAGATCTTGCGGCTGGATGCGGAGATGGCGTCCATCGTCGCGACGACTTCGCCAATGGCGACGCCACCGGCCTGGGCCACTTCGGACGCATGGCTGGCGAGCTGGTCGGCCTGGCGGGCGTTGTCGGCATTGGCCTTGATCTGCGCGGCCATCTGCTCGACGGAGGCTGCCGTCTCTTCCAGGCTGGAGGCCTGGCTCTCGGTGCGTGCCGACAGGTCGCCGTTGCCTTGGGCAATCTCGGCCGCTGCGACGTTGATCTGGTCGCAGCCCACGCGCACGCCGGACACCATGCGCGCGAGGTTTTGCGTCATCTCGTCGAGCATGGTGAGCAACTGGCCCAGTTCGTCACGCGAGCTGCTGCTGACGCGCTGGGTCAGGTCCCCCGCCGCCACGGCGCGGACGGACTCGGAGGCCCGCTTGAGCGGTTCGACGATGGAGCGGGTCATCGTGATCGCGGCCACGATGCCGATGGCCAGGGCCACGAGCGTTGCGATCGCGAACACCCACAGCACGCGCTTGAAGGCCGACTCGGCCGAGGCCGTTGCATCGCCGGCGATCTTCTCGTTGTAGTCCCACCATTTGACGACGTCGTCGCGCAGGCTGCTGAAAGCACTCGACATGGGGCCGAACAGCATCTCGCGGGCGGCAGTACCCTGGGTCGGGTCGGACGCGCTCTCCTCGGAGGCCTTCAGCAGTTTGTCCTCCAGCGCGAGGTAGGCCAGGGTCTGGTCAGACACCTTCTTCAGCAGCCCGCGGTCCGTGTCGTCGGCCGCCAGCAGCTCATAGTCCTTGAGCCGCTGCTTCAGGTTGTCGCGTGCCTTGGCGATGCGAGCCCCCAGGACCTTCTTCTCCTTGTCGTCCTCGGTCAGGATGTGCTGGGCTTCGAGCCGGCGCGCCTCGTTGAGGTTGGCATCGATCTGGTGCACGAGCCGCAGCGAGGGCAGGATGTTCTCGGGGTAGTACTCGGCAAAGGTGTTGATGGAGCGCGCCTGCAGGGCGCCAACGGCGGCCATGACAACCATCAGGGCCAGCAGCACGAAAAAAGACAGCGCAAGGCGCGTCCCAACGCGCAGGTTCTTCAGTGCATCCACGGCAGTCCCCTCTTGTAGTGCGAAGGACTTTGCCCGTTTCACCCCGGGCAGGCAATGCGGCACGCGCCGCAGAGCGTGAATAGTCAGCTTTCCGTCGCGTCGGCGTCGCTGAGCAGTAGCGCCAGCAACACAGCGGTACCGATGGGCATGAAGATGACCACGGCCACGAACCAGGGCCAGAAGGCGCGCCCGGTACGGCGCACCAGTTGCATCATGAAGACGCAATGCATGGAGCCCGACACGATGAGGCCCAGGCCGCAGATCGCGAGCAGGCTGGCCGGCGGCTCGCCGTCCTGCGTGCTGCTGATGATCTGCCACAGGCAGAAGCCGGCGATGAGCAGCGTGATCAGCCCGTACTCGATGCCGCTCTTGATTTGCGCTTGCATGGGCTCAACTCTCCTCGATCAGTTTCTTCAGCGGCGCGGGCAATGCGTAATTCGCGAGTGTCTCCCGAGCGACCCAGGTTCCGCCAGGCGTCATACCCTGGCCGTCCTCGGCTTGCTCGGCGCGCAGGGTGTGCAGCACCCAGTCGAAGTGGGTCAGCGCATGCTCGATGCGCGGCAGCGTCTCCAACGCGACGCCGGGCAGGGCCTCGCGGACGCCGGCTTCGTCGTCGAACATGGGTAGCGTCCACAGCCCCGCCCAGACGCCTGTTGCCGGGCGCTGCTGCAGCAAGACCTGGCCCTGGCGCTCGACCCACAGCCACCAGTTTTCGCGCCGGCCCCGCTTGAGCTTGCGGGTCTTGACCGGGTAGCGGGTCGGGTCGCCCTGCTGCTGGCCCACGCACATGGACTGCACGGGGCAGAGTAGACAGTTGGGCGAGCGCGCCGCGCAGACCGTCGCGCCCAGGTCCATCAGGCCTTGCGTGTAACGGTCCACGTCGCGTTCGGGCAGCAGTTCGGTGGCGCGCTCCCAGAGCTTTTTCTCCTGCGCACTGCTGGCGAGGTCGCCATCGAAGGCCAGCACGCGCGAGAGCACGCGCTTGACGTTGCCGTCCAGGATGGCCACGCGCTCGCCGAAGCAGAAGGCCGCGATGGCCGCAGCCGTGGAGCGGCCTATGCCCGGCAACGTCTGCAGCCCGGCCGCCGTGGACGGGAACTCGCCGCCATGCAGCTCGGCCACGGCCCTGGCGCAGGCATAGAGGTTGCGCGCGCGGCTGTAGTAGCCCAGGCCCGCCCACATGGCGAGCACTTCGTCCAGCGTCGCCGCCGCCAGGTCGGTCACCTTGGGCCAGCGCGCCAGGAAGCGCTCGTAGTAGCCCAGCACCGTGACCACCTGGGTCTGCTGCAGCATGATTTCCGACAGCCAGACGCGGTAGGGGTCGCGGGTGTTCTGCCAGGGCAGCGTGTTGCGACCGTGCTGGCGCTGCCAGGCGACGATGGTCTTGCCGAAGTCGGGGATCAACGCTTCTGACATGAGGGGCAGAAAAAGGTGGAGCGCTGGCCCTGCACGATGCGCTTGATGGCCGTGCCGCAGCGCCGGCAGGCCTCGCCCTCGCGGCCATAGACCTGGGCCTGCATCTGGAAGCTGCCGGCCACGCCGTGGGCGTCGCGGAAGTCGCGCAGCGTCGTGCCACCGGCCTCCAGCGCCTGCCCCAGCACAGTGCGCACGGCGGCCGCCAGCTTGTCGGCGCGCAGGCGGCTGAGCTTGCCCGCCGGCAGGCGTGGGTCTATGCCGGCCATGAAGAGGGCTTCGCAGGCGTAGATGTTGCCGGCACCGACGACGATGTCGCCCGCCAGCAAGGCCTGCTTGATCGCGACGCGCCGGCCGCTCAGCGCGGCATGCAGGTGCAGCCCGTCGAAGCGCTCGTCGAACGGCTCCAGGCCCAGTCCGTCCAGCAGCGTCGCCACCGGTTCGGCCTCCAGGCCCGCGGCCCAGACGACGGCACCGAAGCGGCGCGGGTCGGTCAGCCGCAAGAGGCCGTGGTCGGTGTGCAGGTCGAAATGATCATGCGCGCCGGGTGCGGGCGTCGCTTCCAGGAAGGCCAGCGAGCCGGACATTCCCAGGTGCATCAGCAGTCCCCCAGCCTTTCCGAGGGGAAGCCACAAATATTTACCCCTTCTTTGCACGTCGCCGACGCGCGCGCCGAGCAGGGTTTCGGGGTCTACGCCTATGGGCCAGCGCAGGGGTTTTCCCAGGCGGAGCCCGGTAACCCGGGCCCCCTGGATGGCGCTCGCAAAGCTGCGGCGCGTGACTTCGACTTCGGGCAACTCGGGCATGGAGGCGAAATCATAATCAGGCTGTTGTCTGCTGGAGTCCGAATGCCCTTGCCTTCCCGCCCTGCCCTGCGCCGCGCCATCGCGGCCGCCGCCCTGTTGGCGCTGGGGCTGAACGTCCAGGCCCAGGAGGCCCCCACCGCCGTACAGGCCCTGCCGGAGGAGGCGCCCATCAATTCGGCGATGGACGCACCGCTGTTCTATCAGCTGCTGATCGGCGAGCTGGAGCTGCAGAACGGACAGTCCGGCGTCGCCTACCAGGTGCTGCTGGACGCGGCCCGCCGCACCGGCGACGAGGAGTTGTTCAAGCGCGTCGTCAACATCGCGCTGCGGGCCCGCGCGGGCGACCAGGCCTTGCTCGCCGCACGCGCCTGGGCCGAGACGGTGCCCACCTCGGTCGATGCCCAGCAGACCACGGTGCAACTGCTGGCGCTGATGAACCGCCCGGCCGAGGTGCGCGAGCCGCTCGCGACGCTGCTGCGCATCGCTCCGCCCGACCAGCGCGCCGGCCTCATCCTCGCGCTGCCCCGCCTCTTCCAGCGCTCGCCGGACCCGAAATCGGTGCTTGCCGCCGTAGGCCCTGTGCTGCAGTCGCAGATGGGGCCCGCCAAGCCAGCAGCCCTGTACACCGAAGCACGCCTGTCCATCAACGCCGGAGAAAACACCCGGGCCCTCACGCTGACCCGCGAGCTCAATCAGGCCCTGCCCGACGCCGATGACGCGATGCAGCTTGCGCTGGACCTGATGTCCGCCGAGCCGCAGGCCGAGAGCCTGATCACTGCGCGCCTTGCGCAAAAGCCCGACCAGCATGCGCTGCGCCAGGCCTATGCCCGCTCGCTGATCCGAGCCCAGCGCCCGGCCGAGGCGGCACGCGAGTTCCGCGTGCTGACCGAGGTCACGCCCGAAAACCCGGCGCCCTGGCTGGCCCTGGGAGCCATCGAGCTGGAGCTCAAGCACGTCAGCGCCGCGGAGACCGCGCTGCGCGAGGGCCTGAAGCGCCTGGACACGCCCGCCGCCGGCACAGACGACGAGATCCGCACCCGCGCCGAAGGCCGCCAGCAGGCCTGGCTGATGCTGTCCCAGGCGGCCGAGCAACGCGGCGACCTGAAGGCGGCCGAAGCCGCCTTGCAAAAACTCGACAGCAGCAGCCTGGACGTGCAATACCGCCGTGCCAGCCTGCTGGCCCGCCAGGGCAAGGTCGCGGAAGGCCGCAAGCTGCTGCACCCGGCGGCCGACGCCAGTGACGCCGACGCCCGCGCTCGCCTGCTTGCCGAGGCCCAGCTGCTGCGCGAGAACCGCGACTACACCGGGTCGCTGGCCGCCTTGAAGGCGGCCACGGAGCGCTTCAAGGACGACCCCGACCTGATCTACGAGCAGGCCATGATGACCGAGAAGGTCGGCCGCTTCGACGAGATGGAGTCGCTGCTGCGCAAGGTCACTGAGATCAAGCCCGACTACCACCATGCCTACAACGCGCTGGGCTACTCGCTGGCCGAGCGCAACCAGCGCCTGCCCGAGGCCAAGGAGCTCATTGAGCGCGCGCTGAAGCTGGCCCCCGGCGAGCCCTTCATCGTCGACAGCCTGGGCTGGGTGGAGTTCCGCCTCGGCAACCTGCCCGAGGCCGCCAAGCTGCTGCGCCAGGCGTACGCGGGCCGGCCGGATGCCGAGATCGCCGCCCACCTGGGTGAAGTGCTGTGGGCCAACGGCGAGAAAGACGAGGCCCGCCGCGTCTGGCAGGAGGCCGCCCAGCGCGACCCGCGCAACGAGGCGCTGCGCGAGACGATGGACCGGCTGAAGGTCAAGCCTTGAGAGTTTTCGCCGCCCTCACCCTGGCGCTGGCCCTGGCAGGCTGCGCCCAGCTGCAGAAGGCCCCGACCGCCGACTCCACCGAATCCCGGCTTAGCGGCCGCATCAGCGTCACCGTGGCCGGCAACGTGCACAACCGTGGTACCGGCGGCGCGGCGAGCTTCGAGCTCTTTGGCGGCCCGACGGCCGGCCGGCTGGAGCTGACGTCGCCGTTGGGCGCGCTGGTGGCCCGCGCGAACTGGCAGCCCGGCCTCGTGACGCTGCAGACGCCCAATGACGAGCGCCGCTTCGACAACCTCGACGCGCTGACCCGCGAGCTGCTGGGTGAGCCCGTGCCCGTTGCGGCGCTGTTCGACTGGCTCAAGGCAAGGCCCTGGCCAGCGGCGCCCCACAAGACCATGCCCGGTGGCTTCGAGCAACTGGGCTGGCGCATCGAGCCCAAGCTGCCCGCCCTGGTCGCCACTCGCCTGGCCGAGCCCACGGTGACGCTGCGCGCCAAGCTGGATGGGGGCGATGAAGGCGCTCCATGACCTGGCCGCTCCGGCCAAGCTGAACCTGTTCCTGCACGTCGTCGGCAAGCGGCCGGACGGCTACCACCTGCTGCAATCGGTCTTCGTGCTGGTGGACTGGGCGGACACGCTGCACGTGGAGCGGCGCACCGACGGGCTGCTGCAACGCCACGACGTGCTGGGCGGCGACCTACCGGCAGATGACCTGTGCCTGCGCGCCGCGCGCCTGCTGCAAGCCGAGACGGGTTGCACGTTGGGCGCCGACATCCACCTGGAAAAGCGCCTGCCGGCCGGCGCCGGCATGGGCGGCGGCTCGTCGGACGCAGCGACCACGCTGCTGGGCCTGAACCGTCTGTGGGACCTGCGCCTGCCGCTGGACCGGCTCAAGGCCCTGGGACTGAAGCTGGGCGCCGACGTGCCTTTCTTCCTGGGCGGCGGCCCCGCCTTCGTCGAAGGAATCGGCGAAATCCTGCACCCGCTGGCCCTGCCGGAGCAGCGCTTCGCGGTGCTCAAGGGCCCGGCCGGCCTGGCCACCAAGGACATCTTTTCGAGCGAACGCTTGGCAAGGTCCGAAAACTTGGCTATAGTCGCGGGCTTTCCTGCCCTGGCAGGGACTGCAGAAAACTTAATCGCAGGCTTTGGTCGCAATGACTTGCAGCCCGCGGCAGAAGTGATCAGCAGTGAGGTGAGAGAAGCGTTGACTCTGTTGTCGAAGACTTTCGGCAACGCCCGGATGACGGGCTCGGGGGCTGCGGTTTTCTCGGTACTCGCCGGGGACGGAGAAGATGGCAAGGACGACCAGTCCCTGGCGACATTGCTGCAGGCTAGGCCTGTGGGGTGGACCGGTCGAATATGCCGCAGTCTGGCTCAACACCCGCTCGCGGGCTGGGCCGACTGACAAGGTTTCAAGGGTTCGGCCGCCAGGCCGGGTCCTGTGTAGGGGAGTCGCCAAGTTGGTCAAGGCATCGGATTTTGATTCCGACATGCGAGGGTTCGAGTCCTTCCTCCCCTGCCAAATTTCTGTACTTCGCTGAACCGGCTGCGCATTCAGCGGGCCACTGACCACCAGAGGCTCACAGTGCTGCTCAATACGGTTCTCTTCACCGGCAACGCGAACCCGGTTCTTTCCCAGGAAATTGCCACGCACCTTGGCCTCGAACTCGGCAAGGCGGTGGTTGGCCGTTTCTCGGATGGCGAAGTGGCCGTCGAGATCCAGCAGAACGTCCGCGCCCGCGACGTGTTCGTCGTGCAGCCCACCTGCGCGCCGACGAACGAGAACCTGATGGAACTGCTGATCATGGCCGACGCGCTCAAGCGCTCCAGCGCCCGCCGCGTGACCGCCGTGATCCCCTACTTCGGCTATGCCCGCCAGGACCGCCGCCCGCGCAGCACGCGCGTGCCCATCTCGGCCAAGGTCGTTGCCAACCTGCTGGAAACCGTGGGCGTCGAGCGCGTGCTGACGATGGACCTGCACGCCGACCAGATCCAGGGCTTCTTCGACATCCCGGTCGACAACATCTATGCGTCGCCCGTGCTGCTGTCGGACCTGAAGAGCCGCAACTACAGCGACCTGGTGGTCGTCAGCCCCGACGTCGGCGGCGTGGTGCGCGCTCGCGCGTTGGCCAAGCAGCTGGGCTGCGACCTGGCCATCATCGACAAGCGCCGCCCTGCCGCCAACGTGTCCGAAGTGATGCACGTCATCGGCGACATCGACGGCCGCAACTGCGTCATCATGGACGACATGATCGACACGGCCGGCACGCTGGTGAAGGCCGCCGAGGTGCTGAAGGCGCGTGGCGCCAAGAGCGTCTTCGCCTACTGCACCCACCCCATCCTGTCGGGCCCGGCCATCGAGCGCATTGCCGGCTCGCAGCTGGACGAAGTCGTCATCACGAACACCATTCCGCTGACCGATGCGGCCAAGGCCTGCAAGAAGATCCGCCAGCTGTCGGTGGCCTTCCTGTTTGCCGAGACCATCCGCCGCATTTCGGACGGCGAGTCGGTCACTTCCCTTTTCAGCGAGCAGAACAACAACTTCTGACCGCACAACGCATCCGGCGTCACGGCATCCCGCCGCGGCGCCTGAAGGAAGAGCCTGGTCGCGGGCCTTCCAACCCCGGGGCGCCATGGTGGCGCTCTGACTTTTTGGAGTTAACTATGAAATTCGTCGCTTTTGAGCGCAAGCTGCAGGGGACCGGAGCGAGCCGCCGCCTGCGTATTGCTGGCAAGGTGCCTGGCATCGTCTTCGGTGCCGGTGAGCCCGTCATGATCGAACTCGATCACAACGCGCTGTTCCACGCCCTGAAGAAGGAAGCCTTCCACAGCTCGCTGCTGGACATGGAGCTGAACGGCGCCACCACGCAAGTGCTGCTGCGTGACTTCCAGATGCACCCGTACAAGCCGCAAGTCCTGCACTGCGACTTCCAGCGCGTGGACGGCACCACCAAGATCACCAAGAAGGTGCCCCTGCACTTCATCGGTGAAGAGACCTCGGTGGCCGTCAAGACCGACCACTGCACGGTCAACCACGTCATCACCGAGCTGCTGATCACCTGTCTGGCCAAGCAACTGCCCGAGTTCATCGAGGTGGACCTGTCCGGCCTGACCAAGGGTCACTCGCTGCACGTCAACGACATCAAGCTGCCGGAAGGCATCAAGGTCGTCACGCACGGCAAGCCCAACCCCGTCATCGCCACGCCTATCGAGCCCGTGACTGAAGAAGTCATCGTCGCCGCCGCTCCGGCCGCCGACGACGGCAAGGGCAAGAAGAAGGGCAAGAAGTAATTCCTGCCTGGCTTCAAGCCAAAGCAAAGGGCTCCTTCGGGAGCCCTTTTTGCATTGGCGGTCAGGCTTTGAAAGTCACCCAGGGCCGCAGTTGCACTGCCGCCTTGATGAGCCCGGCCTCCTCCTGCGCCTGGATGACCGGGCCTATGGGCTTGTAGGCCTGCGGCGCCTCCTCCACGCGGCGCTCCTCCCTCAGCGTCACGCATTGCCAGCCCTGGCCCTGCGCGTCCGGCGCTTTCAGCGCCCGCATCTGTTGTCGCCGCATAGAGCGCCCCGCCCCATGGCTGCAGGACCATAGCCAGTCGGCATGGCCCAGGCCCGTGGCGAGATAGGACGAGTCACCCATCGAACCCGGGATCAGCGCCAGATCACCTTCGTGCGCCGGCGTCGCGCCCTTGCGATGGATGTTCAGCCCTCGCTCCCGCAGCACGACGTTGTGCGGCACGTCGACGACCAGCCGCGACGAACCGGCGCCGGCCAGGGCCTCGAGGTCCTTGCGCACCAGCTCGGCCAGCACTACGCGATTGGCCCAGGCATAGCGTGCCGCCGCGCCCATGGCCTGCAGGTACTCATCGGCCAGCGCCCCCTGCAGGCCATAGAGACCGCTGAGCGGATGCTTTACTCCGGTCGGCCAGGCCCGCTTCGCCCGGTCCATCCAAGCCTGCCCGACGTAGAAGCCCAGGTCGCGCGAACCACTGTGGATCATCACGACGACGTCGCCCGCCTTCAGGCCGGCCGCATAGGCCACATGGCGGTCCAGCACCGCGTCAACAACCTGCAATTCGACGAAATGGTTGCCAGCCCCGGGTGTGCCAAGGCTCGGGTCGCGAAAGACCGCGTGGGTGTCGGTCCGGTAGGCCTGCGGCACATGGCGGGAGTGACCGGCGAACGAGGCCAGTCCGACACAACGTGCCACCTCCTCGTGCAGACGCTCACGGTCGCACTGCGCCCAGAGGCCGAGCGGATCGAGGCGATCCAGGAACGCGTCGGGGCCGTCGTCGAACAGCGCCACGAAGGCCCGCGTCGAGACCGGGACGTCGCGGCCGTTGTCCAGCAGGCTGCGGGTCAGCCGCTTGAGCAGCGCCTCCTTGTGGGGCGCCAGTTGTCCGAGGTTCAGCCCCGTCGTCAACAGCCTCATGCCGCAGTTGATATCCGTGCCGACGGAACTCGGGATGACGAAGTCCGGCGAGGTCGCGACTACGGTGCCGACGGGCGCGATGGCGCCGGGGTGGAAGTCCGGCGTCGCGCAGGCCTTGCAGACGCCGGCGCTGCCGTCGCCGGCGCGCACCGCCGCGAAGTCCAGCAACTGGCGAACGGCCTTTTCCTCCAGCGGCAGGCTAGCCGGCAGCAGGATGCTGGCCTGCGCCGCTTCGTTGTGGACGTGATAGATGCCATCGCGATAGCTGAGCGCGATGCCGTTGCGGGCGAAGGCCCGCTGAAGTCGTAGATGGTTGCCCATGGCTGCAATCCGAGAAGCCTGGCCAAGACGGCACAGGCGAAAGGACACGTCCGGAGCGCTCAACCAAGATTGGCGGGCCGGGAAAGCCTTTCTTGCAGCAGCGGGGTCAAGAAAGAAGAGGCGGCAGTGTAGCCGCCCAGGTGCCTATTGGGGCGGGATGCGCCCGCCCAGGTTCTTCAGCAGCAGGTTGGCCGCTGCGAGCTGGCGGTTGCGCGAGGACAGCACATTGGCCTCGGCCGACAGCGCGGCCGTCTGGGCCGTGCTGACGTTGAGGAAGCTGACCGTGCCGGCGCGGTACTGGGCCAGCACGATTTCGAGGTTTTGCTGGGCGGCATCCAGGGCGTCGCGCTGCAGTGCCACGTCGGCGCCGGATTCGGCGAGCAGCACGAGGTTGTCCTCGACCTCCTGGAAGGCCGTCAGCACGGTCTGGCGGTAGTTGGCCGTGGCCGAGTCGGCCGAGGCGCGGGCCTGGGCGCTGGCGAGCTTGCGCTGGCCGCCGTCCAGGATGGGGGCGGTCACCGCCGCACCCAGCGACCAGATCAGGTTGGGCGCCGAGATGAGGTTGGACCAGGACGAGCCCCGATAGCCGCCGCTGGCCGACAAGTCCAGCGACGGGAAGAAGGCCGCGTCGGCAACGCCGATCTGCGCATAGGCGGCCAACTGGCGCGAGCGTGCCGCGGCAATGTCGGGCCGCTGGGCCAGCACGGTGGACGGCACGAGGTTGGGCACAGGCGGCAGCTCTGGCAGGCGGGAACTGGGCAGGAGCTCGAACTGGCCCGGCAGCTTGCCGAGCTGGGTGGCTATCGCATGTTCCAGCTGCGAGCGCTGCACGCGCACATCGCTGAGCTGGGACTGCACGTTGCGCAGCTGCGTCCGCGCCTGCAGCACGTCGGTCTGGGCGACGACGCCGCTGGCATAGCGGGCCTGGGTCAGCTCCAGCGCCCGCTGGTTGGCCGCAGCCGTGCGCTCCAGCAGCGCCTGCTGAGCCTCAGCCGTGCGCAGCGAGAAGTAGCTCTGCGCCAGCGTGGCCTGGGCCGACAGGCGCAGCGCGGCGAGGTCGGCCTCGCTGGCGCGGTAGCTGGCGCCGGCGGCCTTGATGCCCTCTGCCAGACGCCCCCAGAGGTCCACCTCCCAGCCGGCGTTGGCCGTCAGCGAGTTGGTCGTCGAGACCGTGCGCTTGCCGTTGTTCTCGCTGGCAGAGCGCGTGGTGCCGCCGCCTACCGACAGCGTGGGCAGGATGGCCCATTTGCTGGCCTCCAGCACGGCCCGTGCAGACTGCACCTGGGCCAGCGCCGCGGCGAGGTTCTGGTTGCCGACGACGAGGTCGGCCTCAAGACCATCAAGCACCGGGTCCTTGAACATCGTCCACCAGGCCTCGGGCACGGCCACGTCGGCCGGGACGCGCTGCCATTCGGCCGAGCCCTTGAAGCTGGCGGGCGGCGTGGTTTCGGCGGGTGGCTTCGTGGCCGTCACGGCGCAGCCGGCCAACAGCAGGGCCAGAGTGAGGGGAGCGAGAGCAGGCTTCAGCATGGCTTCAGGTCGTGGCTTCGAGGGCGGGTTCCTGGGCCGGGGCGCGCGGTGCGCGGCGCTTGCGGCTCAACCTGTCCATGCAGCAGAACACGACGGGCGTGGTGTAGAGGGTCAGCAGCTGGCTCAGCAGCAGGCCGCCGACGATGGAGATGCCCAGCGGCACGCGCAGCTCGGCGCCTTCGCCCTGGCCCAGGGCCAGCGGCACGGCGCCGAAGACGGCGGCCACCGTCGTCATCAGGATGGGCCGCAAGCGCAGCAGCGCGGCGCGGTAGATCGCCGCACCGGCCGTCAGCCGCTTGCCGCGCTGCTCGGCCGCATGCTGGGCCGAGATGGCGAAGTCCAGCATCATGATGGCGTTCTTCTTCACGATGCCGATCAAGAGGATGACGCCGATCAGCGCAATGATGGAGAAGTCAGTCTTGAAGGCCATCAGCGCCAGCAGCGCACCCACGCCGGCCGAGGGTAGCGTCGACAGGATGGTGATGGGATGGATCAGGCTCTCGTAGAGCATGCCCAGCACCAGGTAGATGGTCACGATGGCCGCGAGGATGAGCAGCGGCTGTGACTTCAGCGAGCTCTGGAAGACCTGGGCCGTGCCCTGGAAGCTGCCGCGCACCGACACCGGCGCGCCGCTGCGCGCAACGGCATCGTTGACCGCCTCCACCGCGTCCGACAGCGACACGTCCGGCGAGAGGTTGAAGCTGATGGTGCTGGCCGGCGTGCCGCTCTGGTGGTTGACGGCCAGCGGCGTGCCGGTTGTCTCGACGCGCGCGACGGCCGACAGCGGCACCTGCTGGCCGCCGCTGCTGGTGAGCATCAGCCGGTCCAGCGTCTGCGGGTTCTGCAGCCACACGGGCGCCAGCTCCATGACGACGCGGTACTGGTTCAGCGGGTTGTAGATGACGCCCACCTGGCGCTGGCCGAAGGCATTGTTGAGCACGCTGTCCAGCGAACTCATCGTCAGGCCCAGGCGTGCGAGCGCGTCGCGGTCGACGACCAGCGAGGTCTGCACGCCCTTGTCCTGCTGGTCGGTGTTGACGTCGGTGATCTCGGGCACCTCGGTCAGCGCGCGGCGTATGCGTGGCTCCCAGGTACGCAGGTCGGCCAGGTCGTCGGCCTGCAGCGTGTACTGCCAGGACGCATTGGCCTGGCGGCCACCCACGCGGATGTCCTGCACCGGCGCGAGGAAGAGGTTGGCACCGGGCACGCGCGCCAGCTTGCCACGCATGCGGGCGATGACCTCGTCGACGGTCTCCTTGCGCTCGTTCCGTGGCTTGAGGCTGATGAACATGTTGGCGCTGTTGCGCTGGCCGCCGCCGGTGAAGCCGGTCACGTTGGCCACGGCCGGGTCGTTGCGCACGATGTCGTGGAAGGTGCGCAGCTTGGCCTGCATGGACTGGAAGGAGCTGGCCTGGTCGGCCTGCACGCCGCCAATCATCAGCCCGGTGTCCTGCTGCGGGAAAAAGCCCTTGGGAATGCTGATGTAGAGCGACACGTTCAGCGCGATGACGCCCGCCAGTGCCAGCAGCGCGACGGGCTGGTGGCGCAGCGTCCAGCGCAGCGTGCGCCGGTAGCCACGCATCAGCGAGCGCTGCGCGCCGGCCAGCGCGCGGCCGAACCGCCCCGGCTTGCCGGCCTCGGCATGCGGGCGCAGCAGCGTGGCCGCCATCATGGGCGTCGTCGTCAGCGACACCACCATGGACACGAGGATGGCCACCGACAGCACGACGGCGAACTCGCGGAAGAGCCGCCCCACGATGCCGCCCATCGCGAGGATGGGGATGAAGACGGCGATGAGGCTCAGCGAGATGGAGACGACGGTGAAGCCGATCTCTCGCGCGCCGCGCAGCGCCGCCTCGCGAGGGGCCACGCCGCGCTCGATATGGCGCGAGATGTTCTCCAGCACGACGATGGCGTCGTCGACGACGAAGCCGGTGGCCACGGTCATGGCCATCAGCGACAGGTTGTCGATGCTGTAGCCCAGCAGGTACATGAAGCCGCAGGTGCCGGCCAATGACACCGGCACGGCCACGGCCGGCAGCAACGCTGCGCGCAGCCGGCGCAGGAAGATGAAGACGACGGCGATGACCAGGCCGAAGGAGATGGCCAGCGTGCGCTGCACCTCCTTGATGCTGCCTCGAATGGTGGTCGTGCGGTCCATGACCACGTCGACGTTGATGGACGGCGAGATGGACGCGCGCAATTGCGGCAGCAGGTCGCGCACGGTGTCCACCGTCTTGATGATGTTGGCGCCGGGCGCCTTGTTCAGGATCAGCAGCACGGCCGAGCGGCCGTTGGCCAGGCCGTCGTTGCGCACGTCCTGCACGCTGTCCTGGATGTCGGCCACGTCACGCAGGCGCACGGCGGCGCCGTTGCGGTAGCTCAGCACCAGGGGTGCGTAGTCGCTCGCGCGCTTGGCCTGGTCGTTGGCGACGATCTGCCAGTTGCGGTCGCCATCCTCCAGCGAGCCCTTGGGGCGGTTGGCATTGGTCGCGACGACGGCCTGCCTCACCTGATCCAGCGCAATGCCCTGGGAGGACAGCTTGTTCGGGTCCAGCTCGATGCGCACGGCCGGCAGCGCGCCGCCACCCACCGACACCTGGCCTACGCCATCGACCTGCGACAGGCGCTGCGCGAGCACGGTGGACGCGGCGTCATACATCTGCCCACGCGTCAGCGTGTCCGACGTCAGCGCGACGATCATGATGGGCGCATCGGCCGGGTTGACCTTGCGATACGTCGGGTTGCTGGGCATGCCGGTGGGCAGCAGCGCACGAGACGCGTTGATGCCGGCCTGCACGTCGCGGGCGGCACCGTCGATGTCGCGGTTCAGGTCGAACTGCAGCGTGATGCGCGAACTGCCCAGCGACGACGACGACGTGATCTCGGTGACGCCGGCGATGGTGCCCAACGTCCGCTCCAGCGGCGTCGCGACGGTCGCGGCCATCGTGTCGGGGCTGGCGCCGGGCAGCGAGGCGCTGACCGAGATGGTCGGGAACTCGACCTGCGGCAAAGGCGCAATGGGCAGCAGCAGATAGGCCAGCGCACCGGCCAGCGCGATGCCGCAGGTGATCAGCGCCGTGCCGACCGGCCGCTCGATGAAGGTGCGCGACAGGTTCACGCCGCCGCTTCCTTTTCATCCGCATGCTTGCGGCCACGCTTCAGGCGCGCGGCCAGCGCGGCGAAGCCCAGGTAGATGACCGGCGTCGTGAACAGCGTCAGCAACTGGCTGACGATGAGGCCGCCCACCATGACCACGCCCAGCGGGTGGCGCAACTCGCTGCCCACGCCCGTGCCCAGCATCAGCGGTAGCGCGCCCAGCAGGGCCGCCATCGTGGTCATCAGGATGGGGCGGAAGCGCAGCAGGCAGGCCTTGTGGATGGCGTCCCGCGGCTTCATGCCCATATCTCTTTCAGCCTCCAGCGCGAAGTCGATCATCATGATCGCGTTCTTCTTCACGATGCCGATCAAGAGCACGATGCCGATGATGGCGATGATGTCCAGGTCCAGCCGGAAGGCCAGCAGCGCCAGCAGCGCACCCAGGCCCGCGGATGGCAGCGTGGACAGGATGGTCAACGGGTGGATGGTGCTCTCGTAGAGCACGCCCAGCACGATGTACATCGTCACGATGGCCGCGAGGATGAGCAGCAGCGTGCTGGTGAGCGACGCCTGGAAGGCCAGCGCCGCGCCCTGGAAGCGGGTCTCGACGCTGAGCGGCAGTTGCAGCGCGTCGACCTCGGCCTTGACCGCGCCGACGGCCTCGCCCAGCGACCCGCCCGGCGCGAGGTTGAAGGACACGGTCGCCGACGGGAACTGGGCCACGTGGTTGACGGCCAGCGGCGCCAGGCGCTCGCTGAAGCGGGCCACCGAGCTCAGCGGCACCTGCGTGCCGTTGGCGCCCGGCACGTAGAGACGTTGCAGGCCGTCCAGGCCCTGGCGGTAGCTGGGCGCCACCTCCAGCACCACGCGGTACTGGTTGCTCTGCGTGAAGATGGTCGAGATCAGTCGCTGGCCGAAGGAGCTGTACAGCGCACTGTCAATGGCCGCGACGCTGACGCCCAGCCGCCCGGCCGCATCGCGGTCGATATCCACATAGGCCTGCAGGCCCTGCTCCTGCTGGTCGCTGGCGACGTCGACGATCTGCTTGAGGCCGCGCAGGTGCTCCAGCACCGCCGTCGTGGAGCGGCTCAGCTCGGCCGAGTCCGGCGACGACAGCGTGAACTGGTACTGCGTCTTGGCGACGCGGTCCTCGATGGTCAGGTCCTGCACGGGCTGCAGGTACAGCGCGATGCCGGGCTCGTTGGCAGCAGCTTCGTTGATGCGGCGCGACACCTCGGTGGCGCTGACGCCGCGCTCGTCCTTGGGCTTGAGGGCGATCTGCAACCGGCCCTGGTTCAGCGTCGTGTTGCCGCCGTCCACCCCGATGAAGGACGACACGCTCTCCACGGCGGGGTCCTTCAGCACGCGCTCGGCCAGGCGCTGCTGGTGCTCGGCCATGGCGGCGAAGGAGGTGGATTGGGCCGCCTCGGTGATGCCCTGGATCTGCCCCGTGTCCTGCACCGGGAAGAAGCCCTTGGGCACGAGCATGTAGAGCACGCCGGTCAGCAGCAGCGTCGCGATGAAGACCACTAGCGTCGCAGCCGAGCGGTCCAGCACCCAGTCCAGCATGCGGCCATAGCCGGCGATGGTGTCGTCGAAGGCCTTGCCCACCCAACGCCACAGCTTGCCGTGGTCCTCCTCATGTTCGTGCTTGAGCAGCCGCGCGCACATCATTGGCGTCAGCGTCAGCGACACGAAGGCCGAGATCAGGATGGACACGGCCAGCGTGATCGCGAACTCGTGGAACAGCCGCCCCACCACGTCGCCCATGAAGAGCAGCGGGATCAGCACGGCGATCAGCGACACGGTCAGCGAGATGATGGTGAAGCCGATCTGCTTGGAGCCATCCAGCGCCGCCTGGAAGGGGCTGACCTGTTCGCCCCCTTCCTCCATGTGCCGCGCAATGTTCTCGATCATGACGATGGCGTCATCGACCACGAAGCCCGTCGAGATGACCAAGGCCATCAGCGTCAGGTTGTTGATCGAGAAGCCCGCCATGTACATGACACCGAAGGTGCCCACCAGCGACACCGGCACCGCAACGGCCGGGATGACGGTGGCCGGCACGCTGCGCAGGAAGACGAAGATGACGCCGATGACCAGCGCGATGGCGAACAGCAGCTCGTGCTGCACGTCGCGCACCGAGGCGCGTATGGTGGTGGTGCGGTCACTCAGCACCTGCACGTCGATGGACGCCGGCAGGCTGGCCTGCAACTGCGGCAGCACGGTACGCACGCGGTCCACCGTCTCGATGACGTTGGCGCCGGGCTGGCGCTGGATGTTCAGGATGACGGCCGCCGTGGACGGCTTGCTCGCCTGACCGGCCCAGGCCGCCAGGCGCAGGTTCTCGGCGTCGTCCACGAGCTGGGCCACGTCCTTGAGACGCACCGCGTTGCCGTTCTTGTAGGCAATGACGAGGTTGGCGTATTCGGCCGCGTTGCGGAGCTGGTCGTTGGCGTCCAACGTGGAGGCGCGCAGCGGCCCGTCGAAGCTGCCCTTGGACTGGTTGACGTTGGCGCCCGAGATGGCGGTGCGAACGTCGTCTATGGACAGGCCCAGCGTGGCCAGCGCCCCGGGGTTGGCCTGGATGCGCACGGCCGGCCGTCGCCCGCCGGCGATGCCCACGAGGCCCACGCCCGGCACCTGCGAGATCTTCTGCGCCAGCCGGCTCTCGACGAGGTCGTGCACGCGCATGACCGGCAGCGTCGTGGAGCTGACGGCGATGGTCAACACCGGCGCGTCGGCCGGGTTGACCTTGCTGTAGACCGGCGGCATGGGCAGGTCGGTCGGCAGCAGGTTGCTGCCGGCATTGATGGCGGCCTGCACCTCCTGCTCGGCCACGTCCAGCGACAGGCTGAGGTCGAAGCGCAGCGTGATGACCGAGGCGCCGCCCGAGCTGGTGGACGACATCTGCGACAGGCCCGGCATCTGGCCGAACTGGCGCTCCAGCGGTGCGGTGACGGAAGACGTCATCACGTCGGGGCTGGCGCCGGGGTACAGCGTCGTGACCTGGATGGTCGGGTAGTCGACCTCCGGCAGGGCCGACACCGGTAGCAGCCGGTAGGCCAGCGCGCCGGCCAGCACGATGGCCAGCATCAGCAGCGAGGTCGCGACCGGCCGCTCGATGAAGAGGCGTGACGGGTTCATCTCAGTTGTCCATTCCGCGCGCCGCACCCGCGATGCATGAAATCAGGTGTTCCGGGCCGAGCGCTGGGCCGCTCCCGAGCCGGCCCGCCTGACGCCACTTGAGGCTCGATGCCGCAAGTGGCGGCGTCCCCGCGGGGGACCGACCAGGTTGGCGCGCGTTCAGCGCCGCTGGACTGGGCGAGGGGCAGCTTCATTGCGCGGCCGCCGAAGCCGGGCGATGCTGCTGGAACCAGGCGCGGCGCTCCTCCGGGCTCATGGCCTTGAGCTTCTCGACCATCTCGGGCGGCACGCGGTCCATCCAGCGCGGGCGCTCACCGCCCGCCTCGCGCGAAGCACCGAGGGCTGCGCCCGGGGCCTGCGGCCTGGCGGGCTCGGGCTCGGGCTTGCTGTCGCCTGCGGGTGCGGCGGGCTTGGCGTCACCGCGCGGGGCTGCCGATGCCGCCGATGCAGGAGCGTCCGAACGATGCTGCTGTATCCACGCGCGCCGGTCTTCCGGGCTCATGGCCTTGAGCTTCTCCACCATCTCGGGCGGCACGCGCTCCATCCAGTTCTGGCGGCCGCCGCCTTCTCGGCCACCACCGGCACCCGAGGCGCCGCCGGCCGGTGCCTTGATGACCTCCGCCTTGCCGCCATCGCGCAGGCGGTCCGCGCCGTCGGTGACGACCTGGTCGCCCACCTTGAGCTCGCCCTGCACGCCCGTGAAGTCGCCGTCGGTCGCCAGCACCTGCACGCGGCGCAGCGCGACTTGGCCGTCGGCAGCCACGTAGACGAAGGTACCCGGCGCGCCGCGCTGCACCGCCGCCGTGGGCACGACCAGCACGTTCTTCAGCGTGTCCAGCTGCAGCCGCACGTTGACGAACTGGTTGGGGAAGAGGCTGTTGTCCTTGTTGGCGAACAAGGCCTTGACCTTGATGGTGCCGGTCGTCGCGTCGATGGAGTTGTCCGTGCTGGCGACACTGCCTTCGGCCAGCATCTGCTTGCGATCACGGTCCCAGGCCTGCACGGCCAGCGGCTGCTTGTCGCCCAGCTGCTGGCGGATGCGGCCCAGGCGCGCATCCGGCACGGCAAAGACGACGGCGGCCGGCTGGGTCTGCGCGATGCTGAGCAGGCCGTTGGTATCGCCGGGTGTGATGTTGTTGCCCAGGTCGGCCTGCTTGAGGCCGGCCTGCCCCGAGATGGGCGCGGTGACCTTGGTATAGGAAAGCTGCAGCTTGGCGTTGTCGAGGGTCGCCTTGTCGGACAGCAGCGTCGCTTCCAACTGGCGCACCAGGGCGACCTGGGTATCGAGCTGCTGGCGCGGCGCGGCTTCCTTGGCGACGAGGTCGCGGTAGCGGGCCATGTCGGCGCGGGCGTTCTCGAGCTGGGCCTGGTCGCGGGCCAGGGCCGCTTGGGCCTGGTCACGCGCGATCTCGAAAGGCCGCGGGTCGATCAGCGCCAGCACTTGGCCGGCCTTCACGGGCTGGCCTTCCTTGAAGTAGATGGCCTTGAGCTCGCCGGCAACCTTGGCGTGCACGACGGCCGTGTTGGCCGACGCGATGCTGCCGATGGCGTCCACGACGACCGGCAGGTCGCGCCGCTGCACGGCCGCGACCGACACGGGCTGCGGCCGGTTGCCACCGCCGAAGCGACCGCCGCGGCCACCGCCAGACCCCGCGCCCGAGGCCGGTGCCGAAGCGCCGCTGGCAGCACCGCTGCCGCCGCCGTCACCACGCCCCTTGAGCCACCATCCGCCCGCCCCGACAACGGCGGCAGCCAGGGCGACCAGCACCCACGTCTTGGCGCTGCCGGTCGACCTGCTGCGCTTGGATTCCTTGTTCTTCATCTTTGTGTCCGCTCCTGGTGCAGCCAGCCAGTGTCCCGGCCGAATGTAGCTGGAGCATTGCTGAGCGCCAAAGTTAGGGCCTGCTCGTGCTCCAGGAATCGGTGCGAGAGGGTCTGCGCGGGCGCAGGGCTAGACGTCGCGCCGAAGCCTGGGCTCTTCGCCCAGGCGAGGCGCGCAACAACGCCATGCGCCCGCGCAGGCCCTCTCCCGAAGGGTTGTCACTCAAAAGCCCGCGCGCGGCGTTGCGAAGCCTCGCTTGGGGCCTACCCAAGCTTCGTTTCGCGCCTTGCTCGCGGGCTTTTGAGTGGCAACGCACCGATCCCTGGGGCATGAACAGGCCCTAGGATGACGGCATGATCCGTTTGCTTGTCGGCCTGGGCAACCCGGGCCCCGAATACGAAGACACCCGCCACAACGCCGGTTTCTGGTGGGTTGATGGCCTCGCCCGGGGGCTGAAAGTCACGCTCGCACCCGACAAGGCCTATCACGGCCTCGTCGCCAGGGCAAACAACGCGCCCGGCGCCAGCGGCCCGATCTGGCTGCTGCAGCCCATGACGTACATGAACCTGTCCGGCAAGTCGGTGGCCGCGTTGGCGCGCTTCTTCAAGATCGCGCCGGAGGAGATCCTGGCCATCCATGACGAACTGGACCTACCGCCCGGCGAGATGAAATTCAAGAAAGGCGGCGGCAACGGCGGCCACAACGGCCTGAAGGACATGCAGGCCCAACTCGGCAGCGGCGACTTCTGGCGGCTGCGGCTGGGCATAGGCCACCCGGGGCACAAGGCCGAGGTGGCAGGCTACGTGCTGCGCCGGCCACCGCTGGCGGAGCGCCAGGCCGTGGAGGACTGCATCCAGAAGAGCTATGACGCGGTCGAATTGATGCTTCGGGGTGAGATGGACAAGGCACTCGCAAAAATTCACGCGAAACCGCCTCGGCCCAAGCCGCCCAAGCCCCAGCCGCCCACCCCGGCGGGTGACACTCCGGCTCCATGAAGTTCTTGCTGTTGGCCTTGGCCCTGTGCACCGCCCTGCCCTCTTTTGCGCAGGCCCCCGTGCGCCGGGCGCAGGTCTACCGTTGCGGCGCCGATGGCCGCGACCTGCGTGACTCGCCCTGCCCCAGCGGCATGGCCGCCAGCAGCACCGACACCGACCAGCCCGCCACCGACGGCCGCAACCGCATGGCCGAGGCCAAGCTGGCCGCGGCCCGCCGCGCCAGCGAAACCGAGGCCCGCCGCCAGCACAGCCAGGCCTACGGCCTGCAGGCCCTGCCCGTGGCTGCGAGCGTGCCGGAGCCGGTACGCCCCACCAAGCCGCTCCGGCCCGTGCCACCGGCCTCCAGCGCCGGCCGATAGAATCCGCGCTGTTGGTGCTCGTGCCCGGCCTCAAGCCGGGTGCAGTTCAACGGGAATCAGGAGGGCCGGCCGCTACGCGGCAGCCTAACCTGAGCTGTCCCCGCAACGGTAAGTGGACGAGGCCTCCGAGCCTCACTGTTCGACCGAGAAGCCACTGGTGCGTGCACCGGGAAGGCGTCGAGCAGAGTCCACCAGCCCGGATACCGGCCAACGACGGGGCCGCTGAGCAACCAGCCAGCGGCCGTTTTTCAGCCTTGCTGCGGGGGTCAGCACGGCTGAGTGTTCGTTCGCGTCTGATCCCATGTCCCAATCCCTCATCGCGGCCCGCCGGTCGCTGTTCGCACTGTCCGCGCTGGCCATTGCGGCGTCCGCCCACGCCCAGAACAAGCTCGACACCGTCGTCACCACCGCTGCGCGCACGCCGCAGCGCCTGGCAGAAGTGCTGGCCGACCTGACCGTCATCACCCGCGCCGACATCGAGCGCCAGGCCGCCGCCAGCGTGGCCGACCTGCTGCGCAACAACGGCTGCGCCGAGGTCGTCCGCAACGGCGGTGCCGCCTCCACGACGTCCATCTACCTGCGTGGCGCCGAGACCCGCCACACCCTCGTCCTCGTCGACGGCGTGCGCATGGACTCGCAGTCCACCGGCGGCGCGAGCTGGCAGTCCATCCCTCTGGCCCAGATCGAGCGCGTCGAAGTGCTGAAGGGTCCGGCCAGCGCCATCTACGGCTCCGACGCCGTCGGCGGCGTGGTGCAGATCTTCACCCGCAAGGGCGGCGCCAAGACCAGCGTGGACCTCGGCATCGCCGCGGGCAACATGGGCACGTACAAAGTCGACGGCGGCATCTTCGGCGCCGCCGGCATCTTCGACTACGCGATCTCGCTGGCCGGCGAGCGCAGCGACGGCTTCAACTCCACCGTCGACGTGCCCGGCTCCTTCAGCTACATCCCGGACCGCGACGGTTGGCGCAAGCACCAGGGCACGGTGCGCCTGGGCGCGCAACTGGCCGAGGGCCAGCGCGCCGAAGCGATCGTCATCAAGAGCCATGCCAACGGCCAGTACGACGCGTCCAAGTCCAAGCCCCTGGTGGACGACCATGCGCTGCAGGACACCGACGCCGCTCGCCTGGCCTGGACCTCGCAGTGGAACCCCGCGCTGCAGACGCAGTTGAGCTACGGCGAGTCGCGCGACCGCTACGAGACGACGCCGTCGCCCTACCTGACGATCACCCACGTCAAGAACCTGGCGCTGACCGGCTCCTATCTGCTCGCCAAGGGCCAGCAGATCAACTTCACCGGCGAGCGCATCGAGGACAAGCTGGAGAACAGCGGCCTGGTGACGGCCGGTGTCGGCAAGCGCCACCGCAACGGCGCAGGCCTGGGCTACCTGTTCAGCACCGGTGCCTTCAGCCTGCAAGCCCATGCCCGCCACGACAGCGACAGCCAGTTCGGCAGCGTCAATACGGGCACGCTGCTGGCCGGCTTCGAGGTTGCCCCCGGCCTGCGCGTCGTCGGCTCCGTCGGCAACGCCTTCCGTGCGCCCACGCTGTACCAGCAGGGCACCGTCTACGGCCCCGACCTCAGCAAGCCCGGCGTGAAGCCGCTGGACGCCGAGCACGGCCACAACGTCGAGTTCGGCCTGAAGTACGGCGCCGGCGACACCGAGTTCTCGGCCACGGCCTACCGCAACCGCATCAGCAACCTCATCATCTTTGGCGCGGCCGGCAGCTGCAACAGCGCCTTCGGCTGCTACCAGAACGTCTCCATGGCCCGCCTGCAAGGCCTGAGCCTGGCCGGCAACACCAAGCTGGGCCCCGTGCACCTGCAGGCGACGCTGGACCTGCAAGCGCCCAAGGACATCAGCACCGGCCTGCTGCTGGCCCGCCGCGCCAAACGCCTGGGCACCATCAACGCCGACACGGAGCTGGGCGACTGGGTGTTCGGCGCCGGCGTGCAGGCCTCGGGTGCGCGCTTCGACAACGCCACCAACACGCGCACGCTGGGCGGCTACGGCCTCATCAACCTCAACGCCCAGTACAAGCTCAGCCGCGAGCTGAAGTTGCAGCTGAACGTGGACAACGCCTTCGACCGCGAGTACTCGACGGCCTACGGCTACGCGTCCACGCCGCGCACGTTGCTGGTGTCGCTGCGCTGGAGCCCGCAGCTCTAAGCTTGTGGCGATGAGCGTGCACGAACTCATCGTCGGCGGCCAGCGCAGCGGCAAGTCGCGCCAGGCCGAAAAGCTGGCCCTGCGCTGGCAGGCTGGCGGCGGCCGCATCGCGGTCGTCGCGACGGCGCTGGCGGCCGACGACGAGATGCGTGCGCGCATCGCCCACCACCGCGCTGCGCGGCCGGCAGGCTTCGAGACGATCGAAGCCCCGCTGGCGTTGAGCGTGGCGCTTCAGAAGGCCGACGACGCGAAAACGCTCGTCGTCGTCGACTGCCTGACGCTGTGGCTGGTGAACTGGCTGATGCCCATGAGCGGCAAACCCGACGAGGCCGGCTGGCTGGCCGAGCGCGCCGCGCTGCTGGCGCTGCTGCCGCGACTCGCGTCGCCGGTCGTCTTCGTCTCCAACGAGGTGGGCTGGGGCGTGTCACCGCTGGGCCGAGAGGCTCGGCACTATGTCGATGAACTCGGCCGCCTGAACCAGGACATCGCCCGTCGCTGCGGCCGGCTGACACTGATGGTGGCCGGCCAGGCCTGGACCCGACCTGTCGAGGATGTTTCCGATGCTTAAACGATTGTTCCTGGGGCTACTGCTGGCCTGCGCATTGCCCGCCCTGGCCATCGAGATCAAGGACGACCTCGGCCACACCACGACGCTCGCCGCGCCGCCACAGCGCATCATCAGCCTGCTGCCCTCGCTGACCGAGACGGTCTGCGAGCTGGGCGCCTGCGCCAAGCTGGTGGGCGTCGACCGTTATTCCAACTTCCCGGCCAGCGTGAACGCCCTGCCCAAGCTCGGCGGCATGGACGACACCAATGTCGAACTGATTGCGTCACTCAAGCCCGACGTCGTGCTGGTGGCCGTGTCCTCTCGCGTGGCTGAGCGGCTGCGCGCGCTGGGCATGAAGGTCATCGCGCTGGAGCCGCGTTCCTACAAGGACGTGCAGCGCGTGCTGGGCCATATCGGCCAGATCCTGGGCGTGGACGACGCACAGCGCGTGTGGCGCTACATCGAGGCCGGCGTCAGCGCCGCGGCCGGCAGCGTGCCGGCCAAGGCCCGCGGCGTGCGCGTCTACTACGAGGTGGCACCTGGCCTCTACGCAGCCGGCGAGTCCTCCTTCATGGGCGAGACGCTGATTCGCCTGGGCGCCGGCAACATCATTCCGGCCAACCTGGGCCCCTTCCCCAAGATCAACCCCGAGTTCGTCGTGAAGGCCAACCCGGCCCTCATCATGATCGGCGCCCGCAACGCCGCGGGGCTGGCAGAGCGCCCGGGCTGGAACCAGATCGACGCCGTCAAGCGCGGCCGCATCTGCATCTTCAAGCCCGAGGAGGGCGACATCCTGGCGCGCCCCGGCCCGCGCATGGCCGAGGCGGCCCAGATCATGGCGCGCTGCCTGCGCGAGAAAGCGGCCTCGTGACGAACATGCGCCCGGGCCTGCTGCTGGCGCTGCTGCTGTTGGCCGGCGCCATCGGCGTGCTGGCCGGCGTGGCGACAGGCAGCACGGGCTGGGCCAGCCTGCAGGACGAGGGCATGTCGCTGATCCTGTGGGAGATCCGCCTGCCGCGTTCGCTGGGCGCCTGGTGCGCGGGCGCACTACTGGGCATGGCAGGCGCGATGGCCCAGGGCCTGTTCCGCAATCCGCTGGCCGACCCTTACCTGCTGGGCAGCGCCTCGGGCGCCCAGCTCGCCGTCGCGATCGCGCTGGCTTTCACCGGCGTGTCGGCACAGAACTCGTCGCTGCTGGCCCACGTGGGCCTCACAGGCATCGCCTTTGTCGGCACGCTGGCCGGCGTGGGCCTGACCCTGGTGCTGGCGCGCGGCGTGGAGCAGACGCTGAGGTTGCTGCTGGCCGGCGTCGTCGTCGGCGTGGTGCTGAACGCGCTGACCAACCTGGCCACGCTGTGGTCGCCGGACATCCTGCGCGCCATGCAGGCCTTCCTGCTCGGCAACACCGGGCTGCTGGGCTGGAACAGCGTCAGCGTGATGGCCGCCAGCGCCATCGCCGCCCTGCTCATCGGCTTGGTCGCAAGCCCCGCGCTGGATGCGCTGACGCTGGGGGAGGCGACTGCAACGTCGTTGGGCGTGCGCCTGTCTCTCGTGCGCCTGCTGCTGATCTTCGCCTTCGCCTTGTCCACCGGTGCCGCCGTCGCGCAGACCGGCATCGTCGCCTTCGTGGGCCTGGTGTCGCCCCATCTGGTGCGCACCTTCTGCGCCACGCTGCACAGCTGGCTCATCCTGTTGTCGGCCGCGGCCGGTGGCGCCCTGCTGCTGGCCGCTGATGTGATCGCCCGCGCCGTGATTCGGCCGCAGGAGCTTCCAGTGGGCCTCGTCACCGCGCTGGTGGGCGGTGTCTACCTTTTGGTGTTGATGCATCGCCGTGGAGCGCCAAAGCGATGAGCACGGCCCTGCATGCCCGCATAGCCCGCGTCCGCATCGACGGCCGCGACCTGATCAGCGACATCGACCTCGCCATCCCGCAAGGCCGCTGGACGGCCATCGTCGGTCCCAACGGCGCCGGCAAGTCCACACTGCTGCGCGCAGCAGCCGGCCTGCAGCGTTGCGACGGAGCCATGACGCTGGCCGAGCGGCCGCTGCAGGACTGGCCCGCCCGCGAGCGCGCCCGCCAGCTCGCCTGGATGGGCCAGCAGGAGAGCGGCGCCGACGACCTGACCGCCCTGGACGTGGTGCTACTGGGCCGCCTGCCGCACCGCCCCTGGCTTGCCCCACCCACTGTGGCCGATCGCGCCGCCGTGCAAGCCGCCATGCAGGCCACGCAGAGCTGGGCCTGGCGTGATCGCCGCCTGGGTTCGCTGTCCGGCGGCGAGCGCCAGCGCGTGCTGCTCGCCCGCGCCCTGGCCGTGCAGGCGCCACTGACCTTGATGGACGAGCCCCTCGCTCACCTGGACCCGCCTCACCAGGCCGAATGGATGGCGCTGGTGCGTGCGCGCGTCGCCGCGGGCCACAGCGTCGTCAGCGTGCTGCACGAACTGCACCTCGCGCTGCAGGCCGACCACCTCGTGCTGATGGCCGACGGCCGCATCGTGCACACCGGCTCGCCCGCCGATACGGCCACGCACGAGGCGCTCAAGCGCGTGTTCGGCCCCAGCCTGCACATCGCGCAGATCGAGGGGCGCTGGGTGGCGCTGCCGTTATGACGGCCTGCCCTGCGCTGCTGGTCAGCGCGCCTTCGTCCGGTTCGGGCAAGACCAGCATCACCGCGGCCATCGCGCGCTGGCATGCCCGCCAGGGGCTGAAGGTGCGCGTATTCAAGACCGGGCCGGACTACCTGGACCCCATGATCCTGGAGCGCGCCAGCGGCGCAACGGTCTACCAGCTGGACCTCTTCATGGGCGGCCTGGCCCATTGCCGGGCGCTGCTGGCCCAGGCGGGGCGCGAGGCCGATCTCATCCTCGTCGAAGGCGTCATGGGCTTGTTCGACGGTGCACCCAGCAGCGCCGACCTGGCCGCCGCCTTCGGGCTGCCGGTGCTGGCCGTCATCGACGCCTCGGCCATGGCTCAGACCTTTGCCGCACTGGCGACTGGGTTGCAGCGCTTTCGCACCGACGTGCGCGTCACCGGCGTCGTGGCCAATCGCGTCGGCAGCGAGGCGCATGGCCGCATGGTGGCCGAAGGCCTGCCCGCCGACCTGCCGCTGCTGGCCGCGCTGCCACGTGATGCGGCCTTGAGCCTGCCCGAACGCCACCTGGGCCTCGTGCAGGCCGGCGAGCTGCCCGACCTCGACGCCCGGCTGGATGCCTGGGCCGATGCCTGGGGGGCAGCACGCCGGCCCTTCGACATCGCGCCCGTGGCCTTCGAGGACGAAGCCGAGCCCGCGCTGCCTCGACTGCTGGACGGCCGTCGCATTGCCTTCGCACAGGACGCCGCCTTCAGCTTCGTCTACCCGGCCAACCTCGACTGCCTGCAGGCCATGGGCGCCACGGTGCTGCCCTTTGCACCAGTGCATGGTGAGCCCATGCCCGACTGCGACGCCCTGTGGCTGCCCGGCGGCTATCCGGAGCTGCATGCACCGGCGCTGCGGGGCCTGTTCCCCGCGCTGACGGCCCATCTGCAAGCCGGCAAACCGCTGCTGGCCGAATGCGGCGGCATGCTGGTGCTGCTGGATGAGTTGACCGACGCCGACGGCCACACGCATGCCATGGCCGGCCTGATGCCTGGCAGCGCCCGTGTTGGAAAACGGCTCGCGGCACTTGGCCTGCAGGCCGTTGCCTGGCCAGAATGCGAGCCTGGGCATGAGCTGCGCGGCCACAGCTTCCACTACTCGACGCTGGACACGCCGCTCACGCCCATCACCCACGCGAGCAACCCTAACGCAGGCCGCACCGCCGAAGCGCTGTACGCGCGGGGTTCGCTGCGCGCGAGCTACGTGCACCACTACTTCCCCTCCAACCCGGCCGCAATCGCTGCCTTCTTCAGCCATGCAGATCGAACAACCCCCGGTTGACCGCGAGCGCGTCATCCCCAGCGGCGAACGCCGCGGCCTCGTGCTCGTGCACACCGGCGACGGCAAGGGCAAGAGCACGGCCGCCTTCGGCCTGGCGCTGCGCGCGCATGGCCGCGGCAAGCCCGTGCTGATCTACCAGTTCATGAAGGTGCCCAGCGCACGCTTCGGCGAGCACCGCGTCTTCGAGCAATTGGGCGTGCCCATCATCGGCCTGGGCGACGGCTTCTCGTGGAAGAGCAAGGACCTGGAGCATTCCGCCGAGCTGGCACGCGAGGGCTGGGCCCGCGCCGAGGCGTCGATCCGCGGCGGCGAGCACTTTCTCGTCGTCCTGGACGAGATCATGTACCCGCTGCGCTATGGCTGGGTGACATTGGAAAGCGTGCTCGCCTGCCTGCGCGAACGCCCCACGCATGTGCACGTCGTGCTGACGGGTCGCGGCGCGCCGGCCGAGCTGATCGAACTGGCCGACACGGTCACCGAGATGACCATGATCAAGCACCACTACAAGGCTGGCGTCCCCGCCCAGCGCGGCATCGAAGACTGATGTCCCTGCTGCTCCCGCTGGCCATCCTCGTCGCGCTGGCCATCGACCGCCTCTTCGGCGAGCCGCCTGCCTGGGCGCACCCAGTCGTCGGCATGGGCTGTTATCTCGGCCTCTTCAAGCTGACGAAGCTCAAGCCCGCCGCCGGCTTCTTGGCCGGCACGCTGGCCTGGTTGCTGGGCGCGCTGCTGGTGGGCGGCCTCGCCATCTGGCTGGAGACCTTGACGATCCACCTGCTCAAACCCTGGAGTGGCTGGGGCGCCCTGCTGTGCGCCGCACTCGCGCTGGGCTGGCTGCTCAAGCCCATGCTGGCCTGGCGCATGCTGGCCGACGAAGCCATGGCCGTGGAGGTGGCGCTGAACGAATCGCTGGGAGCGGGCCAGGCGAGGCTGTCACGCCTCGTCAGCCGCGACACGTCGGCGCTGACGGCGATTGAAGTGCGCGAGGCGGCCATAGAGACGCTGGCGGAGAACCTGAACGATTCCGTCATCGCCCCGCTGTTCTGGTTCGCCATCGCCGGCCTGCCCGGTGCCGCCGTCTACCGCTTCGCGAACACGGCTGACGCGATGTGGGGCTACCGGGACGAACGCGAATGGTGCGGCAAATGGGCGGCACGGGCGGACGATGTGCTGTCCTGGTTGCCGGCGCGGTTGACGGCCTGGATGCTGCTACCGCCGTCGCTGGGCATGCTGATGCGCGAGGCACGCCGCACACCCTCCCCGAACAGTGGCTGGCCCATGGCCGCGATGGCGTTGCGCCTGAACCTGCGGCTGAGCAAACCCGGCATCTATGCACTGCATGCCGCCGGCCGCCCCGTCGTGGCGGGCGACCTGCATGCCGCCCGAGCCGTGGCTGGCCAAGCCGTCATCGCTGGCGCAGTGTTGCTGGCCGCGCTAGCCTGGGGACTCAGGAGCACAACGTGATTGAGCCCCTCATCCCCGAACATGGCGGGCCGGACGACGGCCCGGCGGTCGAACACGACTTCTCGACCAACGCCAACCCGCTGGGCCCGCCGCCCGCACTCTGGCAGGCTCTGCAGCAGGCCGACCGCCAGCACTACCCCGATCCGGCCTACGGCGCGCTGCGCCGCCGCCTCGGTGCTGCCCACGGCGTCGCTGCGGATCTGGTGCTGCCCACCGCCGGCGGCGCCGAAGCCATACGCCGGCTCACGCTGGCCGCAATGCTGGCCGGCCACCGCGAGGCCTGGGTGCCGCAGCCGGGCTATGGCGACTACGCCGCCGCCGCCCAGGCCCTGGGCCTGGCCGTGAAGCCCTATGTCGACCCAGACCACATCCGTCCTACGGTGCCCGCCCTGGTGTGGATCTGCGAGCCCTGCAACCCGACAGGTGCCAGCGTCTCGACCTGGCCTGACCTGGACGGCCACCTCGTCGCCGTCGATCGCGCCTACGAGCCGCTGCGACTGCAGGGCGAAACACCGGCGCTGCCCGCCAAGGCCTGGCAGCTCATCAGCCCCAACAAGGCCCTGGGCCTGACCGGTGTGCGTGCTGGCTACGCCATCGCACCGCTGCAGGACGAGGCCTGGGCACGCATGCTGTCGCTGGCACCGAGCTGGGTGCTTTCGGCTGAGGGCGTGGCGATGTTGATGCACTGGCACGACGACGAGACCACCGCCTGGCTGGCCGACGCGCGTGCTCAGTTGCGCGAGTGGACCGCCGCCCAGCGTGCCATGCTGACAGCACTGGACTGGGACCAGCAACTGCCCAGTTGCACCCACTTCTGGCTGGCCCGGCCACCACGGCCCGACATCGCGCTGCGGCTGCGCGAGCGCGGCATCCGTGTGCGCGACGCAGCCTCTTTTGGCCTGCCCGGCTGGGTGCGCGTGTCGGCCCAGCCACGGCGTGCCCAGCAGGCCTTGCAGCAGGCGCTGCTGGAAATCGAAAGCGAAGATTCATGAGCCATAGAGCCAAGGCGGTCATGGTGCTGGGCACCACCAGCGGCGCAGGCAAGAGCTGGCTCGCGACAGCGCTGTGCCGCTGGTATGCCCGCCAGGGCCTCAAGGTGGCGCCCTACAAGGCGCAGAACATGAGCAACAACGCGCGCGTCGTGCCAGGGCTGGACGGGCGCATGGGCGAGATCGGCAGCGCCCAGTACTTCCAGGCCCTGGCTGCGCGCCGCGTGCCCGAGGTGCGCATGAACCCGGTGCTGCTCAAGCCTGAGGCCGACACGCAGAGCCAGGTCGTCGTGCTGGGCGATGTGGACGCCGAACTCTCGCGCATGCCTTGGCGCGAGCGCAGCGCACGGCTGCGGCCGCGGGCCGAGGCCGCACTGCAGGAGCTGATGGCCGAGAACGAGGTCGTCGTCATCGAAGGCGCGGGCTCGCCGGCCGAGATCAACCTGGCACCCAGCGACTACGTGAACCTGGGCACCGCGCGGGCAAGCAACGCCGCCTGCCTGCTCGTCACCGACATCGACCGCGGCGGCGCCTTCGCCCATCTCTACGGCACGCACCAGCTCATGCCCGAGGACGTGCGCGCCCAGGTGTGCGGCTTCGTGCTGAACCGCTTCCGTGGCGACGCGGGACTGCTCGCTCCCGGCCCCGAGCAGCTGCAGGCACTGACTGGCGTGCCCACCATTGCGACGCTGCCCATGTGGCGCGGCCACGGCCTGCCCGAAGAGGACGGTGTATTTGATGATGCGACGACTGGCCAGGGCCTGCATATCGCCGTCATCGCCTACCCGCGCATCTCCAACCTCGACGAATTCCAGCCACTGCGCCAGTTACCCGGTGTGCGCCTGTCCTGGGCGCGAGAGCCGCGTGACCTGGCCGGCGCCGACTGGATCGTGCTGCCAGGCTCCAAGTCCACGGCGGCCGACCTGGCCTGGCTGCGCGCGCAAAAGCTGGATGCCGCCATCAACACCCACCGGGGCCGAGTGCTGGGCATTTGCGGCGGCCTGCAGATGCTGGGTGAGGCGCTGATCGACCCGCACGGCCTGGACGGCAATGCGCCGGGCCTGGGCCTGCTGCCGCTGGTGACCGTCTTCGAGCCGGACAAGCTGCTGCGCAGCGCGCACTTCCATTTCGACAGCGGGCTGGACGGTCCTTGGGCAGCGCTGGCCGGCGTGCAGGCGGCCGGCTACGAGATCCGCCACGGCCGCACCCAGGCACACCCGGGCCTGCCGGCGCCGCGTGTGGCGCTGCGCAATGCGGCCGGCGAGGCCATAGGCTGGCAGGCCGGCCATGTGCTGGGGGTGTACGCCCACGGCCTGTTCGAGCAGCCGGCCCTGCTGCAGGCCTTGTTCGGCCAGAGTGTGAGGCCGCTGGACGCCGTGTTCGACGGCCTGGCCGACTTCATCGACCTGCACTTCCAGCCCGGCAGGCTCGCCGGGTTGATCGGCTAGCGGCTCACTTCTTCACCAGCTCCACGCGCCGGTTCTTCGCGCGGCCTTCTTCGCTGCGGTTGTCGGCAATCGGCCGTTCCGCGCCAAAGCCCGCGGCACTGAGCCGGGTGGCCGCAATGCCGCCGCCCACCACGGCATTCATCACGCTCCTGGCGCGCTGGTCCGACAAGGTCTTGTTGGCCGGGGCCGATCCGACGTTGTCGGTGTGGCCTTCGACGGCGATCTTCAGCGTCGGCGCCGCTTTCAGCAAGGCGACGATCTCGCGCGCCGTGGCCTGGCCGTCGGGCTTGAGCTCGGCCTTGCCGGTGTCGAAATTGATGTAGAGCGCAATGAAGCCGTTCTTGTTGATCTCGTCGAGCATCTTGTTGGCGCTGACCACCTGCTGCATTGCCGCCACCTCGACCACGGTGAGCTTGTAGCTCTGCGTCGGCGCGCTGAAGATGCCGGGCTCCACCAGCACCCACACCTCCTTGCCGCCGGCGTTCACGCGCAGGGTCGTCTCGCCGCCATCGCCATCCTTGGGCAGCCGCTCGTAGACCACTTCGCCGCCTATGCCCTTGATGGCGTTCTGGTAGTTGCGGATCAACTGCAAGGCACTGGGCTGCTTATCGGTGCTGTTGTGAAAGTAGAGGATGTCCGTCATGTCGCCCTCGACGCGCTTGCGTGTCGGGTTGCCATCGGCGCCACGGGCCACGGCGAAATCCGCGCCGTTGAAGTTCTTGGCGTACTCGACGATGTGCGAATTCGGGTAGCGCGTCAGCAGCGGGTGGTCCTTGCTGTGCGCCACATCGGCCGGCTGGGCCCAGGCAGGCCAGGCCAGGCTGAGGCACAAGAGGAACAAGAAGCCGCCGAGGCGGGCAAGATGAAGTCTCATGTCTGGTCTCCTGGCTAGGGTAGGCGAGCGGGTTGATGCTACCCGGCGGATTTATCTGGGCCGCACTTCCAACCGGGCAAGATTGCGGGTTTGATCGCCCGCCCCAACATTCCATGCGCCGACTGCTCGCTGCTGCCCTGATCGCCCTCCCCCTTGCTGCCCATGCCTGGCGGGCAGACGGCCACAAGACGGTCGCCACCATCGCGGCCGGACTCATCAAGGGCAGCCCGGCCGAAGCCCGCGTGGCGGAGCTGCTGGGCGACCTGTCCCTGCCGCTGATGTCCATCTGGGCCGACTGCGCCAAGGGGGTGGCGCCCGACAAGGGCTACACCTATCCCGCGCCTGGCAAATACCCGGAATGCGCACCGCTGGAAACGCCGGAACGCATCGCCGAAATGGCCGACTACGTGCGCCGCAACGACAAGCAGTGCGTGATGGGCCCCGACGAGGACAGCTGCCACAAGCAGATGCACTACGCCGACGTCCCCGTGCAGCGCAGCCAATACCGGCTGGGCACGGCCGGCACGCGGCCCGATGACGTGGTGGGCGCGCTGCGTGCGGCCATCCTGGCGCTGCAGGGCAAGCCCCTGCCCGGCCAGCCCAACTTCAAGAGCCCGCGCGAGGCCTTGATCGTGCTGGTGCACCTGGTGGGCGATTTGCACCAGCCCATCCACGTGGGCAGCCTCTACCTCGATGCCCGAGGCAGGCTGCTGGACCCCGACGAGCAGGGGCTGGACCCGGCCAGCTACACCATAGGTGGCAACAGTTTCAGCATCACCCCGCCGCCCGCGACGGGGGAGCGGAACTTCCACTCGTACTGGGACATCGTGCCCGATGCGCTCAGGCCACAGCAGGTCGACGCCGCCTGGCTGGCCGAGGCAGAGAAAGTCCTTCCCGACGCCGGCGACCCGGCGGACTGGCCGGTGCACTGGGCCGGCGAGTCCTTGCAACTGGCCGGCATGGCCATGCAAGGCCTGGGCTTCTCACCCAAGCAAGGCGAACGCTGGCAGGTTGCGTTCCCCGCCGGCTACGAGGCCCGGGCCGATGCGATCAAGCGCCGGCAGCTGACGGTCGCCGGGGCGCACCTGGCCCGGTTGCTCAAGACCGTGTTCCCTCGCTAGCCGTAGCGTTCGTCAGGCGCTGGTACTTCTGCATCAGCGTCTCCCGGCTCTCGATGTGTGCCGGGTTGATGGGAATGCAGGCCACCGGGCAAAGCATCACGCATTGCGGCTCGTCGAAGTGGCCCACGCACTCGGTGCACTTGGCGGGGTCGATCTTGTAGAACTCCTCGCCCATCGAGATTGCGTTGTTGGGGCAGGCGGGCTCACAGACGTCGCAGTTGATGCATTCGTCGGTAATCATCAATGCCACGTCAACTCTCCCTCTTGCACCGTGCCTCGACTCGCGTCAGCACGCTGGGGGACACGAACTCCGCCACCTCGCCGCCCAGCGTCGCGATCTCGCGCACGAAGGTGCTGGACGTGTACTGGTGGCGTTCGCCCGGGGTCAGGAAGATGGTTTCGACCTCGGGCATGAGCTTGCGGTTCATGCCGGCCATCTGGAACTCGTATTCGAAGTCGCCGCCGGTGCGCAGGCCGCGCACGACGACGCGCCCAGCGTGCGTGCGTACGAAGTCGCGCAGCAGCCCGTCGAAAGCGATGACCTCGACGTTGCCCAGCGGCGCGGCCACTTCCTGGGCCATGGAAAGCCGCTCCTCCAGGGAGAACATGGTCTTCTTGTGGTGCCCCACGGCCACCGCGAGCACCAGGCGCTCGAACATGCCGGCGGCCCGGCGCATCAGGTCTTCGTGGCCCAGCGTGATGGGGTCGAAGGTGCCCGGGTAGACGGCCGTGATGGTGGTGCGGGAGGTCATGAAGCCGGATTCTCCTCGCGTCGCAGCAATTGGTAATGGACCGCCCCGGCCCGCCCTTGGCGCCAAGCGGTGAATCCGGCCGGCGGGGCGATTTCCCGGGGTGATTCGACGTAGATCAGCCCACCCTCGGCCAGCAGCCCGACGGCGGCGGCCAGCGCGCGGTCAAACAAGTCGTCTGCGAACGGAGGGTCCAGGAAGATGAGATCGAAGCGGTCCGCGCAGGCCGTCATCCAGTTCAGCGCATTGGCCCGGTGGATAGCAATGGCAGTGGCCTGAAGGCGGCGCTGGCTGGCGCGCAGCCCGTCCACCAAGGCGGCCTCGCGCTCGACCATCACGACGACCGCCGCCCCGCGCGACGCCGCCTCGAAACCCAGCGCCCCGCTGCCGGCAAAGGCATCCAGCACACGCCAGTCGGTCAGCGTCTGACCCAGCCAGTTGAAGAGGGTTTCGCGGACACGGTCCGACGTCGGGCGCAGGCCGGGCACATCGGGCACGGGCAGCTTGGAACGCTTCCATTGCCCGCCGATGATGCGAACCTCACCCATGGGAACGCCCACCGGCCGAGCGCCGGGCCGCCCCTAGCCGGCCGACATCCCCTCGGGGGATCGGCGAACGTACCCGTTCGACGAGGGGCTTCATGTTCTGACGGGGATGCCGCGCGCCGCCATCAGCGCCTTGGCCTCGCCCACCGTGTGCTCGCCAAAGTGGAAGATGCTGGCCGCCAGCACGGCGTCGGCGCCGCCAATGGTGATGCCATCGGCCAGGTCCTCCAGCGAGCCGACACCGCCGGAAGCAATGACGGGCACCGGCACGGCGTCTGACACGGCGCGGGTCAACTCCAGGTCGAAGCCGCTCTTGGTGCCGTCGCGGTCCATGCTGGTCAGCAGGATCTCGCCGGCGCCGAATTCGGCCATCTGCCTGGCCCAGGCGACGGCATCCAGCCCCACATTCTTGCGGCCGCCATGGGTGTAGACGTCCCATCCAGAGCCATCGGGGCGGCGCTTGGCATCGATCGCGACGACGATGCACTGGGCGCCGTATTTGTCGCTGGCGGCGCGGATCAACTCCGGGTCGGCCACGGCGGCGGAGTTGAAGCTCACCTTGTCGGCACCGGCATTCAGCAGCCGGCGCACGTCGGCGACGGAGCGCACGCCGCCGCCCACCGTCAGCGGGATGAAGACCTGGCTCGCGACCGACTCGATGATGGGCAGGATGAGGTCGCGGCCGTCGCTGGTGGCCGTGATGTCCAGGAAGGTCAGCTCATCGGCGCCCTGCTCGTTGTAGCGGGCGGCGATGTCCACCGGATCCCCCGCGTCACGCAGGCCGACGAAGTTGACGCCCTTGACCACGCGGCCGGCGGTGACGTCAAGACAGGGAATGATGCGTTTGGCGAGCATGAAAGGGGCAGACGGAAGGGGAAGCTGAATTATTCCCTTGATGGTTAGGGGCTTCGCAACGAAAGGGCAACGGCGCCAAATGCGAGCTGTCTTACCCCGTCAAAACCACTGAGGAGATCTCCATGCAGCGTTTTGCTCTCGCCACGCTGGCCGCCGCCGCGCTGGCTGCCGCCCTGCCCGCCCAGGCCCACGAACAGGTTTACGCCGCCAGCCTGCTCGCCAGCAGCGAAATCCCCGCCGCCGCGTCGCCGGGCAGTGGCTGGGCCATGGTCACGATGGACTTCGACCTGCTGACGATGCGCGTCGAGGTGAGCTTTGCCGATCTCATCGGCAACACAACGGCCTCGCACATCCACTGCTGCACGGTGACGCCCGGTTCCGCCAACGTGGGCGTGGCGACGGTGACACCGACCTTCACGGGCTTCCCGCTGGGCGTGCACGCCGGCACGTACGACCACACCTTCGACATGTCGCTCGCCGGCAGCTACAACGCAGCCTTCGTCACGGCCAACGGCGGCACGGTGGGTTCGGCCTTCAACGCGCTGGTGGCTGGCCTGAACAGCGGCAATGCCTATCTGAACGTGCACTCCAGCAGCTTCCCGGGCGGCGAAATCCGCGCTCTGCTGGTGCCGGTGCCTGAGCCGGAGACGTACGCGCTGATGTTGAGTGGTCTGGGCGTGCTGGCCCTGGTTGCGCGCCGCCGTCGTCAAGACTGAGCCGACTGCTTCAACCCGCCGCCGCCAAAAGAGCGTCCGCGCGAGCCTGCGCGGCGGCGAAGTCGAGTGCGCCGGTGTAGATGGACCGGCCGCAGATGACGCCCTCCACGCCGTCCCTCTCGACGGCGCACAGGCGTTCGATGTCGGCGATGTCCGAGAGGCCGCCCGAGGCGATGACCGGGATGCTCAGCGCCTGGGCGAGCTTGACCGTGGCCTCGATGTTGATGCCGGTCAGCATGCCGTCGCGGCCGATGTCGGTGTAGATGACGCCCTCGATGCCGTAGTCCTCGAACTTCTGGGCCAGGTCGATGACCTCGTGGCCCGTCAGCTTGCTCCAGCCGTCGGTGGCGACCTTGCCGTCCTTGGCGTCCAGGCCCACGATGATGTGGCCGCCGAAGGCGCTGCAGGCGTCCTTCAGGAAGCCCGGGTTCTTCACGGCTGCCGTACCGATGATGACGTAGCTCAGGCCGTCGTCCAGGTAGCGCTCTATGGTGTCGAGGTCACGGATGCCACCGCCAAGCTGGATGGGGATCTCGTCGCCCACCTCCTTGATGATGGCCTTGATGGCCGGCTCGTTGACCGGCTTGCCCGCGAAGGCACCGTTCAAGTCCACCAGGTGCAGGCGCCGCGCGCCGGCATCGAGCCAGCGTCGCGCCATCGCGGCGGGGTCTTCGCCGAAGGTGGTGGAGTCGTTCATGTCGCCTTGCTTGAGGCGGACGCAGCGACCGTCTTTCAGGTCGATGGCAGGGATCAGCAGCATGGCCGAAGGCGTGGGGGCTGGAGGACAGGGGTGAGGGACGAGAAAGTGCAGATCGGCTTGAGACGATCAGGGCTTCCAATGCAGGAAGTTGCGATACAGGGCGAGGCCCAGCGCGGCACTTTTCTCGGGGTGGAATTGGGTCGCAAAAATGTTATCCCGGGCTACGGCGCAGGTAAAGCGCACACCGTAGTCCGTCACCCCCGCACTGTGGGTGGGGTCGTTGGTCGTCGCATAGAAGCTGTGCACGAAGTAGAACCAGCTCTCGTCGGGGATGCCATCCCATACGGCGTGAGCCCTGGGCTGGTGCACGCGGTTCCAGCCCATCTGCGGCACCTTGAAGCGGCTGCCGTCATCCTGCAACTGCCCCTCCAGGCGAAAGCGCTGCACCTGCCCGGGGATGAGGCCCAGGCCCGGCGTGTCCTGCTCCTCGCTGTGGTCCAGCAGCATCTGCATGCCCACGCACACGCCCAGCAGCGGCTTGCTGGCGGCCGCCTCCAGCACGGCTTCCTTGACGCCGGAGTCGGCCAGCTCGCGCATGCAGTCGCGCATGGCGCCCTGGCCCGGCAGCACCACGCGTTCCGCAGCACGCACCACCTCGGGGTCACAGGTGATGGCGACCTCGATGCCAGTGCCGGCGGCCGCATGGATGACGGCCTGCGACACCGAGCGCAGGTTGCCCATGCCGTAGTCGACGACGGCGACGGTGCGTGTCATGGCTTCTCCCGCGACAGGTCGACAAGGGCGTTGCCCAGCGCCAGCACGGCGGCGTCGGACACCGCCTTGTCGGCCTCGGGGAAGGTGGTGCGCAGTTTCCAGATGGAGCCGCCGCCGCTCCACAGCTGCGCGTAGGTGCGCAGCAGGCCGTGCGCGGGCGAGTCGATCGTGGCCCAGCCGGCCATGACCTCCACGTCGCCCTGGCCACGTTTCTCATAGCTTGCGACCGAGTCGCGCACCTTGGCCTGGTGGTTCTGCTGCCAGCTCTGCGTGATGCCGACCATGGTGGTCTGGAACTCGTTCAGCAGCCGCGGGTCGCGCGGCTTGTCCTCGACGGCCCCCAAGTCGGCCTGGTAGACGTAGACGTCGGCCCACATGCCGCTGGGGTGCTTGTAGCGCACGCTGCAGCCGCCACCGGCCATCTTGGCCTCGAAGCTGTAGGTGCTGACGCGCTGGAAGCCCGGGCCGAGCGTCTGGGGCAAGTCCTGCTGAGTTCCCGGCCGCATGCAGGGCGCACCTTCCTGGGCGGCAGCACCCAGCGCGAGCAGGCCGGCGGCCAGCGCGGCAAGGCCGTTGCGCAGCAGGCGGCTCACAGCGAGCCCTTGGTCGACGGGATGACGCCCGCCGAGCGCGGGTCGGGCGTCGTCGCCATGCGCAGCGCGCGGCCAAAGGCCTTGAAGATGGTCTCGCACTGGTGATGGGCGTTGTGGCCCTTCAGGTTGTCGATGTGCACGGTCGCCAGCGCCAGGTTGGCAAAGCCCTGGAAGAACTCGAAGGCCAGCTGGGTGTCGAAGGCGCCGATGCTGCCGGCCGTGAACTTCACGTCCATGTGCAGGCTGGGGCGGCCGGACAGGTCGATGACCACGCGCGACAGCGCTTCGTCCAGCGGCACATAGCTGTGGCCGTAGCGCGTCAGGCCGGCCTTGTCGCCGATGGCCTGCGCGATCGCCATCCCCAGCGTGATGCCCACATCCTCCACGGTGTGGTGGCCGTCGATGTGCAGGTCGCCTTCGCACTGGATGTCCAGGTCCATCAGGCCGTGACGGGCGATCTGGTCCAGCATGTGGTCGAAGAAGCCGATGCCGGTGTGCAACTTGGATTGGCCCGTGCCGTCGAGGTTGATGCGCACGGTGATGCGCGTCTCGCGGGTATTGCGGGTGACTTCGGCGATGCGTTGGGGGGCGTTCATTGCAAGCAGCTCTGGAGTTCGGCCAGCAGGCGGGTGTTTTCGTCCGGCGTACCGATGGTGATGCGCAGGCAGTTCGCCAGCAGCGGGTGCATGGCCGAGATGTTCTTGATCAGCACGCCACGGGCCTTGAGTGCCGCGAAGGTGGCGGCCGCGTCCTTCACCCTGGCCAGGATCATATTGCCCTGGCTGGGCCAGGGGGCGATGCCGGGCAAGGCTTGCAGCGCCGCGAAAACACGCTCGCGCTGCTGGCGCAGCTCGGTGGCCTGGGCCGCATAGACGTCGGCATGTTCGAGCGCGAACAGCGCCGCCTCGGTGTTCAGCACGCTGACGTTGAAGGGCGGGCGCAGCTTCTCGACCTGCTCTACCAGCGCGGGCGCCCCGCACAGGTAGCCGATGCGCACGCCGGCCAGGCCGAACTTGCTCATGGTGCGCATGACCAGCACATGCGGGTGGCGGGCCATCAGCGCGAGGCTGTCGCCGCTCGCGAAGGGCTGGTAGGCCTCGTCCATGACGACGATGCCCGGTGCCGCCTGGACGATGCGCTCGATGACCGCGGCGTCCCACAGGTTGCCGGTCGGGTTGTTCGGGTAGGACAGGTAGATCAACGCCGGCTGGTGCTCGGCAATAGCCGCCAGCATGGCCGCCTCGTCCAACTCGAAGTCCTCCGCCCGCAACGGCACACCCACGAAGCGCAGGTGCTGGTGCTGGGCCGACATGCCGTACATGACGAAGCTGGGCAGCGGCGACAGGATGACGGCATCCGGCTGAGAGACGGCCAGCGTCAACAGGCTGATGAGTTCGTCCGAGCCGTTGCCCAGCGTGATGGCGCAACCCTCGGGCAAACCGGCGTGCGCCGCGAGCGCCTTGGCAAGAACCGCCATGCGCTCGGCCGGGTAGCGGTTGATCGCGACGGCGCCCAGGCGCTCGCCCAGGCGGCTTTGCAGCTCCGACGACAGGCGGTAGGGGTTCTCCATCACGTCCAGCTTGACGACGCCGGTGCTGGGCTGGACGGCATAGGCATGCGCGGCGCGCACATCGGGGCGGATGCGGGCCAGGGCCTGGTCGAGGTGGGAAGTCATGGCGAGACGACGAGAGGGTTGAGCACCTGCACGCTGTCGTAGACGGCGTCGTGCGGCAAAGCCAGGCTGAGCAGCCGCGTGCAGCCCTGCGCCTTGGCGCTGGCAACGATCAAGGCGTCGGCGAAGGGCAGGCCAAAGCGGCTTTCCAGCGACCAGGCGGACTCGACGGTGGCCTGATCCGTCTGCCAGGGCCGCCAGTGCTGGTAGCGGCGCACCTCGGCGCGCACGTCGCCCTGCGGCATGGCCGGGCTGATCTGGCGCGTGGCCAGCAGGTAGAAGTCGTTGAGCACCTGTGCCGATACGCGGCCGCGGCGCGTGGCCCACAGATCGCGCAGCCAGGCCAGCACCCGCTCACGCTCGGCCGGGCGGGCGCCGTCCTCGCTGAACAGCAGCACGGAGGTGTCGACGAAGACGGGATCGGCACTCACAGGATGCCTCGGCCCGGGTAGGGTTGGCCATCAGAAGCCCATGACCGCTCGCGGTGCAGCCAGTCCTGCAGCGCGCGCTCGTAGGCGTCGTCATGCCGCATCTTCTCAGCCAGCAGTTCACCCAGCAGCCGCGACACGCTGGTGTTGCGCCGCGCGGCTTCCAGCCGGGCCCACTCGGCCACGGCGTCGTCCATGGAGACGGTGACGTTCTTCATGAGCCGCAGAGTAACACGAAGTTCGTGTTGCACGAACTTCGTGTCTCGTTAACCCTTTGCCGTCAAGGCCGGTACCAAAGCTCGGCCTTGTCCAGGGGCGTCTGCAACGGCAGCAGCGGGTTGCGCAGCTCAATGATGCGGCGCGAGCCCAACTTGGCCCGGGCCAGGTCCTCGCCATGGTGCTTCAGGAACAGGCGCTCCAGGGCGCCGCTGGTGCGCAGGCGCTGCAGGCCCAGCTCGATGGCGGCGGCAAGCTCGGTGTCGTCGGGCGCCACGAAGTAGTACATGGCCGCCGGGTAGTGAAGGCAGATGTTGGGCACGACGACCAAGCCATGGCCGTAGCGCTCCAGTTCCCACCAGATCTCCTCGACGGAGCGCGGGAAGGCGTCGGCCCGGCCCAGACGCACCTGCTTGAACATCGGGTCGTAGTTCGGCGACACGACCACCTTCAGGCCGTTGGCCTGCAGGATGCCGGTGTCGGGCCACTCATGCCCTGACACCATGGAAAACCGGCGCAGCTCGTTGAGGTTCTGCACGTCGCTCATGCGGGCCGCCACCTCGGGCGTGGCCAGCAACAGCCGCCAGCCGTAGAGCCCGCGGAAGATGGGCACACGCACCGGCCGGGCCTGCTGCTCGCGCTCGACCGAGGTCATGGTCCAGACCACATCCAGCCGGCCGCCGTGCCGGCCCAGTTCCTGCAGCGCGCGGTTCTGCGGGATCAACTCTGGCGTAGGCTCCAGCGTGGCAGCCATGCCGGCCGCCGCCAGGGCCTGCTCCAGCAACTGGGCCGGATAGCTGTGCTCCAGCTCGGCCTTGGCGGACACATGAGGAATGCGCAGCCGGCGCAGCACGCTCTGGGCCGGGAATGCGGCTAGCGGTGCCAACGCGGAAGACAGGACAAAGGATCGACGGCGCCAGGGCATCGACAAAGCGTAGCCCATCCGTTGTCGGCGCATCCATCGCGGACTGCGTTAGCCTGTCACTTCCCTGACTCATCCTTGCCGATGTCCACGTCACGCCCCACCACCCCCCGCAAGAAACCGCTGCAGGCCGCCGTCGCCAAGCTCAAGCGCACCGGCCGCACCCTGGGCAAGCTCAGGCCCGAGGTCGTCAACCCGGTCCAGGCCCTGCAGGAACTCAAGGCCAAGCGCCAGGCGCGGCGCAGCGGTTCGGGCCTGCAGCTCGTGCTGGCCGACCGTGTCGACTTCCTGAACCCGGTGCACTGGGACGCACTGGCCGCGCAGACCGTCTTCCTGTCGCGCGACTACCTGCGCGTGCTGGAAAGCCATGCGCCGGCCAACCTGGAGCCACGCTACGCCATGGCCTACGCCGACGGCCAGCCCGTCGCGGCCCTGCTGCTGCAGCGCGTTGCCGTGGGCGGGGCGCAATTGCGCAAGCCAGGCTCCAAACGGCTGATGGACGCCCCCATGGCGGGGCTCAAGGAGCACCTGCTCGTCTGCGGCAACCTGCTGGTCTGGGGTGCGCGGTCCATGGCGCTGGCCCCGCACGCCGACGAGTCCCAGCTCTGGCATGCCGTGGGCGAGGCCATCTATCGGCTGCGGCGTGCGGACAAGCTGGCCGGCCAGTCGGACATCGCCCTCCTGAAGGACATGGGTGGCCCCGCTGGCGACGCCAGCCCGGCGCTGCGCCTGCTGGGCTACCGCAGCGTCGATACCGAGCCGGACATGGTGTTGTCGCTGCGCCCCGAGTGGCGCAGCTGGGATGACTACCTCAGCAGCATGACCTCGGGCTATCGCAGCGCGGCCAAGAAGCTGCTGAAGGACTGCGGCGAGGCCGGTCTCACGCTGCGCCTGGCCGAACCCGCGGAGCTGCTGGCGCGCGCCGACGAGCTGCATGCGCTCTACGGCCAGGTGCACCAGGCCCAGGGCCTGCGCCTGGCGACGCTGACGCCAAGCTATCTGCCGGCCATGGCCGCCGCTTTAGGCCCGCGATTTCGCTGCCGGGTCGCTGAAGCTTCCGACGGCCGCTGGCTCGGTTTCGTGACCAGCGTGCACGACGGCGACACGACGCTGGGCTACTACATCGGCTACGACCGCGCGGCCAACGCCGACGCACCCATTTATCTCACGCTGCTGCAATCCACGGTGCAGGACGCGCTGGCCTTTGGCTCCACGCGGCTGAGCCTGGGCCGCACGGCGCTGGAACCCAAGGCCAAGATGGGCTGCAAGCCCGAGCCGCTGAGCTGCGCGGTGCGCCACCGCGTATCGGCCGTGAACTGGATCGTCAGCGCACTCACGAAGACGGCCGAGCACGACGAACCGCCGGAGCGTAGCCCCTTCAAGGCGGCGAAAGCGGATTGAGAACCTGCCACTCGCTGCGCGCCAGCCGGTACAGGCAATGGCGCCGCAGCGGGCTGCCTTCGGGTACGCCGGGGTGATCGAAGTCTTCGCCGCTGTTGCGCATGCCGATGCGCTCCATGACGGCGCTGGAGCGGCGGTTGGTCAGCGCCGTGAAGGAGACGATCTCATCCAGGCCCAAGGTGTCGAAGCCGAAGGCCAGTGCGGCACGCGCACCCTCGCTGGCCAGGCCTTGACCCCAATGCGGCCGCGCCAGGCGCCAACTCACTTCGACGCAGGGCCCGCAAGGCATGGCCCGGCGCGGTACGGTCAGGCCGATGAAGCCGATGAACTCACCCGTGTCGCGCCGCTCGGCGGCCCAGTTGCTCCAGCCTCGGGTGGCGAGTTGCTCGCTCCACAGGTCCACGGCTGCGTCGGACTGCTCGCGCGTCTGAAGCGCCGGGAAGTGCTCCATGACCTCGGGGTCGCGGTTCAGCGCGGCGTAGGGCTCGCGGTGCTCGTCCCGCCAGGCAACGAGACGCAGCCGCGGCGTTTCGAGTTCAGTCACGCAGCCGCAGCTCGGCTGCTCGCGCATGGGCCTGCAAGCCCTCGCCATAGGCCAGCTCGGCGGCGATGCGGCCCAGGCCTTGTGCACCGTCGGCGCTGACCTCGATGAGGCTGCTGCGCTTCTGGAAGTCGTAGACGCCCAGCGGTGACGAGAAACGCGCCGTGCCCGACGTGGGCAGCACGTGGTTGGGCCCCGCGCAGTAGTCGCCCAGGCTTTCGCTGGTGTACGCGCCCATGAAGATGGCACCAGCATGGCGCAGCAGCGGCTCCCAGCGCTGCGGCTCGGCGGCGCTGATCTCCAGGTGCTCGGGCGCGATGGCGTTGCTGATGTCGCAGGCCTCTTCCATGGAGCGTGTCAGGATCAGTGCGCCGCGGCCTTCCAGCGAGGCGCGAATGACGCCGGCGCGCGGCATCTCGGGCAGCAGCCGCTCCATGCTGGCGCGCACGGCGTCCAGATACGCCGCGTCGGGGCTCAGCAGGATGCTCTGCGCCAGCTCGTCGTGCTCGGCCTGGCTGAACAAGTCCATCGCCACCCAGTCCGGCGGCGTCGTGCCGTCGGCAATCACCAGGATCTCGCTCGGGCCCGCGATCATGTCGATGCCGACCTGGCCGAAGACGTGCTTCTTGGCCGAGGCCACATAGGCATTGCCCGGGCCGGTGATCTTGTCGACGCGCGGCACGGTCGCCGTGCCATAGGCCAGCGCCGCCACGGCCTGGGCGCCGCCGATGGTGAACACGCGGTGCACGCCGGCCACATGGGCGGCGGCCAGCACCAGCGGGTTGCGCACGCCGTCCGGCGTGGGCACCACCATGATGATCTCGCCCACGCCCGCGACCTGGGCGGGGATGGCGTTCATCAGCACGCTGCTGGGGTAGGCCGCCTTGCCGCCGGGCACGTACAGGCCCACGCGGTCCACCGGGGTGACCTTCTGGCCCAGCAGGTTGCCGTCTTCATCGCGGTAGCTCCAGCTCAGGCCGCAGGCCTGCAACTGGCGCTCGTGATAGGCCCGCACGCGGCGCGCTGCCGCCTGCAAGGCCTCGGCCTGGGCCGGCGTGATGGCGTTGAAGGCGGCTTCGAGTTCGGCGGCGCTGATCTGCAGTTCGCTCACCGAGGCCGCCGTGACGCGGTCAAAGCGGGCGGTGTACTCCAGCACGGCGGCGTCGCCGCGGGCCCGCACGTCGGCCAGGATCTCGGCGACGCGCGACTCGATGGCCGCATCGGTCTCTGCCGACCAGTGGCGCAGGCGCTCGAACTCGGTGGCGAAGTCGGCGGACGCCGTCGACAGTTGGCGCAGCTTCATGCCACCACCGCCTTCGAGAAGGCGTCTATCAATGGCCGCAACTGCTCACGCTTGAGCTTGAGCGCCGCCTGGTTGACGACCAGGCGCGAGGAGATGTCCATGATCTGCTCCACCTCGACGAGCTTGTTCGCGCGCAGCGTGCCGCCGGTGGAGACCAGGTCCACGATGGCCTCGGCCAGGCCGGTCAGCGGCGCCAGCTCCATCGAGCCGTAGAGCTTGATGAGGTCCACGTGCACGCCCTTGTCGGCGAAGTGCTGGCGGGCGATCTCGGTGTACTTGGTGGCCACGCGAATGCGCGAGCCCTGCTTCACGGCGGCGGCGTAGTCGAAGTCGGCGCGCGTGGCGACGCTCATGCGGCAGCGGGCGATCTTCAGGTCCAGCGGCTGGTAGAGGCCGTGCGAGCCGCCCTGGGCCAGGGCTTGCTCGTGCAGCACGTCGCGGCCCGCCACACCCAGGTCGGCGCCGCCGTACTGCACATAGGTGGGCACGTCGCTGGCGCGCACGAGCACGACGCGCACCTGCGGCTGGTTGGTGGCGAGGATGAGCTTGCGCGAGGTTTCAGGGTCTTCCAGCACCTCGACGCCGGCGGCGCGCAGCAGCGGCAGCGTCTCTTCGAAGATGCGTCCCTTGGACAGCGCCAGCGTGATCATTGCGCCCACTCCTCGGGGCTGAGCGTCTTCATGGACAGCGCATGGATCTGCTCGCGCATGCGCTCGCCTAAAGCGGCGTAGACGCGCTGGTGCCGCTTGATGCGCGACAGCCCCGTGAACTCGGCCGACACGATGGTGGCGAAGAAATGGCGCCCGTCGCCCTCGACCTCCAGATGCGCGCAGGGCAGGCCTGCGGCGATGAAGTCGCGAACGTCTTGCGGGGTCGGGTCGGCCATCACGAGTCCTTCTGGAAAACCCGTGATTTTAGAGAGGGTAGGCGCTGCCCGCCTTCGGGGCAGCGCAAACCCTCCTTCAGGAACGGATCTTGTAGCCTCGCTTCAGCAAGGACAAAGCCAGCCCCGCCGTGACCGCGAAGCTGCTGGCGACGACCCCCAGACTCAGCCACGGCGACACGTCGCTGACGCCAAAGAAACCGCGCCTGAAGCCGTCGATCATGTAGAAAAACGGGTTCAGGTGGCTGACGCCCTGCCAGACGCCCGGCAGCGAGTGCACCGAATAGAACACGCCCGACAGGAAGGTCATGGGCATGATGATGAAGTTCTGGAAGGCGGCGAGCTGGTCGAACTTCTCGGCCCACAGGCCCGCGATCAGGCCCAGTGTGCCCATCAGGCCCGCACCCAGCACGGTGAACAGCAGCACCCAGAGGATGTTGTCCAGTCCCGGCGGTGCAAACCAGGCCGTCACCAGCAGCACGCCCGCCCCCACCGCCAGGCCGCGCACGATGGCCGCGCCCACATAGGCGACGAACCAGGCCAAGGGTGAGAGCGGCGTCAACAGCAGGAACACGAGGTTGCCGGTGATCTTGCTCTGGATGAGGCTGGACGAGCTGTTGGCGAACGCGTTCTGCAGCACGCTCATCATCACGAGACCGGGAATCAGGAACTGCGTGTAGCCCACGCTGTCGTAGACCTTCACATGGTCTTCCAGCGTGTGGCCGAACACCAGCAGGTACATGACGGCAGTCAGCACCGGTGCGCAGACCGTCTGGAAGGCGACTTTCCAGAACCGCAGCACTTCCTTCTTGAACAGGGTGGAGGCGCCGTTCATGCATGCTCCCCTTGCATGATTTCCAGGAACACGTCTTCCAGGTCGGCGCGGCCGATCTCCAGGTCTTCGATGGGGCAGCCCACCTGGCGCAGCGCGGCCAGCGTGGATTCGACCTCGTTGGCGTCGTGTGCCGTGACCTGCACGATGCGCCCGGTGACCCGGGCTCGCGCGGCAATGTCAGGTGGCAATACCGCGTCGGTCTTGAAGCGCAGCATGGTCGACGCCGTACCGGCCAACAGTTGCGAGGTGCGGTCCAGCGCCACGATGCGGCCGGCCTTGAGCATGCCGATGCGCTGGCACAAGGCCTCGGCCTCTTCCAGGTAGTGCGTGGTCAACAGCACCGTGTGGCCCTCCTTGTTCAAGCGGGCGATGAACTGCCACAGTGTCTGGCGCAGTTCCACGTCCACACCGGCCGTGGGCTCGTCCAGCACGATGACCGGCGGGCGGTGCACCAGCGCCTGGGCCACCAGCACGCGGCGCTTCATGCCGCCCGAGAGCTGGCGCATGTTGGCGTTGGCCTTGTCGGTCAGGCCCAGGTTGTGCAGCAGCTCATCGATCCAGGCGTCGTTGCCGTGCACGCCGAAATAGCCGCTCTGGATGCGCAGCGACTCGCGCACGCTGAAGAAGGGGTCGAACACCAGCTCCTGCGGCACCACGCCCAGCGCCTTGCGGGCGGCGGCGTAGTCATCCACCACGTCGTGGCCCATGACGCGCACGCGGCCCTCGGTGGCCTTGGCCAGGCCCGCCAGCACGCTGATCAGCGTCGTCTTGCCGGCGCCGTTGGGGCCCAGCAGGCCGAAAAACTCACCGGCATGGATGTCAAAGCTGACACCGTCCAGCGCCTTGACCTGCCCTCCCCGGTATGTTTTCTTGACGTTCTCGAACGAGATGGCGGGCGGGGCGGCGGCATTGGGCATGGGGCGGCATTCTAAAAGTTGCCCCTCTTTGGGCGCTGATCACTGCCAGAATGCCCCGATGACATTTGTGCCCCCACGCGAATTTCATTCGCTGCCCCCCGAGGGGGCGCGTCAGAGCCTCCGGACGGCCGAGCGCCCCTGACATGCCCACGCCCAAACGCCCCCGCCGCACCGCCGAGCGCATCCTGGAGGTCACGCTGGACCTCTTCAACTCGTTCGGCGAGCCCAATGTGTCGACGACGCTGATCTCGGCCGAACTGAAGATCAGCCCGGGCAACCTGTACTACCACTACCCGGCCAAGGACGAGCTGGTCAACGCCCTCTTCGGCCGCTACGAGGCCGAGCTGAACGAGCTGCTGGTAGCGGCGGACAGCGTGCGCAACGTGGAGGACGCGTGGCTGTTCTTCCACATGCTCTTCGAGCTGATCTGGAAGCACCGCTTCCTCTACCGCGACCTGAACGACCTGCTGTTCAAGAACCGCCGGCTGGAGACCCACTTCCAGAGCCTGCTCGCTGCCAAGGAGCAGGCCATGCGGCATGTGCTGTCGGGCCTGCACCTGGGCGGCGCGCTGAAGATGGAGCTGCGCGAAGCGGCGCCGACGGCCAATGCCATGGTCGTGGTCGTCAGCTACTGGCTCAGCTACGAATACGTGCGCGACCCGCGCCGTGCGCTGGAACCCGATCGCGCGGGTGCTGCGCTGATGCGCGGCGCCTTCCATACGCTCAGCCTGCTGCTACCCTACCTCGAGCCCGCGTCCAAGGACCACCTCTTCAAGCTCGCCGGCCCCTACCAACAAGCGCCACAACCCTAAGGAGACATCGCGATGGCCAAATGGACCGCCTTTCCCTACGACAACAGCGCCTTCGTCTACACGCCGGCCACGCTGAAGAAGCACTGGGCCCGGCTGCACGCCGGCGACGCCGAGCCCTTCCCCAAGGAGGCCGACGTCGTGCAGGCCTGGATCCATTTCCACGCGGGCGACTTCCAGGCCGCCTATGACGCAGGCCTGGCCGCCGGCGGCGCAGGCATCACGGTCGCGAACAAGGCCCAGGGCATCTACGCCAACTACCTTGAGAAGAAGGAGAAGGTGAAGCTGGAGATGTTCCTGGAAATCTCCGAGCGCGCCGAAGCGCAGCAGGGCGAGGACGCCAAGAACCCCAACGCCTACTACTGGCAGGCCTATGCGCTGGGCCGCTACGGCCAGGGCATCAGCGTCGCCAAGGCGCTGGCGCAGGGCCTGGGCACCAAGGTCAAGGGCTCGCTGGAGACGACCATCAAGCTCGCTCCCAAGCATGCCGACGCGCACATCGCGCTGGGCGCCTTCCATGCCGAAGTCATCGACAAGGTCGGCAAGCTGCTGGGCAGGACCCAAGGCGCCGATACGGCCACCGGCCTCAAGATGTTCGAGCAGGCGCTGAAGCTCAACCCGACCAGCGCGATCGCGATGATCGAGCGCGCCAACGGTCTCGTGATGCTGGAGGGCGACAAGCGCATGAAGGAAGCCGAGAAGCTCTACGCCGACGCGGCCGCCTGCCAGGCGATGGACGCGATGGAGATGCTCGATATCGAGCTGGCGAAGGAAGAACTTGAGGAGTAATTCACGGAGCGGTTGACGAGTCGTGAACTCCGTCACGACTCGATCTCCCGTGCTTCCGGGGGTGCAAGCTGGCGCATCGCGGCGTAAGCTTCGCACCCATCCCCACCCCCTCAACGAGACCGCGCCATGAAGTTCCTGATCCCCGCTTTCGCCGTCGTGACCGCTTTCGCCGCCCAGGCCGGCAATAACGCCACGCCCGAGCAGGCTGAGCTGCGCGCCGAGTGCGCCAAGAGCTACACCGACACCAGCAGCGTCACGGCGCCTGTCGCCTCCAACGAGTACCAGTTCGTGTACTCGGAAGGCAAGTACAAGGGCGAGGCCAAGGCTAACAAGCTGCTGCCCTGCACCGAGCAGCAATACGCCGCCTACCTGGACAAGGCCGACCCGGCCAAGGTGATGGCCGCCTACCCGACCGCCGCCGGCCGCCCGACCGCCAAGAAGAAGGCCGAGCCCTTCCGCCTGTAAATCGCGCCTGATCGATTGTTTCGAATCGTCAGCGAAAGCGCTCTTCGGAGCGCTTTTTCATTTGTGGCGCCTAATGTTGAAAGTCACTGGACTTTCCAAGGAGCCATGCCGTGAAGACCTTCCTCACCGCACTCGCTTGCCTGGCAGGCGCGTCCGCGTTCACCACATTCGCCGCGGATGACGCCGACATCGCCAAGGCCCGCGCCGAACTGCGCACCGGCTGCGCGCAGAGCTACGCCAGCTTCATCGCCCACCACCCGGCCGGCAACGCGCCGGAGTACCGCGGCGACAAATCCCCTGGCGACAACCAGTTCTACGGCGACGCCAAGCCCTGCAGCGAAGAGCATCTGGCCGCCTACCTCGACAAGGCCGACCCGGCGCTGGTGATGCGCGCCTACCCCTCGGCTGCAGGCCGGCCCAAGGCCAAGAAGCCGGCCACGAGTGCGTCGGCGCCCGACAGGGGCTGATCTTCGCGAAGGGCGCCTCGGCGCCCTTGCTTCCGGGACCGCGACAGCGCGTGCATTTGCGCCCGCACAGGCGTAATCTCTCGTTACTGCTAAAGCAGTCAGCAGTACGGAGGTCAGCCATGAGAAACCTCGCAGCAGCCCTTGCCGCCCTGGTATCCGCCCTCCCCGCCTTTGCCGCCGACACGCCTGCGGATCACGCCCAGGCCACGTTGCGCGAAGGTTGTGCGCAGAGCTATGCCAGCTACAGCGCCTACTACCCGCAGGGAGGCGCCGCCCCAGCCTTCACCGGCGAACGCTACAAGGGCGACAACCGCTACTACAACAACGCCAAACCCTGCGATGAAGCGCAGTACGCGGCCTACCTCGAAAAGGCGGACCCGGCCACGGTGACGATGGCCTATCCCACCGCCGCCGGCAAGTCCAAGAAAGCCAAGAAGCCCGCGGCCGGCGCGTCGGCGCCCGCCAAGCCGAAGTGAGCTGAACTCAGGCGGCGTCCCGCTCCCAGGGCATCATCAGCGACAGCATCAAGAGCTTCTCGAACTCGGGTGCAAAGTTGGCGATGATGGCCTCGGGGTCGGGGCACAGCCCCGTGTCGGTGATGAGGCCGAACTGCACGCGGCCGGCATAGGTCAGGATGCTCACGCCCATGCCGATGTCGCCGGACTGCGGCACCCAGAACATCACCTTGTCCACGGTGGAGCCGCAGAACTTCAGCGCCTGGGCGGGGCCCGGCACATTGGTCATGACGGCCGTGGCCTTCTTCGCGAAGATGTTCAGCATCGCGTGCTGGACGGGCTTGATGAGCAGGCCCGCGACCGACAGCAGCCCGAAGGCCATGACGGGCTGGAAGCTGCCCTTGAGCTCGCTCATGCGCGCCCGCACGGCAAAGAGCCGCTCGATGGGGTTGGCGATACCGATCGGCAGCACCAGCGGCACGAGGCCGAAGCGATTGCCCAATTGCCAGGCATGCTCCAGCGGGCGCAGGTTCACCGGCACCATCGCGCGGATCTCCTTGCCGTCGGGGTCCTCGCCCTTGTCGGCCAGGTACTTGCCGATGGCGCCGGCCGCGCAGGCCAGCAGCACGTCGTTGATGGACGCGCCGAGCGCCTTGCCCACGGCCTTGACCTCGTCCAGCGACAGGCTGTCGTCCCAGGCCACGGTCTTGCCCACGCTGGGCTTGCCCTTGAGGCGCGTGGGCGAGTCGTCGGGCATCAGCGCAAACGCCGCCACGTCCGACACGGCCTGGTAGCCCATGCGGGCCATCTCCAACGACGAGTCCATGGGCGTGGCGCCGCTCATCATCGCGTCCACGCCCTTGGCCATGCCCTTGCCCGTCATGCCTATGGCCTTGACGGTCATGTTGGTCATGGGGCGCAGGAAGGCGTCCAGCAGCCAGTCTGCCTCGTGGCCCTCCTCGGCCTCCTTGACAGCGCGCTTGGGCGGCGCCTTGCCACCATCGGTGATGGACAGCATGACCGCGATCAGCGCAATGCCGTCGGCGATGCAGTGATGGATGCGGCAGATCAGCGCGCTGGAGCCATCGCCCATGTCCTCGATGAGCTGCATCTGCCACAGCGGGTGATCGGGGTCCAGCGGCTGGGAGCACAGCTCACCCACGCGCTCGCGCAACACCTGGTCGCGCGACTGGCCGCGCAGCGGCAGCGGCACCTCGGCGACGACATGGCGGGCAATGTCGAAATCCTTGTCGGCCACCCATTGCGCGCCGATCAGCGCGTCCTCGACCACTTTCTGCCGAAAGCGTGGGTACTGCAGCAGCCGCTCGGCCACACGCTCGCGTACCGCAGCCAGCGAGATGCCCGGCCGGATGGACCAGACCCCGACGATCATCATCAGGTTGGCCTCGGTGTCCATGCGCAGCCAGGCGGTATCCACCTTGGACATGCGTTCACTGCTTGGGGCCAAATCGGTCTCCTCGGGGTGTTGTTGGTCGGGCCTAAACTTCGAGGCCCGTCGTTCGATTGATTGTCACCAAGTCGAACCCCGCGAATCAGCCTGGAGAACCCCGTGAGCCTGAAAGATCAATTCGAAGCCGCCGTCGCCGATTCGAAGAACCTGCCCGAGCGGCCCGACAACATGACGCTGCTGAAGATCTACGCCCTCTACAAGCAGGGCAGCGCCGGCGACGTCGACGGCAAGCGCCCCGGCTTCACCGACATGGTGGGCCGCGCCAAGTGGGATGCCTGGAACGAGCTCAAGGGCACGTCGACCGATGATGCAATGCAACAATACGTCGACCTCATTGAATCCCTGAAGTAAGGCGGCGCCAGCCGCCTCGAAAGAACCGGCTGGCCTGGGGTCAGGCCGGTTTCTTTTTTGCTGGCGCCTTTTTCTTGGCCGCCAGCAGGTTGTCGAGCTCATTCTGGATCTCGGCCTCGATCGTCTTCTTGAACGCGCCGAGCAGGAAGCCGAGCTGGGCCGTCAGGTCGAAGTGATCGGCCGCAACGATCAGTTCGCCCTTCACGCCCGATCGCGTGAACTCCACCGTGTCGCTGTAGTCGCCCTCCAGCACCGTGCATTCCATGTCGAACTTCTCTTCGACCTGCTCGGCCCACTTCCAGGCTATCTCGCGGGCCTTCTTCAGGCCCAGGTCGTGGTCTCGATGGATGCGAATCTCGGCCATGGACGGCTCTCCTTGTCTCGTGCCTTGCACTCTAACCCTGCTCTACCGCCTGGGACCTGTTTGCCTCCATACTTCGGCGCCGAAAAAAGCGGGCGACAAAGCCTGCACAGGGAGGACCCATGCGCCTTGTCGACCCCGACCCGCTTGTCCACGATCCGTTCACGGAAGGCCTCATGCATTTCCATGCGATCGAGCCCGACCATGAGCAGGCCGTCTACTGGTTCCAGGTGGCCGCCGATGCCGGCAGCGCCGACGCCTTGGCCATGCTGGGCCTATGCCAGCTCGAAGGCCTGGGCCTGCCGCGCGACCCCGTGCGTGCCCGCGCGCGGCTGGAACGCGCCTCGGCCGAAGGCAGCCTGGGCGCCAAGTTCAACCTGGGCCGCGCCCTCGTTGCCGGCTGGGGCGGCGACCCTGACGCCGCGCGCGGCGTGGCGCTGTACACGGCTGCCGCGTCGCAAGGCCATGCCGACGCCACCTTCAACCTGGCCAGTTGCCTGGACGCCGGCTGGGGCTGCCAGCCCGACCGCCTCGCCGCCAAGGCCTTGTTCATGCGCGCCCGCGCGCTGGGCAGCCCCTTGAAGGCGCCAGGCCTGCGCATCCGCGAGCGCGAGCTGGACGCCGTGCGCGACCTCGCGCGGCGCTTTGAACATGGCACCGATCTCGGCCGCCTCATCGAGGAGCGCCAGCACGAGATCGCGCTGATGCACGAGTTGGTGCACCCCACCCGCAAGCCCCTGCTCAGCCCTAGGCAACGCCGCCGGTTGATGCGCATCGCCAGCTTCACGGCGATCATTGCAGGGTTGGCCGCCGCCCTCGGTGGCCTGTTCGGCTGGCGCGCCGCCCACCCATTCGCAAGCGACAGCGGCCCCACCTCCATCGCCTGACGACGACGCCATGTTCCCTCTGCCCCTGAACGCCCACCTCATCGACGTCGGCCCCCTCGTCTACGGCTGCATGGCTCTCGGCGGCGACTGGGGCGACAGCCCCGTCTCCGAGGGCGACATTGCCCAGGCCCACGAGGCCGTGGAGGCGGCGCTGGACATCGGCGTCAAGCTCTTCGACCACGCCGACATCTACCGCCGCGGCAAGTCCGAGACCGTGTTCGGCGAGCTGCTCAAGCGCGACGCCGGCCTGCGCGCCAAGGTCAGGCTGCAGAGTAAATGCGGCATCCGCTTCCGCGACGACGCCAATGTGGGCCGCTACGACCTCAGCGCCGGCTACATCGAGAAGAGCGTCGACGGCATCCTGCAACGCCTGGCCGTCGAGCGCATCGACATCCTGCTGCTGCACCGCCCCGACGCGTTGATGCAGCCGGCCGAGATTGCCCGCGCCTTCGGCCGCCTCAAGGCCGCGGGCAAGGTCGGGCACCTGGGTGTCTCCAACATGCATGCCAGCCAGATGCGCTGGCTGCAGGCCGCCCTGCCCGACCCCATCGTCGTCAACCAGTTGGAGCTCAGCCTGGCCAAGCTGGACGCCATCGACGTGGGCACCACCTTCAACGACCCGCAGGCCACCACCCGTCCCGGCGGCATCGCCTGGGCCGGCACCCTGGAGTACGCGCAGAGCGCCGGTGTGCAACTGCAAGCCTGGGGGTCACTGGCCCAGGGCCGCTTCAACGACCCGGCCGCCTCGGCCGCGGCCGCTGCGGTACACGAGATCGCCGAAGCCCACCGCACCACACCCAACGCCGTGCTGCTGGCCTGGCTGCTGCGCCACCCGGCCAGCATCCAGCCCGTCATCGGCAGCGGCAACGCCGGGCGCATCCGCGCTTGCGCGGACGCGACCAAGATCCAGCTAAGCCGCGACGAGTGGTATCGGCTCTATGTGACGGCGCGGGGTCAGGCCTTGCCGTAAGGACAATTCGACTGCGCAGGGCTTAGGAAGCAAAGGCATGTCACAGGAACATCAGCAATACAGGTTTAGCGCCACGCTACAAACCCAGGACGTTGCAGCCCTTCACTGTCTCAGAGCCCTTTGCCAGCACCATGCCGGCGGGAAGTACCCCCAAATTGGCTGGGGAGGCACTAAGCAAAGCGATTGGAAAGCGCAAGGAGGAAAGTTCATCGTTCGCTTCACTTCTTCTTCCGGCCGCAATGCCTTTTTCCAAGACGCCAAGCGCCTTCTGGGGACGCATTGGAGCGAAGTCGCGAGAAGCGACAACGACCCCGCAACGCCGCAGCGGCATGCGTGATACTGACCGAACCTTACTCAGTCCCAGCAACACCCACCAGCGGCTGCTTGGGATGCAGCCTCGCCATCGCCAGCACATCGACATAGGCGCCGTCGCGCAGCGCATAGGCCTTGTGGCGCCCCTCGTGCTCGAAGCCGTGGCGCTCGTACAGACGGATGGCACGCTCGTTGTCGCTGAACACCGTCAGCTCGATGCGCAACACCTGCGCCCAGTTGTCGGCATAGTCCAGCAGCGCCGTCATCAGCGCACCACCGACACCCTGGCCCTGAGCCGCGGCAGACACCGCGATGCCCAGCGCCATCGCGTGGCGCCGGCGCAGTTGGGTGCCTGCCGGGTGAAGGCCCGCGCTGCCAATGACGTGGCCGTCGCGCTCGGCGAGAAGAAACAGGTCGGGTGAGCCCGCCACGGGCGGCGTGCTCAGCCGCTGCTGCCAGAGTTCCGCGTTGGCGTAGGGCACTTGCAGCAGGCCGGGAAAGATGTCGGGCTCGGTCAGGTGCTCCGCCAGGGCGGCGGCGTCACTCGGCTTGGCGCGTCGCAGGATCAGGGACATTTGCGGCTTCCTCCAGGCCCCGCAATGTAGCCCGGCGCTGGTCCCGCGACAGCGGCTTCAGCCGCTCCACGGCGGCGTGAAACTTCACCCAGTCGCGGCCCTCGCGCTCGTACAGACGCATGAAGGCGGGCACGAGGTCGTCGTAGGCCGCGAGGATCGCGAAGCTGGCGTTGTTGGCGCGCTGGAACCAGGCCTCGTAACCGGGCGCCTCCTTGGGCGCACGATCGCGCAGCTCGGCCATGATGGCGGCCTTGGCGGCTGCGCGCGATTCGACCGGGCCGGAGTAGGCGGCCTTGAGCCGCTCGCGCCCCTCGCGCGCCAGCGCCAGGAAGCGCGCCCGCCGGGCCCGGCCCGCCTCGAAAGCCGCCAGCGCCTCGGGCTTGGCCGCCAGCCATTGCCGCGCGCCGAGTTGCTCGACGGCGCTGGCGTAGGCCTCGTTGAAGCCCGTGTCGTCGCTGGTGTAGACGCGCTGGTGGGTCAGCTCATGAAAGATCATGGCCGCCAGCTCGCCTTCGGGGTAGCGGATGAAGGTATTGAGCAGCGGGTCACCGCCGAACCAGCGGCTCCAGCCCAGCGTCGAATAGGCCGGGATGGACTGCACCTGCACCTCCCAGCCCTGGGCCTTCAGCGCGTCGGCATGGTTCTGGGCTTCGTCGCGGTCGAACCAGCCCTGGTAGCCGGCACAGCCCATGATGGGGTAGCACCAGGTCTTGAGCTGGAAGCTGAACTCGGGCGCCGCGACGACGTTCCAGACGGCCGCCGTGCGCTTCAGGTCGGCGTAGCGGCGGTAGCTGTTGTTGTCGGGCAGAGCCAGCTGGCTGCTGGCGTAGTCGCGCATCTGCTGCGAGAGCTTGAGCCGCTCAGCGAGGTCGGGCGGCGTGGCCGGGTCGGCCAGCCACTCGGGCACCGGCTTGGCGGCGCGCATGATGCCCAGGTGACCGCCGGCCGCCTGGCTCCAGTGACCCATGGCGCTGCAGCCGCCCAGCGCGAGGGCAGCCAGGGCCGCGAGCAACAGGCGTCGCGTCAAGCCGCTTCCACTTGCACCAGGCAGTCGTAGAAAGCCGGCGCATTGCCCATGTCGGTCAGGCGCTGGTGCGTGACCTCGTTGACATTGGTGCCCTGCACGCCCAGCTTGCGCCACCACACGCCCAGGCCATTGACCACGCCAGGCCGCGCCCGCTTGCTGACCTTGAGGCGGGCGACATAGCGGCCACGGTCGTTGAAGGCCGACACCATCGCGCCGTCTTCCAGGCCGCGTGCGGCGGCGTCGTCGGCATGCATCTCGATGAGGGGCTCGCCCTCGATGTCGCGCAGGCTCTTCACGTTGACGAAGCTGGAGTTCAGGAAGTTGCGCGCCGGCGGCGAGATCATGGCCAGCGGATAGCGCGCGGCCAGCTCGGGCGAGCTTTCCGCACTCTCGTAGTTGGCCACGTAGTCGGCACCGGCCGCCTGGGCGCGGCCGCTGGGTGTGCGAAAGCCCCCTTCGGCAAACGGTGCGTCGGGGATGGGCAGCGACTGCCAGCCTTGCTCGCGCAGCAGCGCCAGGTCGATGTCGGCCGTGAAGGCCTGGGCGGCAAGCTGCTCGTCCGTGTCGGCGAAGCAGGCATCCGTCAGGCCCATGGCTGCGGCCAGTTCGCGAAAGATCTGCGTGTTGGGCTTGGCCTCACCCAGCGGCGCTATTGCCGGCTGGTTCATCAGCACATCCGTGTGGCCGTAGGAGGTGTGCACGTCCAGGTGTTCGAGCTGCGTCGTGGCCGGCAGCACGTAGTCGGCCAGGTCGGCCGTGTCGGTCATGAAGTGCTCCAGCACCACGGTGAACAAGTCCTCGCGCTGGAAGCCCTTCACGACCTTGGGCGACTCGGGCGCCACGGCAACGGGGTTGCTGTTGTAGACGACCAGGGCCTCGATCTTCGGCCCGAAATCCGGCGAGGCCTCGGCCAGCAGTGCGTCGCCAATGGTGCTCATGTTCACCATGCGCGGCTGGCGGCCGGCCAGCAGGTCGGGGCGCTCCAGCGTCGGGTTCTTGTAGGGCGCGAACCAGCCCGAGGATGACAGCAGCACGCCGCCGCTCGGGTGGCGCCACGCACCGGTCAGGCAGGGCAGCAACGCGATCAGGCGCACGGCATTGCCGCCGCCGCGCACGCGCTGCAGGCCGTAGTTCATGCGGATGGCTGCCGGCGCGGTCGTGGCGTAGTCGCGGGCCAGGCTGCGCACCTCGTCGGCGGTGATGCCGCAGGTCGCCGCCACGCGCTCGGGATTCCAGGCCAGGGCCTTTTCGCGCAGCTCGTCCCAGCCGTCGACGAAGCGGGCTATGTAGTCCCGATCCAGCCAGTCGTTCTTGATCAGTTCGTGCATCAGCCCCAAGGCCAGCGCGCCGTCGGTGCCAGGCAGCAACGCGATGTGCTGGTGGCATTTGTCGGCCGTCTCGGTCTTGCGCGGGTCGATGCAGATCAGCTTGGCGCCCTCGCGCTTGGCCTGGTTGGCATAGGTCCAGAAGTGCAGGTTGGACGCGATCGAGTTGCTGCCCCAGATGACGATGAGCTTGGCACCCGCAAAGTGGCGGGTGTGCATGCCCAGCTTGTGGCCGTAGGTGGCGGCCAGGCCCGCGCCGCCGGCGGAGGCGCAGATGGTGCGGTCCAGGCGTGCGGCGCCCAGCGCGTTCCAAAGACGCCCGGCCATGGCCTCACCCTGGATCAGGCCCATGGTGCCGGCGTAGCTGTAGGGCTGGATGGCCTGCGCGTCGCGTGCGGCGATGGGCTTGAGGCGGGCCGCAATGTCGGCCAGCGCCTCGGCCCAGCTCACCTGCATGAACTGCGGCGCCTCGGTCTTCTTGCTGACGCGCTTGAGCGGGTGCAGCAGCCGTTCCGCGTGATAGGTGCGCTCGGGGTAGCGCGACACCTTGGTGCACAGCGCGCCATGGGTGCTGGGATGCTCGGTGCGGCCCTGGACCTTGATGACGCGTTCGTTCTCGACAGTGACCTGCAACGCGCAGGTGTCGGGGCAGTCGTGGGGGCAGGCGCCGAAGACGGTGCGGGTGGTCATGACGATCGCGGGGCAACTACAACCCCGCGATTCTCTCAAGCCCTGACGGCTGCGGTCAGCGGCGGTTCAGGAAGTCCACCAGTTTCGGGATGGTTTGCTCCGGTGCCTCTTCCATCAGCCAATGGCCCGAGCCCTTGATGACCACGCCTTCGACCCTGGCATCCACCAGCTTCGCCTGCTCGATCAGGAAGGTTCCGGAGGCCTTTTCGCCGGTCAGCACCAGCATGGGCTGTTGCAGCTTGACCTTGGCGAAGCCGGCAAAGTCGGCCGCGTCCTGCTCGAAAGCCTTGAAGTAGCCGAAGCCCGCCTTCATGCCGCCCGGCTGGGCATAGGCCGCCGTGTAGAACTGCCGGTCGGCCTCGGACAGGGAGCGCGTGCGGTCGGCTGCGAAGTCGTTCCAGAAGTGCTCGAAGTAGATGCGCTCCCGGCCCGACACCAGTTGCAGTGCCGTCTCGCCGTGGAAGTGGAAATGCCACAGGTCGCGCAGCAGCCAGACGTTCTTCCAGTCGCCCACGCCAGGCAGGAAGGCGTCCATCAGCACGATGCTCTCGACCTCGTCCGGGTACTGGGCCGCATAGGCGTAGGCCACCATCAGGCCGATGTCATGGCCCACGATCTTGACCTTGCGGTGGCCCAGGCTCTTGACGAGGGCGTGCACGTCCTGCGCCAGCGTCTTCTTGTCGTAGACGCCATCGGGCTTGGCCGAGCCGCCCGCGCCGCGCAGGTCAGGCGCGATGACGACGCGCCGGTCGGCAAGCTTGTCGATGAGCGGGCGCCACATGTGGCTGGTCTCGGTGTAACCGTGCAGCAGCACAACGGGTGTTTCGCTGCCCGCTCCGGCCTGCAGGTAGTGCAGTTGCACGCCGTTGGCGATGGCGCTGCGGTCTTCGATGGTGGCGGCATGCACGCCCACGGCGAGCAGCAGGGTGGCGATTGCGGAGATGAAGCGCTTCATGGTGTGCTCCTTAGAGTTGGCTCATGCCGCCGTCGACAACGATTTCCGTGCCGACGATGAAGGCGGATTCGGGGGCGGACAGGTGCAGCACGGTGGAGGCGATCTCTTCCGGCGTGCCAAAGCGGCCCAGCGGAATCTGGCCTTGGATCTGCGCGGCGACTTGGGTCAGCGTGTCGGCGTCGAAGCCCAGCTTGCCGTACAGGGGCGTGGTCACCGGCCCCGGGCTGATGACGTTGACGCGGGCGCCTTGCGGCAGCAGCTCGGCCGACAGCGTCTTGGCCATGGAGATCAGCGCGGCCTTGCTGGCAGCGTAGATGGCCGAGTTGGGCATGCCGATGTGGGCGTTGATGGAGCCGTTCAGCACGATGGACGCGCCCTTGGCCAGCACCGGGCGCAGTGCCTGGATCAGGAAGAAGGCACCGCGCGCGTTGGTGTTGAAGGTGCGGTCCCAGAGTTCGACGCTGGCATCGTCCAACGAGGCGAACTCGGCGATGCCGGCGTTGACGAAGACGGCATCCAGCTTGCGGCCGGCGGCGGCCAGGTGGGCACCCAGGGCCCGGGCGCCCAGTACGTCAGCGGCGTCCAGTTGCACCAGCTCGAAGCCGGCGTCGATGTCCGCCTTCTTGCCCGGGCGGGCCGTGACGATGACATGGGCACCCTCGGCGGCAAAGGCGCGGGCGGCGGCCAGGCCGATGCCGGAGGTGCCACCGGTGACGAGGACGGTCTTGTTCGTGAAGCGGGACATGATGGGTTCCTTTCGAGTCGGTGAGTCGGGGGTTGAGCGGCTTGCCTGCCGTGGACTCGATACTCGGCTTCGGTACCCCGTTTGACGTCCGGCCGCGCTGGCCGACTCGTGCAAGGTTTTCGAACATGCTCAGCGACGACGAGATCCAGTTGATGGAGGCCATACGCGACAGCGGCAGCCTCACGCGGGCCGCGGCGAGCCTCGGCAAGGCGCCGTCCACCGTGTCGTACACGCTGCGCCAGATCGAGGGCCGCTTCGACGCCCTGCTCTTCGACCGCCGCCGCTACCGGCTGCAGCTCACCACCGCCGGCGAGCTGCTGGTGCGCGAGGCCACGCGGCTGCGCGACGACATGCAGCGCCTCACGCGCCGCGTCACGCAGGTGGCAAAGGGCTGGGAGGACCGCCTGTGGATCGTCAGCGACGAGATCATCGAGTTCGGCTCGCTGCTGCCCCTCATCCAGGACTTCGACAAGCTGGACTCCGGCGTGAGCCTGCGCGTCACGCACGAGGTGCTGGGCGGCACCTGGGAGGCGCTGGCCGACGGCCGGGGCGACCTCGTCATCGGCGCCACCAACGAACCGCCCGCACTGGCCGGCCTGCAATGGCGGGTGCTGGGCGAGATGCGCTGGGTCTATGCCGTCTCGCCGCGCCACCCGCTGGCCAAGGCCAAGGAGGCGCTGACCGCGGCGCAGATGCAGGCGCACCGCGCCGTCGTGGTGGCCGACACCTCGCGCCGCAACGACGGCCGGGCCTACGGCCACGGCGCCGGCCAGGCCACGCTGGCCGTGCCCAGCATGGCCGCCAAGATCGCCGCCCAGCGGGCCGGCCTGGGCGTGGGCTGGCTGCCGGAGGCGCGCGTCGCCTCGCTGCTCAAGCGCGGCGAGCTGGTGGCTAAGCAGGTGGCCGTGCCGCGCGAGCCCAACACGCTGTTCGTCGGCTGGCGCGCCGGTGACGGCCGGGCGCTGGCCTGGTGGCTGGAGAAGCTGACCGACGCGCGGCTGTGCCAGCGCCTCGTCGATGGCGTGGACGCCTATGCCTGAAGCAGGGGCTTGAGCTTCACGAAGGCGAGGCCGCCGAGCGCAAAGGCCCAGGCCAGCAGGCCCGCACCGGTGACGAGCTGGTCGTCGATCAGGTAGTTCACGCAGAGCTGCGTCTCGGCATCGCGGTACAGCAGCCCGGCGGTGGCGAGCATCCAGGCCGCATTGCCAAGAAAGAAGACCGCAACGACCGGCGACAGCCGCTCGCGGCTCCAGGCCAGCAGTGCGCCGGCGGCGATCCAGCTCGCGTACTTGGCCGCCGCGAAGCCGCCGGACAGCAGGGCCAGGTCCAGCGCGGCCGGGATCATCCAGAAGGCGAAGACGCAGGAAGCCAGCGTTGCGGCGAGCAACCCCTGCACGTCAAAGCGGGCCAAGCCCGGCCAGGGTCGTTGGCGGGCCAGCCACCAGCCCATGCCCAGCAACGCCGGGAATTCCAGCAGCATGTGCAGGCTCATGCGGCTCTCGATGAACGCCAGCGGGTTCATGAGCTTGCAGCCATCCGGCGCGCTTCGGCCAGCGCCGCCGCCCAGTCAGCATAGTCGAAGACGCGGCGCACGCGGCCATCGGCGCCGATGACGTGGATGGCGCCGTTGTGCACCCAGCCGCCCAGGCCGTCGGGCACGGCAACGACGCCCAGTGCCTTCAGTGACTCGGCACCGATGGCGGGCGACAACGGCGCGGCGAGTGTCCATAACGCCGGGTCGGCGCGGTGCAGCCGGCCATAGCCGGCCAGCTCGGCGGTGCCGTCGCGTTGCGGGTCGATGGAGATGGACATCAATCTCACGCCATCGTCAGCTCGAAGCGCCTGCTGCGCCTGGAAGAACTCGGCGCCCAGGGATTGGCAGACCGACTCGCAGCGGGTGTAGATGAAGTCAACGAGATAGACCTTGCCGGGGCTCATGGCAGCCTGCCGCCCCGCCGAGTCGCGCAGCGCCGGGATGGGCATGCGCAGCTCGCCGCGTGCTGCGGCCGAGCGGCGCAGCGCCTCGAAGGTCCAGGTCTCGAAGCCCTCGGTCAGCCAGCCGACGCCCGCGACGAAGGCCCCGGCGCTCAAGGCGCAGGCGGCCAGCGTCGCGCTCAGCCGGTTCATCACACGGCCACGTAGTCCACCGCCACGCCGTCCCGAACGATGAAGCGCGCAAACTGCTGGAAGAAGCCGTAGAACAGGTTGCGGCCTATGCCCTCGGCCGTCTCCTGCAGCTCGCGCGCCGTGTCGCCGGGGAACATGGCCTCGGTGTGCCGGTGCCACAGCGTGATCCAGCGCAGGAAGTGTTCGGGCTTCACGTCGGACGTTGCGGCCAGCGCGACATGCTTCTGGTAGACGTTGCCCTTGAAGCTGCGCGTGCTGAGCATGACGGTGCTCCAGAACTCGGTCATGCGCTGCAGGTGCGGCTCCCAGTCCTCGATGACAGCCGCGAAGACGGGGCCCAGCAGGTCGTCGCGGCGCACGTCCACATAGAAGGCATCGACGAGGCGGCGCAAGCCGGCTCGGTCGAGGGTGATGGTGTTCTCAGTCATGAGGGGGAAGTTCCTTGTCACCCGCGAAAGACGCCGTGCGGGCCTTGTGTTCCTCGCGCGCCTTTGCCACCGTTTCGGCCGTGACCGCTCCGGCCTGGTTGCCCCATTGCGAGCGCACATGGGTCAGCACGGCGGCGATCTGTTCGTCGCTGAGCTGGTCCTTGAAGGGGGGCATGGCGCCGTTGTAGGCGGCGCCCTTGACGGTCAGCGAACCCGTGATGCCGTGCAGCAGGATGGCCGCCGCCGTCGAGTCCTTGCCCTGCACCCATTCGCTGCCCGCCAGCGGCGGGAAGACGCCCGGCAGGCCCTGGCCTGCGGCCTGGTGGCAGGCCACGCACAGCGACGCGTACAGCGCCGCGCCGTCGACCTTGGCACCAGGCTTGGCACCCGCGAGTTCGGCGGCGCTGCGGCCATCGCCCCAGGCGGCCGGCGTCTCGATGTCGGAGCGGCTGATGTAGACGATGCCGAAAGCAATCAGCAGCGCAACGAGGGCGATCATGGGCCAGGGCATGGGCCGTGACTGCTCGTGCGGGTCGGGGTTCTCGCGTTGCTGCTGAGGAGAGGCGTGGTGTTCGCTCATGGCTTCGTCCCTCCTTCGGTTCGCGCCACCGGTTGCTCGATGACCGGGTAGGTGTGGTTCAGCGCCTTGAGATAAGCGACGAGGTCTTGCGCCTCATGGCTGGCCACGACGAGCTGGCCCGGTGGCGCATAACCCGGCGGCAGCTTGACCTCCACGTCGCCCGCCTCAAGCTTGCGCTTGGCCTCGAACAGGAAGGGGTAGCTGGGCATGATGCTGCCCGGCACATAGGCGCGCGGCTGGTAGAGGTGGCCCAGATGCCACTGATCGCTGGGCTGGCGCGCGCCGATGTTGAAGAGGTCGGGCCCGGTGCGCATGGTGCCCAGCAGGTGAGGCGTGTCGTAGGCGTAGTCGCCCGCCACGCTGGCACGGCCCCAGCCGCGCTCCGTGTCCGGCGCAAAGCCCTTGGCGCGCGGCTGCTGCGAGTGGCAGTAGACGCAGCCATTGGCGATGTAGACCTGCCGCCCGCGCAACTCGGCGCTGGTATAGGGCTTGAGGCCCTCCGGCGGCTTGACGTCGCGCACCGTCATGTAGGGGACGACGACGAGGGCGCTGGTGGCGACGCTCAGCATGACCATGCCGCCAGCGAGAAGTTGAGTCTCGTTGCGCATGATCAGAGGACCTTCAGCAGGGTGGGTTCGCTGCGGCCCGCGGAGCGGTCGGCCAGCAGCATGATGAAATGAATGACGAAGACGAGGTGGCCCAGCGCCATCAACCCGCCGCCCACGGTGCGCGCCTTCAGATAAGGCAGCGTCAGCGCCACCGAATCCATGAAGGGGCGGCTCGCGTCCAGCATGGCCTGGCCCTGCAGCCAACCGCCCACCGTCAGTGCGACGAAGTAGATCGTGATGCCGATGGCGGCGAGCCAGAAGTGCGCTGCGATCAGCGCCTGTGATGGCCATTCGCGGCCCGACACCCGGGGCATGATGAAGTAGATGGCGCCGAAGAACACCATGGTCACGAATCCGTAAAGGCCCAGGTGGGCGTGGGCGACCGTGAAGTGCGTGAAGTGCGCCACCACGTTGACGCTGCGCAGCGCCTCGAAGCTGCCCTGGATGGAGCTGGCCGTGTACATCAGCCCGCCGAAGCCAATGAAGCGCAGCGTGGGCGAGGTGCGAAGCGCGCCGAGATGGCCCTTCAGCGTCTGGTGCTGGTTCACCGTGAAGGCCAGCACGGGCACGATCATCATCATGCTCTGCACGATGGACAGCGTGACCAGCCAGCCCGGCACCGGCCCACCGATCAGGTGGTGACCGCCCACCTGGCCGTAGAAGAAGGCCAGACCCCAGAAGCCCAGCAGCGACAGGTTGTAGTTCTGCACCGGCCGGCCCACGATCTTGGGCAGGAAGTAGTAGACCGAGGCCAGCGCCAGCGGCGTGTAGAACAGGCCCAGCACGTTGTGGCCGAACCACCAGTTCGTGGCCGCCTGCTGCACGCCGCGGTGCAGGTCCGGCATGTTGCCGACGAGAAACAGCACCGGGAACCAGAACAGCGCCGCGCCCATGTACCAGACCGACACGTACAGGTGATCGACCTTGCGGTTCAGCAGCGTCAGCACCAGCGGCACGCCCACCAGCGCGCCGCCGATGACGAACAGGATGTCGATCTGCCAGGGGATCTCCAGCCACTCCAGGCCGTCGCTCAGCCCCACGGCGATGGCGCCCAGGCCCGCGATCAACGCCGCGTTCCAAAGCGCTGCACCGAGGAAGGCGAACTGTGCGCCGACGAGTTCCGTCTTCAGCAGGCGCGGGATCACGAACAGCGCGATCCCCAGTCCCGCCATGGGCGCCCAACCATAGGCGACGGCGTTCAGGTGGATGGTACGGATGCGCCCGAAGGTCAGCCAGGGCTGCGTCACAAGCCAGTCGGGCTCGTGCAGCTTGATGGAAGCCGTCAACCCCGCGGCGGAGGCCACCAGCAGCCAGGCGAAGGCGCAGAAGAAGAAGAAAGAGACCAGGGGCGCCGTCGACGCGTCGGCCCGGGCGCGCTCCAGCAGTTCGTCGTCGGCACCGACCGACGCCTTGCCGGCCGCGGGGTCCTCGGCGCTGCCGATCTCGCCCGGCGCAAAGATGACCTCAGCCGCCTTGGCGCTCTTGTCGAACATGCCGCTGCGCTGCGTCCAGATGAAGACCAGCAGCGCGACGACCGACAGCACGAAGGCTGACAGCAGGATGGCGATGGTGCTCATGAAAGCCTCCCTTCAGTTGTCCATTCCGCATTCGCATGAAACCGACGTCTTCCGGGCCGAGCGCTGGGCCGCTCCCGAGCCGGCCCGCCTGGGCGATGTGCTTGCGGCTCAATGCCGCAAGCATCGCCGCCCCCCGGGGGACCGGCCAAGGTACTCCTTGGATGAGGGGCTCCATTTCAACCGTCCTGGCCGTCGACCCGCGGCGACATCAGCCAGCCTGCATAGCGCAGCAAGTAGATGCAGAACGCCGCCGCAAAGCAAGTGCCGGCGACGAGCAAAGCAGGGCCGTAGGCCGCGGGCAACAGCAGCGGTGCACCAACGCGGAGCAGCGCGGCCAGCGCGACGAGGGCGTAGGCCGCCGTTTCGGCCCGACCCGCCTGCAGCGGCCGGCCGGTGTGGCCACGGGCCGTGCGGGTCATCATCGCGACGATGAGGCCAGCCGTCGCGCCCACGCCAAAGGCATGCAGGGCCGGCGAGACCGACTCGCCGCGTGCCAACGCGAGGGCCAGTAGCGCGAAGCCCGCCGGCAGCCAGGCGTAGGCCAGGTGCAGCGACCAGAGGATGGGCCGCGTGAGCGTGACGCCGGGCCGCCAACTGTGCAGGCGCCAAGCATGGAGCAGCGCTGCGGCAGCCAGCAGCGGCACGGCGAGCCTCAGCTCAGCCAGCCACGCCGCCAGGGCCAGCGCCGTGACGACGCCCAGCAGCTTCTCCCGCCAGGCGGGCACCGTGTTCTGCAGGCCCGGCGTCACATTGCGGGTGAAGAAGGGCACCACGCGGCCGGCGATCAGCGTTTCCAGCAGCACCAGCACCGCAAGCCCGGCACGCAGGGCCCAGGCCGGGTCGATGGGCAGCGTGCCGCTGGCGCCGAGGTGGAAGGCAAGATTCACGACAGCCAGAAGGCCCAGCACGCCCGCCACGGGCAGGTTGCGCAGGTTGCGCACGCGCAGCAGCAGGTCAGCAAACAGCGCGGCGCACAGCGGCAACAGGCTGACGTCCAGCAGGAAGAAGACCGAATAGGGCGCGAGCAGCGCCGCGACACGCGCCGACAGCCACAGCAGCGCGAGGAAGGCGAGCTGGCCGCCGCGCGGCGTCTGCAGCCCCGTCCATGTCTTGCCGGCCGTGAAGACGAAGCCGATGACGACGGCAGCGACGAAGCCGAACAGCATCTCGTGCCCATGCCAGAGCACGCCCGGGAGCCCGGAGGCCGGCACCAGGCGGCCGGTGAAGACGGCCCACCACAGCGGCATCAGCACCGCGGCAGCCAGCGCGGCCAGCAGGTAGAAGGGCCGGAACGCCAGGCGCAACGGCGGCCAGCCGGTGGGCGGCTGGCGTGGCGTTTGTCCGAGTATGGGCAGTTCCAGGGGCTTCATGCTTGTTAAATATGCATTTATGATGCATCTTATTGGCCAAGAGATGATTTGCCAACCAAGACCCCGGACCTACAAGGCTTTGCCGCGATGCGCCTGACGCTCTACACCGACTACACGCTGCGCGTGCTGATGTACCTCGCGCTGAAGCAGCGCGACGGCGACGGCCTCGCCACCGTCGACGACATCGCGACGGCCTATGGCATCTCGCGCAACCACCTGACCAAGATCGTCCAGGAGCTGGGCCAGCAGGGTTTCATCGAGACGCTGCGCGGCCGCTCGGGCGGCATGCGCCTGGCGCGACCGGCGGCCGAGGTTTCCATCGGCGCCGTCGTGCGCATGGCCGAGAAGGACTTCGCCGTCGTGGCCTGCCACGATGAGAGCCAGCCGCACGGCTGCGCCGTGTTCCCGGCCTGCCGGCTCAAGCGCCGGCTCGCGAAGGCCGTGGAGGCCTTCCTGGCCGAGCTGGACGGCATGACGCTGGACGAGGCCATCGGGGCGCCCGTCCAGGCAGCCGTGCTGCTCGGCTTGCGCGCTTAGGCTGGCAAAGCCTTGCGGAAGCCGATCGCGAAACGGTTCCAGGCGTTGATCGTCGTGATGGCCAGTGTCAGGTTCACGAGCTCGGCGTCGCTGAACTGGGACTTGGCGAACTCGTAGTCGGCATCGCTGGCGTGGCCCTCGGTGATCAGCGTCAGCGCCTCGGTCCAGGCCAGGGCGGCCTGCTCGCGCGGCGTGAACAGCGTCGTCTCGCGCCAGGCCGGCAGCACGTACAGGCGCCGCTCGCTCTCGCCGGCCTCACGGGCGTCGCGGCTGTGCATGTCCAGGCAGAAGGCGCAGCCGTTGATCTGCGAGGTGCGCATCTTCACGAGTTCGATGAGGCTGGCCTCCAGACCCAGCTTGGCGATGCTGCCTTCCAGCGTCAGCATGGCCTTGAGGGCGGCGGGGGAGGCGGTGTAGAAGTCGATACGGGGGGTGGACATGAGAAGCTCCGGTTGCGGTTGAGGGGATGACTGAATGGTGAGTTCCCCACGCCGCCGCGAGCAGTCCAATCCCGGCGAAATACAGTAGTCCAGTGGACCTGCACATCGTCATCGACCGTGATCAGCCCCTGGGCGAGCAACTGCTGCGCCAGCTGCGCGGCCTCATCCGCAGCGGGCGGCTGGCCACCGGCGCACAGTTGCCGCCCACGCGGCTGCTGGCCGAGCAGCTGGGCCTGGCACGCCAGACCGTGGCCGAGGCCTACGAGCGGCTGACGTTGGAGCAGCTCATCGAGGCCCGCCGAGGCCGCGGCAGCTTTGTGCGGGCGCTGCCGGCCGGCGAGCCGGAGCGCCCGGCACCGACCGCCGTGAAGCTGGCCAGCGCCGACCGCATTGCCGCCTTCCAGGCCCTGCCGGTGCCCCTGCTGCGGCTGGCGGACAACCCGATGGCGCGTTGGGACTTCATCGGCGGCTCGCCCGAACCCGCCCTCTTCCCGCACGAGGACTGGCGCCGCCACCTGCACGCGGCCCAGCGCCAGTTGAGCCAGGGCAGCGCCCACGCGCCGCCGGCCGGCCTCGCAGCGCTGCGCGAGGCCATTGCCGAGCACCTGGCCTATGCGCGCGGCGTGCGCTGCACCGCGGCGGACGTCATCGTGACCCAGGGCGCCCAGCAGGCCTTCGACCTGCTCATGCGCGTGCTCGTGGGCCCGGGCGACGTCGCAGCCATCGAGTCACCAGGCTATCCGCCGATCACCGGGCTGCTGCAGGCCCAGGGTGCGCGCATCGCTCCCGTGCCGGTCGACGACGAGGGCCTCGTGACGGACGCGCTGCCCGACGACGCCCGCCTCGTCTACACGACACCGGCCCACCAGTTCCCGCTGGGCGTGGCGATGAGCGCGGCGAGGCGGCGCGCGCTGCTGGCCTGGGCCGCCCGCACCGGTGCCGTCGTCATCGAGGACGACTACGACAGCGAGTTCCGCTTCGAGGGCCAGCCGCGCGACAGCCTGCAGGGGCTGGACACGGACGGCCGTGTCGCCTTCGTGGGCAGCTTCTCCAAGACGCTGGCGCCCTCCCTGCGCCTGGGCTATGTCATCGCGCCCCCGGCGCTGCGCGATGCCCTGCTGCACGCCAAGCACCTGGCCGACGTGCATGGGCCCGGCCTGTTGCAAAACGCGCTGGCGCGCTTCATGGCCGAGGGCACCTACCGCAAGCACCTGCGGCGCTGCGTGGCCGAGTACGGGCAGCGGCGCGAACGGCTGACGAAGGGCTTCGAGCGCCTGCTGGCGCCGTGGCTCACGCTGGTGCCGGCCGAGGCCGGCTTCCACCAGGCCGCACTGTTCAAGCCTGGGCTCGCCATCGACGCTCCTCAGCTCGCGGCGCTGGCACGGCGCGTGGACGTGGGCCTGTATCCGCTGCAGAGCCTCGGCGCGGGCCAGGACGGCCTGTTGATGGGATTAGGGCGCGTCACGCCGGAGGGCATAGACGCGGCGCTAGTCCGCATGGCCGAGTTGCTGGCCGACTAACTCGGCGGCAGCGTCAAACGCGCGATGCAGCCGTGAGGCGCGGCTGGCCGCAACTCGGCGCTGCCGCCATGCCGCTCGACGATCTCGCGCACGATGGCCAGGCCCAGGCCGCAGCCCTCGCCCAGTGCCGAGCCGCGCACGAAGCGCTCGAAGGCCTGCGCCCGCAATTCGGGCGCGAGGCCCGGCCCGTTGTCCTCGACGTCCATCCACACGTCGTCACCCGCGCGCCTGAGCCTCACGGTGATGGTGGCGCCGCGGCCGGCGTAGCGCACGGCGTTGTCGATCAGGTTGACCAGGGCTTCGCGCAGCAACAGCTCCACGCCTTGCACGCGCTGCCCGGCATCGACGATGTCCACACCCAGGTCGCAACCCGCGGCCAGTGCGCGCGGCACCCATTCGGCCGCCACCTCGCGCACGAGTTGGTCGCAGTCCACCAAAGCCCATTCCTGCGCCGCGACGGCCTCGGGGTCGGTGCGGGCCAGCACCAGCAGTTGCGACACCAGGCGGGCGCTGCGCACGGCGCTCTCGTGCACGCGCTCCAGGCGCTGGCGCAGCGCGGGGTCGGTGGCGGCTTCAAGGGCCAGCTCGGTCTGGCTTTTCAGGCCGGCCAGCGGCGTGCGCAATTGATGGGCGGCGTCGCTAATAAAGCGGCGCTGCGTGTTGAGGCTCTGCTGCACCTGGCCCAGCAACTCGTTGAGGGCGCCAGCCAAAGCCCCCACCTCGGGTGGCGCGGCGCGCAGCTCGACCGGATCCAGGGCATCGGCGCGGCGCCCCTCCATCTGCGCCTGCAACTCGGCCAGCGGCTTCAAGCCCTTGCGTATGCCCGCCCAGACGCCCAGGCTCATCAAGGCGATCAGGATCGACAGCGGGAGCGCCGTGTCCAGCAGCATGCGCCGCGCCAGCAGGTCGCGCGGCGCACTGGCGCGGGCGACCTGAACGCGCAGTGTCGAGTCCACTGCGCCGGGTGCGCCCAGATGCAGATCCAGCGACACCACGCGCATGGGCTCGGGCACCGTGGCGTCGTAGAACACCGGCTCGCCCAGGGGGGCCGGTTGCGACGGCGGTGGCAGGCGCGCGTCGCCAAGCCGCACCTGGTCCGGCGGCGAGCTGACCCGGTACATGACGCGGTCCTCGGGGTCGGCGGCGAGGATGTCCTGGGCCGAAGGCGGCAGGTCCACAAAGAAGCCGCTGGCCGTGGGCTTGATCTGGCGGGCCAGCGCGCGTGCCGCCTGTAGCAGGCTGGCGTCCACCAGTTCGTCGGCATGGCGGCTCGCGAGCCGGTAGGCGCCAAAGGCCGCCACCAACCACAACACGACCTGCGGCAGCAGCAGCCACAGCAGCAGTTGGCGGTGCAGCGACCGACCGTTCACTGGACGGTGGCTTCGAGCAGATACCCGAGGCCGCGCACCGTGCGCACGGCCAGACCCGAACCTTCCAGCTTCCTGCGCAGGCGGTGGATGTAGACCTCGATCGACCCGCCTTCATCGGCTCCCCAGGCGGCCACGATCTGCGCCTTCGTCACGACGTGGTCGCGCTCGGTGACGAGCAGGTCCAGCAGTGCCCATTCGCGCGGGCTCAGCTCCACAGGCTCGCCACCAATGTTGGCGCGCCGCGCAGCGCGGTCCAGCGTCAGCTTGCGCAACTGCTGCGCTTGCGAGGCCGGCCGGCCACGGCGCATGAGGGCATGCAGGCGCGCTTCCAGCTCGGGGAAGTCAAAGGGTTTGGTGAGGTAGTCGTCAGCACCAGCTTGCAGCCCGGTGACGCGGTGCTCGAGCGCGTCCAGCGCCGTCAGCACCAGGATGGGCAGCGTGCGGCCGGCCTCGCGCACGCGCTTGAGCACCGTGAGGCCATCCACCATGGGCAGGCCCAGGTCCAGGATGGCGACGTCGAAGTCCTGCTTGCGCAGCAGGTATTCGGCGACCGCGCCGTTCTCGGCCCACTCGACCTTGAACGAGGCGTTAAGCAATTGCTGCTGCAGCGCGTCGGCCAGCAGGGCATCGTCTTCGGCGAGCAGCAGGTTCATCAGGCGCAAACTGTAGCCGTGTCGGACCTCGTGGTTAATACGATATTAAGTTTATTAACTCTCGGTAATGATGCAGGGATACCCCAGCACGACAGGAGACAGGCTTGACCCGCGTTCACATCCAGGACCTCAGCATCCGCTTCGGCAGCAACGAGGTCATCAAGGGCCTGGACCTTGACGTCAACAGCGGTGAGTTCCTCGTGCTGCTGGGCCCCTCGGGCTGCGGCAAGTCCACACTGCTGCACACCATCGCGGGCCTCAATCCGGTCAGCGGCGGCAGCATCCACATCGGCGAGCAGGACATGACGCGCGCCGAGCCCAGCCAGCGCGGTGTGGGCATGGTGTTCCAGAGCTATGCGCTGTACCCGACGATGACGGTGCGCGAGAACCTGGCCTTCCCGCTGAAGATGGCCAAGACACCCAAGGCCGAGCTGGAGAAGCGCGTGGCCGCCGCGGCCGACATGCTGCAGCTTGGCGCGCTGCTGGACCGCAAGCCCGGCCAGCTCTCGGGCGGCCAGCGCCAGCGCGTGGCCATCGGCCGCGCGGTGGTGCGCGAGGCCAAGGTGCTGCTGCTGGATGAGCCGCTGTCCAACCTCGACGCCAAGCTGCGCACCGACCTGCGCCGCGAGCTCAAGTTGCTGCACAGCCGCCTGGGCAACACGATGATCTACGTGACCCACGACCAGGTCGAGGCGATGACGCTGGCCACGCGCATCGTCGTCATGCACCAGGGCGTCATCCAGCAGATCGGCACACCCGCCGAGGTCTACGACAAGCCGAAGAACCTACGCGTGGCCGGCTTCGTCGGCTCGCCGGCCATCAACCGCATCGAAGGCCAGGTGGGCGAAGGCAACCGCTTCGCGTCACCCGCCCTGACGGTGGCCTTGCCCGCCGCGCTGGCCTCACGCCCCCAGGGCGAGGTGCTGACGCTGGCCGTGCGGCCCGAGCATGTGCGCCTGGGCGCCGACCAGCCCTTCGAGGCCGAGGTGCAACTCGTCGAGCCGCTGGGCAACCAGCACGTCATCTGGCTGGCCACCGCGGGCAGCACCGTGTCGGCCGTGCTGCAGGGCCAGCCCGAGGTGCAGGAGGGCGCCAAGGTGCGCTTCGGCTTCGAAGCGGCCAAGACGATGTGGTTCGATGCGGCCGGAGACCGCATCGAGGCCTGAGCCTCGCTGCTCAACGCGTCGGTATCGAGAAACGGTAGTCCAGGCCCACGGCCACGTTGTTGGCCGTGAAGCGCCCGCCCGTGGCGCCCCAGGACTCGACACGTCCCGCGCTCAGGTTCAAGGCCAGGCGCTCGTCCAGCAGGTAGCGCAGGCCCGCGCTGGCCTTGGCCGTCTTGCCATGCACGTTGGCGCCGGCCATCACCTGGCCAAAGGCTTGCACGCGCTCGCCCGGCACGACGTGCGTCTGCACGCCCAGGCCGCCCAGGACCTCGGCATAGCCCGGGTAGCCCAGGTAGGCCGTGTACGCGCCTGATGCCTGCAGCGGCACATACCAGCGTTCGCCGACCGGGACGTCGAGCTGCAAGCCCAGCATCTGCAGCGAGGGATGCGCCACGCCGCGATAACTCGGCTTCAAGTCCGTCTGGTGCAGCACGGAGAACCGCAGGCCCTGGTAGCTGGCCGGGCCGTCTGAGTCAGCGCTGCGGCCGGAGCGCAGGTGATGCGTCAGGCTCAGGCCGAAGGTCTGGTTGCGCGAGCTGCCCTTGGGCGCCGTCATGTAGCCTAGCGAGAACGCCAGCCCCATGTTACGCGTCAGCCCATACTCCAAAGCCAGCTTGGGATAGATGAGCACGCCGGAGCCGGTATCGATGACGTCGGGCGCATAGCCGCCCGAGCCCAGGCCCAGTTGCCCGTACAGCGTGAGGTCGGGCGTCAGGCGCCAGCGCTGTCCCACGCCACCCAGCAACTGGTTGTACAGCGGCAGTCCGCGATAGCCCATGCCCAGCGCGGCGAACCAGTACCTGTCAGCGGCAAAGAAATGCGAGTACTGCAGGTCGGCCAGCTGCACCGTGCCCTTGTTGGAGCCCTGGGGGTGCTGTTGCCGGTAGTTGTCCAGCGACAGCGTCAGCATGTTTTCGCCCATCTCCAATCCAGCGCGGCGGTCGTCCGCGGGCGGCAACGGCTGCCCTCGGCCCGAGAACGGCCCCGTGAGGTAGCTGAAGGGCATCTCCAGCAGCAGGCCCGCCTGGGTACTGTCGATGAGGGCGTTGCGGAACTTCATTCGGGCGACTGTGGCGCCCACGGTGAAGCTGCCGAGGTCATAGCCCAGGCCCAGATAGCCCTTGCCAAAGCCGCCGCTGCCTGACAGCAGCTTGCTGTGCTCGACGCTGCGCCCGCCGCCGCCACCACCGGCCGACAGGCCTGCAGTTGCAAACACCGGCCCGGCCAGCCGGCGCCTGAAGTGCACGCCCAGGTCCGCGGCCACGAAGCCACCATAAGCGCCCTGCACGAGCGGCGCGTAGAAGCCGCCTCCCACGTACACCCCGTCCAGCACGCGCTGGTAGGCGTGAAAACCCATCAAGTCCAGGGACCGATCACCTGGCACCTTGAGGCTCTGGTATTCCAGCGTCAGCAGCGCATCGTTGCGGCGCAGTTCTGTGGGTTCGCTGGATTGCGCATGCGCGCTGGCGGCGCACAGGCACAGGATGAGGCAGGCGGTGTGGAGAGGGGAGAAGCTGGACAAGGTGCGAGGGATGCGAATGAGGCTGCGGGCCTGCCTGCGTTTTCCAGGCCCCATGCAGAGACCCTCGCGCTGACTGCCGTTGCCGGGTGGCCGGCCATGCTCTCACGAACTGTACTGGCCGGACGTAACCCGCCGTTCGCGCGCACCCTCGGCCGGCACCAATTGAAAAAGCCCACCCGTTGCCGGGTGGGCTTTTGCTGGGGCGGTTGCCGTCAGGGGCAGGTCGTGCCGGCTGCCACGCGCTGCGACACATAGGCCAGGTCGCGGATGTCGACGACGCCGTTCTTGTCCACGTCGGCGCGTGCATCGAAGCCAGCCTGGCCCGTGCGCTTGCCCATGGAGGCCTTGACGATGGCGAGGTCGGCGCAGTTCACGGCGTTGTCGCCGTTCAGGTCACCGGCGATCTTGATCGCGAAGTCGGCGTTGGACACATCGAAGAAGATGTTGCCGACGGCCTCGACCTTGATCCGCGCAGTGGTCGTCGCCGTCGCGGGCAGCGACACCACGGCACTGCCCGTGTTGGGCGCGTTGGCAGCCAGCACGGTCGGGAAGGTCAGGCCGCTGTCGGTGGACAGCGAGATCTTCACGTTGCTGGTGCTCACCGGCGCCACGTTGGTGTTGGCCACGGCCCAGGTCACGGTCTGGTTGCCGGAGTCCAGCGTGACAGCCGTGTTGGGCGAGGTCACGAGGAAGGGGCCAGCGCCGGCCGCGAGGATGAGCTGCGTCTGGGCACTGTTCAGCCCACCGCGGCCATCACGCGCCGTGAGGCGGAAGTTCAGCGACGCCGGGCTGGCGTTCGTGCCGGCGAAGCCCACATAAGCCGCCGTCGGCAGGAACTCCGAGAAGCAGTCGATCTCGGCGGCCGTCGGTGCGGAGGCGTTGACCAGGGAGCAGCTGCCAGTCTCGGCGTTCGTGTTGTTGGCCAGGATCTGCGCCATGTCGGGGAAGACACGGGTGGGATCGGTCGTCACGTGGTTCTCGCCGGGCGAGTTGTACAGCAGCGTGTCGGTCGCGCTGACGACGACGCGCGTGCCGAACTGGCGGAACAGCGGGCCGTTGGTCTTGGGCTGGGTGACCAGCCCCGTGCCGGACGCCGCACCGCGGTCGTTCTGCTCCCACATGTAGGTGACGGTATCGCCATCGGGGTCGGTGGCGCTGCCGGTCAGCACGAAGGGAGTGCGCACGGGGATGGTGTAGCCCGCGGGCACCGTGACGACCGGTGGGTTGTTGCCCGTCGCGGTCTGGGTGATGCCGCGCCTGGTGCTCGGGCCACCAGCGGCGATCTCGCCGATATAGCCCGTGACACCGGCACCTGGCACCATCTCCAGATTCGGCACGTTGCCCGCCGCCGTGGCGAAGGTCAGCGTGAACGCCGTGTCACCGATCGTGCTTGCCGTCACCGTGGCGGCGGCCGGCCAGCCCGGCAAGGCCTCGATGGCGGCCTTGATGCCCGCGGCCGTGTGATTCGTGCCGCGCACGATGGCTGCCGACAGGTTGCCGTTGTACTTGAACTGGTACTGCAGGCCGTTGGTGGTGAAGCCCGTCAGCACGCCCATCTGCACTTCGGCGACGTTGGTCTCGGCGCCGGACGTGTAGGCCACGATTTCGTCAAAGCTGCGCTGCGACCAGTACGGGTCGCTGTGCGGCTGCAGGTTGTCGGTGCCGCAGATGCCGGCGTAGGCCATGATGGACGAACCGCTGCCCGGCTCCACCGACGTGCCGGCGTTGCGGTTGCCGCCGGAGCAGTTGGACACGGTGCCGTTGAAGGTATGGTTGCCGGAGAACTGGTGGCCCATTTCGTGCGCCACGTAGTCCACGGCGTAGAAATCGCCCACCGGTGTCGGGATGCCGGTGCAGCCCTGGGCCTTGTTGTTGCCGCCCACGACACCCAGCGCCGCAATACCGCCGCCATTGACACCCACGCCGATGTGGCCGATGTCGAAGTTGCTCGCACCCACCAGCAGACCCACGACCTGGCGGTTGCGCGTCAGCGTGCCGCTACCGCAACTGGCTGCCTGGGCAGCGGTGAAGCAGGCCGAGCCGCCGCAAGGACCGTTGGTGCCGGTCATCTTGGCAGCCGTGTCCAGATTGAGCTTGTCCGAGTCATTGATCAGCATCAGGCGGATCGAGGTCTCGTCCTCATAGACCTGGGTGACGCGGTTGATCAGCGTGGTCTTGGCAGCCAGCACGTTGGCGCCACCACCGAAATAGGTCGCGTAGGTGTTGTCGGTCAACAGCGCCAGACGGTAGGTACGCAGCTGGCCGGCCACGGCGACCTGCGGCGCGAGCGCGTCGTCGACGACGTGGTAAGCCGTCGTCGCGGTGCCGCGTGCGTCTTCGGCGCTGACTTCGTAGGCGCCCTGGCCACGGTTGGGGTCGGCCGGGAAGCTGGCACTGACCACGCCTTCCGCATCAGCCACAACCTGCACGCTCTGGCCACTGCCGGTCGTGCCTTCGGTACGCACGGTCAGTGTGACGGTGGCGCCAGGCGTGAAGCCGGCACCACGCACGTCGACGGTGTCGGCCGCGTGATAGAAGCTGCGCGACAGCGACAGCTGCGGCTCGATCTGGTCGGGCTCCACCAGCGCGCTGCGCGGGTTGGGCAGGTTGCGGGCGTAGTAGCTCGCGTAGACGCTATCGTCGAGGTGGTAGTAAGGGTCGACGTACCAGGAACCGGACGCCGAGCGCACCGAGGCATGCAGGCCCAGCGGCGTGATGTCCATGCGCAGCGTGGCCTTGGGGTCATCGATGCCCTTGCCCGCATAGGTCTTGATCTCGGGGTGCTGGGCCGCGAGGCCTGGCTCCATGATGGGCGACTCGACGAGCGCGAAGCGCTGGAAGCCGCCGTCCGGATGCGGCAGCGACAGCACCAGCGGGCTTAAGCCTGCGGCGGCCGTGCGCTCCATGGGCGCAGCGGCGGCGAAGGCGGTCATGCCGGCCTTGTCCAGCGTCGCGGCGCGGAACTCCGTCGGCTGGATGGACACGCGCGCGCCACGGGCCGACAGTGCCTCCAGGCGACCCGCCTCCTGCCAGAAAGCGGCAGACGAAGCGTTGGACGAGACCGGGGCTGGCTTGGCCTGCACCTTGGTCACGGCATGCGCAGGCAGCGACACCAGGCCGGCCAGCGCGAGACTGGACGACAGCACGGCCAAACGGGCCGCGACGCCCACGGCCTTGGCGGGGCGATTCGAAAAGGCATTCATGAACAACATCCCTCACAAGCTCCGCACACCGTCCACGAGCGCCGAGCGTCTGGCTGTTTTGGGTCCGCAAGGAATCAATGATTTGCAGTGCGATTTCTGCACTTCCTCACGAACGGACGCGGAAAATGTATGCCTTGCGGTCCAGCCCCGAGGACCGGGATAACGCGATGTTCCATCTAGGGATTACCGGCGCGCTGCTGTTTGCGCTCAGCCTTGACGCAGGGGCCTCGGGCACCGCCCCCGTGGTGCGCGCCATCAGCCTGGAGCGCGACTGCAACGGCTGTCCCAGTGGCACCCGTTTGACGCTGCATGCGGACGGGCGCGCGCAACTCGAGACGCTGGGCAAGGAACGTCTGGGCACCGCCAGCCAATTGCGCGAAGGACGCCTGCCCACCAGGGAATTCATGGCCCTGGCGCGGCTCGCCCGCTCACGCAGCGGTGTCTTGAGTCTGGCCGAAAACCAGGCCGACCCGCAAGAGCAGGACGGCCCTTGGCTGACGCTGCGCATCGAGTACAGCGACGGCCAGGCCAGGCAGGTTTTCAGCCGCGGCGCACAGCCCCCTGCCTTGGCAAAGATGGTCAGCGCGATCGACGCCGCGGGTCATCGAATCGTCTTCAATACCCCCCCGGAGTGAGGGGGACGTCCCGCGGTTTCGGTACGACGCCACGATAAACCCTCATGTCCGAGCCCACGGCCAGCGGCTAGTCTGCGGCAACGCAGAAGCTCATCGGGCAGGCATGCGGCGCAAAACGCGCCGGCCACCCGTGGCAGGCTTCAAGAATCATCGAGGAGTTCCCGTCATGTCTTTGTCCAAGGCCCGTCTCTGTTCCGCCCTGCTGGCGCTGAGCGCCTGGGCGGCGCCTGCCCTGGCCGCCGACGTCAGCATCGTTGCCCTGCCCGATCCCGCCCAGACGGGCAACGCGGTCGACCTGCAGGTGCTGATCTCCGGCGTCGCCGACCTGTACGGCTACCAGTTCTCGCTGTCCTTCGACCCGAGCCTGCTGCAGGTCAGCAGCGTCGCCGAAGGTGCCTTCCTGGCTACCGGCGGCACGACGTTCTTCGATGGCGGCACCATCGACAACAGCGCCGGCACCATCAGCTTCGCCTTCGACACGCTGGTCGGCGCCGTCCCCGGCGTCAGCGGCAGCGGCACGCTGGTCACCATCCACATGAACGCGATCGCCTCGGGCACCAGCCCGCTGAGCTTCGTCCCCGCGGACACGACCTTCCTGGACAGCGGCCTGAACACCATCGCCGTTCAGACCATTGACCGCAGTCTGACGGTCGCCGCCGTCGTGCCCGAGCCCAGCACCTACCTGCTGCTGGCCGCTGGCCTGGCCGGCATCGGCGCATGGCGCCGCCGCCAGACGAGCGTCTGAGTTCACGCGGCCAAGCTGCCGCTCTGCCGCACCAAAGATGATCGGGCCGCTTCTGCGGCCCGTTGTCTTTTGTGGGCCCGCCTGCGCGCGAACGATAGCGCCAGCATTCCGCTGAATTGATACTGATTCCGCAACGGTCCGTTCCAGCGACCTGGTCTTTTGATACCGCAGCCCTCCCCGATGTGCCTGCCTGTGTGAGGCCCTCAGAGGACGCCTGCACACCGGGGGCAACCCATCGGTGGCCCGGTAGCAAATCGAAAGACCTAGTCCATGAAGTACAAGACCCTTGCTCTCTCCAGCCTGGCCCTGGCGGCCAGTTCCGTCGCCTTCGCCCAGTCCTCGGGCCCCAACCTGACGCTCTACGGCATCCTCGACGCCAATGTGCAGGTGCTGGACGGCGCGTCCAAGCAGACCCGCGTGCAGTCGGGCGGCCTGTCGGGCTCGCGCCTGGGCCTGCGTGGCAGCGAAGACCTCGGCGGCGGCCTCAGGGCCTTCTTCACGCTGGAATCCGGCATCAATCTGGACGACGGCACCTATGGCCAGAACGCCTTCTGGGGTCGCCAGGCCTTCGTGGGCCTGGCCACGCCTTATGGCAAGGTCTCGCTGGGCCGCCAGTACAGCAGCCTCTACACGCTGACCAACGAGTTCAGCCTGTTTTCCAACGTCGGCACGGGAGCCAGCACGGCCGTGATCGGCGGCTTCGGCGGCTATGAGCCAGTGCGCGGCGGCAACGGCTCGGCCACGGGCAATGGTGGCCCGGCACGGGTCAACAACTCGGTGAAGCTGGAGTCCCTGAACTACGGCGGCTTCAGTGCCGGCGCGCTGTGGGGCATGGGCGAAGTGGCGGGCAACACCAACGGCAACCGCATCGCCGACGTGTACGGCCGCTACACCGGCCATGGCGTGGACGCCTTGCTGTCCGTGGTGGAAGACAAGGCTGATGCGCTGGGCCAGAACCTGCGCACCGTCTCGGGCGCCGCCGCCTACGACTGGGGCAACTACCGCTTCAACGGCGGCGTGATCCAGGTCGACGACCGCAGCCCCGCCGACCGCGACGGCAAGGGCTACTGGCTGGGCGCCAGCTATCGCATGGGCCAGCACCTGTTCAAGGGCCAGTATGTCGAGAGCAAGAACGATGGCGCGCTCGCCGACGGCAAGACTCAGGCCTTCGGCGTGGGCTACCAGTACGACCTGTCCAAGCGCACGGCGCTGTACAGCTCGGTGACCCGCTTCAAGAACGAAGGCGTGGGCTATGTCGACCGTGCGGCCGGCAGCATCCCGGTGGGCCTTACCGACGCGAACAACCGCAACCTGACCGAAGTCGTGGCCGGCATCCGCCACAGCTTCTGAGCATCTACCGCTCCTCCTAGGTACGCGTTCATCCCCCCGCGTTCCTTTGGCCCACCCCAGCCGGGGTGGGCTTTTTTGCTGCTCAGTTCTCTTTGTAGATCCGCACCCAATCGACCTTCATCTGCGCCGGGAACACGGTCGCCGCATCGGGCGAGCCGGGCCAGTCGCCGCCGATCGCCAGGTTCAGGATGACGAAGAAGGGCTTCTCGAAGACCCACGTGCCGCCCGCGGGCAGCAAGGAGGGCGTGAGGCGGTGGTAGTCGACGCCGTCGACCTGCCAGATGATCTCGTTGGGCCGCTTGATGATGGTGTACGTATGGAAATCGTTCGCCACGGCAGTGCCGAAGTCGCGCGGCTTGTTGATGCCCTGGGCGCCGGAATAGCCCGGCCCGTGCAGCGTGCCGTAGGTGGTGTTCGGCGTCTTGCCGACGAACTCCATGATGTCGATCTCGCCAGCCTTCGGCCAGCCGGCCGTCGCGAGGTCTGACCCCAGCGCCCAGAACGCCGGCCAGATGCCCTGGCCGGCAGGCAGCTTCATGCGCGCCTCGACCTTGCCGTAGGTGAAGCTGACCTTGTTGTTGGTATGGATGCGGGCCGACGTGTATGGACATTGCGCGCCGTTCCAGCACAGGCCAGGGTTGGTGGCCTTCTCGGCGGTGATGACCAGCATGCCGCTGCCGTCCATCTGCGCATTGCGCGCATTGGACGTGTAGTACTCCAGCTCGTGGTTGCCCCAGCCGTCGGCTTCCTTGTTGCCGAGGTCGTAGTTCCAGTTCGCAGTGCTGGGCACGGTGCCGGCGACGCCGTCGAACTCGTCGCTCCAGACCAGCGTCCAGCTGTTGGACGGTGCGGGCGCTGGGGCCGGCGCAGGAGCAGCAGGCGCGGGAGCCGGCGTGGGTGCAGCCGAGGCCGAACCGCCGCCCCCACCGCAGGCGGTGAGGATGGCTGCAATGGCGGGCAGCATGCCGCGCCATGGGCTGGGGGCTGGGGTGATTTCGTTCATGTCTTGTCTCCGGTCATCGTTCTGGTGTTCAGCCGCGCCAGTCACGCAGGAAGTCGCGGTACCAGTCAGCGCTGGCTTTGAGGGTGCGGGCTTGCGTTGCGTAGTCGACATGCACGATGCCGAAGCGCTTCAAATAGCCACTGGCCCATTCAAAGTTGTCCATCAGGCTCCAGACCATGTAGCCGGCCATGGGCACGCCCTGCTGCATGGCGCTGGCGACGGCGGCGATGTGGTCGCGCAGGTAGGCCGTGCGGTCGTCGTCCTGCACGCGGCCACCCACAACGGTCTCGTCCTTGAAGGCGCCGCCGTTCTCGGTCACGTAGACGGGCGGCAGGCCGGGGTAGTCGCGGTGCAGCAGGCACAGCAGGTCGGCCAGGCCTTGCGGGTAGATCTCCCAGCCCATGTCGGACACCGGCAGGCCGCGCTTCTTCGCGTCCCAATCCTCGCCGCTGGCGGACACCACCGTGCGCGTGTAGTAGTTGACGCCCAGATAGTCCATGGGCTGGGCGATGGCTGCCATGTCGCCAGCATGCACGTCGGGCGCCTCATCGCCCAGCTCGGCCAGCACGGCCTCGGGGTAGCTGCCCTTGAAGAGCGGGTCGGCATACCAGCGCCGGCCACGTGCATCGGCCATGTCCGCGGCAGCGATGTCCTCGGGCATGGCGGTGGCCGGCACGCAGGACGACAGGTTGAGCACGATGCCCAGCTCGCTCTTGGCGCAGTCGGCGCGCAGCGCCTGCAGCGCCAGGCCGTGGCTGAGCAGCAGGTGGTGGCAGACCTGGGTCGCGATCTTGCGGCTCTTGATGCCGGGCGCGAAGTTGCCCTGCTCGTGGCCCAGCACGGCGACGACCCAGGGCTCGTTGTGCGTGGTGATGCCGTCCAGCCGGTCGCCCAGGCGCGCCTGCACATGGCGGGCGTAGTCGACGAAGCGGTGCACGGTGTCGCGGTCGTTCCAGCCGCCGCGGTCCTGCAGGCCCTGCGGCAGGTCCCAGTGGTTCAGCGTCGCGAAGGCCTTGATGCCGCGTTGCTTGAGGCCATCGACGAGGCGCTCGTAGAAGTCCAGGCCCTTGGGGTTCCAGGCGCCATGGCCCAGCGCCTGCACGCGCGGCCAGGCGATGGAGAAGCGGTAGCAGTTGACGCCCAGCGACGCGATGAGGTCGAGGTCACTCTCCAGCCGGTGGAAGTGGTCGCAGGCCACGTCGCCGTTGCTCGCGTCGGCGATGGCACCGGGCTGCTTGCAGAACCTGTCCCAGATGGACTCGCCCTTGCCATCCGCGTGGGCCGCGCCCTCGATCTGGAAGCTGCTGGTGGCCACGCCCCAGATGAAGGACGGTGGGAACTGGCGGTGCAGGAGGTTGGACATGGGCTGTTCTTATTTATTTGACGGCGCCGGCCGTGAGGCCCGCGATCAGTTGGCGCGACGACACGACGAAGAGCACCAGCAGCGGCAGCGTCGCGATGGCGGAGCCGGCCATCAACGCGCCCCATTCGGTGCTGGTGGTGCTGAACAGGCTGCGCAGCGCCAGCGGCAGCGTGTAGTTCTCGGCCGTGCGCATGACGATGAGCGGGTTCATGAAGTTGTTCCATGAACTGATGAAGGTGATGAGGCCCAGCGTGCCGAGCGCCGGCTTCATCAGCGGCAGCGCGATGCGCCAGTAGATGCCCAGCTCGCTGCAGCCATCGATGCGCGCGGCGTTGATCAGTTCGTGCGGCACGGTGGACGCGGCGAACTGACGCATCAGGAAGATGCCGAAGGCACTGGCCGCGCCGGGCAGGTACAGGGCCCGGTGCGTGTCTATCCAGCCCAGTGCGTCCATGACCATGAAGCTGGGGATCATGTTCATGAAGGCCGGCACCATCATCGTGCCCATGACCAGCGCGAACAGCGCCTTCTTGAAGCGGAACTCCAGCATCGCGAAGGCATAGCCAGCCATGGAGCAGAACAGCAGCGTGAGCGCCGTGGACATCAATCCCACATAGAGGCTCCAGCCCACGTTCTTCCAGAACGGCAGCCGTGTCGTCAGCACGCCGATGTTGTTCAGCAGCTCGCCGTTGAACCACAGCGGCGGCGGCACGTTGAAGATGTCGGTGCGCGACTGCGTCGCGAACACGAACATGAAATAGAACGGCGCCAGCATGATGAGGGCGCCCGCGCCGACGATGAGGTAGGCGGCGTATTTCGGCAGGCTCTTCGTCATGCCACGGCCCTCCGCTCGGCGAAAGCCTGGTTGGTGAGCCAGGTCAGCAGCGCGATGAGGCCGAACATGATCCAGGCCAGGGCGCTTGCGCCACCGAAGTCGCTGAAGTCGAAGGCCTCGCGGTACAGGTACATGGCCACCGTCATCGCAGCCTGGTCGGCGCCGCCCTTGCCGTTGGTGAGGATGAAGGGCTCCTCGAAGAGCTGCATGCCGCCAATGATGGACAGCGTCACGCCGAACAGGATCATGGGCTTGAGGCCGGGGAGCGTGATGCGCCAGAACTGCTGCCAGGCGTTGGCGCCATCGAGCTTGGCGGCCTGGTAGAGGTCGTGCGGGATGGTCTGCAGCGCAGCCAGGTACAGCACCAGGTTGAAGCCCACATAGCGCCAGAACACGACGATGGCGACCGCCGGCTTGATGGCCTGCGGCGAGCGCATCCAGTTGATGTTCTCGGTGCCGAACAGCGCATGCAGCGCCTGGTTGACCAACCCATAGTCGGTGGAGAACAGCGAGCCGAACAGCATCGCGATTGCGACGGTGGACGTGATGTAGGGCAGGAAATAGGCGCCCGAGAACAACCCGCGCCAGCGCCCGAAGGCCTGGTGCAGGAACACCGCCAGCGGCAGCGCCACAAGGTGCTGCGGCACACCCGACGCGGTGGCCAGCCACAGCGTGTTGCGCAGCGCCTTCCAGAACCAGCCGTCGGTCAGCGCGAAGACGAAGTTGTCCAGGCCCACGAACTTCATGGCCTCGATGCCGCTGGTGGGCTCCCAGGACTGGAAGGCCAGCCACAGCGAGAACAGCAGCGGGAACAGGCCGAACACCGCGAACAGGATCAGGAAGGGGCTGACCAGGACGTAGGGCGCCCAATGGCTGGGGAGGCGGAGGCTCATCGGTTGGCGCGGTGAACGAGCAGCGCCTGGGCGTCCGCCAGGGCCTGGGGAATGGGCTTGCCGTACTCCAGCACGTTGTCCAGTTCGGCGTTGACGACCTCGTCGGCGAACTTGTGCTGCTTGTGCATCTTGACGACGGGGATGCGCCGCGCCGACTCGCGCCACAGCACGCGGGCATGCTGGCCGCCAAGGAAGGGCACGGGCTGGTCGAAGAAAGCGTCGTCCTGGGCGGCCAGCAGCGCGGGGAAGGCGTCCTGCGACTTGAAGGCTTCGAGCTGGCGCTTGCGGTCCAGCGTCAGTTCCTGGATGAGCTGCCAGGCGAGCTGCTTGCGCTCGGGGGCCGAGCGGCGCGGTATCGCGTAATAGGTACCGCCATAGGAGCAGAAGGTGTTCTCGGGCAACTGGGCCACACGCCACTTGCCGGCCGTGGCGGGCGCCACCCAATTGGCGAGCTGGCCCGCCATCCAGCCGCCGGACAGTTCGGTCGCCAGGCGGCCACGCTTGAGCATCTCGGCCCAGTCGTTGAACCAGACCTCCACGCGCGCATCAAGCCCGTGGCGGCGCACCTTCTGCGCCAGCTCGAACGCGCGCACGAAGCGCGGCGACGTGATCTGCGCGCGCTGCTGGTTGTCGAAGAACTGGCCCTCACCCGGCGGCGTGCCGGCGCGCACGATGATGTCCTTCAGCAGGCGCACATCGCCAATCAGGTAGGCGCCGGTCTTGGCCTTGAGCTGCATGCCGGCCTCGACATAGTCCTCCCAGGAGCGGGTCAGGTCCGCCTCCTTGAGGCCGGCCTGAGCCAGCAGATCGGTACGGTAGAACAGCGAGCCGGGGCCGATGTCGGTGGGCATCGCGACGACGCGGCCCTCGCGGTTGCGCGCGGTCTCGAAGGCGAACGGCACGAAGCTGTCCTTGAAGCGCTCGGCGCCGAAGGCCGGGGCCGACAGATCCTCCAGCCCGGTGCCCAGCGAGAAGCGGCCCAGGTAGCTCGACTCCAGCGCGATGACATCCGGCAGGTGGCCCGACGTAGATAGCGCTGTCGTCATGGCCGTGTGATGGTCGTCGTACTGGCGGCTGACGACCTGGGCGCGGATCTCAGGGTGGCGCTGGCCCCAGTCCTTGAGCACGTCCTTGGCGACGACATCCACCAGCGGGAAGGCCGCGACCGTCAGCGGCTGGGGCTCCGCGGCGGCGCGCGACAGGCCGGCAGCGCTGCCGGCCACGCTACCAATTGCGGCGGCCAGCAGGTGTCGGCGGGGGAGTGAAAGGGTGTCGGGCATAGTTTGAAAGCGCTTTCAAGATTGTGCGGCGATGCACCAGAAAGCCCTAGCCGCACAAACCCTAGGCTTGCAAGCACCAAAGCCGTGCCCCTCCGGGCGTCAGCGTCCCCCTAGAACCCCGGGCCGGCAACGTTTGGTCACCACGACTGCGGGTTTCCCCCGCTGACGGAACGAGGCCACTTTCGGAAAGTGGTATTTAAGAGGTGGTAGCAGTCACAAACTGGATGCATACCAGTTAGAACCAGCTCCAAGAGCCTGCACTGGAGCGGCAGGCCAGCCGCGGAATTGGCTTAACGCCTTTTCCTTTCAACGAGCCCTTGCAAAGCACAGGACGTCTCCCATGAAGAAGCAGCCCTCGATCGCCGGCATTCCGGCCTACCAGTTGCGGCGCCTTGCCGCCATCACCGCGACCGCCTTCGCCCTCAGCGCCGGCGCCCAGACCTACCCCGCCTGGGCCCCCGACGTCTACTACACGGCCGGCACCGTGGTGACCTACAACGGCCATATCTACAAGGCCCTGGTCAACCAGACCGACTACAGCTCCACGGGCTGGAACCCGACCAACGCCTCGCTGTGGACCGACCTGGGGCCCACCTCCGGCCCCGCGCCCAGCCCGGCACCGACGCCCGCCCCCACTCCGGCGCCCACGCCGGCCCCGACGCCCTCGCCCAGCCCAGCGCCCTCTCCCGCCCCCGCGCCCAGCGGCAGTTGCGCCGCGGGTTGGGTCAGCAGCAAGGCTTACAACGGCGGCGAAATCGCCAGCAAGAGCAACGTCAACTACAAGGCCAACTGGTGGACCCAGGGCAACGACCCCGCCACCAACAACGGCCCCACCGGCAGCGGCCAGCCGTGGACTTCACAGGGCGCTTGCAGCCCCTCGCCCAGCCCGGCTCCTTCGCCCAGCCCGAGCCCCAGCCCGTCCCCCAGCCCCTCGCCTTCTCCCTCGCCCAGCCCGGCACCCTCGCCCGCCCCGGCACCGGGCCTGAGCGACCCGAATGCCAAGTCGGCCAACCAGAACGGTCGCGCCTACACGGTCTACTACCCGAGCTGGAGCGACAACTGGTTTGATGCCACTGGCATGACCATGAACCAGGTCTTCCAGGCCAGCAACTTCGCGCGCATCCCGGCCAACTACACCCATGTGGTGGCCGCGTTCGCGCAGCCCAACTTCACGTGGGGCGGCATGGCGGCCAACAACTGGTCGGGCACCGGCATCAACTTCAACGGCCGGCCGTCGGACATCAAGGCGGCCATCGACGTGCTGCACGCCCGCAACATCAAGGTCATCCTGGCCGTGGGCGGCGCCACCTACAACAGCTGGGGCACCTTGTCGGCCGAAGGCAATGCGGGAAGCGGCCCGACCATCACGGCCCTGTCCAACATCCTGAAGGACGTGGGCTTCGATGGCCTGGACGTGGACTACGAGGTCGACGGCATCACCACCGACGCCTATGCCGGTGCGGTGAAGGCCATGCGCAAGGCCGTGGACCTGGCCGGCGGCGGGCGCATCCTGACGGTGGCCGCGTGGTCCTCCGGCTCGGACTGCACCGGCGCCACGGCCAACGACTCGCAATGCTCGGGCGTGGGCATCAGCTACTGGGGCGGCAAGGCGGGCGGTGAACGCCTGCTCGTCAACGCCTACCCGGCGCTGAAGACGGCGTTCAACATCGTCAACATCATGAGCTACGACGCCCGCTACGAGCATTACGACGGTGTGACGGCCTGGAAGTCCTACCGCCAGCTCTTCCCGAGCAGCACCATCGTGTCCATCGGCTTCGAGACGGCTCCGGAAGGCTGGGCCGGCGGGCAACTGGTGGTGAACAACGCCGACGCGCAGTGCACGGGCTCCGTCATCCTGCAGAACAGCTACGGCGCCAACATCAACCAGCCCTACTCGGTGGAACGCTACCTGAACGCGGTGACGACCAGCACGCTGGCCAACAAGAACCCGCGTGACGGCGCCATGCTGTGGCAGGCCTTGAAGACGGCGAGCGGCAGTTGCGGCAGCGCGGCACTGGCGTCGCCGGGTTCCATCGGCAAGAAGGCCGCTGGGATGCTCAACCTCGTCGACGACCCGGCGCTGCAGAACGCGCCCTGGAAGTAAAGCGGCTCCTGAGCTGAACCGCCGCCGCGCCGAGGGATCTCGGCGCGGCGGCCTTTTCCATCTTCTCTCGAAAGACTCCCATGATCTCGCGCCCACCCCTGCCGCGCGCGGCCAGCCCCTGGCTGCTCGCCGGCGCCCTCCTCCTCGGCCAGGCGGCCTATGCCCAGAGCTACCCCGCCTGGGCGCCGGACGTCTACTACACGGCCGGCACCGTCGTGACCTACCAAGGCCGCCTCTACCGCGCCACCGTCAACCAGACCGACTACGCCTCAACGGGCTGGAACCCGACCAACGCCTCGCTGTGGACCGACATCGGCGCAGCCTCCGGCCCGGCCCCTTCGCCCTCTCCTTCTCCTTCACCCGCGCCTTCGCCGGCGCCCACACCGGCACCATCGCCCGCCCCCAGTCCGGCCCCTGCCCCCAGCGGCTGCGCGGCGGTCTGGGTGAGCAGCAAGGCCTACAACGGCGGCGAGATCGCCAGCAAGGGCACCACCAACTACAAGGCCAACTGGTGGACCCAGGGCAACGACCCGGCCACCAACAACGGCCCGGCCGGCAGCGGCCAGCCCTGGACCTCGCAGGGCGCCTGCGGCGGCGCGCCCAGCCCTGCACCGTCCCCGGCTCCCACGCCTGCGCCCTCGCCCGCGCCGACTCCGGCACCAACGCCATCGCCTTCCCCCTCGCCGAGCCCGGCGCCTTCTCCGAGTCCTGCGCCCTCGCCCGGCAAGCACCAGTTGGTCGGCTACTGGCACAACTTCACCAATCCGTCGGGCGCCACCTTCCCGATCAGCCAGGTCTCCAACGACTACGACGTCATCGTCGTCGCCTTTGCGGACGACGCCGGCAACGGCAGCGTTGCCTTCAACCTGGATGCCGGGTCCGGCGGCGAAGCCAGGTTCATCGCCGACATCGCCGCCGCGCACACCAAGGGCAAGAAGGTGGTGCTGTCCTTTGGTGGCCAGAACGGCACGGTGACGCTGAACAACGCCACCCAGGTGGCCAACTTCGTCAACAGCGTCGAAGCCATCCTGCGCAAGTACGGCTTTGACGGCATCGACATCGACCTGGAGAGCGGCGCCGGTGTCACGTCGGGCGCGGCGGTGCAGACCAATTTGGTCACGGCCGTGAAGCAGCTCAAGGCGCGCATGGGCAGCGGCTTCTACCTGTCGATGGCACCGGAGCACCCGTACGTGCAGGGCGGCTACGTCGCCTACGGCGGCATCTGGGGCGCCTACCTGCCCATCATCGACGGGCTGCGCGACGAGCTGACGGTGCTGCATGTGCAGTACTACAACAACGGCGCCGTCTACACGCCCTACTCGACCAACGGGCTCGCCGAAGGCAGCGCCGACATGCTGGTGGCGGCCAGCCGCATGCTGATCGAGGGCTTCACGACCAACAACGGCACCGGGCCCTATGTCTTCAGAGGCTTGAGGCCGGACCAGGTCGCCTTCGGGCTGCCGTCCGGCCCGTCGTCGGCCAACAGTGGCCAGGCCAGCGTCGCGACCATCACGGCCGCGCTGAACTGCCTGACCAAGCTGACCCAGTGCGGCGCGATCAAGCCGCCGGTGGCCTATCCGACGCTGAAGGGCGTCATGACCTGGTCCATCAACTGGGACAAGAAGGATGGCCTGGCGTTCTCGCAAGGTGTGCGCAATGCGCTGAACACGCTGCCTTGACGACCCAGCCCTGACGTCCGCCCGCGGCCTTTTCGACCGCGGGCGGCTTTCCCACGACCGGGTAACTCGCACCCAGGGTCAACCTGTCCCTGAGTTACGGCACACGCAGGGTGTTGCTCACAGGGATGTCCTTCACCTAGATTGAAAGCGCTTTCAAGTCGCCGATACAGGCGGCAGGCAACACAACCACCACTTGTTGGAGACATCCATGCGACTTCTGCGATCCCTCATTCGCCCGGCGCTTGCCGGGCTGCTGCTTGCGGCAGCCAGTTTGGCCCAGGCCCAGACCTGGCAGCTCATCTGGAGCGACGAATTCAACGGCAGCATCGGCCCGAACTGGGTCTTCGAGACCGGCGCCGGCGGCTGGGGCAACAACGAGCTCCAGTACTACCGCCGCGAGAACGCCACCATAGAGAACAACGCCCTGGTCATCACGGCCAGGCGCGAGGACTTCGGCGGCGCGGCCTACACCTCGGCGCGCATGAAGACGCAGGGCCTCAAGACCTTCAAGTTCGGCCGCATCGAGGCCCGCATGAAGCTGCCCGCCTTCCTGGGCGCCTGGCCGGCGTTCTGGATGCTGGGCGCCAACCTGCCGCAAGTCGGCTGGCCGGCCTCCGGCGAGATCGACGTGATGGAACACGTCAACGACGAGAACAAGGTCTACGGCACCATCCACTGGCAGGACAACAACGGCCATTACGCCCAGTACGGCGGCAACATCGGCACCACCGTGACCGACTGGCACGTCTACGCCGTGGAGTGGGACACCAACGCCATCCGCTGGTATGTGGACGGCACCAAGTACCACGAGGCCAACATCGCCAACGGCATCAACGGCACCGATGAATTCCAGAAGGACTTCTTCCTGCTGCTGAACTTCGCCATCGGCGGCAACTGGCCGGGCTTCAACGTCAACACCGCCGCCCTGCCCGCCAAGATGTACGTGGACTATGTGCGCGTGTACGCCCCTGCCGGCAGCGGCGTGGCCACCGTGTACCAGGACTGCAACTACGCCGGCTACTCGGCCGCCCTGCCCGAAGGCAGCTACACGCTGGCGCAACTGCAGGCGCGCGGCGTTCGGGATAACGACTTGTCGTCGCTGCGAGTGAGCGCGGGCTACCAGGTGCAGCTGTTCGACGGCGACAACTTCACCGGCACCAGCGTCACCCGCACGGCCGACACCGGCTGCCTCGTGGACCAGGCGTTCAACGACCGAGCCACCTCCCTGATCGTCTCCAAGGCCGCCCCCGCCTGGTCGCGCCAGATCGAAGCCGAGGCCTACAGCGCGCAGGCCGGCGTGCAGCTCGAGGCCTGCTCCGAGGGCGGCCAGAACGTGGGCTGGATCGATACCAACGACTGGATGGCCTACAACAGCATCAGCTTCCCCACCAGCGGCATCTACCGCGTGGAGTACCGCGTGGCGAGCACGGCTGGAGGCACGCTATCGCTGGATCTGAACGCCGGCAGCATCCAGCTCGGCCAGCTGGGCGTGCCCAACACCGGCGGCTGGCAGAACTGGACGACCATCTCCCACACCGTGAACATCAATGCCGGCACCTACAACGTCGGCGTCTTCGCGGCCCAGGGCGGTTGGAACATCAACTGGATCAAGTTCACGAAGCTATAACCAGCCTCATACCCGCCGACTCTAGGGCCGGCGGGCATTCGCACCCAGGCAACACTGGGCGATGCCCCAAAAAGGGTCAGGCAGCGGCGCGCCTACACTCACCGCATCGCCCGCCCTTCGCCGATGAACGACAAGCAGCCCCCCGCAAAGAAAGCGCCTTCAAGCCGCCCCGACGGAGTGGTCACGCTGGAACAGGTCGCCGAACTCGCCGGTGTGTCGCCGAGCACCGTCTCGCGCATCCTGAACGGCACCGCCGCCGTCAGCGAGGCCAAGAAGGAAGCCGTGCAGGCGGCCATCCGCGACCTGGGCTTCCGGCCCAACCCGGTGGCGCGCGGCCTGGCGGGCGGCAAGACGCTGTCGGTCGGCGTCGTCACGCAGATCATTTCCAGCCCTTTCTATGGCGAGGCGCTGCTGGGTATTGAGCGCGAGCTGGAGCGGGCCGGCTATGTGCCCCTCTTCGTGTCCGGCAACTGGCATGAGGACGACGAGCGCAAGGCCATCGAGACGCTGCTGTCGCGCCGCGTGGACGGCATCATCGTGCTGGCCGGGCGACTGGCCGACGACGTGCTGCAAAGCCTCACGTCGGGGCTGCCCACGGTCGTCGTGGGCCGCCAGCTCACGGGCCCGCAGCTCTACAGCTTCAGCTTCGACAACCGCCTGGGCGCGCGGCTCGCCACCCAGCATCTGATCGACCAGGGGCACCGGCGCATCGCCTTCATCGCCGGTGACCTGATTCACGACGACGCGGTCGAGCGCCAGAACGGCTACCTCGACGCGCTTGCCTCAGCCGGCATCCCGGTGGACCCCAACCTCATCGTGCAGAGCGACTTCACCGAAGCCGGCGGCGTGCTGTCCGTGACCCGGCTGCTGGAGCGCGACATCCATTTCACGGCCCTGTTCGCCTCCAATGACCAGATGGCCATCGGCGCCTGCCTGGGCCTGCACCGACGCAACCTGCGCGTACCCGACGACGTGTCGCTGGTGGGTTTCGACGACCTCATCATGGCGCGCTATTCCATGCCGCCGCTGACCACCGTGCGCCAGTCGGTCTACGAGATCGGCAGCGAGGCCGCGACGGCCATGCTGCAAATGCTGCGCGGCGGAAAGCCCAACGTGCAACTGCCCCAGCCCGAGTTGGTGGTGCGCGAAAGCTCGCGCCGCATGGCGCGCTGAACGAGGCCCCTCGTCCAGCCGCTCACCGCTGAACGCGGGCGCGTCTGACCGGTCCCCCTAGGCGCCGTCAAGCGGGCCGGCTCGGGAGCGGCCCAGCGCTCGGCCCGAAATATCCAGTTTGTTGCGCGGCTCGGGAAAACCATGTGGCTGATCGCTCAGCCGAGTTGCATGATGAACTGAAAGCGCTTTCAGCGATTGCAAGGTTTCGCCGCTTTTCAACCCAGAAGTACCCGCAGACGCCCCAAAACGCGATTTCACCCCTGGAAGCGGGAAGTCACGGACCTGGGAAATCACAGCGTGGTACGACGCATCCCTTGGTCAGCGTTGCCTTAAAGCCGCAGACCAAGGGTGATGCCTAGGTTGAAAGCGCTGCCAGTGACGTATTGTTGAAAGCGCTTTCAGCCCCGCAAGGGACAGTTCACGAAAAGATCACAACTACTGGAGACAAGTGAATGAGACAGCCTCGTCCTGCCCTTCGCCTCACGAGCCTCGCAGCGGCCAGCGGCCTGCTGTTTGCCAGCGCCGCGGCGCAAGCCCAGGCCACCGCGGCACCGCCCGCTGCAGCGCAGGCTCAACAGCTTGAGACCGTCGTCGTCACGGGCATCCGCAAGAGCCTGGAGACCTCGGTCAACCTGAAGCGCTCCGCGTCGGGCCTGGTCGACGGCATCGTGGCCGAAGACATCGGCAAGTTCCCCGACACCAACCTCGCTGAAGCCATGTCGCGCATCAGCGGCGTGTCCATCGACCGCAGCAGCGGCGAAGGCACCAAGGTCACCGTGCGCGGCATGGGCCCGGACTTCAACCTGGTGCTGCTCAACGGCCGCCAGATGCCGGGCTCCAACGTCGATGGCAGCGCGCCGAGTTCGCGCTCCTTCGACTTCTCCAACCTCGCCGCAGAGGGGGTGTCGGCCCTGGAGGTCTACAAGACCAGCCGCGCCAGCAGCCCCACGGGCGGCATGGGTGCCACGATCAACATCCGCACCCCGCGCCCATTCGACTCCAAGGAAACCATCGCCAGCGTCGGCGTGAAGTTTGTCAAGGACCAGACGGCCCGAAACCTGCCCGATCCCGAGAAGGGCAAGAGCGTCACACCCGAACTGTCCGGCATCTACAGCACGCAGTCGGCCGACGGCATGTTCGGCATCGCGCTGATCGGCAGCTACCAGGAGCGTGACTCGGGCTACAACACGTCCGCGGCCAACAACGGCTGGCACACCTTCAAGGGCAATGACCAGGGCTGGGGCCCGCTGCCCAACCCGGCCCCCGAGGTCAAGAACCGCCCGGGCCCGAACGACATCTACAGTGTTCCCCAGTCGCTGAACTACGCCTTCACGGGCATCCACCGCGAGCGTCTGAACGGCCAGCTGGTGTTGCAGGCCCGCCCGACCAAGGACCTGGTCGGCACGCTGGACTTCACGATGTCCGAGCAGAAGTTCACCTCCAAGCGCAACGACATCTCGGCCTGGTTCAACTTCGGCGGCCAGTTCGGTGAATACACGCCAGGCCCGATCGCATCGCCCATCATCTACGGCGAGCACATGGCCAACTCCGACGTGGCGATGGGCGCTTCGCGCATCAAGACGAAGAACAAGAACGAGTCGCTGGGCCTGAACCTGAAGTGGAAGGCCACCGACGCGCTGAACTTTGACTTCGACGCCCACCACTCCACGGCCACTTCCGGCGCCGACGACCCGCTGGGCACGGCCGTGACGCTGGCCACCGCGTCCATGAACCGCGGCGACACCTTCGTGGACTTCAGCAACAAGTTCCCGGTGCTGTCGATCAAGAACGCACCGCTGAACCCGGCGCTGCAGGAGCTGCAGGGCTCGGTGTTCGGCAACAGCTACCAGAAGGACCAGGTCGACCAGGTCCAGGCGCGCGGCAACTGGAAGATCAACGCCGACAGCAGCCTGGACTTCGGCCTGAGCCTCACCAACGTGAAGAACCGCTCGGCCTTCGCCAACGTGCAGCGCGACACCTGGGGTGCCGGCGCCGCGGGCGGCCCGTCGGCCATGCCGGACGACATCTGGCACGCCGACTCCATCAGCAAGTACTTCAGCAAGATCCCGGGCTCGAACGACCCGCGCCTGTACAACCAGGTGTTCGTCTTCGACTTCGACCAGCTGCGCGCCGCGGCCATCAAGGCGCTGGGCTCCGATGCACTGCTGAAGGCCTCGTTCGACTTCAAGGACGACTTCCGCACAACGGAAAAGTCGCAGGCCGTCTTCGGCCAATACAACGTCAACTGGGAAATGGGCGTGCCCTTCGAGGCCGCACTGGGCGCCCGCTACGAGCGCACCAAGGTGAACTCGCCGAGCGTGGAGTCCATCCCGACGACTGTGCGATGGGTGGCAGACAACGAACTGCCCATCACCTTCAGCGGCACGCGCAGCTCGTCGCGCTCGGGCAAGTACGGCTATTTCCTGCCCTCGCTGGACTTCGCTGCGGACCTGACACCTGACACCAAGCTGCGCGTGAGCTACGGCACCACCATCGGTCGCCCCGGCTGGGCAGCGATCCAGGGCGGCCAGACGCTGGATGGCCTGGCGCGCATCAACGGCGGCTCCGGCTCGGTCGGCAACCCCGACCTGAAGCCCCTGAAGTCGAACAACCTCGACTTCTCGGCAGAACACTACTACGCCAAGGCCAGCTACATCTCGGCGAGCTACTTCCACAAGTCGATCACGAACTACATCGAATCGACCGTCGCAGACGCAACGCCCTTCAACCTGCACACGCCGGTGGGCAACGCGATGTACAACCAGGCGGTCAGCCAAGGTGGTTGCGGCCTGTCGGATTCGGGTTGCATCCGCAGCTACATCTTCACGAACTTCCCGAACGCGCCGGGCGTGGATGCGGCCAACAAGATCATCACGGCCCAGGCCACCGATCCGGCGCTGGTGTTCAAGCTCGCCACACAGTCCAACAGCAGCCGCAAGGCCAGCCTGAACGGCATCGAGCTGAACGCGCAGCACACCTTCAGCAACGGCTTCGGCGGGTCGATCAACTACACCCGCGTGCGTTCCGGGTTGGCCGCCAACAATGGCGTCGTCGGTTCGCAGTTTGCGCTGGTGGGCCTGGGTGACTCGGGCAACATCGTGGGCTTCTACGAAGACCAGACCTACAGCGTCCGCGCCGCGTATCGCTGGCGCGGCAAGTACCTGGTGAACAACTTCGGCGGCACGGACGGTGCGCAACCGCTGTACCAGGAGGCCACCGGACAACTCGATGTCAGCCTGGGCTACAACTTCAACCAGCACCTGCGGTTCCAGCTGGAGGGCATCAACCTGACGGACGAGTACGACCGCACCCACATGCGGACAGAGCAGCAGATCGGTTCGGTCACCCAGTTGGGCCGCCGGTTCATGATCGGCGCACGGTACAAGTTCTGAGGCCGGACCGAGGACAGTCCACTGCGGACTGTCCGACGACTGCCGAAGGCCATGCTGCTTGCAAGCAGCAGGGCATAAGGAAACGTCTGGTTCGGCGGCGCCTTGCTCTGGGGCGCCGCTCTTGTTCGCCACTTGGCGAGGCCGCGCGAGCGGCCCTTTTTATTTGAGACGTCGCGGTAACCTGCGAAGAATCAGACGATTCCCCGGAGCGCTTGCGTGAACGACAGACTGCGTGAACTGGTGGTGCTGGGCGGCGGCTCGGCCGGCTGGCTGGTGGCTGGGTTGCTCGCGGCCGTGCATGGCCAAGGCGATGGCGCCCTGCGCATCACGCTGATCGAATCCAGCGAGACGCCACCCATAGGCGTCGGCGAGGGCACCTGGCCCACGATGCGCGACACGCTGCGCCGCATCGGCCTGTCCGAGACCGACTTCATTCGCCGCTGCCAGGCCTCCTTCAAGCAGGGCTCGCGCTTTGATGGCTGGGCCCGTGGCGAGGCGGGCAGCGCCGGCGACCGCTACTACCACCCCTTCATGCTGCCCATCGGCCACGGCGACGTGGACGTGGTGCCGGCCTGGCTGGCCACGCAGCAATCATTCGCCGACGCCGTCAGCCCCTCGCCCCAGGTCTGCGATGCCGGCCGCGCGCCCAAGCAGGTGCAGACGCCGGAGTTCGCCGCCGTTGCGAACTACGCCTATCACTTCGACGCCGGCCTGTTCGGCCAGATCCTGCGCGAGCATGCGGTGCAGCATCTCGGTGTGCGCCATGTCGTGGACCATGTCGACGCCGTCATCTCGCACGAGAACGGCGACATCGCCGCGCTGCAGACGCGCGAGCACGGCCGCATCGAAGGCGAACTGTTCATCGACTGCTCGGGCCTCACCTCCCGGCTGCTGGGCCAGCACTTCGGCGTGCCGCTGAAGAGCGAGCGGGGTGTGCTCTTCAACGACGCGGCCCTCGCCATCCAGGTGCCCTATGCGCAGCCGGATGCGCCGCTGGCGTCAGTCACCATCGCGACCGCCTGGGCCAAGGGCTGGATCTGGGACATCGGCCTGCCCACGCGCCGCGGCGTGGGCGCCGTCTACTCCCGGGCGCACGCCAGCGACGAGGAGGCCAATGCGGCGCTGCAGGCCTATCTCGACGCGACCGGCGCACCCACCGAGCGCGGCACGCCGCGTCCCATCCGCTTCGACCCCGGCTACCGCGAGCAGTTCTGGGTGCGCAACTGCGTTGCCGTGGGCCTGTCCTCGGGCTTCATCGAACCGCTGGAGGCCTCGGCCCTGGCACTGGTAGAGCTGTCCGCCGCGCGGCTGTGCGACGAGCTGCCCATGACACGCGCCTCCATGCCCGCCGTCGCGCGCCGCTTCAACCAGGACTTCACCTACCGCTGGTCGCGCGTCATCGACTTCCTCAAGCTGCACTACGCGCTCAGCAGCCGCCAAGACGAGCCCGGCAGCGACTACTGGCGCGCCCACCGCGACCCGGCCACCTGGCCCGAGCGGCTGCGGGAGCTGCTGCCCATGTGGCGGCTGCGCCCGCCGGCGCGCCACGACTTCGGCCGCATCGACGAGGTCTTCCCGTCCGCCAGTTACCAATACGTGCTCTATGGCATGGGTTTCCGCCCAGAAGCGCTGCCCGCTACGGCGGCTACGCTTCAGGCCGGTCAGGGCTGCTTCGACGAAGCGGCCCGGCAGGCCCGCCGGCTCGTGCCCGGCCTGCCCGGCCATCGCGCCCTGATCGATCACATCATCCACACCGGTTTGCCCCGATGACCCGCCCCGCCCTTCTCGACAACGTCACCCACCGCCACCTGCGCATCCGCACCGAGCACTCCGCCGTGCTGGGCGACGCGCGCCAGTTCGCGCTGGCCCTGCCGGCCGAGTTCCGCCAGCTGCAGACCTGCTTCCCCATCGTCTTCCAGGCCGTGGAGGACAGCTTCCAGCCCATCGTGCTGCTGGGCTTGGAGCCCGACCAGAACCTCTTCCTCACCGACGCCGGCTGGGACGCGCCCGTGGTGCCCATGGCCATGCAGCGCGACCCCTTCCTGATCGGACGCAGCGACGATGGCCTGCAGCTGCACGTCGACATGGACAGCCCGCGCATCGTGCGTCCCGAGGAGGGCGAGGTCGGCACCGCGATCTTCATGCCGCATGGCGGGCACAGCGAATACCTGGACCACGTCATCGGCCTGATGGAGCACCTGCACGCGCATGCGCAGCACCTGCCCACCTTCATTGACGCGCTGACGCAGCACCAGTTGCTGGAACCCTTCGTGCTGGATGTCGAGCTCTCGGACGGCCAGCAGGGCCGGCTGTCGGGCCTGTACACCATCCACGAGGAACGCCTGGCCGCCCTGCCCGGCGCCGCACTGGAGGTGCTGCAGCGCGACAACCACCTGCTGCCCATCTACATGCAGATCGCGTCGATGACGCACCTGCGTGATCTGGTCGAACGCCAGAACCGGATCTCGCGAGGCCTCTGAAGATGAAGGCGGTACCGGCTTGGAGCGGGCCTGTCGACGCCGACAACCTGCCCGCCGAGTTGCTGACGGGCGACCGGCCCTACGTGCTGCGTGGTGCCTTCGCGCACTGGCCCGTCGTGCAGGCCGCGCGCCAGTCCGACCGTGCGCTGGCCCAGTACCTGATGCAGTTCTACCAGGGCATGCGCGTGGGCCTGTTCCAGGCCCCGCCCGAGGTCAAGGGCCGCGTCTTCTACGCCGACGAGCAACTGCGCGACTTCAACTTCACGCGCCACGTCGCCACGCTGGACCAGGTGCTGCAAGGCCTGCTGGGCCTGGCCGAGGTGCCTGAGCCGCCAGCGCTTTACGTCGGCTCCACGACGGTGGAGGCCGTGCTGCCGGGCTTCATGGCGCAGAATTGGCTGGGCCTGGGCGAGCGCGATGCGCTGGTGAGCCTGTGGCTGGGCAATCGCACGCGCATCGCGGCGCATTACGACCTGCCGGACAACCTTGCCATCGTCGCTGCCGGGCGGCGCCGCTTCACGGTCTTCCCGCCTGAGCAGCTCCACAACCTCTACATGGGCCCGCTGGACCCGACGCCGGCCGGCCAGCCGGTCAGCCTGGTGGACTTCGCCGCGCCCGACTTCGAGCGCTTCCCGCGCTTCGCCCAGGCGCTGGAAGCCGGGGAGACGGCCGAGCTGGAGCCGGGCGACGCCATCTTCATCCCCAGCATGTGGTTCCACCACATCGAAGGGTTGGAGGCCATCAACCTGCTCATCAACGCCTGGTGGCGCCAGACACCGGACCACGTCGACTCGCCGCTGCGGACGCTGCAACTGGCGCTGATGACGCTGCGCGACCTGCCGGAGAAGGAGCGCCGCATCTGGCAGCACCACTTCCAGCATTTCGTCTTCGACGCCGACGACACCACCTGGGCCCACATCCCGCCCGAAGCGCGCGGCCTGCTGGGTCCCATCGACGAGACCCTGTCGCGGCAAGCCCGCGCCCAACTGCTGAGTCAACTCAAGAGATGAATACTTCAACGACACCCGTTCGCCGCGTTGTCATCGCCGGGGGCGGCACCGCCGGCTGGATGATGGCCGCGCTGATGAGCAAGCTGCTGGGCAGACAGCTGGACATCAAGCTGATCGAGTCCGAGGAGATCGGCACCGTCGGCGTCGGCGAAGCCACCATCCCTGCCTTGCACACGTATCACAACCTGCTCGGCATCAACGAGCCCGAGTTCATGGCCGCGACCAACGCGACCTTCAAGCTGGGCATCAAGTTCGAGGGCTGGAAAGACATCGGCCAGGACTATTTCCACCCCTTCGGCACCACGGGCACCGACCACTGGAGCGCCGGCTTCCAGCACTTCTGGCTCAAGGGCCATGCGGCCGGCATCACCAAGGAGTACACGGCCTACAACCCCGAGACGACCGCCGCCTATGCCGATCGCTTTGCCCACCTGCCGAACAACGGGCTGAACTACGCCTACCACCTCGACGCCGGACGCTACGCCAAGTACCTGCGCGCGATGAGCGAGGCGCATGGCGTCAAGCGCATCGAAGGCAAGATTGCCGCCGTGCTGATGGACGGCCCCCAGGGCAGGGACGGCGACATCACGGCCCTGCAGATGCAGGACGGCAGCCGCATAGACGGCGACCTCTTCATCGACTGCACGGGCTTTCGCGCCATGCTGATCGGCGAAGCCCTGGGGGTCGGCTACGAGGACTGGTCACACTGGCTGCCTTGCGACCGCGCCGTGGCCGCGCAGACGGCTTCCGTGCGCGAGGCCTGGCCCTACACCCGCTCCATCTGCCACCCCTTCGGTTGGCAATGGCGCATCCCGCTGCAGCACCGCGTCGGCAACGGCCTGGTCTACAGCAGCAAGGAGTTGAGCGACGCGGACGCGCCTGAGCTGCTGAAGAAGAACGTCGAGGGCGAGTTGCTGATCCAGCCGCGCGTGCTGAAGTTCCTGCCCGGTCAACGCCACAAGGTCTGGGAGCGCAATTGCATCGCCGTGGGCCTGGCCAGCGGCTTCATTGAGCCGCTGGAGTCCACCAGCATCCACCTCATCCAACGCTCGGCCATCCGCCTGATGCAGCTCTTCCCCACCCGCGGCATCAATCCCGCCGACGTGGACGAATTCAACCTGCAGTGCGAGCGCGAGCTGGCCCATATCCGCGACTTCATCGTCCTGCATTACCACGTGACCAACCGCAGTGATTCCAACCTCTGGAACCATGTGCGAACGATGGACGTGCCTGCCACGCTGCGCCACCGCATCGAGCTATTCCGCGAAAGCGCCCGCGTCTTCCGCCCCAGCGACGAGCTGTTTGCCGAGAACTCCTGGATCCAGGTCATGATGGGCCAGGGCATCCACCCGCAGAGCTACCACCCGGTCGCCGACCTGATGGGCCCGGCCGAGCTGAATCGGTTCCTGGGCGACATCCAGCTCAAGGTCTCCCGCACCGTGGCCGGCCTGCCCGGCCACCAGGCGTATGTGGAGCAGCTCTGTGCGCCCTACCGCAATGCGACGACGGCGCAACTGGCCGCCACGCCGCTGCGCGCTTGAAATCCCTACGGCTTGCCCCAGATTGCGGATCAACGGACAATCCAGCTCATCATGAAGCTCAACCACACGATCCAAGCCCGCCTCAACCACTGAAGCGCCCTTCGACCGTGTTCGGAAGGCGTTAGGCCTTCCGGTACTTCAAGCAACCCCGGCAGGCTCATCCCTCCGGGGTTTTGTTTTTCCAGAGTTCAACCATGCGTAGCCGCACCTTCGACAAGCTGATCGCCACGATTCCCGAGCGCCGGAGCGCGGCTCGGCCCTGCCTGTCCTGCCTGCCTCGCGCGCGCTTCGGCGTCCTGCATCCACGCTAGCCCCTTTGGCGATTCCGCCGAGGGGTTGGCCCCTCGCATCTTTCAGGAATCGCCAAATGAACTCGAAATCGAACAACACCACCTTCCGCAACCTGCGCAACATCGGCGTCATCGCCCACGTCGACGCCGGCAAGACCACGACCACGGAACGCATCCTGTTCTACACGGGTGAGAACCACCGCATCGGCGACGTCCACTACGGCAACACCGTGATGGACTTCGACCCCCAGGAGCGCAAGCGCGGCATCACCATCCACAGCGCGGCCACCACCGTGCACTGGAAGGGCACGCAGATCAACCTGATCGACACGCCCGGGCACATCGACTTCAACATCGAGGTCAAACGCTCGCTGCGCGTGCTGGACGGTGCCGTCGTCGTCTTCGACGGCGTGGCCGGCGTGGAGCCGCAGACCGAGACCAACTGGCGCCTCGCGGACGAGTACCGCGTGCCCCGCATCGCCTTCGTCAACAAGCTGGACCGCGCTGGCGCGGACTTCCCGCGTGTCGTCGCGATGATGCAGGAGCGCCTGGGTGCGCGCGCGTTGCCGCTGCAGTTGCCTATCGGCGCCGAGGCTGAGTTCCGCGGCGTCGTGGACCTGCTCGCCATGCAAGCCCTGGTCTGGGACCGCGACGATGCGGCCGAGCCGCCGCGCGTGGCCGAGATTCCTCCTGAGCTGCTCAGCGCTGCGCAGGCGGCCCGCGCTCGCCTTGTCGAAGCCGTCGTGGAACGCGATGACTCGCTGATGGAAGCCTGGCTGCGTGGCGAGAGCCCGTCGGTCGATGCGCTGCGCGCCGGTTTGCGTACCGCGACCATCGCTGGCGAACTGGTGCCCGTGTTGGCCGGCTCGGCCTTCCGCAACCGCGGTGTCGAGCCGCTGCTGGATGCCGTCGTCGCCTATCTGCCGCGCCCGGGTGAAGCCCCAGGTGCCGCGGATACAGACGGCCCGCTTTCAGCGCTTGCGTTCAAGCTGACCGCCGACGACCACGGCGCGATGGTGTTCGTGCGCGTCTACAGCGGCCGCCTGACCCGTGGCGACACGGTCTTCAACGCGAGCACCGGCAAGGCCGAGCGCGTGTCGCGCCTGTACGAGATTCATGCGGACCAGCGCGTCGAGCGCGACGAACTCGTCGCGGGCGACATCGCGGGCCTCGTGGGCCTGAAGGACGTGCTGACCGGCAACACCTTGGCGGACCGCAAGGACGCGCCCGTGCTGGAAAGCATCGTCGTGCCCGAGGCCGTCATCGACGTGGCCATAGAAGCGCGCAACCAGGACGGCACCGCGGCTCTCGCGAAGGGCCTGGCCGTGCTCGTGCGCGAGGACCCGTCGCTGCGCCTGCGCCAGGACGCCGACTCGGGCCAGACGCTGTTGTCCGGCATGGGTGAGCTGCAGCTGGAGGTCGCCGTGGAGAAACTGCGCTCGCGCTTCGGCGTGGAAGTGCAGGTGGGCCGCCCTCAGGTCGCCTACCGCGAGACCATCGCGGCGGCGGCCGAGGTGCACCACCTGCACCGCAAGCAAAGCGGCGGCCCCGGCCAGTTCGCCGAGCTGACGCTACGCGTGGCACCCCTGCCGCGCGGCACCGGCATACGCTTCGCAAACACCGTGGTGGGCGGCGCGATCCCGCGCGAGTTCATCCCGGCGGTCGAGGCGGGCATCCGCAAGGCTGCGCAGGCCGGTCCGCTGGAGGGCTACCCGCTGGTGGACTTCGAGGCGACGCTGGTGGACGGTAGCCATCACGTGCGCGACTCGTCGGCCATGGCCTTCGAGCTCGCGGCGGCGGCGGCGCTACGCGAAGCCGTGCTGAAGGCCTCGCCCGTGGTGCTGGAGCCGGTGATGGCCGTGGAGGTCATCACGCCGGCCGACTACCTGGGCGACGTCATCGGCGACCTGCTGCGCCTGCGCGGCCACGTGCATGCTCAGGACGCCCGCGGCAACGCGGTGGTCGTCAGCGCGCACGTGCCGCTGGAACGCATGTTTGGCTATATCGGCCACCTGCGTGCGCTCAGCTCTGGCCGGGCGCAGTTCACGATGCAACTCGCGCACTATGCCGAGCTGCCCTCACGCGCGGCATTGGCCGCGTGACCTGAAGGCGAGGAGTCTGCAAAGGCTCCTCGCCTTTTTTCTTCAACGCGTCTCGTAGACCGGGTCAGCCAGGCCTTGCATCGTCATGCCCGTGCCGGTGGGCGGCTCGGTGGTGAAGACCAGCACCTCGTTGGCCCCCGCCTTCAGCCACGAAGCCGGCAGGTACAGCGTCTGCTGCGGGCCTATGGACCAGAAGCGCCCCAGGTGGTGGCCGTTGACCCAGACCTGGCCCTTGCCCCAGCCGCGCGTGTCGAGGAAGGTGTCGACCGGCTGCTTCAGGTTCAGCGTGCCGCGCCAGAAGCCGGCGCCGGTCTGCGGAGCCTTGGCGTCACCCGCAAGGCGCTGCAGCGCCGCGTCATCCATCGGCAAGGAGTGAACGGTCCAACCTTCCAGCTCCTCCTGATCCAGCTTCACGCCGCGAACGATGCCCTTGTACTCGTCGACGAGGCGGGCGCCGAAGCCAATGCGGCCCATGGCCTCCACGAGCAGGTCCAGCTGCGTCCCCGCGGGCAGATCCACCGCCAAGGCCTTGTCGCCGCGACGCCGGTCCAGCCGACCGATGACCTGGCCGTCGGCCATGACCAGCGCCTGGTCGCGCAAGTCATCGAGCACCAGCTGGCCTTTGGCCCGCGCGTCCAGCCGCTTGCGGTACAGGATGTAGCCGTAGTTCTGGCCGTAGTCCTCCATGGGTCTCACCCAGCGCGACGGCCGCGCTTGGGACAGTGCGTCCAGCCGCGCAAGCAGTGTGCCGGCCGGCTTCAGCGCGAAGGGCGGCAGGGCCTGTGGCTGCGGGTAGGCCGGCAATGGCCGCAGCGGCTCGCCGGCGTGGCGCGCAATGACCTCGCGCAAGGCCAGGAACTTGGGCGTCACGCGGCCAGCCTCGTCCAGCGCGGCGTCGTAGTCGTAGCTGGTGGTGTCGGGCTGGTAGGGCTCGGTGGCGGAGTAGTTCGCGCCGGCCAACCAGCCGAAGCTGGTGCCGCCGTGGAACATGTAGAGGTTGAACGAGGTGCCGCGCGCCAGCAGCCAGTCCACGGTGCGCGCCGCCTCCTCGGGGCTTTGCCGGTGATGGGCCTCACCCCAGTGGTCGAACCAGCCGGCCCAGTATTCGCCGGCCATGCGCGGGCCTTGCGGTCGCCAGGCCGCCAAGGCTTCGATGGAGGCCTTCGCGTCATCGGCACCACCGCCGAAGTTCACGACGGCCGGCACGTCGGGCAGCGTGCCGCCGTCCAGCAGCTTGGCGGTACCGCCGTCGGACGTGAACAGCGGCGCGTCAAGGCCGGCCTCCTGCATCTGCGTGCGCACGGCGCGCAGGTAGTCGTGGTCGCGGCCGAAGGAGCCGTACTCGTTCTCCAGTTGCAGCATCAGGATGGGGCCGCCACGGCCGCTCTGCAAGTCGCCGATCTCCTGCGCGAGGCGCTTGAAGTAGCGCGCACTGGCGGCCAGGTAGCGCGCGTCCATGGAGCGCACGCGCAGGCCCGGCGTGCGCAGCAGCCAGGCCGGGAAGCCTCCAAAGTCCACCTCGGCGCAGACATAGGGCCCCGGCCTCAGCACCACCTGCAGCCCCTCCTCGGCGGCGGCCTGCACGAAGGCGCGCAAGTCGTTCTGGCCACTGAAGTCCCACTGGCCCGGCTCGGGCTCGTGCAGCGACCAGAACGCATAGGTGGTGACGGTGTTCAGCCCCATCGCACGCGCCATGCGCAGCCGCTCGCGCCAGGCGGACCGCGGGATGCGTGGGTAGTGCATCTCGCCAGAGCGGATCACAAAGGGCCGGCCGTCCAGCTTGAATTGCGCGCCATCGATCGCGAAGCGCGGCGCGGCCTGGGCCGTGGCCGCCGCCAGCGCGATGGCCAGCAGCGCCATCCAACGGGGCATGGCCTTCATCATCATTTCGCGAGTGAAGCGAAGCTCCATTCCTGCGTGGGGCTGCTCTCGGGCGTGGCGATGACGATGGGCGTCAACGCGCTGATCGCGCCGCCCTGAGTGTCCAGCACCAGGCCGCTGGCGACATGCACCAGCGCATAGACGCCCGTGCGCACCGACACGATGCGCCACTGCTGCGCGGCGCTGCCGTCCACGGGCTCGATGCTGACGCGCGAGCCCGGTGCGGTTGCACCGCCCGCCACGGCCAGCGCCAGGCCACTGCGCGGGTTGATCAAGGTGTAGATGCCGCTGCCGGCGGCCGTCTCGGCGACGGTCCACTGCTGAGCCACACCGCCATGCGTCGGGTAGATCTCGACCTTGGTGCCGGGCGTCGTCGACGCGGCCGGGATGTCCAGCGCCGAGCCTATCGCGCCCTGGCTGCCGACCACGTTGAGGCCGGGCACCAGCGGCGGCGGCGCGGCCGGCGCCTCGTAGGGCATGGGCACGGTGCGCGGCACGCCGGGCAGGTTCAGCGGCTGGCCCACGTCGTGGCCACCGGTGCTGAGGCGGAAGCGCCCGTTGCCCGCGTCGTCGAAGCGGTAGTTGGCGCAGACCTCGTTGTGGTCGGGTGTGTAGACCGCGTCGCCCAGGGCCTTCTTCACGTCCACCCACTGGCCATCCGCGCCCTGGTAGCGCACGCGGCCGTAGGTCGCGGCGCGCGCCGGGTTGCCCAGGCAGGATTTGGCGGTGTCAGACCAGTCCTCCACGAAACCATAGGCACCTGACTGCGCCAGCACTTTGGGCAGGCGCAGCGTTCCCAGCTTCTTGCGCTGACCGTCGCGCGGGTCGGTGAAGAACATGCTGTAGTCCTGCCGGCCGTCGGCCGTGGCGGCCACCTCCAGCTCGAAGCGGTAGGCCACGCCGGTCGAGGGCTTGTAGGCCGCCTCGCACTTGATGCCCGTGCCCTCGCCGCCGAAGTTGGCGCAGTTGGAGATGCCGGGGTCCATGACGACGGGGCTGACGCCGTCCACGTCCCACAGCGAGAACAGCAGCTGGTGGCTCTGGATGCCGCCATAGCCGCCGTTGAAGCCGATGACCTCGTAATAGGTGGTGGCCGGCCAGCTGTGCGGCGTGACCTCGGCGCTGAACTTCTGCCAGGCCGGCGTGCTCCAGCTCACGTGGATGGAATTGGCACGCGTCTCGTGCCCGCGCGAGCGGCCCGTGATCTCGACGGAAGCACGGCTGCCGTCCGACCGGCGCAGGCCCACGTCCAGCGTCTGGCGGTTGCCCGTGCCAGCCGTCCACCACGCGCTGACGATGCCGTTGAAGTCGGTCGCCGGCGCGTCGGGGAAGACCCAGCCGTTCTTGTCTTTGGTCGGGTTACCCGCCTCGCGCGGCTGCCAGCTCACGGCACAGCCCTGCACCGGCTGACCGTTCAACGTGACGCGGACCTTGAGCTTGCGCGGCTGGTGCGTCGTGTTGCCGGACTCGATGCTGGGGTCGTAGAGCGTGGCGGAGAACACGGAGCCATCGCGCGCTTCGCCGGCATCGGGCGTCAGCGCCGTCAGCTGGGCACCCGCCGTACAGGCGTTCTGCTTCTCCGCGGTGGCGGCAGCGGCGATGTGGACCGTCGGGGCCTCGGTGGCCTGCGCTGTGGGCTGGACGGCATCGCCACCGCCACAGGCGGCCAGGGATGCGGCCAAAGCGGCGGCCGCAGCGTTCGTGATCTTCATGGCACTCACTCCTTTGAGAGGTCTGAAAGGGCAGCAGCCGGCCCCGGCCTCGCCGCAAGCGGGGCCGAAGGGCTGGACGGAACGGGAGAGGACTGGGCTACTAGTAGCGGTCGTCGAACGCGAAGATGGGCTTGCGCGTCTTCCAACGGCCCTCGGTGAAGTCCGGGAAGGGCAACGTCTTGAAGCCATCCGCGATGGACTGCTCGGACAGCGGCGTGATGGCACTCCAGGCCACCGCGTCATAGACGTCGATGGGCATGGGGGCCTCGGCCTTCAGCGCCTCCACGAAGGCATGAATGACGAAGTAGTCCATGCCACCGTGGCCGGCGCCCGCGGCGGCGGCGGCGTACTTCTTCCACAGCGGGTGGTCGAACTTGTCCTGGTAAGCCTGGAAGTCCTCCCACTGGTGCGGCGGGCTGATGCCCTCCACATGCACGCTCTGGTTGACGTCCATCCACAAGCCCTTGGTGCCTTGCACGCGAAAGCCCAGCGAGTACGGCCGTGGCAGCGAGGTGTCGTGCTGCAGCAGGATGGTCTCGCCGTTCTCGCAGGCCAGCGTGGTCGTCACCACATCGCCCAGGTTGAACTTCACGCCCGCGTTCGGATGTTCCTTGCCACCCTTGGCCTCGACGTACTCGTGCAGCCCGCGCGCCTTGGTGGCGAAGCTGTTGATGTGGGTAAAGCGGTTGCCGCGGTGGATGTTGGTGACCATCGCGCAGGGGCCTATGCCGTGGCTGGGGTAGAGCTCGCCGTTGCGCCGCACCGAATGCTCGGTGCGCCAGCGCGCCTCGCTCCAGCCCTTGGCACCAAACTCCACGCCGCTGCCATAGGGCTTGGCCGGGTCGCCGGAGTTGAACTTCACGGCGCGCAGGTCGTGCTGGTAGCCACCCTGCAGGTGCACCAGCTCGCCGAACAGGCCGGCGCGCACCATCTGCAGCACCGCCATCACGTCGCGCCGGTAGCAGACGTTCTCCAGCAGCATGTAGGGCGTGCCGGTGCTCTGCTGGGTGCGCAGCACGTCCCAATGGTCTTGCAGCGTGATGCCGGCAACGACCTCGCAGCCCACCGCCACCTTGGCCTGCATGGCGCCAATGGCCATGGGCGCGTGCCATTCCCAGGGCGTGGCGATGATGACGCCGTCCAGGCCCTTGAGCTCCAGCAGACGCCGCCAGGCCTGCGGGTCGCCGGGACCGCTGCCGTCGCTGCCAAAGGTCTGCGGCTGCGGCCGGCCGGCCGCCTCCACCTGGGCCAGCGCGCGCTTGAGCATGACGGGCTCGATGTCGCACAGCGCCACCAGCTCGACGTCGTCCCGGCGCAGCAGCTCGCGCAGCAGCACCTGGCCGCGCATGCCGGTGCCGATCAGCGCCAGACGCAAGCGGCTGCGCGTGCCGGCCGACCAGGCGGGCAACACGCTGCCGCCCAGTGCCAGCGCAGCGCCCATGGACAGTAGTTCCCTGCGATTCATTTCAAGCTCTCAATGCGATCAAAAAGGCCGCAGCGTCAGGGGACGGCGGTCCAGCGTTGGTATTGGCTGTCGGTGCAAGCGTAGCCCTGCACCTTGGCACCCGAGACTGCGCCGCCGGCGGCATCCATGCAGGTTTCCACGCCCACGTTGAAGAGCGTGCCGGAGCTGCCGTAGGGCACCCAGACCTGGTTGGAGTTCGTCGAGCAGGCGACAGCTGTCACCTGCACGCCGCTGGCACTGCCCTGCAGGCAAAGGTTGCGCAAGGGCAGCGACAACTGGCCCGTCACCGTCGTCGCCAGGGTCTGGTTGGCGTTGCCCGCCGCACAGTTCCACAGGCCCAGGCCCGCGGCGCCGCCCAGCGTGTCGGCGCACAGCGCGTTGATGTTGTTCCTCAACCGATAGTTGCCGGATACGGCAGGGGTGTTGACAAAGGCGGTGCAGCGGTTGTCCGGCGTGCAGTAGGTGCGGGCTATTGAAGCGCAATTGCCGTAGGTCTGGGTGCCACTGACCTGCATGGCCGTCCCGCCCATGCGAGCCTCTGAAAAAACCGCGACGGCGGCCGGCACCTGGCTGCAGGAGCTGTATTGCTGCGTGCCCTGGGTGAAGTTCTCGACGAACTGCGACAGGCTTGTCAGGCCGGTGCTCTTGACGCCCTGCTGGATCTGGCCGATGGTCTGCGTCGTCCCGGTGGACAGATCGGTCACCTCGCCCGCCCATGTTTCGCTGAAGGCGTCCGAGGCCGTCTTGCGGATGCTGAAGCGGTACTTCTTTCCCTGCACCCAGGGGTAGTCCATCTTGCAGGACACACCCACGCCTTCGCCGCCGAAGTTGCTGCAGTTGGCGTTGTAGGCGCTGGGCCAGCCCGAGGCGTTCCAGATCGAGAAGATGACCAGCTTGCGGCTGCCGTCGTTCTGCTGCATGCCGATGTAGCCGCCCGTGCCGTCGCCATAGAAGAACTGCGTGGACCAGAACGTGTTGCCATTCGCGCCGGGCTCACGCGTGACACGCACGTCGGCACTCAGCGTCGCGTAGCCACCCGCAACGGCGGGGACCGTATAGCTGTTGGACACCATGCCGCCGGCGATCAGCGCCTGCGCGCCGTGGACCCAGGCCGCCAGCAGCAGGCACAGGGCGAGCTTCACGAGCAGGCTTGCTCGGGCTTGCTGATTCATCGCGTTTCTCCAGTTTGACGTTGGGCGCCAACGGGGCGCAGCCGTGGCCGGAGTGGGCTGCACTCCAGCCGATGACAACTATCTCAGGCGCCCATCACCAGAACTTGTAGCTGGCCGACACGCTGTAGCTGCGGCCGAAGAGGTTCAGGCTGTGGTCATAGCCTTCCCAGCCGTTCGGGTCGTAGTAGGGCATGCGGTTGAACAGGTTCTTGATGTTGAGGCCCAGGTCCAGGTTCTTCATCGGCTTCCAGTTGAAGCCGAGGTTGACCGTGTAGTGCGCCGGCGCGCCGCCGCACAGGTTGGCCGGCATCGCAACATCAGCGGCCGTGCAGGTGCCGGGGTTGTTGTTCTCCTCGTCGAACTTGTCGTAGGCCCACTTGGTCTTGCCGGTGTAGTTGACGAACATGCTGGTCACGAGGTTGCCGTAGCTCCAGTCGGCGTTCAGCGTCGTGCGCAGCTTGGGCGAGCCGTAGTAGCCCACGTAGTTGTTGGAGAAGCCGTCGCCGTCCTCGTAGTTGTAGATCTCGCGGCGGCGGATGGACACGGTGGCACCCAGGCCCAGCTTGCCCCAGGAGCCCAGCGAGTGCCGGGTGCGCGCGTCGATGTCGAAGCCGTCCACCAGCGTGCGGCCGCGGTTGAGGTAGCTGGTCGTCAGGCCGGCCAGGTTGCCCACCGAGTAGCCGGGCAGCACGCCGGGGCACACGCCTGCATTGGCGGGGTTGGCGCACATGGCTGCAAGGGCAGCGAGGTTGCCGCGATCGGCGTCCGAGATGGGGAAGCGCACCGCCTCGGTGGTGCCGTTCAGCGCCGGGCCGTACTTGGCCACCAGCTGGCGCATGCGCTCGCTGGGGTCCTGGCGGATGATCTCGTCGCGGCGGTAGACGAACCAGTAGTCCAGCGACAGGCTCACGTCCTTCCAGGGCTCGAACACCAGGCCGATGGTGGAGATCTTGGCCGTCTCGGGCTTGAGGTTGGGGTTGGGCGGCGTCAGGCCACCGACCGTGCGGCTGCAGTCGGCGTTGGTCAGGTTCTTGCCGAGGTCCACGTCGGTGGCCGATGCCGACTTCTTCAGCAGCGCCGCGATGGCGTTGGTCTCGTCGCAGCGCAGCGTGTCCTTGATGCCGCCGAACTGCGCATAGACACCACCCTCGCCGGCCTCGGCCAGGCTGGGCGCGCGGAAGCCCTCGGAGTAGGTGCCGCGCAGCAGCAGCTCGGGCGCGGCGCGCCACTTCAGGCCGATCTTGGGCGCGAGGTTGGCCTTGAAGTTGGGGTACTTGTCCAGGCGTGCGGCGGCGTCCAGCTCCAGGCTCTTGGTGATGGGCACGATGGTCTCGCCGAACACGGCGCCCACGGTGCGCTTGCCATCGAACCAGGAGCCGCCCTGCTGCGTGATCAGGCCGTTGGCCGCGTCGGCATTGCCCGGCGTGTAGAAGCTCTCGCGCATCAGGTTCACGCCGAAGGCCGCGCGCACCTCGCCGGCGGGCAACCGGCCCAGCGTGCCTTCGACCTTGGCGTCCCAGGTGATGAGCTTGGTCCACGACTGGATGTCGAAGGTCGGGAAGGCCTCGCGGATGAGGGCCGCGTTGGCCTCGCTGATGACGCCGAACTGGTAGGCCGGGTTGTCGGCAATGTAGGTGCGGCCGGTGACCGGGTCCTTGGTGAAGGGGCCGAAGGCTTTCTGGAAGCCCTGGATGTTGACGTTGGTGGTCTGGTACAGCACCGAGTGGCTGCCGGCGATGCTCAGCGCGCTCTCGAAGTCCCAGTCGCCGAAGACCGTGCCGCGCACGCCGGCCAGGGCCCGGTAGTTGTCGTCGGTGTTGGTCTGGCCGAAGTGGCCGGTGGCGTCCTGCAGCAGGTAGCTCAGGCCGGCAGCGCCGCCCATCTTGGCCACCATGTCGGGGTCCAAGTGAGCCTTCACGTAGACGTTGTTGGGGCCCAGCCAGGGCGTGCTGAAGGTATTCAGCGTGGTGCCGGTGTTGCGCGAGTACCAGGCCGTCGGGGCGCCGGTGGTGGTGCTGAAGCTGCGCGGCCCGTTGTCGCCGTGCATGTCGATGCGGGTGTAGGCGGCCTCGGCAAAGCCTTCCCAATCACCCGCCAGCTTCACGCGGCCGTTGACGTAGCCGGTGGCGCGCTTGGAGGTAGGACCGGTGTCGAGCTGGTAGGGCAGCGTGTTCCAGACGCAGCTCGTGCCGCCGGAGGCGGGGATGGCAGTGGGGCAGCCGCCCACGGCGCGCCGGATGATGGCGTTCTTGTTGGCCGCGTCCAGCACGAACAGCGTGCCCGGATTCATCGTGCCCGGCTCGCTGCCCACGCCGATCCGCATGTTGGGGATGAAGGTCGGGTTGTTGACGTAGAAGAAGTCGGGCCGCTTGTCGTAGGTGTCCGCCAGCGCGATGCGGTCGCGCTTGTAGACATTGAGCGAGCCGTAAATGTTCCAGCCGTCACGCGCGAGATCGCCCTTGCCGAACAGCACGCTGCCCTGGTGCTCGCCATAGGCACTCACGTTGGACGACCAGTCGGTGCTGGCCCGCACCTCCAGGCCCTCGTAGCCTTTCTTCGTGATGACGTTGATGACGCCCGCCACGGCGTCGGAGCCGTAGACGGCCGAGGCGCCGTCGGTCAGCACCTCCATGCGCTCGATGGCGGCGGCAGGGATGGCGTCGATGTTGACGAACATCGTCTGGAAGCCCATGGGCGCGCCGTAGTAGGACAGGCGGCGGCCGTTCAGCAGGATCAGCGTGCCCTGAGCGCCCAGGCCGCGCAGGTTGGCCGACGAAGCCCCGTCGGAGCCGGTGAACATGGAGCGGAAGTCCTGCTGCTGCGCGGGACGGGCCGCGGGCAGGTTGTCCAGCACCTGCAGCAAGGTGCGCGCGCCCATGTTCTCGATCTGCTTGGCGTCGATGACCTGCAGCGGCGAGGCGGTCTCGGCGTTGATGCGCTTGATGCTGGAGCCGGTGACCTCCACGCGGTCAATCTTCTGCGGCTCTTCGTCGGCGGCGAACAGCGGCGTGCACAGGCCCGCGGTCGTCAGCAGGGCCAGCAGCTTGGTGGTCTTCATGGGTCTCCTCGTCGATGCGTGGTGGTCTCGGCGCAGCGGCGCCGAGGTCTTCGTGGTTGTCGGGACGGGCGGGCTGGCCGCGGGTCAGAGCCCGAGGACGTACTCCAGCGTCAGGCGGACGGAGCTCGGCGACTGCCGGCCGGTGATCTGGCCGTAGAAGGGGCTGACCGTGTTGTCGGCCGTGTCGCGCGTGTCGTTCATGCGCGTGACGGCCTGGCTGTTGAACACGTTGAACCAGTCGGCCTTGACGCTCAGCCCCTTGATGAAGCTGGGCTGGTAGGTGACGTTCAGATCGAGGCGGCGGGTCCAGGGCAGGCGACCGCCCGTGCCACGCGGCGCGGCCACGCCGTTGCAATAGAAGTACGACGCGCCGTAGCCGAGGTCTTCCAGCGGATAGTTGCCGCGGCAGCTGCGCGGTGCGCCCGAGACCAGCTCCAGGTTGGCACCGACCAGGACACCCGGATGGACCTGGGCGAAGCCATAGGCCTTGAAGGCGTGCCGGTGGTCGTTGGCCAGGTAGCCGAAAGAGTTGTACATCAGCTCCTTGTGGTCGTCGCTGACGGTGAGGCCCACGTCGCCACCGCCGACGGAGTCGGTCTGGCCTTCCTGGTTGCCCTTGCTGTAGGCGAGCGTGTAGGTCAGCTTGCCGTACCAGCCATCGGTGAACGGGTGTTCGGCGAAAAGGTTGAGCGCCTTGTAGGTACGGTTGGGGCGGGGCGTGCCCCACTCGGCCGCGGTGATGTCCACGCGGCGGAAGCCCTTGCCGTCGCCGAAGTCGACGAGCATGCTGTTGTCGCGGCCCGGGTTCGTGATGGCGCACTGGAAGCCGGCGTAATGGCTGGCGTCCACGCCGTTGCGTGCGGCCCAGGCGTCGATGGGCCGCTGGTCGCAGCTGTCGTCCAGCGTGTCGTTGAGGCGGCGATACAGCACGCTGGCACCCACATTGAGCTGCCTGGCATAGGCGTGCTCGAAACCCAGCGCGAACTCGTCCTGCGACAGCGGCTTGAGGCCGATGGCAACCAGCGAGCGCGGGTCCGGCGTCTGGCCGAAGTAGTTGTTGACCGAGGTGGCCTTGCTGATGGCGTGCAGGCCGGTCGGCGCACCTGTGGCCGCATCGACGCCGGTATAGGTGTAGTAGGTGCTCGTCGAGAGCAGCCCGGTGGCGATGTTGCTGGACAGGCTGGACGGCACGGGCAGGTGATAGCGGCCCGCGTTGGCGTAGAGCTTGGTCTGCCCATGCCCGTCGAGGTCCCAGCTGGCGGCCAGCCGCGGCGCGATCATGTTGCGTTGCGAGATGAGTTCGCGGCCCTGGCTGTCGTCGTTGGTGAACTGCTCGCGGCGCAGGCCCAGGTCCAGCAACAGGCGCGGCGTGACTTGCCAGCGGTCCTGGATGTACTGGGCCGATTGCACGCTGCGCGGAAACGCGAGCTTGCGGTTGAAGTCCTGGCTGACGAAGTAGCCCTGTGCACCGAAGCCGCCACCCTGGGCTGGCGACTCGGTCGCGCCGAAGGGCAGCTGGTTGGGGTTGTTGTAGTGCTGGTAGGTCCAGCGCGACCCGCCTGCGAGGTCGGTGCCCACCACCGAGGAGACGCGCATCAGGTCGACGCCGCCGCGGATGTCGTGGTTGTCCTGCTGGTACTGGAGATCGATGCGGCCACCCTTCTGGCGGTCACCGGAACCCGGCGCGGTCAACAGGCCGGTCACGGTCTGCGGGTTGTTGTAGGTCAGTCCCGGGGCCCGCGTCGTCAGTGAAGAGGTTGTCTGCGCCAGCGTGGGGTCGTAGCCTGCGGGCGTGCGGGAATGCGTGGTGCGGGAGTCGCCGTACAGGGCCGTCAGCGTCAGCTTGTCGGTCAGGTAGCCCGTGTACTTGAGGATGTTGACCTTGGCGCCCGGCACGCAGAAGGCGTTGTTGGGGCAGTTGTTGACGAAGGTGTCGCCACGGTTGCCTGCAACACCGTTGGAGCTCAGCGTCGCGTAGTCGTATCCGAAGGCCTGGGACTGCGTCGTCGTGCGGTCGAACAGGCCCGTGTACTCGAAGTGATGGTCGTCGGTGAGGTTGTAGTCCAGCTTGAGCAGGTAGTGCTCGACCTTGGTGCTGGAGACGCTCCAGCCGGTGGTGGACTTGCCGGGGTCGCTGGAAGCCGCCACCGATTCGCCGTCGGTGCGCGTCTGCTCGGCCGCCACAAAGGCGAAGAGCTTGTCCTTGACGATGGGGCCGCTGGCGTAGGCGCCGTAGACCTTGCTGGTGCTCGTGTTGTCCTGGTTCCAGAACAGCAGCTTCCCGTCCGTCAGCGGGTTGGCGCCGGTGTTGGGGTAATAGGTATTGGCGGTTTTGGAACGCAGGCTGGCGGGGAGGAGCGACACCTTGCCGCCCAGCTCCCAGGTGTTGCCGCCGCTGCGCGTGGTGATGTTGATCACGCCGCCCGTGGAGCGGCCGAACTCCGCGCCATAGCCGCCGGTCAGCACCTGCATGTTGCCAATGGCGCCGAAAGGTAGCTCGGCCGCACCCACCTGGGTGAGGATGTTGGTCACGGGGAAGCCGTTGACGTAGTAGGCGTTCTCGGAAGCGCCCGAGCCGCCAATCTGCGGCGTGTTGCCGTACTGGCCATTGGTGTTGCGCGTGACGCCGGGCGTCAACTGCACGACCGACATCACGTCGTTGGCCACGGGCAGCTTCTTCAACTCCGCAGACGTGAAGGTCACGCCGTTGTTGGTACTCGATACGTCGATGCGCTTGACCGAACTGCTGACCACCACGCGGTCCAGTGCATTGGCTGCCACGAAGTTGGCCTCGACGCCGTTGCCCACCAGGGCTTCGACCACTTGCTCCGACTCGACCTTGCCCCCGCGCATCAGGCGCACCTGGTAGCGGCCGGGCGGCAGGGAGGTGGCCAGGTAGTGCCCGCCGGCATCGGGCGTCAGCGTGCGTTGTGCGCCGGTGTCCATGTTGACCAGCACGATGCTGGCGCCGGCGGCGGCCTGCACCTCGCCGAAGATGCGCGTCGTGGTGTTGGACTGCGCCCAGGCCGCGGAGGCGGCCATGAGGCTCACCGCGGCGGCCACGGCAATGGCGGTGATGTTGATAGGGCTCGGCGGGTTGGATTTGTTCTGCATGCGAGTCTTCCGTGGATGTTCGATGTCGGGGGCTGATCAGCGCTTGGCGGATGCCTGGTCGCCTTCAAAGCCGATCAGCGAGGCGTTGGCCCAGTTGCCACAGACCGCCTGAGGCCGTGAGCCGCGCGCGCCCAGCGTTTTCAGCGTCAGCTGGCGCAGGCCACGCACGTCCAGCTCGGGCTTGACGACGGCCGGTGCCTGCACGAATCCGCTGTCGTAGAGCAGGCGGCCATCGCCCCAGACCTGGAACTGCAGGCCGCCGGCTGCGCGGCAGCTGTCGTCCACGCCCAGGTCGGCGCGGAAGGCCTGCCAGTTGCCGGCCAGTTGCAGCGTGAGCTGCTGGCCGGGCTTCACTCCCAGGCCGGTGCGGAACTGCAGGCCGTTCATGCGCATCGCGTCAGCGCTGCTGGCGGGGCGGTCCTTGGCGATGCCGGCGGGCAAGGCGAGTTCGGACAACGCGCGCTGCAGCCGTTTGCCCTCGGGCACGCGGGCCTCCAGGACCTTGAAGCTGGACAGCGTGATCGGCCCCACGTCGCTGGGTGCAAAGGCGTTGAAGGCCTTGGCCGCGGGCTCGGTGGCGGCGGTGACCATGGGGTCGGTACCGGCCGCCGCATCACCCTCGGGGTTCTGCACCGTCAGCACGCGGAAACGCAGCAAGCGGCCGGCCGTCGGGCGGAAGCTGATCTGCTGCGCGTCCTGCTGCAGCTTGAGGCGGCCACGCGCGACGGGCTCGCCCCAGTCGCCGTTGTTGTCGGCCAGGTAGACCTCGTAGTCGCGCACCTGGCCGTGCTTCCAGTTCTTGTCGGTGCGCGGTACCAGCTCGATGCCGTCGATGAGGCGGCGCTCACCCAAACCCAGCACCCATTCATGCGGGCCTGTACGCAGCGCCTGGTTGCGCGTCGTGCGGAACCAGGTCTCGGGCTTGTCGTCGAACGCGTTCTCCAGCGGGTGGCCAGGTTCCTCGGCCGGGCGGTTCACGACCAGCAGGCTGTCGGGCGGTACGGCACGGCCGGTCTCGGGTGCTGCGGGGAAGGCGTCATCCGCAGCCGGTGCGGCCTGCACGCCGCGCAGCGTGAACACGAGGCCGGTGCGGATGTCGCGCTTGGCCGTTTTCACGTGCACGCTGCCCTGGCGATCGGTAGCGTCAAAGGTCCAGCCCTGCTCGGCCTTGTCGAGGTCACTCACCTGCGGCAGCACCTTCCCGTCGAGCTCCACGCTCGTGGGCGCCCGACGGCTGGCAACGCGCAGCGAGTAGGCCCGTGTCGGCTCCTGGTCGGCATAGCTGCCGCTCACCGGGGCGAGCTGCACGCGCAGCAACTCGCCGTCGAGCTGCATGGCGATGCGCTGGGTGCTGAAGGCGCCGTCCTGGTAGCGGCGCGTCAGGCCATCGTCCTCGTAGAGTTTGAACTCGGAGGGGCGGCTGGCATCGGGGTAGAGATCCAGCGTCAGCCTGTCCTTGGGCTTCTGGCCGTCGAACAGCACTTCGGGGTACATCGGCAGGATGGCGCCGGCACGCACGAAGACGGGGAGCTTGTCCAGCGTTACTGCCAGGTCGATGTCGCGGCCCGCTGGGCCGGCCTGCAACTGGCGGCCGTCCCAGTAGTCCAGCCAACGTCCCTGCGGCAAATGGATGCCCTTGCGCCAGCCCTGGCTGGCCGCCTGGCTGCGGAACACCGGCGCCACGAGCACGTCGGCCCCCAGCAGGAACTGGTGCTTGTAGGCCTCGCTACCGGCCTGCGGGTCGCTGGCGTGATCCCACATCAGGCCGCGCACCAATGGCGCGCCGGTCTGCTCGGCCTCGCGGGCCAGCGTGTACATCAGCGGCGTCAGGCGCAGCTTGAGCTTGAGGTAGCGGCGGTTGATGGAACGGTAGGGCTCGTCGAACCACCAGGGATGCTTGCGCTCGGCTGCGGCCCAGCCGGACATGCCCATCAGCACCGGCGTGAAGCTCTTCCACTGCAGGTCGCGCGTGAAGGTCTCGGGGCTGCCGCCGAAGATGGCGTCCACGTCGCCGCTCGCATAGGCTTGGCCCGACAGGCCCGAGCCGATCAGCGTGGGGATGTGCCAGCGGATGTAGTCCCAGCTGGCCGACTGGTCACCCGTCCACGTCACCGCATAGCGCTGCGTGCCGGCCCAGCCCATCACCGTCCACAGGAAGGGCCGTGCGTCGGAGTTGTTCAGGATGCCGTCGTAGGCGGCCTGGTTGGCGTCCAGCGAGAACTGGTAGCCCTGGCCGGTCCAGGCCACGTCCAGCTTCTGCGCGCGCGTGCCGGCGGTGCCGACCTCCCACTTGATCTTGTCGACGCCGTTCTCGGTCCACAGCCCCGTCTTGAAGCCGTACTGCGCGAGGCCCTGCACGACCTTCGGCAGATCGGTGTAGCCGCAGCCGTAGCCGTCGTTGGGCAGGATCCAGCCGCCGGGCATGTCGTGCTCGCGGTATTGGCGTGCCACCGACTCGACGACGTCCGGCGTCTTGCCCGTCGGGCCGTCGCTCCAGCCCTTGGGCACCGTGCCGGGCTTCTTGACGTTGTCGCCGTCGTTGTAGCAATCGGCGTCGCCGTACTCCAGCGCCCAGCGCGGCAGCAGCTTGGCGCGGCCGGTCAGCTCGGTGTAGCCGGCGAGCACTTCACGCAAGCCTGCACCCACGAAGTAGTAGGCATCGAAGCGGCCCTCCTGATGCTCCAGGCTGACCTGCTCGTCCAGCCGCAGGTCGTAGCTGCCGTTGCTCCAGGTGTTGCGCAGCATGCCCCAGCCGCGCGAGCTCATCAGGAAGGGCGCGGGGCTGGGCCGGTCGCCGTCCTCCCACCCACCGGAATAGGAGACGTCGAGCTGCCGGCCCTTGAACTCGAAGCGGCCGTTCTGCTGGCCGCCGCCGTAGAAGCGCTCGTCGCGGTCGCTGCTCAGCGTCTGCACAGCGCGCTTGGCTGCCAGGTCCAGCGGCTGCAACTCGCGCCACAGCGGGCGGGCATCGCCGGCGCGCAGCAGTTCAAGGCGCAGCGGCTGGCGATGGATGCGCAGCGTCAGCGCCGCGGTCTGGATCTCGATGCGGTCCGCCTGCTCGACGACCCGATGCTCCACAGCGCCCCAGCGGCGCGGCAGCACGATGGGCGCGGCCTTGTCGCCGGCCGGCGTCAGCTGGCCTTTGGCACCGGCCTGCACATGGATGAGGTCTGCGCGTAGCAGGCTCACACGCAGCAGCGCGCCGCTGCTGGTCTTCAGGTCGAAGGCCGTGGCCGCGCCGTCGTCGTGGGCGCCGGCGACCTGCAGGGAGGCCAGTTGCCCGACGGGCGCTGCCGGCGCCTGCGAGCCCACCATCAACCCGCCCGCCAGCAGCGCGGCGCACCCCAGCCCGCCGCCCGTCCTGCCCTTGCCCCGCCGTGACCACCTGCCGAACTTCATCCGTCGCCTTTTGTGCGCCGCCCAAGGCAGCTGTTTCGAATCAATGCGCAAACTCTAGAAATCACATCGAAAGAAGTCAACAAATCGAAACTTCAAATCGAAAGTTAAGACCTGTATTACGGGAAATCCATGACGAAAAATTGTTTGTAGTCTTTCGATAGACGCCTGAGATTGGTCGATTACTTTGCTTTTGCGGGGAAAAAGCAACTCAACTGCGACGACCCACCGTAGACGCAGGTCCACTCCATCTAGATGCGTTGATGGCGTCTTGCACCAATATCCAGTGACTCCAGGGGCCCTTTGCCTTCCATTCACCATCGAATTGGTAAGCAGCGCAGCGCCACATCTTTCGTTTTAAACTTTCTTTTCTTTCTTTGTTTGACAATTCGAAAGTGCAACGCTATCGTTTCGCAGCACTTGAGATTGGCAATGACTTCACTACTGCATCGCGAGCGAAACGAATGGCAGCGCCTGGGCGGCCTGCATACGGCCGAGGAGGTCGAGCACCAGCCGGCGATCTGGCGCGCGCTGGCCGCGGCGCTGGATGAACAACGCAGCCGCATAGACGCCTTCCTCGGCGACTGGCTGCGCCAGCCCCACCACCGCGTCATCCTGACCGGTGCCGGCAGCTCGGCCTTCATCGGCGAGATGGCGGCCGACACGCTCAACGCCGCCTGGCCGGCCGACATGCGCGCCATCGCCAGCACCAGCCTGTTGACCCACCCCGAGCTCTACCTGAAGCGCGAGCAGCCCACGCTGCTGGTGTCCTTCGCGCGCAGCGGCAACAGCCCCGAGAGCCTGGCCACCGTCGAGCTGCTGCGCGCCAGCGTCGACCAGCCCCGCTTCCTGAACATCACCTGCAACGCCGAAGGCGAACTGCTGACCGGCAGCGTGGGCCGCGCCGACACGCTGAACCTGCTGATGCCCGACGGCAGCTGCGACCGCGGCTTCGCGATGACCAGCAGCCTGACCACCATGCTGCTGGCCGCGCTGGCGGCACTGGGCAGCGGCACCTGGCCTGAGCGGCTGGCGCGCATCCGCCAGCTCGCCGACCTCGCCGACACCGCGCTGCGCGACTGGGCCGGCCCTTTGCAAACGCTGGCCCAGGCGCCGGTGCAGCGCATCGTCTACCTCGGCAGCGGCGCCCAGGAAGCCCTGGCCAAGGAGGCTGCGCTGAAGGTGCTGGAGCTGACCAGCGGCCGCGTCATGGCCGTGGCCCACACACCGCTGGGCTTTCGCCATGGCCCCAAGTCCATGCTGGATGCAGCCTCCCTGGTGTTGGTGTTGCGCAGCCGCGGCGCCACCGCGCGGCGCTACGAACGCGACCTGGTGCAGGAACTGCGCAGCGACGGCATTGCCGCCCAGGTGCTGACGCTGGGCCCAGAGGATGCGGCTGAGCAGTTGCCCTCCTTCCTGCCCGTCCCGCCGCTGCCGCAGACCGAACTGGACGACACCTGGCTGATTCCGCTGTGGCTGATCGCCGCCCAGTTGCTGGCCCTGAACAAGTCTGTGGCTCTGGGCCTGACGCCCGACAACCCTTTCCCCGACGGCACGGTCAACCGCGTCGTGCAGGGCGTGACCATCCACAGCCATGACGGCTGATCTCTACCTCGGCCTGGACATCGGCGGCACCAAGATCGAGCTGGCCGCCTGCGACGCCACGCTCGCCGTGGTGCACCGCCAGCGCATCGCGACACCTGCGGCCGACTTCGACGATTTCGTCGCGCAAGTCACCGCGCTGGTGAATGATGCCGAAGCGGCCTCGGGCCAGCGCGCCACGGCCGTAGGCCTGGGCATGCCTGGCATCGTCGATACCGTCAGCGGCTGCCAGCTGAGCTCCAACGTGCCGGCTCTGAATGGCCGGCGTGTCGCCCCCGCACTGACCGCCGCGCTGGGCCGTCCCGTGCACATGGGCAACGACTGCCAATGCTTCGCGCTGTCCGAGGCCCAGGGCGGCGCCGCCGATGGCCTGCCGAGCATGTTCGGCGCCATCCTTGGCACCGGTGCAGGTGGGGGCTTCTGCGTCGGTGGCCGGCTCGTGGCTGGCTACAACGGACTGGCGGGCGAATGGGGCCATTGGCCCGTGCCCGCGGCCCTGCTGTTGCGCCACGACCTGCCGCTGCTGCCCTGCCCCTGCGGGCTGCGCGGCTGCCTGGAGCGCTATGTGTCGGGCACAGGCCTGGCGACGCTGTACCAACTGCGTGCCACATCGCCGCAGCCCGCGGCCGACGCTGCCGCCGTAAACGCACTGGCCGCGCAGGGCGACGAGGGCGCGGTCGAGGCGCTGGCCCTGCACCTGGACCTGCTGGCCCAGGGCCTGGCCGGCCTCGTGCTCGCGCTGGACCCGCACGCCATCGTGCTGGGCGGCGGCCTGTCCAAGCTGCAACGCCTGTACGACGAGTTGCCCGCCGCAATGGCGCGCCATTTGTTCAGCGGCGCCTGCGTGCCGCCGTTGCTGCCGCCCCGCTTCGGCGATGCCGGCGGCGCCCGCGGCGCGGCGCTGCTGGCGCGCCAACGCAGCGGCGGCTGACCCCTTCTTTCGGATTCTTCATGGCTCTCTCCTCTCCCATCCAGGACCGCATTGCCGCGCACCGCCGTGGCGAGCCCATCGGCGTCACCAGCGTCTGCTGCAGCAACCGCTATGTGCTGGAGGCCGCGATGCAGCTCGCAATCCAGCGCGGCGGCCTGCTGCTGATCGAGTCCACGTCCAACCAGGTGGACCAGTTCGGTGGCTACACCGGCATGACGCCGCCGCAGTTCCGCGATAGCGTGCTCGCCATGGCGCGCGCGCAGGGCCTGCCCGCCGAGCGCCTGGTGCTGGGCGGCGACCACCTGGGCCCCAACGCCTGGCAGCACCTGCCGGCGGCCGAGGCCATGGGCCATGCACGCGAGCTGATCCAGTCCTATGTGGCGGCAGGCTTTCACAAGATCCACCTGGACTGCAGCATGGCCTGCGCCGACGACCCGGCACGCCTGCCCGACGAGGTCGTCGCGCTGCGCTCGGCCCAGCTCGCGGAGATGGCCGAGGCCGCCGCGCGCGGCGCGGGCCTGGCCCCGCCGGTCTACGTGATCGGCACCGAGGTGCCCATCCCCGGCGGCGAGGCAGCCCTGGGCGGCGGCGTGGCCGTCACCCGGCCCGAAGCGGCCGCGCAGACGCTGGAGGTGCACCGCATCGCCTTCGCCGCGCGTTCGCTGCGCGAGGCCTGGAAGCGCGTCGTTGCCATGGTGGTGCAGCCCGGCGTGGACTTCGACCACAGCGACGTGCAGCACTACAACCGCGCCAACGCTGCCACGCTGTCGCGCTTCATCGAGGGCCAGCCGGGCCTCGTCTACGAAGCCCATTCGACCGACTACCAGACCGAGGCCTCGCTGCACGCGATGGTGCGCGACCATTTCGCCATCCTCAAGGTCGGCCCGGCCGCCACGTTCGCGCTGCGCGAGGCCTGGTTCGCGCTGGCGATGCTGGAGCGCGAGCTGCTGCCCGCCGACCGCCAGTCCCGCCTCATCGAGACGCTGGACGAGGCCATGCGCCAGCAGCCGCGCCACTGGCTCAAGCACTACCCCGGCGAGCCCGAGGCCCAGCGCCTGCTGCGTGCCTACGGCCTCAGCGACCGCTGCCGCTATTACTGGGGCGATCCGGCCGTGGAGGCCGCGTTGCAGCGCCTGATCGCCCACCTGGACGCCCAGCCGCTGCCACTGGCGCTGCTGAGCCAGTTCCTGCCCGAGCAGGCGCAAGCCGTGTTCGAAGGGCGACTGGCCGCCCGTGCCGAAGACCTGGCCCGCGACAAGGTGCGCCAGCAGCTGGCTCGCTATGCCCGCGCCTGCGATGCCAACGAGGCCGCGCCGCGCCATGCAATCGAAAGCCCCGCCCCGACGCCGGTTTCGAACCATTAAGCTCCCAAGCTCATTCGAAACAAACCGAAAGCCATGCGAAACACCAACCAGCGCCGCGAACAGATCCTGCAGCTTCTGGTGAAGCAGGGCGGCGTGCAGGTGTCGGAGCTGGTGTCGCTGACCGGCGTGTCGGCCGTGACGATTCGCACCGACCTCGCCCAACTGGAAGCACAAGGCCTGGCGACGCGCAACCACGGCGGCGCGACACTGGTGCGCACGCCGCCGCAGGAGCAGAGCGTGCAGCAGCGCGACAGCCTGAACAGCGCGCTCAAGGAAGTCATTGGCGCGCGCGCGGCCGAGCTGGTACAGCCTGGCGACAACATCCTCGTCGACTCCGGCACCACCACCGTGCCGCTGGCCCGCCATCTGCTGGACCACCGCGACGTCACCGTGATGACCAACGGCCTGAACATCGCCTGGGAGCTGGCCCGTGCTCACGGCGTGGAGGTCATGCTGACCGGCGGCCTGCTGCGCAAGCAGTCGCTGTCCTTCCAGGGCGTGCAGGCCGAGGCCTGCCTGAACGCCTACAGCTTCGACACGCTGTTCCTGGGCGTGGACGGGCTGGACCTGCAGTTCGGCCTCACCACCCACCACGAGGCCGAGGCCAGCCTGAACCGCAAGATGGTGGAGCGCGCGCGGCGCGTGGTGGTGCTGAGCGACGCGTCCAAGTTCGGCCGCGTCAGCCTGCACCGCATCGGCCTGCTGGAGCAGGTCGACACCGTCATCACCGACGCCGGCATCAGCCCCGAATACCGCGACGGCCTGGCCCGGCTGGGCATTGAATTGATCGTGGCCGAATGACCGTAGCGCCGCAGGCCGTCGAGGGCCGCATCCTGACGCCGGGCGGCTGGGTCACCGGCCGCCTGCGGTTCGGCGAGCGCGTGCAGCACATCGAGGCCGATGCTGGCGTGCGCCGCGACCGCATCGTGCTGCCGGGCTTCATCGACCTGCATGTACACGGCGCCATGGGCGTGGACATCATGCAGGGCGGCGACGCGGCAACCACCGTGGCGCGTGCCCATGCGCGGCATGGCACGACGCTGCTGCTGGGCACGACGATGACGGCGCACGAGAGCGACATCCTGCGGGCGCTTAACGGTCTGGCCGGCGCCATCGCGAACAAGGCGCCCGACGGCGCCCGCGTGCTGGGCGTGCACCTGGAAGGCCCCTTCCTGAACCCGCACCGCCTGGGCGCCCAGCCGCCGTTGACCGTGCCGGCGACGCTGGAGGCCGTGCAACGCCTGCACGCCATCGCGCCCATCCGCGTGCTGACGCTCGCGCCCGAGATGCCCGGCCACCTGGCCCTCATTCCCGCGCTGGCGGCGCTGGGCATACGCGTGCAGTTGGGCCACACGGCGGGCAGCTATGACGACGGCGTCGCCGCGCTGCGCGCCGGTGCCGCCGGCTTCACGCATCTGTTCAACGGCATGACGGGGTTGCAGCACCGCGAGCCCGGCATGGTGGGCGCGGCACTGGCGCATGCCGAGTACGCCGAGCTGATCCCCGACCTGCAGCATGTGGAGCCCGGCGCGATGCAGGCCGCACTGCGTGCCATTCCGAAGCTGTACGCCATCACCGACGCCACGGCCGCCACCGGCATGCCCGACGGCGAATACGCGCTGGGCCCGCAGCGCGTCTACAAATGCGCGGGCTGCGTGCGCCTGGCCAGCGGCTCGCTCGCCGGCAGCGCGCTGACCATGGACCAGGCGTTGCGCAACCTCGTCGAACTGGGCCAGGACCTGGCCCTCGCCTCAGCACGCTGCTCGCGCTTCCCGGCCGACTACCTGAGCCTGGCCGACCGTGGCCGCCTGGCGCCCGGCGGCTGGGCCGATGTCGTTGTGCTGGACAAGGCGCTGCAGCCCCGGCAGGTCTTCAGCGAAGGCCACGCCATAGCTCTCACATCACAAGAGGACCGCCAATGACCGCCTCCACCGCCCTGCAAGGCCCGCGTTACATGCGCTACCTGCTCTTCATCGCCGGCATGGGCGGGCTGCTGTACGGCATCGACATCGGCATCATCGCCGGCGCCCTGCCCTATCTGGAGTCGACGGCCGTCACGGCCTGGAAGCTCAGCGCCCAGCAGTTGAGCTTCATCGTCGCGGCCGTGCTGCTCGGCAGCGTGCTGTCCTCGCTGTTCGCAGGCGCGCTGGCCGACCTCATCGGACGCAAGCCAGCCATGCTGCTCGCCGGCTTGCTGTTTACGCTCAGCATTCCGGCCATCGCGCTGGCAGATGGCTATGTGCCGCTGCTGCTGGGCCGGCTGTTGCAAGGCATCAGCGGCGGTTTGATCGGCGTCGTCGTGCCGCTGTACCTGGCCGAATGCCTCAGCGCCGACCGGCGTGGCCGTGGCACGGCGATGTTCCAGTTGCTGCTGACCATAGGCCTCGTGGTCGCTGCGTTGATCGGCCTCACGCAGGCCCGCAGCGTCGAGGCCGCGAGCGCTGCGGCCCTGGCCGCCGGCGGCGACGTTGAGCACGCCCTCTTCGCAGCGCGCGACCAAGCCTGGCGCAGCATCTTCTGGATGAGCCTGGCGCCGGGCCTGGTGTTCACGCTGGGCGGGCTGCTGCTGACGGAGTCGCCGCGCTGGCTGCTGCGCCGTGGCCGCGCCGATGCCGCCCTGGCCGCACTGCGCCGCAGCCTGCCAGAGGCACAGGCGCGCGAAACGCTGGCCGCGATCGACAGCGTGGGCACCGCGGCTGCCGCGGCCACCCGCGAGCCACTTCTCAGCCGCCGCTATGTGCTGCCCTTCCTGCTCGCCTGCCTGGTGCTGGCCTGCACCCAGGCCACCGGCATCAACTCCGTGCTGTCCTATGCGGTGACCATCCTCAACGCCGCCGGCCTGCCGGGCTCGATGGCGAACTGGGCCGACGTCGCCATCAAGGTGCTGAACGCCGCCGTCACCGTGCTGGCCGTCAGCCTCGTGGATCGCAAGGGCCGCAAGTTTTTGCTGATGCTGGGCAGCGGCGGCATCACGCTGGCGCTGCTGGCGGCCGCCCTGCTGTTCCAGTCCGCCGAAGGCGGGCTGCGCGACGTGAGCCCGGTCCTGCAGGCGCGCCAGCAGGGCGACGAACTGGCGCTCAAGCTCGACGCCGAAGCCTGGCGCGCCCTTGGCGCCGACCCGGCCGCCGGTCCCCAGATGCTGACGGTCGCCTGGTCCTACGGCGAGTTCAGCAATGTGCAGACGCTGCGCAGCGACATTGGCAGCACGACAGCACTGCAGATCCGCCGTGCCGACACCGTGCAGCCCGACAACATCGTCGGCGCGCTGTTCCGGCGCCTGCACCTGAACCCCTTTGCCGACCCCGAGGCTTCGGCGCGTGCGCCGCTGCGCATCGAGTCGGCCCGGCTGGGACCCGTGCCCAGCGCGGCCCATGGCGGCTGGACGGCGGCCTGCATCCTGGCCTTTGTCGCCTTCTTCGCCGTGGGGCCTGGCGTGTGCGTGTGGCTGGCGCTGTCGGAGCTGATGCCCACGCGCATCCGCTCCAACGGCATGAGCATCGCGCTGCTGATCAACCAGTTCGTGTCGACGTCCATCGCCGCGGTCTTCCTGCCCACCGTGGGCCGGCACGGCTATGCGGCCATGTTCTTCTTCTGGGCCGGTTGCACGGTGATCTTCTTCCTCGTCGCGGCGCTGCTGCTGCCCGAGACCAAGGGCCGGACGCTCGAGGACATCGAGGGCTTCTTCGCCCGCGGCCGCAAGGCCTAGGCTGGCTCGGTAGCCGTCGCGTCGGCTTGCAGCATGGACAGCAGGTCGGCGAAGCGCTCGCCCTGCACGATCACGTGGCTGCGGATGGCGACGACGGCGCGCTCGGCGTCGCCGTCCTTCAGCGCGTCGAGCACGCCCTGATGCTCCTCGAAGGAGCGCGACACGCGGTTGCGCACGCGCAGCTGCAGCCGGCGATAAGGCCTGAGCTTGCGCTGCAACGAGAGCGACTGGTCGCACAGGAAGCCGTTGTGGCTTGACCTGTAGAGGGCCTCATGGAAGGCCTCGTTGGCGTAGAAATAGGCGTCGGAGTCCAGGCCCGCCGCCGCGCTGCGGCAGCTCTCGTGCGCGGCCTCCAGGCGCTGCAGGTCCGCGGACGAGATGCGCCGCGCGGCCAGGCGCGCGCACATGGCCTCCAGCTCGGCCATCACCTCGAACATCTCGACGATGCGCTGCGGCGTGGCCTGGGCCACGACGGCGCCGCGGCGCGGGCGTATCTCCACCAGGCCTTCGCCGGCCAGCATGTTCAGCGCTTCGCGTACCGGCGTGCGCGACACGCCGAAGCGCTGCGTCATCTCCACCTCGTCGAGGTGGGTGCCCGGCGCCAGCTTGCCGGTCGCAATCTCTTCCTCGATGCGCTCGCGCAGGGTTTCGGACAGTCGGCTCATGCCTTAAATTCTAGTGACGCATGCGCGATGCTTCATCATGAACACGTGCAGGGTATTCACTTATCCGTAAGCCATTTGCAATGTATACATGAATGGCTAATATGCGTAATCAGAGCGGTCGACACAGATCGGCCCGGCCCTACATCGGTATACGGACCTCTTCCATAGGAGACAAGTGATGCAGCCAATTCGACGCGACATCCTGGGCCTGCTGGGCGCCACCGCCCTGGGCCTGCCTGGCCTGAACGCCTGGGCACAGACCGGGGGCTTGAAGATCTCCCACCAGTTCCCCGGCGGCACTCTGACCGAGGGTGACTTCCGCGACCGGCTGTGCCGGCGCTTCGCGGCCGAGTGCGAAAAACGCAGCGGCGGCGCGCTGAAGGCCACCGTCTACCCCGGCTCCTCGCTGATGAAGACCAACGCGCAGTTCTCGGCCATGCGCAAGGGCGCGCTGGACCTGAGCCTGGTGCCGCTGTCCTATGCCGGCGGCGAGGTGGCCGAGACCAACATCGGCCTGATGCCGGCGCTGGTGCCCAGTTACGAGGTGGGCGCACAGTGGAAGACGGCCGAGGTCGGCAAGCTGCTGGCCAAGACGCTGGACGACAAGGGCATCGTGGTCGTCTCCTGGGTCTGGCAGGCGGGCGGCGTGGCCAGCCGCACGCGCGCGCTGCTGACGCCGGACGATGCCAAGGGCTTGAAGGTGCGTGGCGGCAGCCGCGAGATGGACATGATGCTGAAGACGGCCGGCGCCTCCGTCATCACGCTGCCGTCCAACGAGATCTACGCCGCGATGCAGACCGGCGCGATGGACGCGGCCATGACCTCTTCCACGAGCTTCATCTCCTTCAAGCTGGAGGAGATCGCCAAGTTCCTGACCTCGGGCCGCCAGCGCACCTACTGGTTCATGTTCGAGCCGCTGCTGATGTCCAAGGAGGTCTTCAGCAAGCTGCCCAAGGCCCAGCAGGACATCATCATGGCCGTGGGCACCGAGCTGGAAGCCTTCGCGACGGACGCCGCCAAGGCCGACGACAAGGCCGCCGCTGAGCTCTACGCCAAGGCCGGTGCCAAGGTCGTGGACATGGACGAGGCCACGCTGAAGAAGTGGCAGGCCATCGCCCGTGACACGGCCTGGAAGGACTTCGGCGAGAAGAACGAAAGCTGTGCCGCGCTGCTCAAAGCCGCGCAGAAGCTGATCTGAGGCCTGCGACATGAGCCACGGACTCGACACCGGCGGCAGCACCATCGTGCTGGACCCGGACCTGCCCTCGCTGCTGCGGCCCGTGGCCCTGGTGGTGCTGTGGATCAACCGCGTGATGGTGGCGCTCGGCATGCTGGCGCTGCTGATCGCCTCCTTCGTGCTGACCTACAGCGTGTTCTCGCGCTACCTGATGAAGGCCTCCACCGACTGGCAGGACGAGGCCTCGGTCTTCCTGCTGGTGGGTGCCACCTTCCTGTGCAGCGCCTTCGTGCAGGCGCTGCGCGGCCACGTGGGCATCGAGTTCCTGGGCGGCGTGCTGCCTCCGGCGCTGAATCGCATTCGGCTGGCCATCGTGGACCTGGCCTGCTGCGTCTTCTGCGGCTTCTTCGCGTGGAAGAGCTGGACGCTGCTGCACGAGGCCTGGGTGGACGGCCAGACGACGTCGTCGTCCTGGGCGCCGCCGCTGTGGATCCCCTACGGTCTCATGTCGCTGGGCATGAGCCTGTTGACGCTGCAGTTGCTGCTGCAGTTCATCGCCCGCCTCAACGGTATCAAAGGAGGTGCGCGATGAGCATGCTCGCCCTGGGGTCGCTGTTCGGCCTCGTCACGCTGATCCTGATGTTCTCGGGCATGCCCATCGCCTTTGCGCTGGGCAGCGTGGCCGTCATCTTCATGGCCTTCTTCATGCCAGCCTCGGCGCTGGACACCATCACGCAGAACGTCTACGAGGAGATGGCCAGCATCACGCTGCTGTCCATTCCACTCTTCATCCTGAAGGGCGGGGCCATAGGCAAGTCGCGAGCCGGCCAGGACTTGTACGCGGCGCTGCACGTCTGGATGGGCCGCGTGCCCGGCGGCCTGGGCATTGCCAACGTGTTCGCCTGCGCGCTGTTCGCGGCCATGGCAGGTTCCAGCCCTGCCACCTGCTCGGCCATCGGCAGCGCCGGCATCCCTGAGATGCGCAAGCGCGGTTACTCGCCGGGCTTTGCGGCCGGCATCATCGCCGCCGGCGGTACTCTCGGCATCTTGCTGCCGCCGTCCATCACGATGATCCTGTACGCGGTGGCGGCCGAGCAGTCGCTGGGGCGCTTGTTCCTGGCCGGCATCATGCCGGGCGTGCTGCTGGTGGCGCTGTTCGCGACCTATGCGGTGGTGCGCTACCTGCAGGAGTTCAAGCAGGCCGAGCGCGAGTTCAAGAACACCGGCACCGACTCGCCGCTGCTGTCCACGCAGACCTTCAGCGTGCGCCAGAAGTTCGAGATGCTGCCGCGCGTGGTGCCCTTCGTGCTGCTGCTGATCGGCGTCATGGTGGCGCTGTACGGCGGCTTTGCGACGCCGTCCGAAACGGCCGGCCTGGGTGCCGTGCTGGCCCTGGCGCTGATCGCGGTGATCTACGGCGTCTGGCGGCCGCGCGACCTCGCACCCATCCTCGGCTCCACGCTGAAGGAGAGCACGATGCTGATGTTCATCATCGGCATGTCGCTGCTGTTCTCCTACGTGATGAGCTACCTGCACATCAGCCAGGCGGCGGCGGAGTGGATCGTCGGCATGCAGCTCTCCAAGTGGGTGCTGCTCGCCACCATCCTGCTGCTGGTCATCGTGCTGGGCTTCTTCCTGCCGCCGGTCAGCATCATCCTGATGACGGCGCCCATCATCCTGCCGCCGCTGAAGGCTGCGGGGTTCGACCTGATCTGGTTCGGCATCCTGATGACCATCGTCATGGAGACTGGCCTCATCCACCCGCCGGTGGGCCTGAACATCTTCGTCATCAAGAACATCGCGCCCGACATCCCGCTGAACAAGATCATCTGGGGCGTGCTGCCGTTCGTGGGGCTGATGTTGTTCTCGGTACTGCTGATTTGCATCTTCCCGGGCATCGCGACAGGTCTGCCCGACTGGGTCATGGGCGTCGCGAAGGCGCGCTGAGAGCATGAAGCCCCCACGTTCGCTTCGCGACCTGCCCCCCGAGGGGGCGCTTCAGTGCCTTCGGGCGGCCGGGCGGCACTGACATGAACGCCCCGTTGCCCTGGAACCGACGCGCGCAACGACGCGAAGCGCGCCTCGCGCGCGTCACCTCTGCGCTCGGCACGGCGCTGCGCGGCAAGCAGGTGGATGCGACTCAAGCGGTGGCGCTGCTCGAAGCCGCACTGGAGCCCGGCGACCGCGTTTGCCTGGAGGGCAACAACCAGAAGCAGGCCGACTTCCTCGCCGACGCCCTGGTGCAGGTGGACCCGGCCCGCGTGCACGACCTGCACATGGTGCAGTCGGTGCTGTCGCTGCCCCAGCATCTGGACGTGTTCGAGAGCGGCATTGCCAGCAAGCTGGACTTCTCCTTCTCCGGCCCGCAAAGCCAGCGCCTCGCGCGCCTGGTGTCCCAGGGCCGGCTGCAGATCGGCGCGATCCACACCTACCTGGAACTGTTCAGCCGCTACTTCGTCGACCTGACGCCGCAGGTGGCGCTGGTCGCAGCACAAGCGGCCGATCGCGAGGGCAACCTCTACACCGGCCCCAACACCGAGGACACGCCCGCCATCGTGGAGGCCACAGCCTTCAGTGGCGGTCTGGTCATCGCCCAAGTCAACGAAATCGTGGACCGCGTGCCGCGTGTGGACATCCCCGCCGGCTGGGTGGACTACGTCGTCCCCGCCCCCAAGCCGCACTGGATAGAACCTCTGTTCACGCGCGACCCGGCACAGATCAGCGAAGTGCAGGTGCTGATGGCCATGATGGCCATCAAGGGCATCTACGCGGCCTATGGCGTGCAGCGACTGAACCACGGCATAGGCTTCGACACCGCGGCCATCGAGTTGCTGCTGCCCACCTACGCCGAGTCGCTGGGGCTGAAGGGCAAGATCTGCCAGCACTGGGCGCTGAACCCCCACCCGGCGCTGATCCCGGCCATCGAGGCCGGCTGGGTGGAATCCATCCACAGCTTCGGCTCCGAGCTGGGCATGGAAGACTACATCCGCGCGCGGTCGGACGTCTTCTTCACCGGCCCCGACGGCTCCATGCGCAGCAACCGCGCCTTCTGCCAGGCGGCCGGCCACTACGCCTGCGACCTCTTCATCGGCTCCACACTGCAGATGGACCTGGCTGGCAACTCGTCCACCGCCACGCTGGGCCGCATCGCCGGCTTTGGCGGCGCGCCCAACATGGGCGCCGATGCGCGCGGCCGGCGGCACGCCAGCGACGCCTGGCTCAAGGCCGGCCAGCAGGCCCGCACCGGCCGTGGCGGCGCCTCGGGCACGCCGCGCGGGCAGAAGCTTGTCGTGCAGATCGTGGAGACCTTCCGCGAGCACATGCAGCCCGCCTTCGTCGAGAAGCTCGACGCCTGGACGCTGGCCGAGCAGGCCGGCATGCCGTTGCCGCCCATCATGATCTACGGCGAGGACGTGACCCACGTGCTGACCGAAGAGGGCCTGGCCAACCTGCTGCTGTGCCGCAGCGACGAGGAGCGCGAGCAGGCCATACGCGGCGTGGCTGGCTATACGGCCGTGGGCCTGGCGCGCGACCGCCGCATGGTGGAGAACCTGCGCGACCGCGGCGTCATCCAGCGCCCGGCCGACCTCGGCATCGACCCGCGCGACGCCAGCCGCAACCTGCTCGCCGCGCGCTCCATGCGCGACCTCGTGCGCGCCTCCGGCGGCCTCTACCGCCCTCCCGCTCGTTTCAGGAACTGGTGATGCAAGCCGGCATGGAATCCCTGTCCTTCACGCTGCCCGGCCGCAAGCCGCTGCCGGCCGGCTTCGCGACCGTGCTGGTGGGCGTCGTCGCCTCGGGCAACCTTGAGGTGATGGTGGAGCTCGCCACGGGCTCTGACTGCACATTCGAAGTCGCCACGTCCGCGCGCGGCTTCGGGTCCATCTGGGAGGCCGTCGTGCGCGACTTCCACGATCGCCACGGCTTGGCCGGCGCGCGCGTCTCCATCAACGACATGGGCGCCACGCCCGCCGTCGTCAGCCTGCGGCTGGATCAAGCCGCAGCCGGATTGCCATGAATACCAGCTTTGCCGAATGCTCGGCGCGCGAACGGCTCGCGCGGCTGCTGGACACCGGCAGTTTCGAAGAATGGCTGCCGCCCGCCGCGCGAGTCACCAGCCCGCACCTGGCACAACTAGGCCTGCCTGCGGCCTTCGATGATGGCGTGGCCATCGGTCGCGGCAAACTGGCCGGCCGTACGGTCTTCATCGCGGCCCAGGAAGGCGAGTTCATGGGTGGCGGCGTGGGCGAGGTGCATGGCGCCAAGCTGACGGGGATGTTCAAGCGCGCGTTGCTTGAGAAACCCGACGCCGTGCTGCTGCTGGCCGAGTCGGGCGGCGTGCGCCTGCACGAGGCCAATGCCGGGCTGATCGCCGTGAGCGAGGTCATGCGTGCGCTGCTGGATCTGCGCGCGGCCGGCGTGCCCACCGTCGTGCTGATCGGTGGCGCCAACGGCTGCTTCGGCGGCATGGGTATCGTCGCGCGCTGCGCCGACTGGATCGTCATGAGTGACATCGCCCGCCACGCGATGTCCGGCCCCGAGGTCATCGAGGCCTCGCATGGCGTGGAAGAGTTCGACTCTCGTGACCGCGCGCTGGTGTGGCGCACGACAGGCGGCAAGCACCGTTACCTGATGGGCGACTGCGACGTGCTGGTGGAGGACGATGCGGTTGCGTTCCGGGCCGCTGCCATTGATGCGCTCGACAAGCACCTGCCGCTGACGCTGGAGTCACTCGAAGCCGAGCACGCGATGCTCGAGCGGCGACTGATCCAGGCACCTGTGGGCGCCGACGCGGTCACGCTTTGGCGCTCGCTGGGCGTGACGGCTGCCGAGCTGATTCCAGACTTCGACGCGGGTGAAGTCATCGCGCGAAAGGCGGCCTGACATGGATTGGCAGACGCTGACGCAAACCCTGTTCGGCATCGATCATGGCATCCATGCCGACGAGGACTTCCTGCATGGCCAGGCCCAGTTCGATGGCCGGCCACTGACCGTCATCGGCACCACCAACCATGCCCCCATCGGCGTCGCGCTGGCGCTTGCGCAGGCCAGTGCCGTGCTGCACGCCATGCGCCAACACCCTGGCCAGCCCATCCTGCTGCTGATCGACACGCAAGGCCAGCAGTTGCGCCGCCGCGATGAGCTGCTGGGCATACACCGCGCGATGGCGCATCTGGGCTGCTGCATCGACCTCGCCCGCCGGCGCGGGCACCGTGTCATCGGGCTGATCTACGACCAGGCGCTGTCCGGCGGGTTCATCACGTCCGGCCTCATTGCCGACGCCTGCTATGCGCTGCCCGAGGCCGAGATCCGCGTGATGCGCCTGCCGGCCATGGCGCGCGTCACCAAACTGGCCGAGGAAACGCTGGCCGAGCTGTCGCGCAGCAACCCCGTGTTCGCGCCGGGCGTGGAGAACTATGTCGCCATGGGTGGCGTGAAGGCGCTGTGGCAAGGTGACCTGCAAGCCGCGCTACGCGACGCGCTTGCCAATGCGCCGACGACCGACGAGCGCGCAACAGACGGTGCCGCCCGTGGTGGTCGCAAGCTGTCCGCCGATGTCACGGCCCTCGTCCTCGCGGCCTGATCATGCAGTTGGAGCGCCACCGCCTCGTCTGGCTGTCCGACGCCGGCTGGCAGACGTTGCTGCCGCAAGCCGTGGACACCCCTTCCCAGCAATGCCTGTCGCATTGGGCGCGGGAGCACCTGCCGCTGGTCGTCACCCGCCAGTCGCCTGACGACGCCCTGTTGGCAGTGGGCCTTGCGATGCCCACGCGCTGGGGGCGACGCAAGCTGGCCCTGCGCGTGGACCGCGAACACTTGCTGTACTGCGGCGCCTTCCCAGCCGCGATGGACATTGCCACGCTGCTCCCTGTCGCCGCCCGCACGCCATGGCGCTCGCTGTGCGCCGAACTGGGCAGGCTGGGTGTGAACCCGCGCGTGCACGGCAGCCACGGCTGGCAGAAGCTGACCGGCTTGCGCTACCTGCGCCCCGCGTCCGACATCGACCTGCACATCGCCGTAGACAGCGAGGGCTTGGCCGATCGCGTCGCCACGCTGCTTCAACTGGGCACCGGGGTGGCCGGCCCGCGCATCGACGGCGAGCTGCTCTTCACGGACGGCGCGGCAATAGCCTGGCGCGAATGGCTGCAGTTGCGTGAAGGCCGCGTCCGCGAGGTGCTGGTGAAACGCCTGGACGGCGTGGCTCTGGAGACGCCGTGAGCCTGGCCCTGCGAGCGCCACAGGCTGCGGTCGACACGGCCGCCCTGGGCCGCGCAGCCACCGTCGCCCTCTATGACGAACTGGCGCTGGCCCCCAAGCCCGGCCTGGTCTCCTTCGTCGACAACGGCAGCCATCGCGACATGGATGCCGGTACGCTGCTGCGCAGCCTGTTCGCGCTGCGCCGCTACTTCCCTGCCATCGCCGCGGCGGGCGCGGCGGACGAGGACTTCGCCGTGCTGCAGCAACTGGGCATTGCAGCGGAGGCGCGCATGCTGGCCGCCACGGGCGGCATCAACACGCACCGCGGCGCCATCTTCACGCTCGGGATGCTGTGTGCCGCGGCTGGGCTGCTGCTGGCGCGCGGTGAGGCGTTGACCCCAACGGCATTGCGCGCAACACTGACGCAGCGCTGGGGCCAAGACCTCGACGATCTCGCTCGCCGCCCTCGCGTCTCTAACGGCCGCGACGTCGCACGCCGCTACGGCCTGCGGCCGGCTGCGGCCGAAGCGACGCTGGGCTTTCCCATGCTTTTCGACGTTGCCCTGCCCGCTCTGCGGGGTTCTGCCCATCTGGGCCCACGCCTTGCGCGGCTGCACACACTGTTCGAGCTGATGGCCGCACTCGACGACACCAACCTCGCTCACCGCGGCGGGCTGGACGGCTTGCGTTGGGCGCAGCAGCAAGCGCGTCAGTTCCTTGCCGACGGCGGTGCCGCCCAGGCCGATGCGATAGCACGCGCGCAGGCCCTGCACGCCGCGTTCGTCGTCCGCAATCTGTCCCCGGGCGGCGCTGCCGATCTGCTTGCTGCCGCCTGCTGGCTGGACCGCGTCTGCATGACATGAGCCTGGCCCTGCTCTTCCCTGGCCAGGGCGTTCAATACCCCGACATGCTGGCCTGGGTGGGTGCCGAGCCGCTGGCTCAACCGGCACTCAAGGCACTCGCCGCTCATCTCGGCGCCGACTGGCGTCAACGCCTCTCGGATACCGACTGGGCCACCGCCAACCGCCAGGCTCAACCGCTGCTGACCGGGCTGTCGCTGGCCGCCTGGGCCTGCTTGTCACCTCACCTGCCGAGGCCGGATGCCGTGCTGGGTTACAGCGTCGGAGAGCTGCCTGCCGCCTCCGCAGCCGGCGCGTATGGGATTGAAGATGCACTGGACCTCGCCACCCGCCGCGCCGCGGGGATGGACGCCGCCAGCGGCGACGAGCCTGCCGGCCTCATTGCCGTGCACGGCCCGGTCGACGAGCGCTTCGGCCTGGACCTCGCCATAGACCTGGCACCCGACCGAGCCATCCTCGGCGGCTCGCTCACCCTCATCGCCGCAGCCACGCCACTCCTGCTCGCACGCGGCGCCGAGGTGAAGCCGCTCGCAGTGCGCGTGGCTTCACACACGCCGCGCATGGCGCCCGCCGCCATGGCCTTTGCGGCCGACATCGCATCTCGTCCTTGGAAGCCGCTGGCCAGCGCCCTCATCGCAAACCTCGACGGCACCGAGCTGCGCCGCCCCGAGGCCCTCAAGCGGGCGCTTGCCGAGCAGATCGCCCACACGGTGCAATGGCAGCGCGCCATGGCCACGCTGGCCGAGCGACGGCCGCGCTGCGTGCTGGAAATGGGTCCCGGCACGACGCTGTCGCGACTCTGGGCGTCAGCCTACCCGGACGTGCCCGTGCGCTCGGTCGACGAGTTCCGCAGCGCCGAAGCCGTCCTGGCCTGGGTGCGGCGAACGCTGGCTTAGCTCGGCACGACGGCCGTCACCTCGATCTCCACCTTGGCGCGGTCTTCCATCAGCGCCGCCACCTGCACGGCGCTCATGGCGATGCCGTAGTCGCGCCCCAGCACGTCACGGTAGGCCTGGCCCACCTCGCGGCCCCGGGCGATGTACTCGCGCTTGTCCATCAGGTACCAGGTCATGCGCACGATGTGCTCGGGCGCGGCACCGGCCTCGGCCAGCACGGCGCGGATGTTCAACAGCGTCTGGCGCACCTGGGCGATGAAGTCGTCGCTGTCGAACTCGCAGCGCTCGTTCCAGCCGATCTGGCCGGCCACGAAGACCTGGCGGCCGCTGGCGGCGACGCCGTTGGCATAGCCGCGCGGTTGAGCCCAGCCGGCCGGCTGCAGGATCTGTTTGCTCATGATGTGGGCTCCTGTTGGGAGGCGAGCGCACGCTCCAACGCGGCTCGCAAGTCGTCGGGGAAGGCCTGGGGCTTGTGCGTCGCGAGCGACGTGCACACCAGCACCTGCGTGAACTCCACGCGGGTGCCGTCGGTGCCGTCGAAGGCAACGCGCAGCGTCATCGAGCTGCGGCCCAGGCGGTCTATGTGGATGCGCTGCATGAGGCGGTCGCCATGCCGGCTCACACGAACAAAGCGCGTATCGAGCTGGGCCGTGGGCATGCCTACTTGGCGCTGACCGATCAATTCGTCGAACGGCAGACCCAGCGCGTTTGCGAACCAGTCCTCCACCAGTTCGTTGAGCATCTCGAAGTAGCGCGGGTAGAAGACGATGCCCGCCGGGTCGCAATGACCGAAGCGCACCAGCTGTTCACGCTCAAAAACGGGCTTCGTCATCCTCACACCCCCAGATGCTTCTGCCAAAGGGCGGGGTCGGCCGCCAGCGCCGCCGACGGGCCGGCCCAGGCGACGCGGCCGCGCTCGACCACCGTGTGGTGGTCGGCCAGGCGGATCAGCCGCTGCACGTACTTGTCAACGACGAGGATGGTCTGCCCTGCGGCGCGCAGCAGGTCCAGGCAGCGCCAGATCTCCTCGCGCACGAGAGGCGCCAGGCCTTCGGTCGCCTCGTCCAGCACCAGCAGACGCGGGTTGGTGACCAGCGCCCGACCTATCGCCAGCATCTGCTGCTCGCCGCCCGACAGTTGCTGGCCCGAGTTCGCCGCACGTTCGGCCAGGCGCGGGAAGAGCTCGAAGACGCGCGCCGTCGTCCACGGCTGAGCGGCACCGCTGCGGTTGGCCGCGAAGGCGTCGAGGTGCTCGCGCACGCTGAGGTTGGGGAAGACCTGCCGCCCCTCGGGCACCAGGGCCAAGCCCAGGCGGGCGATACGGTCGGCCGGCCAGCCCGTGACGTCCTGCCCCGCAAAGCGGATGCGCCCACCCGTCGGCGAGAGCCAGCCGCACAGGCAGCGCAGCAGCGTGCTCTTGCCCATGCCATTGCGGCCCAACAGCGTCGCGACCTCGCCGGGGTTCATCGCGAGGTTCAGGCCGAACAGCACCTGGCTGGCGCCGTAGCCGGCTTCGAGGCCTTCGATCTCCAGCAGTGCCGTCATGCCGCGGCCTCCAGCTCGTCGCCCAGGTAGGCGCGACGCACCTCGGGGTGGGCGCGGATGGCGGCCGGTGCATCGCTCGCGATGACACGGCCACCGACCAGCGTGGAGATGCGGTCGGCCAGTTGGAAGACAGCGTCCATGTCGTGCTCGACAAGCAGCAGCGTCAGGCCCTCGGCCTTCAGCGCATGCAACAGCTCCACCATGCGCGCCGACTCGTCCGGTCCCATGCCGGCCAGCGGCTCGTCCAGCAACAGCAGGCGGGGCCGGGCAGCAAGCGCCAGGCCCACTTCGAGCTGACGCTGCTCACCGTGGGCCAGCTCGCCGGCGATGCGGTCGGCCTGGGCGGCCAGGCCCACGCGCGCGATCAAGGCCTCGGCTTCGGCATGCGCGGCAGCGTCTACTCGCGCGCTGTGCAACCACGACGGTGCGGCCTCGCGTCGCGCCAGCACGGCCAACATCAGGTTGTCGCGCACCGTGCAGGGCTTGAACAGGCTGGTGATCTGGAAGCTGCGCACCAGGCCGGCTTGCACGCGCGCAGGCATGGGCCGGGCTGTCACATCGACACCATCGAAGACGATGGCGCCCGCGTCGGGCCGCAAGGCACCGGAGATCTGGTGGATCAACGTCGTCTTGCCCGCGCCATTGGGGCCGATCAGCGCGTGCAGCTCGCCGGGCATGACGTCAAAGCTCGCGTCGTCCGTCGCCGCCAGCGCGCCGAAGCGTTTGACGAGGCCTCGCACGCTGAGAAGGAATTCAGCCACGGCGCCACACTCCAGCCAAGCCACGCGGCGCAAACAGCACCACGAGCAGCAACACGGCACCCAGGCCCAGCTGCCAATGCAGCGTGTAGCCCGACAGCAGCTCCTCCAGCAGCAGCAGCGCGGCTGCACCCAGCGGCCCGCCCCACAGTGCACCCGCGCCGCCGATGATGACCATGACCATCAACTGGCCCGACTGCGACCAGTGCATCAGGTGCGGCGAAACCAGACCGTTCAGGTTGGCCAGCAGCGCGCCGGCCAGGCCCGCGAGTGCACCGGCCAGCACAAAGGCCTGCCAGCGCAGTGCGAACACGCGGCCGCCCGCTGCGGTGACACGCACCTCGTTCTCACGCGCACCCTGCAGCAACCAGCCGAACGGTGAATTCACGAGGCGCTGCAGGCCGGCCATCACCGTGGCGAACAGCACGAGGGCGACCCAGTAGAGCGTCGCGTCGTCCTTGAGGTCCAGGCCGAAGCCCAGCACCGAGCGTTGCGGCAGCGGCAAGCCGTCGTCGCCACCATAGGCCTTCAGCGACACGGCCAGGAAATAGAACATCTGGGCAAAGGCCAGCGTGATCATGATGAAGTAGACCCCCCGCGTGCGCAGGCTGATGGCGCCGATCACTGCAGCCGCCATGGCGCTGACAGCACAGGCCGCAGGCCAGGCGATCCACGCCGACGTGACACCGGCATCCATCAGCACGCCCACCGTGTAGGCCCCGAGACCTATGTAGGCCGCATGCCCGAAGCTGACGAGGCCGCCAAAGCCAAGGATGAGGTTGAGGCTGGACGCCGCGATCGCGAACACGAGGATGCGCACGGCCACAACCGTGTAGAACTCCAGCCCGAAGGCTTGCAGCACCAGCGGCAGCACGACGAGCGCACCCAGCAACGGCCAAGTCCAGCGGCCCAGGCCGCGGTGATGCAGAGCGCGCGCTTCAGCCATGGGCAGGGAAAAGCCCGCGCGGCTTCCAGAACAGGATGGCCGCCATCAGCACGTAGATGAGGATGGACGCGAGCGCCGGGCCGAGGTTGGACGCCACCTCGGGCGAAGCGAGTTGGCGCAGCAGGGCCGGCAGCAACGTGCGGCTGGCCGTGTCGACGACGCCCACCAGCAGCGAGCCCACCAGCGCCCCGCGCACCGAGCCAATGCCGCCCACGACGATGACGACGAAGGCCAGGATCAGGATGCTTTCGCCCATGCCTACCTGCACAGCAAGCAATGGCCCGAGCAGCGCTCCGGCCAACGCACACAGCGCCGCGCCAAAGCCGAACACCGCCGTGAACAACAAACGGATATTCACGCCCATGGCGGTGGCCATCGCACGGTTGGATGCCCCCGCCCTCACCCAAGCGCCGTAGCGCGTGCGCGTGACGAGCGCCCACAGCAGCAGCGCCACGGCCAGGCCCACGCCGATGATGAGCAGGCGATAGGCGGGGTAATGCAAGCCCGGCAGCAGCTCGACCGGACCGGACAGCGCGGCGGGGGTGTTCAGCATCAGCGGCTGGTCGCCCCAGATGATGCGCACGCCTTCGTTGAGCATCAGGATCAGCGCGAAGGTGGCGAGCACCTGGCTGAGATGGTCGCGGGCATAGAGGCGGCGCAGAAGCGTCATCTCCAAGGCCATACCGAGCATGGCCGTGCCCACCAAGGCCGCGACGACGGCCAGCAGGAAGGAGCCGCTGGCCTGCATGACGGCGGCGGCCAGGTAGGCGCCCACCATGTACAGCGACCCATGGGCCAGGTTGATCATGTCCATGATGCCGAACACGAGCGTGAGGCCGGCGGCGAGCAGGAAGAGCATCAGGCCGAATTGGAGGCCGTTGAGGGCTTGCTCGGTGATGAGGATCCAGTCCATGTCAGCTCAGCCGCTTCGAGGAGTTGCTCTGAGCGGCAAGGTCCATGCCGGGAAGTCGCCCCGGCGGGCGACCTACTTTCTGGGCGACCAGAAAGTAGGCAAAGAGTCGCCCCCGAACCGCCCGCCCCTCGCGTTGCGAGGGGTTCCCTGCGGTGCGCAGAACTTGAGGCCCCGCGCAAAACTCCCGCCGCGGCGCAAGCGCCGCTGTGGTCGAACAGTTGCGCGGAGTCAGAGCTTGAAGCGTGCTGGCGCACGCGGCCTCAAGTTCCTTGCGCTCCTCGGCGGGACTCAAAGGGGGAGTGAAGGAACAGCCTGCACGGGCGGGTTGGTGCGTTTGGAGTTCGGCTGTTGGCTGTTCGGGGTCTCCCCTTCTAAACCGCCGAGCATCACAGGGCATCGAGGCGCGCGCCTTGGCGCGCTTCAAGCACTGACTCGCGACGCTTGTTCGAGCAGGGCAAAGCGGAGCGAGTTCGTCGCGGCCTCGATGACCGAGAAGCGCAGGGTACCCAGCCGCTTGCGGGTGGGCGGTTTTGCAGGGGCGATTTCTTTGCCTACTTTCTTGTTCGCACAAGAAAGTAGGTCGCCCGCCCGGGCGAACTCCGGGCATGGGCCTTGCCAACAGGACACTTCCCCGCAAGCGGCTCATCTCAGTTCATCTTGCAGGATCCAACGTAGGCGTCCTGATGCTCACTGAAGATCTTCCCCAACGTCCGGTTCGTCACCCTTCCCTGCCCATCCTTGGTGATGACACGCAGGTAGTAATCCTGGATCGGGTACTGGTTGCGGTTGAACTTGAATGGCCCGCGCACGGACTCGAACTTCGCGGCCTTCAGCGCCTTCAACACCGCCGCCTTGTCCTCGACCTTGCCCTTCACGTCGCGCACCGCCGCGTTCATCAAAAGCGCCGCGTCATAGCCCTGGCTCGCGTACAGCGACGGCAGGCGGCCGTAGTCCTTGACGAAATCGGCGACGAACCTCTTGTTCGCGGCGTTGTCCATGTCGTGGGCCCAGTGCGAGCTGTTGAACATGCCCAGCATGGGCTCGCCCACGGCCTTGATGACGTCCTCGTCGGCGGAGAAGCCGGGGCCGAACAGTGTGACGTCCTTGGACAACCCGGCGCCAACGAACTGCTTGATGAAATTGATGCCCATGCCGCCGGGCAGGAAGATGTACATCGCATCCGGTTTGGCCGCGCGGGCCTGGGCCAGTTCGGCGGCGTAGTCGAGCTGGCCGAGCTTGGTGTAGATCTCCTCGACGACGGCGCCCTTGTAGTAGCGCTTGAAGCCAGCCATCGCGTCCTTGCCCGCCGGGTAGTTAGGCGCCAGCAGCACCAGCTTCTTGAAGCCCTTCTCCGTCACCGTCTTGCCCACGGCCTCGTGCAGGTTGTCGTTCTGCCAGGCGACGTTGAAGAAGTACGGGTTGCACTGCTCGCCGGCGTACTGCGACGGGCCGGCGTTGGCGCTGATGTAGGGGATCTTGGCGTCGAAGACCGAAGGCCCCACGGCCAGCATGATGTTGGAGAAGACGATGCCGGTCATGAAGTCGACCTTGTCGCGCTTGATGAGGCGGTCGGCGCTCTGCTTGGCGACCTCGGGGTTCTGCTGGTCGTCGGCAATGACCATCTCGACCGGCAGCCCGCCGAACGTGCCGCCACTGTGCTTGAGGCCCAGCGCGAAGCCGTCGCGGATGTCCACGCCCAGGCCTGCGCCGGGGCCGGACAGCGTGCTCAGGAAACCGACCTTGAGCTTGTCGGCGGCCTGGGCCGCGGGCAACAGAGTCAGGCCAAGAGCGAAGGCGGCAAGGGCTTTCTTCATGCGCGGGGTCTCCATAGAAGGGATCAGGCAGTGTCTCTGAGCTTGAAGCGCTGCAGCTTGCCGGTCTCAGTGCGCGGCAGGCTGGTGCGGAACTCGACGGCTCGCGGGTATTTGTAGGGCGCGATCGTGGCCTTCACATGCTCTTGCAGCGCCTTGACCTGGGCCGCGTCGCCGGCCTGGCCCTCGCGCAACACAACATAAGCCTTGACGAGCTGGCCGCGCTCCTCGTCGGGCACGCCGATGACGGCGCACTCGGCCACGGCGGGGTGGCTCATCAACGCGGCTTCGATCTCGGGGCCGGCGATGTTGTAGCCGCCGGAGATGATCATGTCGTCGGTGCGGGCCTGGTAGACGTAGTAGCCCTGCTCATCAACGAGGTAGGAGTCGCCCGTCAGGTTCCAGCCGTCGTGCACGTATTGGCGCTGGCGCTCGTCGGCCAGGTAGCGGCAGCCCGTCGGCCCCTTGACCGCCAGGCGGCCCACCTGGCCCGCCGGCAGCGGGCGGCCGTTGTCGTCCAGGATGCAGGCCTGGTAGCCGGGCACCGGCTTGCCGGTGGCACCACCCTTGGCCGTTTCTTCTGTGTGCGAGATGAAGATGTGCAGCAGCTCCGTCGCGCCGATGCCGTCGATGAGCTCGATGCCGGTGGCCTGCTTCCACAGCACGCGCGTCGCCGCCGGCAACGCCTCGCCGGCGCTGACGCATTTGCGCAAGCTGGAAAGATCGTGTTTGCCCACCTGCGGCGCCATCGCGCGGTAGGACGTCGGCGCCGTGAAGCAGACCGTCGCGCGGTGTTCGGCAATGGCCACCAGCAGCGCCTCGGGCGACGGCTTCTCGATCAACACCATGGAAGCGCCCACGCTCATCGGGAACAGCACCAAACCGCCCAGGCCGAAGGTGAAGGCCAGCGGCGGGCTGCCGATGAAGACGTCGCTGGCAACGGCACGCAGGCAGTGCGGCGGCCAGCAGCGGCAGATCGCGATGACGTCGCGATGGAAGTGCATGGTGCCCTTGGGCTGGCCGGTCGTGCCCGACGTGAAGGCGATCAACGCGCAGTCGTCGCTGGCCGTGTCGACGTTGTTGAACGTGGTCGGCTGGCGCGCCGCGCGGGCTTCCAGCCCGTCGGGCGCCGTGCTGCGGAAATGGCAGATGCCGCGCAGCACCGGGTTCTGCGCCTGGGCCGCCGCCAGCTCGTCGGCAAGCGCCGCATCGCACAGCGCATGGCTGACCTCGGCCTTGGCGATGACCTTACCCAGTTCGCCCGCGCGCAGCAGCGGCATGGTCGCGACCGCGATCGCGCCGGCCTTGATGACGGCGAACCAGCAGGCCGCCATCTGCGGCGTGTTGGCGCCGCGCAGCAGCACGCGGTTGCCGGGCATCACGCCCAGCTCGTTGACCAGCACATTGGCGATGCGGTTGGCCTCGGCCTGCAGCTCGGCATAGGTCCAGCGCAGGCCAGCGCCCTGCACGCAGGGCCGGTCGCCTTGGCCCTGCGCCACCCAGCGGTCCAGCAGCTCGGTGGCCGCATTCAGCCGGGGGCCGAACTGCAGTTCGGGCAGGTCGAACACCATCTCGGGCCACTGGTCCTGCGGCGGGAGATGGTCTCTGGCGAAGGTGTCCAGATGGGCTGAAGCGTGCATGTTCAAGCCTTCAGAAGCTCACGACCGATGATGAGTTGCTGCACTTCGCTGGCGCCTTCGTAGATGCGCAGCGCGCGGATCTCGCGGTACAGCGACTCCACGACCTCGCCGCGTCGCACGCCACGGCCGCCGAAGAGCTGCACCGCCGCGTCGATGACCTGCTGGGCGTTTTCTGTCGCCATCAGCTTGGCCATCGCGGCCTCTTTGGTGATCGTCTTGCCCTGGTCGCGCAGCCAGGCGGCGCGGTAGACCAGCAGCGCTGACGAGTCCACCTTGCAGGCCATGTCGGCCAGCTTGGCCTGGGTCAGCGGCAGGTCGGCGAGGCGCGCGCCAAACATGGGCCGCTCCTTCGCCTGGGCCAGCCCCTCCTGCAACGCGCGCCGACCGAAACCTAAGGCCGCGGCCGCCACCGAAGTGCGGAACACGTCCAGCGTGCGCATGGCGACCTTGAAGCCCTCGCCGGGCGCGCCGATCAGCTGGCTCTTGGCCACGCGGCAATTCGTGAAGCGCAGCCGGGCCAGCGGGTGCGGCGAGATGACGTCGATGCGTTCCGCGATGTCGAAACCGGGCAGGCCGGCATCGACGATGAAAGCCGAGATGCCGCGCGAACCGGGTGCTTCGCCGGTGCGTGCGAACAGCACGTAGAAGTCGGCGATGCCACCGTTGGAGATCCACGTCTTCTCGCCGTTGAGCACATAGCTGTCGCCGTCCTCGACGGCGCTGCACTGCATGGCCGCGACGTCCGACCCCGCCTCGGGCTCGGACAGCGCGAAGGCCGACAAAGCCTCGCCGCGCGCCACGCGCGGCAGGTAGCGCTCGCGCTGGGCCGGCGTGCCTTGCAGCGAGATGGCGCCCGAGCCCAGGCCTTGCATCGCAAAGGCAAAGTCGGCCAGGCCGTCGTGCCTGGCCAGCGTTTCGCGGATCAGGCAGATGGCGCGCGTGTCAATGGCCTGGCCTTCACCGGCCACGGCGTGATTGAGCCAGCCCGCGGTGCCGAGCTGGGCGACGAGGCTGCGGCATTGGGCATCGACGTCGCCGTCATGGTCCACATGCAGGTGCTCCCCACACCAGGCGTCCAGCGCGGTGGCCAGCTCGCGATGCTTGGCGTCGAAGAAGGGCCAGTCGAGGTGGGACAAAGACATGCTCAGTCTCCCTTGAAGACGGGCTTTTGCTTCGCTGCGAAGGCCTCGTAGGCGCGATGGAAATCCTTGGTCATCATGCAGATGGCCTGGGCTTGCGCCTCAGACTCGATGGCCTCGTCCACGCCCATGGCCCACTCCTGGTGCAGCATGCGCTTGGTCATCGCATGGCCGAAGCTCGGACCAGTGGCGATCTCGCCGGCCCAGGCCATGGTCTCAGTGAGCAGTTGCTCGGGTTCCACCACGCGGTTCAGGAAGCCCCAGGACAGCGCCTCCTCGCCACCCAGGCTGCGGCCGCTGTAGAGCAGATCCGACGCGCGGCCCTGGCCCACGATGCGGGGCAGCATGGCGCAGGCACCCATGTCGCAGCCGGCCAGGCCCACGCGGGTGAACAGGAAGGCCGTCTTGCTGCGCGCGGTGCCCACACGCAGGTCCGAGGCCATGGCCATGATGGCGCCGGCACCGGCGCAGACGCCGTCGATGGCCGCGAAGATGGGCTGCGGGCAGGCCCGCATGGCCTTGACGAGATCGCCCGTCATGCGTGTGAAGGCCAGCAGGTCGGGCATCTGCATGCCGGTCAGCGGGCCGATGATCTCGTGCACGTCGCCACCGGAACAGAAGTTGCCGCCAGCGCCCTGCACGACGATGGCGCGCACCTCGTCCACATAGGCCAGGCGGCGGAACAGGTCGCGCAGCTCGGCATAGGACTCGAAGGTCAGCGGGTTCTTGCGCTCGGGCCGGTTCAGCGTGATGAGGCCGACGGCGCCCTGCTGCTCCCAGAGGAAGTGCTCGGGCGCATAGCCCGCGAGGCTTTGCTGATTGCCGGAGGTCAGGTGCGAGTCCATGGGATGGCTTTCATTGGCCCTGGGCCAGATGGGTTTTCAGTTGCGCGAGCAGCTCGTAGATCTGGGTCTTCTGTGCGGGCGTCCAGCCGGCGAAGAGCTCCACGATCCAGCCCTCGTGCGTGGCGGCCATGCGCTTGAACTGCCGGCGGCCTGCAGGCGTCAGCTTCACGATGAAGCTGCGACGGTCGTCGGCGCGCGTCTCGCGCAGCACCAGGCCCTCGGCTTCGAGCTGGTCGGTGATGCCGGTCACGTTGCCGCCGGTCACCATCAGGCGGCGCGACAGGTCGCGCATCGTCAAACCGTCGGGGTGGCGCTCCAACTGGGCCAGCAGGTCGAAGCGCGGCAGCGTGGTGCTGAAGTCGGCGCGCAGCTTCTGGCGGATCTGGTCCTCCACGCGAGTGGTGCAGGACAGCAGGCGCAGCCAGAGCTTGAGGGCCTGGTGATCGTCGTCGGACAGGCGGGTTTCGAGGTCGAGGTCTTCAGCCATCACATGGTCTCCCCGCCACAGACGGCGATGGCCTGGCCGTTGATGCTGGCGCTGTCTTCACGCGCCAGCCAGGCCACGGTCGCCGCGACCTCCTCGGGCTGGATGAGCCGGCCCTGCGGATTGGCCTTGGCCAACTCGGCCTTGGCCTGCTCCGGCGTGCGGCCGGTCTTGGCCACGATGTTGTCAACGGCGCCGGCGACGATGTCGGTCTCGGTGTAGCCGGGGCAGACGGCGTTGACCGTCACGCCCTTGGCGGCCACCTCCAGCGCCATGGCACGCGTCAGGCCCAGCACGCCATGCTTGGCCGCGCAGTACGCAGCCACATAGGCATAGCCCTTCAGCGCCGCCGTGCTGGCCACGTTGACGATGCGCCCGTGCTTGCGCGCCAGCATACCGGGCACGACGGCGCGGCTGCAAAGGAAGGTGCCGGTCAGGTTCACGTTCAGCAAACGCTGCCAGAGTTCCAGCGAGGTCTTGGCCAGCGGCGCTGTCTCGACCTGGCCGGCGTTGTTGACGAGCACGTCGACGTGGCCGGCAGCGGCAAAGGCGGCCACGACGCTGGCCTCGTCACTCACATCGCAGGCCTGGATGGCTACGTCGCCGCCCAGCGCGGCCTGCTGGGCCTGCAAGCGCTCAAGATTGCGCCCCATCAGCGTGACACGCATGCCCTCGGCGAGCAACCGCGTCGCCACCGCAGCGCCAATGCCGCTGCCCCCACCCGTCACGACTGCATGCCAATGCTTCATACACCCAGTGCCTTGTTGGCCTGCTCGGCGGCGGCGACATTGCCGGCCCGCTGGCGCTCGAACTCACGCTCCAGCTGGCTCTTGCCCGACAGGTATTGCCGCGGCCATTCCAGCCCGGTTGGGCCGGCATAGCCGATGCGCGCAGCCTCGGTCAGCGTCCAGGCCGGGTTGGCCAGGTGCGGGCGGGCGATGGCGCAGAGGTCGGCGCGGCCCGACGCGATGATGCTGTTGACGTGGTCGGCCTCGGAGATGGCGCCCACGGCCATCGTCGCGATGCCCACGCGGTTGCGAATGCCTTCGGAGAAGGGCGTCTGCCACATGCGGCCGTAGACCGGCTTCTGGGCCTTGCTGACCTGGCCAGAGGACACGTCGATGAGGTCGGCACCCGCTGCCTTGAAGGCCGCCGCGATCTGCACCGCGTCCTCGGGCGTCGTGCCGCCCGGCACCCAGTCGTGGGCCGAGATGCGCACGGACATGGGCCGGCCCTCGGGCCAGATGGCGCGCATGGCGGCGAAGACTTCCAGCGGGTAGCGCAGCCGGTTCTCCAGCGAGCCGCCGTAGTCGTCGCTGCGCTTGTTCGTCAACGGCGAGATGAAGGCCGACAGCAGATAGCCGTGGGCGCAATGCAGCTCCAGCCAATCGAAGCCGGCCGCGGCGGCGCGCTGGGTGGCCGCGACGAAGTCGTCGCGCACGCGATCCATGTCTGCGCGCGTCATCGCCTTGGCTGTCTGGCTGATGCCTTCGAGAAACTGCTGTTCCGAGGCGGCGATCAACGGCCAGTTGCCTTCCGCCAGCGGCTTGTCCTCTCCTGCACCTTCCCAGGGCACACAGGTCGAGCCCTTGGGGCCGGCGTGGCCCAACTGCATTGCGATACGGGCACTGCTGCTGGCATGCACGTGGTCCACGATGCGCTTCCAGGCCGCGCCCTGCTCGTCCGTCCACAGACCCGGGCAGCCGGGCGTGATGCGCGCATCAGGCGATGTGCAAGTCATCTCGGCGAAGACGAGTCCGGCACCGCCCAGTGCCCGCGAGCCGAGGTGGGCCAGGTGGTAGTCGCCGGGGATGCCGTCCACGCAGCTGTACTGGGCCATGGGCGAGACGACCACGCGGTTCTTCAGCGTGCAGCCGCGCAAGCGGAACGGCGTGAACATGGGCGGCACCTGCTCGTCCAGGCCGGCACGGCCGGCCAGCCAGCGCTCGAAGCCGCCGACATAGCCGGCATCGCGCAGCCGCAGGTTCTCGTGCGAGATGCGCTGCGAGCGGGTCAGCAGCGAATAGGCGAACTGCTCGGGTTCCAGGCGCGCATGGCGGTCGACGTTCTCGAACCATTCGGTCGAGTTGCGCGCCGCGTTCTGGATGCGCAACACCTCGATGCTGCGAGTTCCCTGGTAGACCTTGAGCGCGGCGTCCAGATCGCCGCCGGCGGCGACTATGTCGTTCGCCAGGGCAATCGCATCCTCCAGCGCCAGCTTGGTGCCCGAGCCGATGGAGAAGTGGGCCGTATGAGCCGCGTCGCCCATCAGCACAACGGGCACGCCATCCTCGGCGCGGCGGTGCACCCAGGTCTTGCAGACCACGCGCGGGAAGCGAATCCACTGCGCCGAGCCGCGCAGGTGGGAGGCATTGGAGATCAGCGCGTGACCATCCAGCACCTTGGCAAAGAGCTTCTCGCAGAAGGCGATGCCCTCCTCCTTGCTCATGTCCTCCAGGCCGGCGGCGCGCCAGACCTCTTCGGGCGCTTCGACGATGAAGGTGGAATGCGTCGCATCGAACCGATAGGCATGGGCCTGGAACCAGCCCCATGGCGTGTGCTGGAAGTCGAACGTGAAGGCGTCGAAGAGCTTGGTGGTGCCCAGCCACACGAAGCGGCAGCGGCGCAGGTCGATGTCGGGCTGGTAGGTCGAGGCGTATTTCTGGCGGATGCGGCTGTTCAGGCCGTCGGCGGCGATGACGAGGTCGGCGTCAATATCAGCGTCGTCGACCACGTCGCTCTCGTAGACCAACTCGACACCCAACTCCTCACAGCGCGCCTGCAGGATGTTGAGCAGCTTCTTGCGGCCTATGCCGCAAAAGCCATGGCCACCCGAGACGATGCTGCGGCCGCCAATGTGGACAGCGATGTCGTCCCAGTGGTTGAAGGCGTCGCTGATCTGGGCGGCGGTCTCGGGGTCGGCCTCGCGCAGCGCGTCGACGGTCTGGTCGGACAGCACGACGCCCCAGCCGAAGGTGTCGCCCGCGCGGTTGCGCTCCAGCACCCGCACCCGGTGCGCCGGCTCGGCCTTCTTCATCAGCAGCGCGAAATAGAGGCCGGCGGGTCCGCCGCCGACGCAGGTGATACGCATGGATTGGGCTTCCTTGCCTGTCACTTTAGAAATCGATAGTTCATGTGTCAACTATTTAAACGAAACACGGCGCTCGGACAAACCCTTGCGTCGGAACTCGCAATCCGGGTATTTGTAACCAATCCCAACAGCCCAGTTGCTGAGACCTGTGCGACTATCTTGTTAGTGTTCGACCAGAAGTTCCGGCCTGAACGACAGGAGACCGATGGACGCAAGCAGCCTGCCCCGGGAGGGTGGCGCCCCCTCGGAAGTGGCGCAAATGGCAAACCCGGCAAACCCGGCCGACATGGGCGCACCGGCGTTTCTGCTGGACCAGCCGGCCGGCCCGAGCGAGCGCCGCCGCGCGCTGATCGTTGCCATCGCCTCGGCGGCCGTGTTCGCGGCCCTGCTCCCCTTCGCCAAGCTCAAGCTGGCCGCCGTGCCGGCTTTCATCCCGATCTACGAGTCGGCGCTGGTGCTGATCGACCTGATCACGGCCGTGCTGCTGTTCGGCCAGTTCCGCATCCTGCGCTCCCAGGCCCTGCTGCTGCTGGGTTGTGGCTACCTGTTCACGGCGGCCATGGCGACGGCCCATGCGCTGAGCTTCCCGGGCCTTTTCAGCACCACCGGGCTGCTGGGCGCCAGCTCGCAGACCACCGTCTGGCTTTACATGCTCTGGCATGGCGGCTTCCCGCTCTTCGTGCTGGGCTATGTCGCGCTGAAGTGGCGCCCGCTCGTGCGCATGCCAGCCGCCATCTGGCCACTGGGCACGCTGCTGGCCGGCGCCGGTTTCATCGCACTCACGACGCTGGGCCACCCTTATCTGCCCACGCTGCTTCTCAATGGCCAGTACACGACGGCCATGTACGTGACGGTTGGCAGCGTCTGGGCCTTCAACCTGCTGGCGCTGGGCGGCCTATGGCGGCTCAAGCCGCGCACCGTGCTGGACCTGTGGCTGATGGTGGTCTGCCTGGCCTGGCTGTTCGACATCGCGCTGTCGGCCATGCTCAACGAAGCCCGCTTCGACCTGGGCTTCTATGCGGGCCGCATCTATGGCCTGCTGGCCTGCTCCCTCGTGCTGATGGAGCTGCTGCTGGAGAACAGCACGCTGCACGCGCGACTCTTCCGCGCCTATGAGGCCGGCCATCGCCAGAGCGAGGCGCTTGCCAAGGCGCGCGACGAGGCCCAGGCGGCCAACGCCGCCAAGAGCCTGTTCCTGGCCAGCATGAGCCACGAGATCCGCACGCCGATGAACGCGGTCATCGGCTTGACCAATCTGGTGCTGGAAACCCGGCTGGAGGACCGCCAGCGCGACTACCTCGGCAAGGTGCAGACGTCATCCAAGGCCTTGCTGTCCCTGCTCAACGACATCCTGGACTACTCCAAGATCGAGGCCGGCAAGATCACGCTGGAAGCCGAGGAATTCAGCCCCGAGGACCTCATAGAGAACGTCGGCCACCTGTTCTCGGCCAAGATCGAGGAAGCCGGGCTGGACTTGCTGTTCGAGTTCGACGAGCGCCTGCCCGCCCGGCTGCTGGGCGACAGCCTGCGCCTGACTCAGGTGCTCAACAACCTCGTCGGCAACGCGATCAAGTTCACGCCGCGCGGCGAGATCGTCGTGCGGGCCGATTTCATCGGCGAACAGGACGGTCGCATGCAGTTGCGCATCAGCGTGCGCGACACCGGCATCGGCATGACGCCCGAGCAGGCCTCGCACCTCTTCCAGGTCTTCGGCCAGGCCGATGCCTCCATCTCCCGACGCTTTGGCGGCACCGGCCTGGGCCTGTCCATTTGCAAACGCCTCGTCGAGCTGATGGACGGCAGCTTCGAGGTCACCAGCGAGCCCGGCAAGGGCAGCCAGTTCAGCTTCACCTGCAGCTTCGGCAAGGCCAAGCCCGGCGCCGAGCGCATCGACCTGCACCGCATCCGCGGCATGCGCACGCTCGTCATCGACGCCCAGCCCACCGAGCGCCTGATCCTGCAGCAGATGCTGCAGAGCTGGCGCTTCCAGGTGGGCGTGGCGTCCTTTGCCGACGAGGCCCTGTACCGCATGCGCCAGGCCGACCCGCTACACCCCTACGAGCTGCTGGTGCTGGATTGGAAGACCGCCGGTGCGGACTTTGTCGATACCGCCCGGCGTGTGGCCATCGAGCGCGGCGCGCCGCCGCCGGCCGTCATTGCGCTGGGCAGCCTGCATGCCAGCGAACGCGTCGCCGAAGAGTTGCAGGGCCGGCCAGCCACCAGCGTCCTCGTCAAGCCGGTCACGCCTTCGCGGCTGTTCGATGCCGTCATGCAGTTGCAGCTCGGCGAGAGGCGCGTCACGTCGCCCACCGTCAACGGCATTGCCGACCTGGCCGAGGCCATGCGGCCCATCCACGGCGCTCGCGTGCTGCTCGTGGAAGACAACCCGGTCAACCAGCAGGTCGCCTGCGCCTTTCTGGCCATGGCGAAGCTCGAGGTCGAGGTGGCCGAGAACGGCCTGCAGGCTGTGGATCGCGTCAAGGCCGAGCCCTTCGACGTCGTGCTGATGGACATGCAGATGCCGGAGATGGACGGCCTGGACGCCACACGGCTGATCCGCTCGCTGCCGCAGTTCCAGCGCCTGCCCATCATCGCGATGACGGCCGGTGCGATGGATCACGACATCCAGGACTGCCTCGCCGCCGGCATGAATGCCCACGTCAGCAAGCCTATAGACCCCAAGCAGCTCGTGCGAACGCTGCTGGCCTGGGTGTCGCCGTTTGCGCGCGGGCGCGCACCCGACACCGCGCACGGCCGCTAGGCCGCGTCGAGGAAGGGCAGCGCCAGGCGCGCGACGGCGTCGGTCGCCAACAGGTTGTGCTGCGTCGTGCCGGGGAGCACGGCCCATTGCGACGCGCTGCCCAGCAGGCGATGGAACTCCACCATGTGCTCGGGCTGCAGCGCATCGCCATCGGCAAAGACCAGCAGCGTGCGTGCCTTCAGTGCTGCGACGTTGGTCGACCAGTCGTAGTCCCGTGCCAGCAGCTCGCGAAGCTTGCGCAGTTGCACTGCCCAGTCGATTTGCGGATAGCGCTCGGCCAGCGGCGAGCGGGCCAGCTTGGAAGCCTGGGCCGTGATCGCATCGAAATCCGCCAGCGTCTGCGGCAGCCAGGCCGAGCGCCGGCAGGGCTGGGACGCCACGACGAGGCGGCGCACCAGCGCCGGGTGACGTATCGCCAGCTGCAAGGCCACGCCGCCGCCCAGCGCATAGCCCAGCACGTCGACCTGCTCCAGGCCCAGGTGACGAGCCAGGGCCGCCACGTCGTCGGCCAGGTCCTCGAAGCGCAGCGGCCGGGCGATGTCGGGCGTGAAGCCATGGCCTTGCAGGTGGGGTGCAATGACGCGGCAGGAACCGGCCAACACCGGGAGGTTGAGGCCGAAGACCTCGCTCGCCGCGACGGCGCCGTGCAGCACCAGCAGCGGCCGGCCGTTGCCGTGGGTCTCGTAGTACAGGCGCTGACCGCGGATGTCGGCGTAGTGGCCCGTCGGCGTCGAGGCCTGGACGGCGCTGCTCAGCGCCAGCAGGCTCAGGAGTTGTCGTCTTTGCATGGTTCAGGCCGCCTTTTCGTTGAGGAATCGTTCGTGCATGCGTGCCCGCAAAGCCATGGCTTCGTCAGGTCGCCCGGCCGCTTCGGCCGCGCGGATTGCGAGCTGATGGGCGCGGCGCGTGCCGCGCTCGGCGAGGTTGAGGCGGGCCCAGAAACACGCACGTTCGGCGTCGTCGCCTGCACCGAGGAAGAACTCGGCGGCATGGTCGGCATAGGCGCGTGGGTGGCGGGCCAGCAGCGCGTCGAAGCGGCGCCGGGCGGCAGCGATCTCGTCGCGCCCGCGCTGTGTCTCGCCCGCATTCACATGCAGCGCGCCCAACAGTGCCAGCGCTTCAGGCTCGTTGGCTCGGTCGACGACACGTTGCAAGCGCGCGATCGCAGCAGCGACCTCGCCCGCCTCGGCCTCCAACTCGGCCATGTGGATGTTGGCGACGACAAACTCCGGCACCAGGCGCAATGCCTCGGCGTACATGCGCCGACCGCGCGCGGCGTTGCCGCCCTGCTCGGCCCACATCATTCCGCGCGCAAACCAGAGCGACGCTGCCGGGAAGGGCGAGGTCGTGTCGAGCTCAGCCAGGGCTTGCGCATAGAAACCATCGGCCTCGTCAAGCCGGCCTGCGGCCGCCAGACCTCGGGCCAGGGCTGCGTGGGTGGCAAATCCGGGCCGGCGGTTCGCCTCGGCCTGCAGCATTGGCAAAGCCTCGCTGGCCCGGCCCATGGCCAGCCACAAGGAGGCACGCTGGGCGTCAACCTTGGCGCCGGCCTGCTCGGCTGCTTCCAGGTCGGCCAAGGCATCGGCAAAGCGATGCACCCCCGCCCGGGCGCGGGCACGGCGCAACAGCTCCGGTGCCGTCGATGCGGCATCGGTCAACGCGATGGCGCGGTCAAAAACGGTGTCGTCGGCCAGCAGTTGAGCGCGCAGCAATAACAAGTCCACGCTGGCCGGGTCGCCGGCGCCCTGCTCGATCAGGGCGTCGAGATTGGCCAGCGCGATCGCGCTGGAGGTGGTTGCTGGCGGCGCCGAAGCGCAGCCTGCGAGCCCCATTGCCATCAGAAGGATGAGCTTCTTCATGGCGCCGCCAGAAAAGGAAAGACGCAGGTCGAATGAACGTGGTCGTCACGGTCCACGCCGTCATCGGCGACGTCAGGCGTGCCACGGATCAGCAGCGAGCGGAATACGCCATTGACGTTGTAGTTGGGCGTGCGGCCGCCGCAGTCCTTCAAGGCCTCGCCGCCCAGCGCGATGCGCTCCACGGCAAGGTAGTCCATGCAGCGCGTTTGCCGGCTGTCCACCCAGAGCCTGTCGTCGGCCAGCAACTCGGCGAGGCGCTGGTAGCGCGCCGGCGTGTTGACGAGCTTGTTCGCCAGCCACTGGTTGCCCGCCACGCCATCGAAGCCGTCGTACAGCGCGAGATTGCGGGCTATCTCCGGCGCAAAGCCCGCCCAACCGGCCGGGTCGGCACGGTTGTAGGCCTCCTTCATGATGTTGGCGACGTCCTCTTCGCCTACCGTGGCCAGCAGCGCATTGCCGGTCAAGGCCCGACCCATGCGATCGATGGGCGCGCCGGGCGGCGGCATCTCGTCGCGAGGCGCCGCCTGGCGCCTTTCGGTGCGGCCCCAGACGGCCAGCATCGGTCCACCGGCGTTGACGACGTCCAGATCGACCGAGACCACGATGGCCGAAGTCTTCCACCCCGCCAGGAAGTTGCTCGCCGGACCGCCGTTCGTCTGCCGCCACAACTCGCTGACGCGCTTCAGCGTAGGCACGTCGAAGCGGGCAAAGCCACTGGCGTCCCGCGTGGCGCTTCCCGCCTGCAGCGCTTCGCCACCGGCATTCACCGCCGTGCGGGTGCCGCGCACATTGTTGAAATAGGGGTCGTCGCGCTGCCCGGCAAAGACGCGGAAGCGCCCATCACGGCTGACCAGGCCTTCGGGCTTGCTCACGTCGCCCTGCAAGCGATCGCGCGAGTCGGCCCAGCACTGCGCCGCACCCGTCACGTCGAACTGGCAGACCAGGCGCGTGCTGACCGTCGTGGCGCCAAAGCCGGCGCCGCTGTCGACGTGGAAGACGTATTGCACCTGATCGGAAAAACGCTTGCCGACGATGTCCATGACCAGGTTCAGGCGCTTGCCGTCGGCCGAGGTCCAGGCAAAGAGGTCGCCGATGTCGGCGGCCGGGTCGGCGATGACGGTGGGTGTGTCGAGGTGGTCGGCGGCCTGGGCCGGCAGTGCCAGCAGGCCAAGGAGACAGAAGGCGAGGTACTTCATGCGAACAATCCATTCATGGCTTCGACCGAGTTCATGCCGGCTAGTTCATCGAAACGACCTTGCTGCAATGCCTGCACCGCGATGCGGCCCAGCAGGCCGTAAGCCGCCTGCGCAGGCGCGCAGCCCAGGCTGATGCGGCGCACGCCGGCTGCGGCCAACGCCTGAACGCTGGGCGCACCGGGGTAGCCGGCATAGGCGTTGATGGGCTTGTCGATGGCACGGGCCAGGCGGGCAAGGCCGTCCAGGTCGCCCAGCCCCGGCACGAAGATGCCGTCGGCACCGGCTTCGACGTACAGGCGCGCACGGCGCAGCGCATCGTCGAAGGCGTCGGTGATGGGCGCCAGGAAGACGTCCGTGCGGACATTGATGAAAAGACCCAGGCCACGCAGTGCGGCAATGCGTTCGCTGGCAACCTGCGGATTGACCGGCAGGCCGTCGGCACCCAGCCCATCCTCGATGTTGATGCCTGCCACGCCAAGCGCGGCCAGTTCCGCGGCGAAGGCGCGGACCTCGGCCGGCGTAGCTCCATAGCCGCGTTCGATGTCCACGGTGAGCGGCACGCTGATGACGCGGCGGATGCGCGCGACGGCGGCCAGCAGTTCGGCGCGCGGCAGTCGCTCGCCATCGGCATGGCCCAGCGACCAGGCCATGGCGGCGCTGCTGGTGGCAATGACGGGGCTGCCTGCTTGCTCCAGCAGGCGGGCGCTGCCGGCGTCCCAGGCGTTGACCAGGACCAGGGGCGCGGGGCCCTGGTGCAGGCGGTGAAGCAGTGTTGAAGAGGAAGTCATAAAAATCTCCGGTGATTGGCGTTGCACGGCCTGAAGACTAGGGAGGCCTGCCGGAAAAAACTTGGCAAAAACTGCTATTCGTCGCCTCGCTAAGATGGCCGCAATGACCTCGCCCAAGCCCCTGCTGGCCGCGGCACGCGCCTACCTTCCCAGGCAGCGTGGCAGCGGCCTGAAGCTGATGCACTGCCAGTGCCGGGCGGGTGTGCACGACCATGCGCATGACGAGGAACACCAGGCCTTCTCCATCACGCTGGTGGATCGCGGCCAGTTCACCTACCGCACCCGCGCCGGCGGCGCGGTGCTCAGCCCCGGTTGGCTGATGCTGGGCAATGCGGGCGACGGCTATGTGTGCTCCCACGAGGAAAGCGATGGCACGGGTGATGACTGCACGGTGCTGGCGCTGTCGGCCGAGCTGCTGGACAGCACGCTGGAGGCACTGGGCCAGGGCGGCACCAAGGCGCGCTTCGAGCGCGCCTGCCTGCCGCCGTCACCGCGCGTGGCCGGGCTCTTCAGCGCGCTGGCCGAGGACGGCGACGAAGGCTTTGCACTGGAGGAGGCGACGTTGGCCGTCGTGGCCGCCGTGCGCCGCTCGCTCAGCGACGGCGATGCTCCCGAGCCCCAGCAACGCCAGGACGAGCGCGCCCGCGCGGCCGCCCATTACATCGAGACGCGTGGCACCGAAGAGCTGACGCTGGACGAAGTGGCCGCGGCCGCGGGTTTGAGCCCCTTCCACCTGCTGCGCGTGTTCCGCCGCGCCATCGGCGTGACGCCGCACCAGTACCTGATGCGGGTGCGACTGCTGAAGGCCGTTGCGCTCTTGCGCGACACAGCACTGCCGGTGACCGACATCGCCTTTGACGCCGGCTGGGCCGACCTGTCCAACTTCAACCGCGCCTTCCGCCGCGAGCTGGGCTGCTCGCCACGCGAACTGCGCCAGGGTTCGGCGAAGCTGCTCAGGCTATAGCGAGCCGCTGGCGCGCATGCCTTCCAGGCGCAGCGCCAATGCCTGTTCCAGCTCGCTGAGCTGCCGCTGAATCGCGCGACGCTGCTCTTCACCCGCCGCCGCCTCCAACTCGGCGCGCAGCGCTGCCCGCTTGTGGAAGAGCTCGACCTCGGGCGGCGGCACACCCGCGTTCTTCAGGATCTTGAACGGCAGGCGGAATTCCATAGGTGTCTGCGCCCAGCCCTCCAGCTCAGCCAGCGGCTTGCCGAAACTCTCGGCGCTCTGCAACTCACCACTGCGCCAGGACTCGGCCAGATGGTCGGCAATCGCTTCGTCCAGCGAACGCAAGGACGCGTCGCGCTTTTTCCTGCGCTCGGAGTCGGTGGGGTGAGGCATGGCCTCAGTCTGCCATGGGCACGGGCAAAGCAAGGCTGCGCTTGAGAACACCCATGGCAACCTGGGTGGTATAGCGGCGCACGTTGGGGTTGTCGGCCAGCAACCGGGTCATCAACGCCTCGTAGGCCACAGCGTCCCAGGCCACGACAACGAGCACAAAGTCGGCCTCGCCGGTCACGTAAAAAGCCTGCTGCACGGCGGCCTCGGCCTCCAGCCAAGCGCGCAGCCGGGTCATCAACTCGGGCCGCTCGCTCTCGACCTGAAGGCCGGCGATGAAGGTCGTCGGCCGGCCCACCTGGGCCGCATCCAGCACCGCGATCTGTTTTTGGATGACGCCCTGCTCGCGCAGCCGCTTCAGTCGCCGCTGTATGGCCGAGACCGACAGGCTGACGTGCTCGGCGAGTTGCTCGGCGGTCATGGCGGCGTCCTGCTGCACCAGGGTCAGCAACTGGCGGTCAAAGCGGTCCAGCTCGGTCATCGTCGAATTTGCGGCAAAACAGCATCAGGGCGGCCCATCTTGCCGCAAATCGTCGCAGACCCGTTTCTACGATGACGGCCATACCAACCGGAGTTTTTCCCGATGATCGACCATGTGTCCCTGGGCACCCGCCGCTACAACGAGTCGGTGGCCTTCTACACCCGCGTGCTGGCCCCGCTTGGCTTTGAGCTGCTGCGCGACACCGGCAGCGAAGCTGCCTTCGGCACGCCGGAGCGCTGGTGCTTCTTCCTCTACCCCGTGCCGGCCGAAGAGGCCGTGACCGCGCGCGGCGTCCACGTCGCCATGGGTGCACCCGGCCGCGCCGCAGTGGCTGCCGTGCACGAGACCGCGCTGGCCTCGTCGGCCCAGGACATCTTCACGCCGCGCGCGCGACCCGACATCAGTGACACCTACTTCGGCGCGATGTTCCACGACCTGGACGGCCACCGCATCGAGGTGCTGACCAACGCCGCCTAGCGCTTGAGCTCGTCGTCGTGTTGACCGAGGGCCGGGGCCGCAAAAGGCTCGGGCCCTGGTGTGCGGCCGAACACGATGGGCCGTGTGACACCGCGGTACTCGCCCACGGTGGCGTGCTGCAGGTCGCCCACTATGCCCTCGGCCAGCACCTGCGGGTGCTGGAACATGTCCTCGACCTGGCGCGCCGCGGCGCAGGGCACCTCGTCGCCGAACAAGGCCTCCCACTCCAGCGCCGTGCGCGTGGCCAGGGCCGCGTGCAAGCGGGCCACCAGCTCGCCGGCATTGGCGGCGCGCTTCTTGACGCTGTCGAAGCGCTCGTCGGCGGCCAAGTCGTCCAGGCCCGTGATGCGGCACAACGCGGCCCAAAAATGCGGCGTGTTGGCCGAGATGTAGATATGGCCCTCACGCGCCGGGTGGATGCCGGTGACGCCGCCCGAGCGCATGTCGCGGCCAATGTCCAGCGGCTCGCCACCGGCCCACACGAGGCGCGCCGACTGCATGGTCAGCGCGCTGCGCAGCAGCGACACGCCCACGTACTGGCCGTGGCCGCTGCGCTCGCGCTCGTACAGCGCCGAGGCCACGCCCGAGGCTACCAGCGCCGCCGCGTAGTAATCGACGACCGAGCCGTAGAGGATCTCCGGCGGCCCGCCGCGCTTGCCCTGCAGCGCGCACATACCCGTCAGCGTCTGCAGCACCTGGTCGTAGCCGGCCTTGTCCTTCAGCGGGCCGGTCTCGCCATAGCCGGTCACGGCGCAATAGATGAGGCGGGGGTTGATGAGCTCCAACTGCTCATGGGCGATGCCCAGGCGCTTCGGGACCCCTGGGCGAAAGTTGTGCACCAGCACGTCGGCCTCGCGCACCAGACGCATCAGCACGGCCAGGTCTTTAGGCGCCTTCAGGTCCAGCACCACGCCGCGCTTGCTGCGGTTCACGCCGATGAAGGCGCGGCTCTCGGCCGCCAGCGTGGACGGGTAGTTGCGCAGGTTGTCGCCCGCTGGCGGCTCCACCTTGAGCACATCGGCGCCCTGGTCGGCCAGCAGCGTGCAGCCATAGGGCCCGGCGATGTAGGCGCTGAGGTCCAGCACGCGCACGCCGCTCAGCGGCCCCGGCGGGCCTGAGCGGTGGGAAGGGGGGAAGGAAGCAGCGGCGTTCACGGCGTCGATTTCTGCAAGTTGGCGCGCAGTCTCGGCCAGAAGGTGGGCCCGACCAAGGTCTGGTGCGTTCGCTCAGGCATCACGGAAACTTGGTTGTCGCTGGCGCTGTGGACAGCCAGGTCAGACGCCAGGTGCCGTCCTCGCGGCCGCCGGCCAGGAAATAGGGCTGGAAGTCCAGCGGCGCGCGGTAGCCCAGCGCCACGCGCAGCGTCGGCACCGCGGCGCCCGGGACTTCGCTGACCCATTCGGCCAACGGCGCATCGGGCAGCTTGACGGTCTCGTCGATCTTGAAGCCGTCGATAAGGCCGGTAGCGAAGACCAGCGGCCCGCGAGTCAGCGCGGCGTAGCCCAGATCCAGCACCGTCTGGTGGACGGCGCTTCCGTCCGGCGCGCGCGACTCCTGCACGTTGCGGTTGTGGCGCTCGTGCAGCGCAACACGCATGGGCAGGAGCAGGCGCACGACGTCGCCCGCCTGCCAGAGCCTGTCGATAGCAAGATAGCTGCCGGGTGTTCCGTCGAAACGTTCACCACCTACTTCGGCAAACGCGCCTTCGGCCCAGGATGGGCAGCGCAATTTCAGCGCGAAGCGTTGCGGTGCGGCGAGGTCCAGCGTCAGCGCCACGTCGCCGTCGTACGGGTAGCCCGTCTCCACGCGCAGGCCCACGCTACCTACCTGCGCCGTCAGCGGCCCATAGAGGTGCACGCTCAGATCACCCTCGCCGCCGGTCACCGCCAGCGACGGCAGTTCCTCCAGCGCCATCGCGCCGCTGCTCTTGCAGCAACGCCAATAGGTGGTGTGCACGCGCCGCCCATTGGGGAAGCTGTAGTAGCACCAGTCCTCGCCGTTGGGCGCTATCGCCCCGAGCAGGTCGTTGTAGGCGGTGCGTTCGATCTCTTCCGCATAGCGCGCGTCGCCGCTGAGCCCCAGCAGCTCGCGGTTGAGCTGCACCCAGGCCAGCGTGGAGCAGGTCTCCACATAGGCCTGGGGCACAAAACTGCCAGGCGCGTTGAAGACTTCGCGCGAGCGGTGGGCCACGCCGCCCCAGGGGCCGCCGCCCAGGCTCAGGTGCTGCTCGCGGATGTTGTGCCAGAGAGCATGCACCGCCTGCAGCAACTCGGGCCGGCCGGTGGCGCGGTGCAGCTTGGCCAGGCCCACGAGGTTCCAGATCAGCTGGTAGGCCTTGCCGGTGGCAATGTGGGCGGCGTCGGTGCCATCCAGCGCGCGCGTCAGCAGGGCCAGCGGCGCATGGCGGTTGGCCTGCTCCAGGATGCGCTCGGCGAGCGCCAGGTAGCGCGCCTCGCCGGTCACGAAGTGCAGTTCGCAGGCGGCATCCATCAGCACGGTGGCCGACATGCCGTGGTGGTTGCCCAGGTCGGTGATGTCTATGCCGCCTTCGCCCAGCGCATGGGCGCACAGGTCGCCAATTCGGCTGGCTGCTTGCAACCAGCCTGGCTCGCCGAAATGGCGGTGCGCCTCGATGAGGCCCAGCACAAGATAGGTGTGCGTCCAGATGTCCCAGGTGCGCAGCGTGGGCGCGCCATCCCAGCTCAGCGGCTTGGGCGCCTGCTTGGCCATGAAGCGGCGCGGCGGCGCATAGGTACCGAGGTAGCCGTCGGCCTCCTGCTGAGCGCATAGGAAATCGGCGACAGCACGCACGTTGGCCTCCAGCTTCGCATCGCCACTGCGGGCCGCGGCTCGCGAGGCGGCTACCAACCATTTGCCGGCATGCTCACCGTACCAGTCGCCTTCCAGGTTCTTGTCGGCGACGGCGCGCAGGAAGAGTGCGATGGCGGGGCTGTCGGGCCCGGCAATGAAACTGTGCAGCCGGCCGCGGCGGCTGGCTTCGACAGCCTCGCCCAGCAGGCCACCCAGTTGGATTGCGGCTTTCATGGTTGTCCTTTGTGGGTGAGCCAGCGGGCCAGGGCCTCGATGTCGGCGGAGCTCAAGCCTGCGGCCTGGGCCTGCATGACGCCGCGGCTCAGCGCCTCGATGACGCGGGCCTGCGGGCGGCTGGCAATCAATGCGCGCGGCGGGATATTGCCCTGAGGGGCATCGTGGCAGGCGGCGCAGCGCTGCTGCCAGATCGTCGCGGGATCACTCGTGGCCACGGGTGCCGCAGCGGCCACCGCACGTGACGCCGCGCCAGGACCGAAAGCCTGGATGCGATCGGTGCCCACGATGACCTGGCCGCGGGCGAACAACGGTTCGTTGTACTTGCCGCTGGTGCGCAGCTCGCCCGGCGCGCTCTTCCACAGCAGGGCCAGCGTCTCGGCGTCGAAGGCATAGAGCACCGGGGCTGGCGCGCCGCTGCCCGCGAGCAGCGCTGAGCGGCGGGCGTTTTCGTCCAGCACCCAGACGATGGTCTGGCCGCTGATGACGGGAGAGCCAGGGTTGCCGAAGGCGATGTCCATCTGACGGCGATCGACACGCAGATGCGGTGCGTCGGGCTCGCCAGCCACGACCAGCCGCACCAGCGACGGCGGCTGGGCCTCCGCCGAGCCCGGTGCTGTGCGCGTGTTGCCGGTCATGAACACCACCAGCCGGCCGTGTGCGTCCCTCATCGCAGCCGGCACCGAGCGGGCGCGCGCCAGGTCCAGCGCGGCATCGTCCTCGCTGTAGGGCCCGAAGACGTTCAGCGGCCCGCGCGTGCCGAACTGCGGCTGCGCCTCGGGCGGCAGCAGCGAGCCGTCGCGGACTGCGTCCTCGCTACAGGCCGGGCGGCGGTCCAGGCGACCGGGCAGGTGCTCGCGGTCCAGCAGATAGGCATTGCCTTGCTTGCCGCCCACGACCATGAGCTTGGACGCCGGCAGCAGCGTCGCGCCGCCCGCGCCCAGGTCGATGTCCATCTTGGCGCTGCGGCAGTGGTTGAAGGGCGTGTAGGTGCCCACCAGCCGCAGCCCGTCGGGACCGTCGGACAGCTTCAGCACCGACTGCGTCCAGTCGTGATCCTGCTCCAGATAGCCGTCGAAGCCGCTGCCGGTGACGACGTAGACATGACCCGCCTCGTCCACCGCCGGCCCGCCCGCACCCCAGATGCCGCCGCTGCCGCGGTGCGGCATGGCCGCGGCCGCAAAGGCGCTGGCGATGCGCACCTGCTGCGTGTCCACCGAGACCAGCCAGCCGGTCTCGGTTTCGCCAAAGGTGACGTACAGACGCGAACCATCGGGGCTGAGGTTGAGCGCGCCACGCTGCACACGGAAATCATGCTTCCTCTTGGGCGGCACCGGCGCTGGGCCGGCATTGCGGTTGACGGCATTCAGCGCCGCTTCGTCCAGCCGCACGGGCCAGCCCGGCAACACGGCGCCGCTGGAGAGATCCAGCGCATAGGCCTGCCAACGCTGGCGCGGGTCGCAATGCGTGACGTACAAGCGTCCGCGTGCGACATCCAGCACGGGTGTGCTCAGCACGCCCGTTGCGACGCCATCCAGCGGCGCCGGCTGCAGCCGGCACGGCGATGCCAGTTTTGTGCGCCACAGGATGCGGCCCGGCGCGACATCACCAGCCTTGTCGGCGTTGATCGCGTAGACGTCGCCGTTGCTCGTCGCGGCGATGACGGCGGAGAAAGTCTCTCCGCGCTGCGGGCCGCGCGTGATCGTCAACCGATCGACGTACAGCGGCGATGCATAGAGCCGCGCCGGCGAATCGCCGTCGGCATGCAGAGCGGGCGATTGCCACAGCGGCCCGAAGGACGGGCCGGCCACGGCGGCCGGCGTCAGCTTTGCCTCGTCGCGATGCCAGCCGCTGCGCTGGGCATCGGCATGGAAGCCGGTCACGTCGGCCGGCGAGGCCTGCGTCACTTCCGGTGGTACAGCACCACCCTCGACACCGGCCGTCCACAGCACAGCGTTGAGCAGCGTGCGGCGCAGCATGGGCTGATCTAAGGCGGCCAGGAAATGCGCGCCGGTATAGCCGAACGCGCGGCCACCGCCGGGCCGCTCATAGACCCAGGCGACTGTGCTCTGAGTCGGCAGGTCCTCGGTCACCGCCTGCCCGTCGCGGTATTGCACATGCAGTTCGGCCGTCAGTACCGGGCGCGTGCCCTGGGGTGCGAAGCGCAGCGTCGGATAGAACTCGTCACGGTAGCTGAACGCGGCCACACCCCGCGCCACCGGGTGTGCCGTGGGTTGCAGCGTCACCGTCTCGGTCGTGCGGTCGAACAAGCCCACGCGCTCGGCTCCCAGCCAAGGCAGCAACGACGGCCCGGCCTCGGGCACCGTGGACGCCTGGTGCAGCGCCACGACACCCACGCCGCGGCGCATCAGCGCCTCGAAGGCCTGACGGCGGTTGCCATCCAGCAGCGGGTGGCGGGCATCGCCCTCGAAGTACAGCACCAGCGTGGCGGCGCCTGCCAGGGCCTTGGGATCGATGGGCCAGCCCTCGAAATGGCGGCGCACGACGATGCGGCGATCGGCCTCGAGGCTGGCGGCCAGTTTTTCCAGACCCTGCGCGTAGGCATGCTTGCCGGGCCCTTCGCTGGAGGGACCGCCAATCAGCACCACTTCGCGCGGCGCAGCCGCCGCTGCCAGGCCGGCCACCGCCAGCAGCAGCGCGGCCAGCCAGCGCATCAGTCTCATGCAGCGTCCATGGCGCAGCGGAACCCCAGCGTGCCCGAGCGGTCCTTGCACGGTGCCATCAGCAGGTATTTGCCATGCTGGTCCAGCCGGTAGGCCTGCGGGAAGTACCAGTGCGAGGTCTGCGGCTGGTAGCTGCTGCCGCCGCGCAGCACGGCCGCGCGGGTGTGTTCGTCGGCGTACTCGTCGGTCCACTGCCAGACGTTGCCCACCAGGTCCAGCACGCCGAAGGGGCTGGCGCCGCGCGGGTGCGCGTCCACGTCGGCCGGCGGCGCGAGCGTGCGGCCGGTATTCGGCGGCGGCACGGCCGCGGCGTCCCAGGCCTCGCCCCAGGGGTAGGCGCGGCCATCGTTGCCCTGGGCGGCGTACTGCCATTCCCACTCATGCGGCAGGCGCTTGCCGGCCCATGTGGCGTAGGCGCGTGCATCCTCCAGGCCCACCCAGGTCACCGGCTTGTTGGCCCAGCCCGCGGGCGGTGCGCCGTTGACCCAGTGACGCAGGAAGTTGTGCGCATCGGCTGGCTGATACGCCGTGGCCTGCACGAAGGCGTGGAACTGCGCGTTGGTGACCGGAGTGCGGTCCATGAAGAAGCGCTTCATGGCCATGCGGCGGCGGTGCTCGCGGCGCGGCACGTCTTCCCAGGGGTATTGCACGTCCAGGCCGGCCCAGGTCTGGCCCTCGACCTCCACGCCACCCACCACGAAGTCAAAGTCACCCGCGGGGATCTCGACCATGCCTTCAGGCGCCGTCGCGGCGCGCGGCGTTGGCGCGATGTCCACGAGCTGTTGCGCAAGAGGCTTCCAGGTCTTGTCCAGCGACTGCAGCGGCGTGTGGGCTAGTTCAGCCATGCGCTGCAGCAGCGGCGCCAGGTCGGCTGTTGCCTCACCGGCCACAACCGCCAGCAGCGCACCGAATCCTCGGGCCTCCACACTGACCGAGAAGACTGCCTTGTCACCGTCTATGCGGGGCTGCACCTCGTTCCCATTCCAGACGTCGAAGTAGCGCGTGCCCTCCACATGCTCCACGCAAATCTGCTCACCATCGACAACGTACTCGTTGCGGTTCACGATCGTCCACAGCTGCCGCCCACCAAGCGGGAACGCGCTGGCAAAGACACCCGCCTGCAGCGTGGGCGCATAGGGCCGCCAGTGGAGGCTGACCAGCATGGGCGCGAGCGCGCGGTACAGCGTGGCCATGCGCTTGAGCGTGGCGGCATCACGGTCGGTGAAACCGTTCCAGATGCCCCAGACGTTTTCCCACGCGTTGTAGCCCACGCCGTTGAAGAAGCAGTACTGGAAGTCGTTGTTGCGGTCGCGGCTCCAGCGGTTCTCCAGGTTGATCATGTGGCGGGGTTCCAGCCACTTGAACTTGGCCACCACGGGCACGACGTCCTGCGGCACCTTCTTGCCCCAACTCTGCACGTTCCAGATCAACTGCTCCTCGCAGGAGATCGTGGACTCGGGCTGCAGCACCACGTAGCGGCCACGCCGCTCGCAGGCGTCGAAGAAGGCCCGCGGCACGCCGTTGTAGGTGTCGCCGTTGATGCCGTCGGCGCCCACCGCCTCCACGATGCGGGCGATGGCTTCCCAGTCGCTCTCATCGTGCTCGCGCGTGCCATGGTCCCAGGGCTTGGTGGGCAGGAAGACGCGCACGCCGCGCGCGTGGAAGGCGTCCACCGCACGCTTCAGGCCTTCGAGCCCGCCGGGCAGGTCATGGGCCAGGTCGGTCTGGTTGCGGTCGTCGATGCCGATGTTGGGGTAGACATACCAGATCAGCACGCTGTCCAGGCCGCCGAAGCGCTGCTGCAGGTCGTCGAGGTAGCGGTCCACCGTGTACTGGCCGGTGGCCGCGTCGAAGAAGAAGCGGTCCTCCACCATCATCTGTGCATGCACGAAGTTGCGCTGCGCCCACTGCAACTCGGGTCGGCGGTAGTTGGCGTCGTCGTAGCCGATGCGCACCAGATGCTCGCGCTTCCAGTCGCACAGGTCGCGCAGCCAGTCGTCGGCCGTGCCGTCGACGTCCATCTTCCAGTGGCCAATCTCGGCGAAGGGCCAGCCGGGCGCCTTGCCCGGCGTGGGCAGGTAGCGCTGCGTGGTGACGTGGGAAAACTTGTACTCGGCCATGGCGCTCGTAAGGGGTCAGCGGGACTGCAAAAAGGCGTGAACGCCGTCTCGGGCCGGGATGCTGCTCTGCGCGCCCGGCCGCGTGCAGGCGAGTGCGGCGGCCGCGCAGGCAAAGCGCAAGGCATCGGGCCAGCGCGCGCCCCGGCCCAGTTCGGCCACCAGGGCGCCGCAGAAAGTGTCACCGGCCGCCGTCGTGTCGACAACCTCGACCGCAAAGCCCGGCTGCGTGAACCAGGCCGCACCGCAGCGCGCCCGCACGCCGCGCGCCCCAAGCGTGACGACGACGCAGGGCACGTCCAGCGAGGCGATGGCGGCGTCGATGTCGTGCACGCCGGTGATGGCGGCCAGTTCGCCCTCGTTGACGATGAGCAGGTCCAGCGCGCTCAGCAGGCTGCGCGGCAGGGCTTGCGCGGGTGCCGCGTTCAGCGTCACATCCAGCCCGGCCGCGTGGGCGGCCCTTGCGCAGGCCGTGACCGTGTCCAGCGGCGTCTCCAACTGCAGCAGCAGATGGGTGTACGCACTGAGGGGCGGCAGGTGCTCGGGTGCGAGGCCGGCATTGGCGCCGGGCGCGACGGTGATCGCGTTCTCGGCGTCGTCGGACACGCAGATGAAGGCCGTGCCGGTGGCCAGGCCTTGGGGGTGGACGACTAGCGGCCGCACACCGGCCGCGCGCAGCGAAGCGTCCAACTCGGCCGCGTACGCATCCTGGCCGAGGGCCAACAGCATGTCGGTCGCGACGCCGCCGGCACGCGCGCAAGCCACGGCCTGGTTGGCGCCCTTGCCGCCGGGGAAGGTGGAAAATGCATGGCCCAGCACGGTTTCGCCCGGCGCGGGAATACGCGGCGCGCGCACGACGAAATCAAGATTGGCCGAACCGGCGACCAGGATGGCAGGGGATGTCATCGCTCTAAAGCCTGGTAGACGAGGTTGTGGAAGGCGGCGGTGGGCCGCGGCGGGTCGGTGGCAAGGCCCCGGGGCACATGCTGCATCATCAGGATGCCGACCAGGCGCTCGCGCGGGTCGACGGTGAAGTAAGTCGTTGCAGCGCCGGGCCAGCCGAAGGCGCCTTCGGAGCCGAGACGGCCGCGGCGCGCCGGGTCCAGCACCATGGACACGCCCAGGCCAAAGCCCTCGCCGGGCCCCAGGTCGGTGCCCGCATCCAGGTGGGCAATCTGGTTCATGCGCATCAACGCCACTGTGCGCGGCGACAGCAGGCGCCGGCCTCGCCACCAGCCTTCGTCCAGCAGCATTTGCGCAAAGCGCAGGTAGTCTGGCGCCGTCGAATAAAGCCCGCCCGCGCCGCCGTCGTAGTCGCGCAGCGACACGCCCGGTGCGTCGGCCGAACGGGCATTGGCGAGCACCAGGCGGCCGCCGTCGCTGACGCTGGTGATGTCGGCGATGCGATGGCGCTGCGCGGCCGGCACGGTGAAGCCGGTATCGGTCATGCCCAGCGGCTCGAACAAACGCTCCTGCAGGAAGCGCCCGAATGGCTTGCCCGACACCACCTCGACGACGCGGCACAGCACATCAGTATTGATGCCGTCGTAGCGGAAGCGGCTGCCGGGCTCCACCGCGAGCGGCACATCCGCCACGCGGCGCGCGAACGTCGCGAGATCGGACGCGGACTGCGGGTCAACGGCGGCGTTGCTGGTGTCTATGCCGGAGGTGTGCGTCAGCAGATGGCGCAACGTCAACGGCCGCCGCGGCGTATTGCCGTCGCGCAGCCGCTGGCCGGTGAACTCGGGCAAGTGGCGGGCGACCGGATCGTCCAGTGTCAGCGCGCCCTCCTCCATCAGCATCAGCACGGCGACCGACGCGATGGGCTTGGTCATCGAGTAGATGCGAAAGATCGCATCCGCCGGCATGGCCTGGCGGCGCGCGAGGTCGCGATGACCATGGGCACGCCAATGCATCAGGCAGCCGTCCCGCGCCAGCAGGACGACGGCGCCCAGATGCCCCGGGCCACGAGTGCCGGCGCGCGTGTCGGCATCGAGAAAAGCATCAAGCCGCTGCAAGCGCTCGGCCGAGAAACCGGCCGAGACCGGCGTGCACTGCGGTAGCGCCGGCTCGGCGCGCGCCGCAGGCCAGGCCGCCACCGCGGTGCTGGCCAGCAGCAGGCGGCGGCGCATGGCGGGTGCTCGAATCGCTGGCGTCAGAAGGTCACCGTGTGCGTCATCGACACCACGCGACCCCGGCCCGACGTGTAATTGCGGAAGCCCACCACCTGCGACCAGCTCAGGATGTAGAACTTGTTGGTCACGTTCTCCACCCCCAGCGCGGTCTTGCCGTAGTAGCCCCAGTCGTAGTTGGCGCTGAAGTCGAACAGTGTGTAGCCCTTGGTGTGCTCCTCGGCACTGGTGCCGACATTGAGATCGCGCGAGCGCAGCTTCGTCGCACCCAGCGTCAGGTCCGCCTGCGGCAGGAAGCGCCAGTTCACCGAGGCGCCGAGCTTGTCTGGGTTGATGTCCAACACGCCCATCTGCTTGGTCAACGGGCCGCCGCTGGTGAACCAGGTCTTGCCGGAGGTGTGCGAGTACAGCGCCGAGAACTTCAGGTCACGCGTGACGCGCAGGTCGCCGGTCAGCTCGTAGCCGCTGATGTTGACGGGCTGGCGGGTCAGCAGGAAGTCGTTCGTGACCGGGTCGATCGACAGCGACTGGCCGAAGTCCGACTTGCTCTTGTAGTACGAGCCGCCGAGCGAGGCCATGCTGCCGCGCCAGTTGAAGCCGATCTCGTTGTTCTTGACGATGACGGCCTGCAGGTCAAGGATGCCCGCGACGGACTGGCCGGGGTAGTTGACGTTGCGCAGCGGGATGCCCACGTTGGGCAGCGTGAAGCCCTTGCCGGTGGACACGAAAGCCGACCAGCCGTCGCCGATCTTCCACACGGCGCCGAAGTTGGGCAGGTTCGCCTTGTAGTCCAGCGTGCCGCCCTTCACGAAGACACGGTTGCGGAAATAGGTCGTCGTGTAGTCGTTGACCTTGAGTTCGCCGTCCTCGCGGCGGTAGCCGCCAGAGAGGGTGACGGGGCCGATGTCGTAGCTGGCCTGGATCCACGGCGCGACGCTGCTGTACATCATGGGCGGCACCCAGAGGCGGTCAGTCAGCGCCAGCCATTGGGATGCGGTGTCGTGCGTCAGGTCCACGCCGCCACGCATTTCCAGGTTCTTGATGCCGAACACGTCGCCATGGCTGTAGGCGTTGCGCAGACCGTACTTGCGCGAGCGCACCTCGGACTGGTCGACCAGCGTACCCAGCGGCGCGATCAGCGGGTCCTGGCGGTCGGCGCCGTTCTCGGCCGGGTAGCGCATGTGCTGGTCGGCGTAGTACGCATCCAGCGACAGCTGGCCGCCCCACAGGTCGTCGTGCTTGTACGACAGCGTGCCCTGCTTGAAGTCGTTGATCTCCGCGAGCGTGCCGAACAGGCCGGGCTTCTCGGACGTGTTGGTGGAGCCCGCCGTGCGGTCACCATCGACAAGGTGGTAGTTGCCCTTGCCCTCGATCTTGAACTGGGACAGCGACACCTGCACGCGCTGCTCGCGGTTGGTCCCGAAGTTGAAGCCCGCCTTGGCGTAGACGTTGTCGGCCGTGGAGTCGGCGACTGAACCGCTGGTGTTGAGACCGATGCGGCGGCCGTTGCCGTCATAGGTCATGCCGCGGTCGATGCGCGACACGGCGCCGATGAAGTCCCAATCCTCGGCCTTGAAGGCGTAGTTGGCGCCCAGCTTCCAGCCGGCGCTGTCGTCGTGGCCGGCCGTTGTATAGCGGGCGGTCAGGGTGACTTCGCTGCCCATCTTGGTGGGCACCTTGGAGATGTAGTTGATGATGCCGCCGGCCGCGCCTATGCCCTCGGAGGCGGACGGGCCGTTGATGACCTCGATGCGCCCCACCAGGCCCATGTCGGTGAAGCTGGCGTTGCGCGTGCCCTCGCGCAGCGGCGAGCCCTGCGGCACGCCGTCGAACAGGCGCAACGCGATGCGGCCGCGCAGGTTCTCGCCGGTGTTGCTCATGGCCTGCGACGACTCGGCGTAGCCGGGCACGGTGCGCGACAGCACGGCGGTCGCGTCGTCGGTGAGGTTCAGCGTGTGGGTGATCTCTTCCTTGGTGATCAGCGTGACGGCACCGGGGATCTTGTCCACGGCCTTGGGCACGCGCGTGCCGGTGACGATGACGCGCTTGAGCTCGTTGTCGGCGCTGGTGTCCGCATCGGTCGCGGCCTGCTGGGCCTGGGCGCCGGCTGCGGCGAGCGCCGCGACGGCTGCCAGCGCGATGGCGCGACGCGGCGAGTGGATGGGGGTGTGGCTCTGGCTGGCCTGGGCTTGTCTCATCGTTGTGCTTTCCATCGGTCTGTGGGTGCGCCTTCTGGACGTGCGCCGGTAGGCGTGCCGTGGCGGGCGCTGGCCGCAGTCTCAGCTCATGCGTGACGGGTTCACACCCTCGCTGCCTATGTTCAAGCCCAAGAATTTGTTGTGTGCCGATGCCGCCATCTCATGGCGGACGCACTCATTCCTTGCCAACGACGGCGCGCGCCTCGCGCAGGAAGGCCGTGACGAGGCGATGCCGTACCGTCGCACGCGACCACACCACGCCGATCCGACGCGGCTCGCTGGGCAGCGGCAGTGGCAGGCACACAACATCCAGGCCCTCGGGCCAGGGGCGCAGCCAGTCCGGCACCAGGGACACGCCCAGGCCGCGGTCCACCATGACAGCGATGGCGTTGAGCGCATTCAACTCGAAGCGCTCCTGCGGCACGATGCCGGCCTGCTGCAGGTAATGGTCGGCCACGCGGCCACCCCACTGCGTGCGGTCGTAGCGCACCAGCGGCTCGGTGCGCAGCAGATCATGCGGGTCGCGGTCGGCCCATTTGCGTGGCGCGATCACCACGAGCTGCTCCTCGCGCAGCAGCTCCCAGCCGCAGGTCTTGGGCAGCGGGAAGGGGGCCTCCAGCACGACGGCCGCATCCAGGTCCCCGGACTCCACGGCGCGATACAGCTCGGGCGAATAGCCGGGCTTGATGAACACTTTGAGCTGGGGATGCAACTCGACAAGGCGGGCCAGGATGTCAGGCACCAGGCCGGTCAGCGCATTGGTGCCGGCACCCAGGCGCAACTCGCCAGCGGGCGTCTCATCGGTAGCGATGGTGCGCAAGTCGGCCACGCCGCGCAGCAGCTCGCGCGTGCGCTCCAGGATGCGCGAGCCCGGCTCGGTCACATGCACCGAGCGGCCGGCGCGCGCGATCAGCGGCGCGCCGATCTCACGCTCCAGCGTGCGGATCTGCTGCGCCACGGCGGCCGGCGTGATGTTGAGCACCCGCGCGGCGGCAGCCATCGATCCATGATCAACGACGGCCACGAAGGTGTGCAGGAACTGTGTCTCCAACGTACGGCTCTCGGGGGCTGCTGATGCTGCCCGAGGTTACTCCACAGCGTCCTGCCGGTAGATCGTCAGGCCGCGCAGCGAGCGCGTCGGCGCCGGGAACAGCAGGCTCGCGAGATAGCCCACGATGATGCACAGCATGATGGACACGCCGAGGTACAGATAGGGGTGCAGCAGGTTGAACCACCAGGCCACCGTCGTGAGCACGATGGCCGTCGCGACACCTATTGCCACGCCCGGTGAGTTGGCGCGGCGCGTGAACATGCCCAGTGTGTACGCGCCCGCAAAACCGCCGCCCAGCAGGCCGGCCAGCTCGATGGAGACGTCGAACAGCGAGTGGATGTCGTAGCGCGACAGCGTCAGCGCGAAGGCGATGCCTAGCAGCCCCGCGGCCACTGTCATCCACTCGGCAAAGCGCACGCTGCGCGCCGGGTCGGGGTTCTTCACGAGCTTTTCGTAGAAGTCCACCGAGGCCAGTGTCGACACGCTGTTCATGATGCTGGACAGCGTCGCCATCGCTGCGGCGAAGATGCCGGCGATGATGAGGCCGGTCAGGCCCGAGGGCAGCTCGGCCGCGATGAAGAGCGGGAAGGTCGCATCGATGCTGAGCAGCGGATTCATGCGCTCCGGGTGGGTCTTGTAGAACACGAACAAGGCCGTGCCAATGCTGTAGAAGACGATGCCGCCGGGGATCATGATGGCTGCGAAGGCCCAGATCGAGCGGCCCGCCTCCTTGGCGTCGCGCGTGGACAGCGTGCGCTGCATCAAGACCTGGTCCTTGGGGAAGGTCAGCACCACATCGAACAGCACCAGGAAGACGAAGCCCCAGACCGTGGCCTTGCTGAGGTCGAAGCTGAAGTCAAAGGTCTTGGTCTTGTTCTCGGCAGCCGCGGTGCGCACGAACTCGGCCATGCCGCCGTCCAGTGACCAGACGATGAAACCGATGGCGAACAGCGCACCGCCCATCTTGACGACGAGCTGCACGATGTCGGTCCACACCACCGCCTTCATGCCGCCCAGGGCGGTGTAGCAGATGGTGAACAGTCCCATCATCAGGATGCTCCACGTCACCGGGATGCCGGTGATGGTGGCGATGGCCAGCGACGGCAGGTAGAGGATGACGCTCATGCGGCTGCCGAGCTGCGTGAGCATGAACAGGCCGCTGGCCAGCATGCGTATGGCGGGGTGAAAACGCGTCTCCAGATAGGAGAACACGCTCATCAAGTCCAGCCGGCGCAGCAGCGGCACGATCCACACGGCAACAAACATCAGGCCCAGCACGGCGATGAGGTTGTTCGTCATGTACTGCCAGTTGGTCTCGAAGGCCTTGGCAGGGATGGCGATGTAGCTGATGGAGCTGGTGTTGGCCGCATAGAGGCTCACGCCCGCGGCCCAGAACGGGATGCTGCGCCCACCCACGAAGAACTCGGCCGTCGACTGACGCTTCTCGCGCAGGTAGAAGTACAGGCCTATACCCAGCATCGCGACCAGGTAGACGACGATGACCACCCAGTCCAAAGGCTTGAGCAGCAGCTTGCCGGACTCGATCTCCAGCGTCGCCGCCTTGCCGACAGCATCCAGCCACAGCCAGCCGTCGCGCCAGGGCAGGGCCTGGGTGGCGCCGGCCATGGCACCGTCGGGCAGCGTGGCCCAGGACTGGGTGATGGTCTGCCAGCTCATTAGCCGGGGTTCGCCGCCGGCCGTGGGCGTGACGACGAGGAGCGCATGGGCTTGGCCACTGGCGCGCGCCCAAGGGCCGGCCAGGCGGCCGGGCACAGCGCCGCGCGAGACCCAGCCGGCCTCGGCCGTCCAGCGCCACAGGCGGTCGGGCGCGGACGCCTCGGCACCTTCCTCCACAACATAGGCCGCACGCGTCTGCACGAAGACGGCGCGCGGCTTGGCATTGCCCGGCCAGCCGGGATGGGTCTGCCAGCGCGCGTCCGCGACCTGCAGCGGCAATTGCAGCAGCACGGCATGGCCCTGGCCATCCAGACCCGCAAGCCACAACTGATCAGCCGACAGCCCTGCGCGAGCCTCGCGCAGCGGCGTTGGCAGGGCCGGCAAAGGCTGGGCGACAAGACGCTCCTGCTGCAGGGCCAGCCGGGCAACCGAAGTCGTCTCCCCATTGGCGCCAACCAGCAGCACCGACTGGCCCGCCGCCGTCGCCGTGGCCTGAGGAGGCGACGCCCAATCCTGGCGTTGCCAGCGACCGCCCTCGGCGTCGAGCAGCCAGGCGCCGTCAGCGGTGAAGGCGACCGCGCGGCCGTCGGCCGCCGCCAAGGCCTGTGCCGGCGAAGGCAGGGCCGGCACCGCAGCGCGACGCAGGTTGACGAGGCTGTCGGCGTGGGCAGCCCAGGCCAGCAGGGACATCAGCAACGCGAAAAGCGGCCGGCCCCAGGCTGAGATTCTGTGGGTCAAGGATTCACTCCGCGGAAGGCGTGCAGCAACTGGCGGGCACGTTGAACGAAAGGGGCATCGATCATGCGGCCATCGACGACGACGACGCCGCGGCCCTCGGTCTCGGCCTGGGTTGCTGCTGCATCGACGCGGCCGGCCCAGACGAGTTCGTCGGCGCTGGGACCGAAGACCTCGTTGGCCGGCTCGACCTGGCGCGGGTGGATGCAGCTCTTGCCCGCAAAGCCCAGCCGCCGCGCCATCTGAGCCTCGGCGCGGAAGCCGTCGAGATCGGCCAGGTCGGGAAAGGCGCCGTCATAGGCCGGCACACCGGCCGCCGCCGCCGCCATGCGCAGCGCATGCAGCGTGGCGTGCACGTTCGCGGCATCACGGCGCTCAATGCCCAAGGGCTCATAGAGGTCGGCCAGGCCCAGCTGCAGCCCCGTGACGCGCGGATGGGCCGCACCGATGTCTGCCGCGCGTCGCAACGCCGTGGCGCTTTCGACATTGACCAGCAGGCCCACCGGCGCGGCACGGCCGGCGGCCGCTTCCAGGCCGCCGAGCAACCGGGCGACATGCCGCACGTCGGCGGCCGACTCGGCCTTGGGCAAGTTGATCCAGTCCAGGCCCGGCCGTATCAGCGCGCGCAGGTCATCCTCGAACCAGGGCGTGCCCGGGGCATTGACGCGCACGATGACGAGAGGCCGGCGCGGCAGGGCGGCAGCGCGTGCGAGGGCCGCGGCCACGTCGGCGCGCGCCCTGGCCTTGGCCTCGGGCAGCACGGCGTCCTCCAGGTCGAAAGACAGCGCATCGGCCGAACCGTTCAACGCCTTGTCGAACAGCTCCGGCCGCGTGCCGGGCACGAAGAGTTTGCTGCGAAAGCGGGCGAACGGACGGCTGAACATGGCCGGCAGTGTGGGCTAACAGACCCCGAAGCAAACCTGCTGTCCGGCATCTTCAAACGATAGTTTTGCTTGTGCCCGGAGGAGCCGCAGCGTCGGCGAACTGGGCTTTCAGCCACTGCACGAAGTGAGGCTCCGGCCCATCACCGGGCGACAGCAACCAGTAGCTGTCGGGGCCTTCCACGATCTCGGAAAAGGGTGCAATCAACTCGCCACGCTCAAGCAGGTCAGCGAACAGCACGGGCGACAGCAGCACCACGCCCAGGCCCTGCACGGCCGCACGCGCCTCCAGCTCGTAGTTGGGAAAGCGCGTCGAGATGAAGCTGGGTTTTGCACCCGGCCGGCCGGCGAGCCGTAGCCACGCGGGCCAGCGGGGGTCGGGGATCAGCGGCAGGGCCAGCAGGTCGTCGATCGTCCAGCGCTTGCGCTTCGCGGCCAGCTTGGGGCTGAACATCGGCCGGCCCTGCTCGGCCAGCAGCTTCGTCGCTCGATAGCCCGGCCAAGGGCCCGTGCCGGCGCGGACGGCCACGTCGAAGCTGCCGGCCGGTGACAAGCCTTGCCCCGCGTCCAGCGCGATGGCGTCCGAACCCGGCAGGGCCTGGTAGGCGGCCAGGCGTGGCAGCAGCCAGCAAGCGGCAAAGGTGGGCGCGCAGGTCACGCGCAATGGCGGCCGGGCGCGGCGGCAGTCGTCCACCGCGTCACGCATCAGCGTGAGCGCCTGCTCCACGCCGGCGGCAAGCGCCGCAGCGCGCTCGGTGACGATCAGTTTGGGCCCGTGGCGGCCGAAGAGCTTCACGCCCAGTTGCCCCTCCAGCGCACGCATGCGCTGGCTGACGGCCGTGGGCGTGATGGCCAACTCATCAGCAGCCTTGGAAAAATTGCCATGCCTCACGCAGGCAGCGAGCATGCGCAACGATTCGAGCGGAAGGTGCAACGAGGCCTGGGGGGACGTGGTCATCGCGATCTGAAGCGCAGCTTCACATGAGGCTCAGCAATCATCGTTTTGAACGGCACGAGGGGCTTCTTAGAGTGGGCCTCGTTCAATCAAGGACCACCTCGCATGACCACATCATCCGTCCGAACCCTGGGCATGGCCCTGCTCGCCTGCATCACCGCCCTACCCTCGCCCGCTTCGGAGCTCCCGCCGGGCTACACCATGGCCCGCCAGGGCGACGCGCACGACTTCGACTTCCTCGGCGGCGCCTGGGCCACCGTGCAGCGCAAGCTGAAGGCGCGCAATGTAGGCAGCAACGACTGGGAGGCGTTCCCGGCCAACCTGTGCCTGACGCACTACCTGGACGGCATCGCCAATGTCGACGAGCTCTACATGCCCACGCTCAACCGCCGCGGCCTGACGCTGCGCACCTTTGACACGCAAAGGCGCCAGTGGTCCATCTTCTGGGTGGCCACGCCCGCGGGGAAGTTCGACCCCAACCCCGTCGTCGGCGGCTTCGACGGCGGCAAGCGCGGCGAGTTCTATGCCGAGGACGTCGACAACGGCAAGCCCATCAAGGTGCGTTTCGTCTGGGAAAACCTGGACCGCGACCACGCCCGCTGGTCCCAGGCGTTCTCGTACGACGACAAGACCTGGGAGACCAACTGGACGGCTGACTTCACGCGGGCCGACCCCACCAAGCTTTGCGACAACGGGCGCCCGAAGCGCACCTGAACGACTCGGCGCCTTCGCGGCGCAAGACGACGAAGCCCGCCTCCTGTACAGGAGGCGGGCTTCGCTGCTTCTTGGCGGATTCCCAATCAGGCCGTCACCACGAAACATTCATATGTGCAACAATGCTTCATATATAAAACCTCTTGACGGCGCGGCGACACGACCCCAAGCACGGCAGGCAAGCATGAATCTGGTCGACTCACATCAGCACTTCTGGTCGCTCCAGCGAGGCGACTACGCCTGGCTCACGCGGGACCTCGGCGTGCTGCATCGCGACCACCTGCCCACCGACCTCGAGCCCGAGCTGCGCCGGCACGGCGTTGCGACGACCGTGCTCGTGCAAGCTGCGGCGAGCGAGGCCGAGACGCGCTATCTGTTCGATCTGGCGCGCCGCAATGCGTTCATCGCCGGCGTGGTCGGCTGGTGTGATCTCGCCGCCGCCGATGCACCGCAGCGCATCGCGGCACTCGTCCGCGAGGGCGATGGAAAGCTCAAGGGCCTGCGCCCGATGCTGCAGGACCTCGCCGATCCAGGCTGGGTGGCAGACCGCGCCGTCGATGCGGCCTTCGACGCGATCGTCGAGCATGGCCTGACCTTCGACGCGCTTGTGCGGCCGGCACATTACGACGCCCTGCTTGCGCGCATGCGCCACCACCCGCAGCTGCGCGTCGTCATCGATCACTGCGGCAAGCCCGATATTGCCGGCAATGGCTATGCCGCCTGGGCCGACGGCATTGCACGCCTGGCCGGCGAGACGCAGGCCGTTTGCAAGCTGTCGGGCCTGCTGACCGAGGCCCGCCAGGGCGCGGGCGTCGACGACATCGACCCCTACGCCAGGCACGTGTTCGAACGATTCGGCGGGCACCGCGTCATGTGGGGCAGCGACTGGCCTGTGCTGAACCTCACCGCCGACTACGCGATCTGGCTCGCGATGGCGCGCGATTTCGTGCGGCGCCACGCCGCGCCGCATGAAGAAGCGGTGTTCGGCGGCACCGCGAAGGCCTTCTATGGATTGCAGGAGCCGCACGCATGAACCAGCCCGAGAAGAAGACCAATGCGTATCGAGCGCCCGCTCTGGACCGCGGCCTCGACATTCTGGAACTGCTCGCACGCACCTCCGAGCCGCTGAGCATGAGCGCGATTGCCGCAGCGATCGGCCAGTCGCGCGATGCGATCTTCCGCATGCTCCAGGTCCTCGAGGAGCGCGGCTACATCTGCCGCACCGAGGGCGGCAGCGGCTATGTGCTGACCAACCGCCTTTTCATGCTCGGCATGGAACGGCCGCAGAACAAGGGCCTCGTCGAGGCCGCACTGCCGGTCATGCACCGTCTCGCCGACGAGACCTCGCAGCCCTGCCATCTCGTCGTCGCCTCGCAGGCGCAGATCGTCGTGATCGCGCGCGTCGACGCACCGACCGACCTTGGCTTCGTCGTGCGTCTGGGACATCGCCGCCCGCTCGATCATTCGACTTCAGGCTTGGTCTTGTTCGCGTTCCAGCCCGAAGACGTGCGCGCGCGATGGCTCGCCATGCTCGAAACCAGCGACACGGCGAACTTCGTCAAGCGCGCCAATAGCGTGCGCAGACAAGGCTACGCCAACCTGCCGAGCGAGGCCGTCCAAGGCATCACCGACCTGTCCGCACCTTTGCTGCAGCACGGCGCCGCCGTCGGCGCCCTGACGATCCCGCATGTGGATCGCCGGCCCGCGAAGCAAAGCGTGCAGGCTGCGATTGAGGCCTTGCGGGCGGCGGCCGCGGCCATCTCCCTGGCGCTGGGTTGAACGAAGTGGCGCTCAGTTCCGTCGCGCCGTTGATCCTGCGCCATCCGCACATCCTGAAATTCACACCGCGCGCGGATCGCGTCGGTCCGGAGGTTGAACATGCGCCTGCAAGATAAACGCGCCCTGGTCACTGCAGCAGGGCAAGGCATTGGGCGAGCGAGCGCGCTCGCGTTCGCTCGCGAAGGCGCGCGCGTCGTCGCCATCGACGTCAATGCGGCAGCCCTCGCCGAACTTCAACGCGAAGCGCCCGGCATCGAGACCGTGCAGCTCGACCTGACCGACGCCGCGGCAATCCGCGGCTTTGGTGCAGCGCATGCAAATCCCGAGACCGCTTTCGACGTGCTCTTCAACTGCGCCGGTTTCGTCCATGCCGGCAGCGTGCTCGATTGCAGCGAGCGGGACTGGGAGTTCGCCTGGCAGCTCAATGTCGGCGCGATGTATCGCCTGATCCAGGCCGTGCTGCCCGGCATGCTCGCGCGTGGCGGCGGATCGATCATCAACATGTCCTCCGTCGCATCGAGCATCAAGGGCGCACCGAACCGTTTCGTCTACGGCGTGACCAAGGCGGCGGTCATCGGCCTGACCAAAGCAGTTGCCGCGGACTTCGTCGGCAGAAACATCCGCTGCAACGCCATCTGTCCCGGCACGGTCGAATCGCCCTCGCTGCAGCAACGCATCGCCACACAGGCGCAGGCGCAAGGCGCAACGACCGACGCCGTGCAGGCGGGCTTCGTCGCGCGCCAGCCGATGGGCCGGCTCGGCAAACCGGAGGAAATCGCGGCGCTGGCCGTGTATCTCGCCTGCGACGAGTCTTCCTTCACCACGGGCACCGCCCAGGTCATCGACGGCGGCTGGTCGAACTGAACGGCTGAACAAACAAGAGGAGCACGAATGAAATTGCTGCGATACGGCCCCAAGGGCCATGAAAAGCCCGGCCTGCTGGATGCGCAGGGGCGCATCCGCGATCTCTCCGCACACGTCGACGACGTCGCCGGCGAGGCGCTGACGCCCGATGGTCTCGCGCGCCTGCGCGCGCTCGCGCCGCAGTCGTTGCCGCTGGTCGAAGGCAGCCCGCGGCTCGGCGCCTGCGTCGGGCGCATCGGCAAGTTCGTCTGCATCGGCCTCAACTACGCAGACCACGCGGCGGAGTCGGGCATGACGGTGCCGGCCGAGCCCGTGATCTTCAACAAGTGGACCAGCGCCGTCTGCGGCCCCAACGACGATGTCGAGATTCCTCGCGGCTCGCAAAAGACCGACTGGGAGGTCGAGCTCGGCGTGGTGATCGGGCGCGGCGGACGCTACATCGACGAAGCCGACGCCATGAATCATGTCGCCGGCTATTGCGTCGTCAACGACGTCAGCGAGCGCGAATTCCAGCTCGAAGGCACCGGCACGTGGGACAAGGGCAAGGGGTGCGACACCTTCGGCCCGACGGGGCCATGGTTGGTCACCCCCGACGAGATCGCCGATCCGCATGCACTGGGCCTCTGGCTCGAGGTCGACGGCCATCGCTACCAGAACGGCAACACGCGCACGATGGTCTTTCGCGTGCCGTTCCTGATTTCGTACCTCAGCCGCTTCATGAGCCTGCAACCGGGCGACGTGATCTCGACCGGCACGCCGCCGGGCGTCGGCCTCGGCCAGAAGCCTCAGCCGATCTACCTGCGTGCAGGCCAGGTGATGCGCCTGGGCATCGACGGCCTCGGCGAACAGCAACAACGCCTGGTGGCCGCATGAGCGAGGGCCTGAGCGTCAAGATCACCGGCCTGCGCGTCCTCGACGTGCGCTTCCCGACTTCCCAGTCGCTCGATGGGTCGGACGCGATGAACCCCGACCCCGACTATTCGGCGGCCTACGTCATCCTCGACACCGACCGAGCCGGCCTCGAAGGCCATGGGCTCACCTTCACGATCGGCCGCGGCAACGAGATCTGCTGCGCGGCGATCGAGGCGCTGCGCCCACTCGTCGTGGGTCTTGATCTGGCCACCGTCGCCGCCGACATGGGTCGCTTCTGGCGCCGCGTCACCGGCGACAGCCAGTTGCGCTGGATCGGCCCCGACAAGGGTGCGATGCACCTCGCCACCGGCGCGGTCGTCAACGCGATGTGGGACCTGTGGGCGAAGGCCGCCGGCAAGCCGGTGTGGCGGCTCGTCGCCGACATGTCGCCCGAAGAGATCGTTCGCTGCATCGACTTCCGCTACCTGACCGACGCACTCACGCCCGACGAAGCGCTGCAGATCCTGCGCGCTCAGGAGGCGGGCAAGGCTGAACGCATCGCCTTGCTCGAGCGAGAAGGCTACCCCTGTTACACGACCTCGGCCGGCTGGCTCGGCTATGCAGACGACAAACTGCGCCGTCTTGCGCAGGAGGCCGTCGATGCCGGCTTCCACCACATCAAGCTCAAGGTCGGCCGAGACCTCGACGACGACATCCGCCGCGTGCGCATTGCGCGCGAGGTGCTCGGGCCCGACCGAAAACTGATGATCGACGCAAACCAGATCTGGGAAGTCGGCCAGGCCATCGACTGGGTCAAGGCACTGGCGTTCGCCAAGCCCTGGTTCATCGAGGAACCGACCAGCCCCGACGACGTGGCCGGCCACGCCAAGATCCGCGCCGCTGTCGCGCCCATCAAGGTCGCGACCGGCGAGATGTGCCAGAACCGCGTGATCTGGAAGCAGTTCATCGCCAGCGGCGCGGTCGACGTGGTGCAGATCGATGCCTGCCGCATCGGCGGCGTCAACGAAATCCTCGCCGTGCTGCTGCTTGCGGCCAAGTACAAGCTGCCCGTTTGCCCGCATGCGGGCGGCGTCGGCTTGTGCGAATACGTGCAGCACCTGTCGATGATCGACTACGTGGCCATCGCTGGCTCGCGCGAGGGCCGCGTGGTCGAGTACGTCGATCACTTGCACGAGCACTTCATCGATCCGTGCGTCATCCGCGACGCAGCCTACATGCCGCCGGCCGCGCCGGGCTTCTCGATCACGATGAAGCCAGCGTCGCTCGAACAGTACCGCTTCCGCGGTTGAGGTGAAAACGATGGACTTGCATCTGCGCGACAAGGTCGTGATCGTGACGGGCGGTGGCGCTGGCATCGGCGGGGCGATCACGCTCGGCCTAGCCGCCGAAGGCGCGATCCCCATCGTGCTGGGGCGCAGCGCCCTGCTGCCCGAGTTCGAAAGCCAGCTGCGCGAGTTGCAACCGCAGGCGCGCTTCTTCAAGCTCGACCTCACCGATGAGGTGGCATGCGCCGCTGCGGTGGCACAAACGGTCGAGGCGTTCGGCGCACTGCACGGCCTCGTCAACAACGCCGGCGTCAACGACAACGTCGGCCTCGATGCGGGCCGCGCAGCCTTCGTCGCATCGCTCGAAAAGAACCTGGTCCACTACTACGTACTGGCCCACCATTGCGTGCCGCATCTGAAGGCGAGTGGCGGCAGCATCGTCAACATCTCCTCGAAGACCGCGCTGACGGGCCAGGGTGGCACGAGCGGCTACTGTGCGGCCAAGGGCGCGCAACTGTCGCTGACCCGTGAGTGGGCCGCAGCGCTTGCCGCTGACGGCGTTCGCGTCAATGCAGTGATCCCGGCCGAGGTGATGACACCGCTCTATGCCTCGTGGCTGTCGAGCTTCCCCGATCCGGAAGCCAAGCTCGCAGCGATCACGGCGAGGATTCCGCTCGGCAAGCGCATGACGCGCGCCGAGGAAATCGCCGACATGACCGTGTTTCTGTTGTCCGAGCGCGCTTCGCACGTGACCGGCCAATGGCTCGTCGTCGATGGCGGCTACACACACCTCGACCGATCGCTGACTTGAGATGGTCGCGGAGAAACGCGTCGACCATCTTTCATTGGGCCAAGGCATCGCACTGCCCTTGCCAGCTAGAGGAACCACGCCATGCGCCAGTGCCTTGCACTTGATCTCAAGGACGATCCTGAACTGATCGCGCAATATGAAGAGCATCACCGCGCGGTCTGGCCGGAGGTGCTCGCACACCTGCGCCGGCACGGCGTGACCGGGCTCGAAATCCATCGCCTCGGCACGCGCCTGGTGATGGTCCTCGACACCGACGATGCCGCGTTTGACGCGACGCGCATGGGAACGGCCGAACGCGCCGATCCGCGCATTCGCGACTGGGAGGAACTCATGTGGCGCTTCCAGGCGCCGACGCCATGGACGCCGGCTGGCGTGAAGTGGACGCCGATGCTCAAGATTTTCGACTTGAGCGCGACGTGAGGCAGCCCGTCACCCCGGCTTTCGCCGGGGGGACGAACTAGAAATATGGGTGGAGACATGACGAACAAACAATCCGCTGCCACAGCAGTGCCAAGCTACCGCCTCGCGGCAACCCTGGTGACGAGCCTGTTCTTTCTATGGGGCTTTTCGTACGGGCTGCTTGACGTGCTCAACAAGCACTTCCAGGAGTCGCTGCAAGTCACGCGCGCCGAATCAGGCCTGCTGCAGGCGGCGTATTTCGGCGCCTACTTCGTCATGGCCTTGCCGGCCGCGGCGCTGATGGAGCGCCGGGGCTACAAGGTCGGCATCCTTGTCGGCCTCGGGCTGTTTGCGAGCGGTGCGCTGTTGTTCATTCCGGCGACGGCGGCGCTCAGCTTCACATTCTTCCTGTTCGCCCTCTTCGTGATCGCGAGCGGGGCAGCGGTTCTCGAAACCGCTGCGAATCCGTACATGACCTTTCTCGGCGAGCCCCAGGGCGCCGAGCGCCGGCTCAATTTCGCGCAGTCGTTCAATGGACTGGCCGCCTTCCTCGGCCCACTAGTCGGCGGCGCGATGTTCTTCACCGGCGGTGCCGTGCCGCAGGCAGGCTTCTCCGGCGTGCAGACGGTGTACGTCGCGATCGCGCTGGTCGTCGTGGGACTGGCCATGCTGATTGCGCGCGCTCAGATGCCGTTCATCTGCGAGGAACAGACCGAGAAGGATCCGCTCCCTGCGCGGCCGCTGAGCACCCAAAAACATTTCCTGTGGGCGACCGCTGCGCAGTTCTTCTATGTCGCCGCCCAAGTCGGCGTGAACGCCTATTTCATCAATTTCGTCACCGAGCAGGTCGGCGTGAACTCGCAGATCGGTGCCTTCCTGCTCGCGACGCCGATGCTGTGCTTCGTGCTCGGCCGCTTCACCGGCACCGCGTTGATGAGCCGCTTCGCGCCGGCGACCCTGCTGAGCGTCTATGCACTCATCAGCGTGCTTCTCTCGCTGCTCGCCGCGGCCGGGCTCGGCTGGACGAGCGTGGCCGCGCTGGTCGCCATATCCTTCTTCATGTCGATCCAGTTCCCGACGATCTTCGCGCTCGGCGTGAAGAACCTCGGCGCACAGACCAAGCGTGGCGGCGCCTTCATCGTGATGGCCATCGTCGGCGGCGCGATCGTCCCGTATTTCATGGGCGCGCTGGCCGACGCCAAGGGCACCGCGGCGTCCTACCTGATTCCCGCCGCGTGTTTCGCCTTCGTCGCGTGGTACGGCCGCTTCGCCTCGCACGCCGGCGAGGCCTGATCGGCAGGACGACAGGGAACCCGTCGCCAACCTCGTCATGGCGGCCCAGGAACGACAAAGCCCGCGTCCGTTGCCGGAGGCGGGCTTTGCTTCTTCTTGTTTTGGTTGCGGGGGCAGGATTTGAACCTACGACCTTTGGGTTATGAGCCCAACGAGCTACCAGACTGCTCCACCCCGCGACTGAAGCTAGCAGTTTAGCACAACTTTCACCAAGCCGGCAAGCTCCGCGCAAAGAGCGCCGAACTGTGCCCGAAGTGCCCTGGTTCGGCCGTCCTGTAGGCGCAAGCCCGCAGCGCAATGCGTGGGGAGCGAACCCTTGCTTCGCCCGTGTTTGGGCACACTGCGGCGATGCCCGATCTGGTGACCCGCCAGCCGCAGGGACTCTTCTGTGAGCCCGGTGGCTTCTACATCGACCCCTGGCTGCCGGTGGAGCGCGCCGTCATCACGCACGCGCATGCCGACCATTGCCGCCCCGGCCACGGCGCCTACCTGGCGCAACGCGACGCGCTGGGCTTGATGCGTGCCAGGCTGGGCGACGACGCGCCGCTGGAAGGCCTGGCCTATGGCGAAGCGCGCCGCATCGGCGACGTGACCATCAGCCTGCACCCGGCCGGCCATGTGCTGGGTTCGGCCCAGGTGCGCATCGAACATCACGGCGAGGTGTGGGTCGTCGCAGGCGACTACTTCGTCAGCGGCGCGGGTGACTGCAACACCACCTGCGCGCCCTTCGAGCCGGTGCGCTGCGACGTCTTCGTCACCGAGAGCACCTTCGGCCTGCCCATCTACCGCTGGGCGCCGCAGGCCGAGGTGCTGGACGAGATGCGCGCCTGGTGGGCCGGCTGCGCCGCAGAGGGGCGGCATGCGCTGCTGATGGGCTACAGCCTGGGCAAGGCGCAGCGGCTGCTGGCTGGGCTGGCCACGGCCGACGCTCCGGGACCGGTGTTTGTGCACGGCGCCGTTGCAAGGCTGAACGAGGCCTATCGCGAGGCCGGTGTTGCGTTGCCGGAGGTGCCCACGATCACGCCGGAGATGAACTTCAAGGCCTTGCACGGCGCCCTCGTCATCGCGCCGCCTGCCGTGCAGGGTAGCCGCTGGGCGCGCGCCATGGGTCCGCACAGCGACGCGTTCGCCAGCGGCTGGATGCGGCTGCGCGGTGCACGCCGGCGCCGGGGCGTGGATCGCGGCTTCGTGTTCAGCGACCACGCGGACTGGCCCGGGCTGCTGTCGGCCATCGCCGCCACCGGTGCGCAGCGCATCATCGTCACGCATGGCGACGAAGGCGCCCTGGTGCGCTACCTGACAGAGCTGGGCCTGCAGGCCGAAGCCTTCGCCACCGAGTTCGGTGACGAGACCCACGGCGGCGTGGAGGGCGAGGCCACATGAAGCGCTTCGTCGAGCTCTATCTCGCACTGGACGCCAGCACTTCCACACTGGCCAAGGTGGCCGCGCTCAAGCGCTATCTGGCCGATGCACCCGCGCGTGACGCGGCCTGGGCCGTGTACCTGCTGGCCGGCGGCCGCCCGCGCCGCGCGGTGCCGACGAGCGAGTTGCGCACTCTCGCCTGCGAAGCCGCCAGCCTGCCCGAATGGCTGTTCGAAGCCGGGTATGCCGTCACCGGCGACCTGGCCGAGGCCATCGCCTATGTGCTGCCCGACCCGGTCGACCGCTTCGACGAGCCTCTGGCCGACTGGATGGAACAACGCATCCTGCCCATGCGCGCGCTGGATGCCGCGGCGCGCCGCGAGGCCGTGCTGGCCGCTTGGCGCGGCCTGTCGGCGGACGAGCGCTTCATGTTCGTAAAGCTCGTGGGCGGAGGCTTCCGCGTAGGCGTCAGCAAGCTGCTGGTGCAACGCGCGCTGGCCGAGTGGTCGAGCACGGAAGCCGCCGGCATCGCGCAGCGCATGATGGGCTACACCGACATCGACACACCACCCACCGAAGCGAGCTTCCAGGCCCTGCTAGTCGAAGCACCCCACGGCGAGCGAGGCGGCCAGCCCTACCCCTTCTTCCTCGCCCATGCGCTGCCGGGCGAGCCTGCGGCGCTGGGCGACCGGGGCGACTGGCTAGCGGAATGGAAATACGACGGCATACGCGCGCAGGTCGTGAAGCGTGACGGCCAGGTATGGATCTGGTCGCGCGGCGAAGAGCTGGTCACCGAGCGCTTCCCCGAGGTGGTGGCCGAGGCGAACAGCTGGCCGAACGGCACCGTCGTCGACGGCGAACTGCTGGCCTGGCTGCCTGGCGACGCCGAGCCCGCACCGTTTGCACTGCTGCAAAAGCGCATAGGCCGCACCAAGCTATCCAAGGCCATCCTGGCCGAAGCCCCGGTGCGGCTGCTGGCCTATGACCTGCTGGAAAGCGAAGGCATGGACCGCCGCGCCGAGCCCATGCATGTACGCCGCATGCGATTGGAGGCCCTGGGCATCGCGACCTCGCCCTTGCTTGACGCCTCCGACTGGCCCGCCCTCGCCACCGCCCGAGAAGCGTCGCGCGAGCGCCGCGTCGAAGGCCTGATGCTCAAGCATCGCGAATCGCCCTATGGCATCGGCCGCACCGGCAGCGCCTGGTGGAAATGGAAGGTCGCGCCACTGAGCGTTGACGCCGTGCTGATCTACGCTCAGGCCGGCCATGGCCGCCGCGCCAACCTCTACACCGACTACAGCTTCGCCGTCTGGAACCGCGCGCCGCGCGATGCGGCCGAGGCCGAGGCCGCGCTCGACGCACCCAGCGGCGAGCTGGCGCTGGTACCCTTCGCCAAGGCCTACTCCGGCCTCACCGACGAAGAGATCCGCCGCGTGGACAGCGTGATACGGAAAACCACCGTCGAGAAGTTCGGCCCCGTGCGCCGCGTGCGGCCCAGCCTCGTGTTCGAGCTGGGCTTCGAGGGCATACAGGCCAGCTCACGCCACAAGAGCGGCATCGCGGTGAGGTTTCCGCGCATGCTGCGCATACGCGACGACAAGCCGCTGCATGAGGCGGATACGCTGGACACGTTGAAAGCATTGATGGAAGTGGCAACGTGACGGCAATGGGCAAGCAGGTCACTGCCTGGCTTTCCAGTCGCGGCTGGAAAGCCTTCCCCTTCCAACGCACCGTGTGGAAGGAGATGGCCAAAGGCCACTCCGGCCTGCTGCACGCCACCACCGGCTCCGGCAAGACGTTGGCCGTCTGGCTCGGTGCCTTGCAGGCCTTGGGCGACACCGAGGCCCCGCTGACCGTGCTGTGGGTGACGCCCATGCGTGCGCTCAGCCACGACACCTTGCTCGCGCTGCAGGACGCCGCTGTCGCGCTCGCGCCGGACTGGACCCTCGCCGCCCGCACTGGCGACACCACCTCCACTGAACGCGCGTCACAACAGCGCCGCTGGCCCACGGCGTTGGTAACGACGCCGGAGTCGCTGAGCCTGATGCTGTCGCGTGCCGATGCGCCGGAGACGCTGCGCCGCGTGCGCCTCGTCGTCGTGGACGAATGGCATGAACTGCTGGGCAGCAAACGCGGCGTGCAACTGCAACTCGCCCTGGCTCGTCTGCGCCGCTGGAACCCGGCGCTGATGACCTGGGGCCTGTCGGCCACACTCGCCAACCTCGACGAAGCGCGCGACACGCTGGCGCCGGACGCGGTGCTGGTACGCGGCGCGCAGGACAAGAAGATCTCGATAGACACGCTGCTACCCAAGCGCATCGAGCGCTTCGCCTGGGGCGGGCACATGGGGCTGACCATGCTGCCCCAGGTCGTCGAGCACATCGAAGCCGCGGCCAGCAGCCTGGTGTTCACGAACACACGCTCGCAATGCGAGCGCTGGTTCCAGGCCCTGCTGGACGCGCGGCCCGACTGGGCCGGTGCCATCGCGCTGCATCACGGCTCCATCGATGCCGACATGCGCCGCTGGGTGGAAGCCGCGATGAAGGCCGGCCAGCTGAAGGCCGTCGTCTGCACGGCCAGCCTGGACCTGGGCGTGGACTTCCTGCCCGTGGAGCAGGTGTTGCAGATCGGCTCGGCCAAGGGCGTGGCGCGGCTGCTGCAGCGCGCGGGCCGCAGCGGCCATGCGCCGGGGCGGCGCTCGCGCGTCACCATGGTGCCCACGCACAGCCTGGAGATCGTGGAGGCGTCGGCCCTGCGCGCCGCCGTGCAGGCCGGCCGCATCGAGCCTCGGCGCCCACCCGAGGCCCCGCTGGACGTGCTGGTGCAGCACCTGGTCACTGTCGCGCTGGGCGGTGGCTTCCGGCCCGACGAACTGCTGGCCGAGGTGCGCGCCGCGCCAAGCTACCGCCACCTGACCGACGAGGCCTGGCAATGGGCGCTGGCCTTCGTGCACCACGGCGGCGAGAGCTTGCGTGTGTACCCGGACTTCCAGCGCGTGGTGCCCGACGACGAAGGTGTCTGGCGCGTGCCGGATGCGCGGCTCGCGCGGCGGCACCGCAGCAACATCGGCACCATCGTGTCGGATGCGGTCATGAGCGTGCAGTTCCTGACCGGCGGGCGGCTGGCCACCGTGGAAGAGAGCTTCATCGCGCGGCTCAAGCCGGGCGACGTGTTCCTGCTGGGCGGCCGCGCGCTGGAGCTGGTGCGCACCGAAGGGCTCACCGCCTATGTGCGCATCGCCAAGCCCGGCCGCGCGCTGCTGCCGCGCTGGAACGGCGGGCAGTTCCCCATCTCCGACACGCTGGCGGATGCAATGCTGGAGCGCTTCGACGAAGCCGCGCACGGCCGCTACACCGACCGCGAGATGCGCTTCGTCGCGCCGCTGCTGAAGCTGCAGGCCGAATGGTCGGCCCTGCCCGGCTCGCACCGGCTGCTGGCGGAGGTGCAGAAGTCCGCGGACGGCTTTCACCTCTTCCTCTACCCTTTTGCGGGCCGCACCGTGCACCTGGGCCTGGCCTCGCTGCTGGCCTGGCGCGTGGGGCGCGACACGCCGGCCACGTTCACGGTCGCCATCACCGACTACGGCATGGAACTGCTCAGCGCCACCGAGATCGACTGGGCAACGCGCCTGCCCGAGCTGCTGGCGCCGGTGGACCGCGCGACGCTGCGCGACGAGGTGCTGGCCAGCATCAACGGCATGGAGCTCGCGCGCCGGCGTTTCCGGCAGATCGCGCGCATCTCGGGGCTGATCTTCCAAAGCCATCCGGGAGAGGTACGCAGCCAGCGGCAGCTGCAGGCGTCGTCATCGCTGTACTTCGATGTCTTCCGCCAGCACGACCCGGGCAACCGGCTGCTGCGGCAAGCCCAGGACGAGTTGCTGTCCGCCGAGTTGGACGTGGATTCGCTGGGGCGCACCCTCGCCCGCCTGGCCGCAATGCCGCTGGACCTGCAGCGCCCGGTCCGCACGTCGCCACTGGCCTTCCCGCTGCTGGTGGAGATGCTGCGCGAGCGGGTGACCACGGAATCGCTGACGACAAGGCTCACGCGCATGCTGGCCGAGCTGGAGGCGGCCGCAGGCGGCCAGGCGCCGCAGGACGTGGGCGAGCGCCTCGCCTTCGGCCAGGAGCGCGACAAGCCCGCACCGCGGTCGCGCGAGAGAAGGCGCCGGCGATGAGCTTGGCCATCGAAGCGGCCGGCCAGCAGCTGGACCTGCTGCCCGAGGGCGCCGTCTGGTGGCCAGACACTCGCACGCTATTCGCCGCCGACCTGCATCTGGGCAAGGGTGCGGCCTTCCGCGCCCAAGGCCAGGCGGTGCCCGCCGGCAGCAGCGCGCAGACGCTGGCGCGGCTAGAAGCGCTCGCTGCTGAGCATCGTGCGGAGCGACTCGTCGTGCTGGGCGACTTCTGGCACGGCGCGCAAGGCCTCACGCCGGAGTTGCTTGAACAGGTAGCCGCCTTTGCAGCCCGGGTGGACACGGTGCTGGTGCTGGGCAACCACGACCGGCGCATCCACCCCGAGGGGCTGCCGATCACGGCCGTCCAGGGCGCGCTGTCGCTGGGGCCGCTCACGGCCGCGCACGAGCCACCGTCGGCCGACAGGCCCGGCTTCACGCTGGCGGGCCATTTGCACCCGGCCGTCGTCATGGCCAGCCGTGCCGGTGACCGGCTGCGCCGGCCCTGCTTCATTCGCTATCCGAATGCCCTGGTGCTGCCCGCATTCGGCGGGCTGACCGGCGCCATGACGCTGCGCCGGCGCGACCTCACCCGCCAGCAGGCCGACGTGGCCGTAGTGGGTGACGGTGAGGTGTACTGGCTGCCACGCGCAGTCGATTGAACCGGCATCTTCCGGGCCGAGCGCTGAGCCGCTCCCGAGCCGGCCCGGCATGGCGATGTGCTTGCCGGTCGATCCGGCAAGCATCGCCGTCCCCCGGGGGGACCGGCCAAGGTACTCCTTGGACGAGGGCCTTCAAAAAGGAAGTTGAGCGCCGCGTGCCTGCAGCCGCGTGCGCAGGTGCGAACGTGCGCGTGACACGCGGCTGCGCACAGTGCCGATGGGCACGGACAGCAGGGCCGCGGCGTCTTCGTAGCTCATGTCGTCCATGGCCACGAGCAGCAGCACTTCGCGCATCTCGGGCATGAGGCCATCCAGCTCGGTCTGCAGCAGCGCCATCAGCTGGTTCATGTGGCATTGCTGCTCGGGGTTTGCCTGGCTACAGGGGGTGGCGTCCAGCGCCGTCTCGTCCTCGAAGCGGTACAGCCGCGAGGGCGCGCGCGACAGGTGGTTGCGCACCAGGTTCATCGCGATGCCGTAGAGCCACGTGGACAGCTGCGACTCGCCGCGGAAATGCTCGAAGGTGCGAGCCGCCTCGACGAAGGCCTGCTGGGCCAGTTCCTCCGCCTCGGTGCTGTCGCCGATATGGCGCAGCACGAAGCGGTAGAGGCGGTCTTTGTGCTCTCCGAACAGTTCAGAGAAGACGACGTTCGGGTCGGCAACTGCCGCAAGACGGATCTGAGGGCACTGGGACTGCATCGCTGGCTCCGAGCAGGTGATGCGGCCGACATGGCCGCCTTGTCTGATCAGACGCCGCGCCGATGGCGACAGCGACACGGCAAACCCGCTTTGCCCCCTGTTCACAGGGATGGGTTTTCCCGAGCTGCAATGGCCGTTCGTGATTTAGTGCACGGATTGCGTCAACAACGCCCGCAAATGCGCCGTCACGGCGTCAGCGTCGACAGGCAGCGGCGTCTTGAAATCGGCCTCCAGCATCTGGTCCAGCGCCTGCCGGCGCTCGGGTGCCAAAGTGGCCGGGTCCAGGCCCAGGGTTTCGGCGACACGCCGGAAACGCCAACCCATCAAGACCGCCGAAAACTCGAACTGCAGGAACTTGGACTGCGCCATCAGCAGGCTGAGCGCCGACTCCGCGCAGGCCACCGCGCGGCGCACCGTGCGCGCGGGCAGTAGGCGGCGCGGCTCCAGGTCCAGCTTCCATTCGCGCTCCGCCACGGCACTGGCCGCCTCGCCGAAGTGCTCGCGCAGCGCCGTCACGAACAGCCGGCCGATGTCGTCGGTCGCGGCACCGGCAGGCGTCGGCCCGGCCGAAACCTGCGGCTGGCCCTCCACCGACATGGCCCAGAGCAGTGGGCCCGACGATGCAGCGCTGACGAAGGCATCCAGCATGGGGTGATCGGGCGTCGCCGGCGCAGTGGCGACCGTGGCGGGGTTGGAGTTCAGAACGGAGTCCAGAGATCGGCGTTGTCACCCGGTAGATGCAACGATGCGTATCTGCCAGGCTTCCCTCTGGGTAACCGCGGCAGCGGCCGGGTTCCACCCGCCGCCCCCCCGCAACGCGGCTAGCGAACCACGTCGACGCTGAACACGGCCGCGCCATAGGCGGCGGCACAGTCCGACCTCCCGCAGTCCGGCCGGCCGGTCAGCCAGCTGGACGAGCCCGCCCCGGCGCCGGTGGCCGGCCCCTGGGCCGGTAGCGCCAGGAAGCCGTAGCCGGCGTCCTTGCCCATGGACCATGGCGCATAGCTGCGCGGCTCGGCAGACACCAGCACCAGGAAGTGCTCCGGCCCGGGCGGGTCGCCGGCCTTGAGCGGCCAGCTCGACTGGGGCAAGTGCAGCGTCTGGTTGGCCGCGACGCGGTTGTTCGTGGCCTTGTCGTTGGGGTAGAGCTGGATCAGGCTGCCGTCCGGGCCGGCGAGCAGCACATACAGATAGCCATCCTTGGACGACGTGACGCTGAAGCGCAGTTCGTCGCGGTCGATGCGCAACTGGGAGCGCTCGGCCTGGGCCTGCACCTCCATGCCGGGGCTGTGCTGGGCCACCACCTGCTGGAACTGGCCCAGCAGGTCGTGCGGGACGGGTGCCGGCGCGGGCTCGGCCTGCGCCACAGGGGCGGGCGCGGGTGCGGCAGCCGTCACCGGCGCGGGGGCAGGTGCTGGCGCCGGCTCGGGCGCGCGGGTGGCGAACCAGGCCGCCGCACCGGCGACGGCCAAGGCGGCCAGGCCCACGCCGGCCAGCAGCGGCGTGCGGCCTTTTGCCGCAGGTTCGTCAGCGGTGGCGACCGGCACCGGGGCGGTTGCCGGCGCCTGGATCAGCGTCGCCATCTGGCCCGGCTTGGGCGTGTATTGCCCAGAGAGACCCAGTTCCTCGCGGAACTCGGAGATGGATTGCGTGCGCTGATCGGGCAGCACCTGCAGTGCCCGGTCCACGGCTTTTGCGAGGCGTTCGCTGTAGCGACCCTGGGCCAGTTGGGCCAGGGGCACGTAGTCGTCCTTGACCATGCGGCCCACGCTGGGCGGCGGCGTGCGGCCGGTGATGGCGCAATAGACGACGGCCGCCAACGCATAGACATCGGTCCAGGGGCCCTGCTTCATGCTGGGCACCTCGGCGTACTGCTCGATGGGCGCGTAGCCTGGCTTGAGGATGACGGTCAAGGCCTGGGTCATGTCGCCGATGACGCGACGCGCGGCACCGAAGTCCAGCAGCAGGGGGCGGCCCGAGCCACTGATCAGGATGATGTTGTCCGGCGCGATGTCGCGGTGGTAGCAGCGCTCGCCGTGCAGCACCAGCAAGGCCTCGGTCAGCGGGGCCAGCATGGCCATCAGCCAGTCCTCGCCGGGCGGCTCGCCCATCTCCTTGAGCGTGTCCTTCAGCGTCTTGCCCTCGATGAAGGGCATGACCATGAAGGCCGTGCCATTGGCCTCCCAGAAGCGGTAGACCTTGACGAGCGACGGGTGGTCGAACTGCGCCAGCAGCCGCGCCTCGTTGATGAAGCTCTTCAGGCCCGCCTCGAAGGTGTCACGGTGGCGCTCCGAGCGCACCCGCACCTGCGACTGCTCGCCGCGCAGGGCCAGCGCGGCCGGCATGTATTCCTTCAGCGCCACCTTGCGCTCCAGCGCATGGTCGTGCGCCAGATAGACGATGCCAAAGCCACCCTCGCCCAGCACGCTTTCCACCTCGAACTCCACCTGCCGGCTGCCCACGGGCAGCGCATTGCCACCGTCATGGCGATCCACGCGGGCGGGCGGCGGCTCAGCCGGCGCTGCCGGGGGAGCGTTCATCTGCGTCGGCGCGTCCTCGAACGGCACCGGCGCCGGGCCGGAGGTGCCGCTGGAGGTGACCGGCCGGATGATGGTCGCGTCGCTGTCGTCCGGGTCGCTGGGGTTGGGTGGGTTCATCTTGCGGGCATGGCGGCGGACGCGGATGCGCGCGTCCCAGAGTGCTGAGTGTCACCCGGCCGCATTCCGTTCCCGTACCCGACCGGCGTGGAACTAAGCGTCACCCCCCGTTACTCAACGCCCGAGCCCCAGTCTGCCCACCTCCCGGCAGGCCCGGCATGACCCCAGAGCCACTCCCTGACATCCATGGACACCACGCCCTTCGACGAGTCACTCGACCCCGCGCTGTCGCAAGACCCGGCGCTGGCGCCCTGGCTCGTGGGCGTCTCGGCCGAGGATGTCTGCGGCCCCGACCTGGAATACGACAACGACTTCCATGCGCTGACGCTGGCCGCCGCGGGCAAACCCGAAACCCAGTTCTCGTCCGCCGAGCCGCCGGACTGGCGCACGGTCCTCAGCCTGGCCGGGGAGCTGAACGCCCGCACCCGCGACCTGCGCATCGCCAACCTGTGGCTGCGCGCTCGGCTGCGCCTGGAGGGCTTCGCCGTGCTGGCCCCGGGCCTGCGCCTCTTCGAGCAACTGCTGACGCGCTGGTGGGACGAACTCCACCCCAAGCCCGACGACGGCGACGCCTTTGCCCGCGTCAACATCCTCAATGAGCTGACCAGCCTGGACGCCACGCTGGGCGACGTGCGCGCCAGCCTGGTGCTGAACGACCGCGGCATCGGCCAGATCAGCGTGCGCGACATCGAGATCGCCATGGGCGACCTGGCCCCGCGCGACGACGAGTCCGTGCCCTCGCGCGGCCAGATCGAGAACATGCTGGCCGACGGCGTGTCCGGCAACCCCAAGGTCAACACCCAGGCGACCGACGCCGTCGCCGCGCTGGAAGCCTTGACCGTCTGCCTGTCCATGCGCCTGGGCTACGGCGAAATGCCCGATTTCGCCCCGCTGCGCGCCATGCTGGACGCCGTCGTGGCCGTGTCGCCCCGCCCGGTGAGCATCGACGCCTCCGCGGATGACCTCGCCGGCATGCTCAACGACCTGGGCATAGACAGCAGCACCGGTGGCGGCGACGACACGCCGGCTCCGGCGCGCCGCGGCCGTTCGGGCGGCGGTGGCCTGGGTGCCATCGAGAGCCGGGCCGATGCCGTGCGCGCCATCGACCTCGTCTGCGCCTACCTCGAGAAGAACGAGCCCACCAACCCGGCCGCCGACCTGCTGCGCCGTGCGCAACGTCTCATCGATCGCAACTTCCTGCAGTTGGTACGCGAGTTTGCCCCCGAGGCAGTGGGCGAAGTGGCCCGTATGCTGGGCGTGGACCCGGACAGCCTGCAGTAGGCCCCGTACGCCCGCCCTCAACTTTGAACACCTGAATCCCGTCCGCAAGGAGCATTGAGATGAGCAAGAGCAGCCAGAAATTCATCGCCCGCAACCGGGCGCCGCGTGTGCAGATCGAGTACGACGTGGAGCTCTATGGCGCCGAGAAGAAGGTGCAGCTGCCGTTCGTGATGGGCGTGATGGCCGACCTGTCCGGCAAGCCCGAAGAGCCGCTGCCCCCGGTGTCGGACCGCAAGTTCCTGGAAATCGACGTCGACAACTTCGACTCGCGCATGAAGTCCATGAAGCCGCGCGTCGCCTTCACCGTGGAGAACACGCTGACGGGCGAAGGCAGCCTGCCGGTGGACATCACCTTCGAAAGCATGGACGACTTCTCCCCGGCCGCCGTGGCGCGCAAGGTGGAAGGCCTGAACAAGCTGCTCGAAGCCCGCCAGCAGCTCTCCAACCTCATCACCTACATGGACGGCAAGAGCGGCGCCGGCGACCTGATCGCCAAGGTGCTGGCCGACCCCACGCTGCTCAAGACGCTGACCGACGCGCCTAAAGCGGAATGACCGCTGATTAAGCCGCAGCCCACAGACCACCTGAAACGACCGGAGTTTCAAACATGACCCAAGCGGAACAGTCAGCATCGGCCCTTGCCGGCGTCACCTTCGAAGGCAACGACTTCGCGGCGCTGCTGAACAAGGAATTCAAGCCCAAGACCGACGAGGCGCGCGGTGCCGTGGCCCAGGCGGTGCAGACGCTGGCCCAGCAGGCCCTCTCCAACACCCAGTTGCTCAGCGACGACGCCGTCAAGACCATCGAGGCCATGATCGCGGCCATCGACCAGAAGCTCACGGAGCAGATCAACAAGATCATGCACCACGAGGACTTCCAGAAGCTGGAGTCGGCCTGGCGCGGTCTGCACTACCTCGTCAACAACACCGAGACCGACGAGCAGCTCAAGATCCGCGTGATGAACGTCTCCAAGACGGATCTCAGCAAGACGCTCAAGCGCTACAAGGGCACGGCCTGGGATCAGTCGCCGCTATTCAAGCGCCTGTACGAAGAAGAGTACGGCCAGTTCGGTGGCGAGCCCTATGGCTGCCTGGTGGGCGACTACCACTTCGACCACACGCCGCCCGACGTGGAACTGCTGAGCGAGCTGTCCAAGATCGCCGCCGCCGCCCACGCGCCCTTCATCGCCGGCGCGTCCCCCAGCACCATGCAGATGGAGAGCTGGCAGGAACTGGCCAACCCGCGCGACCTGACCAAGATCTTCACGACGCCCGAGTACGCTGCCTGGCGCTCGCTGCGCGAGTCCGACGACGCGCGCTACCTGGCGCTGTGCATGCCGCGCTTCCTGTCGCGCCTGCCCTATGGCGCCAAGACCAGCCCGGTGGATGAGTTCGCCTTCGAGGAGGACACCGAGGGCGCCGACCACAGCAAGTACACCTGGTCCAACGCCGCCTACGCGATGGCGGTGAACATCAACAGCTCGTTCAAGCAGTACGGCTGGTGCTCGCGCATTCGCGGCATCGAGTCCGGCGGCGCGGTGCAAGGCCTGCCCACGCACACCTTCCCGACCGACGACGGCGGCGTGGACATGAAGTGCCCGACCGAGATCGCCATCTCGGACCGCCGCGAGGCCGAGCTGTCCAAGAACGGCTTCCTGTCGCTGGTGCACCGCAAGAACAGTGACTTCGCGGCCTTCATCAGCGGCCAGTCGCTGCAAAAGCCCGCCGAGTACGACGACCCGGACGCCACCGCCAATGCGGCGCTGGCGGCCCGCCTGCCCTACCTGTTCGCCTGCAACCGCTTCGCCCATTACCTGAAGTGCATCGTGCGCGACAAGGTCGGCTCGTTCAAGTCGCGCGATGCGATGGCGGACTGGCTGAACGCCTGGATCCTGAACTACGTCGACGGCGACCCGATGAACTCGTCGGAAGAGACCAAGGCCATGCGCCCGCTCGCGGCCGCGCAGGTCGAGGTCGAGGAGGTCGAAGGCGCACCGGGCTACTACCAGTCCAAGTTCTACCTCAAGCCTCACTACCAGCTCGAAGGCCTGACCGTGTCGCTGCGGCTGGTGTCCAAGCTGCCGTCCGAAAAGGCCGGCTGAAAAAGACAGGTCGGAGCGTCCGCCCCGCGCGGGAGCAGGACGGACGCCTCCTTCACCACCACCGAACCCGCGCGCTTTGAACCCCTAAAGGAGATACCAACATGGCAGTCAATGCATTCCTCACCTTCTTCGACAAGGCCGATGGCGAGTCCATCCAGAAGGGCAAGGAGAAGTGGATCGAGATCCAGGGCTGGGACTGGGAAGTTGAAGCCGAGACCAGCTGGACCAAGGGTGGCGGCGCCTCCGTTGGCAAGCCCAACCCCGGCAAGATGAACTGGGAGCACTACTTCGACACCTCGTCGACCGTCATCCTGGGCTACATCTGTACCGGCAAGGCCTTCCCCAAGGTCGAACTGCAGATGATGAAGACGACGGGCTCCGCCACGCCGGAGACCTACTTCACGATGACGATGGAAGGCTGCTTCATCACCAAGGTGCAGCAGAACGGCACCGAGGAAGGTTCCGTCACGCAGAAGGTCGAAATGGTCTTCAAGACCGTCAAGATCGAATACAAGCCGCAGGACAACAAGACCGGCAAGCTGGGCGCACCCAAGACCTACAACTGGGACATCCCGGCCGGTACGGCTTCGCCGTCGGCGTAAGCAACCCGCTGCCTCCGGCTTCCCTCAGGCGGCGCTGCCAGCGGCTCGGTCCAACCGGGTCCATGGCGGTCGCCTTGGGAACCGGACTCCCCATTTGCCGCCGCCGCATTCCTTCGCTCCTTCATGAGTCGTTCAAACATCTTCATGCAGATGATCACCGGCGCCGGGCCGGTGGTGGGCGAAGGCCTGCTCGAAGGCTTTGAGGGCTCGGTCGAGATCTCGGAGTTCCGCTGGGGCATGCATGCCCTGAAGGACCCCAAGGCCAAGCCCGCGGGCATGGCCGGGCTGGCGGCCGCCGCGGCGTCCATGGCCGGGCTGGGCAAGCCCGTCACCATCAAGATGGAGCCGCTGATCTTCAAGAAGCGCTTCGACGTCGGCTCGTCGCAGATGCACTTCTGCCTGGACAACCACCTGCCGGTGCTGAGCTGCTCCATCACCGTGCTGCACATCAAGCAGCAGGGCCGCGTGATCCATCAGCCGGGCTTCGTGCTGGTGTGCACGCAAGGCCACTTCGCCGAGTGCGAGCTCGAGGTGTCCGACGACGGCATGTCCAAGGAAATCAACGAGACCTGGACGCTCAACTTCAAGAACATCAAGATGATGTACCTGAAGACCCTCGGCAAGGACAACCTGCCGACCGCGCCCTTCTTCCACCCTGTCTCCCTCCTGTAATGGCCAACAACGGTGCAGACATCTATCTGATCCTGCTGCGCCCCACCCGCGTGCCGGTGGCGGGCGAGTCGGTGTCCATGCTGTTCCAGGGCCAGGTCCTGCTGGAGAGCCTGACCTGGAACCTGCACAACGAGGACGAGCGGCTGGAGCGCGAGGTCCACGACGACCAGATCCGCTCGGCCGAGAGCCTCATCGGCCAGGAAGACAACGTGGTCAACATGGCCAAGGACCTGGAGCGCAACTTTGCCGACGCCGACAAGGCGCTCGCCAAGGCCAAGCTCAAGGCGCCGGCCGAACAGCACGCCGACCTCGACAAGAAGCATTCGGCGCTGGTCAAGAAGTCCATGGACTCCTTCCAGGACAAGTACAAGCAGTCCATGGCCGCGCGCACCAAGCAGGTCGACGACAAGTCCACCTTCGATGACCGGCTGGCCCGGAAGAAGCTCGAAGCCGCCGGGCGCAACAAGAACTTCGAGTTCACCTTCACCAAGCGCGTGGACATCGCCTCCACGCAGATGCTGAACTCCATGAAGGCGGGCGACATCTTCCCGTCGGGCACGCTCACCATCCACAAGCGCTCGGCCACCATCATGGACGGCACCTCGCTGGTGTTCAACATCCAGAAGATCCGCCTGCTGGACTACCGCCTGCAGGTCGCCGTCACCGACACGATGACCGAGATGATGGAGTCGTGGACCTGCGAGTTCGGCGCGCTGGCCTACGTCTACAAGAACCCGCCGTCGCACTACTCGCACGGCAATGCAGGCCAGGCCGTCGCCAAGACGCTGTCCCAGGGCACCATGCGTGCCTTCACGATGAAGAACCTCGGCTCGCCGATCTGACCGTCATGCCATTGACCAACTATCGGGACATCAGCACGTCCATGAGCGACGTGTCGGCGGGGTTCCAGTTCGAGTTCTATTGCGAGAAGTGCGGCGAGGCCTCGCGCTCGGCGTTCAAGCCGTACCGCAAGGGCCAGATCACCGGCTGGCTGAGCCGTTTCGCCTTCATGTTCTACGACCTGAACAAGGCCAGCCGCGCCACCGGCGCGTTTGCCGAGGCCGGTGGCGGCAGCGCCAAGGCCGAGGCCCTGGAAGACGCCAGGGCGGCCGCGGCGGCGCTCTACGAGCGTTGCGAGGGCTGCCGCAAATGGGTGGGCCGCGAATGCTGGAACAGCAGCAGCAACAGCTGCCGCGACTGCGCCGCCAAGGCAGGCGCCGACGCCGCCAGTGGCTACGGCGGCAGCGGCTACAGCGCAGCCGGCTCCGGCCCGACCTGCCCCAACTGCCAGACGGCCAGCCAGGGCGGGCGCTTCTGCCACGAATGCGGCTTCGACATGGCCAGCACGCACAAGAGCTGCCCGGCCTGCGGCGTCACCCTTCCGCGGCAAGCCCGCTTCTGCACGGACTGCGGCCATGGCTTCTGATCTCACCCCTCAACAAGCCGCCGAAGAGGCCGTCCGCGCTGGCGACCCGCGCGCCGCACTGGCCAAGCTGACCGAGGCCGTTCGTGCCAAGCCGGCCGACGCAAAGCTGCGCACCTTCATGTCCCAGCTCCTCAGCGTGCTGGGCCAGTGGGAGCGTGCCCACACCCAGCTCAACGTCGTCGCCGAGATGGACAAGCTCGCCATCCCCATGCGCGAGACCGTGGGCCACGCCATCCGCTGTGAGCTGCTGCGCGCCGAGGTCTTTGCCGGCAAGCGCACGCCGGTCGTCTTCGGCCAGCCCGAAGCCTGGGTGGCGCAACTCATCGAGTCGCTCAAGCAGCAGGGCCAGGGCAACGGAGAACTCGCTGCCGACCTCGCGACCAAGGCCTTCGAGGCCGCGCCCGCCAGCGCCGGCAGCATCGATGGCCAGCGCTTCGAATGGCTCGCGGATGCCGACTCGCGACTGGGCCCCCTGCTGGAGGTCTGCCTGAACGGACACTACACCTGGGTGCCCTTCCATCACCTGGCCAAGATCCACTTCGACGCCCCCGAAGACCTGCGCGACTGCGTCTGGATGCCCGCGCAGCTCAGCTTCACCAACGGCGGCGACAGCGTGGCCCTGGTGCCCACGCGCTACCCCGGTTCCGAGAAGAGCGAGGACGGCCTCATCTGCCTGGCGCGCAAGACCGAGTGGCAGGCCCTTCCCGGCGAAGACCGCTACGCCGGCCTGGGCCAGCGCGTGCTGACCAGCGACGCCGGCGACCACGACCTGATGGCCATCCGCGAAATCATCTTTGACAACGCGATCGAGGCACCTCCCGCCGAGGACGCCTGATGGCAGGGCTTGGCGCGCAGGACCGGCTGCAGCCCTCGCTGCTGGACCGGCTCACCGACAACGACCCCAGCTCCAAGGTCGAGCCCCTGGAAGCCCGGGTGCTCAACCGCCGACAGTTGCGCGAGGCCGTGCTGCGTGACTTGTCCTGGCTGTTCAACGCCGTCTGCGAGGAGCCCGACCTCTCCAACCGCGACGATCCCGAACGCGTGGCGCTCTGGAAGAGCCTGCCCTACGCCCGCGACTCGGTGCTCAACTTCGGCATCCTGCCCCTCACCGGGCAGTCGCTCACCATCCACAACTTCCCGCTCATCGAGGCGCAGATCCGCGAAGCCATCGTCCGCTTCGAGCCGCGGCTGGATCCGAACACCGTCGAAGTGCGCATCGGCAACGACCTCAGCACCGGCCTGCGACCCACCAGCCTGCGCCTGACGATCAAGGGCCAACTGTGGAACCAGCCCGTGCCGCTGGAGCTGATGCTCAGCGCCGACGTGGACGTCGACACCGGCCAAGCCGCTGTCCGTGACTTGAGATGAGCCCCTCGCCCAGTCTCGCCCCGCTGCACGCGGGCAAGCCCGGTCGGTCCCCCGAGGGGACGGCGATGCTTGCCGGATTGACCGGCAAGCACATCGCCGCGAAGGGCCGGCTCGGGAGCGGCCCAGCGCTCGGCCCGAATACGATCCGCTGATATGGACCCCCGGCTACTTCGCTACTACAACCAGGAACTTCGCTACCTGCGCGAGATGGGCGGCGAGTTCGCGCGCGAATTCCCCAAGATCGCCGGTCGCCTGGGCATGGAAGGCCTGGAGGTCGCCGACCCCTATGTCGAGCGGCTGCTGGAAGGCTCGGCCTTCCTGGCCGCGCGCGTGCAGCTCAAGCAGGACGCCGAGTTCCCGCAGCTCGCGCAGCGCCTGCTGGACATGGTGTGCCCCAACCTCGGCGCCCCCATCCCGTCGATGCTGGTGGCGCAGTTGGCGCCCGCCAACGACCCCAACCTGATCACCGGCTTCACGGTGCCGCGCGGCAGCGCGCTGATGGGCCCGCGCACGCAGCTGGGCCCCACGCGTTGCGAGTTCCGCACCGCCCAGCCGGTCACGCTCACGCCCATCCAGGTCAGGCACGTCGAATACTTCCTCAGCGCCACCGACATCAACGTCAGCGGCCTGCCGCTGCGCGAGCGCCCCAAGAGCGGCGTGCGCGTCCGCATGGAGCTGCCCGCCGGCATGAGCTTCTCGCGCCTGCCGCTGGACAGCCTGCGCTTCTTCATGGGCGGGCTGCAGGACGTGGCGCTCAAGCTGCACGAGCTGGCGACCTGCCGCTGCGTGGGCGTGCTGGCCGGCCCGACCGGCGACGCCCGCCGCCAGTTCATCCCGCCCAACCGCGTGCGCCATGTGGGCCTGACTGATGATGAGGCCATGCTGCCGGTCACGCTGCGCGGCCTGTCCGGCACGCGGCTGATGCAGGAGTACTTCGCCTTCCCGCAGCGCTTCCTGTTCATCGACGTGATGGGCCTGCGGCAGAGCTTCGCCGCCTGCACCGGCAACAGCTTCGAGCTGGTGCTGCTGTTCGACCGCTTCGAGCCCAGCCTCGAAGGCGGCGGCGAGCCCGCCAACTTCAGCCTGCACTGCGTGCCGGCCATCAACCTCTTCGAGCGGCGCGCCGAGCGCATCAACATCGACGACAGCGCCACCGCCTTCCAGGTCATTCCCGACCGGCTGGCTGGCAACGACTTCGAGGTCTTCGACGTCACCGCCGTCACCGGTTTCTCCAGCGACACCGAGGAGCTGAAGTTCCTGCCGCTCTTTGACGTGCCCCACCCCGACCCAGCCGGCGCTTCGGGCTATTTCAGCCTGCTGCGCGAACCGCGCCTGGTCAGCGACCGCAGCAAGCGAGAGGGGCCCCGCTCGGCCTACGTGGGCAGCGAAGTCTTCCTGTCGCTGGTGGACCTGCAGCGCGCGCCCTACCGCACCGAGCTGCGCCAACTCGGCGCCCGGCTGCGCTGCACCAACCGCGACCTGCCGCTGTTCATGCCCGTGGGCCGCGACCATGGCGGCATGACGCTGGAAACCCGGGCCCCCGTCGAGGCCATCGACGTCGTGGCCGGGCCCTCGCGCCCCTGCAGCGCCGTCCGCGAGGGCATGCTGGCCTGGCGGCTGCTGTCGCTGCTGTCTCTGAATTACCTGTCGCTGGTGGACGAAGACCCGGATCGTGGCGCCCTTGCGCTGCGCGACCTCGTGGGCCTGTTCGGCCAAGGCGCTGACCCCGGTCTGCGCCGGCAGATCGAAGGCCTGCGCTCCGTCAGCGCCCGCCCCGTCGTGCGGCGCCACCCTGCCCCCGGCCCCATCGCCTTCGGCCGCGGGCTGGAGGTGCAGCTGACGGTGGACGAACTCTTCTTCGAGGGCGGCAGCGCCGCGCTGCTGGGCGCTGTGCTGCACCACTACTTCAGCCGCCATGCGTCCATGAACAGCTTCGTGCAGACGGTGATGCTGTCGCGCACGCGGGGCGAGCTGAAGCGCTGGATGCCGCTCGCCGGCGCACGGGCGGTACTGTGAGCGACGCGAATCGCGACTCACCGCCGCGCACGCTCTTTGAGGCGCTGGGCGCCCGGCCCGGCCGCTTCGACCTCTTCCAGGCCCTGCGCCGCGTCGAGGCCGCCCACCCGGACAAGCCGCGTCTGGGCGACGCGCTGCGCCCGGGCGACGAACCGGTGCGCTTCGCGAGCGAGCCGGCGCTGAACTTCGCGCCCACACCCATCACGCGGCTTGAGCGCCCCGAGCAGGGTGCGCCGCGCCTGGTGCAGCGCGTGTTGAGCCTGTTCGGCCCCAACGGCGCGCTGCCCACGCACATGACCGAGTACGCCCGCGAGCGGTCCATGCACCACGGCGACCGCACCTTCGCGGCGTTTGCGGACATGCTGCTGCACCGCTTCGGGCTGCTGTTCTACCGGGCCTGGGCGCGCGCCAACCCGGTCGTTGGCATGGACCGGGGGCGCGAAGCCCCCGTCGTGCGGCACGTCGGCGCCCTCATCGGCCTGACCGAGCCTTCGCTGCGCGAGCGCGACGCGCTGGGCGATTTCTCCAAGCTGTACTTCGCAGGCCGCCTGGCCCGCTCCGTGCGTGACGCCGATGGCCTGCAGAGCTGGATCGCGCTGCGCTTCCGCGTCCCGGCCCAGGTGCAGCAGTTCTGCGGCCACTGGATGCGGCTGGAGCCCGAGGAGCTCACGCGGCTCGTGCCCTATGGCGGCGTGGCCCTGGGGCGCGGTGCCGTGCTGGGCCGCCAGGTCTGGGACGTGCAGCACAAGTTCCGCATCGACATCGGCCCCCTGAGCTGGCCGGCCTTCCAGGGCTTTCTGCCGGCGGGGCAGCAGCTGGAGGCCTTGCAGGCCATGGTGCGGCAGTACGTGGGCCACGAGTTCGCCTGGGACGTGCGCCTGCGGCTCAAGCCGGCAGAGGTGCCGGCCTGGCCGCTGGGGCGCCAGCCCGGCGTCGGGCTGCTGGGGCGCAGCGCCTGGCTCAACACCCCCAGGCCCCGCAAGCGGGCCGACCAGCTGCTGATGAATGTCGAGAGCATCTGCCGGGCGCCGCTGAAGGCGTCGCTGGCACCCAGGCACCAGACCTAGGAGCCTGGGCGGCAGAGGGCATAGCCTGCGTTGGGCCTGGCAGGGGCGCAGGCTAGGCGCGAGGAGGCCGTGGGTCGGGACCCACCACGACGAGCAACAACGCATGCGCCCCTGCCAGGCCCAACCCGAAGGGCCGGGTGATTTGCGGTGCCATGCGGCGTTGCCGGCTCGTTGTGGGTCCAGACCCACGCCTCGCCGACGCCTGGCCTGGCACCGCAACTCGCCCGGCGCAGGCTATGCCCTCTGCCGCCCAGGCTCCTAAGGAGCGTCCGTTACTTGGGGAACCGAACGGCGGCCTTGGGCACTTAGCACCGAGGAGATCTCCAAATGACCGATATCAGCCGCCAAGCCCTGTTCGGCAAGCTCAACCCGCTGGCCTACAAATCCATCGAAGGCGCCACCGTCTTCTGCAAACTCAGGGGCAACCCCTATGTCGAGCTGGTGCACTGGATCACCCAGTTGCTGGAGAACAATGAATCCGACGTGAGCGCCATCGTGCGCCACTACGGGCTGGATGCCGCGGCCCTGGCGCGCGACGTCACCACCGCGCTGGACCGCCTGCCGCGCGGCTCCACGTCCATCAGCGACTTCTCCGAGCACATCACCCACGCCATCCAGCAGGGCTGGGTCTATGCCACGCTGATGTACGGCGACGCCCAGGTGCGCAGCGGCCACCTGCTGGTGGCCTTGCTCAGCACGCGCACGCTGCATGACGCCCTGATCGGCATCTCGCGCCAGTTCGACAAGATCAAGGCCGACGACCTGGCCGACAAGCTGCAAAGCCTCACCGGCAAGACCGGCGAGGCGGGCCTGGGCGCGACCGATGGCAGCGCGCTGGGCTCGGCGCAGCCCGGCCAGGCCGAAGGCGCGATGGCCCCCGCCGCCATGGGCCGCCAGGAGGCGCTGAAGAAGTTCACGGTGGACCTGACCGAGAAGGCCCGCAAGGGCGAGATCGACCCGGTCACCGGCCGCGACGACGAGATCCGCCAGATCGTCGACATCCTGATGCGCCGCCGCCAGAACAACCCGCTGCTGACCGGCGAGGCCGGCGTGGGCAAGACGGCCGTGGTGGAAGGCTTTGCGCTGCGCCTGGCGCGCGGCGACGTGCCGCCGCCGCTGCAAGGCGTCACACTCCTGACGCTGGACATCGGCCTGCTGCAGGCCGGCGCCTCCATGAAGGGCGAATTCGAGCAGCGCCTGCGCCAGGTCATCGACGAGGTGCAGGGCAGCCCCACGCCCATCATCCTGTTCATCGACGAGATTCATACTCTCGTTGGCGCCGGTGGCGCGGCCGGCACCGGCGACGCGGCCAACCTGCTCAAGCCTGCGCTCGCGCGCGGCAACCTGCGCACCGTGGGCGCCACGACATGGGCCGAGTACAAGAAGTACATCGAGAAGGACCCGGCGCTGACCCGCCGCTTCCAGACCGTGCAGGTCGAGGAGCCCGACGAGAAGAAGGCCATCCTGATGCTGCGCGGCGTGGCCACCGTACTGGAGAAGCACCACCAGATCCAGCTGCTGGACGAGGCCATCGAGGCCGCCGTCAAGCTGTCGCACCGCTACATCCCCGCCCGCCAACTGCCCGACAAGGCCGTCAGCCTGCTGGACACCGCCTGCGCCCGCGTGGCCGTCAGCCAGCACGCGATGCCGGCCGAGGTGGAGGACTGCAAGCGCCGCATCGAGTCGCTGGAGATCGAGCAGGGCATCATCGGCCGCGAGGCCCAGGTGGGCGTGCACATCGGCGACCGCGGCACCACCGTCGAAGAGTCCCTGGCCAAGGAGCGCGAGCGCCTCACGGCACTGGAAGCCCGCTGGCAACAGGAAAAGGACGTCGTCGCCCAGATCCTGGAATTGCGCGCCAAGCTGCGCGGCGACGGCCAGCCGGTCGATGAGACTGCCTCCGCGGCACCCGACCGCGACGCCATGCTGGCCGACATGCACGCCGCCCAGGCCAAGCTGGCCGAGCTGCAGGGTGACGCCCCGCTGATCCTGCCCTCGGTGGACGCCCAGGCCGTGGCCAGCGTCGTGGCCGACTGGACCGGCATCCCCGTGGGCCGCATGGTCAAGAACGAGCTGGAAGCCGTGCTGCGCCTGGGCGCCACGCTGGGCCAGCGCGTCATCGGCCAGCAGCATGGCCTGGACATGATCGCCCGCCGCATCCAGACCTCGCGCGCCAAGCTGGACAACCCCAACAAGCCCATCGGCGTGTTCATGCTGTGCGGCACGTCGGGCGTCGGCAAGACCGAGACGGCGCTGGCGCTGGCCGAGTCGCTGTACGGCGGTGAGCAGAACGTCATCACCATCAACATGAGCGAGTACCAGGAGTCGCACACCGTCTCCACGCTCAAGGGTGCGCCTCCAGGCTATGTGGGCTATGGCGAGGGCGGCGTGCTGACCGAGGCCGTGCGCCGCCGCCCCTACAGCGTGGTGCTGCTGGACGAGGTGGAGAAAGCCCACCCGGACGTGCACGAGCTGTTCTTCCAGGTCTTCGACAAGGGCTGGATGGAGGACGGCGAGGGCCGCCTCATCGACTTCAAGAACACCATCATCCTGCTGACGAGCAACGTCGGGTCCGAGCTCATCATGAACATGTGCCGCGACCCCGAGCTGCTGCCCGACCCCGATTCGCTGGCCACCGCGCTGACCGAGCCGCTGCAGAAGGTGTTCCCACCCGCGCTGCTGGGCCGCATCGTCACCATCCCCTACTACCCGCTGTCCGACGAGATGCTGGCCCGCATCGTGCGCCTGCAACTGGGCCGCATCGTCAAGCGCGTGGCCGAGAACCACCGCATCCCGTTCGAGTACAGCGACGCGGCGGTGGAGCTCATCGTGAAGCGCTGCAACAACGCCGAGTCCGGCGGCCGCATCATCGACGCCATCCTGACGAACACCGTGCTGCCCAAGGTCTCCATCGAGTACCTGTCGCGCACCGCTTCGGGCCAGCCGCTGCAACGCGTCAGCCTCGGCGTCGCGGACGGTGACTTCAGCTACGCCTTCGACTGAGCCGCGGAGAGACTTTCATGAGCGCCTTGCTGGGGGGTAGCAACCATGTGATGTCCATCAAGATCGATGGGGACGACGACAAGCTGCTCGTGCTGAGCATGCAGGGCAAGGAGCACATGGGCTCGCTGCCGGAGTGGCAGCTGGAGCTGGTGGGCAACGTCAGCATGCTGGGCGTGCGCAAGAGCATCGATCTGCACGGGCTGCTCGGCAAGGTCGCCACCGTGACCATGGAACTGCACGGTCTGAAGCGCTATTTCAAGAGCTACATCACCGAGGCGCAGCGTGGCGAGCGGCACGGCCGCTTCGAGGCGTTCAGCATCACGATGCGGCCCTGGCTGTGGTTCGCCACGCGCAGCCGCAACTGCCGCATCTTCCAGAACAAGGCGGTGGACGCCATCATCAAGGAGGTGCTCAAGGGCTACAAGGGCACCATCGACTGGCGGCTGTCCGGCGAGTACAAGCCCCTCGAGTACTGCGTGCAGTACATGGAGTCCGACTTCGACTTCGTCAGCCGGCTGATGGAGGAAGTGGGCATGTACTACTTCTTCGAGCACACCGAGTTCACGCACAAGCTGGTGGTGGTGGACGACCTGTCCCAGCACGAAGCCAAGGGCGACAACGTCAACATCCCCTGGTCGCACAAGCTGGACGGCAACGAGGGCATCGTCGAGTGGAGCACGACCGAGGAGACCCGACCCAGCAAGGTCTCGCTGCGCGACTACGACTATCTCGCCACCGGCACGGCCATCAACGCGGACGCCAGCGGCAACTCCGATGCGTCAGTGACCATGCCCGGTGACGGCGAGGTCTACGAGTTCACGGCACGCGCGGTGCAGAACCAGGTCAAGCCCGATGCCCAGCCCGCCACCGCAGCCCTGACCCACCTTGCCAAGGTGCGGATGGAGGAGTTGCAGTCGCTGCACAAGGTGGGCACCGGCACGACGAACTGCATGGACGTGGCCAGCGGCACCACCTTCAAGCTCAAGGACGCGCCGCACGGTGCCGACGATGACGAGTACGTGATCGTCGACCTCGACTTCCACGCCGAGTTCGCCGACCACGAGGCCATCGAGGACCTGAAGTCCATCCAGCAGCGCCGCGACGGCTTCCTGGCCCACATGGTGTGCATCCCCAAGAACGGCGCGCCGTTCCGCACGGCCCGGCGCACGCCCCGCCCCGTCATGTACGGCCCGCAGACGGCCGTCGTCGTGGGCGCCTCCGGCAACGAGATCGAGACCGACAAGCACGGCCGCATCAAGGTGCAGTTCCACTGGGACAAGCTGGGCAAGAAGGACGCCAACAGCTCCTGCTTCCTGCGCGTGGCCCAGCCCTGGGCCGGCAAGGGCATGGGCCTGTGGCTGCTGCCGCGCGTGGGCCACGAGGTGGTGGTGAGCTTCATCGGCGGCGACCCCGACCGGCCCATCATCACCGGCTCGGTGCACAACGACGTCAACATCCCCATCTATCCGCTGCCCGCCAACGCCGACATCAGCGGCTGGCGCACCCACTCGACCAAGGGCGGCGACGCCGCCGCGCGCCACGAGCTGCGCTTCGACGACAAGAAGGACAAGGAATACATCTGGCTGCAGTCGCAGAAGATCTTCCACCGCCACGTGAAGGACGACGCCTTCGACTGGATCGAGAAGAACGAGACCAAGAAGGTCAAGCTCACGCGCAAGGAGGTCGTCGGCGAGAACTGGTACGTCAACGTCGGCAAGGACGTGATGCACGACCTCGGCAAGGACTTGCACATCAAGGTGGCCGGCGACATCTACACGACCGGCGCCGCGACCTACCAGCTGCAACTGACGAAGGACCTCAGCGCCAAGGTCGGCGCCGACATGGGCTTTGACGTGACGGGCAAGACGGCCATCAAGGCCGGCGGTGACATCAACATCCAGAGCGGCGGCGCGGGCAACATCAAGACCACCGGCAACCTCGTCGGCGAGGCCGGCGCCAAGGTGTCGCTGAAGGCCACGTCCGACATCGTCATGCAGGGCGTCAACGTCAAGGCCAAGGGCAGCGCCGAGATCGTGCTGGAGGCCTCGGCCGGCATCAAGATCGTCTGCGGTGCCTCGGTCATCACGCTGGGCCCCGCCGGCGTCACCATCGACGGCCCGCTCGTCAAGGTGAACTGCGGCGGCGGTGGCGGCTCCGCGGGCGCGGCCGAAAGTGCCGCGGCAGCCGAGCCCAAGGCGCCCAAGGAGGCGCTGAACCAGGAAGAGCTGACGTCGGGCAAGGCCACCGACTACGACAAACTGTTCGCCGACCCGCTGGCGGACAACGCCGGCGCGGCGGGCGCCGGTGGTGCGGGTGCCGCGGCCGGCGCGGGAGCCGGCGGTGGCATGCTGAACGCCGGTGCGCTCGCCAAGGCCGGCGCGGCCTCGGCGTTGGCGGGTGCGGCCGGGGCGGCTGCGCTGGCCGGGGCGGCCGTCGCCGTGGCTGCTGGCGGTGCCGCCGCGGCTGGCGTGGTCCAGATGCTGCAGGCCAAGGACGCCGAGCATGACTATGAAGAGATGAAGGACGCGGAGGCTGAAGCCAACGCGGGCGAGAAGAAGACGGCTGAGGAAGTGCTGGCCGAAGCCGAGGCCGCCTACGCCGCCGCCAAGGCGGGCGAAGGGCCACCTCTGACCGAGGAGCAGATCCAGGCGCTCAAGGACAAGGCGCTCGCGGAGGCCGACGCCGCCTATGCGGCCGCCAAGGCAGGCGAGGCGCCGCCGCTGACCGAAGAGGAAATCCAGGCCGCCCAGGACAAGGCGCTCGCCGAAGCCGAGGCCGCCTACGCCGCCGCCAAGGCTGCGGAGGCGCTGCCGCTGACCGAAGAGCAGATCGAGGCTGCCAAGGACCAGGCCATCGCCGAGGCCGAAGCTGCCTACGCGGCTGCCAAGGCGGGCGAGGCGCCGCCCATGACCGAAGAGCAATTCCAGGCCACCGTGGACAAGGCGGTCGCGGAGGCCGAGGCCGCCTACGAGGCGGCCAAGAAGGCCGAGGCCGACGCGGCGGCTGAAGCCGAGAAACAGGCAGAACAGGCAGCCAAGGACGCCGACGGCGGCGGAGGGTCTGCTTGAACGCTGCCGCTCTGGCCACGGCCCAGATCCGATCAGCACTGTGGGACCGGCCGGGAGGGCGTGTGCATGCCATCGTCGACGGCAGCGTCGTCCCCGGGCTGCCCGAGCGCCTGCGCGGCGCGCAGACGCTGGGTTGGGACTGCCTTCAATACGGCGCCATGTCGCCCGAGGCTGCCGCATCCGCCGCCTACATCGTGGAGCTGCAACCCGAGGCCGACTTCTCCACCTGGCTGCTGGGTGAGGCCTGCACGGCCTTCGAGGGCTGGGGCGTGCTGCTCACGTCCGCGCGACCGCTGTTGACCATGCGTGAACACAGCCGCAGCCTCGCCGAGGTGCGCACCCCCGAGGGCCGGCGCCGCCCCTGGCGCTGGTGGGACGCCGAGCTGCTCGCGCTGCTGCTGCCCAGCCTGTCGCCTTCGCAGCTCGACGCCTTCTTCGCGGCGGAGCAGCAACTCGTCTGCCCCGGCGCGCGCCGATGGGTGTGGTGGCAGCGTTCAAACGGCGTGCTCGACCAGCGCACACGCGAGCGGGTGAACTGAAATGCTGCAGCTCACCCCCGAACAAGTCGAGCAGGTCGACACGCTGCAGAGCAAGCGCGATTCGCGCGAGTTGCTGGCGCTGCTGGGCGGCGCCTGGCCCGAGGTCGCGGAGCGGCTGCAGGAGCGCTGGCCCGCCTTCGTCGAGGTGTCGCTGGAGCGAGCGCGGCAGCTCGGGCTGCGTAGCGTCGCGGAGCTGGCCCGCTACGCGTCGCTGTGCTGCCTGTGGGGTGCCAACTTCGAGGCCCGGCCACGCTTTGACTGGGCAGCCGCAATCTGCAGCGAGCCGGGGCTGAGCCCCGCCGTGCGCCTTCACCAGCTGGACCACCGCTCGCGCGCCGAGCTGGTGCGCCGCGCCGCCAGGACCGACACCACCCAGAAGGCCTTGACGCTGGCTGGCTACGACAAGGCGCTGGAAGCACTGGAAGCCGGGCTGTCCCGCATCGCGCTGGGCCGCACCATCTACCTGGACCGCGCGCTGCCGCCCCGCCCCAAGGCCTGCGACATCGCTGCAGTGACCTTCGCCGTCGTCGAGCCCAAGCCGCTGCAGGCCTACCAGGGCCAGGACGGCACCTGGCGGCGAGCCGACCTGCCCCCCTGGGCGCCAACACCCGAAACGCTGGGCGCACCTCTGGAGGAGCCACGCCTGCTGCCGGTGCTGAGCCGCGCCGTGGGGGCTGGCGCCAGCGCGCGGCTGCAACTCGCCGTCAAAGCCCAGGCCAGTTGCGGTGCCCATCACCCCGAGGTGCTGCATGTCAGTGGCGCCGGCCGCCTGACCTGGCGCGGCGCCGACACCGCCAAGCTCAGCCTGGCCTTGCACGCCCCGCCCACGCCGCCGGTGGACCCTGCTCGCGGCCCGGCCGGCGTGGGCCATGGTGAGCCTCCAGACGCGCAGACCGTGCGCATCGCCAGCTGCGGCATCCGGGACGCCGGCGCACCGCTGGGCACGCTGGAACTGGGCCTGCAGGTGCATGCCGCCACGCAGCACCTGCTCGACGTCCGGCACGGCGCCCTGCCTGCCCATGTGTGGCCGCCAGAAGGCGAATTGCCCCCGCTGGCCACGGCGGGCACGGCCTGCCAGTTGGAGGTCGACGGCCACAAGGAGGCCACCCCGGCCTGGCTCAAGGCCTGGCAAGGCCTGCAGCCACTGGCTCGCACCGGTCTCGAAAAACTCTTCAACGCCTGGGCCCGCCAGATGGCCGGCCACAGCGGCCGGCTGGAGGCCGAACTGGCGCCTCTCGTGGGCCAGGCCGGCATCACCTGGGGCTGGCAGCACGAACCTGACGGCGCCCTCGCACTGCGGCTGCAAGGCGCCATCGACTTCGCCGCCCTGGTGCTGGACCTGCGCCTCACGGGCGAGCTGGCCTGGGCCGGCAGCCGCGCCCGCATCAACCTGCACGCGCAGGGCCGCAGCGAGTGGCGCATGACGCTGGACCAGCGCGGCGCCGCGGCCACTGAGGGTCACGGCCTGGACCAGGCCAAATGCACGTGGCGCCACTCCTTCGTGACCAGTGTGGAAGCGATCGCCACCGGCGAGCCGTCGCTGCTATCGGCCGGGCCGCTGGCCGAGCCGCTGCGCGGCGCGGTGGTCGGCGAATGCGGCCTGCGCCCACGGCCCGACGGCCGCGGCCACCAGTGGTTCTACCGGCTGGCCATAGAGCCGGTGCATGTGTGCCTGCTGCGCCAGGATCCGACGGGTGGCACACAGCGCGAGCAGCGCGAGCTGGTCCCGGCGTTGACCCTGATCGACTGGAGTGCAGGCTGATGGATAGGCTGATGTGCCTCCACGTCCAGACCAGCGGCGAGCCCGTCGAGGTGCTGGTGAATGGCGTGCCCGTGCTCAGCCTGCCGGCCGGCGCGGGCAGCCAGTCGATCGCGGTGCACGAATACCTGCAGAACGGCAGCAACCGCATCAGTCTCGTCATCGCGCCGCCGCCTATCGCCCAGGCCGTGGCGGCGCCGGACGCACCGGCCCAGCCGCGCATGGCGGCGCGGGCCGCCCACGCGCGGGCCCGCCTCGTGCTGCTGCGCCAGGGCAAGAGCCTGGCCGACGAGGCGGTGCGCGTGCTGGCCGAGGTGGGCTGGGCCATCGAGGAGGGGGAAAGCTTCCAGGCCCCCACCATCACTCACCAGGACCTGGAGCTGCCCGTGGGCTTTCCGCGCTGGCGCTGGCTGGATGCGCCGGTGCTCAACCCCGGCCCGCAGGACCGCCAGCTGCTGCTCGCCGCCGTGCAACGCATCGCTTTCGACCTGTCGCGGGGCAACCCCGACTCCTGGCTGGCCGCCTGCCGCCTCAAGCTCGAGGAGCTGGACCAGGCCTACCAGCGCCCGGCCGGCCACGGCGCGACGGCACTGCGCGAGCAGGTGCAGCGGTTGTGGACGGCCGGCGTGCTCGCAACGCTGCAGCCACCCACGGTTGAATCGCTGCTGCTGCGCATCGTGGCGGGGGGGCGGCTGCTGGAATGCCTCAACCCCATGGGCGGCCCGGCCTTGAGCAGCATGAACGACGATCTGGCCCTTGGAAACATTGCCTGGCCCTTGCGGCTGACCCTGATCGAAGGCAAGGTGTATGTACTCAGATGACTCCAGCGTTTCATCGATGCGCAACCACCCGTTTCGCAGGGATCGGCGCCGGGGCGTGCTGCGCTGAGAATCGCTCACCATGATCCGCCTCAACGTCACCACCCACAACGGGCTGCCCCTGAACCAGCCGCTGTTCGCCCAGTTCGACGAACTGGGGGGCGACATCGGCCGCGCCGACACCAACCAGCTCGTGCTGCCCGACCCGGAGCGCACGATCTCGCGGGTGCACGCCCGCGTCATGTTCCGTACCCACACCGGCTACTGCATCGTCGACCAGGGCAGCAACGCGATCAGCGTCAACGGCATCCAGCTCGGCAAGGGCCGCGAGGCGGCGATCAAGCCCGGTGACCGCATCGAGATCGGCGGCTATGTGCTGATGGTCGAGCAGGGCATCGCCGTGGGCGGCTCCACCCCCGACCCCTTCGCCGATTTCTTTGGCGTGGCGCCCGCCACGCTGCCGGGCGTGCGCATCGACGCCAAGGCGGCGGCCGCTGCCGATCCGATGGGCCTTTTCGGCGGCACCAACCCACGCGCCGCACAGCCTTTCCTGGCCCCGCCGCCGCCCGCCCCCGCGCCCGCCGCGATGGGCGGCATCCCCGCCGACTGGGACCCCTTCGCACCGGCCGCCCCGACCCGGCCACCCCAGGGACCGCCCCCTTCAGCCGGCGCACGCGCGCTGGGCTTGGACCTGGGCGCCGGCGCGCCCGCCCCCTTGATCCCCGACCTGCCCGGCTCCAGCGGCGGCGGCCGCGGCGCGGGCGGCGATTCACTGGACATGCTCTTCGGCCTGGGGGCGCCCGCGCAAGGCGGCAATCCGCTGGCCCAGTCCCTGCTCGGCGAAGCCGTCGCCCAGCCCAACATGGCGGGCCATTCCGACCCCCTGCAAGCCCTGGGCATGCTGCCCGCGGCGGCCGGCCAGGCCCTGCCGGACACGACGTCCGAGCTGAACCGCCCCTTCATCCCGCCCACCACGCCGAAGGCGCCGCCGCCCGCACCCGTCCAGCAGCCCATGCCGCCGGCCGCGTCCATGGAGGCGCTCAACAAGCTCGACCCGTCCGGCACGCTGCCGGGCGCCGTGGTGTCCTGGGGCGACGGCGCCGGCGAGGGCCGCACCATCATTCGCGCCGGCCGCAAGCCCACCGTGGCTTCACCACCCTCGTCCGACCCCGTCACTGCGGCCATCCTGCCGCCGCCTCCGCCGCCGGTAGCGATGCCGGCGCCCGCGACTCAGGCCATGCCGGCCGCGGCACCTGGAATCCCCGCCGACCAGGCCGCCCTGCTGGCCGCCTTCCGTGAAGGGCTGGGCATGCCCGCCCTGCCGGTGAACGCGTTGACACCCGAGTTCATGCGCCTGCTGGGCCAGTTGCTGCACGAGTCCGCGCGCGGCACGGTGGACCTGCTGGTGGCGCGTGCCGCGCTCAAGCGCGAGGTGCGGGCCGAGGCGACGATGATCGTCGCCAAGGAGAACAACCCGCTGAAGTTCTCGCCCACGGCCGAGGTGGCGCTGGGTCACCTGCTGGGCCCCACGGTGCGCGGCTTCATCCAGCCGCAGCAGGCCATGCGCGACGCCTTCGATGACTTGCGCGCCCACCAGCTCGCCTTTCTGGCCGGCATGCGCGCCGCGCTGGAGGGGCTGTTGCAGCGCTTCGATCCGGCATCGCTGGAATCGCGCCTGGCCCAGAAATCGGTGCTCTCCAGTTTGCTGCCCTCGGCGCGCAAGGCCCAGCTCTGGTCGGTCTTCCAGCAGGAATACCAGCAGATCGCCGGCGAACTGTCGGATGACTTCCACCAGGTCTTCGGGCGCGAGTTCCTGCGCGCCTACGAAGCCCAGCTCGACGCACTGCAAAACGAGCAGCGCTGAGCCCAACAAAGACGGGAACCCTGTGCAGATCGAGCTGGCATTGATGTCCGAACGCGGTGGGCGCTCCTACAACGAGGACGCCTGCGGCCACTGGCACTCCGAGCGCTACCTCTGCTGCGTGCTGGCCGATGGCGCCGGCGGCCATGGCGGCGGGGACATCGCGTCCAAGCTCGCCGTCAGCCACGTGCTGCAGGGCTATGCCAACTCGCCGGCCCACGACCCGCAGGCGCTGGAAGCGCTGCTGCTGGACACCAACCGCGAGCTGCTGGCCCACCGCGCCGACAACCCCAACCTGCGCAACATGCACTCCACCATCGTGGTGCTGTCCATAGACCTGCGCGACCGCAACGCGCTGTGGGGCCACTGCGGCGACTCGCGCTTCTACGCCTTCCGCGACGGCCAGCTGGTGCAGCGCACCCGCGACCACAGCCTGGTGCAGTCGCTCATCGACGCCGGCATGCTGGACGAAGCCGGCGCGCGCGCCCACCCCAAGCGCAGCGAGCTCTACTCGGCCCTGGGCACGGAGGGCAGCGACCTGCAGCTCAGCGTGTCGCCGTCCCCCTGGCCGCTGTTCGGCCGCGAAGCGCTGATGCTGTGCACCGACGGCCTCTGGGAGTGGGTGCCCGACGAAGACATCGCCGCCGCCCTCTACACCGCGCCGGAGCCCCAGGCCTGGCTGAACGACCTGCAGCAGCGCGTGCTGCGCGCAGCGTCCGGCAAGCCCAACCACGACAACTTCACCGCCCTGGCCCTCTGGCTAGGGAACGATTGAGGAGCAAACCATGCCTCAACACGTCTGTATGGGCGCCGGACTGACCTGCAACATGGGGGCCGCGCCGAGCAAGCTGATCGTGCTGCCCAAGAACAAGATGCAGACCAGCAACATGTTCGCGGCCAACATCATGGACAACGTGCCCATCGCCAACATCCCGCCCTTCGGCGCCTGCAAGAGCATGGCCAACCCGACGGTCGCTGCGGCCACCGCGGCCGCCACGGCCGCCGCCCAGGGCGTGTTCACGCTGACACCCATGCCCTGCGTGCCGGTTTTCCCGGCTCCCTGGGTGCCGGGCACGCCGACCTACATGCTGGGCAACATGCCGGTGCTGAACAACACGTCCAAGCTGATGTGCGCCTATGCGGGCGTCGTCACCATCACAGACCCCGGCCAGCAGAAGGAAATGACACCCTGAAGCAAGGCAGCCGGCCGCGGTTGACCCGGGGCCGGCGAAAGGGATTAGCCCGCAGCTGCGGGCCGGTGGGGCTTACTTGCGCCCGATCTCCACGCGGCGGTTCTCGTCGGCGTTGGGCTTGGCGGGGTTCTTCAAGTCCTTGGAACCCACACCCTCGATCACCAGCATGCCCGAATCGGCGCCCTTGGTGACCAGGTAGTCGCGCACCGACTCGGCGCGCTTGACGGACAAGGCCTGGTTGGCCGCCGGCGTGCCAGAGGCATCGGCGTGGCCGATGATGCGCACCTTGCGGTCGCTGTTCTTCTTGGTCTTGAGCACGTCGGCGAAGACGTCCAGTTGCTTCTTGAGCGTAGGCGGCAACTCGGCCGAGCCCACCTTGAAGGACGTGGCCGGCAGCGAATAGCGGATGGCGGGCTTGAAACCCATGCACTTGAAGCCCGAAGCCTCCAGTTCCTTGCACTTGTCGTCAGGGAACAGGCCTTCGTTGATGGCGTCGGCGGTGGGCACGGTCTTGCCCAGGTCCACGGCCTCGGCGCTGGACGCCGGAGCGGCTGGCGCCTCGGGCGTTTGAGCCATCACCCAGGAACTCAGGGTGAAACCGCACAATGAAAGAACCAGGAGGGGTCGAAACTTCTTCATGACGGGCACTCGTGTCGGCGGGGGGAAATGAATCGCTGACTGAGTGACCGTGCGCCCCGATTGGTTCCCGACGGGGCCGGGAACCAAGCCGTTGCCGCAGTCACTCACTGCCTGATCGCAGGCCGCCATGGCTGCTCCTGTCCGTTTTCCCTGCTCCATAGAGGCAATTCCATCCATGACCTGGCGTGACCGAGTGATCTGGACGGAGGGCATGTTCCTCCAGCCGCAGCACTTCCAGCAGCATGACCGCCACTGGGAACACCAATGGCGCCAGCGCCTGCAACAGGCCGTCGCCTATGGCTGGGGCTTTGCGTCGCTGAGCCTGGACGAAGCCTCGTTGACGCTGGGCAAGGTCGGCGTCGCCGCCGCCCAGGGCCTGCTGCCGGACGGCACGGCCTTCTCCGCCCCCGGCAGCGACGCCGCACCGGCCGCGCTGGACATCCCGTCCGACGCCCGCAACGAGATCGTCGTGCTGGCCGTCACGCTGCAGCGCCCGGGCGTCGTCGAGACTGACGCCGAGCAGGCCGCCGGCGCCATGGGCCCGCGCTTCCTGACCGCCGAGGTCAGCGTGGGCGACAGCAACACCCAGCTCGACCGCGACGCCGCCCTGCAGATCGGCCGGCTGCACCTGCGCCTGATGCTGCAGCGCGATGCCGGCGAAGGCTATGCGACGCTGGGCATCGCCCGCGTCGTGGAGCGCCGCGCCGACAACCGCGTGGTGCTGGACAACACCTTCGTACCGCCGCTGCTGCACGCGCCGGCCCACCCGGTGCTGGACGGCTATGTGCGCGAGCTCTGCGGCCTGCTCAACCAGCGCGGCGAGGCCTTGGCCGCCCGGCTGGCGGCGCCCGGGCGCGGCGGCGTGGGCGAGATCGCCGACTTCCTGCTGCTGGAAGCCGTCAACCGCAACCAGGCGCTCTTCAACCATCTGCGTTCGGTGTCGCTGCTGCACCCCGAGCGGCTGTACAGCGAATGCCTGAGCTTGGCCGGCGACCTGGCCACCTTCCGCGACAGCCGCCGCCCCTCGGCCTATGCCGACTATCTGCACGACGATCTGGCCGCCACCTTCAAGCCCGTCATCGACGACCTGCGCCAGTCGCTGTCCATGGTGATGGAGCAGACGGCCATCCCCATCGAGCTGCAGGACCGCGCCTATGGCGTGCGCGTGGCCCTCATCCCCGACGTGCAGCTTCAACGCAGCGCCACCTTCGTGCTGGCCGTCTCGGCCCAACTGCCCGGCGACGCACTGCGTGCCCGCTTCCCCACGCAGGTCAAGATCGGCCCGGTCGAGCGCATCCGCGACCTCGTCAACCTGCAGCTGCCCGGCGTCACGCTGCGCCCCCTGCCGGTGGCGCCGCGCCAGATCCCGTACCACGCGGGCCACAACTACTTCGAGCTCGAGACCCGCGGCAACGACCTCTGGAAGCAGCTCGAAAGCTCGGGCGGCCTGGCCATGCATATCGCCGGCGAGTTCCCGGGGCTCGAACTCGAATTCTGGGCAATACGCGCTTGAAAAAGTGCCTGACATCTTCTGATCGGTCCGCCCCATGAGCGATCCCAACAACGACGATCCCTTTGCCGCCTTCGGGCAGGACCGCACCGTCATCAAGCCCAGCGCGGGCCGACCGGCGGCCGGTGGCCAGCCGCCTGCCAGGCCGGCGGCTCCCGGTGGCCCCGGACCGATGGGTGGCCCCCCTGGCGGTGCCCCAGGTGGCATGCCCGCCGGCGGCCCGGCCGGCCGCGAAGCCCCGATGGCGCTGGAAGCGCTGACCACCGCGAGCATGAACCCGCTGGTGGCCGCCGCCATGCCGCTGCTGTCGGCCGCGCCGCGCGTGCGCCACAGCGCCCAGCATCCCAACCCCGCCGGCCTCAAGGAAGCGCTGGCCGAGGGCATTCGCTCCTTCGAGGCCCAGGCCCGCAGCCAGGGCCTGCCCAATGAGCAGGTCATCGCCGGCCGCTACATCCTGTGCACGCTGCTGGACGAGTCCGCCGCCAGCACGCCCTGGGGCGGCTCGGGCGCCTGGGCGGCACAAAGCCTGCTGGTGCAGTTCCACAACGAGTCCTGGGGCGGCGAGAAGGTCTTCGCGCTGATGGCCAAGCTGGCCGAGAACGTGCCAGCCAACCGCAACCTGCTGGAATTGCTCTACGTCTGCCTGGCCTTCGGCTTCGAGGGCCGCTACCGCGTCATCGACAACGGCCGCGCCCAGCTCGACGGCGTGCGCGCCCGCCTGGCGCAGATGCTGCGCCAGGGCAGCAACCCCGACCCGGCGCTGTCGCCGCGCTGGCAGGGGGCTGAGCCGGGCGAGTCCGGCCTGCGCCAGCGCCTGCCGCTATGGGCCATCACCGCGGCCGTCGCGCTGGTGCTGCTGCTGGTCTATATCGGCTTGCGCTTCAGCATCAATGGCGCATCCGACGCCGTGTTCACGACGCTGCGCGGCTTCGATGTGAAGACCGCTGCCGTCGCCGCACCGACGCCGCCACCTGCCGCGCCGCGCCTGGCCGGGCTGCTGGATGTGGACGTCAAGGCCGGCCTCGTGCAGGTCAACGACCTGGCCGACCGCTCCATCGTCATCATCAAGGGCGACGGCCTGTTCAACCCGGGCAGCGCCGAGGTGTCGTCGGAGCTGCGGCCGCTGGTGCTGCGCATCGGCGAGGCGCTGCAGCGTATGAAGGGCCAGGTCCTCGTCACCGGCCACACCGACAACCAGCCCATACGCTCGCTGCGCTTCCCGTCCAACTGGCATCTGTCGCAGGCCCGCGCCGAGGCCTTCCGCAACCTGCTGGCCGAGCGCGTCGAGATCGGCCGCCTGCGCGCCGAAGGCCGCGCCGACGCCGAAGCCGTGGCCGACAACGCCACGCCGGCCGGCCGCGCGAAGAACCGCCGCGTGGAAGTGACGCTGATGGTGCAGGACGGTCGCTGATCATGAAAAAAATACTGTCCGTCCTCTTCCATCCGATCACCCTCGGGGTGTTCTTCCTGCTGGTCATCTCGGCCCTGGTCTGGTGGGTCGGCCCGCTGATCGCTTTCGGCGAGCACCGGCCGTTGGACACCAGCTTTGCGCGCTGGATCGCGCTGGCGGTGGTCTGGCTGCTGGGCGGTCTGCGCCTCATCTGGTCGCAGATGCGCCGCCGCCGCATCAACGCCGCCCTCGTCAAGGGCATGGGCTCCGGCCCCTCGGCCGCGGCCAAGGAAGAGGCGGTGCTGGAGGAGCGCTTCTCTCAAGCCATCAACCTGCTGAAGAAGGCACCCGGCGCCAAGAAAGGTCTGTTCAGCGGCACGTCGCTGTACGACCTGCCCTGGTACGTTTTTGTGGGCGCCCCGGGCTCTGGCAAGACGACGGCCCTGCTGAACGCAGGCCTGAACTTCCCGCTGACCGAGAAGCTGGGCCAGGCCAGCGTGCGCGGCGTGGGCGGCACGCGCAACTGCGAATGGTGGTTCAGCGACGAGGCCGTGCTGGTGGACACCGCCGGCCGCTACGCGACGCAGGACTCCGACAAGGAGACCGACGCCGCGGCCTGGAACACCTTCCTGGATCTGCTCCGCAAGGCGCGCCCGCGCCGCCCCATCAACGGCGTGCTGCTGACCGTCAGCATCCAGGACCTGCTGGCCTTGCCGCCCGACCAGCGCAAGGAACAGGCCGCACGCATGCGTGGCCGCATGCAGGAGCTGCAGCAGCGCCTAGGCGTGCGCGCGCCGGTCTATGTGCTGGTCACCAAGTGCGACCTGCTGGCCGGCTTCAACGAGACCTTCGGCCCCATGGGCAAGGAGGACCGCGACCAGGTCTTCGGCTTCACCTTCCCGCTGGCCGCGCAGCCCGGCGAGGAGATCATGGCCAACTTCGGCAGCGAGTTCGCCTCGCTGGAGAAGCGCCTGCGGGAACGCCTCATCGAGCGCATGGAGGCCGAGAGCGACACGCTCAAGCGCGCCACCATCTTCGCCTTCCCGCAGCAGTTCGGCGGCCTCAAGGGGTTGCTAGGTGGCTACCTTGAAACCGTCTTCGGCGGCAGCGGTGCGCTGGACGAAGCGCCGCGCCTGCGCGGCGTCTACTTCACCAGCGGCACGCAGGAAGGCACGCCCATAGACCGCGTGCTGGGGGCTCTCGCCCGCACCTTCGGCGTGGAGCGGCGCCTCACGCCGCCGGCCGCGGCCAAGGGCCGCAGCTATTTCCTGAACCACTTGCTGCGCAAGGTCATCTTCGTGGAGCAAGGCCTGGTGGGCCATAACGCCCAGGTGGAGCGGCGCCATGCGCGCCTGCGCCTGGCCGGCCTCGCGGCGTTGGGGCTAGTGACGTTGACGCTGCTGGTGGGCTGGGGCTTCAGCTACTTCGGCAACCAGCGCTACATCGCCGACATCGAGGCCAAGCTGCCGGCCCTGCAGGACACCATCAAGGCCTTGCCGCCCACCAGCGGCAGCGACCCGTCCGCCCTACCCGAGGCGCTGGCCGCGATCCGCGACGCCGCCCAACCGCCCGGCTTTGCGCTGAACGACCCGCCTCTGCGCCTGGGCTTTGGCCTGTTCCAGGGCGACAAGCTGGACGCCGGCGCCCAGGTCTCCTACCACCGCTTGCTGCAACGGGCCCTTGCACCGCGCGTGGCGGCTCGGCTGGAGGAGCGGCTGCGCACCGCCAACCGCGACAACCTGGAGTTCGCCTACGAGTCGCTGAAGGCCTACCTGATGCTCTACACGCCCGAGCATCTGGACGCCCCGGGCCTGCAGGCCTGGGTGGGCCTGGACTGGGACGCCAACCTGGAAGGCAGCCTGGGCGCCGAGAAGGTCTCGCTGCTGAAGAACCACCTGGACGCCCTGCTGTCGCGTGGCGCCTTCGAGGTGGCCCAGCCCATGGACAAGACGCTGGTGTCCAGCGTGCGCGAGATGCTGGGCGCCTACCCGCTGGAGTACCGCATCTTCAGCCGCCTGCGCCGGGCCCAGATCGACGGTGACCTGCCGCCTTTCACCGTCGCGGCCGCCGCCGGGCCTCAAAGCCCCAACGTCTTCGTGCGCGCCAGCGGCGCACCGCTGACCCAGGGCATCCCGGGCATGTTCACCAAGGACGGCTACAAGAAGGCCTTCCAGACCTCGGTGGAAAAGACCGCCAAGCAGCTCGCCGAGGAAGAAGCCTGGGTGCTAGGCACCAACGCGGCCACCGCCAAGCGCCAGGCCGAAGACAAGACGCTGGTGAACCGCGTGCGGCGCCTGTACCTGGAGGAGTACGTCAAGGTCTGGGACGCGTACCTCGCCGACGTTCGCCTCGTGAAGCTCAACGGCCTGGACCGCGGCATCGCCGTGTCGCGCCTGCTGTCGGCGGTGGATTCGCCGCTGGCCGCCTTCCTGCGCGCCGCCTCCAAGGAGACGACGCTGATCGACCCGGTGAGCAACGACAACTCCATAGGCAAGGAGCTGAACAAGCGCGCCGACGATGCCGTCTTCGCCAAGGGCGGCGAACTGGCCCGCCTGGCCGGCAACCAGGCCAAGGCGCCGACGGCTATCTCGTCGGACGGCCCGCTGGAGAAGATCGTCGACGACCACTTCGCCTCGCTGCGCCGCCTCGTGACCGGCACGCCAGCGCCGCTGGACGACGTGATGAAGATGTTCAACGAGGTCTACGTGCAGCTCAGCGCGGTGCAGGAGGCGCTCAAGAGCAAGTCGCCGCCGCCCGCGGGTGGTGGTGGCGGCAAGCTCAAGGCCGCCGCCGGCCAGCAGCCCGAGCCGCTGCGCGGCGCGCTGGAAGCACTGGCCGAGGCCTCCGACAACCAGAGCCGCCTCGTGGAGCGCCAGAGCCTGACCGGCGAGCTGCAACCCGTCAGCGAGTTCTGCGCCCGCGCCATCGCTGGCCGCTACCCGGTGGCCCAAGGCTCCAAGGTCGACGTGCTGCCCGAGGACTTCGGCCAGTTCTTCGCGCCCGGCGGCATGATGGACGACTTCTTCACGCGCAAGCTGGCGCCCCTGGTGGACGTGGGCACCAACCCCTGGAGCTTCCGGCCCACGGGCGACGGCACCAAGCCGGTCTCGCCCGCGGCGCTGGCCGACTTCCAGCGCGCGGCCCGCGTGCGCGAAGTGTTCTTCCGCGGCGGCGGCCGCGCGCCGGCCTTCCGCGTCGACGTGCGCGCGCTGGAGCTGGGCGACGGCCTCAAGGAGCTGACGCTGGACATCGACGGCCAGGTGAGCAAGTTCACGGCCGGCAGCAACCAGGTCGTCAGCCTGCAATGGCCCGGTGCGCGGCTTTCGTCGCAGATCAAGCTCACCGGCCAGCCCGGCGGCACGCCCGTCAGCTTCGACGGCCCCTGGGCGCTGTTCCGGCTGTTCGACCGCTTCGAGGTGCAGGGCTCGCCTCAGCAGCCCGAGCGCTTCATCGTCGTCATGAACCTGGACGGCCACCGCGCCCGCCTGGAGGTGACGGCCAGCAGCGTGTTCAATCCCTTCCGACTGCGCGAGCTGCAACAGTTCCGCTGCCCCGGCGCGCTATGAGCGTCGAGACCGTTCCCGGCTGGTACGGCAAGCTGCCGGCGCTAGGTGACTTTGCTTCGCGGCGACTCGCGCCGGAGTGGATCGCCCAGTGGGACGGCTGGCTGGCCGCCGGCCTGCACCAGTTGCGCGAGGCCGCGCCCGACACCTGGCTGGACGACTACCTTGCCAGCCCCGCCTGGCGCTTCGCGCTGCTGCCGGGCTCGTTGCCCGACGGCTCCGGCGAGGGCCTGCGCGTAGGCGTGCTGGTGCCGTCGGTGGACCGCGTGGGCCGCTACTTCCCGCTGGTGGTCATCAGCGCGCCGCTGCCCCGCCCGATCGACGGCGGCCAGGTGGCTGCGCTATGGCGCTGGGCCGGCCAGCTGGAGGAGATCGCCGTCCAGGCCCTGCAGGACGACTGGAGTGCCGAAGCGCTGGATGCCGCCCTGGCCAACGCGCCGCTGGCGCCGCCTGAAGTGAACGGCGCCGACCTTCCCGCGCCGCTGGCGTCGCTGCTCAGCCAGGCCGCGTGGGAGGGCCTGCAGGGCTGCAGCCTCTGGCTCAACACCGGCGCCCCGCCCAGCGTGCAACCCGCCCTGCCCCGCGGCGCGGCCTTCGCCGCGCTCTTCCGACCGAACTGAGACTCGCCATGCCCGACAGCGACTGGACCCCCAACTACGGCCGACTCGACGCGCCCGCCCCCGCTTGGGGCCCCAAGCGCCCGGTGCGCATCGCCCTGCTGGGTGACTTCGGCGCCGGTGCCGCCGCCGGCCGCCTCGACTCTGGCGACGACCTGGCCCGCCGCAAGCCGCGCCAGGTCGAGTTCGACACGCTGGAAGATTGGCTGGGCCAGCAGAACCTGACGCTGAACCTGCCGGTGGGCGCCGATGGCGCGCCGGTGGAGGTGCCACTCAGCGACCTGGACTCCTTCCACCCCGACACGCTGTTCCGCGAGCTGGAGCTGTTCAAGAAACTCAACGACCTGCGCAAGCGGCTCAACAACACCACCAGCTTCGACAAGGCCGCCGCCGAGGTGGCCAAGATGGGTGGCACCACGGACATTCCCCGTAAGGCCTCGCGCGCCGTGCGCGGCGTGCGCGCTCGCGGTGCCTCGCCGTCGGCCGGCGCCCGGCTGGACGACTTCGCCCGCCTGACCGGCCGCACCAGCGTGCCTGCCACGGCCGGCGGCATCGATGCCTTGCTGCGCAACGTCATCGGCCCGTTCGTCGTGCCGGCCGCCAAGCCTGAGAAGGCAGGCCTCTTGAACACGCTGGACTCCGCGATCGCCGACGGCATGCGGGCCGTGCTGCACCAGCCCGACTTCCAAACCACCGAGTCGCTGTGGCGCGGCGTGGACTTCCTGCTGCGCCGGCTGGAGACCGGGCCCATGCTGCAGGTGCATTTGATCGACATCAGCGCCGAGGAGTTCGCCGCCGACCTGAGCGCCAGCGACGACCTCAGCGAAAGCGGCCTGTACCGCCTGCTGGTGAGCAAGCCCGCCGAGTCCAAGGACGGCGGCTACACCTTCATTGCGGGCCTCTACCAGTTCGAGGCCACACCGCCTCACACGGAACTGCTGGGCCGCATGGCCAAGATCGCCGCTGCGGCTGGCGCGACCTTCTTCACCGGCATGTCGGTGGACGAACTGAGCAACCCGCGCAATCCGCCGCACCCGCTCATCGTCGACGCCTTCGCCGCGCTGCGTGGCCTGCCGGAGTCCAAGCGCCTGGCGCTGCTGGGCCCGCGCTTCCTGCTGCGCCACCCTTACGGCAAGCGCAGCGACCCGATCTCGTCCTTCGCCTTCGAGGAATTCACGATGGCCGACGGCCTGGGCGGCATGCTCTGGGGCCACCCCGCGTTGCTGGCGCTGACCGTGCTGGCGGGCCAGAACGGCGCACCCAACGTGAACGACCTACCCTTCCACTACTACGTGGACGCCGACGGCGACAGCACGGCCCTGCCCTGCACCGAGCGCTTCATCTCGTCCATGGTGGCGACGGAGCTGGGCCGCTACGGCATCAAGGCGCTGATGGCGCACAAGGGCGAGCCGCTGGTGCAACTCACGGGCCCGGACACCGTGGCCGGTGTCTTCACGCCGCCGGCCGCCGGCGCCGCCAAGCCCGGCGCCCGCATGGGCGTGCAGATGGCCGTGCGCAGCAAGCTGCCCGAGCCTGTCGAGCGCAGCAAGCGAAGCGACACCGAAGACGACGACAGCCCGGCCCGTGCAACGCTCGACGCATCGGATGACGACGACGCCAGCTACAGCGCCAATGCGCCATCCTCGGACAGCACGAGCAGCAGCAGCAGCAGCGCCGACGATGAAGTCGACCTCGACGCCCTGCTGGCCGGCCTGAACTCGGACAGCAGCAGCGCCAGCGCGCCCGCCAGCGCAGACGCGGAGGTGGATGACCTGGACGCGCTGCTCGCCAGTCTGAACAACGATACGCCGGCAGCGGAACCAGCGGCCGCCGAAAGTGACTCAGACGTGGATGCGGATCTCGACGCGCTGCTGAAGTCGCTGAGCTGATCCCAAGGACACGTGTTGCTCCTTTTTGGGGGCAGCGCGCTCGTCGACGCCCGTTGGCGCCCCGTCGCGCCATGGGGCTCGATCCCTCTCTTCAATCAACCGCCTACAAGGGGGAATGATGGCTCAGGTCAATCTGCCGCAGACGCTCAGCGCTGCATACTGGGACAAGCAGAAATCCGCGCTGGCCAAGGCCACCAAGGCCCCAGCCACCAAGCTGCCGGACGCGCTCAAGGAACTCACCAAGCTCCATCTCGGGATGGACTGGGATGCCTTCGGCGCCGACAAGCTCAAGACCGCCGACGAGGCCAAGGCCCGTGCGGCCGAGCTGGACACGGCCGTCAAGGGCAAGATCAAGGCGCTGCTGGCCCAGTGCCAGGCCGTGGAGGCGGCTGCCACCAGCTTCGAGAACGAGGCCAAGAAGGACAAGGCCTTCCCCAAGGAGCCGCTGGCGGCCACGGCGGCCATCGTCAAGGCGGGCAAGGAGTACCGCGGCGACGTGGACGCGGCCGTTGAAGCGGCACACAAGGCGCTGGATGCCAAGGCTAAAGATCTCGCCAGCCAGAAGTCCGCAGCCGGCCCCAGCCCCGCCCTCGTTGCCAAGCAGACCAAGCTGCTGAAGAGCCGCCTGCTGACCGCCATCGCCACGCTGCGCAAGCCCCAGCCCAACGCCCGGCCCATGCGCTTCATGATCGTGACGGGCAAGTCCAGCGCCAGCCTGGCCCTGGCCTATGCAGTCGGCCCTGCGCAGGAAAAGCTGCTCAAGGGTCTGATGCCCGGCGAAGCGCCGTTCAAGGTCCTGAAGGACATGAAGGCCGTGGTGGTCTGGGAAAAGAACGCGCTGACCTTCGTGAGCGACCGCCTGTCTGGCACGCTGGTCAAGAAGGTGCAGGCCTGGCTCAAGAAGCTGCTCAAGCTCAACCTGAAGATGCGCGTGCGCAAGTCCACCGGCGAGGTCGAGGAGACCGAAGGCGAGGACATCCCCGACGACATGCTGAAGGTGGACCCGGCCGAGGCGCCGGAAGGCATGAGCCGGGAAGAGTTCATGGAGCACAGGACATCCATGGAGGCCGCCATCAAGGCCGGGCTCACCGGCCCCGCGGGCGCGCGCATCAAGGAGCTGCTGGCCAATGTCACCAAGCTGGCGCAGGCCAACAAGTTCGACGACGCCGACGCCGAACTCGACGAGATCGAAGCCTTGCTGGCCGAAGGCCAGGGCGACGAGGCCGACGAGACGGAAGACGAGCAGGACGCCGACACGACCAAGGCCCCAACGACGGCGCAAGACGGCAAGGCATCTGGCGAGGCCGCGTTTGCGAAGCGCTTCGCCGGCCTGCAGGCTGGCATCAAGGCGGGCCTGGCCGGTGCCGATGCGGCCCGGCTGAAGGAACTGGTGGCCGGCATCACCCAGCTGTCCAAGGCCGGCAAGTTCGCCGACGCGGACAAGGTGCTGGACGCCATCGAGGCCCTGCTGAAGAAGGGCAGCGGCGCGAGTACCGGTGGCGGCGGCAAGAGCGCGGCCCAGGCCATGGACGAGTGGAAGGTGCGGCGCGCCGCGGCCGTGAACTCACTCAAGTCGGTGGCCACCAAGGTCGCCAATGCCAAGCACGCCAGCTCGGCCAAGGCCATCATCGAATTGCAGGCGGTCATCAAGAACCTGACGGCCGAGCCGTCCACGCTGCAGCAGGTCAACGAGCTGCAACGCTGGCTGGCCAACGACGACGTCGTCGCCGACGTGTGCGAGCTCGCCGAGGACATCCGCACGCCGCTGCTGGGCGCCCTGACGCAGCTGCGCTCGGCCATCGCAGCCTGAACGCCCCCAATCATCGAATCACAGGAACGTCGTCATGGGAAAGACCAACCTCCGCGAAGTGCTCGAAGCCATAGGCTCGTCCGAGGGCGGGATGACCGAGGAGAAGGACGCGGTCGCGCTGCTGGACCTGCATCTGAAGGAAGTGCAGGGCTGCCAGCACACAGATGCGCTGGAAGACCTCGTCAAGGTGCGCGACGGCGCCAAGCGCGCGCTGGACACCACCTTCAAGGTCCGCACCGAAAGCGTGCTGGCCCGCTCGCATGCCGACCCGCTCGTCGAGGCGCTGGCGCCGCTGGAACGCCTGATCGAGCGGATGCAGAAGGAAGCCCCCAAGGGCCCCAAGCCGCAGGCGCCCAAGGTCGAGCCCAAGGTGGAGCCAAAGGTCGAAGAAGCACCGCCCATCCCCGACAACCTGCCGCCCGCTCAGAAGGGCGTGCGAGAGGCCCTGAAGGGCGGCAACCTGAAGGCAAAGATGGCCGAGCCCGAGTTCGAGCAGGTCACCAAGGAATGGATGGCCAAGGCCGATCCGTCGGACCCGGAGCAGCGCAAGGACATGCTGCAGGTGCTGAAGGCCATCGACCCGTCCAAGCGCGCCGAGCGGCAGAAGGCTTTCGAGCAGACCTTCAACACCAAGGTCCAGTCCGAGGAGCGCAACTACGAGCTGATGACCACGATGGATCGCTCGACCAAGCCGCCCACCAAGGTGCCCAAGCTGGACAAGAACGGCAAGCCCCAGTACTTCGAGGGCAAGCCCAAGTCCACGCCGCTGGACCCGAAGGCCCTGGAGATGATGGCCGAGATCATGGGGCAACTGCCTCCCGAACACATGCCCAAGGGCTGGGTGCTGGAAGGCCAGGACAAGCCCACGGACCCGAGCACGCACGGCTCCTACAACGACGCGACCGACATGGCCGCACTGACGTTTTCGCTGAAGGACGTCACCGACGGCGGCCAGTTCAAGTACTCGGGCAATTGCGCGCCCGGTGACCCGCTGCATGACGCCGACGCGTTCGACCTGCTGATCCGCCATGAATGCGGTCACAAGGCCGGCTTGTCGCTGAAGTCGCGCAGCCTCACCAGCCAGGCCGGCGCAGGCGGTTGGATAGACCATGGCAACCTGGATGCCGTGCTGGCGGTACTGGGCACGGAGCTGGCCGAATTCGTAACCGCCGTGCAAGGTCAGCACGGCGCACCGACAGACGTCGCGATCAAGGGGGCTGTGAAGACCGCCGAGGAAGAACAGTTCGACGCGGCGGCCGTGGCCAAGGCCCTGAAGATTCCGGAAGACCGGATCCCGGCCGACTCTCCGCTGCTCAAGATCCTGGGGCAGGCTGTGGGCGCAGGCAACCCGGCGCCCTACATCCTGGGCTCCTCGCCTGTGGCATCGGGCGACCGCATCTACCTGGTCGGCGGCCCCGATCACAGCTGGTTCAGCTTCTCCAAGGCAGCCTGGGCGAAGCGGGTGTCGTACTACCAGTACGCAACGCCGGAGGAGTGGTTCGCCGAGTACTACGCCTCGGCCAACAACAAGAGCAAGACCATCCGCGAGGCCGCCAAGACCCGCTATCCCGACGCCTGGAACTGGATGAAGGAAAAGGGTTGCATCGTCTTCCCCGATTGAGCATGACGACCGCGGGCCTGGCCCGCCTCGGGCCATGACGCGGCCTCACGCATCGCCGCTGCCCGCGCCGGGCGGCACGGATGCACAACTGCTGCAGTTGTTCTCCGTACCCCTGGTGCTGGTGGAAGACGTGCTGGACGAGACCGCCAACGCCGAGTTGGCCGAATGGGCCTTGCTGGAGCGCGAGCTCGGCGAGAGCGTGCAGCGCAGCATCGTGGGGGGCTGGCACTCCAAGCCCGATCTGCCGAGCCGGGGCGTGCCGCCGCTCGATGACTTTTTCGGCACCCTCATCGAGCATGTGCAAAACATCCAAGCGCAGCTGGGCAGCGGTGCCGACTACGAAGCCCGCTTCCTGCTGCAGGCCTGGGCCACGGTGATGGAGCGCGGGCATTACGTGCAGGTGCACGACCACGCCGACGCACATTGGTCGGCCGTGTATTACGTGGATGCAGGCGACAGCGGCGATGCCGCGTCGGGCCGCATCAGCTGGATCAACCCGGTCGGCTCGCATCGCTCGCTGCCGGGCATGGAGCTGATCCCCACGACCTTCAGCTGCACGCCGCGCACCGGGCTGCTGGCCATCTTCCCCGGCTGGCTGCGGCATGCGGTGGAGCCCTACCAGGGCGAGCGGCCGCGCATCGTCATCGCCGCCAACATCGAGGTGCAGCGGCGCCCCCGATAGCCGCACCCGCGTTTTCGCCGGGCCACGGCGGGGAACTTCCGGATAGGTGTGGTGACTGATGCAGCAGCCCGAGCGGGCTGTTGCACCGTCGCTGCCAGCGTCCTTTTCAATTCCAAACCGGGAACACTCATGGCCAAGAAGACCATCACCATCACCGAGGACATTCCCGGCACGGAAGACCTCAAGCCGCCCAAGCTGGAGGCCACCTACGAGTTCGAGAGTGGCGGCGACGAGGACCACGAGCGCGTCAAGTTCGACTACATCGCCAAGAACTTCGAAGCCGAGATGCGCAAGAAGTTCCAGAAGCAGATCGAGGGCTTCGCCGTCCCGTTGAGCTCCATGCAAAAGGAGATCGACGTGATGAAGAAGGCCTACAACGCGATGACCAATGAAACCGATCCGCTCAAGCTGATCGAACAGATCAAGGCGGCGGCCGGCAGCAAGAAGGCCATCGACACCCAGATCAAGGAATACAACGACTACCTCAAGGACGCCGTCAAGAACACCATCGAGCAGCAGATCCTGATCTGGGCCGAGAAGATCGAGAAGGATGCCGAGGCGGCGGCCAAGAAGAAGATCAAGAGCGACATCCGCTGGAAGAAGTTCCGCCACGTCGCCGGTGCCGTCCTCAAGGGTTTGCTGATCCTCGGCGCGGCCGCAGCAGCCATCGCCGTCAGCATCGTGACCTTCGGCGCCGCCGCGGCACCCGCACTCGCCATCCTGGGCGTGTGCTTTGCAAGCCTCGGTGGCCTGACCGCCTTGGTGAAAGTGGGGCGTGACATCAAGGGCAAATACGACCTGGAGAAACGGGCCCTCGCCAATCTGGAGGCCGACCTCAAGGCCATCCAGACCCACCTGGGCCAGGTCGTCAGCAAGTCCGCCGGGCTGCCCAAGCACCTGGACGATGCCTCGCGCATGTGCACCGAGCGCCGCGCCATGATCCAGACGACGCGTGCCGTGCTGGACAAACTCGTCGCCAAGAACAAGGAAGCCGAGGCTGCCATGGACAAGGTGAAGGCTGCGGGCGACTTCAAGGGCATCGCCAAGCAAGGCGCTGTCCTGAAAAAGCTGTCTGAGCAGCAAGCCAAGGCCCAGACGGCGCTCACCGACGCGCTGGAGCGCGACAAGAAGTTTGAGGCCTTTATCGACAAGGCCCGCGGCGTCGTCGGCGACCTGGGAAAGATCCCGGTCCTGGAATCACGTACGCTGGGCGAGACGGTCAAGCAGTACCTGAACGTGGACACGCTGATCAACGGCGCGGACCTCGTCAGCTCGGTGGGCGGGTCGGCGGCCAGCCTCAGGGGCGCCGCCATCTCCTGATCGCCTGCCTCGGCGGGCAGGCGCAGCCTCACTTGCGCACGTTGTCCAGGTTGGGCGGCGGCGTGTAGCCCAGGTCGCGGGCGCGGGCCTCGTACTGCGAGGCCAGCAGCGGCTGGCCGGTGCTGCGGAAATGCACCGCCAGTTCGTAGCTCGCAATGCCGTTGCCTAAAGCGACGGCGAACTGCATCCAGCCCTCGTAGCGCGACTGCGCGGCCGACGAGCCATACGACGAACTGTTCTGCCCGCGAAAGCGCCAGGCCATGCGGGCGGCAGCGTCCTTGTCGCCACGACCGCAGCGCAGCAGGTCCTGGCGCTGTTCGCCGGGCATCTCGTCGTTCAACGAGAAGGCCGCTTTGTACAGGCGCACGTCGCTGCGCTGCAGCGCCTTCAACGCACTGCGCGCGCCGTCGCGCGCCACCTGCACGCCGGGCGCGAAGGGGCTCTCGGGCCTTGCCTTCAGGAAGGCCTCGGCCACCTGCACGACCTCGGCGGGCCAGGCGAGCTGGTCCAGCTTCTTCAGCTCGGCTTCTTCATCGATGTCCGGCGCGGTGGGCGCAACGGCACCCGTGCGGCGCGGCTCCACGGCCAGACGCACGCGGGTGTGGTCGGCGATGAAGGGGTCTTGCGCGAGCGCGCGGATCGCGGCGACCGGGTGGTTGAGCATGGTCTCGCGCACGTCGCTGCGCACGAGCTGCATCAACTCGGGGAAGGTGGTCTGGTCGGACACGCTGCCCATCAGCCTGACGAGCGAGCCCGTGTAGAAGGTGTTCTGCGTCTCGACGGCGGGCGCGATGGCCGGCTTGCCGGCGCCGGTGGAGAAGCTGATGAGGCAGCCGGGCGGCGCCTCGACCTGGTTCAGGCCCGACACCTCGCCGGCACGCAGCCCTGTGCGGCAGGCATCCACGACGGCAATGATCATGCCGTCGCGCCGCGGCGGCAGGCGGCGCACCACGTCGCCTATCAGTTGCACGCTGGCCGTCTGCAACAGCTCGCCCTTGGACGACGGGTTCAGGCCCGCGGGCAGCAGCAGGTTGGACGCGTCGACCTGCACGCCATGGCCGCTGAAGTAGAAAAACACCGTCGCATCCGGCGGGCTGGCGGCCGCCTCGGCGATGAAGGTCTGCAGCGCGCGCAGCGCGGCCGGCAGCTCCAGGTCCAGCGCCGACGTGACCTTGAAGCCGCGCCGCTCCAGCACCGCCTCCAGGTCGCGCAGGTTCTTGGGGATGGGCGGCAGGTCGAAGGGCGTCGGGTAGTTGCGGTTGCCCAGCAGCAGCGCGAGCCTGACCTCGCTGCTGGGCGGCAGCTCCGCCGTTGGCACGGCCGCCCGGGCGATGGGCCGCGCGGCCAGGCCGGCGCCCAGCAGCGAGCCCCAGACGAAGCGGCGGCGGGCGAGACGGGCGGAGAGGTAGGTGTCGGAAAAGCTCATGGCGTCGTTGGCTTGCAGCTCAGCGGCGGCTGGGCTGCGGGGTCGCACAGTTCGGGCGGTTTCACGCCCTCGCTGCCTTGTGTGGACGGGCGGCCGGGGCCCACCTCGGCAATGACGCCGGAGCGCAGGCGCACGGTGACGTTCTCCGTCCGCACGGTCTCCTGGAAGCGCGCACGGCGGGCGTCCTCGGCGTCGCCGTTGATGGAAGAGATCGCGCCGGAGGCCGATGGGGTCAGCGGCAGGACTCCGTTATAGACCACCGGGATCTCCGTTGCCTGACTGGCCCCATCATGGAAGAAGCGATAGCCCGGACCGCCGCTGGCCGGCTGGCTGCCCACCTTGGGGCCCACGAGCACGACGGCCGTCGCGCCCTGGGCGCCTGCCTTGGGCAGCACCGTCAGGTAGCCGGCGTTGGGGCCGGTGGTGCGCGCGCCGGTCTCCGTGGAGCCAACCACCACCTGGATGGGCTGGCCCGTGATGGAGCCGAAGCTGCCGGGCAGGCCGAAGGCACCCGGCGCCAACTCCAGCGTCATGCCAGGCGCCGACAGCGCGCGGCCCAGCACGATCTCGTCAAACGGCAGGCGGGCAACGAGTTTGGCGTTATCCACCGTGGCGAGCTGGTCGGCACGGATGTGCACCAGGTCGGCCTCGATGCCGCTCCCGCCCACCATGATCTGCTGGCCAGCCACGTGCACCAGCGACTGCACGCCCTGCGTGCCCTTGGTGTTGGGCGACCAGGCCGTGTCGTAGGCGCCGCCGCTGAGCACCGAGAGCTGGCCCTTGAAGTTGTTGGCATCCTGCGCCAGCAACACCGAGCCGCCGCCACTGGCCTGCACCTGCAGCTTGGCGCTTTCGGCGACGGTGATGACACCGGCACTGCCCTGCTGCACTGTCGCCTCGGCCACCGCGAGGACGGAGCCGCTTACCGGCACCTGGGCCGTGCCCAGCGGCGTGGCCTTGGCATCGTCCGGCGCGGCCGTGGCGACCAGGCTCAGGCTGCCGCCGTTCAGCTGCAGCTTGCCATCCAGCGCCAGGCGCTGGGCCTCGATGCGCCCACCTTCGGACAGCGTGACGTCGCGCAGCTGCAGGTTCTCCTTCAACGTCACCAGCGCTTGGCCACCGTTCAGGCTGAGCGGCGTGCCGGCGAACTGGTTGTTGCTGCGGCTGGCGTCGATCAATGTGCTGCTCAGCGTCAGCCCGGCGGCGTTGGCCAGCGTCAGGCTGCCGGTGTAGACCTGTTGGCCCGCAGTCTTCAGGTCGCCGGCCAGTCGCACGCTACCGGCGGCCTGCAGCGATGCAATGGTCTCGTTGCCACCCAGTTGCAGTTGCGCGCCAGCCGCCACCTGCACGGCGCTGGCGTCCGGCAGGCGCTCGGCCGCTGTGGTGATGAGGCTGCCCCCCTGCACCTGCGTCGCGCCGCTGTAGCTGTTACCGCCATTGGCCAGCGTCACCTGGCCTTGCGTGACGACCAGGCTGCCGCGGCCGGTGATGGCCTGGGCCAGCGTGAAGGCGTCGCTGCGCTCCAGGCTCAGCACGCCCTGGTTCTGGATGTCGCCCGTACCCAGGCTTCCGCTGCCTGCGAGCCTCACCGTGCCGGCCTCGATGACAGTCACGCCGCTGTTGCTGTTGGCGGCCGTGAGCGTCATCGCACCGCCGCCCTGCTTGACGAGGCCACCGCTGCCGCTGACGACGCCGTCGAAGCGGCTGTCGCGGCCGTCAGCACCGGCGGCCAGACTGGCACCGCTGAGCTCCAGGCCCCCGGCACCGTTCAGCGAGGCGACGGCCTGCTGGGCGCTGGCGACGACTTTGGCCGGCGCGTCAATGACCAACGCACTGTCGACGGCCAAGGCCTTGGCGGCCACCAGGGCCAGCGTGCCGCCGCTCACCCGCGTCGCACCGGTGTAGAGGTTGATGCCGCCCAGCGTCAGCGTACCGCTGCCCGCCTTGGTGAGGGCACCGCTGCCGCTGATGACGCCATCGAAGCGACTGTCGCGGCCGCTGGCGCCCAGCGTCAGCATGTAGGGGTTGAGCAGCACGCGGCCGCTGCCGGACAGCGCGCCCAGCTCCTGGTCGGACAGCAGCTCCAGCGTCGCGCCACCGGCCACGCTGACACCTGCCGTGGCCGGCACGACAGCGCCGACGGCCTGCGGCTTGGCAGCCAAGGCGTGCACTGCTGACGAGCCATCGAGCTGCAGCGTGCCGCCATTGACCTGCAGGTCGCCCGCCAGCGTGTTGTGCCCGGCCAGCGTGAACACGCCGCCACCCAGCTTGGCCAAGCCGCCGATGCCGGTGATGGCACCGTCAAAGCGCGTGCTCGTGCCGTTGCTGCCCACGCTGAGCAGCGGGGCCTGCAAGTCCACGATGCCGGCACCGGCCAGCGAACCCAGGCTGGTGTTCTGCTGCACCGTCAGCGTCGCACCGGCGTCCACCGTGACGGCCGTGACGTCATTGAGCGCGTTGCCGCTGGCGAGCACGAGGCTGCCTGCTGCCACATGCGTCGCGCCGGTGTGCATGCCGCTGCCAGCCAGCGTGAAGCGGCCGTTGCCCAGCTTGGTGAGGCCGCCACTGCCGGCAAGGCTGCCGGAGAACGCCGTGTCCCGATCATCCGCGCCCGTGGTGAGCGTGAAGCTGCCGAGCTCGACGCGGCCCGCACCGCTGAGCGAACCTATGGTCTGGTCCTGGCCCAGCGACAAGGCAGCACCGGCCGCGAGCTGCACGGCGCTGGTGGCCGGCAGCGCACCGGCGCCGTTGGCCCGCAAGAGGCCGGCGGTGATGTCCGTCGTACCGCTGTAGTTGTTGCTGCCGACCAGCGTCAGTGTGCCGGCGCTACCCAGGCGCAGCCCGAAGCCCGCGCCGCCATCGCTGATGGCGCCCGTGACCGTGAGGCCGCCGGCACCGGGCAGGAAGGTCGTCGTCGCCTGCAGCGTCACCGGGCCGGCCAGCGTGCCTGCGCCGGAGCTGTTCAGCACATTGCCGCCCTGGGCCACGAGGCCGGCGCTCAGCACGGCGCCGTCGCGCAGGTCCAGCTCACCGGCTGCGCCCAGCTGCACGTCGCCGCTGCCGGCCTGCGCAGCCAGGCCTTGCAGCACGAGGCGGCCGGACTGGATGCGCGTGCCACCGCTGTAGCCCTGGGCCGTCGTGATCGTCAGATGACCCGTGCCGGTCATGACCAGTTCGCCGCTGCCCGACAGCGGGCCCACGAGGCTGATCGCGCCCGGGCCACCCAGTTGCAGCCGCGTCGACACCGAGCTGGCATTGACCGTGTAGTCGCCCGCGCTGACGAGGCTGGCCACACCGGCGCTGCCAATGGTGAGACTGGGGAACTGGTTGTCGGCCCGCGTGAGGTCGATGCTGCCGCTGCCGGCCTTGAGCGTCGTGAGGCCCGTGACGCTCAACGTACCGGTTTGCGAGATCGCAGCACCCGTCGCGGACGTATCGGCCGTCAGGCCACCGTAGCGGCCGCCTCCCAGGTCCAGCGCGCCGGCCGACGTGACCTCCAGGCTACCGGCATCGCCGCTGACGCTCAGCCCGTCGTGACGGCTCGCATCGCCGTCGCGCAACTGCACACGGCCGAAGCTGCCGCCGGACTGGCTCTTCAGCTCCACACGGTTCAGGTCATTGCCCGCGCCGGCCGTGGCCAGGTCCACCGGCATGGCCGCACCACCGTTGGCAATCAGCGTCGTCAGGCCACTCACCACCAACGGGCCGGTCGACACGATGCCGGTCTTCGCACCGGCGGTCAGCGTCGTGCTGTGGCCACCGCCCAGCGTCAGGAGCCCGCCCGTGTTGAGCACCAGGTCCTGCACGTCGCCGCTGAAGCTCAGGTCCTGCGTGCTGCTGATGTTGGCGCTGGCAAAGCTGCCGCCATTGATGCCGCGCATGTTGATGCCGCCAAACAACTGGTTGCCCGGCTGATCCAGCACCAGGTCCACGAGGCTGCCGTCGGCAACGAAGTTGGCCAAGCCGGTGACGGCCAGCGCACCCGTCTGGCCGATACGCGAGCCGCGTGTGGTGGCAGTCAGTTCGCCGTTGACGGTTCCAGTGCCAAGGTCTAGATCGCCGCCGGCCGTGACGCTGAAGTTGCGTGTCGTGAAGCTGCCCAGACGCAGCGCGCCACTGCTGGCCAGGTTCACATCGCCGCCCACCACGCTGACCGGGCCGGCGAAGGCGTTGCCCGCATCGGCGAGCTGTATGGATGCGGCGCCCGCGTTCAGCGCCGTCGCGCCACCGACGGCCAGGCCACCCGCCGCCTGCGTGATCGCGCCACCACCACTGTTGGCGGTCAGCGTACCGGCGATGGTGCCCGCGTTGAGCGTGATCGCACCGCCGTTGCTGTTCAGGTTCACCGTACCGGCGAAATTGCTATGCCCCAAGCTGATCGCGCCATTCGCTGTGGTGGCGTCCAGCCCCGCACTGCTGAAGCCGTTCAGCGTGATGCCGCCCGGCCCGGCCGAGAGCGTGGCGTCGCCCGTGACGGCGAGGCCACCGCTGGCCTGCGTGATCGCGCCGCCGCCGCTGTTGGCCGTCAGCGCACCGGTGATGCTGCCCGTACCCAGCGTGATCGCGCCGCCGTTGCTGTTCAGGTTCACCGCAGCGGCGAAGTTGCTGTGCCCCAAGCTGATCGCGCCATTCGCCGTGGTGGCATCCAGGCCCGCGCTGCTGAAACCGTTCAGCGTGATGCCCCCCGCGCCGGCCGAGAGTGTGGCGTTGCCGGTCACGGCGAGGCCGCCGCCAGCTTGCGTGATCGCGCCGCTGCTGCTCGTCGCCTTGAGCTGCCCGCCCACCGTGCCCGTGCCGAGTTGCAAGCCATCGACGGACGAGGCCGTCAGGTCGCCCACGTTCAGGTTGCCAAGGCTGAGCGCACCGCCGCCGGTGACCTGCACATTACCGCCGCGCAGATCGACGGTGCCGGTGAACTTGTTGCCCGCCTGCCCCAGCGTGATGTCGGCATTGCCCGCATTGAAGACGGCCGCGCCGCTGACGACCAGAGCGCCGGTCTGCGTGATGGCACCCGTGCTGGTTGCGGCCAGCTTGCCGCCCACCGCGCCGGCGCCCAGGTCCAGTTTGCCCGCCACGTTGAGCGTGAGATCACCGGTCGCCAGTGTGCCCAGGCGCAGGTCGGTGGCATTGGTCAGCGCCGTCGTGCCACCACTGAGGTTCACGAGGCCTTGCAGGCGGTTGGCGGCATCCGTCAGAGTGATGCCCTGCGAGGCCTGCAGTGTCGCGTCGCCCCCGACCCGCAGGCCGCCGGCTGACTGCGTGATCGCGCCGCCCAGGGCGTGTACGGTCAGCGTGCCACTGAGGGTGCCGCTGCCCAGGTTCACGCTGCCGGCGCTGGTGGCGTCCAGGCTGTTGAAGCTCAACGTGCCGAGGTTGAGACTGGGCTGGTTGTAGAGAGCCACCGCATTGCCGGTGAGGTTCAGCGCGCCGAGGAACTGGTTGCCCGAGTTCGTCAGCGTGATGTTGCCCGAGCCGGCGTTGACCGTGGTGCTGCCGCTCACCTGCAGCGCACCGGACTGCGTGACCGGGTTGCTGCCGCTGATGGCCGACAGGTCGCCCGCGATATTGCCCTGGCCGAGGTTGAGCGCTCCGGCCGCCGTCGCGCTGAGGTTGCCCGTAGCCAGCGTGCCCAGCGTCAGCGCGCCAGCGCTGCTGATCTGCGCGAGGCCGCTGGTGATCTGGACCGCGCCGCCCCAGTGGTTGCCGGCTTGTGTCAGCGCGATGCTGCCGCTGCCGGCCTGCAGGTTGGCAGTACCGGCAACGCTCAGGGCCCCGCTCTGCGAGAGGGCGCTGCCATGGCTATTGGCCACGAGGCTGCCGCTGACCGTGCCGCTGCCCAGGTTCAAGGCGCCGTTCGCATCGACCGACAGAGAGCCCACGGCCAGCGAGCCCAATGAGAGGCTGCCATTGCTGATGACTTGAACGGCGCCGCCGCCCAGGCTCAGCGAGCCGCCCCACAGGTTGCTGCCCTGGTTCAGCGTGATGGCGCCGCCGCCGGCCTGAAGGTTGGCCGTGCCGGTGACGTTGAGCGCCCCGCTCTGGCTGATGGCGCCGCCGCCGCTGTTGGCGACGAGGTTGCCGCCAATGTTGCCCTGGCCCAGGTTGAGGGCGCCCGCCGAGGTGGCCGTCAGTGCGCCGGTGGACAGCGTGCCCAGCGTCAGCGCGCCGTTGCTGCGCACCTGGGTTGCGCCGCCCGTGAGCGTGACGGTGCCGCCCAGTTGGTTGGTCGGCTGGCTCAGGTCGATGGCGGCGCTGCCGGCATTGACGGTCAACGCGCCGGTAACGCCAATGGCGGCGCTCTGGCTGACCGCGCCGCCCGAGGTCAACACCAGCGAGCCGGTGGTGCCGCCGCCCAGCACGACGGCGCCGGTGCTGCGGAACTGCGTGGCGCCGCCGGTCAGGCTGACCGTGCCGGTCCAGGCGTTGGCCGCGTCGGTCAGCGTGATGGCGCCGCTGCCGGCGTTGAAGGTACTGGTGCCGGTGACGCTCAGGCCGCCGCTGGCCTGCGTCATCGCGCCGCTGCTGGTGGCCACGAGATTGCCGCCCACCGTGCCGGTGCCCAGGTTGAGCGTGCCGCCCGCCTGCACCTGCAACGCGCCGGTGGCCACCGTGTCCACCACCAGGCCGTGCTGGCTGGTGATCTGCGTGGCACCACCGGTGAGGGTGACCTTGTCCTGGAAGTCGTTCAGCGCACGGGTCAGCGTGATGCTCTGGGCGCCGGCATCGAACTCGCTGGTCCCGGCCACGCTGATGCGGCCTGCCGTCTGGTTGATGGCGCCTGCAGTGCTGTTCACCACCAGCTTGCCGCTGGCGGTGACGTCATGCGCGAACGTCACCGACTGGCCACCCACCGTGATGTCGCCGCCCTTGAGCGTGCCGAAGGTGGCGAAGGGCCCGCCCAGGCTGGACAGCGTCAGCGCCGCGGTGCCGGTGTCGATGTTGGTGGTGCCGGCCGGCAGGAACAAGGTGCCCCCCGCCTCCAGCACCAGGGCCTTGTTGGCCGGCTGGGTCAGCGCGAAGAGGTTGAGGTTGTTGGCGCTGCGCAGCGAGACGGCGCCACCGGTCGCCGTGATCGCCCCCTGCAAGTCGTTGGTGGCCTGACTCAGCGTGATGTCTGCCGTGCCGGCATCGAGCGTGGTCGCGCCGGTCAGCGTCAGCCCGCCGGTCTGCGTGATGGCGTTGCCGTTGCTCGTCGCGTTCAGCGTGCCGCCGACGGTGCCCTGGCCGAGGTCCAGCGCACCGTGCGACGTGACCGTCAGGTTGCCGGTGTTCAGCGTGCCCAGCGTCAACGCTCCGCTGTCCACCAACGTGGTCGGGCCACTGGTGAGGTTGACGGCCTGCTGGAAGCGGTTGCCCGCCTGCGCCAGGCTGACGGTGGAACTGCCCGCGGCCACCGTCGTCACGCCGGTCACCTGGATGCTGCCGGCCGTCTGGTTCACTCCACCGCTGGTGGTGGTGAGGTCCAGCGTGCCGGTGGCAGTGATGTCGTGGCCCAGGGTCAGGCCGGTCTGAGCCGTCAGCGAGATGTTCTTGCCGCTGAGCTTGCCGCCGGCCGTGAAGCTGCCGCCAAGACTCGTGAGGCTGAGATCAGCGCTGCCGGTGTCAATGTCGGTCGTTGCGCCCAGGCTGAGGTTGCCGCCGGCCGACAGCGTCAGTGCGTGGTTGGCGGGCTGGGTCAGGCCCAGGATGCTGAGGTTGCCGGCCGAGCGCAGGTCCAGCGAGTTGCCGGTGAGCGTGACGCCGTTCCAGTGGTTGTTGCTGTCGGTCAGGCTGATGTCGCCACTGCCGGCGTCCAGCGTGGCCGCGCCGGTGACGGTCAGGCCGCCCGCGGCCTGCGTGATCGCGCCGCCACCGCTGGCTGCGTTCAGCGTGCCGGTGATGGTGCCGGTGCCAAGGCGTATCGCCGCGTTGGTCGTCGTGATGCCCAGGTTGCCGCTGTTGAAAGACCCCAGCGTGACGCTGCCGGCGCCGCTGGTGAGCGTCGCGTCGCTGGTCACCGTGAGTGCGCCGGCCTGCGTGATGTTGCCGCCGCCGCTGTTGGCCGTCAGCGTGCCGGAGACGGTGCCGGCGCCCAGCACGATGCCGGCGTTGGTTGTCGTGATGTCGAGGTTGCCGCTGCTGAAGGTGCCGAGCGTGACACCGCCTGCGCCGGCCGAAATCGTCGCATCGCTGGTGACCGTGAGGCCGCCCGCGGCCTGCGTGATCGCACCGCCACCGCTGTTGGCGTTCAGCGTGCCGGTGACGGTGCCCGTGCCGAGCCGGATGGCGGCGCCCGTTGTCGTCAGGCCCAGATTGCCGCTGCTGAAGCTGCCCAGCGTCACGCTGCCCGCGCCACCGGTCAGCGTGGCGTCGCCGGTCACGGTGAGGGCGCCGGCTTGCGTGATGGCGCCGCCACTGCTGTTGGCGTTGAGCGTGCCGGTGACCGTGCCCGCGCCCAGCACGATGCCGGCATTCGTGGCGCTGATGCCGAGGTTGCCGCTGCTGAAGGTGCCTAGCGTGACGCCACCGGCACCGGACGTCAGCGTGGCACCGCTGGTCACCGTCAGACCGCCGCCGGCCTGCGTGATCGCACCGCCGCCGCTGTTGGCGTTCAAGGTGCCGGTGACGGTACCAGCGCCGAGCTGGATGGCGGCGTTCGTCGCCGTGATGCCCAGATTGCCGCTGTTGAACGAGCCCAGCGTGACACTGCCGGCCCCGCTGATGAGCGTCGCATCGCTGGTCACCGTGAGCGCACCGGCCTGCGTGATGTTGCCGCCGGCGCTGTTCGCAATCAGCGTGCCGGTGACAGTGCCTGCACCCAGCACGATGCCGGCGTTGGTGGTCGTCAGCCCCAGGTTGCCGCTGCTGAAGGTGCCCAGCGTGATGCCACCGGCACCGGCCGAGAGCGTCGCGTCGCTGGTGACGGTGAGGCCGCCCGCGGCCTGCGTGATGGCACCGCCACCGCTGGCGGCATTCAGCGTGCCGGTGATGGTGCCCGTACCGAGCTGTATGCCCGCGCCCGTCGTCGTGATGCCGAGGTTGCCGCTGTTGAAGCTGCCCAGCGTGACGCTGCCGCCGCCCGCGCTCAACGTGGCGCCGTTGTTCACCGTGAGCGCACCCGACTGCGTGATGTTGCCGCCGTTGCTCGTCGCGCTCAGCGTGCCGGCGACCGTGCCGGCGCCGAGCTGGAGGGCCCCACCACCGGTCGTGGCTGTCAGCGCGCCGGTGTTCAACGTGCCCAGCTTCAGCGCCTGGGCTCCGGCGTTGGTGACCAGCGTGGCGCCGCCGGTGAGATCCACCGTGTCCTGCAGGTGGTTGGCCGCGGTCAGCGTGATGCCGCCAGCGGCACCGGCATTGATGTCCGACGTACTGGTGACGGTCAGAGCCCCGGCTTGCGAGATCGCACCGCCGCCGCTGTGCGCCGTCAGCGTGCCGGTGACGGTGCCCGTGCCGAGCTGGATAGCGCCGTTCGTCGTCGTGATGCCGAGGTTGCCGCTGCTGAACGTGCTCAGCGTGACGCTGTTGGCGCCAGCGGTCAGCGCGGCGTCACCCGTCACCGTGAGCGCGCCCGCCTGGGTGATGGCCCCACCGCCGCTGTTCGCGGTCAGTGTGCCGGTGACCGTACCAGCGCCCAGGACGATGCCAGCGTTGGTCGTCGTGATGCCCAGGTTGCCGCTGCTAAAAGTGCCTAGCGTGACGCCACCGGCGCCCGAAGCCAGCGTCGCGTCGCCCGTCACCGTGAGCGCACCCGCCTGGCTGATCGCGCCGCCACCGCTGTTGGCATTGAGCGTGCCGGTGACGGTACCGGCGCCCAGCACGATGCCCGCATTGGTCGTCGTGATGCCGAGATTGCCGCTGCTGAATGTGCCCAGCGTCACGCTGCCGGCACCGGCCGTCAGCGTCGCGTCGCTGTTTACCGTGAGGCCGCCACCGGCCTGGGTGATGTTGCCGCCGTTGCTCGTCGCCTGCAGCGTGCCGGTGACCGTACCGGTGCCGAGCTGTAAGGCGCCGCCGCCGGTCGTGGCCGTCAGCGCGCCGGTGCTGAGCGTGCCCAGCTTCAGGGCCTGGGCACCTGCGTTGATGACCTGGACAGTGCCGCCGGTGAGATCCACCGTGTCCTGCAGATGGTTGGCCGAGGTCAGCGTGATGCCGCCTGCGGCGCCCGCATTGATATCGGACGTGCCGGTGACGGTCAGCGCTCCGGCCTGCGTGATGGCACCGCCGCCGCTGTGGGCCGTCAGCGTGCCGGTCACGGTGCCGGTGCCGAGCTGGATGGCGCCGTTGGTCGTCGTGACGCCCAGATTGCCGCTGTTGAACGTGCCCAGTGTCACGCTGTTGGCACCCGCCGTCAGCGTGGCAGCGCCCGTCACGGTGAGAGCGCCAGCCTGGGTGATGGCGCCGCCACCGCTGTTGGCGTTGAGCGTGCCGGTGACCGTGCCCGCGCCCAGCACGATGCCGGCATTCGTGGCGCTGATGCCGAGGTTGCCGCTGCTGAAGGTGCCCAGCGTGACGCCACCGGCACCGGACGTCAGCGTGGCACCGCTGGTCACCGTCAGACCGCCGCCGGCCTGCGTGATCGCACCGCCGCCGCTGTTGGCGTTCAAGGTGCCGGTGACGGTACCAGCGCCGAGCTGGATGGCGGCGTTCGTCGCCGTGATGCCCAGATTGCCGCTGTTGAACGAGCCCAGCGTGACGCTGCCGGCCCCGCTGGTGAGCGTCGCGTCGCTGGTCACCGTGAGCGCACCGGCCTGCGTGATGTTGCCGCCGGCGCTGTTCGCAGTCAGCGTGCCGGTGACGGTGCCCGCGCCCAGCACGATGCCGGCGTTGGCCGTCGTCAGCCCCAGGTTGCCACTGCTGAAAGTGCCCAGCGTGATGCCGCCGGCACCGGCCGAGAGCGTCGCATCGCTGGTGACGGTGAGGCCACCAGCGGCCTGTGTGATGGCGCCGCCACCGCTGGCGGCGTTCAGCGTGCCGGTGATGGTGCCCGCGCCCAGCTGGATGGCGGCGTTGGTGGCCGTGATGCCCAGATTGCCGCTGCTGAAGGTGTCGAGCGTGACACCACCGGCGCCGGTGGTCAGTGTGGCTGCGCCACTCACGTTGAGGCCACCGGCAGCTTGCGTGACGTTGCCGCCGCCGGTCGTCACGCCCAGGGTGCCGGTGATGCTGCCGGTGGGCAGAGTGACGCCGTTGCCGTGGCTGTTGATGCTCAGCGCGCCGCTGCTCACCGCGCCCAACGACACGGTGCCCGCGGCGTTGATGCCCAGCGTGCCGCCGGTGGTGATGGGACCGGCACTGACGCCGCCGCCGTTTGCCTGCAGGCTGACGTTGAGCGCCGTGGCACCGGCGTTGATCGCCCCTGCGCCGCTGAAACTGATGCCGCCATGGGCAATCATGTTCAACGTCGAGGCCCCGGCCGGGACGATGGCTGCCTCGACGCTGATGTTGCCGGACTGAGGACCTCCGTTGGAGGTCTGCACGGTCACCGTGGCGCCGCCAGCCAGGGCGCCATTGAGGACACCAACGTTCAGCACCGAGCTGTCTGCACCATTGGTGAAGGGCGACGTGCCGGGCATGTCGGCCGTGGAGGGGTCGGTCGAGATCTTCAGGTCATGGGGATCCAGCAGCCACTGGCCTGCGCGGCCGCGTGGCGCGCTGACGTCCACGCCGCCGCTCGGCATGTTGAGCTGCTGGCGGCCCGAGGTCTCGACCATGCCGCCGTTGCCGCCCAGCCGCCCGCCACGCGCCGAGATCTGGCCCAGCATGTCGGTGCGCTGCTCGGCCCAGACGGCGACGCGGCCGCCGTCGCCCTGCTCTGTAGCATCGGCGCGCACCTGGGCGCCGGCCGCGATGACGGTGCGCTCAGCGTTGTGCGCCGCGCCCTCGCCATGGAAGCCGCCGCCCACCTGGATGTCGCCGCCGCTCGTGCGGCCAGATGCATCGAGCCTGGCGGCATCCAGCAACGCGACGCGCTGGCCCAGCACGCTGATGCCGCCGCCGGTCTCGCCACTGGCATCGAGGCTGCCCTTGACCAGCGTGTCGCCGGCCGTGCCGCCATCGATGACGATGCGCCCGCCCTGCTGGCGCAGGCTGCGGGCCTGGACGATGCCGTCCATGTTGAGCACCTGGCCAGCGGCGCCAGCGCGGGCCTGGGCGCGCAGCTCGGCGCTGCCTTCGGCCTGGATGCGGCCGCTGAACTTCAGCGCGACATCACGGTCGTCGTCGTTGCGCAGATTGAAGAGCACCAGGCCGTCGCCTTCCACGTCCACTTGCACGGTGCTGGCGGCGGCGAGGCCCACGCGGCGCGCCTGGATGTTGCCGCCCACATTGAGCTGCGGCGCGACGAGGGCCACGGTGCCGCCGGGCGCCGAGATGCTGCCGTCGGCCTGCAGGCCACCCGCACCGGGCCCGGCGCTGAAGCGGTAGTTGCCGGCCAGGAAGGCGCTGTCGGACAGGTCCAGCGTGGAGGCGACGAGGCTGCCCACGTCCACCTGCGAGCCGCGGCCGAAGACGATGCCATGCGGGTTGAGCAGGAAGACCTGGCCGTTGGACTGCATGCGGCCCAGGATGAGCGAAGGGTCGCCACCGACGACGCGATTGAGCAGCACCGAGCTGACGCCGGGCTGCTCGATGCGCAGGGTTTCGCTCGCGCCAATGGAGAAGCTCTGCCAGTTGATGACGGCCTTGTCGCTGGCCTGCTGGATCAAGCCCTGGCCGGCCTGCGGTGTGGAGACCTTGGCCTGCCCTTGCACCACCTGGGCGCCCTGCGGCAGGCCATGCGCCACCGGGTAGGCCAGGGCCAGGCACAAGGCCAGGCCCAGAGGCCTCATGCAGGAGCGATTGAGCGCACGCATGGCTTCAGAAGCTCCAGGAGCCCTGCGCATAGAAGCGCAGCTTGCGGTCGTTGCCTTCGCCGACGGCGTGGCCCTTGGTGGGCGTGGCCAGGCTCATGCGGAAGGAATAGGCGTTGCCCCGCGCCCAGACCAGTGACAGGCCGGCACCGCCCAGCCACGTGTGGTTCAGATAGCCGGGCTCGCGCACGATGAGGTTGGGGTCGTGGCGGTACTGGATGAAGGCGCCGTCGAAGAAGGCTGCCAGCACCAGCTCATTGGCCCATTTGCCGAACAGGCTGGCGGGCGGCAGCCAGCGCAGCTCCAGGCTGGCCACGGCGCCGCTGTCGCCGGTGCCCTCGCCCGGCGCGAAGGCGCGAACGCCGTTGGGGCCACCCGCACGGAACTGCTCGGTCGAGTCGACGTTGGCCAGGGCCCACTGGCCGCGCACCGTGAAGTAAGCCAGCAGCCGGTTGCTGAGCAGGTTCTGCAGCCGCGAGGCGGCAAAGCCGATCTTGTGGAAGCTGGCCGCGTCGTCGCTGCCGCTGGGCGCGCCGGCGGGAAAGTTCAGCCGCCCCTGCGAGACGTTGAGCTCGAAGGTGTTGACGCTGCCGGTCAGCAGGCTGTCGCGGAAGTCGCCGCTCAGCCCCAAATTGAAGTCGTCCACTCGCTTGCGCGTGGCCAGGGCCGCGACGTTGTCGACGTAGCGCTTGGCATCGACGGCGCCGAGCACGAAGAGGTTGAGGTTGCGCGAACGCACCCAGGGGTAGAGGGCGAACAGGTTGAGCGTGGTGCCGGTGCCATGCAGGTCGAGCGGGAATTCCTTCTTGTCGAGCTGGTAGCGCACGGCCGACAGCGACGCGCCGGCCTTGAAGCCGTCGGAGCCGATCGGGCTGGTGTAGCCCACCAGCGCGAACACCAGGCCGGCGGTGGCCGAGCTCAGCACCGAGGCCGACAGGCCATCGCCCCGCCCGAGCGGGCTGGCCATGATGACCTGGGCACCCAGGCGCTGGGCACCGATGATCTTGGAACCGTTGAGGTCGCCGTCGACGCTGCCGCTGTAGCGCGCCTCGGCGCGTGGCGTGAACTCCAGGATGGCGGTGCCCGGCGTGGCGCCGGCCTTGACCTCGGCCTTTGTCACGATGCCGCGCAGGTCGTTGATGAGGAAGACGGTGCGCTCGACGGCCTCCACCGTCAGCACGTCGCCCGGGTGCAGGCGGCGCAGATAGCCTTCGACGACCTCGCGGTCCACCGGCAGGCCCTCGCTCCAGTTGAGCACCACGCGGTCCAGCCGCCCCTCCAGCACGGCGATGCGCACCGTCTTGCCGTCGAACACCTGCTCGGGGATGTAGGCGTAACCCAGGTAGTAGCCTAGGTCGCGCTGCAGGAAGCGGGTTACCTCGTTGGCGGCGTTGACGAGGTCCTCGAAGCCGCGCTCCTTGCCGACGAAGGCGGCCGTCAAGCGCGGCAAGGCATCGCGCAGCGCGGCCGGCGCATCGGGCGCCAGCGTGTAGGCCAGGACGTCGATCTTGAGCTCGTCGTCGGGTTTGCCCAGTTCGCGCGCGACGGGCAGGCGCTCGGGCGGCTGCTCGGCGCTGCGCATGGGCTCCAGCGGCCGGGGCAGTTCGCTCGGCGGCGGGACGACGGGTGGCGTGCCAGCGGCCCAGGCCTGAGTGCCGGCCAGCAGCGCCACGCCCAGCGCCGCCAGCCACCGGCGGGTGCGACTGTGGAGCAGCGTTTGGCGAAGCGGGCGGACGGGCAGCAAGGTCGGAGTCCGGACAGGGGTTTTGGGCGGCGCAGGGGCCAACCGCCCCACGAGGCCGCTGCCCAAGTCTTGGCCTGCCCTCGACCCGGCGGTCGCCTTTGCGCAGGTTGAGTAGCGGCGCTGGCCGTTGAGTTCCGTCCCGTCCCGCAAATGGGAGGATTGCCGTTCGAGGCGTAGCGCGGGCCGACGTCTGGTGCTTGCGTCCAGCGCCCAATCGGGCCATGATGCGGATACTGTGTTTATATACAGTATTGGAGATCATCATGGACGACACCCACCCGCGACTCGGCACAGCTCTCGCCGACTCAAGCGAAGGTTGGCCTGACTACGAGCCCGTCACGGACCCCGTTCGCCTGAGGCACTTCTTTGGCTTGCCGCTGCCATCCTCAGCGGTCCTGGGGCCTCGGCAACTCAGCCTGGACATGGGCGCAAGCGCCGGTCGCGAACTCTATGTTCCCAAGCGACCGCCGGGCATCGTCAGCGCCGACATCTACAACCTGCTGTTCCTGGTCTACCCCGAGCCGGAGGATGCCGCGCGCATCGACGAGGAAGGGCGGCGTTTGGCCCGCATGCACGGCCTGCGCGACCGGGTGCAGCAACGGGGGCGGCTGCATACGACCCTGTGCAGCCTGGGCCTCTTTGGTAACGTGCCCATGGACTGCATCACAGCCGCCAAGGCCGCGGCGAACAGCATCGCCTGCCCCGCGCTGGCGCTGCGCTTCGATGACGCCCGGAGCTATCAGTCCGGCGGCGCCTTTGCGCTGTATGGCGACGCGGCGACCAACGCAGCGGTCGCCAGGCTCAGGCGGCCTCTGGTGATGACACTGCTGCGCTTCGGGCTGGACCCGACGGAGTCGCACACGCCGCACATCAGCCTGGTCTACAACTGCGGCGCCGTGGTGCAGGCCATCGATGTGGTGCCGCAGGCCTGGGTGGCGCGCCGCTTCGCGCTGGTGCTCAGCCATGTGGGCAGCACGTACCACGAGCTGCTCGCCGAATGGCAGCTGCCAGGCAGTCATTGAGACGGACGAAAAAAAGCCCGCTTGAGGCGGGCAGGCAGAAAAAAGCCCGCTCGCGGCGGGCTTTGGAGTTCAGCCGGGGCTGAGCTTATTCGACGGCTTCGCCGGCGGTCTCGCCTTCGGCGCGGTCCACCAGCTCGACATAAGCCATGGGCGCGTTGTCGCCGACGCGGAAGCCCATCTTCAGGATGCGGGTGTAGCCGCCCGGACGGGCCTTGAAGCGCGGGCCCAGCTCGTTGAAGAGCTTGGTGACGATGTCGCGGTCACGCAGGCGGTCGAAGGCCAGGCGGCGGTTGGCCAGCGTGGGTTCCTTGGCGAGCGTGATGAGGGGCTCGACGACGCGGCGCAGTTCCTTGGCCTTGGGGACCGTGGTCTTGATGGCTTCGTGCTGCAGCAGCGAATTGCACATGTTGCGCAGCATCGCAGCGCGGTGGGCGCTGGTGCGGTTGAGCTTACGGAGGCCGTTACGGTGACGCATGGTGCTTTCCTTTCAAACTATGTAATGCCAGCAGCCGTATCAGGTACTGCCGGGTGCACCGGATGGGGTTGGTCAGCGCCCCATCCATTCTTTCAAAAACACGAGACTGACCCTCTCGCGGGGGTGGCCGGCAGAAGATCCGCCGGCCGTAGGTCTATCAGCGCTTGTCCAGGCCTTGCGGGGGCCAGTTTTCCAGGCGGGCGCCGAGGGTGAGGCCGCGGGAAGCCAGGACTTCCTTGATCTCGTTGAGCGACTTGCGACCCAGGTTGGGGGTCTTGAGCAGCTCGGTCTCGGTGCGCTGGATGAGGTCGCCGATGTAGTAGATGTTTTCGGCCTTGAGGCAGTTGGCCGAACGCACGGTGAGCTCGAGCTCGTCGACCGGGCGCAGCAGGATCGGGTCGAAGCTGCTGGAGCGCTGGGCCGGCTGGTCGAAGGCGTCCACCAGATCGGTGCCTTGCAGCTGGGCGAAGACGGCCAGCTGCTCGACGAGGATCTTGGCGGAGGCGCGGATGGCTTCCTCGGGCGAGATGGCGCCGTTGGTTTCGATTTCCATCACGAGCTTGTCCAGGTCGGTACGCTGCTCGACGCGGGCGTTCTCGACGGCGTAGCTGACGCGCTTGACCGGGCTGAACGAGGCGTCCAGGACGATGCGGCCGATGCTCTTGGTCGGCTCGTCGCCGAAGCGGCGCATCGTGCCGGGCACGTAGCCACGGCCCTTCTCGACCTTGATCTGCATGTCGAGCTTGCCGCCTTGCGACAGGTGGGCGATGACGTGCTCGGGGTTGATGATCTCGACGTCGTGCGGGGTCTGGATGTCGGCTGCCGTGACCGGGCCTTCACCTTCCTTGCGCAGGACCAGGGTGACTTCTTCGCGGTTGTGCAGGCGGAAAACCACGCCCTTGAGGTTCAGCATGATGTGAACCACGTCCTCTTGCACACCGTCGATGGCCGAGTACTCGTGCAGCACGCCGGCGATCGTCACCTCGGTCGGCGCATAACCCACCATCGACGAGAGCAGCACACGGCGCAGGGCGTTGCCCAGGGTGTGACCGTAGCCGCGTTCGAACGGCTCCAGGGTGACCTTGGCGCGATGACCGCCCAGGGGCTCCACGTTGATGGACTTGGGTTTGAGCAAGTTGGTTTGCATGAGGTCTTTCTTTCAATACCCTCGGTTCGTTACACCGATAAGGCTGAGGACCAGCCGGGCAGAGCCTACGAAGGGCAAAAGCCCGGACGAGGAAACGCCGACCGCGCCCTGGTGGGCGTGGTCGGCGGGGGGGAACATTAACGCGAGTACAACTCGACGATCAGCGATTCGTTGATCTCGGCGCCGAACTCATCGCGGTCAGGAGCCTTCTTGAACACGCCTTCGAGCTTGGTGCCGTCAACGGCGACCCAGGCGGGCAGGCCGATGGAGTCAGCCAGCTTGAACGACTCGGTCACGCGCAGCTGCTTCTTGGCCTTTTCGCGCACGGCGACGGTGTCACCGGCCTTGACCAGGTAGGAGGCGATGTTCACGACTTCGCCGTTCACCACGATGCCCTTGTGCGAGACCAACTGGCGAGCTTCGGCGCGCGTGGAGCCGAAGCCCATGCGGTAGACGACGTTGTCCAGACGCGATTCCAGCAGTTGCAGCAGGTTCACGCCGGTCGAGCCCTTGCGGCGCTCGGCTTCGGCGAAGTAGCGGCGGAACTGACGCTCCAGCACGCCGTACATGCGCTTGACCTTCTGCTTTTCACGCAGTTGCAGACCGAAGTCGCTGGTGCGCTGGCCCGAAGTGCGGCCGTGCTGGCCGGGCTTGCTGTCGAACTTGACCTTGTCGCTGATGGCGCGGCGGGCGCTCTTCAGGTAGAGGTCGGTGCCTTCACGGCGGGAAAGTTTGCCCTTGGGGCCGAGGTAACGTGCCACTTTGCGTGTCCTTGTTCAATCTGACGCCGAGCAAATGCCTTGGCGCGAGTCCAGCCGGTGTTTTTATGGGCTTGGACGGTGGGCTTATGAGGCGATCCTGAAATGGAGGCGACTCAAGACTGAAGCCGGCGCGGCACAAAGTGCCCGCCGGCTCCGGGAAAACGAGCGATTATCGCACTGTCATCCGAATCTGCAATATCCCTGTCACCTGAAGGTGAACGGTCTCAGATACCGGAGCTTAGATGCGACGGCGCTTCTGCGGACGGCAGCCGTTGTGCGGCACGGGCGTCACGTCAGAGATCGAGTTGATGCGGATGCCGAGGGCAGCCAGCGCACGAACCGACGACTCGCGACCCGGGCCGGGGCCCTTGATCTTGACGTCCAGGTTCTTGATGCCCTGCTCTTGAGCAGCGCGACCCGCCACTTCAGCCGCGACCTGGGCTGCGAAGGGGGTCGACTTGCGCGAGCCCTTGAAGCCTTGGCCACCCGACGAAGCCCACGACAGGGCGCCGCCTTGGCGGTCGGTGATGGTGATGATGGTGTTGTTGAACGAGGCGTGGACGTGCGCAATGCCGTCAGCCACGTTCTTGCGGACCTTCTTGCGAACGCGCTGAGCCGCCGAATTGTTGGGTGCCTTAGCCATATTGACCTTCTTTCAGTTCGGTGCAGCGATCACTTCTTGCCGGTCGCAGCCGACTTGCGCGGACCCTTGCGGGTGCGGGCATTCGTGCGGGTGCGCTGGCCGCGCATCGGCAGGCCACGGCGGTGACGGAAGCCACGGTAGCAGCCCAGGTCCATCAGACGCTTGATGTTGATGGACTGCTCACGGCGCAGATCGCCTTCGATGGTCAGCTTGTTGACTTCGTCGCGGATCTTTTCGAGATCGCCGTCAGTCAGGTCCTTGACCTTCTTTTCGAACGGAATGCCGCAGTTCGTGCAGATCTTCTGAGCCGTCGTACGGCCAATGCCGTAGATCGACGTCAGACCGATCTCAGTGTGCTTTTGCGGCGGAATGTTGATACCAGCAATACGTGCCATGGTGGTCCTCTAGTCCTGTCGTGCGGCCAATTAGCCCTGGCGCTGCTTGTGGCGCGGGTCGGTGCAGATCACACGCACCACGCCCTTGCGGCGGATGATCTTGCAATTGCGGCACATCTGCTTCACGGATGCCGAAACTTTCATGGTCTGCTCCTTGGCCTAACTCTTTTTGCGCTCTTGACGCGTCCGGGGGTACAAAAAGCTCACTTCGCCCGGAACACGATGCGAGCACGACTCAAATCGTAGGGTGTCAGTTCCACGGTCACTTTGTCGCCAGGCAGGATACGGATGTAGTGCATCCGCATCTTGCCGGAGATGTGACCGAGCACGACATGCCCGTTCTCCAATTTCACTCTGAACGTCGCGTTGGGGAGGTTCTCAAGAATCTCGCCCTGCATTTGAATGACGTCGTCTTTCGCCATGCCGTACGTTTTTGAGTGTTGTTGGAATCAATCTTGGTTAACGATCAACTCTACGCCCTCAATTGGGCTTGAAGCTGGCCTTCTTCAGCAGTGATTCGTACTGCTGACTCATGATGTAACTCTGCACCTGGGCCCAGAAGTCCATCGTCACGACGACGATGATCAACAGGGACGTGCCACCGAAATAGAACGGCACGTTGTACTTCAGCGTCAGGAACTCGGGCAACAGGCAGACCAGCGTGATGTAAACAGCGCCAGCCAGCGTCAGTCGCGACAGGATCTTGTCGATGTGCTTCGCCGTCTGTTCGCCCGGACGAATGCCCGGGATGAACGCGCCGCTCTTCTTCAGGTTGTCTGCGGTCTCACGGCTGTTGAACACCAGCGCCGTGTAGAAGAAGCAGAAGAACACGATCGCAGCGGAGTACAGCAGCACATAGATCGGCTGGCCCGGGCTGACCGCACTGGCCAGGTCCTTCAGCCAGCGCAGGCCGTCACCGGTTGCGAACCAGCTCACCACCGTCGTCGGCAGCAGGATGATCGACGACGCGAAGATCGGCGGGATCACGCCCGACATGTTCAGCTTCAAGGGCAGGTGCGACGACTGGCCGCCATAGACCTTGTTGCCGACCTGACGCTTGGCGTAGTTCACCAGGATCTTGCGCTGACCCCGCTCGACGAACACGACGGCAAAGGTCACCAGCACGACCAGCGAGATCACCACGAGCGCCGAGCCGTAACCCATCGCGCCGGTACGCACCAGCTCGAACAGGCCACCGATCGCACCCGGCAGACCCGCAGCGATACCGCCGAAGATCAGGATGGAGATGCCGTTGCCCAGACCGCGCTCGGTGATCTGCTCACCCAGCCACATCAGGAACATCGTGCCGGCCACCAGGCTGGACACCGCCGTCAGGCGAAAGCCAAAGCCGGGGTTCAGCACCAGGCCAGCAGAGCCTTCCAGCGCCAACGCGATCGACAGGCTCTGGAACAGTGCCAGGCCGAGCGTGCCGTAACGGGTGTACTGGGTGATCTTGCGACGTCCCGACTCGCCTTCCTTCTTCAGGGCTTCCAGCGTCGGAACGACGTAGGTCATCAGCTGGATGACGATGGAGGCCGAGATGTAGGGGGTGATGCCCAACGCGAACACGGTGAAGCGCGACAGCGCGCCGCCCGAGAACATGTTGAACAGGCTCAGGATGCCACCGGCCTGACCCTTGAAGAATTGGGCCAGCTGGTTCGGGTCGATACCGGGCACGGGGATATGCGCCCCGATGCGGTAGACGACCAGAGCCAGCAGCAGGAACACAAGCCGGCGACGGAGGTCGCCGAACTTGCCGCTCTTGGCCAGCTGATTCGCGTTGGTAGCCACGCTGGATCAGTTCCTTGTGTGCCGGATCAGGCGACCGAGCCGCCAGCCGCCTCGATGGCCGCCTTGGCGCCCTTCGTGGCGTTCACGCCCTTCAGCGTGACCTTGCGCTCGATGGCGCCGGACAGGATGACCTTGACCGACTTGGCCAGCTGGGGCACCAGGCCGACAGCCTTCAGCGTCGACACGTCGATCTCTTCGCCGGCCAGGACTTGCAGGTCCGACAGCGTGATCTCGGCGTTGTACTTCAGCGTCAGCGACTTGAAGCCACGCTTGGGCAGGCGACGCTGCAGCGGCATCTGGCCGCCTTCGAAGCCGACCTTGTGGTAGCCACCAGCGCGGGACTTCTGGCCTTTGTGGCCACGACCGGCGGTCTTGCCGATGCCCGAGCCAATGCCGCGGCCGACACGGCGCTTGGCATGCTTGGAGCCCTCTGCGGGCTTGATCGTGTTGAGTTCCATCGTCTTGTCCTCTTGCGTGCGGTGCTTAAAGCACCTGCACCAGATAGGCGATCTTGTTGATCATGCCGCGCACTGCGGGCGTGTCTTCCAGGGTGCTTTGGCTGTTGAGCTTGCGCAGACCCAGGCCGACCACGGTGGCACGGTGAGAGGCGCGGCAGCCGATGGGGCTACGCACCAGCTTGACCGTCACGGTTTTCTTGTCAGACATCTTGTGCTCCGCTGTGGCGATCAGTTGAAGATCTCTTCAACCGTCTTGCCGCGCTTGGCAGCGATTTCCGACGCCGTCGTCGAACGCTTCAGGGCGTCCAGCGTGGCACGGACCATGTTGTACGGGTTGGTCGAACCGTGGCTCTTGGTCACGATGTCGGTCACACCCATCACTTCGAAGACAGCGCGCATCGGGCCGCCGGCGATGACGCCGGTACCAGCGGGAGCCGGGGCCATCATGACGCGTGACGCGCCATGCTCACCGATCACCTGGTGGTGGATGCTGCCGTTGCGCAGGTTGACCTTGACCATGTTGCGGCGAGCCGACTCCATGGCCTTCTGCACGGCGACCGGCACTTCCTTGGCCTTGCCCTTGCCCATGCCGATGCGGCCATCGCCATCACCGACCACGGTCAGAGCGGCGAAGGACAGCGTACGGCCACCCTTCACAACCTTGGTCACGCGGTTCACCGCGATCATCTTTTCCTTCAGGCCGTCGTCGTTGCCTTCAGCCTGCGCGCGGGGTTGAAACTTTGCCATTTCGTATTCCTTGATGCGTCAGAACTGCAGACCGGCTTCGCGGGCTGCTTCGGCCAGGGCCTTGACGCGGCCGTGGTAGGCGAAGCCCGAGCGGTCGAAGGCGACCTTCTCGACGCCAGCGGCCTTGGCCTTCTCGGCGATGCGCTTGCCAATCAGCATGGCAGCAGCGACGTTGCCACCCTTGCCAGCCAGCTGCTCGCGAATTTCCTTCTCGGCGGTCGACGCAGCGGCCAGCACCTTGTCGCCGCTTTCCGAGACGACTTGGGCGTAGATGTGCGTGTTGGAGCGGAACACCGTCAGACGGGCCACACGCTGGATCGCGATGCGAGCACGGGTCTGGCGCGAACGACGCAGGCGTTGTTCTTTCTTGGTCATCATGGCGCTGCTCCTTACTTCTTCTTGGTCTCTTTGAGGGAGACCTTCTCGTCCGAATAACGGATGCCCTTGCCCTTGTAGGGCTCAGGCGGACGGAAGGCGCGCACCTCAGCGGCGATCTGGCCGACGACCTGGCGGTCAGCACCCTTGATGACGATTTCCGTCTGGGTGGGGCACTCAACCTTGATGCCGGCCGGCATGTCCTTCACCACGGGGTGAGAGAAGCCGATCTGCAGGTTGAGCTTCTGGCCCTGGGCCTGGGCACGGAAGCCCACGCCAACCAGGTTCAGCTTGCGCTCGAAACCCTTGCTCACACCGTTGACCATGTTGGCCACCAGCGCGCGCATCGTGCCGCTCATCGCATCGGCTTCGGCCGATTCGTTGGCGGGCACGAAGCTCAGCTTGCCGGCTTCGTTCTTGACGGTGACGAGCTTGTTCGCCGGACGCACCAGCGTACCGAGCGAGCCCTTGATGCTGATGGACTCAGCGGAGACGGTCACATCGACGCCTTGCGGCAGGGTGACCGGCATTTTTCCAACGCGGGACATTGTTCCTACTCCTTCGCTTAGGCGACGTAGCAGAGCACCTCGCCACCGATACCGGCAGCGCGGGCCTTGCGGTCCGTCATGACACCTTGCGGGGTCGTCACAATCGCCACGCCCAGGCCGTTCATGACCTGAGGAATGTCGTGGCGGCCCTTGTAGATGCGCAGGCCGGGGCGGCTGACACGCTCGATGCGCTCGATGACCGGACGGCCAGCGTAGTACTTCAGCGAGATTTCCAGCTCCGGGCGGGCTGCTTCGCCGCGAACGGCGAAGTCGTCGATATAGCCTTCGTCCTTCAGGACCTTGGCAATGGCCACCTTCAGCTTGGACGACGGCATCACAACGTTCGTCTTTTCGACGATCTGCGCGTTGCGGATGCGGGTCAGCATATCGGCGATGGGATCACTCATGCTCATTTGCGATATCTCCTATCGGCCGATTACCAGCTGGCCTTGACGACACCGGGGATGTCGCCCTTGAAGGCCAGTTCACGAATCTTGTTACGGGCCAGGCCGAACTTGCGGAAAGTGCCACGGGGACGGCCCGTCAGCTCGCAGCGGTTGCGCAGGCGAGTCGGGTAGGCGTTGCGGGGCAGCTTCTGCAGCTCGAGGCGAGCGGCGTAGCGCTCTTCATCGGACTTCTTGCTGTCGTCGATGATGGCCTTCAGTTCTGCGTACTTCTTCGCGAACTTGGCGACGAGTGCTTCGCGCTTCAGTTCACGTTGCTTGATGGAAGTTTTAGCCACAGATCACCTCAGTTCTTGAACGGGAACTTGAACGCAGCCAGGAGAGCCTTGGCTTCGTCGTCCGTCTTGGCAGTCGTCGTGATGCTGATGTTCAGACCACGCAGAGCATCCACCTTGTCGTATTCGATCTCGGGGAAGATGATCTGTTCTTTGACGCCGATGTTGTAGTTGCCACGGCCGTCGAACGAGCGGCCGGAGATACCACGGAAGTCACGAACGCGCGGCAGCGCGATCGTCACGAAGCGGTCCAGGAATTCGTACATCTGGACGCCACGCAGGGTGACCATCGCGCCGATGGGCACGCTGTCACGGATCTTGAAGCCTGCGATGGCCTTCTTCGACTTGGTGACCACCGGCTTCTGGCCGGCGATCTTGGTCAGGTCGCCAACGGCGTGGTCCATGACCTTCTTGTCGGCGACGGCCTCGCTCACGCCCATGTTGAGCGTGATCTTGGTGATGCGGGGCACCTCCATGACCGACTTGTAGCCGAACTTTTCGACCAGGCCGGGCACGATTTTTTCGCGGTAATGCGTTTGCAGACGAGCCATGTCGGACCTCTTAAGCCTTGATCTCTTCGCCGGTCGACTTGAAGACGCGCACCCGCTTGCCGTCGACGAGCTTGACGCCCACGCGATCGGCCTTGCCGGACGCGGCATTGAAGATCGCCACGTTGGATTGATGGATCGGCATGGTCTTGTCGACGACGCCGCCGGTGGTGCCCTTCATGGGGTTGGGCTTGACGTGCTTCTTGACGACATTGATGCCGTCGACGACCACGTGGTCGACGTCGGTGCGCGCGGTCACGGTGCCGCGCTTGCCCTTGTCGCGGCCGGTCAGCACGATGACCTGGTCGCCGGTACGAATCTTGTTCATGGCTTACCTCAAACTGTGGGGGCTCAAAGCACCTCGGGCGCCAGCGACACGATCTTCATGAAGCGCTCGGTACGCAGTTCACGCGTGACCGGGCCGAAGATGCGGGTGCCGATCGGCTCCAGCTTGGCGTTGAGCAGCACGGCGGCATTGCCGTCGAACTTGACGAGCGAGCCGTCCTGGCGGCGAACGCCCTTGGCCGTACGCACGACCACGGCGCTGTAGACCTCGCCCTTCTTCACGCGACCACGCGGGGCAGCTTCTTTGATGCTGACCTTGATGATGTCGCCAATGTGCGCATAGCGGCGCTTGGAGCCGCCCAGCACCTTGATGCACATGACGGACTTCGCGCCAGTGTTGTCCGCGACGTCAAGCCGCGATTGCATTTGGATCATGTCTGTCCCCAACTTGTCCCGCCAGGCACCGGAATGCGAGTCGGTCAGTCTTGGGCCCGTAAGTCAGTCAGCTCGGCGACTTGCACCTTGCTGCCCAACGGTTGAGGGCGGATTCCGAGGCCACAGCACATGAGCACATGTGCCTAGCGTTCGGCGAAGCTGCGCATTATGCAGCGAGAACCCTTGGGCCGTCAATGCCCTGCGCAGAAGTTTTTGCAAGGAGCCGGCTGGGCCGACCCCCTGCATGGGTGGATCAAGCGCTCAGAGCAGCGCTCAAAGCGCCTTGGCCTGGGCCAGCATCGTGTCAGCGCCGCTGACCTCGAACTTGCCGGGGGCCTCGATGTTCAGCGTCTTGACGACGCCGTCCTTGACGAGCATGGAGTAGCGCTGCGAGCGCACGCCCATGCCCTTGGCCGTCAGGTCCAGCGGCAGGCCCACGGCCTGGGTGAAGTTGGCGCTGCCGTCGGCCATCATGCGGACCTTGCCGCCCGTCTTCTGGTCGCGGCCCCAGGCACCCATGACAAAGGCGTCGTTGACCGACACGCACCAGATCTCGTCGACGCCGGCGGCCTTGAGCTCGTCGGCCTTGGCCACGAAGCCCGGCACATGCTGGGCCGAGCAGGTCGGCGTGTAGGCGCCGGGCAGCGCGAAGATCGCGACCGTCTTGCCGGCCGTGGACTTCTCGAGGTCGAAGGTGTTGGGGCCCAGGGAGCAGCCCTCGCCCTCGACTTCGATGAATTCCTGCAGGCTGCCCGCGGGCAGCTTGTCGCCAACCTTGATCATGGTGTGTCCTCCGTGGAGATGCTTTAAAAACAAAAACCGGCCCGCCAGTTTCCCAGCGCGCCGGTTTTCTAGACGGTCATGCGACCGAAAGGCTTCAGACGGCCTCGGCCTTTTCGACCAGACGCGTCACGACCCAGGACTTGGTCTTGGAGATCGGGCGGCCTTCGCTGATCTCGACGACGTCACCCATCTTGTACTCGCCCTTTTCATCGTGGGCGTGGTACTTGCGGGAACGGGCCACGATCTTGCCGTAGAGCTCGTGCTTGGCGCGACGCTCGACCAGGACGGTGACCGTCTTGGCGCGCTTGTCGCTGACCACGCGACCCACCAGGGTACGGGTGTTCTTCACTTGGGCTTGGGCCTCAGTCATTTCGTGGCCTCCTTCTTCTTCTCGGCCAGGATGGTCTTGGCACGAGCGATGTCGCGGCGGGTCTTGCCCAGCGTGCTGTGGTTGGTCAGCTGCTGGGTAGCCTTTTGCATGCGCAGGCCGAAATGGGCCTTCAGCAGGTCGGTCACTTCCTTTTCGAGGGCAGCGACGTCCTTGGCGCGGAGTTCAGTTGCTTTCATGGTGTCCTTCCTCAGGTGCCGACCTGGCGGGCCACGAAGGTGCAACGCAGCGGCAGCTTGGCAGCGGCCAGCGTGAACGCTTCACGAGCCAGCTCTTCAGGCACGCCGTTGATCTCGTAGAGCACCTTGCCGGGCTGGATCTCAGCCACGTAGTACTCCGGGTTGCCCTTGCCGTTACCCATACGGACTTCGGCAGGCTTTTGCGAGATGGGCTTGTCCGGGAAGATGCGGATGAAGATCCGACCGCCGCGCTTGATGTGGCGCGAGATCGCGCGGCGAGCCGCTTCGATCTGACGGGCCGTCAGACGGCCGCGTTCGGTGGCCTTCAGGCCGAAATCACCGAAAGACACCGCGGCGCCACGAGTCGCAACACCAGTGTTGCGGCCCTTCTGCTCCTTGCGATACTTACGACGAGAGGGTTGCAGCATGCTTATTCTCCTTTGGCCTCACCGGCAGCGGGGACCTTGCGGACCACGCGCTTCGCGGCGGGCTTGGCTGCGTCACCCGTGGGGGCGGCGGCAGCGGGCTGGTCTGCTCCGTCACGCGGGCCACGGTCGCCACCCGGGCGGCCACGGCCACCGGGAGCGCCCGGACGGGCGTTACGGCGCGGGCGACGATCGTCTTCGGCGCCAGCGGGGGTGTTGATGACGGGGGCCTCGCCATTGGCCAGGCGGTCACCGCGGTAGACCCACACCTTGACGCCGATGACGCCGTAGGTGGTCTTGGCCTCGGAGAAGCCGTAGTCGATGTCGGCCTTCAGGGTGTGCAGGGGCACACGACCTTCGCGATACCACTCGGTACGAGCGATTTCGATGCCGTTCAGACGGCCGGCCGACATGATCTTGATGCCCTGGGCACCGAGACGCATGGCGTTCTGCATCGCGCGCTTCATGGCGCGGCGGAACATGATGCGCTTCTCGAGCTGCTGGGTGATCGAATCGGCGATCAGCTGGGCATCGACTTCGGGCTTGCGCACTTCTTCGATGTTGACCGCGACGGGCACGCCCAGACGCTTGGTCAGCTCAGCCTTCAGCGCTTCGATGTCCTCACCCTTCTTGCCGATCACGACGCCCGGACGAGCCGAGAAGATCGTGATGCGGGCGTTCTTGGCGGGGCGCTCGATCAGGATGCGCGAAACGGCGGCATTCTTGAGCTTGGTCTTCAGGTAGTCACGAACTTGCAGATCCTCGGCCAGCATCGTGGCGAAGTTCTGGTTGTTCGCGTACCAGCGCGAAGCCCAATTGCGGGTGACAGGCAGGCGGAAGCCGGTCGGATGGATTTTCTGTCCCATTTTCTTCCTAACGCCTTAGTTGCCGACGGCCACGAAGATGTGGCAGGTGGGCTTGCTGATGCGGTTGCCGCGGCCCTTGGCGCGAGCCGAGAAGCGCTTCAGCGTGGCACCCTGTTCGACGTAGATCGAGGTGACCTTGAGTTCATCAATGTCAGCGCCGTCGTTGTGCTCGGCGTTGGCGATGGCGCTTTCCAGCGCCTTCTTGATGATCACGGCTGCCTTCTTCTGGGTGAATTCCAGGATGTTCAGCGCTTGGTCCACCTTCTTGCCGCGGATCAGGTCCGCCACGAGGCGGCCCTTGTCACACGAGAGGCGAACGCCGCGAACGATTGCTTTGGTTTCCATCGTTGGCATCCTTACTTCTTCCCGGCCTTCTTGTCGGCCGGGTGGCCCTTGAAGGTGCGGGTCAGTGCGAATTCACCCAGCTTGTGGCCGACCATCTGGTCAGACACATAGACCGGCACGTGCTGCTTGCCGTTGTGCACGGCGATCGTCAGACCGATGAACTCGGGCAGGATCGTCGAGCGGCGCGACCAGGTCTTGATGGGCTTCTTGTCTTTGATGGCAACAGCCTTGTCGACCTTGGCCATCAGATGGTGGTCAACGAAGGGGCCCTTCTTCAGCGAACGAGTCATGGCCTAGCCCTTACTTCTTGCGACGCGAGACGATGAACGTCTGCGTGCGCTTGTTGTTGCGAGTGCGGTAGCCCTTCGTCAGGGTGTTCCACGGCGACACAGGGACCTGGCCCTCGCCGGTGCGGCCTTCGCCACCACCGTGCGGGTGATCCACCGGGTTCATCGCCACGCCGCGAACGGTCGGACGGATACCCTTCCAGCGGATCGCGCCGGCCTTGCCGTACTGGCGCAGGCTGTGCTCTTCGTTGCTCACTTCACCGATGGTGGCGCGGCAGTCGATGTGCACGCGGCGCACTTCACCCGAGCGCAGGCGGATCTGGGCGTAGACGCCTTCACGAGCCATCAGGACGGCGGAGGTGCCGGCCGAACGGATCATCTGGGCACCCTTGCCAGGCAGCAGCTCGATGCAGTGGATCGTGGAACCCACCGGGATGTTGCGGATCGGCAGCGTGTTGCCAGCCTTGATCGGGGCCTCAGCACCGCTCAGGATGGTTGCGCCCACTTCGAGACCGCGCGGGGCGATCACGTAGCGGCGCTCGCCGTCGGCATACACCACCAGCGCGATGTGGGCGGTGCGGTTCGGGTCGTACTCGATGGTCTCGACCTTGGCCGGAATGCCGTCCTTGTTGCGCTTGAAGTCGACCACGCGGTAGTGGTGCTTGTGACCACCGCCCTTGTGGCGAATCGTGATGTGACCGTTGTTGTTGCGGCCGGAGTTCTGGATTTGGGGCTCAAGCAGCGCTGCATGGGGCGCGCCCTTGTGCAGGTGCTTGTGCACCACCTTGACGACGCCACGGCGGCCGGGCGAAGTAGGCTTGACTTTGACGATGGCCATTTACGCGGCCTCCCCGGAGAAATTGAGCTCTTGACCGGCCTTGAGGGCCACGTAGGCCTTCTTGACGTGGTCACGGCGGCCGGCGCGGCCACCGAAGCGCTTCGTCTTGCCCTTGACCTGGACGACGTTGACCGACTCGACCTCGACCTTGAACATCAGTTCAACAGCGGCCTTGATCTCGGGCTTGGTGGCGTCGCGCAGGACCTTGAACAGGACCTGGTTGTGCTTCTCGGCAACTTGCGTGGCCTTTTCGGACACGATGGGCGCAAGCAGCACCTGGGCCAGACGGCCTTCAGCAAACTTGGGGGCGCTCATGCCAGCATCTCCTTGAGTTGCTCGACCGCAGCCTTGGTCACCAGCACCTTCTTGTAGAAGACGAGGGACAGCGGGTCGGCGTAGCGCGGCTCGACGACGAGCACGTTGGCCAGGTTGCGCGAGGCCAGCAGCAGGTTGTCGTCCACGGTGTCGGCGATGACCATCACCGAGTCCAGGCCCATGGCCTTGAACTTGGCGGCCAGCAGCTTGGTCTTGGGGGCTTCGACCGAGATCGAATCCACCACGGCCAGGCGGCCTTCACGGGCCAGCTGCGACAGGATCGCAGCCATGCCGGCGCGGTACATCTTCTTGTTCAGCTTGTGCGAGAAGTTCTCGTCAGGCATGTTCGGGAAGATGCGACCGCCCCCGCGCCACAGCGGCGACGAGGTCATACCGGCGCGAGCGCGGCCGGTGCCCTTCTGGCGGAAAGGCTTCTTGGTCGAGTGGTGGACCTGTTCACGGTCCTTCTGGGCGCGCGTGCCTTGACGGGCATTGGCCTGGAAGGCAACCACGACCTGGTGCACCAGGGCTTCGTTGTAATCGCGAGCGAAGACGGTGTCAGGAGCGTCCACCTTGGAGGTGGCCTGACCTTGCTCGTTCAGGAGCTCGAGCTGCATCAGTTGGCTCCCTTCTTGACTTTGACCTTGACGGCAGGGCGAACGACGACGTGGCCGTTCTTGGAGCCCGGCACCGCACCGCGGACCAGCAGCAGTTGACGGGCTTCGTCAACGCGCACGATGTCCAGGTTCTGCGTGGTGCAGGTTTCGTCGCCCATGTGGCCGGTCATCTTCTTGCCCGGGAACACGCGGCCCGGATCCTGCGCCATGGAGATCGAGCCCGGCACGTTGTGCGAACGGCTGTTACCGTGCGACGCGCGCTGCGAGCTGAAGTTGTGGCGCTTGATCGTGCCCGCGAAGCCCTTGCCGATGGACGTGCCTTGCACGTCGACCAGCTCGCCAGCGGCGAACAGGGTCACCGGGACAGTCGCGCCAGCCTTGTACTGGGCGGCGACGTCGGCGGCGACGCGGAATTCCTTGAGGACTTCACCGGCTTCCACACCCGCCTTGGCGAGGTGGCCGGCTTCCGGCTTGGTGACGCGCGAAGCTTTGCGCGTACCGAACGCCACTTGAATGGCGCTGTAGCCGTCGGTCTCTTGGGTCTTGACCTGGGTCACGCGGTTGTTGGACACGTCCAGCACCGTCACGGGAATGGCATCGCCATCGTCCGTGAAGATGCGCATCATGCCCACCTTGCGGCCCAGCAAACCGAGACGGTTGCTCAGACTCATGTTTTTCTCCAGCCCCGTCGGCTTGACGCCTCGGAAGCTATTGCGAACACCCGACATCGATTGGCCGGGCTGACCTTGCGATCGCTCTTGAAGCTTTTACGGCTCCGCGAACTCACGCGCGAATTCCAAGCAGGCATAGCCCACCCGGGAAAGCTGGCGAGTATAGCCTGAGGGATAGCCCGGATGCAAGCGCCCAGGCTGCCACGGCTCAAAAGACAAGGCCCCGGCCTGTCGAGACAGGGCCGGGGCCTTGGGTTCTCAAGCCCGAAGGCTCAGGAATTACTGCAGCTTGATTTCGACGTCGACGCCGGCGGGCAGGTCGAGCTTCATCAGGGCGTCAACCGTCTTGTCGGTCGGGTCGACGATGTCCATCAGGCGCTGGTGGGTGCGGATCTCGAACTGGTCGCGGCTCGTCTTGTTGACGTGGGGCGAACGCAGGATGTCGAAACGCTCCAGGCGGGTCGGCAGGGGCACGGGGCCCTTGACGATGGCGCCGGTGCGCTTGGCGGTCTCGACGATTTCGAGGGCCGACTGGTCGATCAGCTTGTAATCAAACGCCTTCAGGCGGATGCGGATCTTTTGCTTTTGCATGACGATTCCTTAAAGAGCAGGTGGTGAGCACCAGGCGGCAGCCGCCCGGTGCACGTCACGCATTGATTACGCGAGGATCGTGGCGACGACGCCCGAACCGACGGTACGGCCACCTTCACGGATGGCGAAGCGCAGGCCTTGCTCCATGGCGATCGGGGCGATCAGCTTGACGGTGATCGACACGTTGTCGCCCGGCATGACCATTTCCTTGTCCTTCGGCAGCTCCACGGCACCGGTCACGTCCGTCGTGCGGAAGTAGAACTGGGGACGGTAGTTGTTGAAGAACGGGGTGTGGCGGCCGCCCTCTTCCTTGCTCAGAACGTAGATCTCAGCGGTGAAGTGGGTGTGGGGCTTGATGGTGCCGGGCTTGGCCAGAACTTGGCCGCGCTCGACGTCTTCACGCTTGGTGCCGCGCAGCAGGATGCCGACGTTGTCGCCTGCTTGACCTTGGTCCAGCAGCTTGCGGAACATTTCGACGCCCGTGACCGTGGTCTTCTGGACTTCGCGGATGCCGACGATTTCGATTTCTTCGCCGACCTTGATGATGCCGCGCTCGACGCGACCGGTCACGACGGTGCCGCGGCCGGAGATGGAGAACACGTCTTCCACCGGCAGCAGGAAGGCGCCGTCAACGGCACGGTCCGGCTGGGGGATGTAGGTGTCCAGCGCGTCGGCCAGGCGCATGATGGCTTGCTCGCCCAGGTCGCCCGTGTCGCCTTCCAGCGCCAGCTTGGCCGAACCCTTGATGATGGGGGTGTCGTCGCCGGGGAAGTCGTACTTGGACAGGAGCTCACGCACTTCCATCTCAACCAGCTCGAGCAGCTCGGCGTCGTCGACCATGTCGCACTTGTTCAGGAAGACGATGATGTACTTCACGCCGACCTGGCGGGCCAGCAGGATGTGCTCACGGGTCTGGGGCATCGGGCCGTCAGCGGCCGAGCACACCAGGATGGCGCCGTCCATCTGGGCGGCACCGGTGATCATGTTCTTGACGTAGTCGGCGTGGCCGGGGCAGTCAACGTGCGCGTAGTGGCGGTTGGCCGTCTCGTATTCGACGTGGGCGGTGTTGATCGTGATGCCGCGGGCCTTTTCTTCGGGCGCTGCGTCGATCTGGTCGTAGGCCTTGGCCTCGCCGCCGAACTTCTTGGACAGCACGGTGGCGATTGCCGCCGTCAGCGTGGTCTTGCCGTGGTCAACGTGGCCAATCGTGCCCACGTTCACGTGCGGCTTGGTCCGTTCAAACTTGCCTTTTGCCATTTCAATTCTCCAAAAAGAGCATCTCGCCAGTCTGTTGGTTTAGCGTTTCCGTAGTGCCCGTGATTCCCGCCGACTGGCGAAACGGGCGGGCAGCTACGAAGACGATTCAGTTCAGAAGTCGATCAGGCCGTCTTGCCACGCGCGGTGATGATCGCGTCGGCAACGTTCTTGGGCGCTTCGGAGTAGTGCTTGAACTCCATCGTGTACGTGGCGCGGCCTTGCGTGGCCGAGCGCAGCGACGTGGAGTAGCCGAACATTTCGCTCAGCGGCACTTCGGCCTTGATGATCTTGCCACCACCCAGCATGTCGTCCATGCCCTGGACCATGCCGCGACGGCTGGACAGGTCGCCCATGACCGTACCGGCGTAGTCTTCCGGCGTCTCGACTTCCACGGCCATCATGGGCTCGAGGATGACGGGGCTGGCGCGACGCATGGCTTCCTTGAAACCCATGGAGGCGGCCATCTTGAACGCGTTTTCGTTCGAGTCCACGTCGTGGTACGAACCGAAGGTCAGCGTGGCCTTGACGTCCACGACCGGGAAGCCGGCCAGCACGCCGTTCGGCAGGGTATCGATGATGCCCTTCTCGACCGCGGGGATGTATTCACGGGGAACCACACCACCCTTGATGGCGTCGACGAACTCGAAGCCCTTGCCCGGCTCCTGCGGTTCCAGCGTCAGCACGACGTGGCCGTACTGGCCCTTGCCGCCGGACTGGCGAACGAACTTGCCTTCGACGTCGGTGGCGGTCTTGCGGATGGTTTCGCGGTAGGCCACCTGCGGCTTGCCGACGTTGGCTTCCACGCCGAACTCGCGCTTCATGCGGTCGACGATGATTTCCAGGTGCAGCTCGCCCATGCCGGAGATGATGGTCTGGCCGGACTCTTCGTCGGTGCGCAGACGGAAGGACGGGTCTTCCTTGGCCAGGCGGCCCAGGGCGATACCCATCTTTTCCTGGTCGGCCTTGGTCTTGGGCTCGACGGCCTGCGAGATCACGGGCTCAGGGAAGATCATCTTTTCCAGCGTGATGATGCTTTCCGGGTCGCACAGGGTTTCGCCCGTGGTGACGTCCTTCAGGCCCACGCAGGCGGCGATGTCGCCAGCCAGAATCTCCGAGATTTCTTCACGCTGGTTGGCGTGCATCTGCAGGATCCGGCCGATACGTTCCTTCTTGCCGCGGATCGGGTTGTAGACCGAGTCGCCGGACTTCAGAACGCCCGAGTAGACGCGCACGAAGGTCAGCTGGCCGACGTAGGGGTCGGTCATCAGCTTGAAGGCCAGCGCAGCGAACTTCTCTTCGTCGATACGCTCGCGCACGACCGGCTGGTCGTCTTCGTCCGTGCCGGGCACCGGCGGGATGTCAGCCGGCGAGGGCATGAAGTCGAGAATGCCGTCGAGCATGCGCTGCACGCCCTTGTTCTTGAAGGCAGTGCCGCAGAACATCGGCTGGATTTCAGCGGCGATGGTGCGCTTGCGGATGGCGGAGAGAATTTCGTCTTCCGTCAGCTCGCCCGACTCCAGGTACTTGTTCATCAGCTCTTCGCTGGATTCAGCGGCGGCTTCGATGAGGTTTTCGCGCCACTTGACGGCGTCGGCCTGCAGATCAGCCGGAATGTCTTCGTAGCTGAACTTCATGCCTTGCGAGGCCTCGTCCCAGATGATCGCCTTCATCTTGATGAGGTCGACCACGCCGGTGAAGTTTTCTTCAGCGCCGATGGGGATCACGACGGGCACGGGGTTGGCCTTCAGGCGAACCTTCATCTGGTCATAGACCTTGAAGAAGTTCGCGCCGGTGCGGTCCATCTTGTTGACGAACGCGAGGCGGGGCACCTTGTACTTGTTGGCCTGGCGCCAGACGGTTTCCGACTGGGGCTGCACGCCACCCACGGCGCAGTACACCATGCAGGCACCGTCCAGCACGCGCATCGAGCGCTCGACTTCAATCGTGAAGTCCACGTGTCCGGGGGTGTCGATGATGTTGATGCGGTGCTCGGGGCGAGCCAGGTCCATGCCCTTCCAGAAGCAGGTCGTGGCAGCGGACGTGATCGTGATGCCACGCTCCTGCTCCTGCTCCATCCAGTCCATCGTGGCGGCGCCGTCATGCACCTCGCCGATCTTGTGGTTCACGCCGGTGTAGTAAAGGATGCGCTCGGTCGTGGTGGTCTTGCCGGCATCGATGTGCGCGGAGATACCGATGTTGCGGTAGCGCTCGATGGGGGTTTTGCGGGCCATGGTTTGCTCCAGAAGACAGGAGCCGCCAGCGGGTTGGTAAAAACCCGAGGCGGCTGAAAGACAGTGAGTTTAGAAGCGGAAGTGCGAGAACGCCTTGTTGGCTTCTGCCATGCGGTGAACTTCGTCGCGCTTCTTCATCGCGCCACCGCGGCCTTCAGCGGCCTCCAGCAGTTCGTTGGCCAGACGCTGGGCCATCGACTTCTCACCGCGCTTGCGCGCCGATTCCTTGAGCCAGCGCATGGCGAGGGCCATCCGGCGGACGGGGCGAACTTCCACGGGAACTTGGTAGTTCGCACCGCCGACACGGCGGGACTTCACTTCAACCATGGGCTTCACGTTGTTCAGGGCGACCATGAACACTTCCAGCGGGTCCTTGCCGGCCTTCTTCTCGACTTGGTCGAGGGCACCGTAGATGATGCGCTCGGCGACAGCCTTCTTGCCCGATTCCATGATGACGTTCATGAACTTGGACAGATCGACCGAACCGAACTTGGGATCGGGCAGGATCTCGCGCTTGGGTACTTCGCGACGACGTGGCATGGGATTCTTCCTTCTGCTTCAGTTGGAGGCGGCTTTGTTGGCCTGACTCCGTTGGACAACCACCGACATCTGGGGCCATCCACTTACTCGGCTCACTGCATTTGCAGCAGCCGCAACAACGTTGGGTCAGCTATAGAGCTGGGCCCGAACAAACGATTTACTTCTTCGGACGCTTCGCGCCGTACTTGGAACGCGATTGCTTGCGATCCTTGACGCCTTGCAGGTCGAGCGAACCACGGACGATGTGGTAACGCACACCCGGCAGGTCCTTCACACGGCCGCCGCGCACCAGCACGACGCTGTGCTCTTGCAGGTTGTGGCCTTCGCCGCCGATGTAGGAGATGACCTCGAAACCGTTGGTCAGGCGCACCTTGGCGACCTTACGCAGAGCGGAGTTCGGCTTCTTCGGCGTGGTGGTGTAGACGCGGGTGCAGACACCGCGGCGCTGCGGGCAGTTCTGCATCGCAGGCGACTTGGACTTGGTGACCTCGGCCTCTCGGCCATGGCGCACCAGCTGATTGATAGTTGGCATAAACGACTTGTTCCCGTTTGAAGTCAGTGAACTCCGCCAATCTCAGCGGCTGCGCCCATGGCACGGCGCACTTGCGTGCGCCCATGGCAGTACAGCCACCCAAAAGGTGGAGAGCCGGCGATTGTAGACCGTCAGGGTTTTCAGCACAAGGGTGGCGGTTAAGCTGGGCGGATGGAGTCCCTTGCCTCGCCCGCCGACGCCCGCCCGACCATCGTCATCGACACCCAGGTCGTCATGGACTGGCTGGTCTTCAACGACCCGCGGGTGCAGGCTTTGGCCGCCGCGCTGACCTCGGGCGCCTTGCGCTGGCTGGTGGCACCGGCCATGCGCGACGAGATCCGCCATGTGCTGGGTCGCGGCGTCGCGGCGCGCTACGCGCCCGATCTGGCCTTCATCGAGGCCCAGTTCGACGCCCATTCAGAGCCGACCGACGCCGCCGAGCCCTCCCCGCGCCTGGTCTGCCGCGACCCGGACGACCAGAAGTTCATCGACCTGGCCCTGGCTCGCGGTGCCCGCTGGCTGGTGTCGCGCGACAAGGCATTGCTCACGCTGGCCAAGCGCGCCAAGTTGCGCGGTCTTGTGATCCTGAAGCCGGAAGCCTGGACGCCGGATTGAAATGAAAAAAGCCGCCACGGCTGGGCCGTGGCGGCTTTTGAGGGGCGGAACCGTCGGCTTATTCGGCCGTCGGCTCGCCGGCGTCGACACCGGCCATCTGCGCGGCGGCCAATTCCTCGGCCTCCTGCAGGGCAATGGCGCGGCGCTCGGCGTCGTCCATGGCTTCCTTGGCACGGCGAGCCTCGTGGAAGGCCATGCCGGTACCGGCCGGGATCAGGCGACCCACGATGACGTTTTCCTTCAGGCCACGCAGCTCGTCGCGCTTGCCCATGATGGCAGCCTCGGTGAGCACGCGGGTCGTTTCCTGGAAGGAAGCAGCCGAGATGAAGGAGTCGGTCGACAGCGAGGCCTTGGTGATACCCAGCAGCACGTCGGCATGGGTGGCAATCATCTTGCCTTCCTTGCGCATGCGGTCATTGGTATCCAGCAGCTCGGAGCGCTCCACCTGTTCGTTCAGGATGTAGTGCGTATCGCCCGGGTTCGTGATCATCACGCGACGCAGCATCTGGCGAACGATCACCTCGATGTGCTTGTCGTTGATCTTCACGCCCTGGAGTCGGTACACGTCCTGCACCTCGTCGACGATGTAGCGCGCCAGTTCCTCGATGCCCAGCAGGCGCAGGATGTCCTGCGGGTCTGCAGCGCCGTCGACGATCAGCTCGCCGCGGTTGACCACCTGGCCTTCGTGCACCAGGATGTTCTTTTCCTTGGGCACCAGTTCCTCGTGGGCCTTGCCGTCCGGATCGGTGATCTGCAGGCGGATCTTGCCCTTGGTCTCCTTGCCGAACGACACCGTGCCGGTCTGCTCGGCCAGCACGCCGACGTCCTTGGGCGAACGGGCTTCGAAGAGCTCCGCCACACGCGGCAGACCGCCGGTAATGTCGCGGGTCTTCTGGCCTTCGACCGGGATACGGGCGAGCACTTCACCGGGCAGCAGTTCCTGGCCGTCGCGGATCTGGATCAGCGAGCCGACCTGGAAGCCGATGGCCACCGAGTGGTCGGTACCGGGGATCTTGACCTCGTGGCCGCCGGCGTCCAGCAGCTTGACCTGCGGACGCACGACCTTGGCAGCGCCGCGGCGCTTCGGGTCGATGACGACCAGGGTCGACAAACCGGTCACCTCGTCCACCTGCTTGGCGACGGTCACGCCTTCCTCGACGTTCTCGAACTTCGCCTTGCCGGCGAACTCGGTAATGATCGGGCGGGTCAGCGGGTCCCAGTTGGCGAGCACCGTGCCGGCCTTGATGGTCTGGCTGGCCTTGATGTTCAGGATCGCGCCGTACGGCACCTTGTGGCGCTCGCGCTCGCGGCCGTGCGGGTCGGCAATGATGATCTCGCCGGAGCGGGAAATCACGACCAGCTCGCCCTTGCCGTTGGTCACGTAGCGCATCGTGGCGTTGAAGCCGATGATGCCGTCCGACTTGGCTTCCACGCTGGAGGCCACGGCCGCACGCGATGCCGCACCACCGATGTGGAAGGTACGCATCGTCAGCTGCGTGCCCGGTTCACCGATGGACTGCGCGGCAATGACGCCCACAGCCTCACCGGTGTTGACCAGGCCGCCGCGGCCGAGGTCGCGGCCGTAGCACTTGGCGCACAGACCGAAGCGCGTGGCGCAGGTCAGCGGCGTGCGGACCTTGATCTCGTCGACACCGGCCTGCTCCAGCACGTCGAGGGAGTCCTCGTCGAGCATGCTGCCGGCCGCCAGCAGCGAAACCTGGGTCTCGGGGTGGGCGACATCGATGGCGGTGACGCGGCCGAGGACGCGGTCACGCAGCGATTCGATGACTTCACCACCTTCGACCAGGGCGCGCATGGCCATGCCGTTGTCGGTGCCGCAATCCGTTTCGGTGACGACCAGATCCTGGGTCACGTCGACCAGGCGACGCGTCAGGTAGCCGGAGTTCGCGGTCTTCAGCGCCGTGTCCGCCAGGCCCTTACGGGCACCGTGGGTGGAGATGAAGTACTGCAGAACGTTCAGGCCTTCGCGGAAGTTCGCCGTGATGGGCGTCTCGATGATGGAGCCGTCAGGCTTGGCCATCAGGCCGCGCATGCCGGCCAGCTGGCGGATCTGGGCGGCGCTACCGCGCGCGCCCGAGTCGGCCATCATGTAGATCGAGTTGAAGGACTCCTGCACCACTTCCTTGCCGTGGCGGTCGATCGTCTTCTCCACCTTGAGGTGGTCCATCATCTTCTTGCCGATTTCGTCGCCGGCCTTGCCCCAGATGTCCACGACCTTGTTGTAGCGCTCACCGGCGGTCACGAGACCCGAGACGTACTGCTGCTCGATCTCCTTGACTTCCTTCTCGGCGCGGTCGATAACCGTGTACTTTTCCTTGGGCACCAGCATGTCGTCGATGGCGATCGAGATGCCGGCACGGGTGGCGAGCTTGAAGCCGCTTTGCAGCAGCTTGTCGGCCAGCACCACGGTTTCCTTCAGGCCGCACTTGCGGAAGGAGGTGTTGATCAGCTTGCTGATCTCCTTCTTCTTCAGCGCCTTGTTGATGTTGCTGAAAGGAAGGCCCTTGGGCAGGATTTCCGACAGCAGGGCGCGGCCAACGGTCGTGTCCGTCAACTTGGTCTCGGGCTCGAACTCGCCCGTTTCCTTGTTCATCGTCCACTCGGTCAGGCGCACGCTGATCTTGGCGGTGATCTCCACGGCGCCGTTTTCCAGCGCGCGGATCATCTCGGGGATGTCCGAGAAGATCAGGCCTTCGCCGCGGCCATTGGTGCGCTCGCGGGTGGCGTAGTACAGGCCCAGCACCACGTCTTGCGACGGGACGATGGACGGCTCGCCCGAGGCCGGGAACAGCACGTTGTTGGAGGCCAGCATCAGCGTGCGGGCTTCCATCTGCGCTTCGATGGACAGCGGCACGTGGACGGCCATCTGGTCACCGTCGAAGTCGGCGTTGAAGGCCGAGCAGACGAGCGGGTGCAGCTGGATGGCCTTGCCTTCGATCAGCACGGGCTCGAAAGCCTGGATGCCGAGGCGGTGCAGCGTCGGGGCGCGGTTCAGCAGGACCGGGTGCTCCTTGATGACTTCTTCAAGGATGTCCCAGACCACCGGCGTGCCGGACTCGACTTCCTTCTTCGCGGCCTTGATGGTGGTGGCGATACCCATCGCCTCCAGGCGCGAGAAGATGAAGGGCTTGAACAGCTCCAGCGCCATCAGCTTGGGCAGGCCGCACTGGTGCAGCTTGAGCGTCGGACCCACCACGATGACCGAACGGCCCGAGTAGTCGACGCGCTTGCCCAGCAGATTCTGGCGGAAGCGGCCGCTCTTGCCCTTGATCATGTCGGCCAGGGACTTCAGCGCGCGCTTGTTCGCGCCGGTCATGGCCTTGCCGCGGCGGCCGTTGTCCAGCAGCGAGTCGACGGCTTCCTGCAGCATGCGCTTTTCGTTGCGCACGATGATCTCAGGAGCCTTCAGCTCGAGCAGGCGGGCCAGGCGGTTGTTGCGGTTGATGACGCGACGGTAGAGGTCGTTCAGGTCGGAGGTCGCGAAGCGGCCGCCGTCCAGCGGCACGAGCGGACGCAGGTCCGGCGGCAGCACCGGCAGCACGTCCATGACCATCCAGTTCGGCTTGATGCCGGACTTCTTGAAGGCCTCCATGACCTTGAGGCGCTTGGAGTTCTTCTTGACCTTGAGCTCGGAGCCGGTCATGTCGTTGCGCAGGCGATCGATCTCGATGTCGAGATCCATCTCCTCCAGCAGCTTCTTGATGCCCTCGGCGCCCATCAGCGCGATGAACTCGTCACCGTACTCGGCGCGCTTGGCGTCGTAGTCGTCCTCGCTCATGATCGAGAACTTCTTCAGCGGCGTCATGCCCGAGTCGACGACGACGTAGGCTTCGAAGTACAGCACGCGCTCGATGTCGCGCAGCGTCATGTCGAGCACGAGGCCCAGACGCGACGGCAGCGACTTCAGGAACCAGATGTGGGCGCAAGGCGCGGCCAGGTCGATGTGACCCATGCGCTCGCGACGCACCTTGGTCTGCGTGACTTCAACGCCGCACTTCTCGCAGATGACGCCACGGTGCTTCAGGCGCTTGTACTTGCCGCACAGGCACTCGTAGTCCTTGATCGGGCCAAAGATCTTGGCGCAGAACAGGCCGTCGCGCTCGGGCTTGAAGGTGCGGTAGTTGATGGTCTCGGGCTTCTTCACCTCGCCGAACGACCAGCTGCGGATCTTCTCCGGGGAAGCCAGGCCGATCTTGATGGCATCGAAATGCTCATCAGGGGTGAATTGCTTGAAAAGGTCGAGTAGTCCCTTCATGCATCTGCTCCTTAATTGCGTTCCAGTTCAATGTCGATGCCCAAGGAGCGGATTTCCTTGACCAGCACATTGAACGATTCGGGCATGCCCGCTTCGATGGCGTGTTCGCCCTTGACGATGCTTTCGTAGACCTTGGTACGACCGTTCACGTCGTCGGACTTGACCGTCAGCATTTCCTGCAGGATGTACGAGGCGCCGTAGGCTTCCAGCGCCCAGACTTCCATTTCGCCGAAACGCTGGCCGCCGAACTGGGCCTTGCCGCCCAGAGGCTGCTGCGTGACCAGCGAGTACGGGCCGGTCGAACGGGCGTGCATCTTGTCGTCCACCAGGTGGTGCAGCTTCAGCACGTGCATGTAGCCGACGGTGACCGGGCGCTCGAACTGCTCGCCGGTACGGCCGTCGCACAGCCAGGCCTGGGTGCGGGTCGACGTGAGGCCCTTCTTGGCCGCGATGTCGTCCGGGTAGGCCAGCTTGAGCATGCCGCGGATCTCTTCTTCCTTGGCACCGTCGAAGACCGGGGTCGCGAAGGGCACGCCCTTGGCGAGGTTCTCGGCCATCTCCAGCACTTCGGTGTCGGACAGGTCGTCGATGTTCTCGGTCTTGCCGCCGCTCTGGTTGTAGAGCTCGTCGAACAGCTTGCGCAGCTCAGCCACCTTGGTGTGCTGCTGCAGCATGTCGCCGATGCGCTGGCCGATGCCCTTGCCGGCCCAGCCCAGGTGGACTTCCAGCACCTGGCCCACGTTCATCCGCGATGGGACGCCCAGCGGGTTCAGCACGATGTCGGCAGGCGTGCCGTCGGCCATGTAGGGCATGTCTTCGATCGGAGTGACCTTGGACACCACACCCTTGTTGCCGTGACGGCCGGCCATCTTGTCGCCAGGCTGCAGGCGGCGCTTGACGGCCAGGTAGACCTTGACCATCTTGAGCACGCCGGCGGGCAGCTCGTCGCCCTGCGTCAGCTTCTTGCGCTTTTCTTCAAAAGCGAGGTCGAAGCTGTGGCGCGTCTGGTCCAGCGAGTTCTTGATGGACTCGAGCTGGTTGGCGACCTCTTCCTCGGCCGGGCGGATGTCGAACCAGTGGAACTTCTCGACCGAGGCCAGGTAGTCCTTGTCGATCTTGGTGCCCTTGGCGATCTTCTGCGGGCCGCCGTTGGCGACCTTGCCGTTGAGCAGCTTCTCGATACGGTCGAAGGCGTCGCTCTCGACGATGCGCAGCTGGTCGTTCAGGTCCAGGCGGTAGCGCTTGAGTTCATCGTCGATGATCTGCTGGGCGCGCTTGTCGCGCTGGATGCCTTCACGGGTGAAGACCTGCACGTCGATGACGGTGCCGCTGGTGCCTTGGTCGACACGCAGCGACGTGTCCTTCACGTCCGAAGCCTTCTCGCCGAAGATGGCGCGCAGCAGCTTCTCTTCCGGCGTCAGCGTCGTCTCGCCCTTGGGCGTGACCTTGCCGACCAGCACGTCGCCCGGGTTCACCTCGGCACCGATGTAGACGATGCCCGACTCGTCCAGGCGGCCCAGTTGCTGCTCGGACAGGTTGGGGATGTCGCGGGTGATTTCCTCGGCGCCCAGCTTGGTGTCACGCGCGTTGACCACCAGTTCCTCGATGTGGATCGAGGTGTAGCGGTCTTCGGCGATGACGCGTTCGCTAATCAGGATCGAGTCTTCGAAGTTGTAGCCGTTCCACGGCATGAACGCGACCAGCATGTTCTGACCCAGGGCCAGCTCGCCGATGTCGGTGGAGGCACCGTCGGCAATGATGTCCTCGGCAGCCACCTTGTCGCCGCGCTTCACGATGGGGCGCTGGTGGATGTTGGTGTTCTGGTTGGAACGCTGGTACTTGATCAGGTTGTAGATGTCGACACCGACCTCACCGGCCACGGTCTCGTCATCGTTCACGCGGATCACGATGCGGTTCGTGTCGACGTAGTCGACCACGCCGCCGCGGCGAGCCGCGACCACCGTGCCCGAGTCCTTCGCGGCGACGCGCTCGACGCCCGTACCCACGAAAGCCTTTTCGGGGCGCAGCACCGGCACGGCCTGGCGCTGCATGTTGGCGCCCATCAGTGCGCGGTTCGCGTCGTCGTGCTCCAGGAAGGGCACGAGCGAGGCGGCCACGGACACGATCTGCGTCGGTGCCACGTCCATGTACTGGATGCGCTCGGGGCTGGTCAGCACCGATTCGCCGTTCTCACGAGCGGACACCAGTTCGTCGGTCAGCTGGCCGGTGGTGCTCAGCGTCGCGTTCGCCTGGGCGATGACGTACTTGCCTTCCTCGATGGCGGACAGGTAGTCGATCTGGTCGGTGACGTGACCGTCCACGACGCGGCGATACGGCGTTTCCAGGAAGCCGTACTCGTTGAGCTGTGCGTACAGCGCCAGCGAGTTGATCAGGCCGATGTTCGGGCCTTCCGGCGTTTCGATCGGGCACACGCGGCCATAGTGGGTCGGGTGCACGTCGCGGACTTCGAAGCCGGCGCGCTCGCGGGTCAGACCGCCCGGGCCCAGGGCCGAGACGCGACGCTTGTGCGTGATCTCGGACAGGGGGTTGGTCTGGTCCATGAACTGCGACAGCTGCGACGCACCGAAGAACTCCTTCAGGGCCGCGGAGATCGGCTTGGAGTTGATCAGGTCGTGCGGCATCAGGGCTTCGGTCTCGGCCTGGCCCAGACGTTCCTTGACGGCCTTCTCGATGCGGGCGAGGCCCGAGCGGTACTGGTTTTCGGCCAGTTCGCCCACGCAACGCACGCGGCGGTTGCCCAGGTGGTCGATGTCGTCCACTTCGCCGCGGCCATTGCGCAGCTCGACGAGGATCTTGACGACGTCAAGGATGTCCTCGTTGGACAGGTTCATGTTGCCTTCGGGCGTGTCACGGCCGACACGCGCGTTGAACTTCATGCGGCCGACACGGCTCAGGTCGTAGGTGTCGGTGCTGTAGAACAGGCGGTTGAACAAGGCCTCGACGGCGTCTTCCGTCGGCGGCTCGCCGGGGCGCATCATGCGGTAGATGGCGACGCGGGCAGCCAGTTGCGTCTCGGTCTCGTCAGACGCCAGCGTCTGCGAGATGTAGGCGCCTTCGTCCAGCTCGTTCGTGAACAGGCACTGGATTTCCTTGACGCCGGCCGCGCGCAGCTTCTTCAGCAGCGCTTCGGTCAGTTCGTCATTGGCCTTGGCGATGATCTCGCCGGTGTCGGCGTCGATCATGTTCTTGGCCAGCACGCGGCCGACCAGGAAGTCCTCGGGCACCGAGATGTGCTGCGTGCCGGACTGCTCCAGCTGGCGCACGTGGCGGGCCGTGATGCGCTTGTCCTTCTCGACGATGACGGCACCGCTCTTGTCAGTGATGTCAAAGCGCGCGACTTCGCCCTTCAGGCGGTCGGCCACGAATTCGAGCTGCGCGCCGACGTCCATCAGGCGGAAGTTGTCGAACACGAAGAAGTGGGCCAGGATCTGCTCGGGGTTCAGGCCGATGGCCTTGAGCAGGATGGTGACCGGCATCTTGCGGCGGCGGTCGACGCGGAAGTACAGGATGTCCTTCGGGTCGAACTCGAAGTCCAGCCAGGAGCCGCGGTAGGGAATGATGCGGGCGCTGAACAGCAGCTTGCCCGAGCTGTGGGTCTTGCCCTTGTCGTGCTCGAAGAACACGCCAGGCGAACGGTGCAGCTGCGACACGATGACGCGCTCGGTACCGTTCACGATGAAGCTGCCGTAGTCAGTCATCAGGGGCACTTCGCCCATGTAGACCTCTTGCTCCTTGATCTCCTTGACGGTCTTCGCCTGGGGCGACTCACGGTCATAGATGATCATCTGCAGACGCGCGCGCACGGCGGCTGCATAGGTCAACCCACGCTGTTGGCACTCACGGGTGTCGAACGGCGGCTTGGCGATGTTGAACTCGAGGAACTTCATCTCGACGAAACCGTTGTGCGAAACAATCGGGAACGCCGAAAGGAAGGCCGCCTGCAAGCCTTCGGGCTTGCGCTTGGCGGGGGCCACGTCCTTTTGCAGGAAGGCCACGTAGCTGTCCTTCTGCATGGTGAGCAGATAGGGAACGTTGAGAACGCTCTCGCGCTTGCCGAAGCTCTTGCGGATCCGCTTGCGCTCGGTATAGCTGTAGGGGGTTGCTTGCGCCATAAACACTCCGTGTCGAGTACATCCCCGGCCGTGGGACGTACCGCGTCGGCGACTGGCTGGCTCACACACCCAGAACGGGCGGCTGCCTAGCTTGGTGGTTGGCCACTACCAACCGCTGGCGGACAACTTCGGCATTGCACCAAAGTCCGACCAAACTGGTTCTCTGCAGTCGGATCAGAGAACACGTGAAAGAACTGCGCATCATACGCTGCGCAAAGCTTTCAGCTGTTCTCTACGGGGACAAACCCGTAAAGACGAAAAAGGGGAAGCCCGAAGGCAACCCCTTTTCTAGTCAGTGGGGTCGGAGCTGCTTCGCAGGTCCAACCCCAAGGCATTACTTCAGTTCTGCCTTGGCGCCGGCTTCGACCAGCTTCTTGACGGCGGCTTCGCCATCGGCCTTGGAAACGCCTTCCTTGACGTTCTTCGGGGCGCCGTCGACCAGGTCCTTGGCTTCCTTCAGGCCCAGGCCCGTGATTTCGCGGACGGCCTTGATGACGCCGACCTTCTGGGCGCCAGCTTCGGTCAGGACGACGTTGAACTCGGTCTTCTCTTCGACAGCAGCAGCAGCGGCGCCACCACCACCGGCGGCCGGAGCAGCCATCGAAGCGGCGGACACGCCGAACTTCTCTTCGATCGCCTTGACCAGGTCGTTCAGTTCCAGAACGGTCATGCTGTCCAGAGCGGTCAGGAAAGCGTCTTTATCGAATGCCATGATTAATTTCCTTAAAACAGATTGATTGCGAATGAACGCGTGTTCGTCGATCAGGCCGCAGCCGGAGCTTCGGCGGTGGCTTCGGCCGGAGCCTCAGCAGCCACGGCGCCTTCGCCACGTTTTGCAGCCAGGGCAGCCAGCACGGCGGCGGCGCGTTGCACCGGCGACATGAGCAGGCCAGCGATTTGCGACAGCAGCACTTCCTTGCTCGGGACGGATGCCAGTGCTTTCACACCAGCCACGTCCAGAGCCTTGCCGCCGTAGGCACCGCCCTTGATGACGAGCTTGTCGTTGGTCTTGGCAAAGTCAGCGATGACTTTGGCAGCCGCGACAGCGTCTTCCGAAAAGCCGTAGATCAGCGGGCCGACCATGCTCTCCGATGCAGCTTCGAACGGGGTGCCAGCGACGGCGCGACGGGCCAGGGTGTTCTTCAGCACGTGAAGATAGACACCCTTGGACCGCGCGTCGACGCGCAGCTTGTTCAAGGCTTCAACGGTGAGGCCACGGTACTCGGCCAGCGCCAGCGTCTGCGACTTGGCAGCTTGCGCTGCGACGTCGGAGACAACGGCTGCCTTCTCGTTGCGATTGAGACTCAAGGTCTACTCCTCACATTTGCCCCATCAAACCTCGCGGCCTTCAGGGGCTCCAGGGATTCAGCGACCATCTGTCAGGAAACCCGCCCCGATGGCTCGGAGCGACAAACCCTTCAGCGGGGCGCCATCTGCGCTGGTTCCCGACTTGCGTCGAGATTTAAGGGGTCTCCACCAGCGGTCTTGGATGACGCGCCGGCCCGGTTGCCCGAGCCAGCGCCCCACCAATCTTTTCGCCCGGGGCCAGACTCGCCCCAAGCAGATTCAGTGCACCAGGCCACGAGGGCCTGGTCGTTGATCAAGCCGCGGTGGCTTGAGCGTTGATCGACGCGATTTCGACGCGGGCGCCGGAGCCCATCGTCGACGACACGGCGACCTTGCGCAGGTAGATGCCCTTGCTCGACGCCGGCTTGGCCTTGTTCAGGGCCTCGATCAGCGCGCGCAGGTTGCCTTCCAGCTTGTCGGTGTCGAACGAACGACGGCCGATGGTGCCGTGGATGATGCCGGCCTTGTCGACGCGGAACTGGACCTGGCCAGCCTTGGCGTTCTTGACGGCGGTGGCGACGTCGGGGGTGACCGTGCCAACCTTGGGGTTGGGCATCAGGCCGCGCGGGCCCAGGATCTGGCCCAGGGTACCGACGACACGCATCGTGTCGGGCGAGGCGATGACCACGTCGAAGGGCATGTCGCCCGCCTTGACGCGCTCGGCCAGGTCTTCCATGCCGACGACGTCGGCGCCGGCGGCCTTGGCTTCCTCAGCCTTGGCGCCTTGGGCGAAGACGGCGACGCGCTTGGTCTTGCCGGTGCCGTTGGGCATCACGACGGCGCCACGGACGACTTGGTCCGACTTCTTGGCGTCGATGCCGAGTTGCACGGCAACGTCGATGGACTCATCGAACTTGGCCGTGGCCAGGCTCTTGACCAGGTCCAGGGCTTCGGTCAGGCCGTACAGCTTGGTCGACTCGACCTTGCCAGCCACTGCCTTTTGCTTCTTGGTGAGCTTGGCCATGTCAGACCCCTTCCACGATGATGCCCATCGAGCGGGCAGAGCCGGCGATGGTGCGGACAGCGGCGTCCATGTTGGCGGCCGTCAGGTCCTTGGTCTTGATCTTGGCGATCTCTTCCAGCTGGGCGCGGGTCAGCTTGCCGACCTTGTCCAGGTGGGGGCGCTGCGAGCCCTTCTCGATCTTGGCTGCCTTCTTGATCAGCACGGTCGCCGGGGGCGACTTGATGATGAAGGTGAAGCTCTTGTCTGCGAACGCGGTGATGACCACCGGCAGCTTCATGCCAGGCTCGAAGCCTTGCTGAGTCTGGGCGTTGAACGCCTTGCAGAACTCCATGATGTTCAGGCCACGCTGACCCAGCGCGGGACCCACCGGCGGCGAAGGATTTGCCTTGCCGGCCGGAATTTGCAGCTTGATGAAGCCGACAATTTTCTTGGCCATGTTTTCTCCAATCCAGTGAAACTGCGGCCTCGCAGGATCACCTGAGTGCTAGCGCATCGGACTCGGGCTTGCGCCTTTACCTTTGCTCCTCTTGTCCGCCTCTCGTTGCAGACTGATCACGGGCCGACGTTAGGGGACGCCGGCCGAACCCAAGAGTTTAACCTGGACCTCGGTTTCAGGCCAACTGGCCAGAAACCCAGTGGGTATCAGACCTTCTCGACCTGGGCAAAGTCCAGCTCAACCGGCGTGGCACGACCGAAGATCGTGACCGACACGCGGACCTTGGACTTGTCGTAGTTGACTTCCTCGACCGAGCCGTTGAAGTCGGTGAAGGGGCCTTCCTTGACGCGCACGACCTCGCCGACCGTCCACTCGACCTTGGGCCGGGGCTTCTCGACGCCTTCCTGCATCTGGTTGACGATCTTCATGACCTCGGCTTCCGAGATCGGGGCCGGGCGGTTCTTGGCGCCGCCGACGAAGCCCGTCACCTTGGACGTGTGCTTCACCAAGTGCCAGGACTCGTCGTCCATGAACATCTCGACCAGCACGTAGCCGGGGAAGAAGCGGCGCTCGGTGACGGCCTTCTTGCCGTTCTTGAGCTCGACGACTTCTTCGGTCGGCACCAGGATGCGGCCGAACTTGTCCTGCATGGCGGCGCGGTCGATGCGCTCGCGCAGGTTGCGTTCGACGGCCTTCTCCATGCCCGAGTAGGCATGGACGACGTACCAGCGCTTGGGCAGGCCCGCCGGGGCTTCGGTCGTGACGACTTGTTCTTCAGACATTGGGATTCCTTGCCTCGGTGATCAGCGCTTCCAGCCCAGGATCAGGTCGTACAAGACCCATTCCAGCGTCTTGTCGGTGAGCCACAGGAACAGCGCCATCACGACGACGAAGGCAAACACGTAGCCGGTCATCTGGGTCGCTTCCTTGCGCGTGGGCCAGACCACCTTCTTGACTTCGCGCACCGAGTCGCGGCCATAGGCGATCAGCGCCTTGCCATGCTCGGACGTGAAGAAGGCCGCCACACCGGCAGCCAGCAGCACGATCAGCGAGGCCCACTGCACCAGTGCACCTTGCTTGGACAGGCCGTAGTAGGCCGCCAGCGCGCCGATCAGCAGCAGCACCGCAACAGCCAGCTTGGCCTTGTCGGCGCCGGTGGTCACGGTCTCGACTTGGGGAGGATTCGCCATCAATTCACTTTCAGCGCCGCGTTCGAAGCGGCTTGTTCAGACGCTGCCAAGGCTTGTAGCCATCAGCAGCAAGGCCCGCCGAGATTGCTCTCGCGGGCCGATGCTTGTTGCCGGGAAACCAACCGTCGTGATCAGCGACTGTTGGCAGGGGCAGAGGGTCTCGAACCCCCAACCTTCGGTTTTGGAGACCGACGCTCTGCCAATTGAGCTATGCCCCTGCGGCTTAAAACAGTTTACGCAAGGATCGTGGCGACGACGCCCGAACCGACGGTACGGCCACCTTCACGGATGGCGAAGCGCAGGCCTTGCTCCATGGCGATCGGGGCGATCAGCTTGACGGTGATCGACACGTTGTCGCCCGGCATGA